>Ga0302279_10000017_pt1 | contig 222550 bp, 179 predicted proteins | sample III_Bog_N3_3_FD_194541 | JGI IMG/M metagenome (GOLD analysis project Ga0302279, IMG submission 194541) | Peat permafrost microbial communities from Stordalen Mire near Abisko, Sweden - III_Bog_N3_3 | ecosystem: Environmental > Terrestrial > Soil > Wetlands > Peat | place: Sweden: Abisko... | reverse complement strand
TGTGGACCTTGGAGCATACGGTTTAAATCCCGCAGACAACGACCCAGACTTCATCGTCCCCTTCCGCGGCGCCCCACACTATGAACGCCGCTTGGCGGAAGTACAGACGCGTGAACATCAGGAAGCTTAGCGCATGAAAGCCGGTACCCTCACGCCCGAACTGCTTCACAAGATGAACGCCTATTGGCGCGCCGCTGACTACCTGTCGGTCGGTCAGAACTTCATCTATGTACATTTGAGCCGGGTCATCAAGCAATTTGACCTGGACCGCCTCCACTTGGTCCAAGATGTGGTGAATCGAATGCCGCACTTAGGCACCAAGGGGGACTACCTGAAGCAGCTCATTCAGGACAAGCTCATCGAGCACCAGCACTACGTCGACCAGCATGGTCAGGACCGGCCGGAGATCCGCAACTGGAAGTGGAGCCGGCCCGAAGAGAGAGTGCCGTTCCCGCGTCGGGCGACGCCAGCGCCGAAGCAAGGCTATTCATCGTGAAGCCACGAACCGTCCAGCCCAAAGCATCGGCGCCGAAGCCTGAGTCAAATGACGAGCTGAAAACGCTGCCCATGCCAGAGGTGGAGAAGAGACTGGGGTCCTCGCCGAACGGTCTCACTCAGGCCGAAGCGGCAAAGCGCCTGACCCAATATGGGCCGAACGAGATCGAAGAAGAGAAGACCAATCCGCTGCTGAAATTCCTCTCTTATTTCTGGGGTCCTATTCCCTGGATGATCGAGGCGGCGGTGATCCTGTCGGGCGTGGTCCGGCACTGGCCTGACTTCGGCATTATCCTCGTCTTGCTCGTGGCTAACGCCGTGGTCGGATTCTGGGAAGAGCGTCAGGCGAGCAACGCGATCGCCGCCCTGAAGGCCAAGCTGGCCATCAATGCCCGCGTCAAGCGGGATGGAAACTGGATCACCCCGGCAGCGCGGGAACTGGTACCCGGCGATGTCATTCGCCTGCGGCTGGGTGATATTGTGCCCGCGGACGCGCGCCTGCTCGAGGGTGACCCGGTGCAGGTGGATGAATCGGCCCTGACCGGCGAATCCCTGCCCGCCACGCGCAAACCCGGCCAGGCGGTTTTCTCCGGCTCGATCATGCGCCGGGGCGAAATTGGCGCACTGGTGTATGCCACCGGGGAAAAGACCTATTTCGGCAAGACCGCACAGCTCGTGCAGGAAGCCCACACCGTCAGCCATTTCCAAAAAGCGGTCCTGAAAATCGGCAATTACCTGATCATACTGGCCGTGGCCCTCGTGGCCCTGATCATCGCCTTCGCGCTGCACCGCGGCGATCCGATCCTGGCCACCCTGCAGTTTGCCCTGGTACTGACCGTGGCCGCCATCCCCGTGGCGATGCCAACGGTCTTGTCGGTGACCATGGCGGTTGGGGCGCGTCTTCTCGCCAAGAAACAGGCCGTTGTCAGCCGATTGGTGGCGATCGAGGAACTGGCGGGGGTTGACGTGTTGTGCGCCGACAAGACCGGCACGCTGACGCAAAACAAGCTGACGCTGGGCGAACCATTCGCGGTGAATCAGATCCCGGCCGAGCAGATCGTGCTCGCGGCGGCTCTGGCCTCTCGCGCAGACGACAAGGACATCATTGATCTGGCGGTTCTCGGTGGCGTGAAAGACCAGAAAGCCCTGCAGAGCTATCAACAGGCTCATTTCGAGCCATTCGATCCGGTGCACAAGCGCACCGAGGCCACGATCAAGGGCGCGGACGGCAACCAATTCAAGGTGAGCAAGGGCGCACCGCAGGTGATTCTCGCGATGGTGGCCAACGCCCCTGCAATCAAACCCACCGTCGAGAAAGCGATCAACGATTTTGCGGCACGCGGTTTTCGTTCACTGGGCGTAGCACGGGCGGGTCAAGATGGTCAGTGGCAGTTCCTCGGTGTGCTGCCGCTGTTCGATCCGCCCCGCGACGATGCCAAAGCCACGATCGCCACCGCGCTGAAGATGGGCGTCAAGGTCAAGATGGTGACTGGCGATCAGCTGGCCATCGCCCGGGAAACGGCCGCCAAGCTGGGCATGGGCACCAACATCCTCGATGCCAGCAGCCTGGGGGATCTCAAGCAGGCCGCTCCCAGCGCGGTCATCGACTCCATCGAAACGGCCGACGGCTTTGCGCAGGTGTTCCCGGAACACAAGTATCACATTGTTGAGGACTTGCAGAAGCGCGGCCACATCGTCGGCATGACGGGCGACGGGGTCAATGACGCGCCCGCGCTGAAGAAGGCCGACTGCGGCATTGCCGTGTCCGGCGCTACGGATGCGGCGCGGGCGGCGGCGTCCATCGTGCTGATGACACCCGGTCTGTCGGTGATCATCGACGCCATCAAGGAGAGCCGGAAAATCTTCCAGCGGATGAACAGCTACGCGATCTACCGCATCGCCGAGACACTGCGGGTGCTGTTCTTCATGACGCTGGCGATTCTGATCTTCAATTTTTACCCCGTGACGGCCGTCATGATCGTGATGCTGGCATTGCTCAATGACGGCGCGATCCTCTCCATTGCCTATGACAACGTTCATTACAAGGATCAGCCCGAGGCCTGGAATATGCGCGTGGTGCTCGGCATCTCCACGGTGCTGGGCATAATCGGGGTCGTGTCGGCCTTTGGTCTGTTTTATCTGGCTGAGCGGGTGTTTCATTTCGACCGCGCACATGCACAGACCATGATGTATCTGAAGCTGTCCGTGGCCGGACATCTGACGATATTCCTGACCCGAACGCGAGGGCCGTTCTGGTCCATACGCCCCGCGACGATATTGTGGATCGCGGTCCTGGGCACGCAGATCCTTGCGACGTTGTTTGCGGTCTACGGCTTTCTGATGACACCGCTAGGCTGGGAATGGTCGCTTTTCGTGTGGGCTTATGCGCTGGCGTGGTTTCTGGTGAATGACCGTGTAAAACTACTCGCGTATCGGATTTTTGATCCAATCAAAGCCGGCGCCAACCCTACAACGAAAGCGGAGCCTCAGCACCAAGCCATAGCAGCATCTAAACTTGAGGCCAAGGCCGAACCGAAGCCGGAAAGCCTATTGAAATCCAATCCAGAAGCAATGGCCGCTCCCAAGCCCCGGGCTCAGGCCCCGACGGTCGCTGATTTGGCGCCCCAAATCGCGAAGCGAGCTTATGAGCTCTTTGAGGAGGGAGGCCGCCAAGACGGTGCAGCAGTTAAGAACTGGGAGAAGGCGGAATCCGAGATCCGGAAAGGTCAAGGCAAAGCCACGCCTACGCCCGAAGCCAAGGCCATGCCGAAGTCCGAGATAGAGATCGAACCCAAGACCGACGCCCACACCGAGACACCGCCCGACGTGCCGCCGCAGCTCGTCAAGCGAGTCCATGAACTTTACGAGAAGCTTGGGCGCGAGGACGTTCAAGCGGTGGAGGACTGGGAGCGGGCGAAGACCAGGGAAGAGCGCCCGGAAAAATGAATCGATATGACCAATCGGACAGCGGCTTAAGGAAGGAACGAGATGACAATCAATTCCCGCGCTTTTCGTGTGCGGGAAGGAGAAAACGTCAATCTCAAGAAATGGCCAACACTGATCGATCCCGTCTGCCAGTCAACGGAGCAATACTCAGAACTACTGGAGGAACACGTGGTGCAGCTGAGCTCCATGCAGCAGCTCCACTACGCCACAACGGTCACGCCATTCTCCTTATCTTTCAGGCGATGGACGCGGTGGGAAAGGACGGTGCCATCAGGCACGTGATGTCTGGCGTCAGCCCTCAGGGTTGTCAGGTGTTCAGCTTCAATCATCCCAGTGCCACCGAATTGGAACACGACTTTCTTTGGCGCACCACTTGCGATCTGCCCGAGCGCGGGCGGATTGGTATTTTTCAACCGATCCTATTACGAGGAAGTACTCATGGTCCGAGTGCACCGCGACATTATTCGCGGCGAAGGGCTCCTCGATGCACCCCACCATGATAGGAAGCTCTGGCATAATCGATATCGCTCCATCGTGGACCTCGAGCGACATCTTTACGTCAACGGCACCCGCATCATCAAGTTCTTCCTCCACCTCTCGAAGGAGGAGCAGCGTGAGCGCTTTCTGGCCCGGATTGACGAACCGGAGAAGAACTGGAAGTTCAGCCTCGCGGACATCAAAGAGCGGGGCTACTGGAAGCACTACATGAGGGCGTATGAGGACTGCGTCAGTGCCACGAGCACCCGGGATGCGCCTTGGTATGTCGTTCCGGCCGACGACAAGGATAGCGCTCGGCTGATTGTATCGAGAATCGTACTCGATACGTTCAAGGCACTCAAGATGACTTACCGCAACGCAAATCCCAAGCGCCGGCGGGAATTATTGGCGATCCGCAAGCAGCTCGCAAGGAAATGAACAGAGAGACCCGCAAGATGAATCCACTCACGGCCTCTCTGGCCCCACACGCGCCCCTCGCCGCGATAACGCCGGAGGTGGCGGCCGCAACTGATGTGCCCGAGCCTGTCGCAGGAGCATCCGGGATATCGCCCGCAGCGCATTTTCACGGGGATCGATTTGCCTTGATCGCTAAGACTGCCTACCGCTTCGCACAAGAACGCCAGTTTGCGCCCGGTGACGAGTTGAACGATTGGCTCGCCGCCGAGAAATTAGTGGACTTCCGGCTGATTGGAGAAGGCCGTGTTTTTTTGCGGGCGAATGCACGCGAGCGAATCGGCTTATACTTTTGGCGCGGGACATCTTGCGTTCCGGGTGCACGATGAATTATCTCGCTCATCTCTCGCAGTCTGATTTTTTCAGTCCCCGCACGGCGCTCGGCGCGGTGATTCTCGGCGCCTTGTTTTTAGTGGCGGCCGTCGGGCTTGCTGCGTTTGTCCGAAGAGGAGCCCGGCGACTCAGGGTGCATTTATCTGATGTAACCGGGCTAGCCTTCGCAAGCGCCTTGGGCCAGGTCTTCGTCTACATCGTTGCGTTGATTCTTTATGCTCACCTGATTCCGGATTTGCGATCCGTCGGGACTGCCCTGCTCGCCGGAGCCAGCGTCGTTTCGGTCGTGTTCGGTCTTGCTGCGCAAAGCACACTGAGCAACGTGGTCGCCGGTTTTTCCCTGGTATTGTACCGGCCGATCAGGGTCGGCGACCACGTCCAATTGACCACCCCGAAGGGCTTGGTTACGGCCGTAGTACAAGTTATTTCTCTCGGATATACGATTTTGCTGGACTCCGACGAGAACCACATCTTAGTGCCCAATAGCGTCATGATGAGCAACATAATCATTCGGATAAGAGAAAAGGTCTGCGACGCGAGTGATTCTTCCCCTAACAGCTCGTCCGTCGTGTCGACTCCGCCAACCTTGACGTCATGAATGTCGACGCGATGAACTCGTTGCCGTGCAATCATTTCCGGGATGCGGCTGACGCGACACGTGAATTTCGCTGTCGGAGCAGCTGCATTTCCCTCACGATGAGTCGGTCATTCACCGAGGGACAACTGTCGCACTCGTCATAAATAGACCCAAAAGGTGAGCAATGAAACGCATCCTGGTTGCAACAGATGGATCTGACGGCGCTGATCGTGCCGTCGATTATGCAGCACAATGGGCAAAGAGCAATGGCGCGGATCTTTTGATCGTCAGCGTCATTGGTGGCCATGACCTTCCCGAAAAAATGTTCAGAAGCTTCACTCAACCGCAACAGATCTGGTTCAAGGACCTTTTGGCGTCTCAGTCGGCGGAGGTATTGACCGCGGCGCGAGACCGAGCGCGTAAAGTCGGCGTCGGTATGATCCAACTCGAATCGCGCGTGGGCGATGTGGCGCCGACCATCATCGATATCGCAAAGGAGAAGCAGGCGGACGCCATCGTCGCCGGTAAGCGCGGCACCGGGCGGGTCGCCGGCTTGCTGCTTGGCAGCGTCTCTCAAAAGCTGGTAAGCCTTGCCCCCCTTCCCGTCACCATCGTTCCGTAAGTCGGCAATGCGTGCCGTTGGACGAGAGTCTGTCGGTCCGTCCCGCGATTGATGGACGGTGATTCCCGCCCATGCGACGCACCTAGGGAATGCGGCGGGCGGCCCCGGGGTCTACGAGTGGCGGGGAGTTGAGCGGGAGATGTCGCGATGGGCTCATGGCCTGCGAGTCGAAGGGCAATGCAACGTCCCGTCGGCTGTCGCGCTTTATTTGCTCCTTCAATGGTCTTTCGTCAAATCTCCGGGTCGCGGACACTGTCGACAAAATCGTGTCCGCGCCAGGTGAGTCCAGTGACGCCAAATCCTAGCGCCGGCTGCGAGGGCGTCAAAGCGACGAATCCTGCGTCACAGAGCAAACCCATGTTGTACGCGACCTTGTCGGGATCGTCGCCCTCATGGACCAACGGCGGTCGGTCGAGAGTTAGGAAATGCGCTTCGCCCATGCGAATCGGTATTGCGTCGAGGCGCAGCAAAAGCTCTCGAATCAAGTTCATGTCTCGCTGCATGGTTGCCCCTCCTTTTATGCGTGATAACTGTCCTTATCATCTCTATCAGCCGGAACCTCCCCACACCCAAGCGCTTTGCGGGCGGTGCGTATCCCGGGCCATCACGCAATTCGCGGCCGCACGGCCAAGCGCCGCGCGAGCGCCAGGGCCAGCGGCAGCACGCCTAAGGCCGTGACGGCCGTCGCCAGAATCGCCGCCGTCGGGCCGTACGAGTCCGCGAACAAGCCATAGAGCACGGGCGACAACGCTCCGGATCCGATATTTCCCGTGTAGAACAACGCGAACCCGCGTTCCGTCCGATCCGGCGGCACGAGTTCCGGCACCGTGCCGTAGAGAACCGACGAGGTTCCATTCAGCATCACGCCAAGCAGCGGCAGCGCCGCCAGCGAGAGCGCCAGCGGCGTGGCGAGGATCGCCAGTATGAAGACCGCCGTGCCCGCCTCCGTCACCCCCACGGTCCACAGGAACCCGATGCGGCCGCCCAGCCATCCACAGAAGAACTTTCCCGCGGCGCCTCCCAGGAAAACGAGCGTCAAGCCCAAACCGACCGTGGGCAGCGCCGCGCCCTTGGCCTTGAGGATGAACGGCAGGAAGGTGAGCAGCCCCATGCGCACGCCGGTATCCAGCACGCCGATGGTCACCAGCAGCGGAAAACCGCCGCGGCCCGCGCTCGGCGCCGAATGCGCGGGCTCCCCGGCCTGTGCCGGCCCCCGAGCCAGCGGCGGCAGGAAGCGCGCGATCGCCGCCGCGGTGGCGAGGCCCAGCGCCGCCATCAGCCACAGCGATTGGCGCCACGGCATGAAAACGAGCAACACCGATATGAGGGCCGGTATCGCCGCCTTGCCCAGATCGCCGCTGAAATTGTAGGTTCCGAGCGGTGCGCGTGCGGCGCTTCCGTAAGCGCGCGACACAGCCGCGGCGGCGATGGGGTGCTGAGTGCCGGATCCTGCCCCGGAAAGGCCCAAGGCCAGCGACAGGCCGATCAAGCCGCTGGACCAGCCCGCCATCGCATATCCGACGGCCGCCAGGACGGTACCGAGCGCCAGCACGAGGCGGCCGTCCCATCGTTCCGCACACCGGCCGGCCGGGATCTGAAACACGGCCATGGCCCCGGCATACAACCCGCGCAGCGCGGCCACCATGCCGTACCCCAGGGCAAATTCGCTTTGCCAGATGGGCAGCAATACATAAATGAGATCGGTGTAGCCGTCATGCAGCGCATGCGCCGCGCTGGCGACCGCCAGGGTTCTTCGCGCGTTCGAGCGATCGAGCTCATTGGCGCTTCCTGGCGCAAACCCGGCGAGCTCAGCCACGCCCACGTCCCTGGGCTGCGGCGTGATTGTCGTCGCGAGGTGCGCAGCCTGGCAGCGAGTGCGCGGCGTAAATCCTGTCGATCTGCGCCGCGTAATGGGCCGCGATCGCCGGGCGCTTCGGCTTCAGAGTGGGGGTGATCAGCCCGTTGGCGGTCGTCCAGACATCCGTCGCCAGAACGACGGCACGAGGCACGGCGTAGATCGGAAACGACTTGGCCGTTTGCCGCACCCTCTCGAGTGCCCATAGGGTCGCGACTCTCGACTGCGCGCTGGAAGCGTCCCCCGGATCAAGGCCGAGCCGTGTGGCGGCCTCGGGCCAACGCCCCGGATTCAACACCAGGAGCGCGGCCAGGAAAGGACGCTGTTCACCGATCACCATGGCCTGATCGAACATCGGATCATCGAGGATGGCGGCCTCGAGGTCGGCCGGCGATACCTTCTCCCCGGTCGACGTCACGATGATGTCCTTGATGCGCCCGCTGATGCGGATCCGCCCATCTTCCAGTACCGCCAGATCGCCCGTGTGCAGCCAGCCGTCGCTGCTGAGCGCAGCGGCCGTATCCGACGGCCGTTGCCAATATCCCATCATCACGTTGCCGCCGTGCACCAGCAGTTCGCCGCCCTCGCCGATGCGAACCTCGACTCCGGGCAGCGGCCGGCCGACGGTGGCGGGATCGTTGTCGACCGGCGTATTGCACGAAACAACCGGCGCGCTTTCAGTCATGCCATAGCCTTGGAGCACCGGCACGCCCAGCGCGAGAAAGGGGCGGGCGACGAGAGCCGGCAGCGGCGCGCCGCCCGCGACGGCGGCGCGCAGACGGCCGCCGAATCGATCGCGAAGCGGTGCGCCGACCACCCGGTCGAGAAGCGGCCAGGCGAGGCGGGCAACCACGAAGGGGCGCGGCGCGCGGTGCTGCGCGTATTCGAATCGCCGCCAGCCGAGGTCGATCGCCCGCGCCAGAATCCAGCGTTTGACGGAATGAGCCTCCACGGCTTCGCGCAGCGCGGCGTAGGCCCGCTCGTAGATTCTCGGAACCGAGATCAGCACAGTGGGCCGAACAGCGCGCAGATCCTCCATCAAATGAGCCACCGAGCGTGCAAAGGCGACCGCTGCGCCGGCCGCCACCGGCAAATAGTAGCCCGCGGTGCGTTCCAGGGTGTGCGACAACGGGAGAAAAGACAGGAAGACATCGTCCGCATGGACGCATATGGCTCTCTCGATGGCCGCGAGATTGGTGACGATGTTTCGATGCGAGAGCATCACGCCCTTCGGCCGGCCGGTCGTCCCCGACGTGTAGACGATGGACGCCACCGCTGCCGCATCCAAGGCAGCGCTGTCCGGCGCAGCCGGGACATCGGGCGCCCCGGTCAACCAGGGGCCGGCGGCCTTGGCGATCCCCTCATCGGCCGTGGGCTCGCTCAAGTAGACGACGCAACGCAGATCGGGAAGTTCCGCTCGATGATCCGCCAGGGCGCGCCAGCGCTCGAGCGAGTCCACGATCAAGGCCGAGGCTGCGCAGTCCGCCAGGATGTACGCGAGGTTCCCGGGATTGTCGATCACGTGCAGCGGCACCGTGACGAGTCCGAGCGCGAGGGCCGCCTGGTCCGCGCACACGTGGTCGATGCCGTTGGGCAGGAGCACGCCGATACGGGCGCCGGGCGCAAAGTTCTCGGCGAAGAATGCGCGGCGCCAGCGCTCGACGAGGCGCGAGACGCCCGACCAGGTGTAACTGACCCAGGCCCGCGAGGCCGGCTCGAACACCCGGTAGGCCTCCCGGTCCGGCGTCGCCAGAATGCGGGCGTTCCACACCTCGGGAAGGGTCATCTCGGGATGCAGACTCACCAATCGATCGTCCGTCACCGGCATCGGCGCAACCTCGGCGTCTCGCGAATTGGCCTGCTGACACGGGCTCCACGTGCATTTACGGCACCTATTGTGCCAGATTGATCGCTGTGGATCGTTCGATCACGCAGGAACGCACCGTCCCGGATACCGGCCGTTTTCAGGTAGCCGTCTACGGAAGGGGAAGAAACGCGTTCCGCCACCGTATTTCATTGCATCGAAAATGAGGGGAGGCTGGTCAGGGAGTGACGACGGCTTCCCTCGGAATGACGTTCCACCCGCGCAGCGCCACCCGTGCGCATGACGATCCTCCCGCAGGGCAGCGTACCTCGATCTCGCGCGCCTCCCCGGACAGCAAGGAGACATAATTGTCGGAGTAGTAAACCGGCAGCACACGCCCACCCGCCTCGTCGAGCATGGTTATTTTCGCGTTGAGTGCGGCAGCGCGGCCCTGGTTCGTGAGGCGCACCATGACTACCGTGCCGGGACTCGATGCGCGGCTGCGCACCGTCATGTCGACGGGCTGCGCTTCGAGTTCGTTGAGTCGCTGCTGGTCGGCGGGCGCGCCGCTCGGCCAGTAGGTGTTTTCGGACAGCACCGCCCCGCTCCTGTCGCTCAGCGTGAGTCTGGCCAGCACCAGCGGTTCGCGCCGCAGGGCGCGCGACAGTTCCGCCAGGGGCTTGCTCGTGGTCGTCGCATTGGCGTTCGCGTCGACGTGCTCGACGCGCTCGCCCAGCAGGCGATTGTCCAATGACCAGACCCGGCTTCGCAGAACCAGGCCCCGCAGATCGACTGGTGTGGTGTTGACCACGGCCACGGCATAGTCCGGCAGGTTCAGCTGCGCGTGCACCGGCTCGCATGCTTTTTTGACCGCGTAATAGGCGGCGCCGGTATCATAGTCCGAGCTGTAGATCTGCCAGGTGTTGCTGGGCCACGACGGGTGTGTCATCCACAGCAAGCGGCCGCTGTTTCGCGTCCATAGATGCGCCTGAAACCCCTCGAAGATTGCCCTGTACGACACGTAATTCATCAACTGCGCCTTGCGCTCGAAGTCCTCGAGGCTGGTGCCCGGCCCGTACTGCTCGGCAAGCGCCGACATGAACGTCGCCACATCGCCATTCCCGCCGAAATGCCAGTCGTGATAGGCGTAGGTGTCATCGAGCGGCCACAGGTCGGCCGCGGGTATGGATGAGCGCAGCGACTCCAGCGTCGAAAGTGAGGGTGTACCGACTTCGACGGAGAAGCCGCCCGCGAGCTGCGTAAAATATTCCTCGGGCGGCCGATAGTTATACGGGCCGCTCGCCTGCAGATTCACCGAATTCGAACTGCCCGTGTAGTAGCGGGTTCCGTCGAGCGATGCCACGAGGTCCGCCAAGCCCTCGTTGAGGATGGGTTGCGGCACGCCTTCGTTGCGGCCGAACCAGAGGGCGATCGATGGATGATTGCGATACCGGCTGATGACGTCGCGGGCATTGGCCAGGAACAGAGCCGGATCCTGTGGCTCCATTTGAAAGTCCTGCGTCGAAATCCAGAAATCGTTGAGCACCAGCAGACCGTATTCGTCGGCCAGATCGTAGAAAACATCCTCGGTGTTCTGGCCGAGCCAATTGCGGATGATGTTGAGGTGGGCCTCGCGATGCAGCCGGAAATAGGGTTCGAGCCGCTCTCGCGATATGCGTTTGCGCGAGTCATCCATGCCCCAGTTTCCGCCGCGGGCGGCGATGCGTACTCCGTTGACTCGGATGATGAGATACGGGCGCAGGCTTTCGCTGCCGGAAGCACGCACGGCGCGCGAGTTCTCGCCGGCGGCCGTCAAGCTCTCCGCCCAGCCTTCCGGAGTGCGCTTGATGGCCTCGTGACGCACGTCGATCAGCCGCTCGCCGTGCAGCGTACCCAGCGTCGGATCGACCTCGACGCGCCGCAGTCGTCCCTCATGGTCGAACAGGGACAATTCATAGGTCAGTTCGCGCACGCCGAAGCGAAGGGATGCTGAATCCGATGCCGCGCCGTCGCCGGATACGCGGATGTGCAATTCATACAGATGCGCCTCGCCATAGCCGTTCGGCCACCACAGCCGCGGTGCAGTCAGATGGAGTTGGGGGAATTCGGCCGGCTCCAGCCTGACTTCGCCGCGGCCGGGCGGCATCATGGCCGTCTTCTCCACCCGGATGCCGTCGAAGCTGGCGGCCACCGTTCCCGACACCGGGGCGTCGCGACGGTTCTCGATCGGAACGACGATGGAAACGTCCGCCTGGTCGGTGCGCGGCAATGGCAGGTGAGTGATCACGTGAGGGTCGAGCAGGTGCAGCGGGCCCGTGGCCTTGATCTCGACGTCCTGCCAGATGCCGGCGTCCCGGTCGCGGATTCCGGGAATCCAATCCCACCCCTCGGAGGCGATGAAGGTCGGCCCGTCGATGGCCATAGCCCCGCCGTTGTTCCCCGGGCCTGCCGCCACCGATTGCTCGTGCGGGATCCCCGGGTGTGGCGGCGGCGAAATCCGCACGGCAATCGCATTGAGTTGACCGGGCCGCAGGATGCCCGTCGCATCGAACGTACCGCGGGTGAAGGCGCCGCGGATCCCGCCCAGGAGCCGGCCGTTCAGCCAGACTTGCGCCGAATAGTTGATGCCCTTGAAGACGAGCGACAGATCGCGGCCGCGATAATCCTCGGGTGCCGAAAATACGCTGCGGTACCAATAGTCTTGGCGGCTCAATGTATCCGGGATTGCCAGATTGTTGAGCCCGTAATCCGGATCGGGATAGACGCCCCGGGCGATCAACGTCGTGAGCACGGTTCCCGGCACCACCGCCGGATACCAATCGCGCGCCGCGTACTGGGGTTGAGACAGGTCCTCGCCCGTTGCATCGACCCGGGGCGCTGCCGCGAGTTGCCAATTCCCGATGATCGCGGCGCCATCGCTCCCGACCCGCACGTCGGGAGCAGGGTTTGCAATCACCGCCAGCGGAGCGGACGGCGCAGAGTTGGAGCGCGGCAGCGTCCACGGGTCTTGAGGCTCCTGCAGACCGCGCCAGGCGCGCTCCTGCCACGGCCAGCCGGCCCCGACGACCTGGAAGGTGATCAGATCGAACTGCGGCTCCGCGCGGGCGAGCGACCGGATCTGCGCCGGCGTTTGTGCAAGCGGCGCGAGCGTGAACTGCGCCAGAGATCCGCCGAAGTGCCGCGGCGGATCGGCCGGATCGCGCACGGTCACCGGCGCAAGCTCGATGCGAGCGGCCACCGCAGCCGTCGCCACGCGCGCCTCGGCTCGCTCGTCACCGTCCACATAGAGCCTCGCCAGCGAGCCGTCGTAGATCAGCGCGACCGCATGCCAGCGCCCCGGCTGCAGCGTCGCGCCGCTTCGCAGCGTGACCCGGCGGCCGCAGGAGGCTCGAAGTTCGCCGTCGCTGAGATAAAAGCCGCGCCAGCCCTCGGCCTGCGGGCCGCCGGCGCTGTCGCCGACTGCGGCCACGATCACCTCGCCGGGTTCCACCCGCCCCGGCCTCATCCAACCCGTCATTGACCACGGGCTTGACGCATCAACCACGCCGGATCCTGCAGCCAGCGGGCGCACCACTCCGACGCCCCCTTCCAAAAAGGTCAGGTTGTAGGGACCTCGGTTGGCGCTGACCTCGAGCTCGCCGCCCGGCGCCGCCCGCGGTCCCGGCCCCAAGGATAGGATCGCCAGCAGCCCGGCTGTAATCCACCAGCAATTGATGCGTCCCATGGTCTCCCTCTGCAGCGAGCCGCGAAAAATGTCAGCGCTGACAATGCGGGATATCATACCGGCTGGCAGCGTAGATTCGAGTGTCTATCCTCGGAGGGTGATGAATACGAAGGACAAGCTGGGACGAAACGATCCATGCAGCTGCGGCAGCGGAGAAAAATACAAAACCTGCTGTGGGCGGCTTGGCGCCGGGAGAGAGCCCGCGGAACGCGCCGATCGGCGCCCGTCCGAGGACCTGCCGGAGGCCGCCTTGGGCCCCCTCGTCGAGTTGATGAACGCCGGGCGCTTCGCGCAGTTGGAAGGCGAGGCCCGCGCGCTGCTCGGCAGCCGGCCGCTGTCCGGTGTGCTCTGGCAACTGCTGGCCGTGGCCCTCGGCAGGCAGGGCAAGGACGCCATGGAAGCCCTGGTGAATGCCGCGCACCATTTGCCGAGCGATGCCGTGGCACACCTGAATCTGGGCAATGCTTACGGACGCCGCGGGCTGCTTGCGGATGCGCAGAGGAGCTACCGGCGGGCGCTCGCGATCAGACCCGACTTTGCCGAGGCGCACAATAACCTGGCGGATTTGCAGCTCGAGTTGGGCCGCGACGACGAGGCGGCGGCGAGCTGCCGGCGAGCCCTTGCGGTCAAGCCCGACTATGCCGATGCGTACGAGAATCTCGCCAAGGCGTCCGCGCGCCTCGGGCTAATGGACGAGGCATTGGCGAACTGCCGAAAGGCGCTCGCGCTCAAACCCGAGTCGGCCGCGGCGCACGTCAACCTGGCCGGCCTGTTGCGCAGCATCGGGAGCCTCGATGATGCGGTAGCGGGCTACCGCCGCGCGCTGCTGATAAGGCCGGATTACGTCCCCGCGCACATCGGGCTCGGCACCGCATTGCGGTTGCAACGGCGCACGGTGGAATCGGAGGCCAGCTGTCGGGCGGCGCTCATGATTGATCCAGGCTCTGCCGCGGCCTTTGAGGTGCTGGCGGAACTGCGGGCGGATGACGGCCGCTTCACCGAGGCGGAGGAGTTCTACCGGCAGGCCATGGCGATCAATCCCGACTCGCCCGAGGCCTGGGCGGGGTTCACGCGCCTGCGGCGCATGACGGCCGCCGACCAAGGGTGGCTGGCCGCCGCGCAACGCATTGCCGGTCAGGGATTGCCGCCCCATGAGGAGATGCCGCTTCGCTATGCCATGGGCAAATATTTCGACGATGTCGCGGATTACGCTAGCGCGTTTGCCAGCTACCGGCGCGCGAACGAGCTGGCCAAGAAGTTGGGTCCCCGCCACGATCGCGCCCAGCTGAGCCGCACCATCGATCTCATCATCCGCTCCCACGGAAAGGCATGGATCAGCCGGGAGCGCAAGACGGCGAGCTCATCGGCCCGTCCGGTGTTCATTGTCGGCATGCTGCGCTCGGGCACCACGCTTGCCGAACAGATACTGGCATCGCACCCTCAGGTCTTCGGCGCCGGCGAGCTGTCATTCTGGGGCCCCCACTCTGCGCCAGCCATCGCCGGTGCGGAGGCGTTGCGCGCGCCCGAGATCACCATGAGCGACTCGACTCTTGTCGGCCTGGGCAACGCCTATCTGGAGTTGCTGCAGCAACTGTCGGCAGAAGCTCCGCGGGTGGTGGACAAATTGCCGACCAATTTTCTATTTCTGGGGCTGATCCATGCGGCACTGCCCAAGGCGCGGATCATCCACCTGCGGCGCAATCCCATCGACACCTGCCTGTCGATATATTTCCAGCGTTTTGAGTCCGCCAACACCTACGTCAACGACCTGGCGGATCTCGCGCATTACTACCGCGGCTATCGGCGGCTCATGCGGCATTGGCGCACGGTGCTGCCCGCGAACACCATGCTCGAGGTGCCCTACGAGGAATTGGTGCAGAACCTTGCCGCCTGGATCCCGCGGATGCTGGATTTCATTGGCCTCCCCTGGCATCCCGCGTGCCTGGACTTCCATGGCACCGCGCGCACGGTGGTTACCGCAAGCAAGTGGCAGGTGCGCCAAAAGATCAACACGGGATCCATCGAACGCTGGCGCCACTACGAGCAATTCCTGGGTCCGTTGCAATCCTTGCTGGACCCCGGCGATGCGATGACGCAATAACCTCAGGCGCTCCCGAGCTCATGCGGCAGCCCCGGCTCGGCGGCGCCCGTCCGAAGCGGCGGCGAGCGCCACGCCAGGTGGGCGAAACCCGCGAGACCCAGGTAGGCCGCCGCGGGTACGGCAAACGCTGCACGCAAACCCGCGTGGTCGGCAATCAAGCCCACGGCGGGCGGCAGCACCGCGCCCCCCACGATGGCCATGCATAGCAGACCCGAGGTCGCCGCAGCGCCCGCGCTGGAGCGCTCCAACGTCAGCGTGAAGACAGTGGGAAACATGACCGAGTTGAAGAGGCCGATTGCGAGCGCCGCCACCGCGCCGCTTCCACCGCTGGTCCCGATGACGGTGCCGCACAGCATGGCGGCCGCCAGCGCCGCGGCGAACGTCACCGGCGCGGCGGACACCCGCACCAGCAGCGCGCTTCCGGCAAATCGGCCGACCATCGCGCCGAGCCAGTACAGGCTGAGCAGCTTGCCGGCACGCTCCAGCGTGACGCCGAGAATCGCGGGTTGATGCAGGTAATTGATCATCATGCTCCCCACCGACACTTCGGCTCCGACATACAAAAAAATGGCTGCCGCCCCGAATACGGCCCAGCGCGAGCGAAGGGCCGGCAGAACGGATCGTTGCCGCGCCGGCGCCGGCACGGCCGCCGCCATGAAGCCCCGCGAGAGGTGGATGCCCAGCGCGAGCACCGCGATCAGCGCCGCGATCAACAGAAACGATCGATCGACGTTATGGAACGATGCCGCGCGCATTTCGGCCGTCTGGGTCGTGCCGCCCGAAAACACCCCGCCGTGCAACATGAACAGCGCCCCGAGATACGGCGCGAGCACCGTCCCCAGCGAGTTGAAGGCCTGCGAGAGCACCAGCCGGAAATGCGAACGCGAGGCGCCGCCCAGCGCTGCTGCGAGCGGATTGGCGGCGACTTGCAGCACCGTGATGCCCGATGCGATGACGAACAGCGCCGCGAGCACCACTGCGTAGCGCTGCATGCGAGTGGCCAGCAGCATCAGTAAACATCCAAGAAACATCGCTCCCAACGCAACCATGATGCCGGTGATGAAGCCGCGGCTGGCGATGAGCGCGGCGGCCGGAAGCGAGATCAGCCCGTAGGCGGTGAAAAAGGCGAATTGCGTCAGCATCGATTCGGCGTAACTGAGGCTGAAGAGGGTGCGCATTGCCGGAATCAATGGATCGATCATCGCCGTGATGAAGCCCCAGGCGAGAAACAGCGCCGTGACCGCCACGAAGGCCGGACGAAGCGTTTTCAGTTCGGCGGACATGCGTCGATCCTTGGGTGTCCCACTCAGTCGCCCTTCAGAAGCGCGAAGCGGGTGGGCAGCAAGCGGTGATTGAAGGGGAGGATCGCAGCGCCCACGGCCGGCGCGTCGTCGGCCGTGATGGCCCGGGCGACCGGCGCAATGGCGGGCAGCTGCGAGGCAAAATCCGCCATGCGCTTGTTGAGCGCCGCGGCGAGCTGATCCACCAGATCCGACGGCAGTCTTCCGCCGATCAGAATGGCGTCCGGGTTGATGAGGCAGTTGATGGCCACCATGGATTTGACCAGGGCCTCGGTCGATTCCTGTATCCATCGATCAACGATCCCGCGGGCGCCGGCATCGAGGCGCTTCAGACCTTGCGGCTTGACGATGCGATGGCCGCCTTCTGCCAAACGGCTATAGAGAGCGGACAATGAAACGATGTTTTGCAGTTGCATGTCGCGGCCGGATGCATCGCGCTCGTGGAGCCAGCCGATCTCGCCGCTGCGCCCATGCGCTCCCCGGTAGTAGCCGCCGTCGACCACCAGGCCGCCGCCCAGCGCCGCCGTGATCAGCAGATAAAAAAAGCTGCGATAGCGATGCCCGGACCCGAACTGCATCTCGCCGATGGCCGCCGCGGCCGCGTCATTTTCCACGAAAACGGGAACGCCCAGCACGTCACGCAGCAGATCGTCCACTTTGACCTCAGCCCAAGCCGCGTAGTCGCCGGGCTGATCGGGCAGGTGCGCACGGGCAATGTCGTCTGGAAAGGCGACCCCGACGCCGATCAACCGGCCGCGCGCCACTCCCGTGCGCTTGATCATCTGGCCCACGGCGCGCTGAAAGAAGGCGCGCACGGTCGCGGGCTTGGCAAACTGTATCTCGCGCGAGGCACGCGCGCGCACCTGGCCTGCGAAGTCGAGCAGCACGAGAGTGATATGGTCGCGATCGACGTTGAGTCCAATGGAGAAGCAGCTTTCGGGATTGACCACCAGCTTGGTCGCCGGCTGTCCACGTGCGCCCAGCGTTCGGCCCGCGGCGAGAATCAGCCCGTCCCTGCGCAGGCGGCTGGTGATATTGGCGATGGCCGCGGGCGTCAATCCCGTCTGCGCTGCCAGCGCCATTCGGGTGACGGGGCCATTCACGCGGATCGCGTGCAGCGTGACGCGCTGGTTGTGATCGCCGGCGCGTTGCAGGTTGCTGCCGGACAGTTGCGGCCCTCGAGTACGGTCGCCGTTCAACGCTTGATTAGGGATGCTCTTTTGGCGCATGGTGGCCGATTCGTGCAACGGTACCGGATCTCTGGATGCCGTCAGGCCGGTGCAGCCCGGGTGTTCATGCGGTGCGCATCGCTCGCCAGCGCGAGCGCGCCCAGGGGTCCCGCAAGCGCGCCCAGCTCCGGTGCGACGACGTATCGCTCGATCGGCCCTGCGAGGTCTTCGAGAGCCAGGTAGCCGTTCAGGCTTTGCAGCAGCTGCGCGCGCACGCGCATGAGAAGTTCGGGACGGGACTGCAGCACGCCTCCGCCCAGAATGATTCGCCGCGGCGCGGTGGCCAACACCAGCGTGTTCAGCAGCTGCGCCAGCGCGTGCGCCACAGGCTCCCAAACCGGGCTGTCGGCCGGCACCTGATCGGCAGGCATGCCGCCGCGCGCGGCGATCGCCGGACCCGACGCCAGCCCTTCGACGCAATCACGGTGCAACGCACAGGCGCCGGCCCACTCATCTCCGGCCATGCGCCCCAGGCGCGCGTGGCCCAGCTCCGGGTGGCCAAACCCGTAGACCAAGGCGCCATTCGTCACCAGGCCCACGCCCACACCCGTACCCACCGTGAGATAAGCGAAATCAGCCAGTCCACGGGCCGCGCCCCAACGCCCTTCGGCCAGCGCCGCACCGTTCACGTCCGTATCGAACCTCGTGGGCACAGTGAAAGTGCGCGCGAAGTGGCCGGTCACGTCGACATAACGCCAGCCGGGCTTTGCCGTGGACGTGATGAACCCATAGGTGGGCGACCCCTTTGCCAGATCGGCGGGGCCGAAGGTGGCGACGCCAAGCGCGGCAATGCGTCCATGAGCCGTCTGCCACAGGTTCAATTGATCGGCCAGGCGGTGGAGCGTCGACTCCGGTTCGCTTCCCGTGGGAATGGAGACCTGCCCGCGAATGTCCCCGGGAGCGGTGCCGATGAAGCAGATGCATTTGGTCCCGCCCAGTTCGACGCCGCCGAACAACGGTCTGGGATCGGTCATGGAGCCACGGCGGCGCGGCTCTCGGCAGCCGCGCTCGCCGCAAAGAAGCTGTCGTGGCACGGAGCCGATTTGGCCGCCGCCGCCGTCTCGGCGGCCATTGAGGCCATGATCTCGCGGAGCTGGGTCACGGTGACTACATCCATCAGCGGATCGTACGCATCCGGCCGCACGCCCAGCCCCTCGAAGATGTAGAACCAGCTGAGGTCGGTGAACAATTCGCCCGCTTTGACTCGAATTCGTCCGGTGCGCCGATAGAGTTCGATGCGTTGCACGAGGCTGTCAGGCAGCATCATCGATCGGCAGTACGTCCACAGCGGCGCATCCTCGCGCTGCGTGAGGCAGTAGTGCAGCACGATGAAATCGCGGATCCGTTCGGATTCGGCGATCAGCTCCGTATTGTACGAATCGATGTTCGTCCGGTCGAAATTCCGGTCGGGAAAATGCTCGAGCAGCTTGTAAACACCGCTCATCACCATATGGATGCTGGTGGATTCCAGCGGCTCCAGAAACCCGGAGGCAAGCCCCAATGCGACGCAGTTGCGATTCCACAAGCGCTTGCGCCGGCCGGTCACGAAGCGCAGAACGCGCGGATCCGCGAGCGGCCTCTCGCGCACGGTGTGCACGAGATCATCGTGGGCCTCCTCATCGCTGCAGTGGGCGCTGCAGTAAACGTAGCCGTTACCGACACGGTGCTGCAGCGGAATGCGCCACTGCCATCCGGCGCTTCGCGCCCGGGAGTTCGTGTAGGGCGGGCGCGCCGGGGCCGATGCCGTCGGGAAGACCACGGCGCGATCACAGGGCAGCACGGCGCTCCAGTCGAGATAACCGGTGCCCAGCACCTCCTCGATCAACACTCCCCGAAATCCGCTGCAGTCGATGTACAAATCCGCCTGGAGCGCGGAGCCGTCCGAGAATTTCAGCTCGTCCAGAAACCCATCGTCCCGCAGGGTGGCGCCGACCACGGTGCGCTCCAGGCGCGCGACGCCCAGACGTTCAGCGTAGCGGCGCAGGTACCTTGCGACCAGCGTGGCATCGAAGTGCAGGGCATAGCGCAACCCCGCCGCGGGGCCCTGGCTCGCAGTGTCCGGAAAGCGGAATTTGCGCGCATCCCCCAGCGATGCACATAGGCTGAAATCATTGAAGCGGGGCGCCAGGCCATCGGCGCGCGCCTTGTGCCAGGCATGAAAGAACGGCCGCAGATTGATCATGCTGCCGAACGTCCCGAAGGGATGCCAGTAGGATTCACCGATCCGCGACCAGTCGGTGAATTTGATGCCGAGCTTGTAGGTCGATTGGGTATGCCGGACGAAATCCTGCTCGTTGACACTGAGAAAACGCAGCAAATCCATGATGGGCGGAATCGTGGCTTCGCCGACTCCCACCGTGCCGATATCCGGCGACTCGATCACGGTGATGACCGTACCGGTGCCCGGCAGCGCCCGCGCGAGGATGCTCGCGGCCATCCAGCCGGCAGTTCCCCCGCCGACGATTGCGATGCTTTTGATCTGCAAACTATTCGACATCGCCCCGCACCTCTGAACGCGAGAGTACCGGCAATCGACCGCCGCACCGCCAGAATCGGCGCGGCGGCACGCGGCTCCTAGAGCTTGCCCTTCACGCCAAGGAAGAAGCGGCGGCCCCAATTGTCATAGGTGAACGGCTGGTTCGGCCATTGTAGATAGGTATGTTGGGCCGCATCGGTGAGGTTCTGCACCGAGAAGATGATTCCGACATGCTTGTTGAAGTCGTAACTCGCCTGTGCATCGAGCTGCCCATAGGGAGCGGCAAAGATTTGGTACACCTTTCCGCCGAACGGGAAGGTCGAGCCCGTCTCCGAGTCGTTGATGGCCTTGTCGCGGTAGGAATACGAGCCGCGGATGGAGAAGCCATGGTTCTCGTAGTACAGCGTTCCGGTGACCGCGTCCCGCGAAACGCCCGGAATGGGCCCCCTGCTCCCGAAACTGGTTGGCTGCGTCGACTGGGATTGCGAGTAGGTGTAGTTGGCCGCCGCGCCGAATCCCCGCAGCCACGCCACCGCGTCGCCGAATGCATACTGCCCACCGAGCTCGATGCCGTAAATCCGGCCGTTGCCCGCATTCACGGGCTCCGTCACGTTGGCCGTGTGGCCGCCGAAGTCGTCGTTCTCGAACGTGGGGATGTTCTCGATTTCGACGAAATTGTCCACCTGCTTGTAGAAGCCGGCAATGCTGGCGAGTCCGCCCGGTGCGAAATAGTTTTCATACGACATCAAAAACTGCGTCGCGCGGTACGGGTCGAGGTTGGGGTTGCCTTCCGCACCGCCATCGAACTTGAACTGGGCCGCGCCGGTCACGGGATTGCTCGCGCCGCGCGTGAAGTTGTACGAGGGGCCCAGCCCCAGCGAATACAGATCCTGCGGTGCGACCACCCGTGCGGCGCCGAACCGGACCTTCTGGCTGTCGGTTACATCGAGCACGAAGTTGAAGGTCGGCAGCACGTCGGTATAGTTCCGCTTGGTCGTGATCGGTATCACATTCGACTGGACGCCGTTCCAGGACGCCGTGCCGTAGTAAGTCGGATGCGGGTTGGCCGCGCCGCCGTCGATCGTCAGGTCGGTGTTCACCAAACGCACGCCGAAGTTCATGTGAAAGCGGCTGCTCGGGCCGCCCATGTCGAGCATGAGATAGGGCGCCGTGGTGCGCTCGGTCACCTCGAACGAGCTCAGGTCATCCTTGAAGAACTGCTCGGTGTTGTTCGGCACCCCCGCGCCGGCCCACACTTGATTCAGATAGGTCGACGGGTGGGTCAATCCGCTGGTCGCGGGATTCTTCACGATGATGTTGCCGACCGCGAAATTGTTCACCGTCAACGCCAGGTTGGGCGCCGAGACCGCCGTGGAATACGGAATGCTCGGCGTGCCGTATCCCGGATCCTGGTAGTACAGCCAAGGGCCGAAGCCGGCGGCCGGAGTTCCGGTATTGGTGCCGGCCACCGCACCGTCGGCAAGCGTGCCGTTGATCAAATAACGGCCGAAGGTCTGATCGACGTCGCGGCCCGAATACCGCAAGCCGGCGGTAATCGTGGTCTTGACGTCCGTGATGAAAGGCGGGTCCCACTTCACCTCCCCTTTGACCGCGAAATCCTTCTGGTCGGTCAGATTCGCCCAGGCCCAATTCGATTTGAAGGTAGTGAAGGCAGGATTGCTCAGAACGTTGGCGTTCGACCCGGTGTAACTCGCGGAGGGAAGGCCGGACGTGCCGCCGTTGGCGTAGTTGAACTCATAGCCGTGATTGCCCGTGGTCGACGTGGCGCACAGCTGACCGTTATTGCAGCCCGGCGCCGTGGGCGAGGTCGCGACGCCCTCGCCGGTGTCGTACAGCCCATGCTCGACGTCGGCCTGCGCCGCCTGCAGGTTCGACGTCGCATGCGCAAACGATGCATCGAAGAGGCCGCGCAGCGGACCGCCGTCGTCGAACTTCGTGGCCCATTGAAAGTTGTTGGCCTGGGCGATGTTCTCCTGAAAGAGAGTGGCGGTTTCGGCGCCAAGGGCGTTGAAGGTGGCATTTTGCACGACGCCGTTGCCGTCGATCGAGTACGGCTGCGTCGGGTCGAGGCCGGGCACCGGCGCGGTGTTCTGGCCGTTGAACCACGCCTTGTCCGAGTAGTTGATCGTGGTCTCGTCCTCCCGCGAATAGAACCACAGCAAATTGGTGGTGATCGAATCGGTCACCTTCAGGCCGATGTCGAACGAGGCGCCCTTCTCCTTCGATTCATCCTGGATATCGCTGAAATATCCGAGTTGCGGAAGGACGTAGCTCTGGGGAATCGTGCCCACATCGGCGCCCGTCAGCGAACCTGCGTAGGGTTTCGTCGCCGAATTCGTGATCGACCATCCGTTGCGGTTGTAGTCCTCGTACTCTTCCGTGTGCGTCTTCAAATCGCTGTAGGTGAGACTCGCATTGAATGCCAGCCGATCATTGACCTTGTAGGACCCCACCACAGTGGCATCCGGCGTCTTGTCGTTTTGCCGCTGAGCGTCCGATTCGCGGAACAGGCCCCCGAGCGACAAGCCGTCGGGCGCAAGCAGCGGATCGGCGGTTTTCAGGTTGATGGTGCCCCCGAGGCCGCCTTCGGTGAGCGCTGCATTGGGATTCTTGATGACGTCGATGCCGCTGACCAATTCGCTCGGTATGGTTTCGAGCGAGCCGTACTGCGAGTTGCTGCCGGCGCCGCCGCCGGAGGCTTCGCCGGACACGTAGAACTCCTTTCCGGTGAGAAACACATCGCCGTTCAACGTCGTGAGATTTTGCCTCAACCCATCGATGAGTACTGAGTTGCCCTGCCCGTTCGCGCCGGAGCGATCGATCTGCACGCCGGGCAGGCGCTGCAACGATTCCGCGACGTTGTTGTCGGGCATCTTGCCGATGTCCTCCGGGGCAACCGACTCGATGGGCAGATCGGAACTGCGCTTGGTGTCCAAGGCGGTCTGCAGCGATTGGCGGTAGCCGGTGACCGTGATTTCCGTCAATTCGCTGTCCGGCGCGGTGGTTTGCGAGGGCGATTGCGCCTGGTCAGCGATTGCGAAATGACCCATGAGGGTGGCATCAAATGACACCGCTGTCATTAATGCCAAACGAGCAGCCTGACGAGCGCGTTTTTCCCGGCGATGCGACATGGTAGAAAGTCCCCCGATGGTTATATTAATTCGACAGCGGCGCGACCTGGTTCTGTGACCGGCGGCATGCATTTATGCTTCTGCCGAGCACTATTTTGCGCTCTATTCCCCCGTCGACCGGTCACTGACCCCGGTCGATGCAAGCGGGAGGCTAACTCCGCCGGCAGCCGGAGTCAACGAATTATTACTTCCTTTGTGTTTAATTAACGCCCGCATGAGTGTCAGCGCTGACAGATTAAAGCTGGCGACCGGAACCTTGTCTGGAAGCGCCTTGGTGCGTGGCGTTTTCGCAACATTGCGGCGAAATGGCAGGCTTTTGTTCCCCCAATGGGTGGGAGCCGCGTCGTCCCGGATGAGCGCGGGCCGCGTGGAACTCTTAAGGGCTGCAAATCGTTCTGGCAGCGCTGTCATGTCTATCAAGAAGCCTGGCGCTCGAAGCGACCGCGGCCGGCAGCGTCATTCGTTGCCCGGTTTCGCCGTTGAATTTCGAATGATGAGCTCATGGTCGAGGAGATGCCGTGGCAAGCGTTCCGGCCAGCCACGACGCCGCGGTTCATGCCGAATGATGAGATCCGCCGCGATCCGCGCCATGGCGGCGACAGGCTGGCGCACTGTGGTCAATTCGGGCCAGATCATGGTCGCGACCGGCGCATCATCGAAGCCCGTGACAGACAGTTGTCCCGGCAGCTTCAGTCCGAACTTTCGGGCCATGGAGATGGCCGCCGCCGCCATATCGTCGTTGCTCGCGAAAATGGCGGTGGGCGGCGCCGCCGACCGCAGCATCCTCTCGGCGCACACCAGCCCGTCCGAGAAGGTGAAGTTGCCCGTTTGCACGAGAGCGGCGTCCACGGACGCTTGGTGAGCGCGCATTTCATCGATGAAGCCCAGATATCGCTGCTCGGTGGCGCCATGGTCGGGCGACCCCAACATGAAGCCAATCCGCCGGTGCCCAAGATTCAGCAGGTGCGCGGTCAACTGTCTCGCCGCGGCGTAGTCGTCGATGCCGATGGACGGCGCCGCGCTCAGTTGCGTCCTTGGCGCAATTCGCACCACCGGAATGGAGGCATCCTGGAGCTTCGAGAGCACGCCCGCATGGTCGCTCAGCGGCGGCAGCAGAATCACGCCCTCCAGCCGCAGCTGTCCAAGCAGAATGTCGATTTGCTTGTCCATGGTCGGCCCGCGAGCGTCCAATGGCTCGACCATCAAGTGCAGGCTGGATTCCCGACAACGCTCGATGGCGCCCGCCTGGAATTCGCTCAGGTAGTCGCCCGGCTTGTCGCAGAACAGCCCGATGAGAAATGACCGGTTGCTCGCCAGCCCGCGCGCATTGAGATTGGGCCGGTAATTGAGCTCCTCGATGGCCTCGAGGATCCGCTTGCGCGTATCCGAGCGCACCCTCGGCTCGTCATTGATGACCCGTGAAACGGTCTTGGGCGAAACCCGCGCCAGGTCGGCGACCTCTTGAATCGTCACCGAGGTGGGGATGAGTGTCATGCGGTACCGTAAAGACTTCGGCTGGCATCCATTATCTCACAGGCGCCGCCGGCGGCGGACACGCCCCGCGCCCCTGCGCCAAATCCGGCATCAAACGGATCTCGGCGATGCTCAGCCCCAACGTCCCGGCGGTTTCGACCGAGAACGGGATCTCGACGCTGCCCAGCTTCGCGCCTGCCGCCTTCGAGCATGACATCGGAATGACCAGGCGCCGCCAAGCGCCCACCGGGCTTGCCTTGAAAGTCCGCGTCACGTCGAACATCGCTCCGCCCGAGCTGTCGCAAAGCGGTCCCGTGCACCGCATGCCGAGCAGGACGCGGCCGTTGGGCCGTCGGTCGATGCGATAGCGCATCTCCATGGCGACGCCTGCGCCCGGGCCTGCACTCAAATCCATCTCGCGCCCCGTGACTTGCAGCATACCGGTCTGCGTGCCATTCCAGAAGGCCACGGCCCCGACCGGCGCGAGCCTCACCCGCACCACGCCGTGCGGACTTGCCTGAGCCGTGGTGACGTGAACCTGCGCGTCGCCGTCGGCGGCGAACAAGGACCAGGGCGCCGTCGGGTGTCCGGCGAAGAAGAGGCTGCCGGGCGGCGCATGAAATCGCGGCGTGATCTGCGGAACTTCCGCAAGCTTATGATCATCCCCGGGTGACGTGCTCGCCGCGAGGCCACCGTGATAGTTCAGCCCAAAACTGTTTGCATACAAGGCGCCGCTCACGCGTCCCCGCGCATCGAACGTGACCGGCATGGGCGTGGCAGGCCACGAAAAGGCCAGCCGCCCCGTAAAATCGAAAGGTGCCGTGCCATCGGCCGCCTTGAACAGGACATCGGCAATCCCCTCCCCCTCGCTGCCCGGCAGCCATGCAGCCACGAAGGCGTCCGACGCGTTGATCTCAGGGTTCACCCAGAGTGGACGCCCCGATATGAAAATGCTGACCGTGGGGATGCCCGACGCGCGAAAGCGCCTCAGCATCGCCAAATGAGCCTTGTCCACGGGTGAGAATTCCAACGTCTCCCGGTCGCCCTCGAACTCTGCGTAAGGCTCCTCGCCGAACACCACCACGGCCACGTCGGGTCTGCCCGTGAATTCGCCGTCGCGACTGAGTTCGGCGGAGCCGCCCGCCCGGCTGACCGCGGCTTTGATGCCGGCGTAAATCGATGTGGCTCCCGGAAAATCGGCGTTTGAATTGTGATTTCCCTGCCAATCGATGGTCCAGCCTCCGCTCTGCACGCCGATGTCGTCGGCCGCGGCGCCTGCCACCAGCACATGCGCGTGAGGACTCAAGGGCAGCAAACCTTGCGAGTTCTTCAGCAGCACGAGCGATTTGCGCACCGCTTCGCGAGCCACGGCGCGGTGCGCCGGGCTTCCTAATTCCTCGAAATGCCCGGCGTCGCCGTGCCGTTTGGGCGGCCCGCGGTCGAACAGTCCCGCCATGGCCTTGACCCGCAGGATGCGCCGCACGGCATCGTCGATTCGCGCCGGCGGGATCTCCCCCGACCTCGCCTCGGCCAAGGTATTGTCATAAAGTTCCTTCCAGCCGTCCGGCGCCATCAGCATATCCACGCCGGCGAGTATCGCGGCCGGACAATTGGATTTGGTGCAACCTGGGAGCTGCTCCTGAGCGTTCCAATCACCCACCACGAAGCCCTTGAATCCCATACGTCCCTTCAAGAGGTCGGTGAGCAGATGGTGATTGCCGTGCATCTTGACGCCGTTCCAGCTGTTGTACGACGCCATGACGATCAAAGCGCCGGCCCGGATTCCGGCGGGATATCCCGCCGCGTGCACCCCCAGGAGTTGCTCCTCCGACGTCACCGTATCGCCCTGGTCGCGTCCCGCCAGCGTGCCGCCATCGCCCACGAAATGTTTGAGGGTCGCGAGCGTGTGGCCGGGCGCCATGAACTGCGGCGTGCAAACCTGCCCTTGGAGTCCGGTCACCATCTCAGGTGCATAAGCCGCGACCAGTTCCGGGGACTCGGAAAAGCTCTCGTAGGATCGGCCCCAACGCACGTCCCGGGCCACGGCAAGCGTGGGCGCAAACGTCCAGTTGATCCCCGTCGAGGCGACCTCCGCAGCGGTTGCCTGGCCGATGCGGCGGATCAGTTCGGGGTCGTGTGCTGCGCCCAAGCCGACGTTGTGCGGGAAAATGGTGGCTCCGGGCACTTTTGCATGCCCGTGCACGGCATCGATCCCGAACAGAATCGGAATGTTCGGATGGGTGCCCCCGCCATCGGCGAGTGATGCCTCGGAGAATTCCTCGGTCAAATCCCACCAGGCCTGCGGCGCGCTTCGAATGTGGTTGCCGGGCGCCGCGTTACCCCCGGCGAGGATGGAGCCCAATTTGTACTGACGCAGCTGTGCCGGCGTGATCGAGGCGATGTCCGCCTGGATCATCTGCCCGACTTTTTCCTCCAGGCTGAGTTGGGAAAGCAGCTGCTCCACGAACCGGTCGGTCCCGGTCGAATCCGCGCAGGGTGGCGCCGTGCTCCGCCAGTCCTTCCCGGGTACACTTTGGGCGGGAGCGGCTCGACCTTCACCAAAGGCGCCTACGCACTGCGTGGCCGCCATCACGGTGATTAACATAACGATGCACTTGAGTATCATGGCGCCTTCTAACTGCCTGTAATTCAATATCTTTATGGCAACCCCGCACTTTTGGCGTTTCGACCGACGTGCCGCGCAGCCACATACTACTCGACCTCATAATGAAATGTCAGCGCTGTCACTCCGGCCGGCTGCAATCCCGGTCGCTCGAACCCGCCCGCATGCCGGCTAACTCGCTGCCGGTGCTCCTGAGTGCGCTCGATTGGGCGGTGGTTGCCGCGTACGTGGGCGGCTTGGTGGTTCTCGGCCTGTGGGTGTCGCGACGCCAGTTTGCACCCGTCGATTTCTTCCTGGCCTCGCGCGCAACTCAGTGGCCGGTGGTCGGCCTGGCCCTGCTCGCCTCGAACATATCCTCGTGCGCGTTGGTGGGGCTCGCGGGCGGAGCCTATGCGTTGGGGATTTCGGTTTACGACTACGAGTGGACGGGCACGGTCGTCCTCGTGTTCTTCTGCCTGTTCCTGTTGCCGTTCGTGATCCGCAGCGGCACCTATACCATGCCCGAATTCCTCGAGCGGCGCTACGATGCGCGTCCTCGATTGTTATTTGCGCTTCTGACGCTGTTTCTCAACGTCTTCGTGGATTCGGCCGGGATTCTCTACAGCGGGTCGTTGGTGTGCAAACTGCTGTTGCCGGCCGAGCCGCTTTGGGTGATCGTCGCGGCATTGGCGGGCGCCGCGGGGCTGTACGCGGCGTCAGGCGGTTTGCGCGCCGTGATATACACCGAGGCCGTGCAAGGCATCGTGCTGATGGCCGGGGCGCTCGTCATCTCGCTTGGCGCATTCAGCCGCGCCGGCGGCTGGCACGCCGTCATGACCGGCGTGGACCCCGCCATGCTTTCTCTGATCCGCCCGGTAGGCGACCCCGGAGTGCCGTGGCCGGGATTGCTATTGGGGATCCCGCTTCTGGGCTTTTACTACTGGTGCACGAACCAATCCATCGTGCAGCGGCTCCTGTCGGCGAAGAACATCGACCACGCACGCTGGGGTGCGCTGTTTGCCGGATTGCTGAAGCTCCCCGTATTGTTTCTAGTCGTGCTTCCCGGCATCTGCGCTCTGCTGTTGTTTCCGAAATTGCAGCGGCCGGACATGGTATATCCAACTCTCATCCTCGAACTGCTGCCGTCCGGTCTCGCAGGGCTGGTGGTCGCGGGATTCGTCGCGGCAACCATGGTGTCGATCGCGTCCCTGCTCAACTCCGCAGCCACACTCATCACCATGGACCTCGTCCGTCCATTCAACCCGTCCCTGTCCAATACCGAGACGGTCCGCGTCGGCCGATGGGCCACCGCCGGGCTGTACCTGGTCGCGGTCGCATGGGCGCCGCAAATTCGTCTCTTTCCCTCACTCTGGCAATATCTTCAGGCCGTCCTGGCCTACGCGGTGCCGCCGGTGGTCGCGGTGTTCCTGGTCGGAATGTTCTGGCGCCGCGCAAATGCCGACGGCGCCACGGCCACGATGATCGTGGGATCGGTCTGCGGCCTGGCCCTGTTCCTCTCCAATGCGGTATTGGGATTGACGCATCTGCACTTCCTCTATGCGGCGCCGATCCTCACGCTCGTCGACGTCTTGATCCTGGTGAGCGTAAGCGCCTGTTATCCCGCCGACACCAGTGCGGCGAGCGATGCGACCATGTGGAAACTCGAATTTCGGCGGGCGGAAAGAGCCCGGCTCGCGATGACGCCCGCGTGGCAGGACTACCGGTTCCTCGCCGCCGCGTTGTTGCTGCTCACCTCCGGAATCGTATTCATCTTTCGATAGCGCCGAACGTCCAGCCGCCGTCGGTGAGAGCCACGCCTCAGTCGCGCTAAAGCCGGTTCTGCTAGGCTTTGGTGGATGGAACACGACGACCTCGAGGTTTTGCTGCGTTCGCGCATCCCGCTGATCGCCGTCGAGTCGCGGGACGAAACCGAGGTGCTGAAGGCGCTGAACCGCGCCTGCACGCGCCTGCCCGCCAACAGCAAGCTGGCCGAGGAGACCCGCGGTCTCGCATCGGCCGCGGGACTGCCTCTGTTCCAGTGGACGGTGACGGACGGCCTGAAGCGCCTCGACGTCAATGCGGCCGCGCCGCAGCGCACCCTCAACGAACCCATCGAGATCTTGAAGCACCTGCGCGCCACCGGCGTCGCGGGCGCCTATGCACTGCTGGACTTTCATCCCTATCTGCACGACCCGACCTTGGTCCGCTATCTCAAGGACATCGCCCAGGAATACGAGCGCTGCGCCCGCACTCTCGTGTTCATCAGCTACTCGGTCGAGATTCCGCGCGAGATCGAACACTTGATGGCCCGCTGCGTGCTGGCCCTGCCCGATCGCAACGAGCGGCGTCAGATCGTGGAGGATGTGGCGCGCCAATGGATGCGCGATAATTCGCGCCAATCGATCAAGGTCGACAAGCACGCGCTGGCGCTATTGGTCGAGAACATGAACGGGCTTACGGCATCGGACACCCAGCGGCTGGCCCGCAAGGCGATCTTCGACAACGGCGCGCTGCTCGCTTCCGCCGTGCCGGCGTTGATGCAAGCCAAGTACGACCTGCTCAACCACAACGGCATTCTGCGCTACGAGCACAACACGGCCCAATTCGCCGATGTCGGGGGCCTCTCGAACCTCAAGGCGTGGCTGGAAAAGCGCCGCCCCGCCTTCGACGGCACCGCACCGCAGCTCGACGCACCCAAGGGCATCATGCTGTTGGGCGTGCAGGGCTGCGGCAAGAGCCTCGCCGCGCGCGCCTGCGCGGGGATCTTCAATGTTCCGCTGCTCCGGTTGGATTGCGGAGCGCTGTTCGACAAGTTCGTCGGCGAGTCGGAGCGAAACTTGCGCGAGTCGCTGGCCACCGCCGATTTGTTGGCGCCCTGCGTCCTGTGGGTCGATGAAATCGAAAAGGGGTTCGCCGCCGGCGACGCCGACGGCGGCGCGACGCGGCGCGTGCTGGGCGCATTCCTGACCTGGCTGGCCGACAAGAACAGCCGGGTTTTCGTCGTCGCCACGGCCAATGACATCTCGGCACTGCCGCCCGAACTGATCCGCAAAGGGCGCTTCGATGAGATCTTCTTCGTCGACCTGCCGGACGCCGGCACCCGCGCGGAAATTCTGCGCATCCACGCCGCCAAGCGCGGCATCGCGCTCGATTCAGGCGCGCTGGCCGCGCTCGCCGGGGCCTGCGAGGGATTTGCCGGAGCCGAAATCGAACAGGCCGTGGTGGCGACGCTCTATTCCGCCCATGCGCAAAATACGGCGCCCACCGGGGCGCTGCTCAGCGCCGAGATTGCCGCGACCCGGCCGCTCGAGGTGGTCATGGCGGAGAAAATCGCCGCGCTGCGCTCCTGGGCGGCCGGTCGCACGGTGCCTGCGGATTAGGCGATTGCGGGGTACGCCGGTATCACGCGACGCATCAGCGCAACAGAGCGAACACGAGGCAGCCGAGACCACCGACGGCGAGCAGTGCATGCAGCACCACGACCACCCAAGGATGCGGTTTGCCACGCAGATGAAAGCTGAGGAGGAAGAACCCTCCCAGTGCGGCCAGAGCCAGAACGGCCACACCGTACTTGATCGCAGCGACGCTGGTCGCCATCGCCACCAACAGCGCCAGCCCGAGCCCCGTTGCAGCGAGAACTCCATGCCCCAGCGTAAGAGGCACCCAACGCTTCGCGCCTCTGAAAATGCCCACTGCCATGACGAGCCCGCTGAGCGCAGCGTACAGAAATAGAACAATGGAAGCAGTTAGCATTTACCCAGTCCCCGTATATGGGCCGCGTGCAAGAGACGAGCCAATGACACGATTGCGCACGGTAAGCCCATTTGGCGGCCAATTGAGCGAATTGACTCATTCGACTGGCTGCGGCAGCTTCCCTAAAACACGAACAGTAAGTAGCTGTTCTACAAAGGGAATCGGGGGTCCGACACGGCAATTACCGAAAAATCCTAGCGTATGTTAACGCACCGAAGATGAGGGCACGCCCAACTTGTGCCCTCTGCCGACACCCTGAGTCGATGTTCACCCGGGCCGCGGTAGCTGCAGGACACGCAGCTCGTCCACCGTGTCCTGCGGGTTCCATGGTCGGCGCTGCACGACCAGGTAGCCGCCTTCTTCGAGTGCGGCATGGTCCGCTGCAAGCGCCGCAGCCGCTAAATGCAACTCGGCGGCCTTGTCGGTGCCGCTCCACCCGAGCCAGGTGTTGCGTTGGCGCTTGGCTTCGTAGAGCGCGGCGTCGGCGAAGCTCAACGACTGTTCCCAGCCAACCAGGTGCGGGTGTCCGGGGATGAAGGGCACGGTGGCGAAACCGATGGAGCAGCTGGTGCGCGCCACGATGCGCTTACCGACCCGGAAGATTTGCTTCGCGACCGACGCTCTGACCCGCTCCGCGAGCACGCTCGCCATCTCGAGATCCGCATTCAGGCACATCACGACGAATTCATCGCCGCCCCAGCGGGCGATTCGATCGTCGGATCGGAACACCCGGCGCAGGATCTCGGCAAACTGGATGAGGACCGCGTCGCCGCCCTCGTGGCCGTATTGATCATTGATCGGCTTGAGGAAGTCCACGTCAACGACCATCAAGGCGCATCGCTCGGGTTGCGCCGCCGCTGCCGTGCGTGCCTGGACCGCCATCGTGTCGTGCAGGAATCGGCGATTGCCGAGTCCGGTCAGGGGATCGGATACGCTCGCCTCGCGCAGCTGCAAGTTCGCCTTTTCCATGTCGCGATTTCGTTCGGCGAGTTCCAGGGTCCGCGCATCCACTTCCGCCTTCAGGCGGTGGGCGTAAGCGGCCTCGCGCAACACGCGTCGATGCTGCCCGTACCAAACCAGAAAAACCATCGCGAAGAAGGCCGTGACGTACAGGGTTCTCGCCCACCAGGTGGCCCACGGCGGCGGTGAGACGCGAACCCGCAAAGACAGTGGCGTCTCGCTCCACCGCCCGTCGCTGTTTGCCGCGCGGACCCGAAACACGTAGTTGCCGCCGTCGAGATTCGTGTAAGTCGCCTGCCGCCCACCGTCGGCATGCACCCAATCGGCATCGAAACCCTCGAGCCGATAGGCATAGCGATTCTCGCCGGGCCCGGTAAAGTCGAGCGCGGCAAATTGAAACGTGACCGCCGCATCGCGGAACCCGACGTCCAACTGGCTCAGCATCTCGGGAGTCCGCGAAACCGGCTTGTTGAGCTTCATCACTTGGGTGAGAACGATCGGCGGCGGCTTCTCATTGAATCGCAGCCGTTCCGGCAAGAACGCGTTGTAGCCGTTGGCGCCGCCGAAATAGAGCATGCCGTCGGGAGCACGATAGTGCGCGCCGAAATTGAACTCGTCGGCTTGCAGTCCGTGGCTGCGGCGGAAGGCGCGAACGGTTCGGTCCTCCGTGCGGATCTCCGCGAGTCCTCTGTTCGTGCTCACCCACAGCCTGCCGGCGGAGTCGGATTCGATGCCGTAGACCGTGCTGTTCGGCAGTCCCTCGCCCTCGGACAGGTTCTCGAAATGCATGGGCTGCGGCCCGAACGGGTCGCCGACCGCACGGTCCAGACCGCCGCCGCGGGTGCCCACCCAGACGATTCCGTTTTCGTCGACATGCAGCGCATAGACGATATTCGCACCCAACGAGGCCGGTTCCTTGGCGTCATGAACGAAGTGCGCGAAATGCCCCGAGGCGGGGTCGAGCACATTGAGACCGCCGCCATCGGTGCCGATCCAGATGAGGCCGGTGCGGTCCTCTGCGAGCGCGGTAGCGCGATCGCCGGACAATCCGTTGGTCTCCGAGCGTCCATGCGGATAGCGGGTCACACGGTCGGAGTCTGGATCGATTCGCGCCAGGCCGCCGCCGTAGCTGCCCACCCAGATTCTGCCGCGCGCGTCGCGCATCAAGCTCATGATGCCCGGAGCCGGAAGCGAAGCCGGATCATTCGGCACGGAGCCGAAGTGCGTGATTTCACCGCGCGCCGGGTCAAGACGCTCGATGCCGGCGCTCATGGTGCCGAGCCACACTCGGTTACGGTCGTCGGTCACCATGGCCATTACGGTGTCGTCGCGCAGCGCGAGCGGCGTGTCCGAGCCGCGCCGGTAACGCGTGATCGCCCCGCTCTGCGCATCGATCGACGCAACGCCGGCGCCGAACGACCCCACCCACAGGGTGCCATGGCGGTCGACGGCAAACGAGGTGGTGCTTTGGCTGCCCTCGTCGCCGAAGCGGTGATGGCCGAAGGTCCATGAGCGTGGATTCCAGCGCCCCACACCGCCGCTCTTGGTGCCCACCCACAGTAAACCGCTGCGATCTTGATATAGCGATACGATGTTGTTATCGGGCAGACTGTCGCGGTTCGTCTGGTCGTGGCGAAAGACCACGAACTCGTCGGAGCGCCGGTCGAGCAGCGCGAGACCGGCCGACGTGCCGACCCATAGGCGCTGTTCGTCGTCCTCGAGCAACGCCGCGACCCGTCCGTCCGGCAGAGAGCTCGGATCGCCGTCGCGGTGCCGGCGCATCGTGAACGCGGCGGTCGACGGGTCATAGCGTGCAAGAGCCGCGTCCAAGCCGATCCACAAAGTGCCGCGTGCATCGACAAGCAGCGCGTTGACCTTGAGGGCCGCGTCATTCGGTACGCCCGTGGCCCGCAGACGGGCGCCGAATTGCTCGACGCGGCCCGAATCCGGGTCGAGACGATCGAGTCCGCTCGCCGTTCCGATCCAGATTTTGCCGGCGGAATCCTCAGCTAAAGAGAATATCGAGTCGTCGCTCAGCGAGTTGGCGGACAGATCGCGCCGAAACTGCCTCGCCGTGTGCCGTGCCGTGTCGAGAGCAATGACCCCGGAGTCGTGCGTTGCAACCCAAATTCTGCCGTTGTGATCGATGTGGAGCGCGCGTATCCGCTCCTCCGGGCGCAGGGTTGCCTGGTCGGAATGTAGATCCGGCGGGCGGAAACGGCCGAGGATCGCGTCGCGCCATACCAGTCCGCCGCCATCGCTGCCGACCCACAGGCGCCCGGTCGTGTCGCAGCCGAGCGCCGCGATCCAGCTGTTTGGCAGCGTGTCGGCGTCGTTGCGCTCGTGAATGAAGTGCCGGATTTCGTAACCATCGAAGCGATCGAGGCCGTCCTCGGTGCCGAACCAGAGAAAACCCTGCGCGTCCTGAACGATCGCCATGATCGTGCCCTGCGACAGCCCTTCGTCGCTGCCGAGGTGCGCAAAGACCATCTCCGGTGGGGTTGCGGCGGACGCGCCGATCGCACACAGCAAGGCGATGCCGCCAACGATCGCCTGGACTGCTCCGGCGCACCGCCGCCGCCGCGAAGGCGGTCTGGCGGCCTCGCCCCGGATTGAAGTCTTATGGGCCGGCACTTTTCGAATCCTTGGTATTGCGCGAGGGCCTGGCTCTGTCTGATGGGGCACTCCTGCCAGACTAAACAAATCGGCGGGGTCGCGCATGGCTTGACCCCGATACCGATAAGCCGATCACATTGGGCGCCTTCGGATCGCAACCGCGCCGAGGAAGCTTCGCGCCCGGCGCCCATCTGATTTAACAATCCCGTTATGCGATGGACTTCACGTGCCAGCCACACGGCGGCTGTCCTTGAACTTCTTTGAATCCATTGCTGGTGGGGGCGCTACTCCTGGGCGTTCCACGATTCCATGGCCGTCGTCGTGGAAGCGGGGGCCAGCGCGCTCGAGTTCCACAGATAGCCGCTGTTCCACAGATAACCGCTATTCCACAGATAACCGCTGTTCCACAGATAGCCCTCGGTCGCGAGCGTGCCGTTCGCCGGGGAATAGCTCTGATTCCAGACGAAGCCGCTATTCCACACATACCCGTTGTTGACCCACATGTAGCCGTTGCTCCATTGATGCGCCTGGGACTTGGCATATGACTCATCCCAGATGTAACCATCGTTGTTGAGCGGAACGCCCTGGGAATTGACCAAGTAGAATTTCCCCGTGACCGTGTTGCGGGCCGCCGGACCCCAGTAATGAGTCGTGCCCGCGATGTCCGCGGCGATGTTGAGTCCTTGGTTGGCGCAGTTGCTCGCCTGACTGTACACCGCCGCATAGGCATTGATCCGGCCCGCTCCTTGCTGATAGATGCTGTAGGAAGCGTAGCCGGACGCACTCAGCGCCGAGTCCGCCGTGATGAGCAGGCGGCACTTGACTTGATCCGGGGTCAAGGAGGGGCTCGCCTGCAGCATGAGTGCAACGACGCCCGTGGTGACCGCCGCAGCCTGCGAGGTGCCCGACATGATGAACAGGTTTTCATCGTAGGAAGCGAATTGCGGGTAGGTCGCGGCCAGCAGCTGCGCCGGCAGCGTGGGGCCCTGACCCGACGCCATGAAGGCGGCGAGGTGTCCGCCCGGCGCCACGACATCGGGTTTGACGAAACCTTCGAAGGTCGGGCCGGCCGAGGAGAACGACGTCACCCCGTCGTCCGACGGATCGTTGGGCGTGAAATTGTCGGTCATGGCGCCCACCGTGATCACGTACGGCGTGTTGCCCGGCACGGCGATGGTCTGCGCCGCGGGTCCGAAGTTGCCCGCCGAGGCCACGACGACGATGCCCGCCTGCCAGAGTTTCATGACCGCCTGGTCGATGGGATCGTTCCAGTAGAAGGATTGCGGCGCGGCGCCGAAGGACATGTTGACCACGCGAATGGCTCCATACGTCGTTCGGTTGGCAAGGATCCAGTTGAGTCCCTTGAGGACGTTCGCGTAGCTGCCGTTGCCCGTCCCGTCGAACGCTTTGACGTTGATCAAATGCACCATCGGGGCGATCCCCTCGGGCTCACCGTTCAGCAGCGGGTCGCCGGTGGCGGAACTCGCAATCAAATTGGCGATGTGGGTGCCGTGGCCGTAGGTGTCGGTGACGCACGGCTTCTGCGGGCATGGATGCTGGGCATCGACCAGCACGTTCGCGATGACGTCGTATTGCGCCACCATGCGGCCGTTCCCCGCCAGGTCGCGCATAAGCCCTTGATCCCACTGCTGCATGCCGCTGTCGAGCACGGCGACGGTCACACCCAGACCGTTGATTCCCTGCGCGGCGAGCTGGTTGACGCCGGTCAAGCTGCGCTGGTAGACATCGGGGATGACGGAGGAACTGCCTTGAGTGGCGAGCGGTTGGTCCGCGAACAGCGTGACGCCGCGAATATCGCTGAGATAGGCGACTTCCGCCGGTGTCAGCGCTGCCGACACGCCGTCGACGATGGGGAGTTCGTTGGTCACCGCCCCGCCGGCCTCGCGCACGGCGTCGGCGGCCTGCGCCACACTATGCGCCTCGACGATGTATACCTGTGATTCCGCGGATGCCAGGCACTGTGCCGTGGCCAGCGAACAGCCCAGAACAACCGACATTGAGAGCCACGACGTGTTCGTTTTAGTCATAAGTATCCATCGAGTTCAAGACAGCCAATGGGTTGGCGATGGGGTGTATTAAAGCTCCTCCGTCGTTCGGCGGATGTGTCCGCTGGTGCCCGCCTGGACCGGCCGAATTGACACCGCGTCTCATAACCGGTCTGTTAAACGGGGCGGATCAGCGCGATCGCGCTGACGCTCGGCAATGTGCCGAACTCATTATGACAACCTGCGCGTCGCGCGCGGAGAACGCCGCGCCGACGCGCGGCAATGCGCAACGATCAGATTTCGAGGAACAACTTGTGTAGGCGCAGCGATTCATCTTCGGCCAGCTGCCGCAATACCTCATCGAGCGGCTCCGGTCGGCCGAACGCATAGCCTTGGGCGTAATCGACGCCGAAACCGCGAACCTTCTCCGCGATGGCTTCGTTCTCGACAAACTCGGCGACGGTGTCTATGGCCATGCCCTTTGCGAGTTCGACGATGGCCCGCACCGTCGCTTCGGAGTTCTTGTTGGTCAAGATATCCTGGACGAAGCCGCCATCGATCTTCAGGCGAGAGACCTGCAGGCTCTTCAGATAAGCCAGGGAGTTCGCGCCGGTGCCGAAATCGTCCAGCGCGAACCGGCAGCCCAGGGCTCTGAGGCGGCGCATCAATTCGCTCGCTCGCACGAGATTGCGGACCGCCGCCTGCTCGGTTATCTCCATGATGACGCACTCGGCCGGCAGATTCGCCGACTTTAGCTGCTCGCTGATGTGCTGGATGGAGTTCTCATCGTCGATGGTCTGGCCGGACATATTGATCGAGATGGACAAGCCGCGCGTGCTCAGCATGCTGCGGTAGGGCGTCAGCGTTCGAAGCGCCGTCTTGAGCACCCAGCGATCCACCGACGGCAGAAGTTGATAACGATTGGCGGCCTGCAGCATCGGACTCGGAGCGATGATTTCGCCGTCCTCTCCCTTGAAGCGCAGCAGAATTTCGTAGCCGCCCACGAGGCTTTTGTTCTGCAGCGGGGCGATTCGCTGTGCGTACAGAATGAGCCTGTTGTTCTTGAGCGCCGAGCGCAGCTGGCCGACCGCGATCGCATCGTCGTGCTGGCGCATCATGCTGCCGTCTTCGCAAGCGTAGAGCTCGACGCGATTGCGACCCCGGCCTTTGGCCGTCTTGCATGCGACCTCGGCCGCCGCGAGCGAACGCGCCAATCCCTGGGGCATCGGCACGAGGGAGGCGATCCCGCAGCTGACGGAGACTTCGACGGGGTTGTCGGCCGGCCCGATGACGAGGCGGGATGCGGCATGCAGCAGTGCTTCCGCAGATTTCGCGGCCGCCGCCGCATCTGAGTCCGGGAGAATGACCGCGAAACGGTCACCGGCGATGCGCGCTGCGAGCGCTCCATCGGGCAGCAGAGGCGGCGCCAGGATTTCGCTGATTCGCACGATGAGTTCGTTGCCGAGTTCAAAGCCGTGCAGTTCATTGATGACGTGCATATGATCAACGTCAATGTAGACAGCGCTGCGATCAGGGGCGTCCGGGTCTTCGCAAAGACCCAGGTACATCTGCTCCAGGCCGCCGCGGGTGTACAGCCCGGTCATGAGGTCGAACTGTGCGTCGACGATCGAAGCGCTTTCGCGCCCGAGATGGCGTGCGAGGAAGACGTGCCGCGTCGAGAAGTCGGGGTGGTCGGGCGGGTTGAAGAACGCCAATACACCGAGCACACGACCCGTATCGCGCACCACGGGGACTGAAAGGATCTTGCAGCGCGTCACTTTCTGCCCGTTGCGGCCCGCGCTGTTCATGATCAGCGGGCGCTTACGCCGCTGGGCCCAGTGAATGAGGTTGCGCTCGACTTGCTGCCAGATCCCGTCCAGCTGCTCGGAATTGAGCGCATCGCGATTATGCGTAATCAGCAAGTGCCGTTCCGGGATGGCGAGAACGGCCAGGGCGCTGCCAAGTCGATCGGCGGCCGCGATCAGCAGCTCCTCTGCGATGCGCCGATCGTCGACAGCCCCTTTCAGCTTGCCGGTGACCTTGAACAGCCACTCGAGTTCGGCCGTGCGCTCCGTGAGCGCTCGCATGCGTTGCCTCGCAGGGACGGCGGCCGCGAGTTCACGGTGCGCACAGGCGAGCAGCGGCTCCAGGATACGTGCGACCTCGGCTGCGTGGCGGGATGGCCGCGCCGGCGCCGCCGCGAGTTTTTGGCGTACGCATAAGACAGCGAGCAGAACGCCATCAGACTGTTGCACGGGAAGCGCGGTCAACCACTCACCGCTGGACTCCTTGATCGCCAGGGGCACACGCGTACTCGTGTCCGCCCAGTTGCGCATGCACAGCCATTTCCTGATTGCCCGCGACCGCCGGGAACTTGGTCTGCCGCGCGGCCGAAGGTCCGTGCCCAACAGCGTAAAACCGCTGAAGTCTTTGAGCAACCTCTTCGCCAGGCGCGAATACGAGTCGGCCATCGGATCCGCCGCCCCGACCTGCGTGCTTTTCGTCACCGCTCAATGCTCCAAAGCGCGTGATTCGCGCCAGATTCATCTCCTTGGATTATGCTCAACCAGCCGTTGCACTTCTGTAACCCAGGACGGCGCACATCCGCGATTTATGAGACTTGGTTCACAAAGTCTTGCGCGGCGTGTTATTGCACTGAAAAAGAATCGGCGAGTCTCGGTGCTACCGGCATTGCTGTTATTGGTCCTACCGGCCATGAGCATGGCGCAAGTGGGAATCAATACTTCAGTCAACCGGGTCCCGGGCACGTGGGTTCTCGTTCCGCAGCGGGGATTCCTTCGACTTCAATCGAGTTGGCCGCCGCAGCACTCAGCCGGTGGCGGCACGCATCGGCTCAGTGGGCGTGAGCTGAATCGCCACGATGTCCACACTCGCCCGCGCACGAGGTGCTTCGAGGCCGGCCTACCTGAGGTTGCGATCCACCGTCGCGATCGAAAGTGGTTGGGCTAGAATTTGATCGATCCGGCGGCCGTCCATTGATATGACGCTCAAGCGCCAAGACCCCCAATCGACATGCTCACCGATCTTCGGTATGTGTGCGAGCTGGGAGAGGACAAAACCGGCAAGCGTCAAGAAATCACCCGGTGGCAACTCCTTCAACGCGAGAAGACCCTGGGTGTCGGTTATCGGTAGCGTGGCGTCGAGCAGGAACGAACCGTCATCGCGGCGGGTCACGCTTGGTTCCAGGGGCGGGTTTATTTTCGGCAAGTCGCCGGCCACTGCTTCGAGGAGATCCGTTCTCGTGAGGATTCCCTGGATGCTCCCATATTCGTCGACGACAATCGCAGTATGGGTTGGAGTACTGCGGAAGAGGTCCAGAGTGCGCAGAATCGATGCGCTCTCGGGAACGCTCACTGGCGGGTGAAGAGCTTTTTCGATGTCCACCTCCCGCTTCCCCAAGAGTTGATCCAGTAGGTCTTGCTTGCGCATGATTCCGACCAGCTCATCGAGCGAGCCGCGACTCACCAGGAGCTGCGCATGCGGACAAGTGCGAATCCGCTCCAGCGTCTCCTCCTTCGGTGTGTCGAGATCAATCCAGGTTACATCGGGCCGTGGCGTCATGATTGTCCGCACGGCCTTGTCCGCCAGGTCAAGAACACCCTCGAGCATTTGGCGCTCGGACGCCTGAATCGCCCCGGACTTCTCGCCTTCGGCGATCAGGAGGTGAATCTCTTCCTCGGTGACGGCTCGGTGGAAGCCAGGTTTTAGTCCCGCGATGCGCAGAATGAATGCCGTCGAAAGGTTGATGAACCACACCAAGGGGGCAGCGGCTCGGATCACGAATGCGAGTGAGGGTGCGAGCCGGCAAGCGATCGTCTCAGGAGATTTGAGTGCGATCTGCTTGGGCGCGAGTTCCCCGACGATGAGGGTCAGGTACGCGACGACCATGACGACGATGCCGATCGAGAAAGTCCTGGCATAAGGTGACACCGCCGGAAAGCTCTTGAGCCATGTCTCGAGGGGATCGCCGAAGGCCGCGCCGGTGAACGCGCCGTTGAGAATGGCGACCATAGTCATACCGATTTGGACGGTAGCGAGAACACGGCTTGGATCCAAGATGAGCGCCAGTGCCTCGGGTGCGCCTCGTTGCCCGTCCGCCGCCAGTTGTCGCAAACGGCTCGGCCGCGACCCTTTTCAAACACCCGGAGCGCCGCGTTCATAGGAGAGTAACCATTTCCTGGGGGTGTGCGGTGCATCCGTCATTACATCTGACAATTGACTTGTCGTCATTGTGCGGTCCGCACCCCCAAGATCCGGGCGCTCTCCGATACCGGCGGACCCATGGAACGGGTCCGCTGGGAAGCACTACTGCTTGGTTGCGGCTGCGCGCGTCTTGAAGTACTCGTCGTAGCGCTGCACGAAGTCCTTCGAGGCCAACGGCAGATGGCAGCTGCGACACTTCTGGTAGTCATCCGCGGCGGCCTTGCCATCGGCGGTGAAGGATCCGTAGATCCAGGAGCCGTTCTCCAGCCCATCGGGCACGCCCTCGGGGGTGCCCTTGATCTTGCGCATGACGAAGATGCGGGCGATCGAGCCAGAGGTCAGCTCGCCATTGGCACCCGGGGTCGCCTCGTGGTTTTCCATCACGAAGGTCGTGCCGACCGGGAAGGGATCGCCTTCCTTGGCCTTTGCGCCGACGGAGTTCACGTACAGTTCACGCACCTGCTTGGCGTCGGGCCGCTGCACGTCCTTGAGAAACACTGCCCAGTGGGTGTAGTGCTTCGGCAGCGGAATACTGCCATCGTTGATCGCGTCGGCGGCGAGCGCCACGGTCATTCCAAGAGCGCCGACGATCAGCGTTGCCAACCGGATATTCATGGTGCGGACCTCTTACTTCAAGACGACACGTTGTTGATTCACCACTCGCGGCGGCTCGCGGCGGCTCGCGGCATCTTAGCATTGGCCGGCGCCCGAGGGCTTCCTCTATGGCATCGGCATGCGAGGGAAGGCCCGCTTATAAATGCTCGTCGCGCAGTCGGCCACCGATGGCCGCCGACACGCTCGCGATGAATGCCCCAATCAAAAGCGCGAGCGCGGTATAAAGAGCCGCGGTGGCTGCGGACTTTCGCGCCTCGTCCACGGCCGCTTTCGCCTGTTCGCTGGCATCCTTAATCGATTGAATGAACGTGTTGACACGCTGTTTCGCTTCTTCGGTCGATACACCCGCCTTGCCCGCTACGAGATAGGCCAAGTATTGCCGATCTTCGTCGCCAACCGCTCCACTCATTGCGATGACGGCACCGATATGCATGACCTGTATTCGCGCATCGTCCGCTGCATAGTGGTCCTGCCCGTTACCCGTGGAATTGCTCGAAGCGCTTCCACGGAATAGCTTGTCGAGTTCATAGACGAAGCCTGGGGCGCCGATCGAATCCGGACCGCCGGAGTTCCGTTCTCCGCGCAGTTCCGAACGCCCCATGGTCGCAGCAGTTTCTCCGCCCGCAGCGGCTGTTCTGCCCACGGCGTGTACAGCGCCCCCAAGCACACTTGTCGCCGAGCCCGCCACGACCGCCGTGGCAAACAAGGTGGCCACCGCCCAAGTCACGAGCCCGTGTGCGGTATCCCGGAAGAACACCTCGTGGGTATGCGTTGCCAGCCAGCGGTGGCGTAACCGTCCCGCAATGTAGCCGCCCGCGGCGGCGGACAGCCATTGAGTCACAATCAGCCAAATCGTACTGGCGACGGTGAAGGCACTCGCCGAGAGACCATGGTCCGACCAGGGAGAAACCGACGCGAACCCAAGTCCGGCCCCCAATGTGAGGAGAATCAACGAGAGCGACACCGCCGCGACGGCGCCTGCGAAGATGGCCCCCCAAGATGTGGCGGGATTGGCCCGTAGACGAGCGGCGTCGTCAATAAACGGCGATTCGGAGGCTGTGCCGATCATGACTACACCTTACCGGTGCGAGCACAAGGCGAGCAGCAAAATGATCGGAAGAGGCACGCCTAACATCCACAATAGAATTCCGCGACCCATGACAACCCCTCCCCAATGCTCAATGAAGAAATGCTCCTGATGGCGCCCCCGCTGCTTCTGGGCAGTCGTGGCGCGGACGTCACATGGGGCGCTGGTAGGGCGTTCCGTAGAACTTGTGCACGCTGCCGGCCCATGTGCTGTCTGCCATGGACGGCCAGTGATCCTTGTCGAAACCGGGTGCGTTCTTGAGCGCGTCCTTGGCGACGCTCAGCGTAAAGCGCTGATTCTTGCTGTCGAGGTTCAGCGCTTTCCAAGGCACCGCAAACAATTTATCGCCCATGCCAAGGAAACCCCCGAAGGACAAGACGGCATAAGCGACCTGGCCGCTCGCCATGTCGATCATGAGTTCCTTGATGTCGCCTAGCTTTTCACCCTTGGCGCTATACACATCATCGCCTATGAGTGTGTCGGCACCCATCACCGACGGGCCCGGGCCGGTCGCCAAGGTGCCCGCATACATCCCGTATTTGTCGCGCGATATATAGTTCGTTTCCATAAGAGTACTCCTCAAACGTCATGACCCAGAGAGCGCAACTGGCTAATGCCGCCTCTCAACGGTTCAAGAACGTTCTCTTGGGGATCTGGCCGCAATCAGCATGTTCATTGGAGCATAAAGAGAATCGCCCGGTCGGTGCGCCATCCCACACATGACCTGTCCCGGCTTTCGACAGCCGCCGAGAGCGACGCAAAGTAAAGCCGCCCCACATCGCCCCCCTAAACTCCAGTAGTCAAGCTCTTCGGCGTGTACTTCTGTTCGCTCCGAGCGCTCCAGCGGTAGAGATTTTCATCCCCGCAATGAGGGCATTTGATCGCCGTCAATTGATCGTCGAGTTCCGCCGATGGCTTGCCGGCCGGTGCCGCGGCGGACAGCGCGATGAGCATTCCGCACGCTCGATTCTTGCACGGCCAACCTGCGTAAAGCTCGCCCGTCACCATCTGCTGCGGCGCCCTCACGTCGACGTGGCGCAACGGGGCCGACGTGGCTGGTTTGTGCGATGGGGTACCGCGGCTCTTTGTTGATCGTTTGATCGCCATTGCCGCCTCTCCGGTGATGCTGGTGGGGAGAGCCTACCTCGGGTGCGATGACTCTGCCAGCCCCGCCCGGGGGCGCCTCGGCGCCGAGATCCTGCAGCGTCACGCCGCCGTGTGCCTAGGCGCCGCCGCCGGGGAACGATCCCCGGACTCGCCGGGTCCACACCCCCACGCGCAAAGCCATGTGAAAAACAGCTGCGATTGCGGCGACCCCAACCACCATGAGGGTGCCGACCGCGTTGATTTGAGGGTCCAATCCCACCCGCAGCCCTGAAAAGATCGCCATCGGCAGTGTGGTGTTTTCAGGGCCGGCGAGAAAGCTGGACGTCACGACATCATCGAACGACAGCGTAAGGGCGAGCAGCCACCCCGACAAAATACCGGGCGCGGCCAGGGGTACGGTAACCGTTACCAGGACCCGCAGCGGCCGGGCGCCGAGATCCCGTGCCGCGTCCTCCAGGGAACGATCCCTGCCCATCACGCGGGCAAATACCACGGAGGCGACGATCGGTGTCCCGAGGGTTGCATGCGCAATCACCAAGGTGAGCATGCCCTTCCCCTGGGACCAGCCGGTCAGGGCCTCCGCACTCGCAAAGAGCATCAAGAAGGCAAAGCCGATGAGGATCTCGGGCGCAAAAATGGGTATCGCCAGCAGCGCAATCATCAGCGAACGGCCGGGGAATCGCTCGAGGCGCGCGAGCCCGATGCCCGCCAGGCCCCCAAGTACCGCGGCAATGGGCGATGAAAGAAGCGCGAGGACCAAGGAGCGGGACGCCGCCTCGCGCAGTTCATCGTTCGCCATCAGCGCTTCGTACCAGCGCAGTGAGAAGTGGATGCCGCCGCCCCCGGGAGGATCGCCGCAAAAGGAGAAAAAGACGATCCAGGCGATCGGGATGTATAGAAATGCAAAACCCAGCACGAGCGTTACGGATTGCCAGGGGCGTTGTCGTGGATGGTTCACAATCCTGCTCCCACCAGCCTTCCCATGGAGCGTCTGAGCAGGAGCGCCGGCGCCATGAGCAGGCCAAAGGTCACGATCGCGATGGCCGCGGCAAGCGGCCAATCTCGATTCTGGAAGAACTCCTCCCAGAGAATTCCCCCGATCATCATGGTGTTGCTGTTCCCGACCAACTCGGGAATGACGTATTCGCCGACGGCCGGCACGAATACCAGGATGGCCCCGGACACGATTCCCGGCAACGACAGCGGCAGGATGACCGTGCGGAAGACATAGGCGGGTCGCGCCCCGAGGTCCGACGCCGCGGCCAGCAGATCGAGCGGCAACTTCTCGAGCACCGCGTACATGGGCAGCACGAAGAACGGCAGATAGGAATAAACCATGACCAGCAACACCGCGGCCGGTGAATACAGGATGGCAATGGGATGATGGATCACGCCGAGCGCGAGCAACAGTGCGTTTATGGGCCCGGAGTCCCGAATCAGGCCCATCCAGGCGTAGGCGCGCAGTAGAAAAGACGTCCAAAATGGCAGCACCGCCAACAATACATAGAGGTTGCGCCGCTTCTCGGGCGAGCGGGCGATCGCGTAAGCGAGTGGAAAGCCGACCAGGATGCAGCCGCCCGCCGTCAGTGCCGCGTTCACGAACCCATTCCAAAACGCGGACAAATAGAGTGCATCGCTTCCGATCAATGCAAACGCGCGCAGGCTGGCGTGAATCGCGAAGTGGCCGTGCGCATGGGAAAACAACGGCGCAATGGGCGGGATGGAGTCGGCAATCTCGTGAATCGACAGGCCGGCGACCGAGACCAGGGGCAACGCCAGGAACGCCAGCAACCAGGCGAAGGGAATGGCGATGGTCAACCGGTCGACCAGCGTCAGGCTCCGGGCTTTCATGTTCGGAGCGCCACGGCGGCTTCCGGCGGAAATGCGACATATACCGCGGCGCCCGGCGCCAATGCATCGGCGCCGGTGTGGTCGCTGTTGACCACCGTGGCCTCGACCGCACGGCCGCCCGCCAGGCGAACCGTCGCGTGCGACAGGTTTCCACAGTACGACAGCCGTTCGATGACGCCCGCGAAATTGTTTGCCGAAGCGCTGGGTCCGCGCGCGATCGATATCTTTTCCGGGCGAACGCCCACGGCATGGCCCGGCTCAATCGACGAGTCGGCGTTGCAGCTGGCGGTTATCGTCAGCCCGTCTTCCGTAGTCACTTGGCAGTGGGACGGGAATCGTTCGACGCGTCCGCATTCGAATAGATTGATGGTGCCCAGGAACGAGGCGACGAAGCGCGTACGCGGGAATTCGTATACCTCGCGCGGCGTGCCGAATTGCACGATATCGCCTTGATCCATGACGGCGATGTAGTCCGACATGGCCATCGCCTCATCCTGGTCATGGGTGACGAGTACGAAGGTGGTTCCGACCTTGCGCTGGATGCCCGTCAATTCCTTCTGCACATCCGCCCGCAGGCCGCGATCCAAAGCCGCCATGGGCTCATCAAGCAGCAACACGGTCGGCTTCAGCACCAGGCAGCGCGCCAACGCGACGCGCTGGCGCTGGCCGCCCGACAGTTGGTCCGGACGGCGGGCGCCCAAGCCCTCGAGGCGCACCAGTTCGAGAACCCATTTGAGAAGCCGCTCACGCTCGGCGCGCGGCGTCCGGCTCGCCTTGAGCCCATAGACGATGTTGTCGGCGACGCTCAGATGCGGGAACAGCGCATAGCTCTGGAACATCATGTTGACCGGGCGCTCGAAGGCCGGGACGTTCGCCATATCGGCTCCGGCGATCGACAGCGTCCCTGCATCCGGATCGTGCAGCCCGGCGATCAACTGCAGCAAGGTGGTCTTGCCCGATCCCGACCGCCCCAGAAGCGATACGATGGAACCGCGCGGGATATCGAGACTGATCCCGGACAGAACGCGCGTTGCGCCGAAGGACTTCGAGAGGTTTCTGATTTGCAGTATGGGCCGCTCTTGTATCGACATGCTCAATGGCCCGTCTTCATGCGCAACCAGGCTCGCGAGAGCTGCCGGGTCTCTTCCATGGTGTAGCCTCGTCCCAAGGTGAATCGTTGCCGGACTTCCGGCGTCGGGTACACGATGTGGTTGTCGCGAAGTTCCGGTTCCAGGCGGTCGATGGCGGCCGAATTCGCGACGGCGAATCCCGTCGCGTGGGCGATCTCAACGCCTATTTCCGGGCGCAGGGTAAAATCGATGAACCGCAGTGCCGCCTCCCAATGTTTGGCGGACGCCGGTATCGCATACGCGTCGATGTACAGCTGCACGGTCTCCGTCGGGTGGCTGTATTCGATGCGCACGCCGTTGCCGAGTTGGGCGGCAAGTCGGCGCGCCACCATCGCATCCGCCGAGTAACCGACGGCAAGACACAGCTCGCCCCGCGCCAGCTGATCGTAGTACCCGGTACCGGTGACTCGGCGGATGGCGGGCCTGACCGACGCGTAGGCCCTGGCCACTTGATCCAGGGCGGCAGGCTCCGCCGACAACTGCGCCTGTCCCAGATAACCCGATGTGATCGGCAGCATGTCGACCCACGAATTCAGGACGCTGACCCCGCAGCTCTTGAAACGCGCCACCAGATCCGGCCGGAAAATCATCGCCAGGCTTTCAACCGGCGCGTCGGGCATGATCGAGCGAATCTTGTCGACGTTGTAGATGAGCCCCGTGGTTCCCCACATGTAGGGGATTGCGTAGCGGTTGCCGGGATCGACGCCGGCCAGCATTTGCAGCAGCTTGCCGTCCACGTTGCCCAGGTTGTGCAGCTTCGACTTGTCGAGGGGGCGCCACAGGCCCTTGGGGATCTGCCGGCCAAGGTGCGGCACGGCATTCACGGTGACGAGGTCGAAGCCGGACTCCCCGGCGGACAAGGTGGTCTCGGCCACGTCATTCGAATCAAAAACCGAGAAATTGACCTTGATGCCGGTTTCGGCCTCGAATTGCCGCAGCACCGGGTCCGGGAAGTACTCGGCCCAGGAGTACAGGTTCAGGACTTTTTCGCGCGCTTGCGCCGGCTGCGGCTGGTGCGCCGGATTGCATGCCGCGAGCAGGCAAGCGGCCGCGCACCAGGCGCCGATGATGAGCCGCTCGCGCACAGGGGCGCCGTCATTCACGGCATCACGCCCTGCCGTTGCCGCATGTCTGCCCGTCGAGAGTGGCGAGGGCCCCATAGAGGTCCGGTCGCCGGTCTCGAAAGCACCCCCAGCTCTCTCGATAGTCCCGGCATGCCTCGAGATCGAACGGCGCCGCCAGGACCTGCTCGCCGGTGCGGCCGGCGTCCGCGATCAGCGCTCCGAGGTGATTGGCGATGAAGGAGGAGCCGTAGAACGTCATCGACACGCCATCCGTCGTCTCGGTGCCTATTCGGTTGGCCGCCACGACGGGAACCATGTTCGCGCCCGCATGGCCGCGCATCACGATCCGCCAATGCTCCATCGAGTCGAGGTCCGGCGACTTGGGCTCTGTGCCGATCGCCGTCGGATACATGAGGAACTCGGCGCCCTGCAATACCAGGGATCGGGCCGCCTCCGGGAACCACTGGTCCCAGCATATGGCGATGCCGAGCTTGCCGTAGGCGGTCTGTACCGGCCGAAATCCGCTGTCGCCGGGAGAGAAGTAGTACTTCTCCTCGTAGCCCGGAGCTTGTGGAATATGGCTCTTTCGATAGTGGCCGGCGGTCTTGCCGTCGGCATCGATCACGACCACGGAGTTGAAGAGCGCGGCGCCTGCGCGCTCGTAGACCGACACGGGGATGACCACGCCGAGTTCCGAGGCCACGCCTCGAAAATGCTCGATGGTCGGGTGTCCCGCCAGCGGGCGAGCCAGCTTGAGGTAGGCGGAGTCCTCGACCGCGCAGAAGTACGGCGTCTCGAACAGCTCCGGGACGAGAACGACATTGGCCCCCTCCCGCGCCGCCCGGCGCACCAAACGGTCCGCCGTCGCGACGTTATCCTCCCGCGACCACGTACAAGCAAACTGAACGGCACCCAACGTGACTTTGCGCATCGAATTTCTCCAACCCGTACACCTTCAAACCGCGGACGATCCGGCAGGCACTTGCTGCGTGATGCAATGAATTCCGCCGCCGCCGCGAAACAGGTCGCGCAGCGGAACCAACACGACTTCCCGATCCGGATAGGCGCGGCGCAGCGTTTCGAGCACCTTCGCGTCTTCTGCGATCCCGTAGGCCGGTGCGACGATTCCCCCATTGGCAACATAGAAATTGATGTAAGAGCGGCAAAAGACCTGCTCCCCGTGCGGAATCACCGAGCGCGGCGCTTCGGCGATGGGCACGAGGGTGAACCGGCGGCCGCTCGCGTCGGTCTCCGATTCCAGCACTTTGCGATTTTCCGCCATGATCGCATATCGTGGATCTTCAGGATCCGCCACCACCTCGATCAGGAGCGTCCCGGGCCTGACGAAGGAGATGTAGCCGTCGACGTGGCCGTCGGTTTCCGTGTCCGTGGCATCGCCCGGGAGCCAGATCACCTTGCGTACGCCGAGCATGGCGCGTAACTCGGCCTCGGCCTGCGCTTTGGTCCAGCCGGGATTTCGGTTGGGGTTCAGCACGCAGGTTTCCGCGGTGATGAGCGTGCCCTCGCCATCCGTGAAGAATCCGCCGCCCTCCACCACCAGGCTGGAGCGAAAGCTGGGCATTCCGGCCGCGGCAGCCAATCGCTCGCCGAGGCTCGCGTCTTGGTCGTGGGGACGGTACTTGCCGCCCCAGGCGTTGAAGGTAAAGGCCGCGGCCGCGCGCCGGCCTGCCGGATCCACGACGACGGTCGGGGCGGAGTCGCGCAGCCAGGAATCGTCGATGGACAGGGGCAGCACGTTGATCGAGGGCCCACACCGCATCCGGGCATCCGCCGCGTGCTCCGGGTCCGCGATCATCGTCAAGGGTTCGAAGCGCGCGATGGCCCGGGCCACGCGCATATAGTCCTCTCGCGCCGTCTCCAGGTACTGCTGCCACACCTCGATCCGCTTGGGCCACGCCATCCAACATCCCGCATGCGGCGCCCACTCGGCAGGCATCGAATACCCAAGGTCAGCTGGTCTCATTTCATCGCCTCTTCGGTCAAAGGTGGAGAGCGTCTCGCGCATGCCCGGCCGCGTTTCCTAGCGGCGATAGGTCGCCGTGATGCCGATGCTGCGAGGGCGCACCGTGTGGTCGTAGAACAATTCCGAAGTGTTCGTATCGCGTGTATGGGAAAGCACGGCCTGTGAGTCCCCGAGGTTTTGCGCAAAAAGCGACAGATCGATTCCCCCGAAACGCAGACCGGCGCGCAGCGATAGATTCTTGGTCTCGGGGAGTCCGGTGTAGGTGGGATCGGAGACCCCGTTATTGGGATCCTGAATCGGCTGCAAGGCCGTTTGCGCCGTCGTATATTGAAAATCGACCCGCAGGTAGGGCTTTCGACTCGCAATGGCCGGAAAATCATATTCCGCGGAGGTGAGAAATGTCCACGGCGCCCCCGGCAGGCGGTCGCCGGCCGTCACGACCGGCTGCGACGGCGCATCGGGCCCTGTGCAGGCGCTCGGACCCGCGCAGACGGTATGCGTGTACTTTGCATCGACGTGCGCAACGGACACGTCGAACAGCAGCGCCTCGACGGGACGCGCCTGCACCTCGACTTCGCCGCCGACGCTGCGCACCTTGCCGAGGTTCTCGACGAAGTTCTGGCCGCATGCCGGCAGGTACACCGCTTGCTGGATGTTGTTCCAGTCGATGACGAAGCCGCTTGCGTTGATTTGCATGCGTCCGTCCCATAGGGAACTCTTCACGCCCAACTCGTAGCTCCACAGCGAATCGGCGGCATAGATCTCGGGTCCCGCCGTCAGGCCGATGGATGCGAGATCCGACCCGCAGATGGAGGACAGCGGACCGTTGATCCCGCCGGGCCGGTAGCCCTTCGCGGCGCTCAGGTACAGAAGATCCGCGGTGTCGGGCTGGTAGGCAAGCACCGCCTTCGGCGTGATGGGATTTTCGCTGTTGGAACCGACCGCGGCGAGCGGCGTCAGCGGGCCTGAAGTCGGCGACAGGAAAGGACCATAGTAGACGAGATCGCCGCTGTACGAGATGTGCGACGCGCGCACTCCCGCCGTCAATTTCCACGAGTCGAACGCCTTGAACGTCGCATCCCCGAACAGTGCGTATTGCCTGTCGATGATCTGGGAAATGGGCTGGGTGAGGATCTCGCCGTTCGGACAGGGGGCCTGCGGCGTGCAGAAGGGGACGCCGTACGCCGCATTGAACTCGCCATTGAGGTTCGGATCGAAAACGTGTTCCGTCGTGTTCTCATCGAGATGCGCGTAGAAGAGGCCGGTGGTCCAGACCAGCCTCGCCGCCGGATCCGGCGACTGGAGCCTGAATTCCTGGTAGAAGTTGTTCTGATTGTCGGCATCGTGCGATGTGCCGAGATCGCCGGGCGGCGGCGGCAACGTCAACCCGAACAGCGCTCGATCGAACTGGGTATAGTCCGAGATGGAGTGCTGGTCTCTGGAAAAGTACGAGGTATCCGAGGTCAGCTGGGCGAAGGGCGCGTTCCAATCGATTTTGACCGCCGCCAGATAAAACGGATCGGTGCTCGGATTTCTCTGGGCGTTGCCGTTCTCGAAGTTGCCCGCGCTCGGATCGGACAGCGACGGCCAATAAGCCGAAGTGTCCCCCAGCTTCAGCTGCTGATAATAGATCGACGGCGTTATCGACAGGCGGTCCGTGACCGCCCATTTCAAGGCGGCGCGCAGCACGACGGTGTCCTGATAATTGGCATTCGCGTCGGTTACGGCGCGGCTGGCGTAATTGACATGGTCGACCCAACCGCCGTCTTCGCGGTAGGAGGCGCTCACGCGAAACCCGAGCGTGTCGTCGACGATCGGGCCGCCGACCGCGCCGCCCAATTCGTAGGTCGTGGCGCCGTCGTGCGTCGCCGCGAGCTCCGAGCGCAGGTACACCGAGTCGGTATGGAGATCGGGAGACGGCTGAATGAATCTTACCGTGCCGCCTTCGGAGCCCGCGCCGAAGAGCGTACCCTGGGGCCCGCGCAGCACTTCGACGCGCTCCAGATCGAACAGTGCGGGGAAGGCATTGAAGGAGGTGAATGAGATGTGCCGCCCTTGAATCGGCGTGTCGTCGATGTAGATGCCCACGGTGGAAGTTCCCGCGGTCGAGTCGACGCCGCGGATGTTGATGTCCGAGTCCTCGTCGTTGAAATTGCCGGCCGACGTCGTCGCATCGCGCTGAAAGGTCACGCCGGGCGTGAGCCGGGTCAGGTCGTCGATGCTGCGCAGGCCCTGGACGTCCATCTTCTCCTGCGTGAAGGCGGTGGCGCTGACGGGAATATCCTGCAGGCGCTCCGCGCGGCGGGTCGCCGTCACCACGATTTCCTCCAGGGCGCCGGAGCCGGCCTCGGGTTCGTCGGCTCCCAAGGCGGCCTGCGGGAAACCCCCGGGTCCGCACACCGCGCCGATGGCGAGAGTGACGGCGAGTGCGGGGCCGCGATACGGCCGCCGGCGTTGGGCGATCTTCGATGACATGATGCCTCCCCAGGTCTGAAGCGCGCCTCGAATGGCGGCCCGCTCCATGGTCTGGATAGAAGAACACCGGAACAGCGAGTACACAAACGACCAATTCTTGACAATTGGGCTAAAATAATTCATCAATGAAGCGTGGCGAGACCTCCGGTAGCCCTCAGCACGTTGCGCGGGTTCGAGGCTGCGGCGCGGCTCGCGAGCTTCGCGCTCGCGGCCAATGAACTGCATCTTTCGCATTCGGCGGTCAGTCATCAGATCAAGCTGCTGGAGGAGGAACTCGGCCAGCCGTTATTCCGCCGGGTGGGGCGCTCGGTCGTGCTCACCGATGCCGGCACGGACTTTGCGCGCACGGTTCGCGACATCCTCCACCGGCTGGAGGACGGGGTTGCCCGGCTCGCGCCCTACCAGAAGCCGAGCGGCGTCATTCTGTACACGACCACGGCGTTTGCGCGCGGCTTCGTCATGCCGCACATGGCGCAATTTCACGCCGACCTGCCCGACGTCGACCTGTGGCTCGACAGCAGCGGGCGCAAGGTCGACTTCGCCACCGATGAGGTCGACATTCTCATCACGCACGCCGGTGGCGTTGCGGCGTACGGCACGATCGATGCTCACCTCATCGAAGACAAGCGGGTTCCGGTGGCGGCCCCGGCCCTGATCAACAGAATGGGCGGCGTGTCGGCGGACCCGGCGTGCATCGTGGGTTGGCCGCTGCTGCATGACGAAGGCGACATTACCTGGCGCGAATGGTTCGAACGGGTCGGGCGCCCCAAGGCCGACGCGGTCAGTGGTTCGAATTTCTCCGACCACGCGCTGATGATCGACGCCGCGGCCGCCGGGCACGGAGTGGCGCTCGCCAGCGTCGTCGGTGCCGATCCGTACTTGCAGTCCGGCCAGCTGGAACTGCTCGCAGGACCCACGGTTCCTCAGCCCGCCTACCGCATCTACTGCGACTTGCGCACCTACGACGACGACCAGGTTCGGCGGGTCTACGAGTGGTTCATTCGCGCGGCCGGATCCAGCGAGCCGGCGGCGCCGCAGGCCGGTGACTAAATTCGCTCATCGAAACGGTGAAATTCCGTCCTTTGTTTAATTGACGGCGGACTACTATGGTTGGCATCGCGAACCAACGCGTTTCAGCCAGGGTGATCATCCATGCTTGCTTCTCACGCGCGACCGTCCCTCAGCCCCCAGGAGCACTGCGCCCTCATGCTCGATCCGCCTGCGGCATCCGGGTACCGCATGCCCGCCGAGTGGGCGCCGCATGCGTGCTGCTGGATGGCGTGGCCCAGCCGGGCGGACCAATGGGTCGACGGCCTTGCAGCGGCCCAGAAGACCTACGCAGACATCGCACGGGCGATCCGGCGCTTCGAGCCCGTGCGCATGGTGGCGGAGCCGCACTGCGCGGCCGAGGCTCGCGCCCAATGCGGCGCCGACATCGAGATCATTCCCTTTCCGATCGATGACCCTTGGATGCGCGACAGCGGACCGACCTTCCTCGCGCGTGCCGATGGCACGCATGCCGGGACCGCGTGGCGCTTCAATGCCTGGGGCGGCAAGGTGCCCGAATATGCGGATAACGCACGGCTCGCCCGGCGCGTGCTGGGTTTCGCCGGCGTTCCCGTCTATCAGTCGAGCCTGTGCCTCGAAGGCGGCGCCATTCATACCGACGGTGAGGGTACCGTCGTCACCACCGAGTCCGTGGTCCTGAACCCCAATCGAAATCCGGGCATCAGCAAGCAAGCCGCAGAGCGCGAGTTGTGCGAGGCATTGGGCGCCACCCGGGTGATTTGGCTGCCCGGCGACCCGGCCGCACAGCATGTCGACATCACCGACGGGCACATCGATGGATTGGTGGCTTTTGTACGGCCCGGCGTGGTCATCTTCGAGAGCGATCCCGGCGCCACCGGCGCGGCGCTGCAACTGGCCGCCGACAATCGGCGGGCACTGGAGGAGGCGACCGATGCGCGCGGACGACGGCTGCAGATCATCTCGATGGACGATGCCCACGAAGTTCAGACACCGCATCGCATGTTCTGCCGGTCCTACGTGAATTTCTACCTTGCCAACGGCGGCGTCGTGATGCCTTCTTATGGCATTCCCGCCGATGCCCGCGCCCGGGCGGTGATTCGGGCGGCGTTTCCGGATCGCGAGGTGGTGCAGGTCGACATTACCCACCTCGCCAGCGGCGGCGGCGGGATTCACTGTGTCACGCAGCAGCAGCCGGCCTGACGGATGAGACGCCGATGGGCTTTGCGGTGCGCCCTGGGACCCTTCGTCCTCGCAGGCCTGGTCGCTTGCCAGCGCGAATGCGCTCCGGTCGTCGGCGCGGCGAACGTGGAGGCGGAGAGGGAGGCAATCCGTTCCGAGTCCAACCGCTGGTTCCAGGCGATTGCCGCCAAGGACCTGGAGAAGACCCTGTCGTTTTATGCGCCGGACGCCCGGTATTTGTCGGCTGGCCGTCCCGCGGCGGCCACGCCCCAGGAGCGCCGCAAGCTCTGGATGGAGGACTACGGCCTGCCCGGATTCTCCTCGGATGAGGCCACGACCGAGATCGAGGTCGCCCGGTCCGGAGAACTCGCCTTCCAGCGCGGCACCTACGTCAGCACCGCGCAGACCGAGCAGGGAAAGATCCTGCGGTCCACGGGCAAGTTCCTGGTCATTTGGAAGAAAACCCCCACCGGCGGCTGGCAGGCGATTGTCGACATCGACAATGCGGACCAGTAATCGACTGTGAGACCAGCGAGGCGGAAGTACTGGTGTTCGATCTGCCGCCTTGACGATCGAGCGTCCGCCCGGCCTGGGCGCGCTCAGCGGTCGGTATTGGCCGCGAAGAGGCCGCTGTATTGCCGCGGCTGCGCGCGCAGGTATTGATTCGGCGCCTTCACCTGGGCCCCGAAGTGGGCCGCCGCGTGCCACGGCCAGCGTGGATCGTAGAGCATCGCGCGCGCCAGCGCGATCAGGTCCGCATCGCCGGTCCCGATGATGGCTTCCGCCTGCTCGAAGTCCGTGATGAGGCCCACGGCAATCACCGGAAGCTTCACCGCCTGTTTGACGGCGCGCGCGAGCGGCACCTGATAGTTCGGTCCGATCGGCACCTGCTGGGCGGGCGTCAGCCCTCCTCCCGAGACGTGAATCGCGCTGCAGCCGCGAGCCTCCAGCGCCTCGGCGAAGGCCACGGTCTGCTCGAGCGACCAGCCGCCCTGCGCCCAATCCGTCCCGGACACCCGCATGGTCACCGGACGCTGCGGCGGAAATGCGGCGCGTACGGCGTCGAACACCTCGAGCGGAAACCGCATGCGATTGGCCAGCGAGCCGCCGTACTCGTCATCCCGCCGGTTCGAGAGCGGCGACAAGAACTGATGCAGCAGATATCCGTGCGCTCCGTGAATTTGAATGGCGTCGAGCCCCAAGCGGGCGGCTCGCTTGGCGGCGTCGGCGAACGCATGGCGGACCTTCACCAGGGCGTCCCGATCGAGGGCCGTGGGCGCCGCCTGCCGCTCCGCGAAAGGCAGCGGCGACGGGGCCACCGTGGGCCAGCCGTTGGGCGCGCCGGGCGGAATCTGCGCCCCGCCGGCCCAAGGCTTCTCGCACGATGCCTTGCGGCCGGCATGGGCGAGTTGAATGGCGACCGGCATGTCCGACCAGCGCCGTACCGACTCCAGGACGCGCGCCATGGCCATTTCGGTCTCATCGGAATAAAGCCCCACGTCGCCGTGGGTGATTCGGCCTTCGGGCACGACCGCGGTGGCCTCGATGGTGAGGAGCGCCGCGCCGGACAGCGCGAGATGGCCCAGGTGAATGACGTGCCAGTCGGTCATGCGGCCGTCCTGCGCCGAATACTGGCACATCGGGGCGATCACGATTCGATTGGCGAGTTCGAGGTCGCCGACGCGCAGAGGGGTGAAGAGTTGGGCGGTAGTCATGCGGGTTCTTGTGGGCACGGGCGGTGGAGACCCAGCATTCTACGGGAACGAGTCCGCGCGCAGAGGGCTTTCGAATGAGGAATACGGCGCCCGCCGCCCATTTGATGTCCCGCGAAAATCCAACCGAAGATCAATGAAGTGCGTTTGTATCAAGCCGCTCGTGCTCAAGCCGCACACGAAGAACGTGCCGAAGATCACCCAAAAGACGCCGCTCCGCGAAACGCTGCCGAGCGCTTGCAGGGGTTCGAGAAAGCCCGGCTGCCAGGCGACGCCCGCAGGGCCGCCGGTGCCGGGTTGCGCCCCGTAGGGAGCAAGCCCGAGGGCGCCCGGGCGGTCTTGGAACAACAGGAGGGCGAGAATGGCGGCCACGCAGCACGCCATGACGATGGGCGCCACGGCAATTCGCCAGCCGTAATGGGCGATCAGCGAACTCGCCAACGGCAGGAAAACCAGCTGCCCGGTCGCCGAACTCGCCGTCAGGATGCCGAGCACCAGCCCGCGGCGCCGCTCGAACCAACGATTGGCAACCACCGCACCCAACACCAGGGCGGTCAATCCCGAACCGATTCCCAGCGCCAAAACGTTCCACGAGGATCGCCGCAAACGGCCCCATCAGGCCGTACAGCATGAACCGCACCGCCAAAGCGGAGGAGATCTGTGCGGTGCTCCAACCAAATTCTCGATTCAGCGGCCGCAGATACGCTCCCGGCAATCCAAGCGCGGCCGAGGATACGAGCATGGTCAGAAAGACGACGCCCATCACCACCCACGCGTAGTGGATTCCGCGCCGGTGCAGCCACTCCGAGATCGGTCGGGCCAGCAAGCTAGTTTCTCGAACCGTCGCACAGGAGCGCACGCGGCTCGAGGCCGCGGGCGTCGGCCGCCGCTTCATCGACGTTCATCGCGCGCTCCTGTGTGCACGGCAACAAGATTGCCGTGGGTATTCTGAATCGTTTCCCGGAAAGTGGACACCTGGTGGGCGCAAGCGCACCGGCATAAGCTCATGCTGATTTCTCATTAGGCGCGGCGCAGGCGCTCCATTACGCTCGCGCCTCCGATCAAACACCCGATGGATGCTCCCATGGCAACGCCCGACAGCGGCCGCGATACTTGGCATTTCGACACCCTCTCGGTGCACGCCGGCTATTCGCCCGAGCCCACGACCAAGTCGGTGGCGGTGCCCATTTACCAGACGGTGGCATACGCCTTCGACAGCGCACAGCACGGCGCCGATTTATTCGACCTCAAGGTGCCCGGCAACATCTACACGCGCATCATGAACCCGACGCAGGACGTCCTGGAGCAACGCCTCGCTGCGCTCGAAGGCGGCATCGCGGCGCTGGCGCTCGCCTCCGGTCAGGCCGCCGTCACCTACTCCATCCTGACCATCAGCGAAGCGGGGGACAACATCGTCGCCTCCAGCGCGCTGTATGGGGGCACGTACAATCTGTTCGCCCACACCTTGCCGCAATTCGGCATCGAGGCGCGGTTCGCCGACTATCGCAAGCCCGAGTCCTTCGAGGCGCTGATCGACGCGAGAACCAAGGCCGTGTTCGTGGAATCGCTCGGCAACCCGCAGGGCAACATCACCGACTTCGAGCGGATCGCCGAGATCGCCCATCGCCACGGCGTGCCCTTGATCGTCGACAACACGGTGCCGACGCCGTATCTGAGCCGGCCAATCGCGCATGGCGCCGACATCGTGGTGCATTCATTGACCAAGTATCTCGGCGGCCATGGCAACAGCGTCGGCGGCGCGATCGTGGATTCGGGCAAGTTCCCCTGGGCCAAGCACAAGCAGCGGTTCCGCCGCCTCAACGAGCCCGACGTGAGCTATCACGGCGTGGTCTACACCGAAGCCTTGGGGCCCGCCGCCTACATCGGCCGGGCGCGCGTCGTGCCCTTGCGCAATACCGGCGCCGCCATCTCGCCGTTCAATGCCTTCTTGATCCTGCAGGGAATCGAAACCCTGTCGCTGCGGATGGATAGGATCTGCGAGAACGCACTCAAGATCGCCCAATATCTGCGCGGGCACGACAAGGTCGCGTGGACCAACTACGCGGGCCTCGAGGACCACCCGGATCACGCGCTGGCCCGGAAGTACCTGTCGGGAAAGGCTTCGGGCCTGTTGACCTTCGGATTGAAGGGGCCGGCGGGCCAAGGCCGGGAACGCGGCGCGCGCTTCCTGGATGCGCTGCAGCTATTCACGCGCCTGGTCAATATCGGCGACGTGCGCTCGCTGGCGACTCATCCGGCTTCGACCACGCATCGCCAGCTGTCGCCCGACGAGTTGGCCAAGGCGGGGGTCTCGGAAGATACGGTGCGCTTGTCCGTCGGCATCGAGCACGTGGGAGACCTTCTCGCCGATCTGGGGCAGGCGCTCGCCGCGGTGTAGACCCTCGCGACCTTCAACCTCATCTCACGGCAGCGAGGATTTCCTTGGCGGCGCGCACACCCGATTCGGCGCCGCCTTCCATGAAACCTTGAAACTGGTAGGAGGTGTGTTCACCGGCGAAATGAATGCGGCCCTGCGGCACGCGCTCATATCCGGCAAACCCCGTGTATTGGCCAACCTTGTACGTACTGTAGCTGCCGCGCAGATTCGGGTCGCCGGTCGGGTAGCTGAGCGTGGCCAGTCCGTTGTAGTGGACGCTCACGCCCGGCCATACCACGTCCAATTGCTCGAGAAGCTCTTCGGCATACTGCGCGGTTAGCACCGAACTCTGGCTGGTGGTATAGGGCCCCTCCGGCTGGAAGGCGGCGCCCGCGGTGCCGCCGGTATAGCCGGTGAGCAGGCCCTCGGGCCCGGGTTCGGCACGGCTGCTATCCCATGTGCTCTGGAAGGGGAGATCCGCCTGGATGAAACCGTCCCCAATGCCGGGCCATGGCCCGAGACCGTTCCAATAGCGGTCGTTGAACTGCAGAACGAGCTTGGAGTTGGTGCCGTAGCCGAGCTGCTGGATCGCCGATTGTTTCAGCACGTCAAATCCAGCTTCGCCGGTTTCGATATGGCGAAGTACACTGAACGGCAGCGCCAAAATGACGTAATCGAACGTCGCGCACTGTGTACCGGACGCAGTCTCGAACGACAGGGTGACGCCATTTTCTCCGTTGGCCAGGACTGCGCGGAGACGCCACAAACGCTGGATGGTGCCGGCGGGAAGACTTCGCGCGATGCGCGTGGGCAGCTGTTCATTGCCGTTCTGGACGTGATAGCGCTCGTCGGAGTCGAGCGGGAAGATCAAATTGAGCGAACTCTGGCTCGATGTATTCAAGCCGTTTTCGGTCACAGTCGCGATATCGAGATATTGCCCTAGGCGCGAAGAGTGCCCACCCGGCACATAGGTCTGGATCCAGTCGTAGGCACTCAGGTGGTCGAAATAATACCCGGCGCTCGTGTAGTGCTTGTAGGTGGCCGATGACCCAATCTCGCGATTCTGTTCTGCCAGGATCGGTGCGATCCCGTCGAGATCCTGCTTCAGTTCGGCATCGGAATAGTAACCGCCGAGAAAGTAATTGGTGTCTTGGGAGTGCGCAGGCTCGGCCGCCACCACATCCGACAGGGTGAGCCCAAAGCGCCCCGCCAAGTGTCGAATGGTAACGTGGTCGCTGTCGATGAACTCGCCGCACCATTCGCTGGTTTGACCATGCTGCCAGTAGGTCCGATCGGAGTGCATGCGGCCGCCGATTCGTCCGGAGGATTCAAAGACCGTGCAGGACAATCCCTCGTCTTGCAGCGTGAGCGCCGCCGTCAGGCCGGCGATGCCGGCGCCGACGATTCCGATTCGGGGATTGCTTGAATGGCTCCATGCGCGGGCGCGGCTCGAGAGAAGTCCGCCCAGCGTTAGCGCCGAGTTCTTTATCAGATCGCGGCGCGTGAGCAGCGGTTTGCCGCTTGACCGTGCCACCTTGGTCTGAAGATGCTCCCAGATCCGTCGTCTCGCGCGATTTCGCGACATCCGTTCCTCACCTCACGGGCCGACGGCGCTCGTATACTTGTTGTCGACTTCCCTGATCACGCAAACCACCTGGCTGGTGTTCAGCGTCGCGCAGGAAGGCGTTCCGACGTAGGTACTGCCGCCGACTTTGCTGAAACCCGACCAGGTGGTGTTGTTCCAGGTGCCGGCATAGAAGGCGTTGTTGGAATCGATCGCTCCGCACACCGACACCGGCCCCGACTCGACGGCACAGCTGGCATTGCCGTTCACCGTGCCGCCCATGGCGCTGAATCCAAGCCAGCTGCCGGCCACCCAGGTGCCCCCCTTGAAGGCGTCGGCACTGACGCTCGAGTCATAGCCTTTGAAGAGACAATAGGCCACGTAGCTTGATGCATCGGCGGACAGGCAAGCGGGCGTGCCGGCAACCGCTCCTCCGAGGTTCAGGAACGACCCCGGATACGGCAGAAACCAATTCGCGAGCACGGTGCTTCCGGTGGTGGTGAATGCGCAGATGACCGCCGTCTCGCCGGTGCCCGCATTGCCGGTGCAGGCAGGAGCGGAGACGGCCGCGGTCGCTACGTCGGTGAATGGGCTCCAACTCGTCAGGCCGGCGCCGCTCACCGACCAGGTGATCCCGCCCGTCGAGCTGCGCGCCACGCAGACCACGGTTCCCGGGGCGAAGTTGCCGCAGCTTGGGGCCGAATAGAGCTCCGCGGTCACCTTGGCGGGCGCGGTCCATGAGGTTCCGTTGAAGATCGTATAGAAAAAATTGCCGCCCGCCGAGGCTGCGCAAAGGACGTGGCCGTCGCCGTCGCTGGTGCAGCTGGGGTCGGAGTTCACGGTGCCGGCGAGGCGCGTCCACGCGCCCCACGCGGTGCCGTTGAACGTGTTGACCAAGAGCGTGTTCTTTCCGCCCTGGACTGCGCACGCCACCACGTCGGCCGAGAACTGCGCGCAAGACGGGTTGCCGACGCCGGTGGCGTTCCCGGTGGATATGAAATTCCACGCCGCGTGGGCCGGCAGCCAGGCCGTGGACAAGAACAACAACGGGGCCAACACGAGATGGGCATGGGATCTTGCAAACATAGAAATCTTCTCCTGACTATTTGAGCGGCCGCCAACCCTGAAGAGCCCATGGGTTGCGTTCTTGGCGCAACTCCGCATGTTCGGACCAATATCCTCGGCCGGACCCACGCCCGCGTCAATCGGTGACGGCACACCGGGAATTATGTGAAATGATGCTGCTGCCGGCGGCTAGACCTCCACTTGCGAGCCGATCTGCACCAGGTGCTCCGAGGGCATGCGCGAATAGTCGAACTCTTCCTCGACGTTGTTGGCGAGCCATAGAAACAGCTTCTTGCGCCAGAGGGGCCTCAAGCGATGGGGCCCGGGCACGAAAATGCTGCGCCCCACGAAGAACGTCAGGTTGTCGAGATCCACTCCCGGCAGGTGCCGCGCATGTTCCCGCAAATCCTCGGCCACGTTCACCGCGTCCATGAACCCATAGTGCAGCACGACCTGCCAGAACCCCTTGCCGAGCGAATGGATGGTGGCCCGACGCGGCGCATCGACCTTGGACGCATCCTCCCGCGAGATCTTCAGAATGATCACGTCATTGCGCAGGGTCCGGTAGCGGTTGAGCGCGCTCGCGAGCGCCTGCGGCACCACCAGCGGCGACGCCACGAGATACACCGATGTGCCCGGCGCCCGCGCGGGCCGCTCGGGCGTGATCTCCGCGACGAAGTCGTCCAGCCGCTGATGCCGGTCCTGGCCCAGCGAATGCACGATGGCCCGGCCCTGCTTCCAGGTCACGAAGACCACCAGAATGGCGATGCCCACGCTCAAGGGCAGCCATCCGCCCTCGGGAATCTTGCCCACCGCGCCCCAGAAGAACGTCAGGTCGAAGGTCAGCAGGGGAATGAACAGCAGCCCGACCACCCATCCGGACCAGCGCCAGGCGTGCCGCGCCACATAGGAGGCGAGCAGCGTGTCCACCAGCATGGCCCCTGCCACCGCGAAGCCGTAGGCGCCGCCCAGCGCGCCGGAGGAACGGAACAGCAGCACGACCATGACGACGCTCAGGCACAGAAACAGATTGACCTTGGGCAGGAACACCTGTCCCCGCTCGAGCGCCGAAGTGTGCACCACCGAAAAGCGCGGAAGGTAATCCATTTGCATGGCCTCGCGCACGACCGAGAAGAACCCGGTGATGACGGCCTGCGAGGCGATCACCGAAGCCGCGGAGGCGAGCACGACCATCGGCAGGCTGAAGGCCTTCGGCACCATCAGAAACAGCGGGTCCGCAGCGGCGCCCGGCGTCGCGAGAATCAACGCGCCCTGACCCAGATAGTTGAGCGCCAACGCCGGCATGACGAGGCCGTACCACGCGACCCGAATCGACTTGAGTCCGAAATGGCCCATGTCCGCGTACAGCGCTTCGCCGCCGGTGAAGGCGAGCAGCGCGGCGCCTAGAATGGCGAACGAAGCCCAGCCGTGCGAGGCGATGAGGCGCAGCGCATAGAGCGGATTCAGCGCGTGCAGGATTGCGGGCGCCGCGGCGATCCACCGCAGCCCCAGCAGCCCGAGACAGCCGAGCCAGCCCGCCATGATCGGCCCGAAGCTGTTGCCGATTCTTTGGCTTCCGAAGCGCTGCAGGACGAACAGCCCCACCAGGATTGCGATGGCGATGGGCAAGACGAGATCGTGCAGGCGCGGACTCACCACGTTGAGGCCTTCCACGGCGCTCAGCACGGAGATCGCCGGCGTGATCATGCTGTCGCCGAAGAACAGCGCGGCGCCGAACATGCCGACCAGCATGAGCGGCCAGACGGCGCGGCTCTCGGCCCCGCCCCCCCGGCCGGTGTCCGCCTCCCGATCCGAGGTGCGGCGCGCGGCGCGCAAGGTCAACGCCAGCAGCGAGAACACGCCGCCTTCGCCGTGATTGTCGGCTCGCATCACGATCAGCGCGTATTTGACCGACACGACGACGGTCAATCCCCACAAGATGAGCGAAATGACCCCGAGCACATTGGCGGGCTCGGGGCGCAGGCCGTGCGAGAAGCACGCCTGCACGGCGTAGATCGGGCTGGTGCCGATGTCGCCGAACACCACGCCGAGCGCGGCAACCGCCAGGGATCCCGTCCCTGGCGTGTCCCGCACGGCGCCGGCGGCCGCGGGCTGGTCTGGCAGGGGCATGGGACTGAGACTAACGCACGCGTACGGACTTCGCACCACCTAAATGGCGAAGGTGATGGCTCATGAAAGACGCTAGAATCAACCGCAATTTCCACCAGCCGTCCAGGGAGACCCTCATGTTCATCCGCACGAACACCGTTGCTGCGTATCTGGGCGGCCTGGTGATATTGGCCTGCGCCGCCCTTCCGGCATGGGCGCACAAGCCGGCGTCGACCATCCCGGCCGCCGCCTTGATACAACCCGCGGATTTTGCCGCCGCTCTGCAAAAGCCGGGCGCCCCCAGGCCGCTCATCCTGCAGGTCGGCTTTCGCAAGGCCTACGAGCAGGCGCACATCCCCGATTCCGAGTACGTGGGAGCGGCCGGCGACGAGGGGGGACTTGCGCCGCTGCAAGCGCGTGTCGCGAAATTGCCCACGGACAGCGCGATCGTGATTTATTGCGGCTGCTGTCCGTGGCGCAAGTGCCCGAACATCGCCGCGGCCTACGACGCGCTGCTTGCCCGCGGCTTCAAGAACGTCAAGGTCATCTACTTCGCCGATGATTTCGGGACCAACTGGGTCGACCAGGGCTACCCGACGACCAAGGGATCATGACGGCGATGCCGAGAGCACTCGCGGCCTGTGTGCTGGGACTGCTGCTGGCCGGCGCGGCCTCGGCGTTGGAACCGGGCGACGCCGCGCCGGACTTCACGCTCACGGATTTCACCGGCAAACCGCTGCGCCTTGCCGACTACCGCGGCAAGCTCGTGCTGCTGAACTTCTGGGCCAGCTGGTGCGGGCCGTGTCTCGAGGAAATGCCGCGCCTCTCGGCCTGGCAGCGGACCTACGCCGCCGCGGGCCTGCAGATCATCGGCATCTCGATGGACGACTCGTCGGCGCCCGCAAAGCGCCTGCTGGCAAAGCGGCCCGTCGATTACCCGGTCGCCCTCGGGGATGCGAAGCTGGGCGAGAGCTACGGCGGCGTGTTGGGCCTGCCGGAGACCTTCTTGATCGACCGCCGCGGCCATATCGTCGCCCGCTACCGGGGCGAGGCGAATCTCGCGCAAATGGAATCCAAGATCCAATCGCTGCTGCGCGCCCCAACGCGCGGCAGCTAGGCGCCGCGGTGATGATGGGCGATTCCGCGATCCGAGGCTTGTCGCGCCGGCAGCTCCTGGTCGGCCTGGTGACCTGTGCGGGGGCGCTCGCCGCCTGCGGACGCCGCGGGCCCTCCGCGCGCGGGCGTGGTTCCCTGGATGGCGCCCCGATGCTCGTGCTCTCCGATGCCCACGCCGCGACCCTGACCGCATTGGCCGAAGTGGTCCTGCCGAACGAGCCCGGCACGCCATCCATTGCCGGCACCGGGCTCATCCGGCGATTTGACGAGGAGTTCTATTTCGTGGAGGAATCGGTGCGCCAGGACATGCTGATGGCGCTTGCGGTGCTCGAATGGCAACCTCTGGCCGCCGGGCATCTCCATCGCTTCTCGCGCCTGGACGCGGCGGCGCGCAGCGCCGTCGTGGAGCGGCTGTTGAACAGCCGCTTTGAGGTGCTGCGCGCCATAGCGACCAGCTTGCGCGTCGCCGTGCTGTTCTTCTATTACGCCCATCCCGCAACCTGGCCGGTGACCGGTTTCGACGGTCCGTTTTCCCACCTGGCGCCGCAGCTCAGCGAACAGCGGCTGCGCTACCGTCAACTCACGGCGCGGCAATGACGGGGCGGATCTACGAATACCAAGATCTTGCGGAATCGCAGACGGTGCGCGCCGAAGTGTGCGTGATCGGCTCCGGCTGCGGCGGCGCCACGGTGGCGAAGCGCCTGGCCGACGCGGGCCGCGACGTCGTGATCCTGGAGCGGGGTGGATACTACCCGACGAGCACCTTCGACCAGGATGAGCTCAACATGAACGCCAAGCTGTCGGACAACCGCAGCCTGAAGACCGCGTCCGACAATGCCACGGTGCTGCTCTCGGGTCACAATGTCGGCGGCGCGTCGGTCCACTATTGGGCGGACAGCTACCGTACGCCACCCGATCGCCTGAAGCTCTGGGCGGACCGCTACGGTATCGCCGGGCACGGCCCCGACGATCTCGGCCCGGCCTGGGATGAGATCTGCCGGACGCTGCACGTTCATCCCGCCGAGGATGAATTCTTCAACCGCATGAACCAGCTGGTGCGCGACGGCTCGCTGAAACTCGGATGGCGGGGCGACCGGGTGCCCCAGGCCCGGCACAACTGCCAGAAATCCGGCCATTGCATGCAGGGGTGCGTGTACGAAGCGAAGAAGAGCCAGCTGGTCACCCACATTCCGGCGGCGCTCGCGCTCGGAGCCCGGCTGTACGCGGATGTTCGCGCCGACGTGCTGTCGATGGACCGTGGCCGCGTCGCCGCGCTGCAAGCCACGGTGATCGACAGGGCGGCCGGCCGCCCTTCCCCGGTACGCCTGCGGATCGAAGCGAAGGCCTTTGTTGTGGCTGCCGGCGGCTACAACAGCAGCGCCTTCTTGATGCGCAACGGCCTGAGGGCGCAGCTGCCGCAGCTGGGCCGCGGTTTCGCCTTCAATCCCTCGCCGATGGTCCACGCGCTCTATGACGAAGACATCGTGCTCTGGCGCAACATCCCGGCCGCCTATGGCGTCGATCATTTTCGCCTCGCGCGCTACGACGCGCGGGGCCGCTACCTGGAGGGCGGGTACCTGCTCATGCCGAATCAGCTGCAACCCGGCATGATGGCGGCGAGCATCCCCTTGTCCGGCACGGACCATGCCCGGTGGATGCGCCAGATGGCGAGAATCGGGGGCACCATCGGCTGGATCGACGATCATCCCGACGAACTCGGCCGTATCGAGCTCACTGACGATGGTTCGGCGAAGATCGTGTATCCGTTCGGCCCGACGACCGAATCCATGCTGCGGGACCTGGTCAAGAAGCAGTGTCAACTGCACCTCGCCTGCAACGCGAAGGAGATTCTCGTGGCCGGCGCCGGTGCGTTGCGGATACGCGCCGCGCGGGACCTGCAGGCCGTGGACTCGCTCGAGGTAAGCGGCGGTGGACTGCTGATGGGCGCCCCGCACCCCTCGGGCGGCTGCCGGATGGGCCTGAGCGCCGAGGACTCGGTCGTCGACTCGACTCACCGGGTGCACGGCGTGGCGAATCTTTTCGTTGCCGACAGCTCGGTATTTCCAACCGCGGTTTCCGTGGACCCCAGCCTGACGATCATGGGATTCAGCTGCATCGCGGCGCGACACGTCCTCGATTCGCTGGCATAGGAACGAGGCAACGGCCCCACGGCCGACTTGCGAGACGGCGGCCACCACCTTCGTGCCGCTCGCGAGTGCCCTTTCGAACGGGCATAATCCCGATCTCAGCCCATCATGATGAGCGCGGTGATCCGCCAAGGAGAGGTGCGTCCATGCCGCCGAACGAGTGCCCGAAGGAGTCGGACCTGCTGCGCCTGAACCGGCTCTTCCGCACCGTTTCAGAAATCAACAAAATCACTCCGGGATCTCTCTCCGAACTGCAGTACATCGAAAATATATGCCGCATCGCGACCAATACCGGCGGCTTCCTGATCGCGTGGGTCGGGCTCCTGCATGCCGATCGAACGCTGCGGGCCGTGGCCGTTGCCGGAAAGGCCAAGGACTATGTCGAGGGATTGGCCTTGTCGGCCGACCCCGCCCTCCCTGAAGGCAACGGCCCTACCGGCCGGGCGCTTCGGACACGCTCGCCGGTGATCACCAACGACTTCCTGACGAATCCCATGACCCATCTGTGGCACGAGCGCGCGAGTCACTATGGGATCGCCTGCTCGGCGGCGCTCCCGTTGTATGTGGGAGAGGATGTCGTCGGCATCTTCAGCGTATACGGCGGCGAGGACCATCAGCTCGGGGACGTCGAAGTGGCCTTGCTCACGCACCTGTCGGCGGACATTGCATTCGGCCTGCAATCCATCGCGCATGCCGCGACCCTGGCGAAATCGGCAAGGGCGCTGGAATCCACGGTCGAACGGCTCAACGCCATTGAATTGATCACGCGCGCCGGCTCGTTTCAGATCTCGCTTCCGTCGAGGGAGACGTGGCTGTCCGGCGGCGCCGCCGCGGTCCTCGGAACCTCGTCCATGGGCATGGTGGGCGGCGATGCGCTGATGTTGGCGATAGCGCCCGAGGCCCGTCCAATATTCCTCGCCGCCGTCGACGAATGCGCGGGCTCGGGCACTCAACTGGACATCGACCTCCCCTTGAGCCGCGGATCGGCGGAAACCGTCTGGATCCGGCTCTTTGGCGTGGCAGCGCCGTCGGAATCGGGCGAGGCATCGATTTCAGGCACGGTGCAGGATATAACGGCTCGCAAGGCAGCCGACGAGGACCTCATGGTTGCCGTCGACCGCGAGCGCGCGAGGCTTCAAGCCGAGATTCACGACGATCTCGGCCAAACGCTCACCGGCATGTCGATGATGATCTCGGCGGCGAGAAAGCAGGGCATTCGGTCCGCCGTCCCGGCATGCGTCCTGGAGTCGCTCGCGGACGCCTTGACGCAGGCGCTGTCCGCTTGCCGCCAGATAGCCCACGGGGCGCCGGGGAACGCGATTGGACCGCTGGACGAGGCGTTGCAGGCACTGGCCGATTTCACGGGGCGGAGCGGCGTCTCCTGCCGATTCGACAATCACTCGAACTACGCCCCGCCCCTCTCGCCCGAACAGGCTTTGGATCTGTACCGCATAGCGCAGGAAGCCGTGACGAACGCCCTCAAACACTCCGGCTGCTCGGAAATCGTCATTGCCCTGATCGAGCATGGGGATTTTCTCGACCTGTCGATCACGGACAACGGCTGCGGCCTGGTTCGCCGGACATCGGGCGAGTGGTCCGGCATCGGGATCCAGAATATGAAGGTCCGCGCCGCCCGCGCCGGCGGCATGTTCGCCGTCTTGCGCGGACCGAAGGGCGGCACGTCGGTGAAGACGCTCATCCCGATTTCCCGGCCGCGGCGCACGGGCGGATGGCCACGACGCGAGCTCACCGAGAGTCACTGACGGGGACTCGCCCCTCACATCATCGACGTGACGTGCTCGGGCTCTATCCTGTACACGACGCGCACTTCGCCTGGCTGCCGGTAGGGATACTTGTCCTGGCCCAGGTATTTCTTGGCCATTTTGTCGATGTGCTGCTCCGCCCCCTCGGACGTGCGCTCCGCCACCCGGCCCCGCACCTCCAAGTACCGGTAGGGATTCTCCGGATCGATCATGGACAAGGCGACCCTGCCATCGCGCTGCAAATTCTTGTCCTTCTGGCGGCCCACGGCCGTATTGATGAGAATGTGCCGGCCATCGTAATCGACCCACACGGGCGTCACCTGAGGCTGGCCGCCGGGCATCAAGGTCGCAAGATGAGCAAAGGACTTCTTCGTGAACAGATCGCGATGTGAATCCGGTACGACGTTCGCCGCCATGGTCGATCCCTCGCGGTAATGGGAAGGACTCTCAGGATACTGCCGATGACAGCCAGCCCGCAATCGCCGCGGCGTCCCATTCTTGAATGATGGGCGGATTGACGTTGAGATTGCTGTAACGGATCCAGGTGGGCCGCACGCGCCAGTACACGAGGCCCGGCCAGCTCTGGCGGGTGGGGCCATCGGGGAAACGGTCGAAATAGTAGGCCTGCACGCCGGGCAGCTCCGCCTCCGTGGGAAGCTCGGCAATGCCTTCGTATTGCACGGTCCGCTCGTGTTCCCAGCCGATCACGAACGCGACGCGGGGATTCGCGACCAGGTTTTGATGCTTGCGCGACTGGGTCACGGTATCGAACAGAAGTTCCCAGCGGTCCGTGATGGCAATGCCGACCACCGCCGCCTGCGGGGCGCCTTGGGGCGTGACGCTCGCCTCGACCGCCCAGGGCTGGGCTCGCATGAAGGACAGAACCTGGGTTGGCGTAAGGGGGTGATGATGTTCGGTCATGGGGACCATTGTGCCTCATGACCGGGCGGCCGGCACTCGTGGAAAGCCGCGGGCCGATGACGGCCGGCCCGCGCGGCTTGCCCCTTCTAGAAAGTCACCCGTACACCGCCGTAGAGGGTGATGGGCGTCCCGGGATCGGCGGTGCGGGGATCGGTGACGCCGCCGGGCACGTTTGGCCATGGCACATCCCCCACCGGGCCGAACGAACCATAGGTGTAATAGCGCTTGTCGAAGGCGTTGTTGAGCACGGCAAACAGCATCACGCCGTCGCGAGGAGTGTAAGAAGCGTTCAGGTCGGCCACCGCATATCCGCCCAATGGCGCGGTCAGGTTCGCCTCGTCGCCGAATCGGTAGATGTTGCTTTGCATGACCGCCGATGCGCCCACACGGATGCGCTCGGTTGGCGAGTAATCGACCACGACATTGGCGCGATGCTTCGGGATCCCGGGAATGCGGTCTCCCGGCAACACCTGTTCGTTGCCGTTGGCGTCCGCCGCGGGGCTGCTCGTGTTCAGCAGAAGCGGGGTTTGGAAGGTGGCGGCCGTGAAGGTGTAGCCCAAACTGATGCGCAGATCCCGGTAGTCATAGCGCAAACTGGCCTCCGCGCCGCGCCGCAGCGTTCGTCCCGCATTCGTGTAGTACGCGAGATTGGGATTGTAGACGGTGGTCTCGTAGATGATGTCGTTGGTGCTCAACGTGCGATACACATCCACGTTCCAGTTCACCCGGCCGGTGAGCGGGTCTCCCGCGTGGCCGCGCACACCCAGTTCATAGGTATGCGCTACGACCTGGTTCAGGTTCGGATCACCGACGAAGAAATTCAACAGACTGCAGGGCGCAGCGGCGCTGGCGCAGGACAGTTCCTCCGGCGTGGGTGCGCGATTGGTCTGCGAATAATTGCCGTAGAATTGCAGCATGGGTGCGAAGCGGTAGGTGAGCCCCGTGCTCGGATTGAATCGGTCGAAGGTGTGATGTCCATCGACGGGACCGCCCAGCTCGTCCTCGAGAATGATTTGCGCGTCGTTGTAGCGGCCCGCCAAGGTCAGATCGAGATTGGGCGCCACCGTGAGTACGTCGGTCAGGAACACTCCATAGAAGCGCGTGGTGCTGTGCACGCGCACGGGGTTCACGCCTTCACTCGGCTGGTCCTGGACGACGCCCGGATACAGGAACTCCCGGGAATACGCATCGAACCCGCCGATCTCCTGTACGCCCGCAAAGACGCTGCTGGATCCATCGAAACTCACGCCGCCCACCAGGAAATTGGCGTGCCCGGCGAAATCGGCCGTCTCGGTGCCCTGTGCGGAGGCGCCGTAGGCGTGGCTGGCCAATTGCTGCACGCTGAGGCCCGAGTAGGTGGCCCCATTCAGGAAATTGCTCACCTGGGCGCCGCCGATGCCGGTCACCACGGGACCGTCGGAATTGCACAGCAGCGCATTGCCGGTGCCGCAAGGGGACACTTCTTCGGTGATGCCGTTCGGCACCACCTGATTGAGCGTTTGAAAATACCCGACGCCTTGCAGCGAGGCGGCCGCGTCGAGCTGGAGCTTGCCATTGAGATTGAATCCCAGATAGGTGTTGTCGACGGCGTTCGGCGCCGTGAAGATGTTGGACATGTTCGCATTCAGCGCCTGCTCCGGGGTGGCGCCGGGATTGCCGAGTGTGTCGTGCGCCGCCGTGATCCCCAGGTGCAGTTCGGCGGGCTCGCTGCGCCAACCCAGATCGGTGTACAGCCGCTCCAGGCTCGATGCGCTGGTTTGGCGGAAGCCATCGTCGCGGGTGATGTCGCCCGCCGCGTAGACCGCGAAATCACCATACTGCCGCGAAAACTCATAGATGCCCGCTCCGCGCCCGTAGGATCCGCCGTAGGCGGTGACGCTCTGCGTTGGCGGGGAAAAGCCGTTCTTGAGCCTTACGGTCAACGAACCGCCGAGCGCGTTCAGGCCGAACACGGGGTTGGCCGCCTCCAGATTGACCGACTCGATGGCCGACGGCGGAATCAAGTCCCAATTCACCGTGTCGCCGAAGGCATCGTTGAAGCGGGCGCCATTCACGTAGATGGCGATGCCTTCGGGAGTCCCGGCGACCGGCGAGGCGGTAAAGCCGCGGAACAGGAGGTCTGGTTGGAAGACGTTGCCCTCGTCGTCGTTGACGGTCACGGATGACATGTTGTCGAGGATGGCGCCGGTCAGGCTGGGGATTCCCGTACGATTGATGTCGGCGGGACCCAGAACCCGGGTGGATTCCGCCACCTTGTCGCGATCCATGTCCGACCAGGGCAGCGGCGTGGCCCCCACCACGACGATGCCTTGCAAGGTGGCAGGCGGACCGCCGGTACCGGTCGCAACAGGCGCCGGGGACGATTCATCCGCCGCGTGAACGCCCGGCGCGACCATGAGCGCGAGAAGTGGCCATGTCCATTCGGTGCGTCCCATTGGCTACAACCTAAGCCACGGGAACGGATCGATACAACTACGACGCCTGTCGTAGTTGTATGTCCGGGCGCCCCGTCGTAGGCTTTATTCATGCTGTCATACCGGTTGCCGGCGGACGATTTGGAGTATGCCGTACTGGCCAAGCTCTGGGAGTTGGGCCCCGCGTCGGTTCGCGACCTGCATGAACAGCTGGGTAAACCGACGGGATTGGTGTACACGACGATTGCCAAGGTCATCGACCGGCTGCGCGGCAAGGGTTTGGTCGAGCGCGAGCGCCGCGGGAAGGCCTTCTTCTATCGGTCCACGGTGGCTCGAGGCGAGGTCGAGCGCGCCCGGGCCGAGCATGCGGTGAGCCGGCTGCTGGGTTCCACGCCGCGCGCTGCCGTGGCGTCGCTAGTGGACGCGGTTGACGCCGTCGGGCCCCACCTCCTGGATGAATTGGAACGAGCCGTGGCTGCGCACCGGAGATCGAAGCGTGGAACGTGAATCCCTCCTGGCGACGCTGATCTTTCTGCTCGGCGGTTCCGCGTTGCAGTTGTTCGCGGCGTGGCCGGGCCGCACCGGCCGGGTGTCACTCTCTCGTCAACAGGAACGCCTTCAATGGTTTGCCCTGTGGCGGCCGGCGATGCCCGCATTGGCCGTGGCGGCGTGGCTCTGCGGCTGGGCGTTGTCCCAGCCCGATCCGGTGCCCGACCAGGTTGGCTGGATCCTCTTCCTGGCGCCGGCGCCGTTCGCGATCGTCGTCGGACGTGCCGTGCTTCGCGCGGCGTGGGCGCTGTGGCAGTCGCCGAACGATTACGGCATCGCCACCGTGGGGCTGTTGCGGCCGCATGTGGTGTTCGCCCCGGAACTGGCGAAGGCGCTCGACGAACGTGCGATTGAGGCCGCATTGGCGCACGAGCGCACCCATGTTCGCCACCGCGATCCGCTGCGCATTTGGCTGGCTCAATTCGTAACCGATCTGCAGTGGCCTTGGGGCTCGGCGCGCCGCCGCTTCACGAACTGGCTGGCCGCCTTGCAATGCGCGCGTGACGACGAGGCGCGCGCCGCCGGAGTTGAAGGCGCCGACCTGGCGGCGGCGGTGCTGGCGTCATTGCGCTTTCAGCGTGGAACTTCGCTTGCGGATGCCGCCGTTTCGGGTGCACCGGAGGGATTGGCGGCGCGAGTCGCACGGCTGCTGCAGCCGCTGCCGGATGCCCCGCCGCAGCGGGAACCGTCCCCGCTGCTGGTCGCCGGATCTGTTCTGATTGCCTTGTTGGCGGCTTGCGTGTTGGGAGTCGCCTGCGGCGAACGCCTGATCGGCCCGCTGCTGGCGTTGAGTCGCAGCGGCTGATCGGCCCTCGTCATTTGCCGAGTCCGAGTTCGTTGGCCTTGCGCAGGAGCTCGATCGTCGTTTCCGCGCCCAGCTTCTGTCGCAGCGCGGATTGATGGTTGGCAACCGTTTTTGAGTTCAATCCGAGGGCATCGGCGATCTCTAGGACGGTCCGGCCTTGAATGATCAGGCGCAGCACGTCGAATTCCCGCTGCGTCAGGCCGTGTGAATAGGCGATGCCCTCCCCCAGGGCGACGCTTTGCGCCACGTCGGGGCTCACGTATTTTTTGCCGCGCGCGATCGAGAGGACCGCCTCGACCAGGACATTCGGTGCGCTCGCCTTCGTGACATACCCATAAGCGCCCGTCTGCAGCGCCCTTTTCACGAAAATCGTGTCCTCGTGCATGCTGAAGATGAGCACCCTGGCATCGGCGTTGTAGAGCAGCATGCGGCGCATCGCCTCGAGGCCGCTCGTGCCCGGTAGCGTGATGTCCATGACGACGATTCGCGGCGCCAGGGTGCTGAACAACGCTTGGGCCGTCGCCGCATCGCCCGCTTCACCGATGACGGCAATGTCTCCATGCCGCTCCAGGAGGCGTCGATAGCCTTCACGCACGACGGCGTGGTCATCCACGAGGAGAACGCTCACCCGCTCCTTGTGTTGCGCCATCATGATCCTTGCGAAGTGATCGGCAAATGCGCCTCCAGTCGCAGCCCGCGGCCCGGAGCGCTGGCGATGGACAATGTACCGCCCGACAGCTCGGCGCGCTCGCGCATGCCGTTCAAACCGTGTCCGCCGGGGCGCCGGCGCAGGTCCGCACCGCAGCCGTCGTCGGAAACCACCACGCAAAGGTCACTGCGCCCGCCATCGACCGACCGGGTGAGCGAGACCTCGACGCGGCTCGCTTTCGCATGTTTGTGGATATTCGTAAGACCCTCCTGGATCAGGCGATACGCCGTGAGATTCAATGCCTCGTCGAGTCCGTCGAAACTTCCCTGCGCATGAAAGCTGAATTGCGTGTCCGGCAGCCGCCGCCGCCATTGATCGATGCCGTGCTCGATCGCGGCGAGAAGGCCCAGCTCATCGAGCGCAATGGGCCGCAGATGCGCGATCATCTGGCTCACGATTCCGTGCAGGTGATCGACGCTGCGGACGATTGCGTCCGATGCCTCGGCGTGGCCCCGCGGATCGCGGGGCGTCCGGTCGCGGATCGATACGGCATCGAGCTTGATGGCGTTGAGGTACTGCCCCAGCTCATCATGCAGTTCGAGCGCCAGATGCTTGCGGTCGGCTTCCTGGATCCGCAGGGCTTCCCTCGCGAGCGCGCGGTTGGCGGCGAGCGCCTCCTCGAGCTGCGCTTCGGCGGTGCGGCGCGCACGAATCTCCAGGCGCGCTTGCCGGTTGCGGCGCCAGGCCAGCCATATGAGTCCCATCAGAAGGACGAGCATGCCCATGGGCAGCTCATCGAGCTGCAGACGCTCTTCCCGGCGAGTGAGCGCGTACAGCGTTTCATTCCAATTGAAGTGAACCGACAGCGCGACGGCGAGCGCGGTGACGATGAGCACCGCGAGCGTGTCACGCCACGGGGATGGGTAGGTCACCTTGAGTCGCTCCGTTGGCGGGCCGGGATGCATAGCTTAACCCTTCGGTCTCGATAAATTGTCGAGCAAGCCGGGAAAAATTCCCGATTGCGGCGGGAATTGACTCCCTGGCGTTGACCCTCGCGAATCGTGGAAACTGATGCCGTCCAACATAGAGCATGCGGGGGAGGTTCGGCCAGTGAGGCGCAGGTACGCACTCGCGGTAGCGGTCGGCGCAGCAGCGCCGCTCATGAGTTGCTACGGTCACGCCGATGCCGCCAACGGGCAGACCCTGGAGACCGTGGTGGTCACGGCCACGGCGATGCCGGGCACCACCATCGATATCGACAAGATTCCCGGGAACGTCCAGGTTCTATCGGCTGCCGATCTATCGCGCGAGGGTGCGGCGAGTCTGACGGCCGCGCTCAACTCCGGCCTCTCGAGCGTCAATGTCAACGACGATCTCGCTGATCCCTTCCAACCCGACATTCTGTACCGCGGATTCGAAGCGTCGCCGGTGCTCGGCACGCCGCAGGGTCTCGCTGTGTATCAAAATGGCGTGCGCATCAATGAGGCCTTCGGCGACACGGTGAACTGGGACCTCTTTCCCGACATCGCGATTCAGCAGGTCGAGCTCATGAGCTCGAACCCTCTTTACGGCCTCAATGCGCTGGGGGGCGCGATTTCGGTGACCATGAAGAACGGCTTCAGCTACCAGGGCGCCGATCTCGAGCTTTCGGGCGGCTCCTACGGGCAGCGTGCCGTGACGGCCCAATATGGCATGAACTCCGGCATATTCGGCTTCTATGTCGCCGGACGGGCGCTCGACTGGGACGGCTGGCGCTGGTTCTCGAATGACCGCATGCGCAACCTCTACGCCGTGCTGAGCGCGCACACCGATGCCGCGACGCTCGATTTCAGCTACGCGCGCGCGGATAACCTCATGAACGGACAGGGCCCCTCGCCGGTTCAGGAACTCGCCGTCAACCGGTCGCTGGTGTTCACTGGGCCGCAGAACAACATCAACACCCTGAATTTCTTCACGCTGAACGGCGACCTGAAGGTCACGCAGGACCTGTCGGTGCAGGGTGTGTTCTTTTATCGTGACTACGCCCAGAGCGTCTCGAGCGGCAATACCACGAAGTACCAGGCTTGCACCAATACGCCGGGCATTCTCTGCCAGCCGGACGGGGTCACGCCGCTCAGCAACGCGCAGGGGCAGACCTTGCCCGACATTTCCGACGGCGGCGCGCTGATCATTGGCGAGAACGACTACGAGCTGATTCACGCCTGGGGCCGCGGCGGATCGCTGCAAGTGACGGACAGCCAGTCGATCGCCGGCCATGACAATCTATTCAGCACCGGCGTTGCGGTGGACTATTCCGCCACCCGCTATTTCACCGGCGCGCAACTCGGCCTCATGAGCTCCCAGCTCCTCGTGCTGCCGTCGAATCTCCTGGTGTACACCCCGGAGAACTCCCCCGGCGCGGTCGCCAACGGCGATCCGACGCCGGTCAGCGTCGATTCGGTCAATAAGAACCTGGGGATGTATCTCACCGACACGTTCAATGTGCTGCCGGAATTCGCGGTCACCGCGAGCGGCCGCTACAACATCGCCCATATCGATCTCGCGGATCAGCTCGGGAGCAATCTCTCGGGCGACAATCGTTACGTGCACTTCAACCCGGCGATTGGCGCGACTTACCAGGTGATGCCGGTCACGGTATACGGTGGCTGGTCGCAAAATACCCGCACGCCGACCGCGAGCGAGATCGAGTGCTCGAATCCCTTGACGCCCTGCCTCTTGCCGACCAATCTCGCGGGCGATCCGCCTGATCTCAAGCAGGTGATTTCCCACACGTCGGAATTGGGCCTCCGCGGCAGGGTCCCCGACGCGACCGGGCCGGAAGGCGCCATCAGCTGGAACGTGAGCATTTTCCGCACGCTTCTCAAGGACGATATTTTCGGCGTCGCAACCTCGGTGAGCCAGGGGTTCTTTCAGAACATCGGCGACACCCGCCGACAGGGCGTGGAAGCCGGCATCAACTACCGCGCGGCCGCTTGGTCGGCCTCTTTGAACTACAGCTTCGTTCAGGCCGAGTTTCGCTCGCCTCTGCTCGTGCCGTCCCCATCGAACCCCTACCAGAACGCACTCGGAGACATCCAGGTGGAGCCCGGCGATCGACTGCCCGGTATTCCCGAGCATCGCCTGAAGCTCGGGGCGGAATACAAGATCGTCCCGAACTGGACGGTTGGCGCCACGGTCAATGCCGTCAGCAGCTTCTACTACGTCGGCGACGAGTCGAACCAGCTTGCGCCGATTCCAGGTTACACGGTTGTGAATCTGCACTCGACCTATCGGCCCGTGGATCATGTGGAGCTGTTCGCCTCCGTCAACAATCTCTTCAACCGCAAGTACGCGACCTGGGGGATTCTGAGCGATCCGACCGGTGTCGGCGCACCGGGCATCCCCTCCGACGGCGTGACCAATGGTCCTGGCGTCGACAATCGATTCTTGAGTCCGGCCGCGCCGCTCGAGGCATTCGCCGGCGCGCGCATGACCTTTTGATCGGGCGGGAAACCGCCTCGGCCAACGGCCGGATTATGTCAGGCGCTGCGCCGCAGGCGGGCGTACGCGTACAACCTTTGACCTAATGCATTCCTCTCTGCGACAAGCGGCGCGAATTGTCCAATTCCTGTTGATTGGAGGGAGAATCTCGCTCTAACGTGGCTGACAGTCCGAACTGCTCGCGGAACTGACGAATGCCGGGAGGCGCCATGGGTACTCTTGCCGAAGGTCGAAGTGTCGAGGCTGAGATCGCAGAATGTTGTCACGCGCTGTGTCTGTGCGCGGATCAGGAGAACGTGCTGCGGATTTGGAAGCGGCTGGGCCAGCTCACGGCCATGAGAGCCGAAGAGGAAGCGAATCTGTTCATGCGCGAGTCTCGCAACGGAGAATTGTCGAACCGCACTTTGCCCTGACCCGGCGCCGCCGGGGGTCCTGCGGTCACGAACGATGTCCCGCATCGGCCCGGGCCCCGGCCCGCGCCTTCCTATAGACTGTTGTCAGCCGGCTGAAACCCGGGATTGTCCTGAGGCGGATGCGCAGGCTCCGGGGTGAGAATGGGCGTGCGCCATGTCGGCGCCGGGCACCCGCCGGGAGTGACGAGATGAGCCTGATCCCCAAGGATCTGACGCCTTCCTATAAGGCCACCATTGCCAAGGGCACGGGCGCCCGGCGCTGGCAGCGGCCGATATTTACCGACTATTTGCCGCCCTGCAATCACACCTGCCCGGCGGGTGAGAATATTCAGTCGTGGCTCGCCCTGGCGCAGGCGGGCCGCTACCAGCAGGCTTGGCAGAAGTACATGGAAGAGAACCCGTTGCCGGGCACACACGGGCGGGCCTGTTATCACCCCTGCGAGACTGCATGCAATCGCCGGCATTTGGATCAGCCCGTCGCGATTCACGCACTCGACCGCTTCCTGGGGGACCTGGCATCCGAAAACCACTGGACGGTGCCGGTAGCCCCGTCTACCGGCAAACGCGTGCTGGTCATCGGCGCGGGTCCGGCCGGATTGAGCTGTGCGTATCACCTCAAGCGCCTCGGCCATGAGGTCGAAATCCGCGATGCCGGAGCGCAGCCCGGCGGCATGTTGCACTACGGTATTCCCGCCTACCGGCTGCCCCGCGCCGGCCTGCAGCGCGAGATCGACCGCATCGCGGCGATGGGCGTCCAAATCACCTGCGGACATCGTGTCGCGGACGTGCTCGCGGAGACCAAGGCAGGAGGCTTCGATGCGGTGTTTTTGGGTATCGGGGCCGAGGTGGGAAATCACCTGGATATTCCCTCGATGGACGGCAGCAAGATGATCCACGCCCTCACCCTTCTGGAAGAGGCCGAACAGGGGCGCGCACCGAAGGTCGGCCGAGTGGTGGGAATCATCGGTGCCGGCGATACCGCCGTGGACGCCGCGCGCGTCGCGCGGCGCCTGGGCGCGGAGGAGGCGGTGCTCATCTATCGGTCCGACCAGCGGCATATGCGGGCGCATCCCGAGGAGGCCAAGGAGGCCTTTGCCGAGGGCGTCAAGGTCAAATGGATGTCCACCGTGACGCAATTCGCGAGCCACGAAGTCACGGTCGAGAAGATGCAATTGCTCCCCGACGGCACCAGCACCGGCACCGGCGAATACGAGACGCTGCATGCCGATTCGCTGGTGCTCGCGGTGGGCGAGCATGCCGACGTGGAATTCCTGAAAACCATCCCCGGCATCCGGATCGGCCGCGGCGACGTCGTCGAGGTCGATGAGCGTATGAGCGCGGGCGTGCCCGGCGTATTTGCCGGAGGCGACATGATCGGCGGCGCACGCACGATGACGGCGGCCGTCGGTCACGGCAAGAAGGCGGCGCGCAACATCGATGCCTGGTTGCGCGGAACGCTCTACGTCAAACCGGCTGCGCATCCGATCGTCCCCTTCGAGGCCCTCAACCTGCCCGTATTCCTCGATGCAGACCGGCGCACCCAGGCCGAAACGCCGATCGCGCTACGCAAGGGCTTCGACGAGGTGGTTGCCGGACTCACGGAGGTCGAGGCCCGGTACGAGGCCAACCGCTGCCTGTCCTGCGGCAATTGCTTCGAATGCGACAACTGCTTCGCCTCGTGCCCGGAACAGGCCATCGTCAAGCTCGGCATGGGGCGCTATTATCGCTTCGACTATGATCTGTGCACGGGTTGCGCGGTGTGCTTTGAACAGTGTCCCTGCCATGCGATCGACATGCAGCCGGAGGCTCCCGACGGCGCGCCGGACGGGCCGGCGATGCCGTCGAAATTCAAGGTTCGGGCCTGATTCATGGCCGGGAGCGATGTGATGACTGCCGCTCAATTCGCCGTCATGGATGGCAACACCGCGGCCGCGCACGTCGCGTACCGCGTCAACGAAGTCTGCGCCATCTTCCCCATCACGCCGGCGTCGCCCATGGCCGAACTGGCGGATGCGTGGGCCGTGGGGGGCATCAAGAACATTTGGGGGAACATTCCGGTCGTTCAGGAAATGCAGTCCGAGGGCGGCGCAGCCGGCGTCGTTCACGGATCGCTGCAGAGCGGCGCGCTCACGACGACGTTCACCGCCTCTCAGGGCCTGCTGCTGATGCTCCCCAACATGTACAAGATCGCCGGCGAGCTGACCCCCTGCGTGTTCCACGTCGCGGCGCGCTCGATCGCCACTCAGGCGCTGTCGATCTTCGGCGATCACGCCGACGTCATGAGCGCGCGCATGACGGGCTTCGCCATGCTGGCCGCGGCCTCCGTGCAGGAGGCGCATGATCTCGCGCTGATCGCGCAAGCGGCGACGCTGAGCGGGCGCGTGCCGGTGCTGTTCTTCTTCGACGGCTTCCGCACCTCCCACGAAGAGAACAAGATCGCGCTCATTCCGGACGAGGCGATTCGGGCCATGATCGACGACGGCCCGCTCCGGGCGTTTCGCGACCGGGCGCTGTCGCCCGAACATCCCGTGGTGCGGGGCACCGCCCACAACCCCGACACCTTCTTCCAGGCCCGCGAGACCGTCAATCCGTTCTACCAGCGCTTTCCCGACGTGCTGCGCACGGCGATGGGTCGGTTCGCCGCTCTGACCGGTCGCCGGTACGAATTGTTCCGTTACATGGGCCCTCCCGACGCCGAGCGCGTGGTCGTCGCCATCGGCTCGGCCTGCGAGGTCCTCGGCGAGACGGCCGCCTATCTGAACGCCCGAGGCCAGAAGGTCGGTGTCATTCAGGTGACGCTGTACCGGCCCTGGACCCCCGACGCATTTCTGGACGCGCTGCCGGCGTCGGTGCATGCGGTGGCGGTGCTGGACCGGACCAAGGAGCCCGGGGCACTGGGAGAGCCCCTCTACCTCGACGTGCTGGCAACCTGCGCGCAGGCGCTTTCCGCCGGCACGCGGCAGACCCTGCCCCGGATCATCGGCGGACGCTACGGGCTCTCGTCAAAGGATTTCGACCCGGCGATGGCGAAGGCGGTGTTCGACGAGCTCGCCAAGCCCGACCCGAAGCATCCGTTCACCGTCGGGATCGTCGATGATGTCTCTCACACCAGCCTCGAGGTCGATCCGGACTTCGACATTGAATCGCCCGAGGTCGTGCGCGCGCTGTTCTTTGGTCTCGGCGCCGACGGCACGGTGGGCGCCAACAAGAATTCCGTGAAGATTCTCGCCGCCGACCCGGCCCGCTACGCGCAGGGCTACTTCGTCTACGACTCGAAGAAATCGGGCTCGTATACCATCTCGCATCTTCGCTTCGGCCCCCATCCGCTGCGCGCGCCCTACTTGGTGAAGAAGGCGAGCTTCGTGGGCGTGCATAATTTTGATTTCCTGTTCAAGCAGGACGTGCTCGGCGCCGCGGCGCCCGGCGCGACCGTGCTCATCAACAGCCCCTACGGGCCGGGCGAGGTGTGGGAGGAAATGCCGCGCAAGGTGCAGCAGCGGATTCGCGACGGGAATCTGCGGATCTTCGTGGTCGATGCCTCCAAGGTCGCCATGGATTTCGGGCTCGGCGCGCGCAGCAATACGGTTCTGCAGACCTGCTTCTTCGCGCTCTCCGGAGTGCTGCCGCGCGATGAGGCGATCGCCGCCATCAAGCAGGAGACGGAGCGGACCTATGCCCGCAAGGGAGCGGAGGTCCTGAAGAGGAATTTCGCCGCCATCGACAATGCCCTGGTCAATCTGCGGGAAGTGCCCATTCCGGCCGCCGGCGGCTGGCGCGAGGTCTGCGATACCGTACCCGATGCGGCTCCGGAGTTCGTCCGCAACGTCACGGCCAAGATGCTCGAAGGCCGCGGCGACCTGCTGCCGGTGAGCGCAATGCCGGTCGACGGCACGTACCCGGTCGGCACCGCGAGATACGAAAAACGCAACATCGCCGACCAGGTCCCGATCTGGGAGCCGGATCTGTGCATCCAGTGCGGACAGTGCGCCATCGTGTGTCCGCACAGCGTCATTCGCGCCAAGTACTACGATCGTGCCCGGCTCGACGGCGCGCCCGCGGCATTCCGGGCGGCGCCGATCAACGCGCGCGGCTATCCGGATTCGCGCTATACGCTGCAGGTCTACGTCGAGGACTGCACGGGCTGCGGCGTGTGCGTCGAGAATTGCCCGGCGCACGCCCCCGATGATTCCGCCAAGGCCATCAATATGCGGCCGCGCCTTGCGCATTTGGAGGCGGAGCGCAGCAGCGTCGCGTTTTTCGAGTCATTACCCTGGGCGGATCGGACTCGGGTCAATTTCGCCAACGTGCGCGGGGTGCAGTTCATGCAGCCGCTGTTCGAGTTCCCGGGCGCGTGCGCCGGCTGCGGCGAGACGCCCTACCTGAAGCTCCTCTCGCAGCTGTTCGGCGATCGGCTGCAGATCGCCAACGCCACGGGATGTTCGTCGATCTACGGCGGCAACCTGCCGACCACGCCCTGGAGCGCCCGTGCGGACGGCCGCGGTCCCGCCTGGTCGAATTCCCTGTTCGAGGACAATGCGGAATTCGGCTTCGGCTATCGCCTGGCGATCGACAAGCAGATTCAAATCGCCGAAGGTCTCGCCAAAAAGCTCGCGTCGGCGCTCGGTGAGGACTTGGTGCAGGCGCTGTTGTCGGCGGCGCAACTCGCCGAGTCCGATTTTCGGGCGCAGCGCGAACGCGTGGAGGCGCTCAAGGCGAAGCTGTCGACGATGGACGGCGGCGATGCCGGGAATCTTCTCGCGCTCGCCGACTTCTTCGTCCGGCGTTCGGTTTGGATCGTCGGGGGCGACGGCTGGGCCTACGATATCGGCTATGGCGGCCTCGACCACGTCCTCGCCTCCGGCGCCAACGTCAACATCCTGGTGCTCAACACCGAGGTGTATTCCAACACCGGCGGGCAGGCCTCGAAGGCGACGCCGCTCGGCGCGTCGGCAAAATTCGCCGCCGCCGGCAGGCGCGTTCCGCGCAAGGATCTCGCGATGATGGCGATCGCCTATGGAGACGTCTACGTCGCGCAAATCGCCATGGGTGCGAACAACGAACAGGCGGTCATCGCGTTCCGCGAGGCTGAAGCCTACGAGGGTCCTTCGCTCATCCTCGCCTATTCGCAATGCATCGCCCACGGCACCGATTTGCGCCACGGCATGAAGCAGGCGGCCCGGGCGGTCGCGAGCGGCCACTGGCCGCTGTTGCGCTTCGATCCGACGATGCGCCGGCGCGCGATGAATCCATTCCGGCTGGACTCGCCGCGCCCGCGCATTCCGCTCTCCGAATACCGCTCGCGGGAGGTTCGATTCAAGGTCGTCGAACAGACCAACCCCGGTGCGGCTGCGCACATGCTCGATCAGGCGCAGCTGGCGCTGGACGAGCGCTACCGGCTGTACGAGGATCTGGCCGCGCGTGACGGCAGCCGTTTTCATCCGCACTGGCAGGACATCTGACGATGGATCTCTCCTCGCTCTATCTGGGGCTGAAGCTCGAGCACCCGATCATCGCCTCCGCATCGCCGCTGACGGCGACGCTGGACGGCATTCGCCGGCTGGAGGATGCGGGCGCCGCCGCGGTGGTGATGGCGTCGCTGTTCGAGGAGCAGGTGCGCGCCGAGGATACGGCTTATGCGCTGTACACCGACCGGGGTTCCTACAGCCAATCCGAGGCGGGCAGCTACTTCCCGCACCTGCCCGATTACGACCGCGGCGTGTCGGGACATCTGGAGACCCTGCGCCGGGCCGTCGAATCGGTCGGGATTCCGGTGATTGCGAGCCTCAATGCGGTGACCCTCGACGGATGGATCGGTTATGCCGCCCGGCTGGAGCAGGCCGGCGCCGCGGCGCTGGAGCTCAACGCGTATGCCATTACCGCCGATGCGTCGATGAGCGGCCGGGACGTCGAGGCCCGCCACATCGACATCGTGCGCGCGGTCAGGAGCACCGTGAAGATCCCGATTGCGGTGAAGCTTGCCCCCTACTTCAGCTCGACGGGGCACATGGCCGGGCGCCTGGCCGACGCGGGCGCCGATGGATTGGTCCTGTTCAACCGCTTCTACCAGCCGGATTTCGAGTTGAGTACGCTGTCGGTCAAGGCCGAGCTGAAGCTCAGCACCCGCCATGACACAGGATTGCCGCTGCTGTGGATCGCACTGCTCGCCGGCACGCTCGACCGCTCGCTCGCGGCCACGAGCGGGGTCGAAACGGCCGAACAGGTCGTCAAATATCTTCTCGCCGGCGCCGACGCCGTCATGACGACCTCGGCGCTGCTGCGGCACGGTCCGGCCTACATGACGCAGCTGGTTGCCGGCCTGTCGGCATGGCTCGAGGATAACGGCTACCCATCGGTGGCGCCGCTGCGGGGCCTGAAGAGCCTGCGACGGCAGGCCGATGTCGGGGAGCTGCTGCGAGCGCAATACATGCAGTTGCTGACCGAATACCTGCCGGCGCAACACCCGGTTTGACGCCCATGAGATTCGCCGACGTGCGGGTGCTCGGCCTGCTTTCCTTGCTCGGAGCACTGCTCATGTGCGTTCCCGTTTGTCCAGCCCTTGCCGCGGAATCTCCGCCGGAGTGGCATTGGGCCTCCGTTCACGGCCACCGAATCTACTACGCCGTGCGGGGCAGCGGCTCGGCGCTGGTGTTTTTGCACGGGGGAGGCGACTCGGGCGAGCATTCTTTCGTGCGCCAGCTGGATGTCTTCTCGGAGCATCATCACATCGTGGCGCCCGATCAGGTCGGGCAAGGACGAACCCCGGACGTGCCGGGGCCGCTCACCTACACCGGCATGATGGAGGACACCGCGGCGCTTCTGCAGATGCTCAAGCTCAGGCATGTCGACGTGATCGGCTTCAGCGACGGCGGCATCCTTGCGCTCATGCTCGCCGTGCGCCATCCCGATCTCGTGCGGCGCCTCTTGATCAGCGGCGTGAACATCTCGCCCGACGGATTGACGGCGGACGGCCTCGAGGGACTGCGCGCCGCACAGACCCCGGCGCCGAACACCATCGACGAGAAGCTCGCCCGTCTGTGGCTCACCTCGCCGACACCCTCCGAACTCAGCCTGGACCTGCTGTCGAGGATCTCCCAACCCGTGCTGCTGATCTCCGGCGACCGGGACGCGATCACCCTCGAGCACACCCTGCAGATATTCCACGCGCTGCCCAATGCCGAGCTCTGCGTGCTGCCGGGAACGGATCACGGTACGTTTTCAGGGCGCTCCGAGTGGCTGAATCCGATCATGGATGAGTTTCTCAAGCGCCCGCAGGACGTGGCCGCGACGGAGCGCTGAGCTTGGCGGGCTGCTCAGCTGCTCCGCCGGCCTTGGCCGGCGGAGCATTGACTGACCGAAGAATCGGCGAAGCCTTGGGGTTCAGTGCGCCGCCACCAGCGCGGCCGTCGGCGGCGCCTTGGCGCTATCCGGTGTCGGCGCCGCGGACGGCGCCGCTGAGTCGCCGGGTGCCGCCGCCGGGTGCGTTTCCCAGACGGGATGATCGCCGCCGTAGAGTTCCGGCCAGTTCTTCGCCATGCTCACACCGTACAGCGGCTTGAAGACGCCCTGATGGCAGGTGACGCAGGCGATCTTGGCGACGTCGCCCAATACCCCCAGCCGGTGCTGCGGGAAGGTGGATGTCAGCGGCACCATGAAATTGTTGTTGAGGTCGCGCACCATGCGAATGCCGTACCACGCGGTCGCGCGCCTCGGCGTGCTCTGGTCCCACATTTCCAGCGCCCGCGTAGCGTGGCAATAATTGCAGTTCACGCCGAGCGCCTCCGCCACCGAGATCATGAAGGCGTACGTCCGCTCCGTCTGCTTGATCGAGCTGAAATCCGTTCCGCGCAATGCCTGGGTCGCCTGTACGCGGATGTTTTCGCTTCCGAGCAGATACGGCGTAAAGGGGTCCCCCGGCAGCGCGCTCAGCCCGGCCACCGTCGAGGGTTTGTTTTTGCCGGCATTGGAGGCGATCAGGCCGCCCTCGGCCGACTGGCCCGGATTGATGTACCACCGATACTCAGGCACCGGCTGTCCCCGGTGACAGGTATAGCAGGTGACGCCGGTGGCGCCCACGTGCGAGCGCCAGTCCTTGTTGATGTGCCTGACCATTTCCAGCATGCGCCGCGCCACCCGCTTGGTGTACTTGGCATCGCTCGACATGACCGCTTCATGGCAATAATTGCAACTCTGGTCCGCAGGCGCCACCCAGGCCGCATTGCCCTGCATCACGCGCGTGAACTGCCCAATGTTCAAGTCCTTGAGGACCTGAACATTCTGAAATATCACTGTGGCCGGCGGCCCTTCGGCATCCGCCGCCGGGATTTCCTCGGGTATCGCGTTCTTCTTGTACTTCTGCGCATCCAGCCGCGGGTCGATCACCTGCTGCGAGCCCGTTCCGCGAAACCCGCTCTGCACGGTGTCCACCGGAGGCCGCTCCCAACAGCCGCAGAGCGACGCCAACGCCGCGATCAGCAGGGCCGATGCCGTGGCGCGGGCCGGCCACACAGCGCTTGAGTGACTCATTTCGGAGCTCCCGGAAGTGTGGCGGGGTCGATCACCGGCGCAAACACATGCGGATACATCGGCGCCACGTGGTGTTTGACCGCCCACAGATACCAATTGTCCACCACCGTGCCCGTGAGGAGAATGCCGATTCCGCCCACGAGTGGACACAGCACCGCGAACCACCACGCCCAGCGATGGATGGATTCCATGGTCGCATTGAAGCCCATGGTCCAACGCCAAAAGAGCGCCGCGCGTTCGGCTGCCGTACCGCGATCCAGGATTTGCTCCAATTCGCGGTCCCCGCCCAGGCGGCTCACCGCGAGAATGGTGCCGGCATGCATGGCGAACAACAGCGTGGAGCCGTACAAGAAGGCGATCGACAGGCAATGGAACGGGTTGTAGAAGAGGTTGCCGTAACGTATCGAGAAGGAAGCCACCCAGTCGAGGTGCGGGAAGATGCCGAAAGGCACCGCCTCACCGAAACTTCCCATGAGCACCGGCCGGATGATTCCCAGCACGAGCATCAGCCAGATGGCGGCGGCGAACGCCCACGCCACGTGGGTACCCATGCCGAGCGCACGGGCGCGGCGATACATGCGAAGCCACCACAGCAGCACCGAACTGGTGAGGAAAAGGCCGGCCAGCAACCACCAGCCGCCGTCCTGCAGGCGGGGAATGTGCAGTCCATTCGCCGGCGCGGGCGGCTCCAACGCTAGCCAGGGCAGCTGGCGCACGAACTGCACCGGGTTCCAGTGGACCGAGGCGAACATGTTGAGTCCGATGATCTCGAAAGCGATGAAACCGCAGATCAGCGACAGAAGTCCGGTGGTCCCCAGATAAAAAGGTCCGATTTGCGCGTCGCCGAAGCGGCCGAAGAGGTGGTTGAAGCCTCCTCCCTTGCGCGCCCAGACGCCCCCTCTCGGCAGCGGCACACCCGGATACATGGGCGAATCGATTTGTACGCGGGTAAATATGTTTTGGTATTCAGCCATGATAGCCCCCAGGCAATTCGGTTCAGCTCAGCTCAGCTCAGCTCCATATCGACAGATTCAGCCACCACCCCCACCACTCCGGCCAGCCGCGGGTCCAGAACGGGCCGCTGAGGAGAATGCACACCGCGGCGAAGAAGCCGGCGCTCACCGCCAAAAACAGCCCCAGCCGATGTATCCCGAGCGATCCGATCGAATAGCCGATGGCGTCGCGGAAGTACGTGTTCTCGTGTTCGGCGGTCTGTACGGTGCCGCTCTTCGGGTTCGACGACGACAGGATCACCGCCCCATGCAGCGAGAGCGCCAGCGTGGTCGCAAAGAAGAAACTCACCGCGATCATGTGCGCGGGGTTGTAGTGAAAATGCAGATACTGATAGCCCGTATTCGAGACCCAATCCAGGTGGCTGAAGATTCCGTAGGGGAATCCGTTGCCCCAGGCGCCCATCAAGAGCGGGCGGATCACCTCGAGAGAGACATAGGCGAAGATGGCGACGCTGAAGGCGAACGGCACGTGCAGGCCGATGCCGAGCTTGCGGGCGATCTCCACCTCGCGCAGCGCCCATGAGACGAAAGCCCCCACGGCGCACATCGTGATGAACTGCCACAACCCTCCCTCGCGCAGCGGCGCCAGCTTGAGCCCGTACTTGAGATCGGGAGGGGCGATGTTGATCTGCCACAAATTCCAGGTCGGACCGATCGCAGCGCCATAGACGATCAGAATCGTCCCCAGCAGCGCGAAGAATATGGCCGACACGCCGAAAAAGCCGACGTAGAAAGGCCCCACCCAGAAGTCGAACAAATCGCCGCCCACCAGCGTGCCGCCGCGAACTCGATACTTCCTTTCAAAGCTGAGCATGGACATGATTGTGCTCTCTCATCAAAGTTGGGCTTTCGGCGGCGGACGGGATCTCGACCTGCGACGTCTCGATCCCGCCTCGCCGCCGTCGGCGAACAGCGCTACGGTTTGGCCGGCTCCGGCAGCGACGACATGTGCTGCGCAGCCGCGGAGGGCGCGGAGTGCCCGCCCAGCCAATTGAACCTGTCGGTGCTCAGCAAGATGAAATGAATCACCAGCGCCAGCACGAACAGGAACACGAATAGCGCGATCAAGGCTCTGCGTGGATCGAAAAGAAGCCAAATTCGCCACATTTTTTAATCTCCTATAGGAAACCGTGTATCGAAAACCGCCTCAATGCCGAGGTGGCCTCATAGCCACGGCCGCCACTGCCACACGAGAAAGTGCGCAACGATTGCAATCACCGTGAATATGATGAAGCTCGTCACGAAAATCCCGTGGAACTCTTTCGCTTCGCCTTCGGTCAGTCCCGAGAGCGAGCTCTTTTTTTCCTCTGCCATACGTCACACCTCCACGAACTGGTCTTGCGACCAAGAACCGCACGTACATCGCGCGGCACCCAGCGCCCAAGCGGTCACCTGCCCGCTCCGGCGCCCCTTCCGCCCGATCTTCTCGGGCGAATTTCTCATGATTCGATTTCGCGGCGGCTGCGGCATCATGCGGGCTCCGCCTGTCTCGCCTTGCCTGCCGGCAACGGCAGCCGGTCGATCCCGACGTGCTCCGCTCCGGCCTGCCTCGCGTCGCGCTCCGCCGCGTCGCGCAGCCGCTTCGCCGCCGATATGCGCACCAGCACCGGCTCCGCATCCACCAGTTCCGCCAACGCCTGTTGCGCCTCGTCCGTCCAGCGCAGCTCGCGATGCAGACGCGACGGGGTGGCATCCACCTTGTCCAGGTCGCTCGCCAGCGGCAAAATGTTGAAGAGCGCATCGAATAACGCGTTGCACACTTCTTGAATGATGTAGGTGGCGCCGCTGTAGCCCATGAACGGCGTACCCGTGTGCCGCCGGATGATGGCGCCGGGGAACGAAGCCGGAATGTACATGGCGCGCGCACCGCTCTCGGCCAGGTACATCCGCTCGTTGAAGCTGCCGAACATGATCAGGGGAGGCGTGTCCCTGATCGCCTTGCGGACCGCGTCGTTGTCCGGTTTGACGCCGGCGCACCGCGAGAACGAGAAGGTGCACGGCAAACCCATTTCAGTCTCGAGAAAATGCCGCAGGCCGCGCGCATAGGTTTCGTTCGCGACGACCGCGAAACTGGCCGTGCCGAAGAAGTCCTGCGTCACCGACCGCCACAGATCCCAGAGGGGCTTGATGGTCGTGTGCTTCTCGCGCTCGATGAAGGGCTCGGGATCGAGGTTCAGCAGCGCGCCGAGGGCGCGCAGAAATTTTGTCGTGCTGTGCAGGCCGATCGGGGCCTGCAGGTACGGCCGCTCCAGGGTTTCGCACAGCAGCCGTCCGAATTCGCGGTACACGCAGACGTTCACGTCCGCGTCGACCAGCCGCGGAACGTCCTCGAGGTGACTGCCGAGCGGGAAGGTCAAATTGACCACCGCCCCGATGCCCTCGACCAATCGCCTGATTTCCGCCAGATCGCTCGGCGTGTTGAACGTGCCGTAAATGGGACCGATGATGTTGACGCGCGGTTTCTCGGCGGCGGTCGGCGCCTTTCGCGGCGATATCCTCTTCTTGCCGTACTCGGTCCACAACCAGGTCATGGCACGGTTCGCGCTCTGCCATTGATCCTCGTCGATGGTGCGCGGCAGGAAGCGCTGGATGTTGGTGCCCTCGGGGGTCACGCCGCCGCCGATCATTTCGGCGATGGAGCCCGTCACCACCACGGCCGGCTGCGAGGCGTCGAGCGTGCGGTGAGCCCGCTTCATGGCGCCTTCCGTGCCGTGCTGGCCGAGTTCCTCTTCCGACAATCCCGTGACCACGATGGGCAGCTCGTGCGGCGGCAGGCCGTCGGTGTAATGCAGCACCGAGGTCACCGGAAGGTTCTCGCAGCCAACCGGCCCATCGATGATGACCTGAAGACCCTTGATGGCCGTGAATACGTAAACCGACCCCCAGTAGCCGCCGGCACGATCATGGTCGAGCACCAGCATCAGACCATCTCCTCCGATTTTCGCTTCGCAGCGAGCTTCGCGAGCTGCGCCTTGTAACGCTCACGAAAAAGCGGATGATCCTGCGGCGACTGCTGCCAAATGCCGGCCGTGTACCCGGTACCGACTCCCTCGAAGAACGCCTTCATGGCATCGAATCGTGCCTGGTTGCCGAGCGCGGCGTTGACGACTTGCGCCAGGGATCCGGCGCCGGCGGGTCCCATCAGCGGCCGCGCCGAGATCAAATTGGTGAAATATAGCGACGGGATGCCCCTCTCCTTGGCCTCTTGCACCACCGGCGTGGTGCCGATCGCGAGGTCGGGCTCGAACTCCCGCATGGCGGCGAGATCCTGCTCGAGCGAGGCGCGATAGTGCACCCGGACGCCTTTGGCCTCGAGCCATTCGCGGTCCGGATCCGACCAGGCCGTGCGAGGACAGGCCGTACCGACATAGCGCACGGACGCCCCGCTCTCGACCAAGAGCCGCGCCACCAGCAGCTCGGATCCTTCATAGCCCGACACGGTGACGCGGCCGCGGATGGGACACCTCGCAAACGCAGCCTTGATCGCCGGCAGGATCTTGTTCTGCGAAGCCGCGATCCGCGTAGGCTGGATGCCGCATGCCCGGCCGACCGCCTCGAGCCACGCCGCCGTGCCCTCGTAACCGACGGGCGCGGAGCCTACGATCATCCGCCCCGCCGCGGAGAACTCGCGCAGCGACGCCGTGTAGAAAGGATGGATGGCCGCGGCCGCGGCGCAGTCGAGCGCCGCATAGAGCTCGCGCCATTCGCGCGTGGGTACCACCGGTCCGGCGGCGAGGCCCATCGGCTCCAGCATCATGCCGATGGTCACCGGATCGGCGGGGAAGACCTCGCCTACCAGCGTCACGGTGGGCCGGGCGTTGCGGCCGCCGCGCGGTGCCTGAACCGGGCCCTGCGCGGCTTCGGTGCGCGCGTACCTGAGCATCGCTCCCGCCAGCACGTCCTTCGCCTCTGCATGCGTCGGCACGCCGAATCCGGGCACGTCGATGCCGATGATTCGCACGCCGTTGATCTCCTTCGGCAGGAGCTGCAGGGGCACCCCGGATGCGGTGGGCACGCACAAGTTGATGATGACGACGGCGTCGTAGAGCGCCGGGTCGGCGAGTTTGTATACCGCTTCGCGGATGTCCTCGAACAGCTTGCCGGTGACCAGCGTTTCGGAATTGAAGGGTACGTAGCCCACGGTGCGCCGCGCGCCGTAGAAATGCGAGGTGAAGGTCAATCCGTACACGCAGCATGCCGAACCCGACAACACGGTCGCCGTACGGCGCATTCGAAGCCCCACGCGCAGCGAGCCGAAGGCCGGACACATGCTCTGCGGCTGATCGTGCGGTCCGGCAGGATAGTCCGCGGCGTATTGCGCCAGCGTTTCGGTCTTGCCTGCAGCCGCGGCCGCACGGCGCATCTGATCCTTTCCGGCGTGGCAGCCCAATCCGTCGGTCTGGATGGCTGCCTGGTTGATGATTGGTGTCGCGCTCATGGGTCAGACGGTGTCGTAGACGATCTCGAGCGTGGCCTTCTCCACGAGCGAACTTCCGCACATGTCTTCGTGGGACGCAGGTTCGAGCACGACGTTGCGGCCGACCGCCTCGCTCTTGAACAATCCGAGCAGCGCATCCTGGGAGAGCGGTTTCGGTCGAAGGGGCGGGGCGTCGGCCACATTGGCCGCGAGCTCCTCGAACAGCGGGCCCCAGGCGCTGCCGGGCCGGCCGACGATGTCGTAGTTCGCGCTCTTGCGGCGAATGTCCTCATTGGCGGGAATCGCGGCCAAAACAGGGATTCCGGCGGCCTCGGCAAAGGCCTGGGCCTCGCCGGTGCCGTCGTCCTTGTTGATGACCAGCCCGGCGATTCCGACGTTGCCGCCGAGCTTGCGAAAGTACTCGACGGCCGAACAGACGTTATTGGCGACATACAGCGACTGAAGATCGTTCGAGCCGACGACGATCACCTTCTGGCACATGTCGCGCGCGATCGGCAGCCCGAATCCGCCGCAGACCACGTCTCCCAGGAAATCGAGGAGCACGTAGTCGAATCCCCACTCATGGAAGCCGAGCTTTTCCAGCAATTCGAAGCCGTGAATGATGCCCCTGCCGCCGCACCCGCGGCCCACCTCGGGGCCGCCGAGCTCCATCGCGAACACGCCATCGCGTTTGAAGCATACGTCGCCGATTTTGACCGGTTCGCCCGCGAGCTTCTTCTTGGCCGACGTTTCGATGATGGTCGGACAAGCGCGGCCGCCGAACAGCAGCGAGGTCGTGTCGCTCTTCGGATCGCAACCGATCAACAGCACCTTCTTGCCTTGCTGGGCCATCATGTAGGAGAGGTTCGCCAAGGCGAAGCTCTTGCCGATCCCCCCCTTTCCGTAGATGGCGATCACCTGTGTTTTCTTGGTCGGCGCGGCGGTGGCCACGGCGTCCGGTTCGACCGCGGCCTCGTCGCGCAGCGACTGCAATCTGGCTTGCTCGGACCGCAACGCAGCCGTGGAGGCGGGTGAGGTGCTCATGAATGCGATCTCCAGTCCAAGATCATTTTCAAACACGAGGGATCGTCGAACGCCGTACGGTAGGCTTGCGCCGCGTCGGTGGCCTCTTGCCGATGAGTGATGAGGCCGCCCAAATCGAGCCTCCCTGAGTCGATCAGGGTCTTCACGGCGGCGATGTCCGCCTCGCGCCATTCCGCGGCCACCCGGATCCTCGCTTCCCGCATGAAGGCCGCCGGAAACGAGAAGGACAGCGGATCACTGTAAAAGCCCGCGAGCACGATCTCTCCGCCCGGACCGAGATGACCGATGAGCGCATCCAGGATCCGGCTGTCGCCACTCACATCGCAGATCGATCGATAATCGCGGCGGGGGTCGGTTTCGGGGGAGATCACGCTGTAGCCGGCGGCGCCCGCCACCCGATTGGGATTGTGTTCCCAGACCACCGGCGGGCGATCCGCAAGCGCCGTCACCAGGCGGGCGATCAACCGGCCGAGCACGCCGTGGCCGACGATAAGGTCGGGATAAGCGGAGCCCTTCGCCGCCACCGCGTGGTACGCCGTGGCCGCCAGCGCCAACAGCACCCCTTCCTCGCGAAGATTCTCGCCGATCGTGGTCACCCGCGTTCCCGGCACGACCACCTTGGCAGCCGCACCGCCAAACAAGCCGCGGACCTCGCCGTAGCATTTGGCGCCCGGAACGAAGACTCGCTCGCCGATTTGCCGTCCGCTGCATGCGCCGGCTTCCACGATGCGCCCCACCGATTCGTAACCGGGGACCAACGGATAGCCCAACCCCGGAAACGGCGGCATGCGGCCGGTCCACAACAGCCGCTCGGTCCCGGTACTGATGCCGGTCCACTCGATGTCGACGACCACATCCCCTTCGCCGGGGGCAGCCAGAGCCAATCGGCTGAGCACCAGGTGCTCAGGCTTCTCCAATACGACTGCCAGAGTGTTGGCGTGTGCGTTCATGGGGCGACGAAATTGGACGGATGGCTCATGCGGTCCATAGTGTCAGGATACGCTGACTATTAAAGTTGTCAATTTGATAGAACACTTTCCCGGGCGGCATTTTTCCGGGCCACGATGAGGCGGCTTTGCAGCGGCTGGCGCGTCGGCACGAGATGCGTCTCGGCGAAGCCCGCCGCCTGCAGCATCTGCTGCAAGGTTTCCGGCCTGCGTGGGCGTCCCTGCCCCATCGCAAGCAAATAAAATCCGAAATAGGCGTCCGCCACCGGTTCGGCGCCCGGCGTACCCATCATGGGCTCGGCCAGCAGCAGGACGCCCTTGGCCGGCAGCACCCGGTGAGCCGCGCGCAGCAGTGCCATGGCGGCATCGTCGTCGTGATCGTGAACCACACGCACGAGGGACACGACGTCGGCGCCCTGCGGCAGCGGCTCCGCCAGAAAATTCCCGGGATGGGTGCGAGCCCGCGCTTCGAGACCTAATGCCGCGAAGCGCTGCTCGGCGCGCTGCGCCACCGGCGGCAGATCGAACAAAACCAGCTGCAGGTGAGCGTACCGCTTCGCCGCTTCGATCAAGAAGCTGCCGTCGCCTCCGCCTACGTCGAGCAGACAGCGGTGCTTGTGGAGCGGATAGGCGTCGAGAATTTCGCCCGAAACCAGCGGCTGCGAGTTCGACATCAACGTGGTGTAGTCGATGCAACGCGCGTCGGGCGCGCGCGTCAGCTTGTCGCCGGCCGAGTAGGTCCAATACCTCGACAGCTCCGTCTGCCGGCGTTCGCCGCGCAGCAAACCGACGGGATCGTGTAGATCCGCGTACAGCAAGCTATGATGCTCAACCATGGCGCCGACCGCGGGATTGCCCACCAGCGCGGCACCGAGGCTTCCCAGCCCGAAGCGCCCGGACGGCCGCCTCTCCACCAAGCGCAGCGAGACGGCGGCCTCGAGCAAGCGTTCCGTGGAGTCGAGCGGTACCGCGAGCCGGTCCGCGATGTCGTGCGCATCCAGCGGGCCGTCCGCCAGCAAATCGAACAGCTTGAGCCGCACGCAAGCGTACAGAATCTGCGAGTACACGAAGCCGGCGCAGACATCGAACAGCGCGCGCGCCCTCTTGCGCGCCGTCGATCGGGTGAGAGGAAAGGCGGCTGCCCAGCGCTGAAATTTCGGGTTCGACAGCCACCGATCGCGAACGGCGAGATAACGGTCCGTCCATGACACGGCGCCGACTTCAAGCTGCCGGTCGGGCCAACTCACGAGGCAACAGCCGGCTGGCCTCGCTTAGAATGTGGGTGCGCAAATCCGCGGCTCCCGGACAATGGGGAATGACCTCGATCGCCGACTGCACCAGATCTTCCAAGCGTGCAACCGCCGGGCCGATCCCCAGCCGATGCACGGCATTCGGGCGACCCAGGGCCTGATCGCGGCCGGCGGGCTTGCCCAATTCCTCCTCGTTGGAGACGACGTCGCGGATGTCGTCGGCAATCTGGTAGGCCTCGCCGATGCGCTCGCCCAGCGCGTGCCAGGGTCCCGCCTCCCGTCCGGCGGCGCAGGCGCCGGCGGCGGTCGCGGCCGCGAACAGCGAGCCGGTTTTGGCGCGCTGATAGTCGGCGAGCACAATCTGCGCCTCGCACTCCCATGCCTGGCCGGCGATGATGCCGCTCGGCGCGCCAATCGAGCGGGCGATGATACCCACCAGCGTCACGAGGCGCGCGGGAGCCGCGCTGGCCGCGTGCGCGAGCGCCTGGAATGACAGGGCGATCAACGCATCCCCGGTGAGTACGGCGATGCGCTCGCCGAAAGCTTTGTGAACGGAGGGCCGGCCGCGGCGGGTGGCCGCGTCGTCGAAACACGGCAAGTCGTCGTGAACCAACGAAGCGCAGTGCAGTAACTCGATCGCCGCGGCGGCGGCGCCGGACAAGCCGACGCTGTCCTCCGCACAGGCGCGGGCCACAGCCAAGCAGAGACGGGGCCGGATGCGCGCGCCGCCGGGAAACACCGCATAGCGCATGGCGGCGAGGAGCGACGGCGGCGCCGCGGCGCCGCGAGCCAAGCCTAGGGCCTGGGCCAGTGATCGCTCGATCCGGGTCATCGTATCCACGGGGAACTCCCAGCCAGAAGTGTAAAGTGTACTTGTCACATGATATTGTCATGTAATATAGACATCCAAACGGGTGCCGTCAATGGAGAGGGAGGAAATTTGCCAAGCGCGCGCGTCGCCGTAATAGGGGCGGGAATGGCCGGTTTGACCGCTGCCGTGGACCTGGCCCGTAGCGGTTGCGAGGTGGTGCTGTTCGAGCGCGCCGCCGCGCCCGGCGGCAAGCTGCGCGAACTCAACCTGGGCGACGCCCGCTTGGACGCTGGTCCCACCGTCTTCACCCTGCGCGGCGTGTTCGATCAATTGTTCGCCGATGCGGGCGACGATCTCGATCGGCGCCTACGCCTAGTTCCCGCCAAGCTGCTGGCGCGGCACGCCTGGAGCGCCGATGCGCGGCTCGACTTGTACGCGGATTTGGAGCGGACCATCGAGGCGATCGGTAGCTTTGCCGGACTCGCCGACGCGCGCGCCTACGTGCGCTTCATGACCCATGCGAAACGAGTGTATGCGACCCTCGACCGCTCCTTCATGCAGGCCTCCCGCCCCTCGCCGGTCGAACTGGTGCGGCGGGTCGGCCTCGGCGGCCTGGCGGATTTGTGGAACATCAAGCCGTTCGTCACGCTCTGGCAGTCGGTCAGCCGGTACTTCGCCGATCCCCGGCTGCGCCAATTGTTCGGCCGCTATGCGACGTATTGCGGTTCCTCGCCCTTCGGCGCGCCGGCCACCTTGATGCTCGTGGCGCATGTCGAACAGGCCGGCGTGTGGTACGTCGAGGGCGGCATGCACCGTCTGGTCGAACAACTGGCGGCACTCGCGGCGCGCTGCGGCGTGACGCTGCGCTGCGCGACCGAGATAAGCGAGATCCATGTGCGCCACGGCCGAGTGAGCGCGGTGCAAACCGCCGACGGCGAGCGCTTCGCGGTCGATGCCGTCGTCTGCAACGCCGACAACAACGCACTGGCGACAGGCCTGTTCGGGCGCGATGTCTCCCGCGCCGTGCGCGGCACTCCCGCCGCCGCGCGCAGCCTGTCGGCCATGACATGGAACCTGCTCGCGCGTACCGGCGGCTTCGACCTCGCACACCACTCGGTGTTCTTCAGCGACGATTACCGCGGCGAGTTCGACGCCATATTCCGCCGCGGCGAAATCCCATCATCCCCGACCATCTACGTCTGTGCGATGGACCGGCAAGATGATGCCCGCCCTCCGGCGGGACGGCCGGAGCGGCTGTTCTGTCTGATCAATGCACCCGCCACGGGCGACACCCAGAATTTCGAGGAAGCGGAGGTCGAGTCATGCGAATGCCGGGTATTTCAATTGCTGGCGGGCTGCGGTCTGCAGGTGGACCGGCGGGCAACGCCCGCGAAGGCGACCACCCCGGCGGACTTTCATCGGCTGTTCCCGGCCACGGGCGGAGCACTGTATGGGCCGGCATCACACGGCTGGCGAGCGTCGTTCAGCCGGGCGTCGTCGCGCAGCGCAGTTCCGGGCCTCTATCTGGCGGGCGGCAGCACGCACCCGGGCCCCGGGGTGCCGATGGCGGCGACGTCGGGCCGCCTGGCCGCAGCTGCCCTCATGGCGGACTGCGCTTCGATTGCCCGGTCCCGCGCGGTGGCTATGTCTGGTGGTACATCGATGCGCTGAGCGTGGACGGCGCGCACGGTCTCACCCTGATCGCGTTCATCGGCAGCGTCTTCTCGCCCTACTATGCGTGGGCCAGACGGCGCGGCGACCCGAACCCCCTGAATCACTGCGCGCTCAACGTCGCCCTGTATGGGCCGCGCGCTTCGCGCTGGGCGATGACGGAACGCGGCGCCGCGCGCCTCTCGCGCGAGGCCTCGGTGCTGCGCATCGGCCCGAGCGGCCTGCACTGGATTGACGATGGAATGACCATCGATATCGACGAAGTGTGTGCGCCGCTCCCGCGCCGAATTCGCGGCACGATCCGCTTGCAGCCGTCGGCGCTCGGGGACCTGAGCTTCGTGATGGATGCGTCGGGCCGGCATCGCTGGACGCCGTTTGCGCCGTGCGCCCGGATCGACGTGCGGCTCGAGGAGCCCGCGCTGCGCTGGTCCGGGCTCGCCTATTTCGACTCCAACTGCGGTGCAGAACCGCTGGAAGACGCCTTCCGCCATTGGACCTGGTCGCGCGCGAGCGTGCCCGGCGGAACGGTCGTGCTCTACGACACAGCGGCTCGAGCCGACGCCCACGCGCGGCCGGCAGATGCGCCTGACTGCGCGCTGGCACTGCGCTTCGGCCCGGACGCGGCGGCGCAGGCGATCGACCCGCCGCCCGTGGTCCGATTACCGACGACCGGCTGGCGCGTACCGAGACTCACCCGCGCCGACGCCGGCCATGGCGCGCGGCTGGTGCGCACGCTGGAGGATGCGCCGTTCTACAGCCGATCGCTTCTGAACACTCGTTTGCTGGGCTCGGCCGCACCCGCCATCCACGAATCTGTTGATCTGGATCGGTTCCGCGCGCGCTGGGTGCGGTGCCTTCTGCCGTTCCGCATGCCGCGCGGATTCTCCTGAGCGCGCCCGGCTAAGACAGGTTCACGGCCTGGGCGGCCGCCCGATCGCGGCGCTCCAGACGTTCGAATAAATCGACCAGCCAAACCACTCGATCCTCGACCCGCGGCCAGCGCACGCGGGCCGTGTCCTGGGGAGACGGCGCCGGAGGCAGGGGCGCCAGCGCGTCCAGCAGGAACTCGCCCTCGGCCAGATCGGGGGCGGGCGCCGCCGCCCACTGCCCCTGGGCGGCGACCCATGCGTCGGCGAGGATGCGAGCCTTGCGGTGCCAGGGCACGACGGCACGCCGGCTCACCGAATCGAAGCCGCGTCGTGCGACTTCATGGCCGATCTCCGCGTACAGAAGCCGGGCCGCATACATGCCAGGCCGGCAGGCCGGCGGCAGCTGGGCGAGCCCCGAGTCGCTGCGCGCGTACAGGGTCTCCGCCTCGGCCAGCAACCGCTCGACCACTTGCGCCAAGGGGCGGCTGAACACGGGCCGAGCGAGCCAGGCGGCCGGATCCAACCCCGCCTCGCGCATCCATTGGAGCGGTAGATACAACCGGCCGTTGCGCGCATCTTCGCCGACGTCGCGCGCGATGTTGGTGAGCTGCATGGCGACGCCGAGATCGCAGGCGCGCGCCACCAGGTCGCGCTCGCGGACGTTCATGATCATGGCCATCATCGCGCCCACCGTGCCGGCAACGCGCACCCCATAGGCCCTGAGCGAAGGCAAGTCCTCGTAGCGGCGGCCGATCGCGTCCCACTCGAATCCCTCGAGCAGCGCCTGCGGAAATTGCCTGGGGATGGCGAAATGCCGTGCACAGTCGGCAAAGGCGCGGTCGGCTGCGATGTCGCCGGGAACGCCGGCGTAGATCAGATCGAGCCGCCAATGCAGATCGCGCAGCGCCGCTGCGTGATGGGTACCGTGATCGATCGCATCATCCGCCATGCGGCAGAATGCATAGAGCGCGGTCGCGGGTTGACGCACGGCGTGGGGCAGCGCCAGCGAGGCGGCGAAGAACGTCTTCGACCCGCCCTGCAACGAGGCGCGGCATGCGGCAACGTCGGCGGCGGACGCGTGCGAGCTAGCGTTTGAAGGATGCGGCATCGGGCACTACTGTATCAAGAACGCGCGCGGAAGAAAGCACCCCGGGTACGCCCGCGCCGGGGTGGGTTCCGGCGCCGACCAGGTAAAGCCCCTGAATCTCCTCGCTGCGATTGTGCGGCCGAAACCACGCGCTCTGCGCCAGCTCGGGCGCCAAGCCGAAGGCGGCGCCGAACGGAGCGGACAACCGATCGCGGAAATCGAGCGGCGTCATGACCTTGGAGGTGACGACGTGTTTTTCCAGATCCGGCAACAGGGTATCGTTCAGGAAACGTGAAATCGAGCGCCGATAGGGTTCGGCGGCGCTTTGCCAATCGGTGCTGCCGCCGAGATGGGGAACCGGGGATAGGACATAAAAGGCGTCGCATCCCGGCGGCGCGAGCCTGGGATCGGTCGCCGTCGGCCGGTGAAGATACAAGCTGAAGTCGTCCGCCAGCACCTTGCGCTCGAAGATGTCGCGCAGCAGGGCGCGATAGCGCGCCCCCACCAGAATCGTGTGATGCGGCACCTCCGGATAGAGCCGATTCGTGCCGAAATACCAAACGAAGAGGCTCATCGAATAGCGCGCGCGGGCAATTTTTCGGTCGGTCCAGCGGCGCCGCAACGGGGCTGGAATCAGGTCGCCATAGGTGGCCATGGAGTCGGCGTTGGAGACGACGATATCCGCGCCCAGCCGTTCGCCCGACGCGAGCCGCACCCCCGTCGCGCGGGTTCCCGACACCGAGATCTCGGCGACCTTCGCCCCGTAGCGCACCTGGCTGCCCTGCCGGCGAATCAGCCCGACCAGGCCGTCGACTATGCGTCCCGTGCCGCCGATGGCGAAGTGCACCCCGAAGCGCCGCTCGAGAAACGCGATCAAGCCATAGACGGACGTGGTGTTGAAGGGGTTGCCGCCGACGAACAGCGGATGGAAGCTCAAGGCGAAGCGCAGCCGGGAATCCTTGACGAAGGATGCCGCCATGCCATAGATGGTCCGGTAGCTGCCCAGCCGCACCAGCTCCGGGGCGAGGCGAACCATGTCGAACCAGGAATCGAATGGCACGTGGCCCAAACGCTCGAAGGCCACCTTGTAGATGGCCTCGCTCGCGGCAAGGAAGCGCCCGTACCCGGCCAGGTCGCCGGGCGCGAATCGATTGATCTGTGCGGCCATCGACGCATCATCGTTGGTGCAGTCGAGAATGCTCCCGTCGGAAAAGCGGATGCGGTAGAACGGCTGCAGCGAACGCAGATCCACATCGTCGGCCAGGCGCCGGCCGCACAGCTGCCAAAGATCCTCGAGCAGAAACGGCGCGGTGATGATGGTGGGGCCCGCATCGAAGGTAAAGCCGTCCTGGCGGTATACGTACGCCCGCCCGCCCGGAGCATCGAGCTGTTCCAGCACCGTGACTCTGAAGCCGCGCTTCCCCAGACGGATGGCGGCCGCGAGTCCGCCGAACCCGCTGCCGATGACCACGGCGTGCGGACGGGCCGGATCTGTCGATGTCTGTTCGCCCATGGCGCTGAAGTCTAGCAGCACGGCGGGCGTTGCCGGCTACGAGCCGGCCGGTCGATACGCGTCGCAGATTGCCGCGAATTCACGCGCCAGCCGCGGCGGATCCTCCTCGTGCGCCAGATGCCCGAGGCCGGGGATGCGATGGATCTCGGCGGTGGCGACCCGTTGCTTGACCCAGTCGGCCTGCCCCGGCGGCACCGCGCGATCGTTCTCGGCGACGATCAATGCCAGCGGCGTCTTCAGCTTCGGCAATTCGCGCTCGAAGCCGTAAAGATCCCAATTCGCCATCATGGCAAGGGCGCCCGCGACATGCCGAGGCTCCCGCACCAGCCGCGCGTAGAGGTCGATGCTTTCGGCATCGAGGCGCGATCCGGTGCCCGCGATCATGCGGGCCACGCTCGCCGGGCTGCGGGCGCTCCAGGACAACAGCCGCGGGACGAGAGAACTGCTCGCCATGAGCCTTGCGATCGGCGAGAACAACGCCCCCGCCGCGCCCGCCGGGGGCACGAAGGCGCCGTTTTCGCTGATCACCACCCGAGGGCTGATGCAGCCGTCCAGCGCCATGCGGCACAGGATCACCGCGCCCGCGGAATGACCGGCGCAATAGGTCACCTCGACCTCGATCGCGCGCAGCAGCGAGGCGAGGCAGTCGCCCATGCCGGCGATCGACATGCGGGCCGCGGGTGCCGAATCGGAAAAGCCGTGTCCCGGCAGATCCACTGCGAGCACGCTGTAGTGCTGCGCCAGCAGCGGCATGACCTTGCGCCAGGAGTGGGTCGATGCGCCGGTGCCGTGGATGAGGAGCAGGCCCGCGCCGCTGCCCTGCTGCTGAACGTGCCAGCGCAAGCCGCCGGCCTGGACGAAGCGGCTGGACTCCTGGTTCGGCCAGGTCGGCCTCTCCCGATCCCACACGTCGGGTGTTGCGGTCACTGGTATTCGGGATCTTGCGCCTGGAGCAGCGCGCGGCCGTGCTCGAGCACGAACTTCTTGAAGGCGATCGCGGTCGGCGACAGGCGCTTCTTCGCCAGATGCGCGACATGCCATTGCCGGATCACCGGGGTGCCGCGGACATCCAGCACGATCAAGCGCCGGGTCTGGATTTCCAAATCGATGGTGTGACGCGAAATGAAGCTCACACCCATGCCGGCCATGACCGCCTGCTTGATGGTCTCGTTGCTCGCCATCTCCATGGCGACCTTGCACGCCAGCCCATGCTCCTCGAAGAACTGCTGCATGGCCATTCGCGTGCCCGAGCCGGGTTCCCGCACGATGAAATTTTCACGCGCCACCGTTCCGACCGTCACCGCACGCCGCGCTGCGAGCGGATGGCCGGGCGCGGCAATGATGACGAACGGATTCTCGGCGAACGGTTCCGCGAGTACATCCAACGTTTGCGGCGAGCGGCCCATGATGGCGAGATCCACCTCGTTGGCGACCACATGCTCGATCACCGAATCGCGGTTGTTGACCGCGAGCCTGATCTCGAGTTCCGGTAAATCGCGGCCGAAGCGCGCGAGCAGCTTCGGTGCGAAATACTTGGCGGTGGTCACGACGGCAAGATTGATGCGGCCGCGCCGCAAGCCGCGCAAACCGTCAAGCCTGTCCTCCGCGTCCTTCAGCGCGCGCAGGATCTCGCGCGCGTGCACCAGCAATTCCTGTCCGGCATCGGTGACGTAGAGTTTCCGGCCGATTCTCTCGAACAGCGGCAGACCCGCGTTCATTTCGAGTTCCTTGATGTGCATCGAGACCCCCGGCTGGGTCAAATGCAGGGCCGCCGCGGCCTTCGAGAAGGAACGCTTGGTCGCAGCCACTTCGAACACGCGCAGCTGACGCAAGGATACGTGTTGAATCGACATGATCAGGAATCCCCTTCCATAAGCCAAACCTTAACATGTACCCCACTAATATTGATTATTCCTTATGAAAATCCGGCGATAGAGTTCGATTGCAGGGATTGTCGTCAAGTTTACTCAACATTTTTAAGGTGAAGGAGCGTACCGATGGGGAGCAAAGCCGAGCGCTATAAATCCGGCGTGATGCCGTATGCACAAATGGGTTACTGGAACCCGGATTACGTGCCCAAGGATACTGACATCATCGCGGTTTTCCGCATTACTCCGCAGGATGGCGTCGACCCGATCGAAGCGGCCGCCGCGGTGGCCGGAGAATCCTCCACCGCGACCTGGACGGTCGTATGGACCGATCGCCTGACCGCTTGCGAGAACTACCGCGCCAAGGCCTACCGAGTAGATCCCGTGCCGGGTGCGGAGGGACAGTATTTCAGTTACATCGCCTACGACATCGACTTGTTCGAGGAAGGGTCGATCGCGAATCTGACCGCTTCGATCATCGGGAATGTCTTCGGATTCAAGCCGCTCAAGGCGTTGCGGCTCGAGGACATGCGCATTCCGGTCGCTTACCTGAAGACGTTTCAGGGACCGGCCACGGGGATCGTCGTGGAACGCGAACGTCTCGACAAATTCGGCCGCCCCCTGCTCGGCGCCACGACCAAGCCGAAGTTGGGCTTGTCGTCGAAGAACTACGGCCGGGTCGTCTACGAGGCGCTCAAAGGCGGCTTGGACTTCGTCAAGGACGACGAGAACATCAATTCGCAGCCCTTCATGCACTGGCGCGATCGCTACCTGTATTGCATGGAGGCCGTCAACAAGGCGGCGGCGGCGACCGGCGAGGTCAAGGGCCACTACCTGAACGTGACGGCAGCGACGATGGAGGACATGTACGAGCGGGCGGAATTCGCGAAGCAATTGGGGTCCGTGATCGTCATGATCGATCTCGTGATCGGCTACACCGCCATTCAGTCGATGGCCAAGTGGGCGCGGCGGAACGACATGATCCTGCATCTGCATCGCGCCGGCCACGGCACCTACACGCGTCAGAAGACCCATGGCGTGTCCTTCCGCGTGATTGCCAAGTGGATGCGCATGGCCGGCGTCGATCACATCCACGCGGGAACCGTGGTCGGCAAGCTGGAGGGGGATCCGAACGTCATCGGCGGCATTTACTCGATCTGTCGCGACGCCCACACCAAGCAGAATCTCGAACAAGGCGTGTTCTTCGACCAGGATTGGGCGAGCCTGAAAAAACTCATGCCGGTGGCCTCAGGAGGCATCCACGCGGGTCAGATGCACCAGCTCATCACCTATTTGGGCGAAGACGTGGTGCTGCAGTTCGGCGGCGGCACCATCGGCCATCCTCAGGGCATCCAGGCCGGCGCAACCGCGAATCGGGTCGCATTGGAGGTCATGATCAAGGCACGCAACGAGGGCCGCGACATCTGGAACGAGGGTCCGCAAATCCTCGCCGAGGCGGCGAGATGGTGTTCGCCGCTGCGGGCCGCGCTCGATACCTGGAAGGACGTGACCTTCAACTATCAGTCGACCGACACGGCCGATTTTGTTCCCACCGTGACCACCGCTTGAGAGGACTCCACATGCGTATTACACAGGGTACTTTCTCCTTTCTGCCGGAGTTGTCGGATGCCGACATCAAGGCGCAGCTCGGGTACGCGCTCGGACAAGGCTGGGCCATCGGCGTCGAATACACGGACGATCCCCACCCGCGCAATTTCTATTGGGAAATGTGGGGCAATCCCATGTTCGACCTGCGCGACGCCGCCGGCGCAATGACGGAGGTGACCGCCTGCCGCAAGGCGCATCCGCAGGCCTACATCCGCGTCAACGCCTTCGATGCGACGCGCGGTTTCGAGACGACGCGGCTGTCGTTCATCGTGAACCGGCCGGCCAACGAGCCCGGATTCCATCTGAAGCGGACCGAGACCGGGGGACGGCAGATTCAATACACGATCGAGCCCTACGCGACGCAGGCGCCCGAAGGGCAACGATACCCATAGAGGATTCTGGCGTGAACCAAGTGACAGTGCCCCCTCCTCGTGAAGGTGGCGCCCCCGCCGGCAGCGGCACGGTCGCCGCGGACCGTGCACCCGGCGGGCCGCTCGCGGACCGTGCGCCCGGCGGCGAGCCGCCCGCGGACCGCGTCGATTTGAACGCCCTGCTCGCCGACTCGCACGTCATGGACGTGCTTGACGAGCTCGAGGCGGAATTGATCGGGCTAAGGCCGGTCAAATCGCGAATTCGCGACATCGCCGCGCTGCTGCTGGTGCAGCGCGCACGCTCCCAGGTCGGCTTGGCGGGCGGTTCGCCTTCGCTGCATATGTCATTCACCGGAAATCCGGGGACGGGCAAGACCACGGTGGCGCTGCGGATGGCGCAGATCCTGCACCGCCTCGGCTACGTGCGCAAAGGGCATCTGGTGGCCGTGACCCGCGATGATTTGGTGGGCCAGTATATCGGTCACACCGCACCGAAGACGAAGGAGATTCTCAAGAAGGCGATGGGCGGCGTGCTGTTCATCGACGAGGCGTATTACCTGTATCGTCCCGAGAATGAGCGCGACTACGGCCAGGAGGCCATCGAGATCCTGCTGCAGGTGATGGAAAATCAACGCGACGACCTGGTCGTGATCCTCGCGGGCTACGCGGATAGGATGCAGACATTCTTTCGCTCCAATCCGGGACTCTCCTCCCGCATAGCGCATCACCTGGCATTTCCCGATTATTCCGCCGACGAACTCGAGCAAATCGCCCGGCGCATGCTCGATTCGATGCAGTATCGGCTGACTCCGTCGGGTGAAGCCGCGCTGCGCGAATACATCCCGCTGCGCATGCAGCAGCCCCATTTCGCCAATGCGCGCTCGATCCGCAATGCGCTCGACCGGGCGCGCCTACGGCAGGCCAATCGGCTGTTCGAACAAAAGGGGCACCAGCTCGATCGCGACGCGCTCATGACCATCGAGGGCGAGGATTTGAGGGCCAGCCGGGTCTTTGCATGAATGCACTAGCGGCCGGCATCCGCGGCCGCGGCGCTCACCACGTCCGACAAGGCCCGCGCGTCGGCGAATGGGAGGGGCAGATACCGGGCTTGCATGGCGGCCGCAACCTCCGCGGCCGCCGCGCTCGGGCGCGGCGATGTGTCGATGCATAAGGCTGCAATCCCCAGGCGTCGCAGCCGCTGCGCGGCTTGAAGGGCATCCGCCTGCGCGGCGTCGCGGCCGCCCGTACCGTCCCGCGAGACATTGGCGCGCCCATCGGTCAACAGCACCAGCAAAGGGGTTTCGCCGCGCCGCCGGGCCTGACCGCCGAGCTGCGCCGCGCAGTCGATGGCTGAAGCGAGCGGCGTGCCGCCGCCGCCGGGCAGCCCTGCCAGATTGCGCTTGGCGCGCACCAGCGAACGCGTCGGCGGCAGCAGAATCTCCGCGCGCCGTCCGCGGAAGGTGATCACCGCCACCAGATCGCGGCGCACGTAGCAGTCGGCAAGCAGCAGCTCCACCGCTCCCTTGGCTTCCGCCAAACGATTGAGGGCCGATGAGCCGGACGCGTCGACCGCGAAGATGGTGAGGGTCTGCGATCGCTGCTGGTAGCGGGTGGTCCGAAAATCGCCGGGCCGGATCAGTACCCGGCTGTTCTTGCCGGCGGTTCGGCCGCGCAGGCGCTGCCAAGGCGCAGCAGCACGCAAGGTCTCCATGACATTCAGGCGCGCATTGCCGCGGGACGCTCCGGCTCGGATCCCGGCGGGCCGGCCGCGGCTCCCGCCGAGTCGCAGTGCGCCGGCACGCCCCGCAGGCGCCGAACCGCCGCGCACCGCGGGCTCATCGCGCAGCCGCGCCAGCAAGCCCCGTGGAATCGCCGCCTGCGTCGCGGCCAGGATGACGTCTTCGGGCTGGGGCGGCTCCTCGTGCGCGCCCCTCTCGGCGCCGCCATCTCCCGCGGGCGGGGACAGCGGCGGCGGCTCATCGCCGCGGTCGGTGCCGGGCGATGCCTCGGTCCGCGGCGCCGGCTCGTCGTTCGGCTCCTCGCTTGGGTTAGGCTGCGGAACGCGAGTGGCGCGCGGCGCGAACACCAGCCGACCCGCCGCCACGGCGTCATCGGTGCCGACGCGGCGGCGCCCGCCGAGGGCCGCCAAGGCCCGCGCGGCGCGCGCCGCCAGCACCGACACGCGCACGGAACCCGCACCCAGGGCGAGCCCCGTCCCGCAGAGCGCCGCGACCAAGTCGGCCTCGATTTGCACCGTCGGGAGCAGGCGCCGCGCACTCTCAACCTGCTCGCGGTCATGCAGCGGCGTCACCGGCGTCCGCAAGTCGAACCCATTCAAGTCGACCAGAAATGCCAGCCGGTCGAGCAGCGAGGCCGGCATGCGCTCCTCATGCATGCTTTCATCCAGAGCCACCAGGCCAAGCCGTGCCTGATCGGCGATCCGCAGGCCCTCGCGCTGAGTGATCACTGCGCCGCTGTCGAGCACGGCATTCAGACACGCCGCCGTATGCGGCGAGAGACGCTCCGCCATGCAGAGGATGACCACGCCGCCGTCGGCGGCTGCCAGGGCGCCGCGCTCCGCGATCGGCCGGTTTGCCGCGAGGGTGGCGGTCAAATCCAGGCCTCCCAGCAATCGATCGTCGGTGATGTTGAACGGAATTCGCCGCACCGGATCGCCGGGCGGCAGCAGATCGCGCAGCATTTCCAGCCATTGGGTGCGTGCGGGTTGCACGAGGGAGTGAAGGCACACGCCGCCGAGGCCGGCGGGATCGACCGCGAACAGCGCCGCCGCCATGGCCGCATCTTCCGCCGCGCTCACCCCTCGAGCGCCTCGTGAACGGCGCGGTCGATGCGGGCTGCCGAGCCCGATTCGTCGAGCGGGTCCCGCCGCAACCGGTGCCGCAGCGCCGATGGGGCGATGCGCCGCACATGCGCCACGGCAACCTCCTCGGCCTGTTCGAAACTCGCCAGTGCCCTCGCCGCACGCATCAGCGTCAACTCCGCCCGCAACCCGTCGGTGCCCAGTTGCATGCACAGCCGCGCCGCGCTTTCCATCACGGAATCGGGCATCGACATGCGCGCCAACCGTTCCCGCCCGGCGACGATGCGCCGTCGCAGAACGCCGTCAGCCCTTTTCCACTTCGCGACGAACTCGGCCTTGCCGCGCTCGAATTCGTCGCGGCGTTTTACGATTTCGACCCGTTCGGCGAGTTGATCCGGCGTCCTGATCTCCACGGATAGGCCGAAGCGGTCGAGCAACTGCGGCCGCAATTCGCCCTCCTCCGGATTGCCGCTGCCGATCAAGACGAACCGCGCGGGATGACGCACGCTCAACCCTTCCCGTTCCACCAGGTTCTCTCCCGACGCGGCAACGTCGATGAGCAGATCGACCAGATGGTCCTCGAGGAGGTTGACCTCATCGATGTAGAGAAATCCGCGATTGGCGCGTGCCAGAAGTCCGGGCTCGAAGGCCTTCACGCCCTGCGACAAGGCGCGTTCCAGATCGAGCGCGCCGACGACCCGATCCTCGGTCACACCGAGCGGCATGTCGACCACGGGGACCGGAATGGACCGGTCCTTGAGCGTGCCGGCGGCGGCCCGTTCCCGGCACTCGGCGCACCACGCGTCCGGATCGGCGGGATCACACGCGTAGCGGCAGCCGACGACGGCGCGCATGGGCGGCAGCAATGCGGCCAGCGCGCGAATGGCCGTGGATTTACCCGTACCCCGGTCGCCGAACACCAGCACCCCGCCGATACTCGGGTCGACGGCCGTGCAAATCAACGCAAGTTTCATGTCGTCTTGGCCGACGATTGCCGAAAATGGGAAAATGGGCGCTGTGCCTGATCGCATTATTCGTCCCTAGGCTGTCGAGCAGCCCATCTCTCATAGCGCTGGACGAACTGCGCGGGCATCTCGAAGTGCGGCAGCGCTCCCGTCGGCAGCACCTCGATGGTCCAGTTTGCGCGGTCCGCCACCTGCCGAAGTCCCCGGTAGTCGACGAAATCGCCGCGTACACCATGGGCGACCCAGATCGGATGCGTGAGTCCCTCGTACAGCGTGCCGCTGTCGCCGCTGAACAGGAACCCGCTCAAAAAGTGCAGCGGCGCGTGCTCCGCTCCTTCAGCGCGCGTGATCAGACAGTCGTAATCGAGCAAACCGGCATCGATGTCCTTCGAACCCCAGGTTCGGCGCAGGAAATAGCGAATGACCGCGCGGCGCGTGAGCAGCCGGAACAGCCTGCGGCCCACGGCGGGCCGGTTGAGTATGGAAAGCAGGCGCGGGTAACCGAGCGTGCTCGCCGGCGGCCCCTGTCTCAGGGGCAGGCGGTTGAAACCGGTGGGGCTCACGAAGGCGAGGCTGCGGAAGGCCCCTGGGTCCTCCATCGCCGCGCGCGCCAGGAACTCGCAGGACAGCGACAGCGCAATCGCGTCCACGGGCAGGGCCCCGTGGTCGCGGCGGATGACGGCCAGGATCGCGTGAATCGCGTCCGTCATGAGGCGCGGCGTATACCTTCGCGCCGAACGATCCGAGAACCCGTAACCCGGAAAATCAGGCGCATAGACGGCGCGCTCCCGGCGGTAATGCTCGTATATCGGCTTCATTTCACAGGCCGAGGCCGCTGCGTTGATGCTGTGAAGGAGCAGCAGCGGCCTTCCGGAGGGGCGCTCGCCGCCCGGTCCATCCTCGTACCAGCACAATCGCCCGCTGCGGGGGTCGTCCAACGCGTGAACCAAACCCGGCAGGGCCGGTGGATCGCGTGCGGAGGACGATGCGGATACGTTCAAGGAAATTCACTCTATCAGAAAACCGCATGGTCGCCGCGGTCGGGCGCAGCCTCGCCGTTCACCAGGCGCTGGTAGAGCTCGAACACCGTGTCGGTCCCGGTCGAGGGAGTACATGCCGCATCATAGCGACCCGTCGCCGGGTTCAGCAGCAGCATGGACTCGGTGGCGTAGTAGCGCCCGATGCGGGCGAGCTCCGCCTTGCGCGCCAGCGCGGGCGCCACGCGCGCAAGGGCGCCCAATGTGCCGATGATGCCGTCCAGCAATGCCACCGGCAGCTGTCGAAAACGGGGAGTGCGGTTGAGCAACGCGAATAGATGCTCCCCCTGCTGACGCGGCGTCACGGCGTCCCCCGGACCGCCAATGGGAAGAATCTTGTTCAGGCGGCCCTCGTCGTCGAGGCAGTCGGCGATGTACTCCGCCAGATCGCGGTCGCTGATGGGCTTGCACGCGGTCAGCGTCCCGTCGCCGAACACCAGGAACGGCCTGCCCCGCTTCACCCGCTCGACCTGCCCCGATAACGACTTGAAGAAGGCCGTCGGACGCACGATGGTGTAGGTCAGACCGGATGCGATCAACAATTTTTCGAACGCCAGCTTCGCGTGTTGAAAGGCGAGGAGCGGCTTTTGAACGCAAATGGCCGAAAGCAGAATGACTTGACTCACCGTCGCGGTCCGGGCGAGTTCGAGAGCCTGCGCGTGCGCCCGGTAATCGATAGCCCAGGCATCCTCCGGCAAGCCGGTACGCGAAGCCAGGCACGACACCAACACATCGAACCGCTCGCCCCGGAAACCATCGCTCGCCAACGACCGGGCATCCGTGACCTGACCGAAGCGAACCGTGGCTCCGCCGAGCAACCGCTCGCCGCCGCGCGCGAGATTGCGACCCGCTCCCGCGACCGGTCGGGCGAAGCACACGACCTCGTGGCCGCGCCGGACCAGGGCCCGCGACGTCGCCCGGCCGATCGTGCCGGTCGCACCGAGCAAAAACACGCGTGTTGGACGCAATGCCGCGTTACCCTGAGTCCCAGGCCACCTCAAAGCGGCAGGCCGCCGCGCCCGCCGCCATGCAGGCGGTCTCGAGTACCTGCGCGTGGCGGTGCACGAGGCGGGTGAACAGCCTGCTGAAGGTCGCGGCGTAGTAATCGCAAAGCGGGTGCGCGGCTTGCGCGCCGCGGCAGATCGGGCAATTGCCGATCGCAATGACGATCGGCCGGCCGGCCTTTGCCGCGAATTGCCCGCTGCCGGCAAACGTCCACGCGTGCCGCGTGATCGCGCGGAGCAGCGCCGGGGCGGCGAGCCGCGCCGGCAGCGCCTGCAGCCCCAGCTGCGCAAGCCGCGGGATCCGGTGGGCGAGCAGGTAGTCGCCGGTCGCGAACCCGGCCGCCCGTGCGACCTCGCTCGCCGTCGCCGGCTGCAAGCGTTCGCGAATCGCCGTATGCAGCGCGATGACTTCGCGCTCGGCAATCATCCGTTGCGGCGGGGTCCCCAAGTACGCGCCGAGGCCTGCCGACCGCATGAGTTCACCGGCACGGGGGCTCCCGAGCCGGTCCTCGAGCGCGGCTGCGACCTGAATCACCGCGTTCGGCCCGATGCGCGGCTCCTGGACCGCGGCCATCATCCGACGTCGCCCGCCGATTCCGCCGGCTCGACGGCATTCGCTCCATGGTGATCGACTCCGCCGCAGGCCATGACCTTGAGCGGGGCCTTGAGCGGCGTGCCGAGATAATCGACGTCCGCGTCGAGATCGGGCCGCGCTGCGCGCTGTGCGAGTATCTGCTCGCGGCTCAGCACCTTGGCGGCATCGAAACCGAGATCGACCTGCGCCGAAAGACCGCTGACCTTGAGCCGCTCGAGGTCGTAGAACTTCTTCGTGACGGTCGTCTTCGCGAATGCCCGCAGGCAGCCCATCATGTAGCGGCGCTTGAACTTGTCCTTGATCCACGGATACTCGAGGAAGGCCTTGCGCATGTAGAAGCGGGCGTAGTTGCGCAATACGCCCTTGAGGACCTGCTCCCGGGTCATGGCGTCGGGCTGGATGATCGGCGTGACGAAATTGTACTTCGAGTAGTCGCGCACCTCCACGCGATCGCCGAGTTCTTCGAACAGCTCCGCGAACGGCCAGGGCGTGTACATGTTCCAGTTCGCCATGTCCGGCTTCCAATCCTGCGCGAGCTCGTAGGTTTCCTCGATGGTCTCCTTGGTCTCGTTCTCGAGGCCCATGATGAACTGCGCCTCGGCGACCATCCCGGCTTCCTTGAGCAGGCGGATCGCGAGCTTGTTGTCTTCGATGGTGGTTTCCTTGCGGAAACGATCGAGCTTCAATTGCGCCGCGGCTTCCGTGCCCAATGAGACGTGGACGAGCCCCGCCTTGCGGAACAGCGGCAGGAGTTCGCGATCGCGCAAAATGTCGGTGACCCGCGTGTTGATGCCCCAGTGGACCTTGACCTTTCGCGCGATCAACTCCTCGCAGAAGGCGACGAACTTCTTGCGGTGGATCGTCGGCTCCTCGTCGGCAAGGATGAAGAATCCCACCTTGAAGTCGCTGACCAGGGTCTCGATCTCGTCGGCGAATTTTTTCGGGTCGCGCACGCGGTACTTGCGCCAGAACTTCCACTGGGAACAGAATCGGCAGGTGAACGGGCAGCCGCGCGCGAAGTTCGGCACCGCAACGCGGGTGTTGAGCGGCACGTAGATATATTTGTCCCATTCGAGCAGCGACCAGTCGGGCTGCAGCGAGTCGAGGTTCTCGATGACGGGGTGGGCGGGCGTGGCCACGACCTTGCCGTCGTCGATGAACGCAATCCCGCGTATCGCGTGCCGCGCCTTGGCGATCGAGCCATCCTCGACCGCCCGCAGGAGCTCGAGGATGATCTCCTCGCCCTCGCCGCGAACGATGTAGTCGATGGTGGGCGCTTCGCCGAATACCTGAGCGTACATGAAGGTCGGATGGATGCCTCCGAGGATCGTCAGGCAGGCAGGCGCCGCTTGCTTGGCGATTTCCAGGGTCCGCTGCGCCTGGTAGATCATCGGCGTGATCGCGGTCGCCATGACGACGTCCGGCGCATTGTCGCGGATGATGCCGGCGAGCCGCTCGTCGTCGATGTGGTTGGTCATCGCATCGACGAAGCGCAGGTTGGCGAACCCCCCCGCTTTGAGCGCGCCGCCGATGTAGGCGACCCAACCGGGCGGCCAGTTGCCGGCGATCTCGGCGCCGCCTGCGTGGTAATTCGGCTGGATCAACAAAATGCGCATTTCCAGGCCTCGTGGTTATCCTTCGAAGTACACCTGCGTCTCATCTGCCGCGGCGGACGGCGCGGCGCAACGACAGGTCCCAGACGTGGAATCCCAGCGCCACCGCCAACCAGAGGGCGACCGCCTGCCATTCCGAGCCGCGCAAGGCGGCGCGCAGCGCCAACAGCAGTGCCGCTCCTGCGCCGCAATTGGCCATCATGTCGAGGGGGCGGAACACGGCGGTTCCGCGTTCGCGAACGAGCACCAATGCGGCCAGTTCGAACAGCATGAAGGCGAGCACGGCATCCACCACCCGACCGCTGGAGAAAAAGCTGTTCAACGACGGAACCTGGGGCCGTCCACGGCATCAATGCAAGGCGCCCCGCGGGTCACGCGCGTGCGATTCCCAACAAGTGGGCCAGATCCTTGGCAAAGATGCGCGCATGCGTCAACGGCTTCGCCCGGACCAGCTTCTTGTGCATATAGGCCTGCCAGGTCAGGCGCTGCACGTCCGCATCGCGGCAGATGTGCACGAAGCGCTCGCGGCGCTTGTCCGTGGAATACCAAAACCGCTGCATGATGCCCAGCACCCAGAACACCATCCCGTGAGCCTTCATGAACTGCCGCCGCGCCGCCCGCAGTGCGCGGACGTCGCCCGTCTCGAGCAGTTGAACCACGGCCGCGGCCGCCAATCGGCCGCCCGCCATGGCGTAATAGATACCTTCCCCCGATGCGGGCGCCACCACGCCGGCGGCGTCGCCGGCAAGCACCACGTCGCGCCCGTTGTCCCAGCGCCGCAAGGGCTTCATGGGAATGGGCGCACCCTCGCGGCGCAGCGTCTCGACGCCCGAGAGATTCGCGAGCGCGCGCAGTTCGGTGGTTGCGCCTCGCAGGGAGAAACCCTTGCAGGCGGTGCCCACGCCGACGCTGGCGGTCTCTCCGTGCGGAAATATCCACGCATAGAAATCCGGAGACAGTTGGCCCTGGTAGAACACATCGCAGCGGGTGCCGACGTACTGATCGCTTGCCGTCTGCGGCACGCGGATGATCTCGTGATAGGCCGCCACGTAGCGCATTCGATCCGCCCCCGGCACGCATTGCTTGGCGACGGCCGACCGCGCACCATCGGCGCCGATGACGGCGCGCGCACGCACCTGGTGCACGTCCGGGTCGCCGCGGTAGTGCACCACGGCCATGCCCTCGGCATCGCGCGTGATCCGCTCGAACGTGCCCAGCCGTAGATCGGCGCCCGCGGATCGGGCCCGCTGGCGCAGCCAGTCGTCGAAGGTCTCGCGGTTGACCATCCCGACGAAGCCGCCGTCGATGGGCATGTCGACCGCCACCTGTTTCGGCGAAATCATTCGGGCGGATTTGATTTTTGCGACCAGCAGGGAATCGGGAATTTCGAATTCTTCGATCAGCTTGGGCGGTATGGCCCCCCCGCAGGGTTTGATGCGCCCGGCTCGATCCAAGAGGCACACCGTGCGGCCGTGCCGCGCCAGATCCGTCGCCGCGGTGGCGCCCGAGGGACCGCCCCCCACCACCACCACATCGAAAGTCTCCATGGAGTCGTTCATGCGGTCACCGCCGATGAGGTTGAGGGCGAGATTCGCGGGTCCGATCGGGCCTTTGCCGCCAAACCGGCGGCCGCAAGGAACAAGACGGCTTCGACGCAGAAGACGATGGCGAACGCAGCCGTCGGCGACCCGAACAACCAGCGGGAGGAATCGACGATGGCGGTGCCGAGGACGCCGCCGAAGGCGAAAGCGACGGCCTGAGCGGCGCCCCACAGCCCCATGCGCACGCCGGCATGGCCCGAGTCGCCATCGTGCGCGAGCTCCATCATCGACCCGATGGCCGACACGGCGAACACGCCGTTCGAGACACCGAGCGCGATCACCGTCAGGCGCAGGGGCCAGCCCGGCCCGACGACGCTGGCAAAGCCCAGGCACGAGAGCGCAGCCGCCGACCCGCAGCAGCCTCCGATCGTCCATTGACGGAGGGAGCCGAAGCGCCGGCCGCCCCGGCACAGCAAACCGACGCCGATCATTCCGATCAGCGCGGAACCATGCCAGGATCCGGAGAGCCTGGCCGACTCTCTTAGGGTGAACCCGAATACCAGCCCGCTGAACGGCTCGAGCAGCAACTCCTGGGCACTGTAGGCCAGCATCGATGCGAATACGAACAGGGTGAAGGCGCGCGTCGGCGGATCGCGCCATACGCGGCGCAGGGCTTCGGAGAACGACCCGTTGCGATCCGCGGCACGCGTCACCGGACCTCCGGCCCGGCCCGGCCGGCCGGCGCCCTCGACGTTCCACACGGCCATGAGCGCGGCGAGGAAGGCGACGGTCGCCGCCACGCAGGTGACCTGAATCAAGCGCTGCGGCGAGAACGGATCCAGGAAATGGCCCGCGACGGCGGAGGTCACGGCGAAGCCGGCGATCATCAATATCCACATGATGGTGGCGGCGGCCGCCCGACGCCGGTCGTCCACGCGCTTTGCCATCAGCACCAGCAGCGACGTGCCGGCGGCCCCCACGCCGAACCCCACCATGACATACGCGACGATGGCGATAGCCAGCCCCAGGCCCGCATGGGTGTGCAACAGAACCGTTGCGATCGAGCACAGCACGCCGCCGCCGGCCAGCACGGCCATCCCGCCGATGATCCATGGAGTTCGGCGTCCCCCGCGATCGGAGCCGTAACCGAAACGCGGCCGGATCAGCTGAACGGCGTAATGCAACGCGACCAACACTCCCGGCAGCAGCGCGGGCAGGGCGTACTCGACCACCATCACCCGGTTCAATGTGGAGGTGACCAGCACGACCACCGCACCCAGCGCAGCCTGCACCACGCCGAGACGAAATATCCCGGGCCAGCGCAGCGGAACCTCGTACACGGCGGGTGCCGTCATGGGGCGATTCCCTTCAGTGCAAATGCGCTGACGAGCATGCCGGCGACGTACAAGCTGACGCCGGTGCCGTTGTACCAGGGCGCCCGGCCGCGCGGATCCGCCAGCAGTCGGCGCATCAGCAGCAGTTGCAGGCCCAGCAGAGCGCCAACGGCCCCGGCCTGATAGCCGGCGCCCCAGGCAGCCAGGAGGGCGACCACCACGAACTGCGGCAGCGCCATGATGACGCACGCCACCTCGGCCGCATGTTCGGCGCCGAGACGCACCGGCAGCGAGCCGACGCCCCAGCGCTTGTCGCCCTCGATGGATTTGAAATCGTTCAAGGTCATGATGCCGTGCGCGCCCAGGCTGTACAGCGCCGCGACTGCAATGATCCTCGCCGGAGGCGTAGTTCCCCCGGCCATGATCGCCGCGCCCGTGATCCAGGCAAATCCTTCGTAGCACACGGCGCACGCCAGGTTTCCCCACCAGCCGTTCTGCTTGAGCCTGACGGGGGGCGCGCTGTAGGCCCAGGCGAGAAGCAACCCCAGGGCCGCCGCGCAGAACACCCACGTGCCCAGCGCGGCGGCGCAGAGCAGCGCGAGCGAGGTCCATATGATGGCTACCCCGAGCCCCCAATGGCCCGGCATGCGGCCGGACGGAATCGGGCGACCGGGTTCGTTGACTGCATCGACGTGCCGATCGAACCAGTCGTTGACGGCCTGACTCGCCGCGCACAGCAGCGGTCCGCACAGCAGCACTCCCGTGAGAATGACGCCCCAATGTCCATGCCAGCCGATGCCCGAGGAAACGGCGCCGCAGGCGAATGCCCACATGGGAGGAAACCAGGTGATCGGCTTGAGCAGTTCGAGCACGACGCCGGGAGTCGGCATGTCGGGGCTCAATACGGTTTCAGCCGATCGCGACATGGGCGCCTCGCCTATTCGGATTGATCGCTTTCGGCCGGGGTGAGTTCGCCGAGGCCGTAGCGGCGCAGCTTCGCATACAGGCTTTGGCGGCTGAGGCCCAGGATGTCCGCGGCCGAGGCGCGATTGTCGCCGGTGATTTCCAAGGCCGCTTCGATGCACAGCTTCTCGATCATGTCGGTCGACTCGCGCACCAGGTCCTTGAGCGGCACCCGGCCGACCAATTCGGTCAGCTGCTCGACCGAACGCGGTTTGTCCCGGCTGACTTGCCGGTCGAAGATCATCCGCTGGCCGACGTCTCGAATGGTGAAGCCGAAGCACGGCTCCTCGCCGTTCACCACCGATACCGCGCAGATCTCTACATCGCTGCTCGAGCCGTACTCTCCGCGCAGCTGAGTGGCAAAAAGACGCAAAGCGCCGTGCTCGCGCAGCTGTGCCGTCAGAAGGCTGAAGTCCACTCCGGGGCGGCCCAGCCAGCGGTCCAGGGGTTCGTTGCGGGCCTGCTCCTCGGTGGCGAGCTGCACCAGATCCAGGAACGCCCGGTTCGCAAACAAAATCCGTCCGTCCAAACTGGTGACGACGAAGCCTTCGGGAGCGCTGGCGACGATCTCCAGCACCTTCGAATCCTGAGTGGCGGTCGCCGATCCATGCTCGCCCGTCAGCAGCGCCAATCGGATCAGGAAAAAGGACGACCGCTCCTCGCGGAACAACGATGCCGACGCGCGAAATTCACGGGTTCCATCTGCCGAGTTGACCACTACGTCGCTGGTTCGGCCGGTCGCACCCACCGCTCCCAACAGGCCTTGCAAGGCTTGGGTGCTGGGCTCGTCGAAGCCGTCCGGGAACAGGCGCCCGACCAGCCGGCGCGTGCCCTCGCCGAGCAGTTTTCCGGCTGCCGGGTTGGCCTCTAGAACCTTGCGGTTGCTGGCGTCCACGATCAACACGGCCTCGGATGCCACTTGGAACAGCAATCGATGACGCGCCTCGGCTTGGCGCAGCTTGAGGTACTCGCGCTCCATCGACTGTTGTGCGCTCACCAGCTGTTGCTGCAGGTTCGCCATGGACTGCATGCTGCGGCCGAAGGCGACCACCTGGCCGCCGCTGTTCATTTTCACCGCTGCATACATCACCGGCAGGTCTGCCCCACCGGGCATCGTATGGTTGACCATTCGCCAACGCGGCAGACCCACCTTGCTCGAATCGCGGAGCAATGCCTCGACCTTGGGGCGGCTCTCCGCGGTAACCGTATCCAGCCAGGCTTTGCCCAGCCATTGATCGGTCATGTCGCTCGACAAGGCGTCGCTGCCGAGCGAAACGTCCACGATGATGCCTTGCTGCGCATCGGAGACCACCAACGCGACGTCGGATGCGACCGTGATCAGCTTCGCGGCCGTATCGCTGTCCAGGTCGTTCAGCCATTTCTTCGCACCGCTGAATTGCTTCACGAGAAATATCCCGGGCAAACTTGCATTAAATTCCCTCGTACTCAAGAGCGATGGCCGTCCGCGCCCACGCGCTGAAAATTGTCGCGTTGCCAGTCACACATGTGCTCCGCGCACCGCACGGCCATCGGTCCATCCAAGGCCGTGGCGTCCGCGCCCATCAAAACGGCAAGCTCGGGCCTCGCGACCAGCAACGGCCCCCCCGTCATGATGCCGACCGAGCGATTGAGCGATGCCTGCCGAATGGCCCGTATGACGCGGGCCAATTCGTCGACTCGCGTTTCGGAGCCGACCGACAATCCGACCGCCGCAAACCAGTGCGTGCGGACGACTTCCAGGAGTTCCTCGGTACTGCCGGCAAATTCGCTCCACACCTGCCACCCGGCCTTGCGGAGGAATTGAGCGACCAGTGTAATCCCAAACGTGTGCTGATCTCCAGGCAACGGAGCCAGCAGGATGTTCCGCGCTGTTTTCGGCTCCACACTCTCGAAGTGAAAGCCTGGGCTGAGTTCCCGCAGCAAATGGTGCAACCGGCACAAGCCGACGGTGACCTGCATGAAGTCGCATTCATCCTCTTCCCACAACAGGCCCAGCTCGCGCGCAGCGGGCGCGAGCAGGCACAAGCACACCGCTTCCAAGGAGGCGCCCCGCTGCCGAACGGTCTCCACGTAGGCTGACGCGACGCCGATATCGTGCGCCAACAGCAATCGCACCAGTTCCTTGACATCCGCGTCATCGGGCCGAGGTGCCGCCCCAGAATCCGCCTCAGCGGCCGCTTGTGCCACCCGGCGCGCCAGCACCAGGCGCGGAACGATCTCGCCCTCGATGGTACGCAACAAACGGGCCATCCTTGCGTCCGATTCGGCGGACCCGCCCACGGCGGCCGCCCCGCCGACTTGCTCGCCGCCGCCCGCTTGCACTTGGGTGAGGCCGCGACCCGCTCCGCCTCCCCCGCATCCGCACGTTCCCCGCTCCGACGATTCCCCTAAGCGCATTGGTTTCAACCTCCAATGAGAACGCGGTTTCTCCCCCGCCGGCTCTCGAGGCCTCCTGTTACCGGAGGTCACTCTTTCCAAACCCTTCCACGTCTATCGCTGGTCTTTAGCCTGATGTCGGACGGGCCACGCGCCTTCGAGTGGACCACGCGGCGACAGTCTCAATTTCCGGCCCAGTTGTCAAGTTTACTTGACGTATGATTTGGTTGACAGTCGTCAGCGACGGGATTAGGGTTATCCCGATGCCGCTATATACCCACGAGGAACGACTCAGGCGCGACGCCTCACCGTGGACCCGGGTCCAGGGAGTGCTCGCTCCGGTCCAGTTCGTCGTGTTCTTGGTGAGCGCAGCCATGGTGATTCGGTTTCTGCTGACCGGCGAAGGGTTCGGTGCGGCAACGATCTCGGTACTCATGAAGACCCTCGTGCTCTATACCATCATGGTCACCGGTTGCATTTGGGAGCGCGACGTCTTCGGCCGGTACTTGTTCGCCCCGGCGTTCTTCTGGGAAGACTTCGTGAGCATGTTCGTGCTTGCCCTACACACCGCTTACCTGGGTGCGTTGGCGTTCGGCTCGTTGCATGCCCGCTATCAAATGTACCTCGCGCTGCTAGCCTATTCCGCCTATTTGCTGAACGCAACGCAGTTCTTGGTCAAACTGCGCAGAGCGCGCCTCGAAGGGCCGGCCGAGAATCCCGGCGCGGCGGCCGACGGCCCGGCGCTGTTCATATGAGTTCAGGACCCTCCAACGGCGCCGCGGCCGAGCCGGTGGCCATGCGCGACGAAGTCCGCGTGTCCGGCGAGCGCGGTCAGCGGGAGGTGTTCTGCGGCCTGACCGGCATCATCTGGCTCCACCGCAAGATTCAAGATGCGTTCTTCCTGGTCGTGGGTTCGCGTACCTGCGCTCACCTGATTCAGTCGGCTGCCGGCGTCATGATCTTCGCCGAACCGCGCTTCGCCACGGCCATCATCGATGAGCGCGACCTCGCCGGGCTTGCGGATGCCAACGTGGAACTCGACCGGGTGGTGGGTCAACTCCTGGCGCGGCGCCCGGATATCAAACTTCTGTTCCTGGTGGGCTCCTGCCCTTCCGAGGTGATCAAACTCGATTTGTCTCGGGCGGCGCTGCGGCTGTCCGGCCGTTTCTCGCCTCGGGTGCGGGTTCTCAACTACTCGGGCAGCGGCATCGAGACCACTTTCACGCAGGGCGAAGATGCCTGCCTGGCGTCGCTCGTCCCGAGTCTGCCTCCGCATCCACCGCAGGCGGCTCCGAATCTGCTGATCGTGGGTGCCCTGGCGGATATCGTCGAGGATCAGGCGCGGCAGCTGTTCGCCGACATGGGACTCGGCCAGGTGGATTTCTTTCCTCCGCGCCGCTCGACCGAGCTGCCGTCGGTGGGCGTCGACACGCGGTACCTGTTGGCGCAGCCGTTTCTCGCCGATACGGCGCGCGCGCTCGATGAGCGAGGCGCGCGCCGCATTCCGGCGCCCTTCCCGCTCGGCGCGGAAGGCACGCTCGCGTGGTTGAAGGCGGCCGCGGCAACCTGCCACGTCGACGACGCGCGGTTCCGCCGGGCCACCCAACCCGCCTACGAGCGGGCGCTGGGATCCTTGTCGCGCTATCGCGATCAATTGGCGGGCAAGCGCGTGTTCTTCTTCCCGGACTCGCAGCTCGAGGTGCCGCTGGCCCGTTTCCTGGCCAATGAGATGTGCATGGAATTGGTCGAGGTCGGCACTCCGTTCCTGCACCGTGCCCATCTTGCCGCCGAACTCGCAAGCCTGCCCGCGGGAACCTCGGTGGTGGAAGGCCAACACGTGGAAAACCAGCTGGACCGCTGCCTGGCGGCGAAGCCGGATCTGGTCGTCTGCGGCCTGGGATTGGCGAATCCCCTGGAGGCACGGGGCCTGACGACGAAATGGTCGATCGAACTGGTGTTCACCCCGATTCAGGGCTTCAATCAAGCTGCGGATCTCGCCGAGCTGTTCGCCCGGCCCTTGGTCCGCCGCACGCGCTTGGTGGCCTGAGTTATGCAGCTGACCGTGTGGACATACGAAGGACCGCCGCATGTCGGCGCCATGCGCATCGCGACCGCCATGAGGGACGTGCACTACGTGCTGCACGCGCCGCAGGGCGACACCTACGCGGACCTGCTGTTCACCATGATCGAACGCCTGCCGCGCCGCCCTCCCGTGACCTACACCACGTTCCAGGCTCGGGACTTGGGTGGAGACACCGCGGAATTGTTCAAGCGCGCCGCCGCGGAAGCCTATGAGCGTTTCCAGCCCAGGGCCATGCTGGTCGGCGCCTCGTGCACGGCCGAATTGATCCAGGACGACCCGGGCGGCTTGGCGCGAGCCTTGCAGCTGCCCATTCCCGTCGTGCCCCTGGAGCTGCCCTCCTACCAGAAGAGAGAAAATTGGGGAGCGGCAGAGACCTTTTATCAGCTGGTGCGAACCATGGCGGCGCGCGAGGCGCCGCCTCCCGGCTTCAAACGGCCGCCGCGCGCGGCGGATGTGCGGGCGAGCTGCAATATCCTGGGAGCCGCCGCGCTGGGCTTCCGGCATCGCGACGACGTGCGCGCCGTCACGCAGATCCTCGAGCAACTCGGCGTGGACATCAACGTGATCGCGCCTCTCGGCGCGACGCCCGCGGATCTGGCCCGGCTGGGAGAAGCGGATTTCAACGTGGTTCTCTACCCGGAAATCGCATCGCAGGCGGCGCAGTGGCTCTGCCGCAACTTCGATCAGCCGACGGTCAAGGTCATTCCCCTGGGGTTGGCGGCGACCCGCGAGTTCATAGCCGAGGTGGCGCGCATCGCGGGCGTGGACCCGTCGCCCGCCCTCGCCGGCACGCCGTCGCATTCGAACTGGTATGCCCATTCGGTCGACTCCACCTACCTCACGGGAAAGCGCGTGTTCGTATTCGGCGACGCGACGCACGCGATCGCGGCGGCGCGCATCGCGGCTGAAGAGCTGGGTTTCACGGTGGTGGGCCTCGGTTCCTACAGCCGCGAATTCGCGCGCGACGTGCGCGAGGCGGCCGGCAAGTACGGTCTCGAGGCGCTGATCACCGACGATTATCTGCAGGTCGAAGCGCAGGTCGCCGAATTGCAGCCGGAATTGGTGCTCGGGACTCAGATGGAGCGCCATATCGCCAAACGGCTGGGGATTCCGTGTGCGGTGATATCGGCACCGGTGCACGTGCAGGATTTTCCCGCACGCTACTCGCCGCAGATGGGATTCGAAGGCGCCAACGTCATCTTCGATACTTGGGTACATCCCTTGATGATGGGACTGGAAGAGCACCTGCTCACCATGTTCCGCGGCGACTTCGAATTTCATGACGCCGCGCCGGCTTCCCACCTCGGATTCACGGCCGTGCAGCCGCAGCCGGCGGCGAGTGCCGCGGGCGCGGCCCGAGCCGCGTGGGCTCCGGAGGCGGAGAAGGAACTCGGAAAGATCCCCTTCTTCGTCCGGGGCAAGGCGCGGCGGAACACCGAGCGCTTCGCCGCGGACCGATCCGTTGAACTGATTACCGTGGAGACCCTCTACGATGCCAAAGCGCACTACAGCCGCTGACTCCGCGAGGATTCGTTTCGTCATGGTGACCATGGACAGTCACCTCTGCAGCGCCACTTCCCGCGCCGCGCTGCGTCTGGCGAACGACTGCCCGGGCCTGTCCCTGACGATTCACGCGGCGGATGAATGGGGGAGCGATCCGAAGGCGCTGCAGCGCTGCTGCGAGGACATCGCGCGAGGCGACTTCGTGGTGGCCACCATGCTGTTCATGGAGGACCATTTCCGCCCGGTGCTGCAGGCGCTGCAGGAGCGGCGCGAGCAATGTGACGCCATGGTCTGCGCCATGTCGGCCGCCGAGGTGGTGCGCATGACCCGTCTCGGGCGGTTCAGCATGGACGGCTCCCCGACCGGCGCCATGGCCCTGCTGAAGCGCCTGCGGCCGAAGAAGAAGGAGGGTGCGGAGGCGAACCGCACCGCGGGCGCCGCACAGATGAAAATGCTGCGGCGGATTCCGCAATTACTGCGTTTCATACCCGGCACGGCACAAGATGTGCGCGCGTATTTCCTCACGCTGCAGTACTGGCTGGCGGGCTCCGAAGACAACATCGTGAACATGGTGCGCTTCCTGGTGAGCCGCTACGCCTCAGGTCCGCGTGCCGGGCTCCGCTTGACGGCGAAGGTGGCGCCGCCCGCAACGTATCCCGAGGTTGGCGTCTATCACCAGCGCATGAAGGGCCGCTATGGCGAGCGCGCGGAGGACCTGCCCTTTTCGCCCGGTCCCAAAGGCACCGTCGGCGTCCTCATGCTGCGCTCCTACCTGCTTGCGGGCAACGCCGCGCATTACGACGGCGTGATCGCCGCGCTCGAGGCACGCGGTTTGCGCGTCATTCCGGCGTTTGCGTCCGGCCTCGATTCGCGGCCTGCGATCGACAAATTCTTCGTCAGGGACGGCATTCCGGTGATCGACGCACTGGTCTCGCTGACCGGATTTTCGCTGGTGGGGGGCCCCGCCTACAACGATTCCAAGGCGGCGCAGGACGTGTTGGCGGCCCTCGACGTGCCGTATCTCGCCGCCCACCCGCTGGAATTTCAAACCCTCCATCAGTGGGGCGAATCCGATCGCGGGCTCCTGCCGGTGGAGAGCACGATCATGGTGGCCATCCCGGAACTGGACGGCGCCACGGGTCCGATCACCTTCGGCGGCCGTCCCGGCGGCGCCGGCGTCACCTGTTCGGGCTGTCATCACGCGTGCACTTTCACGGCGTCGAATTCGGCGGCGGACATGCACTCCTGTCCGGAGCGGGCCGCCATGCTCGCCGCCCGCGTCGGCAAGCTGGTCGCGATGCGGCGCGCCTCGCGGGCCGAACGCAAGGTCGGCATCGTTCTATTCAACTTCCCCCCCAATGCCGGCAACACCGGAACCGCCGCCCATCTGTCGGTGTTCGAGTCGCTGTACGGCACGCTGGCCGCCATGAAGGCCGCCGGCTATCGAGTGGAGCTGCCGGCAGGCGTCGATGCGTTGCGCGAGTCGATCATCGGCGGCAATGCGGGTCAATTCGGCGCGCTCGCCAACGTGCACAAGCGCATCCCGGCGAACGACCATGTGCGCCGCGAGCGCTACCTGAAGGAGATCGAAGCGCACTGGGGCCCCGCGCCCGGCAAGCAGCAAAGCGATGGGTCGTCCATCCACGTGCTCGGCGAGCGCTTCGGCAACGTCTTCGTCGGCGTGCAGCCCGCCTTCGGCATCGAAGGCGATCCGATGCGCCTGTTGTTCGAGAAGGGTTTCGCGCCGACCCATGCCTTTTCCGCCTTTTACCGATTCCTGCGCGAGGACTTCAGCGCCCACGCCCTGCTGCATTTCGGCACCCACGGCGCACTGGAATTCATGCCCGGCAAGCAATCCGGCATGTCGGGCAACTGCTGGCCCGACCGCCTGATCGGCGACATGCCCAATTTGTATCTCTATGCGTCCAACAACCCGTCCGAAGGCACCATAGCCAAGCGCCGTGCCGCCGCAACGCTCATCAGCTACCTGACGCCCCCGGTGACCAACGCGGGGCTGTACCGCGGGCTGATCGAGTTGAAGGAATCGCTCGACAGCTGGCGCGCCAGCCCATCCGATGACCCCTCGCAGCGTCAGGCGCTGCTCGATGTGATTCAAGCGCAAGCGGCGGCGCTCGAACTGACCGGTGCCGAACCCCGATGGATCGCCGGCGCTTCCGACGCTGCGATCGCCGTGTTGACGAGGCAACTGCTGGAGCTCGAGTACACCTTGATACCGCACGGGCTGCACGTGGTGGGGCGTCCGGCCTCCAAGCCCGAACGGTGCGATTTTCTGGCCGCGATGGCGAACTCCATGCCGGCCGCCGCCAACATCGACGGCGGCGCCCTGCAGCTCGCGGTGCATGCCATCGTGGAGGGCAAGACGCCCGAAGCCGCTTTGGGCGTTGCCGCCTTGCCGCCCGGCGATGCGACACTCGCGCTGCTGCGCGACCTGCACCAAAGCAATGCGCAGCTGTCGGACAACGGGGAAATCCGAGCCATCCTGCGCGCTCTCGACGGCGGGTTCCTGCGGCCGGCGCCGGGCGGAGACGTGGTGCGAACGCCTTCGGTGCTGCCTACCGGACGCAATCTGCACGGCTTCGATCCGTTCCGCATTCCGAGCGCCTTCGCGGTGCGCGATGGCGCCCGCCAGGCGCTGCGTCTCATCGAGAAGCACATGGCGGAGGGGAACGAGTTCCCCGAGTCGGTCGCTTTGGTTCTGTGGGGGACCGACAACCTGAAGACCGAAGGCGCGCCGATCGCCCAGGCGTTGTCGCTGATGGGCGCCGAACCGAGATTCGATGCCTACGGCCGCATTGCCGGGGCGACGCTGATTCCGCTCCACGAGCTTGGCCGGGCCCGCGTGGACGTGGTGGTCACGCTGTCGGGAATTTTCCGCGACCTTCTGCCGTTGCAGATCAAGCTCCTCGCCGAAGCGGCATTCCTTGCGGCATCCGCGGACGAGCCTCTCGACCGCAACTTCGTCCGCAAGCACGCGCTGCGCTACCAGGTGGAGCACGGCTGCGATCTGGAGACCGCCGCGCTGCGCGTGTACGGCAACGCCGAGAGCACGTACGGATCGAACGTGAATCATTTGATCGAGAACGGCCGATGGCAGGACGGGGACGAATTGGCCGAAACCTACACGCGGCGCAAGAGCTTTGCCTATGGGCGCGCGGGCCGGCCGGTGCAGCATGCGAAGCTGCTCGGCAGTCTCCTGGCCGACGTCCAGCTGACCTACCAGAATCTGGACTCCGTGGAACTCGGGGTGACGACGGTGGACACCTACTTCGACACGCTCGGCGGCATCAACAGCGCCGTGCGGCGCGCCAAGGGAGGCCGGGCGGCTCCCGTTTACATCGCCGATTCGACTGTGGGCAGCGGCGTGGTGCGCACGCTGTCGGAGCAGGTGGCGCTCGAGACGCGCACCCGCACTTTGAACCCAAGGTGGTACGAGGGGATGCTGGAACACGGCTACGAAGGCGTGCGGCAGATCGAGGCGCACGTCACCAACACGATGGGATGGTCCGCGACGACGGGCGAGGTCCAGCCGTGGGTCTACCAACAGATCACCCAAACTTTCATCCTGGACCCCGCCATGCGCGCGCGACTGGCGCAGCTCAATCCGACGGCTTCGGCCAAGGTGGCCAACCGCCTGCTCGAGGCCTCGGAGCGCAAGTACTGGCAGCCCGACGAGAAGATGCTCCTGGCGCTGCGATCCGCGGGAGAGGAATTGGAAGATCGCCTCGAAGGCATATACCAAGGGGTCGCCGCTTGAACACCGCCACCGTCCCTGTCTCCACGCTCAATTTTCGCAATGGACGTCCGGCCGATGGCGAGGGCAGCGTTCAGGTTCCGCTCGATCCGAGTCTGAAGATCGGCAATGCCAAGGTGTTCGCGGTGTATGGCAAGGGCGGCATTGGCAAGAGCACCACGTCGTCGAATCTCTCCGTGGCATTCTCGAAGCTCGGCAAGCGAGTCCTGCAAATCGGCTGCGATCCGAAGCACGACTCCACCTTCACTCTCACCAAGCGGCTCATGCCCACCGTCATCGACGTGCTCGAGTCGGTGAACTTTCATTCCGAAGAGCTGCGCATCGAGGACTTCGTCTACCAGGGGTACAACGGGGTGATGTGCGTCGAGGCCGGCGGGCCTCCCGCCGGGACCGGCTGCGGCGGCTACGTGGTGGGCCAGACCGTGAAACTCCTCAAGGAGCACCATTTGCTCGAGGACACGGACGTCGTGATATTCGACGTCTTGGGCGACGTCGTATGCGGCGGCTTTGCGGCCCCGCTGCAGCATGCCGATCGCGCGCTGATCGTGACCGCGAACGATTTCGATTCCATATTCGCCATGAATCGCATCGTCGCGGCGATCCAGGCGAAGTCCAAGAACTATGCCGTGCGCCTGGGAGGCGTCATCGCCAATCGCAGCGCCGATACCGATCAAATCGACAAATTCAACGCACGCGTCGGGCTCAAGACCATGGCGCGATTTCCGGATCTGGACGTCATCCGGCGCAGCCGCTTGAAAAAGGCGACCTTGTTCGAGATGGAGGCCTCGCCGGAGCTGGATGCGGTTCAGGCGGAATACCTGCGGCTCGCGCAGTCGCTCTGGGACGGAACCGATCCCTTGATCGCCGAATCCATGAAGGACCGCGATATTTTTGATTTGCTGGGATTCGATTGATGACGACCACTCAGTACCAGGAACGCCGCGGCCAGCTGCAGACCTACTTCGATCGTACGGCGGTGGAGGCCTGGGCGCGTCTCACGTCGACGGCGCCCGTCAGCCGGATACGCGCCACCGTGCGCGCCGGCCGCCACCGGATGCGCAGCACTTTGCTCGGCTACCTGCCGGCCAATCTCGCCTCGACGACGCTGCTGGATGCCGGCTGCGGCACCGGGGCGCTCAGCGTCGAGGCGGCCGTGCGCGGCGCGCTGGTGACCGCCATCGACCTGTCGCCGACCCTGGTGCGGCTCGCGGAACAACGGCTGCCGGCTTCCCTTGGGGGGACCGAGGGGACGGGCCGCATCGACCTGCGCGTCGGCGACATGTTCGATTCCGGCCTGGGGTCGTTCGACCATGTCGTTGCGATGGACTCGTTGATTCACTACGCCCTCGGCGACGTCGTCCGGGTGCTCGCCGGCTTTGCGGCCCGCACCAACCGCTCGATCGCCTTTACCTTTGCGCCGAAGACGCCGCTGCTCACGCTGATGTGGTGGGCGGGGCGATTGTTCCCGCGGCGCGATCGAGCTCCGGCGATCGAACCCTTGTCCGAAAGGGCTCTGCGGCGCCGATTGGCGCAGGAGCCGGCGTTGGCCGGGTGGCGCGTCGGCCGCACGCAGCGCATCGCCAGCGGCTTCTACACCTCTCAAGCCATGGAGCTCGTGAAAAATGACCCGTCTTAGCGAGAAGCTGGTGAGCAGGTGGATGCGGGTCGGCAGCGAATTTCTGCCGTTTGCCGACGCGGCGAGCGCCGAGCTGCCGCTGAGCCGTCTGCTGCGGCTCTCGCTGTTCCAGGTATCCGTGGGCGTCGCCATGGTGCTGCTGATCGGCACGCTGAATCGCGTGCTGATCGTCGAATTGGGCGTGCCCGCGTGGCTCGTGTCCTTGATGGTCGGCCTGCCCCTGGTGTTCGCGCCGTTTCGCGCGTTCATCGGCTTTCGCTCCGACAACCATCGCTCCGCCTTGGGCTGGCGGCGCGTTCCCTACATCTGGATGGGCACGCTGCTGCAGTTCGGCGGTCTGGCGATCATGCCGTTCGCGCTGCTGATCCTCTCGGGCGACACGCACGGTCCGATTTGGATCGGTCAGGTGGCCTCGGCATTCGCGTTCTTGTTGGTCGGCGCGGGACTGCAGACGACGCAGACGGCCGGGCTCGCACTGGCCACCGACATGGCCCCCGAGCAAGTGAGGCCGCGGGTCATCGCGCTCATGTACGTCATGCTGCTCGTCGGCATGGTCGGAGCCGGACTTGCCTTCGGCCGACTGTTGGCCAATTTCAACGAGATCCGCTTGATTCAGGTGATTCAGGGGGCGGCGCTCTTGACCATGGCGTTGAACATGACGGCACTTTGGAAGCAGGAAGCCCGTGGCGCGCCGAGGACGGAGGTGCAGCGGTCGGCCAAATTCCGCGACTCCTGGGGTCAATTCATCAAGCATGCCCGCGCGATTCGGTTCCTGGTCACGGTGGGCTTGGGCACGGCCGCCTTCAACATGCAGGACATCGTGCTGGAGCCTTATGGAGGCGAAGTCCTGCACCTCCCGGTGGCCGCCACGACCGCGCTCACGGCCATGCTGGCGGGGGGCATGCTCGCGGCATTTTCGATCGCTGCGCGATTTCTCGGCCACGGCGCCGATCCGTACCGGATCGCGGGCTATGGAGCGGTCATCGGACTGTTTGCCTTTGCGGCGGTGATGTTCGCGGCGCCCATGGACGCGCCGCTGTTGTTTCGCATCGGCGTGCTGATGATCGGCTTCGGCGGCGGATTCTTCTCGGTCGGCACGCTGGCGGGCGCCATGGCGCGCGAACGCAACGGCGAAAGCGGACTGGCGCTCGGTGCCTGGGGCGCCGTGCAGGCGACCAGCGCGGGACTTGCGATTGCGCTCGGCGGCGCCATTCGCGACGGCATCACCAGCCTGGCCGTTCACGGCTCCCTCGGCCCGACCCTCGCGGGAGCCGCAACGGGCTACGGCGCGGTGTATCAGATCGAGATCATTTTGCTGTTCGCGACCTTGGTGGCCATTGGGCCCTTGGTGCGCTCCGGTGGCGACATACGGCGCGGCGAATCGGATTACAAGTTTGTGGAGTTTCCCAATTGAGCCAATTCAGCAAGGGGATATCGCGATGAATACTGGAACTGGAGCAATCACGGGCTATTTCGACATTGCCCAAGTCGCGCTCTACGTATTTTGGATGTTCTTTGCCGGTCTAATCTATTATCTGCATCGCGAGGACAAGCGGGAGGGATACCCGCTCGAGTCGGATAGGTCGGGAGGACGCATCAAGGTACAGGGATTTCCGGCCATGCCGAAGCCCAAGATCTACCGCGCCCACGACGGCCAGATCACGGTGTCGCCGCGCGAGGAGAAGGATCCTCGCACGATCATGGCCAAGCCCTCCGGTCGCTTTCCCGGCGCACCGTTGGTGCCCACCGGCAATCCCATGATAGATGCCGTGGGACCCGCATCATATGCGCTGCGGGCCACGCATCCCGATACCATGCTGAACGGCGAACCGATGATCGTGCCCCTGCGTGTCGACGGGAACTTCACCGTGTCGCTCAAGGACTTCGATCCGCGCGGCATGGAAGTCTACGGCGCGGATGATGTCTTGGGGGGCGTGGTGACGGATCTCTGGGTCGACCGCGCCGAACCGCAGATCCGCTACCTGGAGGTCGAGACGGCGAACGCACGGCACGTACTGCTGCCGATCCATTACACGAGGTTCAAGAAGGTTCAGCGGCGCGTCAACGTGAAATCGATACTCGGATCGCAATTTGCGACGGTGCCCGCCCACGCGAATCCGGACCAGGTCACCCGCAGGGAAGAGGATCAGATCATGGCGTATTTTGCGGGCGGCCATTTGTACGCCACGGCCGCCCGCTCGGAACCCTTCATATGAGCCACGATGATTTCGATTTCGAGCCGGTCCGTGGTCTGCCGGCGCCTTTGCCGGCCGGGGAACGGCTCCTCTGGCAGGGCTCCCCGGAGTGGAAATCGCTGGCCATCCGCGCCTATCACGTGCGCAAGGTCGGCATCTATTTTCTGCTGCTCGCGCTTTGGAGAATCGGCGTCGGAATTGCCGCGGGGGACTCGCCGCGGGCCATCGCCACCTCGTGCCTCGTCCTCTTGTGCTTGGGTGTCGTCGCCGTGGGGGTGCTCGCGTTGCTGGCGTACGGCAACGCCCGCTCGACGGTATACAGCATCACCAGCCGGCGCGTGCTGTTCCGCCATGGAATCGCGGTGCCGTTGACCATGAACGTGCCCCACGCCTTGATCGACAACGCCGCGGTGAAGAGTTTCTCGAACGGCACCGGCGACATCGCTCTGACGCTGTTGCGCCGCGAACGCGTGGGCTACCTGATCGCGTGGCCCCATGTGCGCCCGGGGCGATTCGCGCGTCCCGAACCCAGCTTTCGCGCGTTGACCGACGCTGCGGCTGCCGCGCGCATTCTGGGACTGGCCTTGTCGGCGCAGGCGGGCGCCGCGCCCGAACAGCCGGCGAGCGTGCAGCCCGCCGAGCCCGTGTCCGAGCGTTATCGAACGGCGGCGGCGTGATCATGACGCCGGCCGCTCAACACCCCAAGCTTCCGCGCGGCTTCATCATGGCCGCGTGCGGGATGGCTCTGTCGTCGCTGCTGATGGTGAGCATCGCGCGGCTCACGGGCTACCAACCGGATCAACCGCCGGCAAGTGCCGTGGTGGCGGTGCGCGACCTGCGGTTCGTGGACCGCCCGGACGGAGCCGTGCTGGTCTACGATGCGGCGGACGGGCGCCTCACCTATACCGTGCAGCCCGGAACGAATGGCTTCGTGCGCGGCGTACTGCGCGGTTTGGTGCGCGATCGACGCGCCTACCACATCGGTTCCGGGCCGCCCTTCAGGCTCACCCGATGGGCCAACGGGCGGCTGTCGCTCGATGATCCGTCGACCGGCCATCACGTGGATCTCGAGGTGTTCGGGCCGACCAATGCCGGCGCGTTTGCGGAGATTTTCGCGGCCGGCGGCCGTCACGAGGAGAACACATGATCGACGAGGTGATCGGCATCGATTCGACCAGCGCGGCCACGCGCAAGGCCGAGGCCAATACGCTCTTGAATCCACGATTCTATAAGACCGACTATGCGGCTCTCGAACGCCTCAATGTGGAGCCGGTTCGCGCCGAGTGGGACGAGATGATGGCGGCTTTTCGTCGCGACGTGAACAAGGATCACTTCGAGCGCAACGCGCAATTCGACGCCGAAGTGAACCAGCTTCCCGCGGACTTGCACCAGGAATTTCTGGATTTTTTGATCAGCTCCGTCACGGCGGAGTTCTCCGGTTGCGTGCTTTACAGCGAGATCAAGCGCAAGGTGCGCAATGCCGACGTGCGGGACCTCATGGGCTTCATGGCGCGCGACGAGGCGCGCCATGCGGGATTCATCAACCAGGCGCTGAAGGATTTCGGCGTCGGCGTCGATTTGGGCTTATTGCGGCGCGACAAGAAGTACACCCATTTTCGGCCGAAATTCATTTACTACGCGACCTATCTCTCCGAGAAGATCGGCTATGCGCGCTACATCACCATTTACCGGCATCTCGAAAAACACCCCGAATACCGCTTTCACCCGATCTTTCGCTGGTTCGAGCGCTGGTGCAACGACGAATTCCGGCACGGCGAGGCGTTCGCCCTCTTGATGCGCGCCCATCCGCACCTTCTGCGCGGCCACAACAAGCTGTGGATTCGCTTTTTTCTCCTGGCGGTCTTTGCGACCATGTATGTTCGGGACCATGCCCGGCCGCTGATGCACGAGGCCTTGCATATCGATCCGACGGATTACGATTTCACCGTCTTCCGCATCACCAGCGAGATTTCCAAGCAGGTGTTTCCTCTTTCGCTGGATCTGGAGAATCCAAGATTTCGTGCCGGCCTGGAGCGGCTGCGGCGCATCGCGGTGGCCACGGCCGCGGCCAAGGCGCAGGGCGGCATCAGCGGCGCGCTGAAGCGAATCGCACTGGCCGCCGCGGCAACGGCCGCCTTCGCGCGCCTCTACACTCTGCCCGTGCAGCGCCATGCGTTGCCGGAACAGGTGTGCATGGCGCCCGCGTGGTGACGGCCTTCGGCGCAACCCGGACCGCCCCATGATGCTCGACTTTGCCATGCCGGCCGCCTACGCCGTCCTAGTTTGGTGGTTTGCCACAGGAATCATCCTGTTTCTCGACGGGCTGCCGCGTCGTACCTTTCGGTGGAGCATGAGCGCCGGCACCGCGGTGCTGGCGATCGTGGCTGTGGAATTGCATGCGAGCGCCGGCCACGCGAGTGCGGCGGGCGCCTATGCGGCGTTCACCTGCGCCATCTTGGTCTGGGGTTGGCTCGAGATGAGCTTTCTGATGGGCTTCATCACCGGCCCGCGGAAACACGCGTGCCTGGAGCGCTGTTCCGGTTGGCGGCATTTTCTGCATGCGTCGGAAGCCATCATCTTCAACGAACTGGCCACGATCGCCGGTGCCGCCGCCATTCTTGCCGCCACGCGTCACGCGCCGAATCGATTGGCCCTCGGAACCTACTTGATCCTTTGGGCCATGCGCCTCAGCGCGAAGCTCAATCTGTTTCTCGGAGTACCGAACCTGGGCGAGAAATTTCTGCCGGCCCACCTGCAGTACCTGAGGAGCTTCTTTCGCAAGCGGCCGATGAACTTCTTGTTCCCGGTGTCGGTCAGTCTGTCGACCATTGGCGTCGTCCTGCTGGTGCAGCGCTATCTTGCCGCCGCCGACCCGTTCAAAACGACGGCCTACGCGCTGCTGGCCAGTCTTCTCGCCCTCGCGGTGCTCGAACATTGGTTCATGGTCATCCCGCTGCCCAGCGAGAAAATGTGGAAGTGGGCCATGCGCCCGGCGGAACCCCGCATCACGGCCAAGGCCCCCTGAAGCCGCGCGCCCGGACCCCGCTTGGGTCGCCCCGGCGCGGTCCCCGGGGGCTCCGGAACCGAAGCCAATAGCCGGTATTGCGGCAGTACCTGTTTACAGGTAGTGTGCTTTACCAGTTACGGGATAAACCCCGTTGGCAGCCGGCCCAATAAGGATGCGAATAGGCAAGACCGGCAGTCCCAACGGACTTCATAGCGAATTGAATTCCTGCGAGGCAGCGATGCAAACAGACGAATCCGCCCCCGAGGATCGCGCAGGTTTTTGCCCCGATCAGTCTGCGACTGAAACCACGGCCAGTCCATCGCGGCCGCCGAGCCGCCAATCCAGACGAGCTGCCCTGATCAGCACCATCGAGGGCGAAATGGTGCCCCGGCTGCTCATGCTGTGCCGGACTGCAGGGCCTGAGCAGGGCGGCGCCGGTTGCACGTGTGAAACAGCCGACGCCGGGGACGTGGAGGAACTGGCCCGCCTGCTCGTGGCGCATGGACCGGAAATGGCCCGGGCATTCGTCGAGGCCGTGCGCCGGCGGGGCGTGCCTTACGAAAGAATTTGCGTCGGACTACTCGCTCCGGCGGCGCGCCGACTTGCCGAACAGTGGGAACATCGCGATTTCGGCAAATCGGAGCTGAAGCTAGGACAGGACGGGCTGCTCACGGTCCTCCGTGAGATTGGCAACGCGGCAAGAGCCGACCGCAACGTCACGCACGACGACTGATCTGCGCCGCCTCGACAACGCGGCGTGGACGGCGCCGGCCATCGACGCCGAGCCCGGGTTGTGGCATCTCCCGCGGCCGCTATACTTACGGCACCGATCGGTACGGCAGGAGTGGTAGCGAGCATGTCCGGGTCCCCCTTGGAAAAAGCCGCCACGAGTGCCATGTCGGAGTTGCGGGCGGCCACCTGGCCGTCGCATCAACGGCTGGAAAAGCGGATCGACCTCAAGGCGAGGTTCGCAACGATCGCCAGTTATCGCGAGCACATCGAGAGGATGTGGGGCTTCTACGTGTCGCTCGAAGCTCGCCTCGCCTCGGGGGTTTTCGGAACCTGGCTCACCGACTATGCGGCACGCCACAAGGCGCCGCTGCTCGAGCGCGATATCGTGGCCCTCGGCGCCGAATCGTCCGCCGTTGCCGTTCTGCCGCGCTGCCCGTTCGTCCCCGCCTGCGATGATCCCCAGGCCGCGTTCGGCTGTGCCTACGTGCTCGAGGGCGCAACCCTCGGCGGGCGAACCCTGATGCCGATGGTTGAATCCCGCCTTGGTCTTACGGCCAATCACGGCGCCGCATTCCTTGGCAGCTATGGAAACGCCGTCGACGACATGTGGCGCAGCTTCGGCCGGGCGCTCGACCTGTGTTGCTCCACTGCGCAACACCGAAACCGCGCCGCAGAGGCGGCATCGACCACGTTCTACACGCTCGAACGGTGGCTATGCGACGCGCACCCGTGACGCCCGAAGCGGTCAAGTTCGGGGAAGCTGACCTCACGACCTGCGACAGGGAGCCCATTCATATTCCGGGTTCGATTCAGCCGCACGGCGTCCTTCTGGTAATGGACCGCCAAACCCTGAACATCGAGCAGGTAGCGGGCGACGCCTCGGCCGTGCTCGCCATTTCGGACGATCGTTTCACCGGAATGCCCTTGTCCGCCGTCCTGGACGCAGAGGCCGTAAACTTCGTCGCCGGCCAGCTCGATTCGGCCACGGAGAACGTGGCTCCCGCCATGCGCATGAACGCAAGGTCGAAAACAGGAGCGAAACCCCTGCATCTTACGCTGCATGCATTGGGACGGACGGCCATCGTCGAACTCGAGCCGGTACGCACGGAACCCGCCGGAGACTTCAGTTCGGCCACCGATCCGATTGCAAGACTGAAGCATTTGCTGTCTTCGGTGCAGATGGCGGCCAGTGTCGACGAATGCTGCGCCGCCGCCGCAATTTCTCTGCGCAACGCGACTCAATTCGACCGTGCAATGGTGTACCGGTTCCTGCCCGATGACAGCGGCGAAGTGGTTGCCGAAGACGCGCGCGAAGACCTGGAATCCTTCCTCGGTCTTCACTACCCGGCCTCCGACATCCCGCAGCAGGCGCGCGAACTCTATCGGCGCAACTGGATACGGACGATTCCGGACATCAACTATGTGGCGGCGCCGCTGACTCCGCCGGTCAATCCGCGTACCGGCATGGCGGTCGACATGAGCCATTGCGCGCTCAGGAGCGTCTCGCCGATTCACATCGAATACCTGAGAAACATGGGAGTCTGCGCATCGCTGTCCGCCTCCATCGTATGCCAGGAAAAGCTCTGGGGCATGCTCGTTCTTCACCATTACTCGCCGCGCTACGTTGCCGCAGATCTGCGCGTCGCATGCGAAACGTTCGCACAGATCTTTTCCCTGCATGTCGATGCGAAGGCACAGGCCGAGACCTCGGTCCAACGGCTCGATTCGCAGCGAAACCGCGAGGAACTCGTCGGCTCGTTGACGGGCGCAAAAGACATCGGAGAGGTGATATCCGCATGGGATCTCTTGTCCTACGTCGGCGCCACCGGCGCCGTCGTTCATCTGGAGGGCAGGACGCGTTCGGTGGGGGCCACGCCGCCGCCTGATGAAGTGGCCGCGCTCATCGCCTGGCTCAACGGCATGAACCGGCCGCTGTATGCCACCGACCACCTTTCCGCGGTCTATCCCGGAGCCTGCGGATTTTCCGCCGTTGCAAGCGGCCTTCTCGCGGTGGGTCTCTCGCGCGAGCCGCGCGACTATGTGCTTTGGTTCCGGCCTGACATCGGCCGCACGGTGCGGTGGGCCGGAGATCCGACCAAGCAGATCAAGGTCGATCGTCACGGCGCCCGCCTGACGCCGCGCGGGTCGTTTGCCGAATGGCTGGAGGTGACGCGCTTTCATTCGGCTTCATGGTCGGTCGTCGAATTGGAGGCTGCCGAGGCGCTTCGGGTCGTGCTGCTGGAAAATGTGCTCAAGACCATCGACATGAGGCGGCGGGAAATGGAACTCGAGGCCACGCGGGCCATGGCGGAGGAACTCGAGCGGCGGGTGGCGCAGCGAACCAAGCAGATTCATGTGCTCGCCTCCGATCTGGAGGCGGTGGAGGATCGCGAACGCAGGCAGATCGCAAGGGACCTGCACGATGACCTCGGACAGACTCTGGCGGCAGCCCGCATACGCCTGGCCGCCCTCTGCGAAGATCGGCGCGCCGACGTGCAATCCAAGGCCCGCGAGGTGGGCGAGCTGATTGACGTTGCCAGCCGCTCGATCCGCTCCTTGGCCGCCCAGCTTGCACCTGCCGTTCTCAACGAGTTGGGGATATCGGCAGCGCTCGACTGGCTGGGGGAAGAGGTTGAGCGAACTTTTGCCGTCAGCATAACCGTGGTCGACGACGGGAACCCAAAGCCGCTCAACCAGGTCGCCCGATCGATCGTATATCGCGCGGTGCGCGAACTGCTGATAAACATTGCGAAACACGCGGGGACGGATTCGGCGACGGTGGACTCGGAGTGTCGCGGCGGCGCCTTGCTCATTCGCGTGACCGACAATGGCAAGGGCTATGACCCGGACATGGTCATGGCAAGGCCCAACAGGGGACTCGGGCTGATCAGCATCAGGGAGCGTTTGTCCCTGATTGGGGGTACTGTAGAGGTTCGAACGGCCCTGGGAGCCGGTACCCGCAGCGTGCTGACGGTGCCGTTGGCCGATGACGATCCCGAAGCGGCACCTGAGCGCAAGACATGAAGATTCGCGTACTATTGGTGGAAGATCACCGCATGGTGCGCGAAGCCCTTCGTGAGGTCCTTACGAAGGTTACCGACATCGAGGTGGTCGGCGAGGCGGGCGACGCACGGGACGGTCTCGAACGCGCGAACTCCCTGTCCCCCGACGTCATCGTTCTCGATATCCGCCTGCCCGACCTCAATGGCATCGAGGTCGCTGCGCGCCTTCGCGATGCCGGCAACTCCGCAAAGATTGTGGCGCTTTCGGCTTTTTCCGACAAACGATTCGTGCACGAGATGCTGCGCTCGGGCGCTTCCGGCTACGTGACGAAGTCCGCGGCCGGCACGGAACTGGTGAGCGCGATCCGCGCGGTCGCGAATGGGCATGGATATTTCTCCCCGGACATTGCAGGCACGCTGGTCGCAGACGTACACGAACGCGCCGCCGTTTCGGCCACCCAGCCCCTGGCCCGCAGGGAGCGCGAAGTATTGCGCCTGATCGCGGAGGGCACGCGCTCACCGGCGATTGCCGCCCAGCTGAACATTTCCGGCGCAACCGTCGAGGTGCACCGGCGCAATATCATGCGCAAGTTGGGCCTGCGGACCGTGGCCGAACTTACGAAATACGCCATACGTGAGGGAATCGTATCCCTCTAGGTCCGTTGCGCGCCGCGTCGCCCATTTTCAGGTACACTCTAGCCGAGGTTACCAGTCTTCGCAGGAGGAGATTTGGCATCCTGCCGCTCATACCGGCAGGTGCATGCGCGGCGGCACACATCGCGCAGCTGATGAAAGACCATTTAAGCTCCACCAGTGACCGGACAGAAACCCGTGCCGACGACTTTCCAGCGGACGAGTTTTTTGCCGCAGCGAGTACCGCCGTTCTCGTGGCAGATGGGGCCACAGGGCGCGTCATCGCGGTCAATCCCGCCGCGCAGCGTCTGCTCGGCCTCAACTCCGCGGATCTGCTCGGCTGTCACTGGCACGAAGCCTTCAGCTATCCGGGCGCACAAGAGCTGAAAGCCGCGGCCGAGCAGGCTTCAACGCTGGGCACCGTGAAAGTTTCCGTCGAAAGGTCTGGCGCCGTCGGCGCGCTCAAAGCGACCGTCTCGACGTTTTTTGTTTCCAATGTCTCTCACCTGCTGCTCCACTTGGATCCCGTGGACACCGGGCGCAAATCCCAGGCCATTCCCGGCGACCTCTTCGACGAACTCGACGACCTGCCGATTGGCTTCGTGGTCACTGACGGGGCATTGCGCGTGGAGTTCGGGAACCGGGCCTTTCTCGACCTCACCGGCGAACCTTCCCGGGATACGGCCGAAGGCCAAAACCTGCTTCGCTGGCTGGACCTTACGCAGGACGATCTGACCCTCATGTGCCGGCAAATGCAACTGCGCCAGGCAGCGGCCGTCATGGCTACGAGCCTCAGAACGCGTTACGGCCGCGGGCCGATGGTGGAGGTCACTGCGATTTCGGTGCCCGATACCGAGAATCCATACTGGGGATTTGTCTTCAGGCAGACGGCTCAACCTGCCTCGACGTCGCGAAGTTTACGCAAGGATTCCTGATCCGGCCTGATCGCGTCGGCATGGGACCGGCCGGCGACCCAGGTTTGCCGGCCGCCGATTCCCTCAGTGGGCGGTACGTCGATACAGTCGCGGTCGCCACACCGCCAATACGACGTTGGCGAGCGCGAGCGCCGACAGCACCCAATATCCACCCCATTCGGTACGCAGCATCTGCGCCAACTGGATCGCCTCACCTTGGCCCGAGGCCGCCAGCGCGGCAAGATCGGCGGCGTGACGCGCGCTTGCGCCGACCGTCAATAACGTCCCCTCGAAAGTGCCGATTCCCAGCAGCGCTTTCACCCATGCCCAAGCCGCGTTCTTGTAGGCATCGTTGGCGGCTATCGCCAGCAGTCCGCTGATGAGCACGATCGCCAGCGAGGGAATCAGCAGCCACTGAGTAATCGAAGCGATTCCCTGCAGCACGGCCGCATAGGCCACCGGCGACTTCGCGGGTGCGGTGGCCAGGAGCACAATGCACGCCGCGAGTGATCCCATGGCGCCGATTGCCCCGATTTCGTGCAGTGCTTTGAGTACATTGCGAAGCATATGCCTATTGCGCCAGATATTTCTCCACGGGCACGAGGTCCATTGTGCCTCAAACACCGCGTAATCGGCGGCGGTATACTCTGAGGCCGCCAACCTCAAGGACCGCATGAATGCGCGATGACCGCCTCGTGGCACCAGCACCGACGCCGACGCCCGAACGGATCGGTGTGCTGGTCGTCAACCTGGGTACTCCGGATTCGCCTTCCTATTTCGCCGTGCAACGGTACCTGCGCGAATTCCTTAGCGATCGGCGCGTCATCGACACCTCCCGGCTGATTTGGCTGCCGATACTCTATGGGTTCGTGCTGCCGTTTCGCCCCATCAAAACCGTGCGCAATTATCGCCGGATCTGGATGCAAGGCGGCTCGCCCTTGAGCGTGTATTCCCAGCGGCTGACGGCAAAGTTGAGCCTCCTGCTGCAAGCGAGATTCGGAGATCGGCTGCGCGTCGATCTCGGCATGACCTACGGAAAGCCCAGTCTCGCGAATGCCATACAGTCACTGGTCGGGCAAGGCGTGAAAAAGATGCTCGTCCTGCCGCTCTACCCGCAGTATTGTTCTTCGACGACGGGTTCGGTGTTCGACCGCACGTGCCTCGCATTGCGCCGCAGGGTGTGGCAGCCCGAGACGCGCTTCGTCAACGGCTATTATGACGACGCCGGCTACATCGACGCGCTGGCGGGAAGTATCCGGGACTTTTGGACCGAAGCCGGCGAGCGATCGCATTTGCTTTTTTCCTATCACGGCGTCCCCGCCGTGTATGTGGCCGAGGGTGATCCCTACCAGGAGCAGACGCTGGCGACGACCCGGTTGGTGGTATCTCGCTTGGGACTTGCCCAAAGCGAGTGGTCGCACTGCTATCAGTCACGTTTCGGTTCGGTAGTTTGGCTGCAGCCTTATACCGAAGACACCCTGAGGGCTCTGGCAAAGCGCGGCGTGCGGAAGGTGACCGTCGTATCACCGTCGTTTGCGGCGGACTGCCTGGAAACGCTGGAAGAGGTGGCGATCGAATACCGCGAAAAGTTCCTGCAATTCGGGGGTGAGCGATTGTCGCTGGTACCCGCGCTCAATAACGACAACCGGCACGTGGAGGCATTGGCTGCCATTGTTCGAAGCAAGCTCCAAGGCTGGCTATGAATTGCAGCTGCATCCAAACTCGCCCGCCGTCCGTAACTCCCGGGTAACAACGTCCGGAGAAAACATGAATCTGCCAATGGGCCTGCTGCTGGCCTGCACATTCGCCATAACATCCGCAACTGCCAACGCCGATCCGAAACCCATCAAGCCGGTAGAGCACGTCGACCTGGACCGCTTCATGGGCGACTGGTATGTGATCGCCACGATTCCCACCTGGTTCGAGAAAGAGGCCTACGACGCGGTCGAGACTTACGCTCTGCAGGCAGACGGCCATGTGGCGACCTCGTTCCGCTTTCGCAGCGGGTCCTTTGACGGCCGGGTCAAGACCATCCACTCCACCGGGTTCATTGAGGAAAATTCGGGAAATGCCGTGTGGGGCGTGCAGGTATTTTGGCCGATCAAGGCGCAATACATAGTGGCTTATCTCAAGGAGGACTACAGCCAGACCATTGTGGCCCGCGACGCCCGCGACTACATATGGATCATGGCCCGCACGCCGACCATCCCGCCGGCCGACTATGAAAGCCTCCTGGGCCGCGTGCAGGCCATGGGCTATCCGTCGTCGAAGATACGCAAGGTGCCGCAGGCCTGGCCGGAAACCGGTCCGTAGGGACGCGCACCACCGTCCGACTCGGCTTGAAAACGCGTGGATCTCCCCGCCCCTGCGGTGCGTGCCGGTCAGCCGCCTGAAGCCATCTGCGATTGGCTGTAGTTTTCCATTCCGATGCGCTCGATGAGATCGATCTGGGTCTCCAGCCAATCGATGTGCTCTTCCTCCGACTCGAGGATGCTCTCGAAGAGCTCCCGCGAGACATAATCGCCGACCGATTCGCAGTCGGCAATCGCAGACTTAAGATCCTTGTGTGCGGACTCTTCGAGCTTCAGATCGTTTGCGATCACTTCCTTGACGTCCTTGCCGATGAGCAATTTCCCCGGGTCCATGCTGGGTGAGCCCTCGAGGAATAGAATCCGCGCGATCAGCCGGTCCGCGTGCTTCATCTCGTCGATGGACTCCTGGTATTCGTGATCCTGGAGGCGCTTGAGGCCCCAATTGCCGTACATGCGGGAGTGCAGGAAGTACTGGTTGATGGCGGCGAGTTCATTCATCAGAACCTTGTTGAGATGCCGCACTATCTTTGGATCGCCTTTCATAGCTGCTCCCCCCGTTGGTTGACTAGCGCATGGCGCGCAACATCCGCGGCGTCGCCAGCCATTCGAGCGCGGCATGGCCCGCGCGGGGCTCGCCGTCGAACGAGAGGCACGCCACGGCGTTTTTCTTCAATTCGACGGGTAGCGAACCGCCGCGGCGGAGCAGACAGGCCGCGAGCAGTTGCCCCAGCCCCGGCTGATGGCCGACCAGCGCGGTCAGCTTGTTTCGATTCTTCGCGAGCAGCGCCAGCACGGCCGCTGCCGGCTCGCCCGGCGACAGCTCCAAGGCCTCCTCGGCCGCCGGCCAGCCGGCGACGTCGGTCAGAATCTGCGCCGTTTGCCTGGCGCGCACCAGCGGACTCGTCAACAGCCGCTGCGGCCGCGGAGCCAGCTTCTTGAGCCCCGCCGCGGCCTTGCGTGCGCGGCTGATTCCGTCGGGCGACAGCGGGCGGGCGGCGTCTTCGCGCCATCGGTGGCGGTCGCGCTCGAAGGCAATCGCATGCCGGATGATCAACAGGTCCATCGACTCACGGCCCGGTAACGGGCAGGTCCGGCGCGCGCGGCTCGCCTTCCGCCAATCGTCCCTTCAACGCCCTCCATCGTGCCCGGACCTTGCGATAGGCACGCGGATGCTGTTTCCGCGCCTTCGCGGCGCACTTGGCCTGATGCGCCGCCAGGCGTCCCATCACGAAGAGCGTTTCGGGCGGCAAGCTCTTCGGCGGCGCCGCGGCGAGCACCCTGAGGCGCCGGTCGGCCACATCGGCGTCCTGCTGCATTCCGAGGATCTCCTGCCAGCGGCGCAAGGAACGCACCATTGCATTCGCAGGTTTCCCGAAGAGGACAGCGACCGATTCCAGCAAGTAGCGCAGTTTCTTCACGTTCCCGCGGACCGCGTGATACGACTCCATCGGGGAATCCGCAGCGAGGCCGTCGGCCCCTTTGCGCACCTTTTTGTACCGTCTGCGGATCAGTTCGGGAACCACGTCGATCGCCGCCGCTCCCGGCCCGGGCGCGGCATCCGCGGGGATGGCCAGTGCAAGCCGCAACGCATCGAAATCCTGTTGGATTTCACCGGAATCGAGCAGGCTCAGCATCCGGGTGCGCGCCCGTGCACGCTGGGAATGCAAGTACTGCCTCAACGGGTCCAGGTTCGCCTGGTCCGCCTCGGTCAGCGCGCGGTTGAAGGCGCCGAGTTCCAGGAGGGCCACGTCCAGATCGCGTGTTTCGCCCAGCGCACGCAGCACCTTTTTGAAGGTCGGCCGGATTCCCATGAGCGTTGCCGGAAGATGCTTGCCGAACTGGCGCAGGATACCGTCCAGCCGGCGCCCGGCCACACGCAGATCGTGCAGCTCCTCCGGATCGTCTCCCAGCCGCGCGCCGGGTTCGTGAAGATCCCATAGCGATAAATAGCGGCGAAGGTTGGCAAGAGCCACCTCATGGATGGGCATCGATGCGTTGACTTCGGTCGGCGCGAGTGGCGCTGGAGGCGCTGGCGCCAGACCGACGGATTTCAGGCCTTGCGAAAACTTGTTGTCCGCTGCCGACTCGAGCGCGCACCCGCTGCGAAGCGCCTTGACCAAGGCTCGCAGGGACTCGTGAGCGTCCGTCAGCGCTTCGACTTCCACGCGCTGCATGCTGGTCTGCGGCTGGCCGTGCGGCCGGGAGATCACCGTGTCGTCCAGAGCGATTTCACCGAGCGGCTTGGCCTCATTCGCCGCATGCACCGCATATCGCTGTCTCGACGTACGCACCTCGAACAAAGGCTGCAAGGGATGCGCCCCGCTCACCGCCTGTACGCGCATGCCGACAGGTCCCTTCGACCGTGCGATCGAGCCGCTCTCCCTGGTCTCGAGCGCCTCGCTCAACTCGCGGCGATCCGCCATCTCGGTGCTCCGGGATCGAAGCGACTTGAGCGTGGCCTCGGACCTCCCATCCTCCGACCTCAAGCGCAAGGCGTAGCCCGCGCGATGAATGCGCCAGTCCTCGGTATCGAGGTAGGTGTCGAATATCTGCAGCGGGGAGCGCGCCTCGAGCACGAGGCCGTCGATGCTGCGGTGACCCTCCAGCCATCGGCGCACCGACGAGAGATCGGTGGAGGCCAGTTGCCATTCGACTTCGCGCTCGCGAGGGCTGCGCCCCTCCACGGGCTCGGTATGCGGGTTGGATGACATCTCGGACAGTCTAAGGTACTGCCGTACGCAGGAAAAGCCGCCACGGCGCCACGGATTGCGCGAGGTAACCGTCGTAAGTGCATGATTGTTGTCGAACAAGAGCCAAGCGCCAGGAAGTTGTGGTTCTTCCTGACGCTCGCTCTTGCCGGCAATGGCCTCTCAGATCACGGCAACGCACCGGGAGACCCCACCGGCCTCCCTGCCGTGCGCGGCCGTCACGTCTCTCCCTTGCCCTTCAGCGCGACCTTTTGCGGCGAACCCGAGACGTTGTCCTTGATGCTCAGGGTGGCGGTCAACGCACCGGCGGCGGCGGGCTTGAATTCGACGCCCACCTTACAGGTCTTACCGGGAGCGACCGCACCGGTGCACGAATTGGACGAGAGGATGTATGAGGACGGATCGGCGCCGCCGATTGTGACCGACGTAAATGTGATCGACTCGGTTCCGGTGTTGGTGACCGTGATCACCTGCGCCGCCGATTTTTTGCCTATCACCGTCGTCGGATAGGTCAGCGAGGAGGCGCTCAGTCCGATGCTCAAGACATCGCCTATCGTGAATTTTTTCGCATGGGCTGTTTCGGTATTGCCGGCGACGTCCACGCTGTAATAGTTGACTTTGTGCGCTCCCGCGGTGTCTACCGTGAACGGGCCTGCGTAGCTCACGTAGGAGCCGCCACCGACTGCATAATACGTGTGGGCCACCCCGCTGCTGGCGTCCGTGGCGGAGAGCGTCACCGTCACCTGCGAATCGTACGTACCCGACACCAGGTTGCCGGCCAGAGAAATCTTGGTCACCGGCGGAACGGTGTCGTAGCCGATCGGGCCATACACCTGGACACCCGAAGGGATGCCCATGTTGTTCCACGCCTCCACATAGGCGTAGTGCCATCCCTGGCTCACGTAACCGGCGCAATAAGTCCCGGTCAGGTCCAAGCAGCCCTCTGTGCTGTTGGCGTACTGCGGGCCACTGTAGAAGGAATTCCCGGTGCCCGGCGTCGCTTCTGAGGTGGGGTCGCTCGGAAACGAGTCCCATCCCTGCGTGAAGCCGGCAATGCCGGTTCCCGGTCCGGCGCTCGTGGTGTCGTAAACGTACCAATACACCTCTTGATCGCTGTTGTACCAAGTATTGGTGGCCGGGCCGTACACGTCGACGGTCGGGCCGCCATTCGTGGTGTAGGCATTTTCCCAATTGATCGTCCAGGCGAGTTGCAGCGCGTTCATCGAACCCCAGCCCGTGACCTCATCGAAACCGGCGCCGGCGCAGTAATAGCCGAGGCCATAGTAAGCGGTCACGTCGTTGGTGTTGCAGCCGCTGGTGATGTCGTAGAACGGATAGTGATAGGACGATGGGCCCGCGCCCGTGTAGTTGTACATGAGGATGTTGGCGTTGCCGATCGGCGAGCACGGAGCGGTCCCGGCGCTGCCGCAGACGCTCCCCAGAACCAGTCCGTAGGCATTCTCCTGGGCGAAGAATCCCGCGAGTTCAGGAGCAACGACGCTGGTGCCTCCCACGCCGATCCAGCCGCCGATTTGCGCAAAATACATGTTCTGGAATGCCGCCGCATTGAGCGCCATGTCGGGCACGGCCCGTGCGCCGTAGCCGAAGGCCGATTGATAGGAGGGAGCGCCGAACCACCCGCTGAAGCCGCCCGTGCTGCCGCCGTCGTTTCTGCCGCAGGCCCCGCTGAAGGTGCCTCCGGTCCAACCCACTTCCGAGATGTACTCCGGGCCCGAGATCAGGCTCAGCAGTGTGCCGCCCGCGGCCACCATGTTCGGGTCCGAGGACGGGAACTGCACGGCGGTTGCATCGCCGCAGCCGGCGGAAGCGCCCTGATCGCCCGAAGCCGCGATCAGCGTCCAGCCCTGGCCGATCAGCTTGGCGAAGATGCCGTCGAGCGTGTTCATGGTCGAACCGCTGAAGCACGCGAACTCCTCGCAGCCCCAGCTGGTGCTCGAGACTCTCCCATAGTTGTCGCTCGCCATTGCGTTGTAGACATCGGCAATATCGTAAAAATTGGCGCCCTCGTAGACCCATACAAACGCCGTGTTGGCGTAGGAGCCGAAACTATTGGCCATGGCCAGGGACCATTCCGTGTCCAGGGTGACCTCCAAGCAGTTGTCGTCGTAGCCGGAGGCGTTGTTGCAGGTATAGCCCCCATCGATGCCGATCTTGTTGATGTTGTAAGCGAGGTAGCCATATTGAGACTGGAACCCGGCCACGTCGGAGTAGGCCACGTCGCCGAAGGAGGCGATGGCTATCGTCGATTGGGGCGGGGAGTTGCCGGGATTGCCCTCGGGATTGCAGCAATGGCCCAGGTTTTGCAGCGCATTCCAGTCGTACGCCTCGCTGCTGTAGATGTCCGTCGGATCATAGTTTCCATTGGTGATGTCGGGGCTGTTCGGCGCGGCCCCTGACTTGTGCTGCTGCATGGCAGCGGCCAATTTCTTCGGGTCGCCATTCGCATGCTGCGCCTGGCCCACCACCCTCGACGGCCCCGCTACGAAATCCGGCCTGGGAACGTCCGGATGGTTGCCGCCCAGGGAGGTGACATGAGCGGGCCGCAGCCGCAGAAAGGAATCCAACCCCAGGATCGCCTGGACGGTGTGCGAGAGTCCGGCCGGCAGGACGGGATCGCGGTCGTTCGCGAAATACGTGGTCGAGCCGATCTGATAGTTGTTGATGGTGATGTTGAGCGCCTTCTCGATGACCCCGGCGGGCGCTTGGACATCCACCAGCAGCCGGTCGGCATAGCGCTGGTTGATCGTGAATCCCGCGCCCGTTGCCCAATCGACCACCGCCTGCTCGTCTTGCGCCGAGGGCGCGAAACGCGCATCCCACTGCTGCGGGGTGAGAAATTTATGGAACAGCGGCGACTGCTTGTCGTGCAACGCCGTGATCAATTGCCGCTCCTGGTCCGGGTGCGGCGGCGTCAACGCAATGGTCAGGCGCAGCATTTTGGTTGGATCGTAATGCTGGGTTAGGGTCGCCTTGCCGCTCTTTACCTGCAAGGGCGTTTGGCTGTTCGATTGGTTCGCCAAGGTCGCCGACACTTGCGAGAGTGCCGGCTTGGGCGCGAGCGAAAGACACAGCATGGCCGCGAGCGCCAGCAGCGCATACAACCGCGCCGGATTGAATCTGACCGCCTCAAGACATTGCGTGTTCATGATGACTCCCTACCTCAAGGTTGTTTGCGCTGTCGTTGGTTAACTTTTGAGCACAACGCGATTCAAGGTGCGACGCTCTTGGGAATGTTCTTGTTCTATGCAATTCCATTCCTTGAAATCGCGCCCCTTAACTATCACCGGCACAAATGCATGTCCAATGAATTTATGGCGTCCCCAACGGACCGCCGGCATCGTGACGCCGGCGACTGGAGTTGCGCATCGCAACATGAGGGCTGCTGGAACTGACATGACGTGGTCCCCATCGACGCCGCTGGAATCGCCCGGAACACCGGCGATAGCCGGCGTCCTAGAGAGTGAAACGGATTAACTGGAGCGATTGCGACATCGCTGTTCGGCTGCGGGATATGTCAAATTCCCTGGCGGCCAATGCCCGCCCCATCCGTCACTCTTGCCGGCTGTTCGAAAGCTGCCGGTAGGTCTCGGGCGACATTCCCGGCATCTGGCGTGCAAATGCCACGATCTCCCAGATCGACGCATCATCGAGGCTCTTGCCCCAGGCCGGCATCGCGCTCATCTTGATGCCGTGCTTGACGGTCCAGAACGTCTTGCGTGCGTCCTCCAGGTCCTCCTGTGCGAGGCTCGGCGCGTGCGGGTACAACCCGGGCCGAATGGCCGATTGGGATGTCCCCGGCGCGAGATGGCAGCCGACGCACAAAGTCGCGTAACGTGAAGCGCCCGCCGCGATTTTCGCGGGGTCCTCGAGGCTGGGTACCTCGACGGAAGCGGCCCGTACGCTGATCGATCGCTCGCGCAGGGTCTCGATCATTGCCGACACGAGCTTCGTGTGATGATCGTCCGCGCCGATGTCGTAGACGCCGGAGCCGATGAAGGCGGCGACGCCGCCCGCCAATACCGCCGTGGTTGAGGCGATGCCAAGAGCGAGTCGTGCCGCCGCCTTCATCGCCTTCACTCCACGACAATGGTCGCCACCATTCTCGGATGAATGGAGCAGGTGATGCGGTAGGTGCCGGGTTTGTCGAATTTATGCGAGAAGCTCTCGTTGGTGTCGAAGCCGCCCGACCGGAACAGCCCGGTATCGCTGATGACGTTGTGCGGTTCGTCATCCATATTGACCCACGTTACCGCAGTGCCGGCCTTGACGGTCAGCGACAGGGGCGTGAACAGGAAGTCCTTGATCAGAACCTTCGGTTCCTCGGCCGCTCCCGCGCTCATCGAGGCCGCCGCCGCGCACCCGAGCGCCGCCAGACCGATCAGCGCCAATAGCGTTCTATGATTCTTGAGATTCATGTCCGCCCCCTCAGGCGAGCGCCGTGTCGTTCAGCATCAGCGAGCGCGGATGCTTCACCAGGTTCACGCTCGTTACGCCGAGCATCTTCGGCAGCACGCCCGCGGCGACTTTGAGCGGACCGGGTCCCGGGCCTTCGCCCGCGACGGGCTGTGGATACGCGGTCGAGCGGGCTGTATGGAATGTGACGTTGCCTTCCACTTTCTGCACGATCTGGTGAATGTGGCCGTTCAACACCGTCACCGAGCCAAACCGGCGCAGCAGCCCCAGCAACTGATCCGCATCGCCGGTGCCCCAGCCCCAGGGTTCGTAGATCGTCCAGAGCGGCATGTGCGCGAAGACCACGATCGGCGTGCTGGGCGAGCGGCCCTTCAGGTCGGCCGCCACCCAGGCGAGCTGGTCCGGACCGAGCGTCCCGAGGCCGCCGGGCTTGAACTGCAGGACGTTGACCAAGGCGAGGAAATGGACGCCCGCATGATCGAAGCTGTAATAGCCCCGGTTGTCCGACGCGTTGCCGAATCGGTTGAAATATTCCGTCACCGTGGCGTCGGTCGTGTCGTGCTCGCCGGGAACCGTGTGCAATTCGGTGACGCGCAATCGCGAGAGCAATTGCTGCGCCAGGTCGAATTCGGCCGGCTTCGACAGATGCGTGATGTCGCCCGTGTGGATGATCAGTGCCGGTTGCTGAGGCATGCCGTTCACGATATCGATGGTCTGCCCCAGGGTCCCGCCGACATCCGGATTCGCCTCCTTGTTGAAGCCGATGTGCGTGTCGCTGATCTGGACGAAAAGCGGCGTGCCCAGGGGCTTGCTCTCGTCGTAGGCCCGGGCCATCGCGAGATCGATCGGCGTGAAAACCCCGCCCGACAGGGCGAACAGGGTGCCCGCTCCGCCATAGGCCATGCATTTCAGGGCATTGCGGCGCGACAGCGGCAATTTTTCATTCGACATGTGCACTCCTCCGTTGCGGTTCACGAAAGGAGACTTGCCCTGGGCGCGAATTATTCCATCGCGGGGCGGCCGTCGCCGACGCCGAGATCCTGCAACAGCCGCACCAACCCCTTCAGCTCATCCCAGCCCGTGTCGGAGACGGCGCAATACACGAGATTCCCCGTCCTCCAGAACGCCAGGTGATAGCCGTTGCGGGTGGTGTTCTTCGGCAAGCCGCCCCGGGTGGCCGCCCAACTGAACACGTTGATGACGTGCGGGCCGTGTTCATAGACCACCACCGCGGCGCGCTGGTGTTCGAGATAATCGGCGCGTCCGCCGACCAGCCGATACCCCTGCTGGGCGAAGTCGGCGACGACCGGCGAGACGTCGGTGCGGCCCGCAAACCACGGCTTGACCGTGTGCTTGTCGGTGGACACCACCTCGATCAGGTGATTCGGCATCAGCGATCGCACCTGGGCGTTCACCAGATCCTCGACCAGTGGATCGGCGAGCGGCGGCCCCAGGACCAGGAATGCGATGCCTGCGGCGATCGCGGTACCGGCGATGCCGCTGAGGGCGCCCTTCCAGAACGGCCGTGATCTCCAATCCCGGAGCCGCTCTGCATTTCGATCCGGGCCGGCTGCGGGGACCTCTGAATCCAGCGTGCGCAGGATCCGCGCGCGCAGCGCCGGCGGCGCGCCGGCGGGGCCCACGCCGGTCTGCAGCGCGGTGCGCAGCTGTTGCAGGTCTTCGAGCAGCGCCCGGCACTCCGGGCAGGCCTCCGCATGCCGCTCGACCTCGGCTGCGTTGAGCGCATCGAGTTCCCCGTCGAAGTAGGCTTGAACGCGCAGCGATTCACCGCACGGCATGGGGTTCTCCTTGCGCCTCTTGCAGCCAACGTGCCCTGAGGGCCGCGCGCGCCCGCGCCAGGCGGGACATCACGGTGCCGATGGGGACGTTCACGATCGCGGCAATCGCGCGATAATCCATCTCCTCGATTTCCCGGAGCACCAGGATTTCCCGTTGCTCCTCGGGCAATGCCGACAACAGCCTGTCGAACGTGCGTTCCTCGTCCCGTCGAATCGAGGCACTCTCGGGTTCAGGCGTGGTCGCGATCAAGGCAGGGACATCGTGCTCCTCGGGCAGCGGCACGTGGGCGCGGCGCTGCTGCTGCTTGAGCGCCGTCCAGTGACAATTTCTGACGATGGTCAGCAGCCACGCCTTCACATCCGTCCCCCGGAGAGCGTCGAATCCTCGATAGGCGCGCAGGATCGCCTCCTGCACGACGTCGTCCGCGTCGCCGGGTGAACGCGATAACCACCGTGCCAGCCGATACGCGGCGTCCAGATGCGGCAGGACCAGCGCCTCGAATCGACGGCGCCGGTCATCCACGGGACTGACCGCACGGCAGTTTCACGGTGTCCTGGCAGCCTTCACCATGGCTATATGACTCCCGGCCCATCCCATCTATTCCCGCCAACGGCGCCCCGACCGAGACCCTTGAACCTATCGTACCGGTGTCCGGCGCCCTCCGGCCAGCGCAAACCGTCGAGGCATGCGTCCTGGCGTAATATTCACGGACGTGGACGGCAAGTGGCAATTCTGGATCGACCGGGGCGGTACCTTCACCGACGTGGTCGCGCGCCGGCCCGACGGCCGCCTGCTGACGCACAAGCTGCTGTCCGAGAATCCCGAACGCTACCGGGACGCCGCGATCCACGGCATCCGCGAACTGCTCGGCCTGGCCGCCGGCGCCGACATTCCGCCGGATGCGATCGAAGCCGTGAAGATGGGCACGACGGTTGCGACGAACGCGCTGCTCGAGCGCAAAGGCGAGCGCACGCTGCTGGTTACGACGCGCGGATTCCGCGACGCCCTGCGCATCGGCTACCAGAACCGGCCGCGCCTGTTCGACCGGCACATCCGCCTGCCCGAACTGCTGTACGAGCGCGTCGTCGAGGTCGGCGAACGCATCAGCGCCCAGGGCGAGACCGTCGTGCCGGTCGACCTCGCCGCCGCGCGCCTCGAGCTCGAGGCGGCCTATCGCGACGGCATCCGCTCGGCCGCGATCGTGTTCATGCACGCCTATCGCTTTCCGGCTCATGAGCGGGCAGTCGCGGCCCTGGCCCGGGACCTGGGCTTCACGCAGGTCTCGCTGTCGAACGAGGTCAGCGCGCTGATGAAGCTCGTCGGGCGCGGCGACACCACGGTCGCCGATGCCTACCTGTCCCCGATCCTGCGCCGCTACGTCGACCAGGTCGCAGGCTGTCTGGGCCCGGAGGAATCGCGGCCGCGACTGCTGTTCATGCAGTCCAACGGCGGCCTCACCGACGCCCGCCGCTTCCAGGGCAAGGACAGCATCCTGTCGGGCCCCGCAGGCGGCGTCGTCGGCATGGTGCGCACCGCGGCGATGGCCGGGTTCAACGAGGTCATCGGCTTCGACATGGGCGGCACGTCGACCGACGTGTCGCACTTCGCCGGCGCGTACGAACGCACGTTCGAGACGCTGGTCGCCGGCGTGCGCATACGCGCGCCGATGATGCAGATTCACACTGTCGCGGCCGGCGGCGGTTCGATCCTGTTCTTCGATGGCGCGCGCTTGCGCGTGGGCCCCGACTCGGCGGCCGCCGTGCCGGGGCCGGCATGCTACCGCCGGGGGGGTCCTCTCACGGTCACGGATTGCAACGTGTTGCTGGGCCGCATCCAGCCGGAGTTCTTCCCCAAGGTCTTCGGCGCCGATGCCGGCCAGCCCATCGACGTCGAGGCGACGCGAGCGAAGTTCGCGCAGCTCGCTCGCGAGATCAGCGCGGCCACCGGCGAGCCGCACTCCGCGGAGCGCATCGCGGACGGTTTCCTCAAGGTCGCCGTCGAGAACATGGCCAACGCGATCAAGAAGATCTCGATCGCGCGCGGCTACGACGTCACCCGCTACGTGCTGGCCTGCTTCGGCGGCGCCGGCGGACAGCATGCCTGCGCGGTCGCCGACTCGCTCGGCATGACGACGATCTTCATCCATCCCTTGGCGGGCGTGCTGTCCGCCTACGGCATGGGACTCGCGGACCTGCGCGCCATCCGCGAGCGCGCCGTGGAGCGGCGCCTCGACGATGAGGCGGTCGAGGACCTCGCAGCGGGCTATGCCACGCTGGCCGCGGAGGCCGGCGCCGAGATCGGCAGCCAGGGTATCGCCGCGGAGCGCATTCAGGTCCTGCGCAAGGTGTACCTCCGGTACGAGGGCACCGACTCGGCCCTCGTCGTCGATTTCGGCGCGACCGCCGATATCGTCGCGGCGTTCGAGGCCGCCTACCGGCGGCAATTCGGGTTCATCGCGACCGGCAACGCGCACATCATCGAAGCGATCTCGGTGGAGGCGATCGGAACCACCGAGGAGGTCACGGACCGTCTTCTGGACGCGGCGGTGCGCGCGGGAAGCCCTCGCCCCGCCGGCGTCGTCGCGATGCACGCGGGGGGCTCACAGCACGACACTCCGGTCTACGATCGGGCCGACCTCGCGCCGCACGACCGGATCGCGGGGCCCGCAATCATCGTCGATCCGAATGCCACGACGGTCGTCGAACCCGGCTGGCAGGCCGAGGTTTCGGCGCGCGACCACCTGGTGCTGACCCGCGTCGCCGCCCTCGAGCGCGATTGTGCGATCGGCACGGCCGTCGATCCCGTGATGCTGGAGATCTTCAACAACCTGTTCATGTCGATCGCCGAACAGATGGGCGTCGTGTTGGAAAAGACCAGTTCTTCGGTGAACATCAAGGAGCGGCTCGATTTTTCGTGCGCGCTGTTCGACCAGGATGGACAGCTGATCGCGAACGCCCCGCACATGCCCGTGCATCTGGGCTCGATGGGCGACAGCGTGCGCTCCGTGATCCGCCTCGGGACGAGCGCGATCAAGCCGGGCAATGTCTACGTCCTCAACGCCCCCTACAACGGCGGCACGCACCTGCCCGACCTGACCGTCATCACCCCGGTGTTCAACCCGGGCCGCGACACGCCGATCTTCTGGGTGGCCTCGCGCGGCCATCATGCGGATATCGGCGGCATCACGCCAGGCTCCATGCCGCCGGACAGCACCACCGTCGAGGAGGAAGGAGTCCTGATCGACAACTTCCTGCTCGTCGAGCAGGGCCGCTTCCGCGAACGGGAAATCGCGGCTCTGCTGCTGTCCGGCCGCTATCCGACGCGCAACGTCGCGCAGAACATCGCCGACCTCAAGGCGCAGATCGCCGCCAATGAAAAGGGTGTGCAGGAACTGCGGCGCATCGCCGCCCAGTTCGGCCTCGAGGTTGTTCTCGCCTACATGAGGCACGTCCAGGACAATGCCGAGGAAAGCGTGCGCCGCGTTCTCGGCGTGCTCAGGGATGGCGAGTTCCGCTATGAAATGGATCAGGGTTGCGCCATCCAGGTGAAGATCTCGATAGATCGCGCGAGCCGCAGCGGCATCATCGATTTCACCGGCACCTCGGCGCAGCAGCCCAATAATTTCAACGCACCCGCCGCCGTGTGCCGGGCGGCCGTGCTGTACGTGTTCCGCACGCTGATCGGCGACGAGATCCCGATGAACGAGGGTTGCATGAAACCCCTGCACCTCATCATCCCGGAAGGCTCGATGCTCAACCCGCGCTATCCGGCGGCCGTGGTCGCCGGCAACGTGGAAACCTCGCAATGCATCGCCGACTGCCTGTATGGCGCGCTCGGCGTGCTCGCGGCGGCGCAGGGCACGATGAACAATTTCACATTCGGCGACGACGTCCACCAGTACTACGAGACGATAGCCGGCGGCTCGGGCGCGGGGCCGGACTTCGACGGCACCGACGCCGTCCAGACTCACATGACGAATTCGCGGCTGACCGACCCCGAAGTGCTGGAATGGCGCTTTCCCGTGCACCTCGACGACTTCAGGATCCGCCGTGGCTCGGGCGGCGCGGGGCGGCGCCACGGCGGCGACGGGGTGGTCCGCAGGGTCCGTTTTCTGAAGCCTATGACCGCCGGGATCCTATCGAACCACCGGCGCATCGCACCGTTCGGCCTCGAGGGCGGAAGTCCCGGTGCGCTGGGCCACAACTGGATCGAGCGCGCCGACGGCACGCGCGAGGAGCTGTCCGGCAACGCGAAGGCCGAGATGAATCCCGGCGACGTATTCGTCATCGAAACGCCGGGCGGCGGCGGATTCGGACGCGCGCGGCCATCCGGCGGATGACGCCTTGCTTGATCGAGGACGCTTGCGTTATTGCCTCTCACAAGGAGCGTCATCGAGCACGGTTTCCACGGAGTCCAAAGGCTTCAACGTGACGACCCCCGCCAGAGGCGTGGTAACCGTGAACTGTCCGACCGCATACGTGCGCATGGGCTGTCCGCCCAGGCAACCCCGCTTCACTGGTATGTCGCCGCGCACCACCGACTCGACACCCGCGGCCTCCTCCTCCAGATCACGGTAGTGCCACGGCGGCTCTCGATGGGCTTCGTAGTCCGAACCGTCTTTGGGAAGAACCTGCAATAGGCGGCGAACCGACGCGGCAATCTGGGCCAGATCGGCGCCCTGCGTCAGCGCCCAGACATCCTTGTCGACCAGATCGCCGGAGAAGACGCGCTTGCGGCCCGGATCGACGATCGACACCGAGTCCGGTGTATGCCCAGGGGTGCTGAGCACCGTTACCGGCCGCCCACCCAAATCGATCACTGTGCCGTCCTTGATCCACTTCGTGACGTGGAACTTCGATACGGATGAATTCAGCATGAATTGATTCTCCGTTTCCACGAACACCCCGTCGTGCACCTCGGCACGGAGGGCGGGGATGTCGATCAGACCGATGTCCGAGAATTCCTGAATGCGCCCGACGTGATCAAAGTGCAGATGCGACGGAATGACCAGCACCGGCAAAGTCGTCAAGGTCTGGACGACGTCCCGGATACGGTAGATGCCGGGCCCGGTATCGAACAACAGCGCCTGCTTCTGTCCAATCAGCAGATAGCTGACGTTTTGCTGCCAATACTTCGGTTCCGACAAAGCGAAGGTATGGGCGTCGATCCGGATGATGTGAAACCAATCCTTGGGCGGAGAAGCCGGCGCGGCCGCCAAGACGTTCGCGGCAATGGTGCCCACGACCGCACCGCTCATCCACTTCCGGAATCGCATTCGCACCTCGCGAATATTCATTGCCATGAGCCCGCCTTGACCCGCATTTATATTTGTACAATTGTACGCTGGTACTATGCTTGCGCGTGGCACCATCTTCGGTGCATTGGGAAATCGGCAATGCACTGTCTGCGATGGTCAAGCGCAAGGCGATCGAGCGGGATGACGCTTACGTCATCGCGTGTGCAGTCAATCAACGCGCCCCGATCCTGAGCCTTGACAAGGTCTTGGTGGAACGGGCACGAAGTCTCAAACTGGAGACCTTGGGGGTAACGGGTACATGAAGGCTTATACGTATTCCGAGGCACGAGAGAATTTTGCCTCGGTGCTCGAGGAAGCCGAAGGAGAGGGAGCGGTCGAGATTCGACGGCGCGACGGCGCGGTATTTCGCTTGTCGCCGGCTCCAAAGTCCAAGTCGTCACCGCTGGACGTCCCGGGAGTGAAGCCCAAAGCCACTACGGACGACCTCGTAGCAGCGGTCCGAGAGGGGCGAGAACGCTCGCGCCAATAGGATCCCATTGAGAGAGAGACTCGAACCCCGGCTTCTTGTGTAGAATCCTGGTAACAAGAGCAGGGGCGCTCATGGCTGAACCTCGCTACCGTTGGGTGATTGTCGGCGCCGGCGGGCTGATGGGCTGCATCGCGGTCGGCGCGCTGTTTTCGCTCCCCGTCCTGCTGCGGCCGATCACCGCCAGCACGGGATGGTCTACGACCGGCGTGTCGGCCGCCATGACCCTCGGATTCCTCGCCATGGCCTTTGGGAGCGCCGCCTGGGGGGCTCTGAGCGACCGGATCGGCGCCCGCTGGACCTGCCTGGCCGGGTCTGTTCTGCTGGGCGCCGGCCTCGAACTCGCGAGCCTGGCGCCATCGCTCGTGGGATTCCAATGTGCGTTCGGGCTGCTGGTCGGCCTCGCCACGTCGGCGATCTTCGCGCCCATCATGGCCTGCGTTACCGGCTGGTTCGCGACGCAGCGCAGCCTGGCCGTTTCACTGGTGTCAGCCGGATTCGGCGTCGCGCCCCTCACGATGTCCCCATGGGTCGCTCGGCTCGCCGCCTCCCACGACTGGCGGCAGGTGCTGCAAATCGTCGCGATACTGGTGGTGGCCGTCATTGTGCCGGTCTCGTTCCTGGTGCGCCGGCCGCCGGCGCTCGAGGGTCGGCCCACGCAAAGTGGCGGCACCGCAACCGCTGAACCCACCATGCCCATCGGGCAATTCATCCGCTCGCCGCCGTTCATCGTGCTGATCCTCACCAATTTCTTCTGCTGCGCGACGCACTCCGGACCCATCATCCACACCGTGAGCTATGCCGTGACCTGCGGCATCCCGCTGAGCACGGCGGTGACGATCTACAGCGTGGAAGGCCTCGCGGGTCTCGGCGGGCGCATTGCCTTCGGGCTTGCGGGCGACCGGTTCGGTGCGCGTCGCACGCTGATCGCCGGCCTCGTGATGCAGGCGTTCTTCGCGGCCTCCTACTACTTTGCCGATACCTTGAGCGTGTTCTACTCGGTGGCCGTGCTATTCGGCTTTACCTATGGAGGCGTGATGCCGCTGTACGCGGTGCTGGCGCGCGAGAACTTCCCGCTGCGGATGATGGGTACGATCATCGGGGGCGCCGCGATGGCGGGGAGCCTCGGCATGGCCACCGGCCCGCTGCTCGGCGGATGGCTCTACGACCGCTTCGGCAGTTACGGCACGCTGTACCTGGTGGCTTGGGGATTCGGGATCGTCGCGGTGATGATGGCGATGGCGTTCAAGCCGTTGGAGCGAAGTCGCGACGTCGCTGTCGTTGCGTGAACGCTGCAGAAATGCCCATACCGAAAGATCCTCCCGCCACCCTGCCGCAGCCGGCAGCCGCCACCGCGGTATGGGCTCCATTTCGCCATCGGACGTTCACGGTGATCTGGACTGCGACCGTGGTCTCGAACATCGGTGGCTGGATGTACAACGTGGCTTCCGGCTGGCTGATGACAAACCTCGACCCCAACCCGCTCACCGTCTCCATGGTGCAGGTTGCCAACAGCCTGCCGATGTTTCTGTTTGCGATTCCGGCCGGCGCACTCATGGACATCGTGGATCAGCGCCGCTTCTTGATCTACGGCGAGTCCGCGGTCACGATCACCTCGATCGCGTTCGCCGCACTCGTATGGCTTCATCTCGTCACGCCGATCGGACTCCTGCTATTCAGTTTCATCGTGACCGTGGGTTCCGCCGTCACCTATCCGGCGTGGCAAGCGGTGGTGCCGCGGCTCGTGCCAAAGCCGGAGCTGCCTACCGCCGTTGCGGCGAACAGTGTGGGCATCAACGTCAGCCGGGCCGTTGGTCCGGCGCTCGGCGGCATCATCATAGGAGCCTTCGGCATTGCGGCGCCGTTTTGGCTCAATGCTTTCAGCAACCTCGGGGTGATTGCGGCCCTGGTATGGTGGCACCCTGCGAAAACCATTGGCACGCGGCTGCCGCCCGAGCCCCTCGGCAGCGCCATTATCACCGGCTTTCGGCATGCGCGATACAACGCCCATCTCAGCGCGACGCTGATCCGGGCGACCGGCTTCTTCGGATTTGCGAGTGCGTATTGGGCGCTGTTGCCGCTGGTCGCACGCAATCAGATCGCCGGAGGTCCCGGCCTCTACGGGCTATTACTGGGCGCCATCGGAGCCGCCGCCGTCGGCGGCGCGTTTCTGTTGCGGCCGCTCAAGTTGAAATGGGGCGCGGATCGGCTGGTTGCGGCCGCCACTCTTGCGACCTCCGCGGCGACCGCATTATTTGCGTTCGCCCATGACGCGGCGACTGCGGTTACGGCAAGCCTCATCGCCGGCGCGTCGTGGATCGCCGCGGTATCCTCGCTCAACGTCTCGGCGCAGGTTGCATTACCCGAATGGGTGCGCGGCCGAGGCTTGGCAATGTATGTAACCGTGATGTTCGGCGCGTTGACCGCCGGGAGCGCGCTGTGGGGCGAGATTGCCGCCGTCGCCGGGTTGCCCGCCGCTCTTGTCGTCGCAGCCGCCGGCGCGAGTGTGGCGATTCCGCTCACGTGGCGCTGGAAGCTGCAGACGGGCGTCAACGTCGACTTTTCACCTTCGATGCATTGGCCCGATCCGGTCACGACGCGAACGATCGAGCCCGATCGAGGCCCGGTGCTGGTGACGATCGAATACCGCATCGATCCGCAGCGTTGCGACGAGTTCTTGCGCGCTCTTGCGGAATATTCGGATGCGCGCCGCCGGGATGGAGCATACGACTGGGGCATATTCGAGGATCCCGCCGAAGATGGGCGATTCATCGAGACCTTCCGAACCGACTCCTGGCTCGAACATCTGCGCCAGCACCAGCGCGTAACGAAGGCGGATCGCCTGCAGGAACAGGCCGTACGGCATTTCCAATTGGGTGACGGGCCGAAAACGACGCATTGGATAGGTGCACAACCGCGGGAGGACCAGGATCCCGCGTGATCCATGGGATTCTGGTTAGCGTCGGCCGTACCCAAACAGGAATACATCGACCGCGCGCCTGACGGCGCCACTCATGGCGTCTGGCCTCACAGATTCCATGACGCCCAGCAGGACGCGCTGCAGTAGTTCTGATTCCAGCAAGCCGAGAAGATGCATGGCGGCGGTCTTGGCATCGGCGGTGCGGAGGTTTCCGCGCTTCATTTCCTTCTTGAGAAATTCGGCGACTTGCCTCTCAAGGGGAACGGAGGCTTGCTCGAAAGATAGCTTGCCAAGGTCGGAGTGCCGTGATTCGGCGATCACGAGGCGCCGGACCACGATTGCTTCCGGTGAGTACAGCACAGCCAGGAATTTCTGCCCGAAATGTCGCAGCTCCTGCTCCAGATCATCGGCGTTCGGGTTCAGCGCACCTACGATTGCCTCCAGCTCGAACGCTTTGGCCTGGTGCATGACGTCGAAGAACAGCTTTTCCTTCGAGGGAAAGTAGTTGTACAGCGTCGCTTTGGAGCCGCCAGTGCGCGCGCAAATCTCGGACATGGATGCGCGATCGAACCCCACCTCCCGGAAAACCTCGGCGGCGGCTTTGAGGATGGCCTGGCGTCTTGCTTCGGTCTTGCTCTTCATGATGCAGAATGGCAGAACGGATTCACTGCTACTGCGCCTTTCTTCAAGTTCGGGGCTCTTTCGCAACAATTGTCAATACTAAACCGTTCCGTACAGTTTTGCTTGACAAGTGCTCGTTGTAAAGTAAACTGTACCGTACCGTACGTTTTTGGAGCACCCGTCAATGCTGGTTACAAAGAGTCCACTCGCCACTAATTTTCAGCGCCTCATACGAGGATTGCTCGCTGTTGGCGTCCTCGCGGCCGGAGGCTGCGCGCAGCTGCCGCGCACGGATCCGCCCTCCGCCATGAAAGGAGTCGAACAGCTCGCCAGCTCGGACTCGTTTGCCGCACCGCCGGCGGCGTGGCCCGGAGACGGATGGTGGCGCGCCTATGCGGACCCGCAGCTCGACACCCTCATTGAGGAAGCGCAGCGCGAATCGCCGGACCTCGAGTTGGCCCGGGCACGGCTGCACGCGGCGCTGGCCGCCGTGCAGGGTGCGGGCGCCACGCGGCTCCCCGAAGTGACTGGTGGTGCCCAGCTCAACGAAGGTAAGCAGAGCTACAACTACCTGATTCCGCGCCAGGCCCTGCCGCAGGGCTGGAACGGCTACGGTCTTGCGACGCTGGACCTGGCCTGGGAACTGGACTTCTGGGGCAAGAACCGCGCAGCCCTTGCCGCGGCGCTGTCGGAACAACGGGCTGCCGAGGTCGAGGTGGCAGACGCTCGCCTGATCCTGTCGACGGCCGTGGCTTCGGAATACGCCGGCCTCGTCCATCTATACACACTGCGGGACAACGCAGCTCAAACACTGGCGCTACGCACGAAGACGGTGGCGCTGTTCCGCCAGCGGCACGACTTCTGCCTCGAGACCCTGGTGAGCCTGCGTCAAGTCGAGGCCCGGCAGGCAAGCGCGGACGCAGAACTGCTTGGTATCGATGAGCGCATTGGCCTGCAACGGAATGCCCTCGCGGCGCTCCTGGGTGCGGGTCCAGACCGAGGGTTGGCAATTGAACGTCCGACGGCGCGGTTCGCCGGGGCCCTAGGCCTGCCCGCGAACCTGTCTCTGGAACTCATTGGACGCCGGCCCGACATCGTCGCGGCTCGCACTCGAACGGAAGCCGCCGCCCGGCGTATCGATCAGCAGAAAGCGGGCTTCTACCCGAGTGTGAACCTCATGGCGTTCGTCGGGGTTCAGTCGCTCGGCATCGCGAACCTGACCAAATCGGGCTCCAGCCTCGGCAATGTGGGTCCGGCGGTGTCGCTCCCCATTTTCAATACCGAACGGCTGCAGGGCCAATTGCGGGGTGCCCGTGCCGACTACGACGCCGCTGTCGCGATCTACAATGCCACGCTATCAAACGCGTTGCGCGAGGTGGCCGACGCGGCGACCAGCCGGAAGTCCCTGGATGGCGAGCTTGCCGATGCGCACGCTGCCGTGGCGGCGGCGGCGGAAGCACACCAGATCGTCAGCAAGCGCTATCAGGGTGCGCTGGCGACCTACCTCGACGTACTGGTGGCCGAGGATGCACTGATTTCAGCCCAGCGGGCGCAGGCCGAACTGGAAACTCGCGCGCTGATTCTCGACGTTGCCCTGGTGCGCGCCCTCGGCGGCGGCTATTCGCCTGACCGCCTGCCCACTCAGCCTGGAACCCCGAACACTTGAACACTGATGAGGAGAATGCAATGGATCAGCCAATTGAAGGTTTTACATCGACGACCCCGGCGACAGGCAACTCGGAGGTCAAGAGCCAAAGCAAGCGGGCAATTCTGTTCTCTGTGCTGGCGCTGACCCTGGCGGCCGCTGGAACCGGCTGCGGCATTTACTGGAAACAGGTCGGTTCCCGCTACGTGTCGACCGACAATGCCTACACCGCCGCCGAAGTCGCCCTGGTGACAGCAGAAATCGACGGCCCGGTAGCGCAGGTGAACGTTGTCGACAGCCAGCAGGTCAAGCGCGGCGATGTGCTGGTCGTGATCGATGACACCGATACCCGGCTGGCACTGAGGCAGGCCGAGGCGGATCTCGCACGCGCCAGGGCGCAGGTCTCGGCGGCAACGGCCGATGTCGAGCGCTCAGGCATCGACCTGAAGCGGCGCGAGGCCTTGGTCGAGTCGGGATCCGTCTCGGGGGATGAGCTGACCCACGTCAAAAATGGCGCAAGCAATGCTCGTGCAGCACTCGATGCCGCGCGCGCCGCGGTCGCGCTGGCGCAGGCGCGGGTCGACAAGGCAAACGTGGACCTCGGACGTACCGTCATTCGCTCGCCCGTCGATGGCGTGATCGCCCGACGACAGGTCCAGCTCGGGCAGCGGGTCCAGCCGTCGATTCCCCTGCTGTCCGTGGTCCCGGTCGGCGACATGTATGTCGACGCGAATTTCAAGGAAGTGCAGCTGAAAATGGTGCGCGCCGGCCAAAAGGTCGAGCTCGTGTCCGATCTCTACGGCCACAAGGTCGCTTTCCACGGTGTCGTGGACGGATTCTCCGGCGGTACGGGCGCGGCGTTTGCCCTGATTCCGGCGCAAAACGCCACCGGCAACTGGATCAAGGTCGTGCAGCGTCTCCCGGTCCGCATTCGTCTGAACCCAGACGAGCTGGCCGCGCACCCGCTGCGGGTCGGACTGTCGATGGACGCGACGGTCGACCTGCGCAGTAGCTCGCAGCAACTCGCATCGACCTTCGCGGCAACTGACGGCAATTCATGAAGGAACCGGTCATGTCCACACTTCCCATGGAACCCGATCACCCGTCCCCGCTCCAGGGCGGGATGCTGTGGGTGGGCGGCATCGTGCTGGCACTCGCGAACTTCGTCGCTGTGCTCAACATGACAATCGCCAACGTCACGGTGCCGAATATCGCGGGTGCACTCGGAGCAGGCTCGAGCCAGGGCACCTGGGTGATTACCTCCTACGCGGTGGCGGAGGCCATAACGGTTCCGCTGACGGGATGGTTGGCCGGGCGTTTCGGGGCGGTGAGGCTGTTTTGCGTCTCTGTGGTGCTCTTCGGGGTCTTCTCGCTCCTCTGCGGCATGTCCACATCCCTCGGAATGCTGCTCGGCATGCGCGTATTGCAGGGTATGGCGGGGGGGCCGCTGCTGGCGCTCTCCCAGACCCTGCTGCTGCGTATCTTCCCCAAGGAGCAGTCCATGCAGGCCATGGGGCTGTGGGCGATGACGACCCTGCTCGCGCCCGTGGTCGGACCGGTGCTGGGCGGGTGGCTGTGCGACAACTACTCCTGGCCGTGGGTTTTCCTGATCAACGTGCCCATGGCATTGCTCTTCGGCCTGATCGCGTGGATTCTGCTCGAGCGCTACCGGGATCCGACGGTCATCAAACCGGTCGACAAGATCGGCATGATCCTGCTCGTCATCTGGGTGGCGGCGTTGCAGATCATGCTCGATGAGGGCAAGGACAAGGACTGGTTCTCCTCGTTGGAGATCCGCGTGCTCGCCATCACGGCCGCGGTCGGCTTCGTCAGCTTCCTGATCTGGGAATTGACCGAGAAGAATCCGATCGTCGATCTGCGCGTCTTCCGCCATCGGGGATTCAGCTCCTGCATGTTGGTGCTTGCGCTTGCGTTCGGCGCCTTTTTCGGTCTCAACGTGCTGACGCCGCAATGGCTGCAGTTCAATATGGGATACACCACCACCTGGGCGGGGCTCGTGGTCGCGTGGGGAGGACTCCTGTCGGTCGCCTTCTCCCCGATCGCGGCCAAGCTCGCCAACCGGGTCGATCCGCGGGTGCTCATCTTCATCGGCTGTCTGTGGCTCGGCATGGACACGCTCTGGCGCGCCTACGCTACCGCCGACATGAGTTACTGGGTGATCTGCATCCCGCTCTTCTTCATGGGAGTCGGCATGCCGATGTACTACGTCCCCCTGACGGGGCTCGCCATGGGGTCGGTCAACGAAGAGGAGACGGCGTCCGCCGCAGGACTCATGAATTTCGTGCGCACGATCTCCGGTGCCATAGCGACCTCCCTTGTCACCACGTCCTGGCAGAACCGCAGCATCATCGCCCACGCCGAACTGGCCAATGTCGTCGATCCCACCGGCCAGGTCGCCGCAACGCTGCCCGCAGGAACGACCGCTCAGTTCGCGCGCGAGATGCTCAATGACCTGGTGACGAGTCAAAGCCTGCTGTTGGCGACCAATGGCCTCATGATCGTGATCGGGATCGTCTTCATCCTCGCCTCCGTCTCAATCGTCCTGGCGCCCAGAGCGGCTCGTATGGTCGATGCCGCCTCGGTCGGGCATTGAGCCCGGCGCCGCGAAAGGAGTTGATGCATGCGCACAGGCCTCAGCGATACCAGCCGCCCACTCGACCAGGCGCGCGTCGCAGAGCTGATTGCTCGGCGCTGGAGGGAAGATCGTCCGAATTTCACAGCCATTGGAACAGTCTGGCGAGGCGGGGTTCATGCGTCCTGGCAGCCAGGCCCCGCACATCCCGACCAGCATGGCCTCGCGTGAGTGTCGAGGAGACACACGTATGGACGCGCCAAAACGGCGGCCGTGTCACGACGGTGGCACTCATACTGGCGCTCCTGTACGTCGGTCGTGCGGTGCTGATACCGCTCGCGCTCGCCATGATGCTGAGCCTGTTGGTGGCGCCGCAGGTCCGGGCACTGCGGCGAATCCGCATTGGCCGGACCGCTTCTGTGCTCATTGCGGTTTTGGGCCTCACGGCTTCGTGCGTGGCCGTCGCCGTGGTCCTCGGCACCCAGGTGCTGCGCATCGCCGAGAGCCTCCCCCAATACCAGGAAAATGTGCAACGCAAGATCAGGGCCCTGGACGAAGTGACCGTCGGACGACTGCGCCTGCTGACAACGGCAGCGAGCCGCCTGATGGAGATCCGCGATGCATCAGGCGCTGCGTCTGGCCCCGGCGGCAGCGCCGAACGCTCTGCGGGACGGACGCCGGGCCCCGCGCTGCGGGCACCGCGCGAGGTGCCGTCCCAGCCGCTCGCGCTCATGCGGAAGATTCTGATATCCGTCTGGGGACCGATCCAGGCCACGGGGATCGTGCTGATCGTCCTCATTTTCGTGCTTCTCGAGCATGAATCCCTGCGCGACCGCATCATCTGGATCGCGGGTGCAACCGATATCCGCTCGACCACTGCTGCGCTCAACGACGCTGGTGAGCGCCTATCAAGGTTCTTCGTCTCGCAGTTCGCGGTCAATCTGGCCTTCGCACTGGCAATCGCCGCAACCCTGGCCATCCTGCGCGTCCCGCAGGCGATCCTCTGCGGTACTCTCGCTGGAGTGATGCGCTTCGCGCCCTATGTGGGGGTGGGATTGGCAGCGCTCTTTGCAGCGGCGCTCGCCTTTGCCGTCGATCCGGGATGGTCGCTGGCGCTAAGCACGCTCGGCGCCTTCATCCTGCTCGACATCGTCGCAGCACAATGGCTGGAACCACACCTGTACGGTCATGCCACCGGACTTTCACCGCTCTCGGTCGTGGTTGCGGCGATCTTCTGGAGTGCACTCTGGGGTCCCATTGGCCTGATCCTGTCCACCCCGCTGACTTTGTGCCTGTTCGTCGCCGGACGACACGTAAAAGCCCTCAATGTCCTGGAGTTCATGCTGGGTGATGTCCAGCCGCTGACGCTGCCCCAGAATTTCTACCAGCGGGCACTGTCCGGGGACCCCCACGAAATCATCGCCAATGCGCGCGCTTTCCTGAGACGGGATTCATTGGCGACGTATTGCGATCGGGTCCTGCTTCCAGCGCTGCACCTTGCGCATATCGACACCGAACCAGGGGTAACGACCGGAAATCACCATATGAGACTCCGCCGCGTGATCGTCGATGTCCTTGCGGCTGTGGGCAGCGGCAGCCTCGAGGTGCCGCGACGGCGGCATCGCGGCTCGGTACTCCATGATGTCAACGCTGGGAGCTGGCTGCGTCAGGAGCGCGAACGATCGAGCGGGAGATGGCAGGGGCCACTGGGCGTGCCTCCCGGATCCGTCGTGATCTGCCTGGGACTGGGGTCAGCCGCCGATGATCTTGCGGCCGAGTTGCTGGTCCGGATGTTGCGTACCCAGGCCATTGATGCCCGGCATTTCTCTCCCAGGGACATCAGTGTCGGGCTGCCGCCTGGCGCGGACCCGGTTGGGGTTTCCATCGTGTACCTGTTGAGCGCTTTCCCAAGCCCGGAGCGTGACCGCGCCGACTCTCTCATTGAGCGAGTCCAGGAGCTACTGCCTTACGCCTGCGTAGTAAGGGTTCTGTGTCCCGGAGTCACCGCTCCATCCGAGCCGGGCGAAGGTACGCACAATACCGAACCGATCGTGAACTCGCTCGCGCATGCAATCGAAGTCTGCGCGTCCCGGCAGGAGATTCGAAGCAAGCGGGACGGCGCGCAATACCTACTGAGGACGCTGGCCATGCGGCCGCGTCGACCATGGTCGCCTCCGCGAGCCAGGTGACCGAGGGTCATTCGCGCAATATTCATCGCCCGCTCACGGGTATAAGATTGGTGTGCGAATCGTAATGCACGCCGGATGGAATCGGGGATGTCGGCGAACAAGTCCTCCTAGCATGAACACACCGCAAAAACCGCACATAGGGCTCGCGCTGGGCGGCGGCGCGGCGCGAGGCTGGGCGCATGTGGGGGTTATACGCGCGCTGGAGCAGGCTGGAATCCACCCGGAAATCGTCTGCGGGACGTCGGTCGGCGCCCTAGTGGCCGCCGCCTATGCGGCCGGAGAGCTGGACCGCTTTGAGCAGTGGCTGCTCGGGATGCGGCTGAGCGACGTGGTCGGGTTCATGGATGTGAACCTGGGCGGTGGGTTGCTCAAGGGCGATCGCGTGATGGACTTTTTCCGGCGCAACTTCGTCGATCGACCCATCGAGGAGCTGTCCACGCCCTTTGGGGCGGTCGCCACCGCGCTGCAGACCGGAGCCGAGATCTGGCTGCGGACAGGCTCCACGGTCGCAGCGGTGCGAGCCTCCATAGCGCTACCGGCCTTGTTTACGCCGGTGCCACACGATGGCCTGTTCCTCGTGGACGGCGGGCTTGTCAATCCGGTGCCGGTTTCACTGGCGCGCGCGATGGGCGCTGAGGTCGTCATTGCGGTCGACTTGAGCTCGGACAAGCTCGGTCGCCGCCTGCGCGGAACAGCCCGGACCGAGTTGCCGGACAACGTGATCGGCGAATGGATGCGCAAGCTGCAGGAGAACCTCGGCGGGATCATCCCGCCGCGTCCAGCCGGGGAACCGAGGCTGCCGTCCATGCAGGACGTGTGCCTGTCCAGCATCGATATCATGCAGGTAACGATCACGCGCACTCGCTTGGCGGCGGAGCCGCCGGATTTCGTCGTGTCGCCGCGGCTCGCGCATCTGCACCTGCTCGATTTTCACCGCGCCAGGGAGGCAATAGACGAAGGCAAGCGTGCAGCTGGGGAAATCCTTGCCAGCCTCCACGCACTTGGGAATACGCCGACATGAATACTGCGTGAGTGCAATGCGATCCGATGCGGGTCCGGCGCAAAAGTTACCTAAGTGCCCGGTATATACCGTTACCCATGTACTCGGTAAGGACACTGGCGCTTCGGCCGCCCTGGTGGTGCCGGTATTTGCCTGGTTTTACCAGCAGTATTATCCGACAAAGAAATAGGATTCTTCTAGAATCCTTTGCTGAGCGCGAACCAAATGCGCGCCGAGTTATTGGTTCCGATCAGCGTTGGTGTCGGTCCCAGCGGGGTCGCGATGCTGGCCTTGGCGTTCCACTGATCGGACCAGTTCCAGTTGAGCCCGACCCCCGCGTCACTCAAGGTTGCGGTGTTGGGCCCCGCTGCCCAGACCGTATAGTTGATCGTCACATGCTCGCGGTCGCCAAAGCCTACAGCCTGCATTTGTCCGTACCAGAATACGCCCAGCTCATGCCGCCATTCGGCGCTTGCGAGGATTCCGCCATCGGCCGACGGCGCACCCATGTCATAGGCGCGCACTCGCATCGTCAAAGCCGACGCGCCCTGAGGTCCAGTCCAGGCTCCAGATATCAACGCCGCCGGACAACAGCCCATCGCGCACATCCCCGGCCACGCTCGCCGTCCCATTGTCCAGATGGCGGTCGGTGTGCAGATCACTCGCGCCGATCGCATCGTCGAGCTGCTTGTGGTCGTATTGGAGCTGCCCGTAGAGATTGATGGCTGGCGTGCGCACGAACGACTGCTTGACCCAGAGGCTCTCGACCTCCGCGCTGCCGTGGCCATCGAGCGAAGCGAGGCTATCGCCCAGGATGTATAATGCAGCGCCGAGTAAGAGCCGCCCAGGCGGGTGCCCTGACCGTTCAACAGCCAGTCGTAGCTGACGCCGCCGTAGTCCATGTCGCCCGAAGTCAGGCCCGAGAGCCTCAGCGTGTCACCGTGCTGCATTGGATCGATGACGCTCACCGTGCCGCCCAGCCGTGCCCTGCCGGTATAGCGATTACCGTCATTGTCCACCGCCGCGTTGCCGGTCAGCGCCGGTGTGGGGTCCGTCCGCACCTGCAAGTCCGAGGTGCCGGCCGTCTCGCCCGGCTTCAATGTCGCGACGACGGCGACGCCCGGGACATCGGACAACAGCAGCAGCGCGTGATTGAGCGACGCGTCGCTGATTGCCTGCCCGCTTTGCAGCGGAGCAAGCGTCGCCTGCAGCAGGGGATCGACGACGCGGCTGCGATTGTCGAGAGCGATTTGGCCGTAGCGCGCTTCGATGATTACGAAGCGCACCATGCCGTCCTTCATGGTCTGGGCCGGGATGATCGCGCGATCCAGCGGGTAGCCGTGGCTGTGGTAGTAATCGCTGATTCGGCCGGCGAATCGGCCCAATTGGGGGAGCGTGAGGCTTTCGCCTTCCGCCTCTGCAATCAGGGCGTGCAGGGTCGGGGTATCGAATGCGGTATTGCCCGACAGTTGAATGGCCTTGACCAGAAAGAGCGCACTCGGCGGCAGTGTGCCACCGCCTGGCTGTTCGATGGCGAGTCCCGTTCCGCTGGCAGAGGGCGCGGGCGGCATGACCGGCTGCGTCTGTTGCAGGATCGAACCCGCACCGGGTACGACTGGCTCGGCAGCGTGAACGGCCAGCGGCGGAAAAAGCATAGCCAGCGCCGCCGCCAGCGGCTCTCGGGTGCGCAGTCTCTTAGCGTGCATTCACGGCGGCCACGTCGTCCGGCAGCTTCACCCCGCCGCATACGATCCGCAGGGACGGGACCATCGCGTTGATCACTGCTCTCTTATCCATGACGATGCCGGAGACGTCCGCGCAGTCGACTCCGCGTTCGGAGTCCGCGCTTTGTGCCAGGACGACGTCCGGGTTGAGGACCGACAGCGCCAGTCGGATGCTCGTCTGCGAGGAGAGCATCTCAGCCTCGAGCGTGCCCGCCGCGGTCTGGGCCTGACCCAACGTCGCCGCATCAGGGCCCGATGACGGAGGAATCACTGGTGGGATCACTGGCGGAATCACCGGAGGAATCACGGGTGGGATCACAGGTGGAATCACCGGTGGAACCACGGGCGGAACCACAGGCGGGATCACTGGCGGGATCACTGGTGGAATCACCGCCGTACTGCCGCTTTGCAATGTCAGCGCAGTGGCATCGCCTGGTGCCTCGACAAACACGTAGTTCGTGGCCGTCAAACCGCCGCCATCGATGGCGTAGTGGCCGGGCGCACTGCCGGCTGCCGCGTTCGTGGTCCAATCCAACGTGCCAGCGGTGGCATTGGCCTGGTTGTCGGCCAACACGAATCCGCTCAATGTGCCGGATAAGCCTGACGGGGTCTGTCCGGCAGTGAAGGTTGCCGCTGCCGCGGTGTAAGTCAGCGTCGCTGGCGTGATGTTCGCGAACAGGCCCAGCGACTCGGTCAGCGTGTAGTTGCCGGCGCCGGAACCCCCGAGACCATCGCTCGCCGTGACCCCGATGCCGATGCCCACATTCGGCGAGACAAAGCTGCCCGCCTGCGTGAGCGTCACGGTATCGCCCGCAATCACTCCGTTGAGGCTCCCGCCCGTGAGCACCGCGCTGAGCGTACCGTCATAGACTTTGTTGCCGGCGCTCTGGCCGGCGACCGTCAGCGGTGCGGGCGTGATGGTCAGCGTGCCCTCAGCGTAACCAACGATGTATCCGGCCTGATTGGAGTACAGCCCGCCGGGTGCGATGACGTAGCTGCCGACATTGGTCGCAGTTTGTGCCGTGCCGCTGTAGCTCACCGTGCCGAGCAGGTTAACGCTGGGCGTGACGGAATAGCTCACGCTAAATGCCGGGTTGGCCTGACCGTAAGTCCTGCTGGCGTTGTTCGCTGTCGCCGTCAGCGGGGTCATGAAACCGCTCAGAAGAGGATAGGTGAGTCCTTCATACATCACCCAGGTGCTGGCGAAGTCCCACGCCGGGTTTTCCGGGCTGTTGGCTGTGGTCGCCGAAACAAAATTGGCCTGCGTCATCATCTGGGCAGTCGTCATGCCAATGCCACCGCCCGCAGAACTTTGCACAAGCGACGTCGAATTGTTCCAGAAGCTATCGGTCACCACGCCTGCGTTGCTGCTCCCGAGCAGCGCGCCGAGGCCGGCGCCGGTTCCGCTGACGCCTCCGGCAGCATAGGAATTGGTCACGGTGCCTGAAGTGTTGCTTCCGATCAGGCCGCCAACACCCGCGCCGGCAGCGCCGTTTACGCTGCCCGTGGCGTAGCTGCCGCTGATGGGAACGCCGGCCCCATTATTTCCGACCAGTCCGCCGGTGCCCGCACCACCGGTCACACTGTCACCAACCAGGCCCACGTTGCGGATGGCGGCGCCGGCGCCGGTGTCACCGAACAGGCCGACATTGGGCGCCGCCAGACTGATCGTGAGATTGCTGATCGTGTGACCCAATCCGTCGAAGGTTCCGGTAAAGGGCGCCCCGAGATTGCCGATCGGCGTGAAGCCTGCGCCTGCGTTCCAGCCGGCCGTCGCTGCGGCGTTGATGTCGCTGCCCAGCGCGTAATTTCCGGACGGGAACAGATTGATTCCTTGCAGGTCGGTACCGGTCATGCTGCCTGCCGCGCCGAGGGTGTTGATCACCGTGTAGGCCGTGCCCGCGATCGACAGGCTCGGCGTCGTTCCGGGCAACGTGATCGACACACCGCCGTGCAGTATGTACATCCCGGTCCCGCTCGCCGTTGCGGCACCGTTCGTGGTGTTAGGATTGATGACGAGGCCGGCGGCGTTGCCGGTAGCCGTGATGTTGGCGTTGATATTGACGTTGTTGGAGGCAGTGAGCGTCAAGGCGGTGTTCGCACTCCACGCGACTGCGTCGTTCACGTTTACATTGCCCGATCCCGCCGTCTGCCCGGCGCTGTTTTCCACCAACAACGGCGTCGTGCCGAGGTCGCTTGAGAGCGCCGCCCCTGTCATGTCCCCGCCGCTGGCTGCGATGGTGAAGTCCTGCGGATCGATCAGCCAGCTCCCGTACAGCCCCATGGCCGCGGCGGTCGTGACTCTGGCGTCCGCTGCCACTTCGACGTGCGCCGCGGAGGTCTCGATGAAGCCGCCGTTGCCGCCGTTCGGCGCAGAGGCATCGAGCGTGCCGCCGACACTGACGGTGCCTGGCATCATGCCGCCCAGCAAGGTGATGGTGCCGTCATGGTTTTCCACCGTGCGCGCTTCGATCACGCCGATGTTGTTCACCACGCTGGCGACCAGCGCATCCTTGGCGCCGGCTGTCATGATGACTTGTCCGCCGTCAGCCCGGATCAGGCCGCCGTTTTCAGCAAGACTTTGCCAAACGCTCTGATCCACCTGCAAGTGCACGAGACTGTTGTCGCTGAACGTGAGCGTTGCGGCGCTGCCGGCTGCCAGAGCGACGGTGCCCCGCTGGGCGGTGATCGCGCCCTGGTTGCTGACATGACTACCGAGCAGCGCCACATAGCCGCCCGGGTCAGCGTTGATCGTGCCCTCATTGACGACGCTCTCGGTACTGTTGCCGCTGAAGAACTTGGCACTGGCATCGGAGCCGGGGGCATTGAGATCCAGTGTTGCGGCCACCAAGCCACCGACGTTGACCTGCGCGCCGGGCCCAAACAGGATGCCGTTCGGATTGATCAGAAACACCTGACCGTTGGCGTTCAAGTGCCCAAGGATCTGCGTGCCATTGGTGTCGTAGATGCGGTTGACCGCAATCGCGCTGGCGGACGGCTGCACGAATTCCACGGTCTCTTGCGGCGCGATGTTGAAGCTTGTCCAGGTCAGCGAGAGCTGCGGACTCCCCTGCGTAATGGTGGTGATGGCGCCTGACTGGGCGATGCTGCCGATGCCCGCGGTAACCTGTCCGCCGGCAGGACTGCCCGCGTGCGCATAGGCTGCCCCCCGGTACAGCGTCGCCGCGAGCAGCCCATGGCGCTTCATTGAGCCAACCCCTTCCGGGTGAGCTGTTGACCATGCCCCGCGTGCGCCACAATTTTTGAACAACCGGCTCTCCTCGGAATTATCTGCAGCACTCCCGAGCGAAGTGATTGAATGAGCCAAGTATCTCCCTGGCAGCAGGCGGCTCTATTCGGTGGCAAACGTACCGGCGGCTATTGAATAACCCTCGCATCGATCTGTGACGCGCCACACGTTTATTACCGATGAAGGAGCCGAGAAGCGACGTTGGCCCGAGTATTCCGGGTCATTGCTCGTGCGGCGCCGCGCTCGCGAAGACGCTCACCGGGACTTTACGTCGACAACGAGGGCCCAAGACGGTCGTCGTCTGCGCCAATACGAGCGGCGTTGGATAGTTGAGCGCTTCTTCGCTCGGATGCAAAGGGAACGGCGGCGCCTCGTTCGCTGGGAATACTACTCGACCAATTCGCTCGGCTTCGTACAGCTCGCAGCCCTTTGCATGCTGCTCAGGCAATTTTGAGATATGTTCTAGTCACTTAACCGGGCGCGGATTCCTCGCATTGACGGATACCGCGTTAGCGTGTGCAATCAGCTCCCGCCTCACTCGGTCGAAATGACGCAATAAGAACCAACGGAAAGTTAATCAATGAACATGATTTCAAAGTGGACGATGGCCCCAGCGGTCGTGCTGATGTCGGCGGTTATTACGAGTCAATCCGCGCAGGCTGTGACTTTTACCACGCTGTACAGCTTTTGCTCACAAACCGATTGTTCTGACGGCCAAGTCCCCTGGGCGGCGGGGCTGATCCAGGCCACCAATGGCAACTTGTACGGGACAACCGCGGGCGGCGGGGTCAACGGCGACGGTACGGTCTTCCGCCTGTCTGTGGGTCTCGGCCCGTTTGTGGAAACGCAGACCACACTCGGGAAGGTGGGCGCAGCCGTCAAGATTTTAGGGAACCAGCTGAAGGGCGCAACTAGCGTCACGTTCAATGGGACCGCAGCAGCATTCACCGTGGTCTCGGAATCCGAAATTGCCACGACAGTTCCGACCGGCGCAACGACGGGCTACGTTGAAGTGGTAACGCCCCGCGGCACGCTCACGAGCAACGTGGTGTACACGGTGAAACCGTGATCGTCCGCGCCATTTAGATTAGGTGTATGAAGCCGCCGTGTGAGGCGGCTTCCTTTAGATTGAACCGCGTGCAAAAGTGATCGTTGGCAATTCTCGATTGAAGTGACAGATACACGTGTACTGCACGAGCTCACGTGTGCGGCACGATGATGGGATGGTGAAAAAGAAATGGCGCCGGCAGCGATACCTTGATCGATACCCATGTCCGGATGCCGCGGGCTAGCCGCGCCCAGAGCGTGTGCACTCCGGTAACCGCATTCTTTTCACGGATGGCTGATCCGGCCAAACTTTCCTTCCGCGGCGATGCGCCGCGCGGAAGGGAGAGCGAAGATGGCGGCCTTAGCGGAGCGGCAGCAAAAATGTTTGGAGTACGTCAAGCAAGCGCAGGATCTGGGAGTTTTTTCGCGCAGTTTTGTCGTCTCTTTGATTTGAACGCCAACACCTGGTACTCGATCCGCCTGGGTTTGGTGCGCAAAGCCGTAATTGATGGGCGTGCCAAGAAGGATAAACCTCTGAAGGCGAAAGCAATGATTGCGGGAAAATAGAATGGGCGGTCCCGACAGCGGCAGCCGGTGGCGCTACGGCGCGAAGTCCACGACGGATGATTACGAATGATACCGGTGAGGTCCGCCAAGTCCGAGGAAAATGGTGGGAGAGAGAGGCTCGAACCCTCGTCCTCGGCATTATGAGTGCAGACACTGGGTCACGCAAAACTCACGCAGGCATCGTGGGCATCTACGCCGCCCTGCGGCGCCTCCCTGCTTGTGATAAATCTCAAGTCGACTGCAGATTCATCCACAAACGCGCCGGCCTGCATATCACACACAATGCAGCGAAACGTGACTACGACCCAACCATCGCGAACCGGTTCCGAGATCGGCCGTCACTTCCAAGATGGGCGAACCGAACTCAGGAGCCCCGTGTGAACGCCCACGGCACCTCGACCCATTGAATCAACGGCCCTTGAGACGAAATGGCAACAGCATCGGTACCCGCCTGCGGTAGTCCGCGTAGGCGCTTTCGCCCAGCTGCTGGCTAAGCCAGGCCTCCTCCTGGCGAGCCTTCATCCACATACCGGCCAGCAGCAACGCGAAGCCGCCGACGCCAAGCAGGGTGCCCTTAGCCACCGCCGTGAAGAGCAGCGAGAGGAGCAGCCCGCTGTAGATGGGGTGCCGCACCAGTGCGTACGGACCCGAGTCCACGACGCGGTGATCGCTCTTTCGGGTAATACGTGACGACCACAGCGGTCCCAAGTAGAGGCGCGCCCACCAGGCCACCGCAATGCCGAGAGCCACGCCCGCAACGCACACCCAGGCGCCGACCCAACCGACGTGCCACAAGCGGAGCCGGCCCTCATAGCCGTGCGCCGGCGGGAACATCAGCAGCGCGCCGCCGATCAACGGGATTCGGTAGCCGATCTCTGTCGCAAATGCCGGGCGCCGTTCGGTGCGGTTGCTCCAGGCAGCAGCCAGAACCCAGGATAGTACCCAGCCGATCCAGAGCGCGACGATGACGATTCCCGGGCGCATTCGACCTCACCTAGCCTGACCGATAGCTCTTAGTTTAGCAGCGGCGCCGAACTATGAGGGCCGGACGAGTTGAGTCGGCGGCAGTGCGACGGGCGCGACCACGACCAATGCCCTCAAGGCCGCTTCATTCGGCATATCCGCAACAGCAATCCTGACTACTTTGATTCCAGCCGCCTGCAGAAATTGATCCTTTCGTTGATCCCGTTCGCGCTGCACGCGGCGCCCGTGTGAGCGGTCGTCGAGTTCGATAACTGCCGCGGCTGTGAAGTCTGGCGCGCAAACCACAAGATCGGCAACGAGTTGACGAAATCGATTCGAGATCGATTGCGCGCTGCCCGCTGAATCACGGCGAACGATCAGCAGTTGAGAGAGCGCCACCGTCGGCTGCCTCGCCTATCCTGAATCCCTGACGACCCGCAAGTACGGGGTTGATCGAGCCCCAAGGGCTGATTAAATCCACCGAGGCCGGAGCCGCCGACGCTCGCGTCATCAGACGGGGCTTCCCGAGTGGTTACGCCAAAGTGAGGCTAAAACGTCGCACAGAAACCGACACACAAAAAGGTAGCCCGGAAAACCCGCGCACAACCCATTGATTTTGGTGGTGAGAGACACGCCCGAAACGCGCTTGCAAGCCATTGACTCAGGTCAGGAAAGAGTGACTGCTGATTTATGTTGCTCCAAATCTTGCCCCCCGCTGGAATACGACCGAGCACGCGGGAGTTCGCCTACCCGCCGATCCGCCTGCGGCCGCCCGCTCGAGGGGTTTTGCAGCCATACCTGTTGCGGCCCAAGAACTTAAATTGCACGGCCGGATAACATCCCGATTACTGGCCCAGATTCGGTGAGAATATCGGGCCGCTCGGAACCAGGTTAGCTGAGAATGAGACCAGAATATTGATAATCAGCCAGGCGTGTCGTCATCCGTGGCATCGCCGAACAAGAACGATCGCGATTGAAACCAGCGAAACGAGGCGAGACCATAGTGGACTTCGCACCGCTCTGCCGATCGCGTGCGAACGATGCTGTCTAGATTGCCATCCGAGAATTTCGCGCGATACTCGACGATTTCGGAAACTTTATCTCCGGCTGCACGATCCTTCGGGTACGCATAGAACGTGATGTACCCGCTCGGCTCGAGATCATTACCATCCGAATCGATGAAGCGCCCCGATGCCGTAATCCGATAGCGGCACATGCACGGATCCGGGAATGACTTCGTCTGGAAACATGCCCCCGCCTCGCAGGCGTCGTCCGGAAGTGCGGAGTCACAATGGATCTCGTCGAACATTCCCATGATGCACCTCAGCTCGAAGTTGGCGGCGCCGCAGCCCCCGCGTCGTCGACCAGTTTGTAGAACGCCGCCAAGGAAATGGAACGTAGCCCCGCCGGCATGAGAAAATCTGCGCCCAGGCGCGCTGCGAGTGTAGCGGCTTCGCCGAACTCGAGCGCACGGGTGCGCACCACAGCGAAGCAGCGCCCGGGCCGAACCAGCGCGTCATCGATGTCACCCACGTTCGGCAAGTTCGTCGTGAAAATGATCTTTCGTCCCTGCGCCCGCACGACGCCATCCGCGATCGCGAGAAAGCGGTGCAAATCCACATTGCCGTTGGCACGCGCCATCAGCAGGTGATCGGCGTCTTCGATCACGAAGGCATCATGGCTGCCGGTAATGAATTCGACGAAAATCTCGTCATTGTCGAGCGCTCGCTGATCGGCAGTGTAGAGCACCCGCGCGCTATCGCCCTTGCGACCGGAGAGCGCCGCCAGAATCGCACGCACGAGACGAGTTTTGCCTGTGCCCGGAGGGCCTTGCAGGATGAGCACGGCCTCGCGGGACGCGAGATAGCGCGCCACGAAAGCCGCTACCGGTTCACCCAGCGTCGGGTAAGCCTCGCTGAATGGCTGCGGATCGGCCATTTCATCGAACGAAGCGCTGGACAGTCCCGTTGCCCCTTGGAAGTGCCAATCGATGGTAAACATTTCTCTGCGGGCCAGTTGCTCACCGACCAATCGCAAGATGCGATCCCGGGCGCTTTCGAGCCTCGGGATGGAGTCCGCCCAGAAGTCGAAGGTCAGCGAACCATAGTCGATTTTGCGGCGCCCACGCGCAGCAACGAACACGCCGGGCGCGTCGAGCAGCAGGGACGTTGCATCCACCCGGTGTGCGGTCATCCCCATGTGCAGCGCAAGATCGTCGAACAGCTCGTCGATCGGACGCCGGGCGGCGCAGCGTACCGTGCGCTGGATCGCGTAGCTCATCGCGCGCGTATCGAAAGCCTGAATCGCGCGCAGCTGAACTAGCGTCTGCGCGAGGTCGCCCTGCAGCGACAAATGCAGCGGAAACCCCTCGCCAAACGTTGAGACACCTTCGAGATCGAATCTAAACCGATTCATGAGCGCACCCAGAAAAAAAGCCCCTGTTTGTTACGCCAGGGGCTTTATCACCAAAGTGCGGCCGCCCGGCTCGAAGCTAACGCTTCGAGCCGAACCCGAAGCGGTCAAATCAACATATGACTACACGTCGTTTGCAGTGACCGTAAGGTCATTGGCCTTCTCCGAAAGAACGGTTGTTCGCCTGCGCCGAATTTACGGCCGCGTAGAATATCGCCGCATGTGCAATTGTCAATAGCCGCCGGCGGTGCCACCGCGCTGGCGCCGCGACAAAATGACTGCTCGGACCGGTGTCAATTTCCGCAGTGTTCCGCTGCGCAAGAACGCACCAAGAGAAAAATCGGTCGTCCCCGGCGTGACGCCCATCTTTTGGTGTCCGAATTGAAGTGACACCGAAATATGCGTCAAGCCGCAGCGCTGAAAGCCGCTGTGTGTGCGGAGAATAGTCCTCGTAATCTCCGCATTCAACACGGAGATTAACTTGCCACCACGGAGATTACGGATCATAATCGCCGCATAATCAGCGGAGCTTGAATGTACCTGTGGGAGCATGAGAAGTGGCCTGAACTAATCTGGGATGCCGGGCGCCTGGCAGCGTTATTGGCGGAGGTCGCGCGCGAGCAAGGCCGGCTGTTGGGGAGGATGCAGGATCTCGGCTTCGACCTGCGCCGCGAGGCCCACCTCAGTACTCTCACGGAGGATGTGGTCCGCTCCAGCGAAATAGAGGGCGAAAAACTCGACGGCGACCAGGTCAGATCCTCACTGGCACGGCGGCTCGGCATGGACGTCGGCGGATTGGTGCCGGCCGACCGCAATGTCGACGGTGTCGTCGAGATGATGCTCGACGCCACCACGCACTATGCACAGCCCCTGACGGCCGAACGCCTGTTCGGATGGCATGCGGCACTATTCCCCACCGGCCGAAGCGGCCTGCAGAAAATCATTGTCGGCAGCTGGCGGAACGACGCCGACGGACCGATGCGCGTGGTCTCTGGGCCCATCGGCCGGCGGAAGGTGCACTACGAAGCGCCGCCGGCTGGGCGCGTACCAAAGGAAATGGCGCGCTTCCTGAGCTGGTTTGAAGCGCCCGGCGATGCCGACCCGCTGCTCACGGCAGGCCTGGCGCATCTATGGTTCGTCACCATCCATCCGTTTGACGATGGCAATGGGCGCATCGCGCGCGCCATCGGCGACCTGGCGCTCGCCCGCTCCGAACGGAGCGCTCAGCGCTTTTACAGCATGTCTGCGCAGATCCGTCGCGAGCGAGATGACTACTACACGGCTCTGGAGCGCAGCCAGAAAGGGAGGCTTGATATCACGTTGTGGCATGAATGGTTCCTAACATGTCTGCGCCGCGCGATCGGGGGCTCCCAGGAGACACTGGCCCGGGTTCTGGAGAAGGCTCGCTTCTGGGACCGGTTTGCGCAAGCATCGCTGAGCGCCCGGCAAGTCAAGATGCTCAACCGATTGCTCGACGGCTTCAAGGGAAAGCTCACGACGTCGAAATGGGCCAAGCTCGCCAAGTGTTCCCAGGACACGGCCTACCGAGACATCCTGCAGCTCGTTGAACGTGGCGCGCTGCGCCGGGATGCTGCAGGTGGGCGCAGCACGAGCTATTCATTGGCCAGAGACCCGGTGTTCATGCCGCCGCCTTAACCGCGCTGATCCTAAGTCTCGCGCAGGTGTGACGCTCGGGCGGGGCGGCGCGGGTAGAGGCGAAGACTCGTTTCCGGTCATGGACGGCGAACACCTCGCCGCGGACGGGATTGACCGGCCACAACCAGATTTGCCGGCGGAATAAATAAGTGACGCCGGCCAATTGGCGACTTGACCAGGCAGAGACGTGCACCCGCGACCTTTGACAGCGGACAGAGGCGGTAGCGGCGGCATCCGGAAGTGTATTGCAGGGGCGTCGCTGCGGACGGCGACGGCAGCGCAAGGTCGTCGTTGCCTCGTAATTGCTGGCCTGGGCGACGATCTCGGTCCAATACCTCGCAAGTCGCAACCCCCGCGGCGATAGTTCCGCGAGCGAGCCACTATCCGCCAAGACTTCGGGTAAATGGATGCGCCAATGGTTGCCCATCACCCAGACTTCAACTTCTCTTCCGCGTACAGCGACAGCTCGATCATTCGCTCGAGCAGCTGATCGGCCGGCAATCCCGCGAAATTCTTGAGCACGAGTTCCTTGACGTACAGGCGCACCAGATAGCGCAGTTGCAGCGCCCGATTCCGCGTCGCGAACACGAAATCCCGGTGCCCACTGTTGACCACGATGATGTTGCGATCGACATCGAAGCGGCACCGCCACAGTTCCCCCGCCGCCCGTTCGAACGTGTAACCGGGCAGCCCCCGACTGTTGACGGCCGCCGGATTGATGCTTGGTTCCAGGCTGTCGGTGACGGTGATCAACGCATCCGCGCTCGCCGTGACCTCCCGCTGGGTGACGCTCACCCGCACCCGCGTGAGTCCGGGTATCCCGGGCGCCTGATACTCCACCTCCTGGTCCGCCACGCCCGAGAGCGTCCCCGCGCCATCCACCAGCGTCCACGAGAATGTCAGATCGTCCACCACCCGTCGCCGCGACCGATCCCGCGGCAAGGCCTTGAGCTTGCGGGTGTCATTGAGCGACGTGGTGCTCGCGGCCGGCGATACGACGACGCCAAACAGCGCCCCGGCGTACTCGAAGAACTCCCGCTGCGGCGAGTCCCGGGGGGAGGGTTCGGCCACCCCGAGCAGCGGCTCCACCCACTCCGTGCCAGCTGGCACCCCGCCGCCGGACGCGCCCGCGCCGCCCTCCTGGCGCGCCCGCCCTTGAATGTCGAACCAGTCGTATTCCTCCCGCGGTAGCGCAAGCATGGCCTCATGAAAGGCCTTTTGGATGGTCTTGAGCGACTGTTGACTGGCCTGCTCCTCCTCCGCGCGCTGCTGTTCCTCGATCAAGCCTTTGACGTGCGCTTCGAGGGGCGCCAGGGCATCGATGAAGGCCGCGTAGCGCTCATCCTGGATGATCCCGTTACGGGTACCGGGGGTGAGATTGAGGAACGGAACATCGATGAGACCTTGAACGTACCGCGACACCCACGGCGCATGCTCCAAACCGGGAAGCGTCGATAGATCCTCGATCACCCGGGTGCCGACCCGGGTCAGGGCCACCCGAGCGGTGTCCGTGGGCTCCGCGAGGTATAGCTCCGCATAGGCATCCCCGAACGCCGTACGGATCGCCGGCAATTGATGCAGTAGCCGGCCTTCGAACTGCCGCGGCTCGACCTCGTATTGCTTGCGCGCGAGTTTGTCGATCACCGTAACCCGTGCCTGGGAATCCCGAATTCTGTCCCGAAGCTCGGACGCCAGATACCATTGGATCTTCTCGCCGCTCAACGTCCGGATGCCCTCGAGCAGAGGACTGATCTTGAGCTCCGTCCCCTTTTCGGCGAACAACAGCCGTTTGGGGCTGACCTCGTAGCGAGAATCCCCCTTGCTCATGGTCATCTGGTAGGCCTTCTGGTCGGTTCCCGTCGAGGTCATGGTCAACATGTCGCCCACGGTCCAGAAGCTCAACAAGCCGATGCCAAACTCACCCTGCAGGCCGCTGCCGTTGCCGTCGGCCTTCAGGCGCCGCTTGATCGAATCGCAGATATGGGTCGCCACGTATTTGAAGTCCGGAAGGCCATCGTCGTCCCGGGGCACGCCGTCCCCGTCATCCTTGATGGCAAGGTAATGCGCCCCATGTTCCTTGCCGCGCGTGATGGTGATCGTCTTCGCGTGAGCATCGATGCTGTTCTCGACGAATTCTGCAATTGCCTTCAAGGGGTTGCTTTGCGACAGCGCAATGATCCGGATCGCATTCCAGTCATCGCCGATGCGCAGCTTTCCGCTGTCTTTATTCTTCGCTTTCATGCGGGGCAGATGTCGCTGGTGCGACTGTTCAGTGCCGTTCGAATCGTCGCTACCATTGAGGACTCTGCTTCAGTCCGTCGACCGGCAAGACAGGGTCTCCTACCGCATCGGAGATATACCCCTTCTGGTGGAATCGGCCCATGACCTCCCAATCGAAGGATTTCCTGCTCCGATTGCCGTCGTGACGGCCGAGCGACAACAGCGCCAGGCCCGCGTGATCCACTTTGTCCATATCAATGTTTAATGCCATGTACGTATTCCTTAGAATGCGGTCGACTGGCGGGAACATCCGGCAGTCCTTTGAGATAGATGGCCCCGGGTCGATGATTGACATAGCCCTCGAAAATAAACTCCGGCCAATACCGGCGCGACGGACCCCCTTTGAAATGCCGTTTGAACACTTCGCTGTGAGAGCGCTTCGGATCCTTGGCCGCGATGCGGTCAAAATACTGAACCCAGGCCGCCTCATCCGGTGACAACAGCACATAGGGCGAAGTAAAGACCGCGTGATCCCCGTGGCCCGGCAACGCCGGCGGCAGCACGCGCGTGAACCACAGTTCCCCGACGTTCCCGCCATAGCCAGATTCGCAAATGGCGGAGCACCGTTGACCGGTCGCCAGATCAACCAGCCCCACGCCGGCGTTGCTAAGCGACTCAACCCGATAAACCCCCATCCGCGAATCGTTGAAAGCCTGCATGAGGGTGAGCATGGTGGGATGCACGCCAAATTCGATGCCAACCCGCAGGATCACAGAGCCCATTGTTTCCCGGTGCGCATTCCCCGTCATATCAAGGCTCGACCAACCCCAAAAGTAGGACGTGGTGATCGGGCTCATCGGCGGCCAGGAGGGCATGTACTCCTCCTGTGCCTTCCCGATCAGCCTCGCGAAGGCCTGCATCTCCTGAAGTTGCAGCAACTGTTCGGCCATGATCGACATCTGGTTCTGGACGTGGGCATACAGGGCGAAGGCCGGATGCGAGCCCTTCAGCGACTCCGGCGTCGCCACAGTCTTTTGCAGCGCGTGCGCAGACGCCATCCCGTCGCGGAAAGCCGCGAGGTTCACGACGGTCGAGCGCACCTGCCGGCGTATGCTGTCGAGGACGCGGCGGGCAATGGGCGCTTCACTCATGCCAGCGCGAGCTCCCGACCGAGGACTTGGCGAACGAAGCCGCCGGCGGGCTCCTGGGCGACCAGTTCTTTGGTGTGCGACTTGCTATCGTTCGGCGTGCGCAAGTGGCCGGCGGCCTTGAGTGTGCTGTGATACACACCCCAGATATCGAGGGCGGTGATCTCATAGCCATGTCCGCGGGTGAGCCACTGCAGGGCTGCCAATCCCGCCCCGTGGGCGAAGGCCGGTCCGCGAAATCGCGGGCGGCCCGTGCCAGTGTCTTCGGATCACACGGGCAGTCCCGAACGAGCGTCAGGGCCAGCTCGTACAAGCCAAAATCCTTGGCGGTGGCAAACCATTTGCCCTCATCGCCGGGCGATTGGGCAATCAAATCCGACAGAATTTGCGCCTCCGATGCATGTCTCTGGCCGAGATGACTCTGATGTATTTGTCGCCTCTTCTCAGCGGGAAGGTGATGTGCAATGAATGGACAAGCGTTCAGCCTACCAAACCGAGCTCGGATATTCATTTTTCACTCATCGCCGAACGAAGTCCCAAGTATCTGACGAACGGGTCAAAGTCCTTGTCCCGGTACAGCAACGAAAGACCATCAGAAATGCAGCGTGTGGCGATGATCGTGTCGATCGTCTGACGAATCGTCACACCCTTGGCTCTCAAGATTCGAAAGTTCTTGGCAGCTTGGACGGCGATCTCCTTGCCGCCCAGTTCCACAATGATCAATGAACCAAGCAGATCGTTGACGCGATTGAAATCGGCGTCCGCATCGCAACCCTGCAGCACTTCAGCCAGAATCAGATCACCGATGGCCAACGGCTCCGACCCCAGCAACGAATCGAGTCGGTCCGAGTGGGGATCTCGTGTCCCTCTGAAGTAGTCGATCCAGACACTGGAATCAACGAGGATCACCGGTCCTTCCGCATCGCCTCGAGGTCACCTTTCCAATCAATCTTGCCGCGCAGGCCACGGATTGCCTCTTGTTGACGCAGCCGGAGCACCGTACGCAAACCCAATTCGACGGCCTCACGCTTGGTCTTGAGGCCGGTGGCCCGCAACGTGTCCTTCATCAGTTTGTCGTCGATCACGATGTTGGTGCGCATGATGTGTATTTCCTCTACATTTTATACACATTCCATCGTACCGCAAACGCGCTGTCCGAGGCCGAACTTAGGCCAAAAAAGTTGCCCCCAACTGACGCGTGCTGCGATCCTGGGATTCGCGAGCCAACGCCTCAAGCGGCCGATTCAGGCCCTCAAATGCTCGATTTGATTTCCATGCACGTCATTTTTTTTATTATAATAATCAATGACTTATACGACTGGTGGTGAGAGAGGGACTCGAACGTGGCAGCTAACCCTCTGTCTCGATTAGCATTTGTTCGAGTAGCTTTCGATACTGTTCTCCAAAGTATTCCCCACCCTCGATAACGGTACGCTCGAGAACGCTGACGAACGCTGCAGTGATACGAAATTTACCGATGCCACACGAATCTCGTAACGGCGTTGTTCTCGCCATAAATCCCTCGGTCCGAGACTGACCGCTCAGAAGTCGTTAGGCGGCCACCTCCTCGTACGAGAAGTGGGGCGCATCGGCTCGCGTGGAAGCGTGCTCGACAGTGATCGAGCAAATGTTACCCTGGGCGTCGACATCCAGAATGGTGTTCTCGTCCAAGTCGCGAGTCTCCGCAACCGGCACCGAGCGAAACTCGATGTGCAGCGTATCTGTATCGGCAAAGTAGCGTACTTTCATGGGACGAACCCGCGGTCAAAAAAAGCGTTGTGAACCGTCTCACCATCCGGCAATAGAATAACCCGAAGATACCGGTTTTCCATCTCCGGCACCTGACCCAGCGTCGAATTCGACCATCCGCTTGCGCAACCTCCCGGCAAGGGGTCCGAATCGCGCGTTGGATCCACTCATCACGGATCGCGGATCGATCGGGGCGAACCCTCATGGCGTCGAAATAGGCCGTCGTTTTCATGTCGCATCATCCATAAATGCGCAAGAGCCCGCGCTGGTCGCCCGCTGTAACTCAGCAACCATCAACCATCTGCAGCCCAAAATCCAGGCCCGCCGTGACGCCCGCGCCGTATCTTGTAGCGGCAGCTTTTCTGCGTCGCCTGCCCGCAAGCGGCAAGATACGACATGCGCAGGAGGTCATCGTTTGTCTTTTCAGACAAATCCGACTAGTCTTTAACGTATGTCAGCTTGGCCTGCGAGCGCCGATGTTCCCCTCGTCACCGATTCCCACGGAACAATACATGTACGCGGGTCCCGGGCTTACGCCGCGCTGAAATTCGGATTCGGATCGACCGCTTTTTGGTAGGCGGACACCGCATTGGAATAGGCGTATCGGTTGTATGAACAAGTCGGCTCCATAGTGCGTCGAGTGAATCGCCGCTCTCGCGACCATCAATTCAGAAGCTTTCGACGGAGTGCGAAGCGCCTGGCTGGTGGGGCGCACGTGGGGAACCGGTCAGCGGGGAAAGCGGCGGGCGCCGCGCGGCGCCCTCCACCAAGCTCACCCTGTGCGTGCTGAGCATCAACCCGCGGTCGATCCATGGAATTAGCGCAGATCGAGCGCCAGCGCGCAGGGCGGAGACGGCTGATAGATCTTGTTCCTCTCCCCCTTGGCGATCACGAACGTGATAAAGAGGCGCGCGGGGGCCGCATCGACATTTCGGACAAAGTGCGGCTGGTCATCCTCCGTGAAGAAATCCCCGGCTTTGTGAATGTGCTTGAGGCATTTGGCGTCGTACCATTCGACCGATCCGTCCGCTATGGTAACGAGAACGATGCCGGGGTGCATATGCCAACCGGTACTGGTGCCTTGTTGCATGGTGTAATCCTGGAACACGAATACCGACGGACTGCGGGTTTTATAGCTCACGGAGACGTTTTCCTCGAATTCGGCCGCCGGAAGATTGAGCTGCACGGGATCGGTCGCGTCGGGATCGATCACCAAGGTGTAATTGACCGCGGCCGTGCCGCCGCTTGGGCCCGACTGCGTGGCCTGGGCCATCAAGATCGGGAACGCCCCCGCGAGTGCAATCGCAAGCTGGCATGCACCGCGTCTCCAGAGCGATTGCATCTAGGATATCCCTTCACACACATTGCGATCGTCGCGATGCCCGGCCAGGAACACCTCGCGCACCAGGGGATCGGATTCAATCTCATCGATGGCGAACCGGCGTTGCTCCTTGGGCAGCCACTTGCAGACTTCGCGCGCGAGATCCTTCGCGGTCGCATCCAAATTCGAGACATTCCACAATGACCCCGCGTCATCGGCCACAGTAAGAATCCTGCGCCCGTCAGGCGCTACGGCTGCTTGCCGCATCAGATTGGCGCGTTGCAGGCGCTGAAGCTCGCGGCCGCTGGCTACATCCCAAATACGGGCGGTGTGGTCGGCCGATGCAGTGATCACGTGCCGCCCGTCGGGTGTAAACACGGCCGACAGGACCGCGCCCTCATGATTGAACCTTGCGAGTTCGCGCCCGGTGTTGACGTCCCACACTGTCGCCGACCTGTCGGAGGACGCGGTCACGACCGAATTTCCGTCGGGCGAGAATTGAGCTTGAAGAACCGAGCCGGAGGCAGTCTCTCCGCGGCTCAGCCTGATGACTTCTTTGCCGGTCGCCGTGTCCCAGATTCTTGCCGTCTGATCATCGGACGCGGTCACGATGCGCCGCCCATCCCGCGCGAATTCGGCCCGTCGAACGGCTTTCTCGTGCTGCAGACGGGCGAGCTCCCGGCCGGTGACCGCGTCCCAGACGCGCGCGGTATGGTCCGCTGAAGCGGTGAGCGCGCGGGAACCGTCGGGCGAGAACACCGCGGAGTTCACCTGGCCATCGAGAGTCAACCGCAGGAGTTCGCGCCGCGTCTGCGCGTCCCAGATGCGGGCTGTAAGATCGTCCCCAGCCGTGATGACACGGCGGCCGTCCGGCGAGAAGCACGCTTGCCGCACCTTGCTCACGTCGTGACTTAGACGTCCAAGCTCGCGGCCGCTGGCCACGTCCCAGATGATCGCCAGTTGATCGCCCGCGACCGTGACGACACGCCCTCCGTCGGCGGAAAACGCCGCGGCGCGTACGCCAGCATCATGCTGCAGTTGCGCAACCTGTCGGCCGGTCGCGGTTTCCCAGACCCGGGCGGTGTGGTCGTCCGATGCCGTCACTACATACCGACTGTCGTCGGAGAATGCCGCTTGCTGAACGTTCGCCCCATGCGAGAGCGTCACGCCGAGGCTGCGCGAGGTGTCCCACAACTGGGCAGTGTTGCCTTGAGAGGCGGTGAGTACTTTAGTGTGGTCTGGCGAGAACGAGGCTGATTCGACTCCGGCGCTGTGTTCGAGCCGTGCGAGTTCGCGGCCGCTGGAAGCATCCCAGAGGCGCGCCGACCGATCGTCCGATGAGGTCAGTACCCAGAGGCCGTCGGCGGAGAAGACGGCTTGACGGACTTTCCCATCGTGCTGAAGACGCGCTATCTCCCGGCCGGCCGAGAGGTCCTCAAGATGGTTGGTGGCTCTTGCGATCGCCACTCTCATTCTCTGAAGATCGGGCGGCAGCAACGCATCGCGCTGCAGTTGAACGGCGTGCCGCTCGTGGACCAGATCGAGGCGCTCGGTCGCATCCCATAGACGCGCGGTGCCGTCGTCGGAAGCGGTCACTACCTCGCGGCCGTCGGGTGAGAAGGCCGCCTGTGCGACGGCGGCGTCGTGCTCGTAGCGCGCGAGCTCGCGCCCGCTGTGCGCGTCCCAGATCCGGGCCGTGCGGTCTCGGGAAGCCGTGACGATCCGGGCACCGTCGGGCGAGAAGGCCGATTGATACACGATGTCGTCGTGCTTTAACTCGAGCAGCTCGCGACCCGTTGCGGCGTCCCAGACTTGCGCGACATCGTTGGTCGAGGAGGTGACCACTGACCGACCGTCCGGCGAGAATGCGGCGTGCCGCAAGCCCGTCAGCCGGGGAACGGTGGACGAGGATCCTCGTTGATGCAGCTCGGCCACAAGATTTAACTGCACCACCTTGATCACTTCCAGCATTTCCAGGCCGTCCTTGAGACGCGCGAGGTTGCGGCCCGTTCCCGCGTCCCACAGCCAGGCCGTTCCATCGCTCGAGATCGTCGCCACGCGCGTGCCGTCGGCTGAGAAGATCGCCTGCAAAACGTTGGAGAAATTCTTGTCGCCGTGCTCGAGCTGCACCAGCAGCCGACCGCTGTCCGCGTCCCAGATCCGCGCCAGGTTGTCTCCCGACGCAGTGAGGACGCGCCGATCGTCCCGTGAGAAACTCGCCTGCCAGACCTTCGCATTGTGTTGAAGTCGCCGGACCTCTCGGCCGCTCGATGCGTCCCAGATGCGGACCGTGTGGTCCTCGGACGCGGTCGCGACCCGCTGCCCGTTGCTCGAAAGCGTCGCCTGAAGCACGGAATCCCCGTGCCCTGAAAGGAGCGAGGTGCGGTCGATCGCGAGCACGGCCGCGAGCAGCACTGGCCGCGCGCGCGCGTCCGAGCCCACGCCCGCCAACGTGCTCGCCAGCGCGTACCGCACCGCGGGGGGCAGCTCGGCGTTATGCAGCCGGTCCCAGGCCTTGGCCTCGAATTGAGCGGCGATCGCTTGCGAGGCGGTATTGCGCGCGCGTTCGAAATAGAACCCGAAAAAGGTCGCAATGACCGCCAAGCTCCCCATGCTCACCACGACCGCCTGTCTGATGCGCGCCGCACGCCGCGCGCGCCGCGCCGATTGCCCGGCGAAGCGCTCGGCTACCGGAGGAAGAGGGATTCGGGATTCGACGACCCTGCGGATCGAGGCGAGCCGATCGTGGGCGACGACCAGCCAATCCGGCTGCTCGCCGTGCTGTTGCCACCGGCGCGCTTCGCTGATCAGTAAATCCCTGGCCTGCAGCAGTGCGCCTTCCTGCGTCAGCCAATCCCGGAGCTGCGGCCACGTGCGCAGCAGTGCCTCATGCGCAAATGCCACAACCGCGATACCGTCGTGCTGATCGGTGACGCACAGGCGCGCGCTAACGAGCCGTTCGAGCAAGCTCCTCTGGACCGCGTCGGTCTCAATCTCGGCCGTGGCGGCGTAGCGGCGCGACGGCTGTCCATCGTCATCGACGCCGACGAGACTGCGAAAAATCCGCGGCGCCGCCCGCTTCGACTCTGCATCGCTCAGCGTCGTTTCGGCGCTCGTCGCGATGCTGCCCGCCATGCCGCCGAGCTCGTGGTAGGCCGCGTAGGTGAGCTCCCTGCCCGAGCGATTCTCGTACAGCTTAAACAAGGTGAATTGCAGCAACGGCAGCGCGTTCTCACGGTCGCGATAGGCCTCTTCACGCAACAGCTGGTCGAGGCGTTTGCCGGACGGGTCCCTCCCGAACGCGAGGCCCGCCGCGGCAGCGGGACGGCTTATCACATCGTCGAGCGCCGGGCCGAGCATCCGTTCGAGGTAGTACTGTCCCTCATTGGAGCCGAACACCTGCCGCAGCGTGGGGTGTTGCTTGAGCTGCGGCACCGCATCCGCGCGGATGGAGGCGAGGGTCCACACTCCATCTGCCTGCAGCTGCAGCAGAAATCGCCCCAGGTCGCCGACCACGGAATCGGCAAGCCCGATGGTAAAGAGCTCCTCGAATTGGTCGATCAGCCACACGAAGCGCTGCAGACTCGGCCAACGCTCGCGGCGCAGCGCCGCCAGGTCCGCAAGGTTCGCGCATTCACGGTCCAGACGCCCTGCGAGTTCGGGAAGAGTGTTCCAGCATTCGCGAATCGATTCGGCGATCTTCGGCTCCTGCGCACCGGCCGGCAGGAGTCCGAGCCGCCAAGTCGCCGCTTTGACGCTGTCGCGGATCGGCCTAGACTTGATCAGGCTCTCTATGTCATTGGGTTGCGAGGAAGGATTGACCAATGCCGGCAGCACGCCAGCGCGTAGAAACGAGCTCTTGCCACAGCCGCTCGCCCCTTCCACCAGTGCCCCCGGGACACCCGCCGCCTCGCGGCGCACCAGCTGCGCGACGAGCTCACGGACCTCGGCGTCCCGGCCGAAGAAAATGGACCGGTGCTCGTACCCGAAGTACTCGAGGCCGCGAAACGGGTTGCGCAGGTACACCTTCTCGAGTGTGATCCCGAGGTAATTCAGCGCCTCTTCCAGGCAGTTCACGGGCTGCAAATGAACATGCGCGGGGACTTCGGCGGCGGCGCTCCATTCCGCCACGCTGGCGCCGTCCGCGGCGGGATAAAAGACGACGGCGGCGGTCTCGCCGCTCAGGGCGCGAACGGCGGCGGCGACCTTCGCCACCGTGTTCTTGACGCTTTGAACCGCCGCGGTATGCTCCGTGCTCCGCGCCGCGCTGTCCATATCGAGCACACCGGTGGCTGCGATGGCCGGATAACCGCCGTTCCTCTTCCAGCGGGACGTGATCAACGCGAGCGCGAATAATAAATCGCCGCTGCGGCCCGCCACATTGATGTGCGCGCCGTGCACCTCGTACTCGACCCAAATCTGTGAGCGGACCATGCCCTCGCCCGCTAGAATCCGGTACGCGAGCTCGCCGGCGGCCTTCGCGGACTCGAACAGGAGATCATTTCTGACCGGCCGAAAGTGCACGGATACCCCGACACTTCCCGGGAATTCACGGAGCTGCCTGATGATGATCCGGGGACTGGTCGCGATCCCTTCGGCATCCACCAGCAGCAGTCGGTACGTCATGCGTCCTGATCTTGCGCCGGGTAGTCAGGCTCTTCGAGTTTGACCTTGCCGGATGCGAAATCCGTCATCGAGATGTGAACGCCGGACGGCAACGCGCCAATGGCCTTGCCGTCCGCATCGAATTGCCCGAGCGAGAATCGCTCCACGCCGTTCCAGAGATGCGGCGTTCTGCCGTAGACATGGGACCTGAGCTCAGGGGGAGCTTGAACGAGCACGCAGATCGGCAGCGGCGCCGCGCCGTCTCCGTCATCGTAAGCGAGGGTCACGCGAAACCCTGTTGTCGTGGTGACCTCAGGCGGCCGCGCATCATCGTCCAGGCCCGCTGCGGCGAGCAGTTGAATTACCTCGATAGGGCGCCCGGGCGATGAATCGTGGGCAGCCTCTTGCGCGGCGAACTCGGCCGCGCGCAGCGCCTCATCGCGCGCGGCGCGCGCGGCGCGGAGCAGGACCGCTTGACGGTCGGGGCCAGGCGCGGGGGCGCGGAACTTCGCGGCCGTCCAGCGCGTGAATTGATCAAAATCCGGCGGAGGGGCATTACGGGGCATTCGCGTTTACTCCACGGTGGAACGCGCGCGCCGTCGAGCCCATGGAGTGTGCAGCGAACCGCTCATAGGCCTCTTGGACGAGTTCGACGACGTACTTCACCTGATTTCGGGAAAGATCCAGTTGCGCCGCGATCTGGGCTTGCGTGTAACCCTCACCCATGAGGCCGAGCACCGCGGTGATCCGCTGGAGCTTACGCGTCAACGAGTCCAGCTTATGGCGCTCCGCGCTGGCGCGACGGGTACCCGCGGCGATTGCGCAAGCGCGAGCCGCGTCCTCGACCGGCTTGCGCAGATACTCATAGAAACGCTCAAATAGATCTTCGTTTTCATATTGCGGTGTCGGATCGACGGCCGGCACCGCGGAGCCCGGCAGGCCCTGGGCCATGGCCGGAGCAGCGCGGTCGACGCACTCCTCGCCGTCGCAGGCCGCCGCGGAATCGAGCTTGAGATCCACGACGGGGTGCCGCGAATCTGTCGCGCCCTCATCGGCCGCCGCCTCGAGTTCCGATGCAGCCGCGACTCGGCCTCCGCGCTTCTGTCGACCCCGTTTCCTGCGCTCATCGAGATAAATGGTCATCGCGATTTCGAACAGGTAGCTGTTGGTGGGTACCCGCAGGCGCGGGACGGCATCCACGATCACGGAAGTCCCTTCGACGAATGGCACAAGCCCGTGGTGGCTCCCGACGGCTGCCTGCAAGCGCTCCGAGTGTCCGGCCGCGTCGGCGACAACCGCCTTCGCGAACGCCTTCGCCGACGCGTAGCTTACCCGCGCCTCCGCATCGAGCGGCTCGCCAGTGTCGACATCCGCTTCGGCCTCTCGTTCGTCCGAATCCCAGTGCAGGCCCAAGCGGACTGTGTGCAGGATATGACAACCTTGGCGCTGCAACCGCGGTATTCGTTCCGCCAAGTCGCGTATCGATTCCTGCCAATCCCAATCGGTCGGCTGTTCGATCCTGGGCAGCCCAAAGCCCATCGCGCTCCGTCGGAACGACGCCACATCGCCCTTCCAGCCATTGACCTCGCGCTCGTGGAAGGGACCGAGAGTTAAGGGACGAACGCACTCGAGCGCCCGCTCGATGGATTGCGATGCCTCACGGCGAGAGCGTCCCAGGCGATCGAAGAGTCGCAGCAGCGCATCTTGGGCGAGATCTTCCAGATCCGAGGGGTCCCATCGGGAGATCCGCAGAAGATGGCGCACGACAGCCGGAAAGGCGATCGAAAAATAAGCATTGAAGGCGAGCTCGAAACGCTTCTCGTCGGATTCGCCGAGCCATGCGTATAGCCGACGGTCCAGAGAGGTTATTTTTATGCTGGACATAGCCGCCGGGCCGCCGTCGCGAAATGTTTCCCCGGCCGATATTGCCTCAGAAGCCGGGCCGCTGGCAACCGCTGATACCGATGATTCAGCTCGGGGGCTCATATACGGCAGATCGACGATGAGCGCGGCTTTGGTGAAAAATCTTTCACCAAATCCGCAATGAGCGTCGTCAAACGAGCAGGACGGCACGAGTCGACACATCTCACCGTCTAGAACGAGAACTCACCTTCCACGACGCTCTTCGGGAGATAATCATGAATACCGCTAACACCGTCAACCGCCTCCGTACCGTGATGGCCGCCGCGCTCTTCGGCGCCGCCGCTTCAAGCCTGGCCGCGCTGCCGGCGGCAGCCGAGGCGCAGCCTTCGGTGACCGTCAATCGCCATGTCACGAATTGGCAGTCGTTCGACGTGCCGGAGGCGGGCCCCGGTGGCACCTCCCCGGTCGCGATGAACGATCTTGGGGTGATCGTCGGCAACTACAGCGATGCGAACGGTGTGCAGCACGGGTTCGTGCGCGACGCCTTCGGTTGCATCACGAGCTTCGATCCTCCCGGTTCGCAGTACACCGCCCCACAGGGCGTCAACCAAGAGGGGGTCATCGTCGGGAACTTCTATGACGCGGCCGGCAACTCGCATGGCTTCCTGCGTTCGGCTCACGGTGTCATCACCGTCTACGATGACCCGCACGCCGGCGGATCACCTTTGAACACGGTTATCAGGGCGATCAACGACTTCCGGTCCATCGTGGGCTACTTTACCGATGCGAGCGGCAACGATCACGGCTTCCTGCGCAAACCGGATGGCTCCGAGGTGGTCATCGATGGACCGGGGTCGGGCGGCATCTTCACACACGTCGGTCAGATCAATGATCGGGGTGAGGTCGGTGGCCAGTTCTTCGACGGCAGTGGCGTTTGGCACGCGCTGCTTCGACATCCGGACGGTACGCTCGTGGTGGTCGATGCGCCGGGGGCCGGCACTTACGGCAATACGGGGACCTTCATCGGCTTCAATCAGGCCTTGAACTTGAATGGTGAGATCACGGGCGAGTACGCGGACAACAATAATGGCTACCACGGCTATGTGCGCTTCGCGAACGGTACATTCGCCGAGTTCCTGGCGCCGCATGCGGGCACCAACCAGGGGAACGGAACCTATCCCGCGTCCTTGAACCTGTGGGGCACGGTCGTCGGCTTCAGTTACGACGCCAAGGGCAATGATCATGCTTTCGTGCGTTTCGCGAACTGCGGCCTCACCCAGTTTGACGCGCCGGAGCCGGGCAGCCAGGGCACCTACCCGAACGCCGTGAACTCAGTGAACCTGTTCACGGGTACGTACTACGACGCAAACGGGACAGCGCACGGTTTTACCGCAGTAGCGAACTGTAAGTAGCACGCTGCTGCGATGCGGGGCCGCCAACCACGGCTGCCTGGCGATCCCGAGAGGTACAGGGAGCGACGGTGACCCCGTCCGCCTTCGCCCTATCGAGCGTGTCGGCAAGGGTCGCGCCCTGATTCTGGAAGCTCAACCGCATCGGTACGACTGATAGTTTCGACCCGACAAGCCGATGCAGCGCCGCTCTTTGCAATCGACACGAGCGCCGCAGCGACACGATCGATCCATCGGGAAGATCGATCGCGCCGACTATTTGCCTATTTGCCGAGCTTCGAAATGATCTCGTCGCTCATGATCTTCTGGGCCTTCTGCCCTTCTGGAGTACCGAAATTATTGACCAGTTCCGTGACGGCGCTATTGACGACGGCGACCCGGACGCCCATCTCCCGCAAACTGGCATAGGTGAGTTCATCGCCGAGGGTCGACATCGTGCCGCACGCGTCCGCTACAACCATCACCTGGTAACCCAAACCCACCGCGTCTGCTGGATCGACCGATCGTGGACTTTGAGGGTGGCCAACTATTGCTCGTAGAACAGCGCCCTCGCAAGCAATCGAGACCGCGCGTCATAAGTGACGATTCCGTTGACGCTCGACGAATCCGGCGGTCTGTTTCGGGAATTCCGGGTCGCCAACACGCCGACGCTGCTCGTGGCCGATGCGCACGGAAAAATCGTGCGGCGAATCGACTCAGGCTCGGTCGACTCCTTGGCGCAGGTGTTGCGCGATCTGTGACCTCAAATCGCCTAGCCAGGCAGACGCCGCTCTCCAGTGGTCCGGGGCGTAAGGCGTGAAGGAGTGCGGCCCTAGCAAGGAGGTTAATCTGCTGGCGTTTCTCAAACCGCTTCGGTTTCCCTGCGCATTGCATCCTCGGCCGCTTTGACAAGAAAGGCCGAGCGAGAGGCCGCATTGTGACTCTCCACATAGGCATCAATTCGGCGCAGTGTGAGCGCCGGAACGGTGATGTTGATCTTCTCTGCGGGTCCGAAGAACTTCTCAACTTCCACATCCACGATTCCCCAAGCCCAGCCCTTGAATTCCTGATCCTTCTGCCATGCGCTCATGGACTTCACCACCGGCAGATCCTTCTTATCCTCGGCCAACATCTCGCAATGAATCTCAATGGCCTGACGAGCGTTCTCGAAGGCTTCCTCAACCGTATCGCCAGCGCTAAAGCAGCCGGGCAAATCCGGAACCACCACACCGACGGCGGTCTTTTTTGTTCCTGCTTCAATTGCAATGGTGAATTTCATTTGAGGCCTGCCTGCTTACGCATTTTGTTGACCAACCCGGTGCCCAAATCCTTTTTAGGGTGCGGTACTGATATATGACCTGGTCTTTGTGGATGCTTAAAAATGTAATGACTACCTACAACTCGATCCTCATACCAACCGGCCCTTTTTAGTTCGCGAACAAGGTCCCTGCTGTGCACGGTAGGTATAGTACCCACTATCCGCAGGCATCGTCAACACCATTCCCACCCATCCAGGACGCCGGCATGTCTCCACAAATCTTTGCGGAATCAAGGAGTGAACCACAGGAGGGGTTGCCGCGACGTGTGTCCGACTCGGGGCGTTTATACGTTCATACCTTCGGCGGCCGCGTTGCCGCGTTTTCGCACTTGCACTTACCATGCACTTACGACAAGCAGGGTCGGACGTTCGAAAAATGTAACTGCTTGAATGTATAAGTATTTTGGTGGTGAGAGAGGGATTATTCGCGCTGCGCGCTCACCCCTGCGGGGCCGTCGGCGAAACCGCCGACGTTCAACGCGCCCGGACGGTCGCGTTGTCGAACCCAGACTTTTTTGTTTGTCGAGGGTTCGAGTTAGGGTCGTCGGACAATGGATGACGAACAGGGGTATTCGGGCGCGAATACAATTGGTGGTGAGAGAGGGACTCGAACCCTCGACCTCGGCATTATGAGTGCCACGCTCTAACCAGCTGAGCTACCTCACCACGAAGAGCCGCGGATTCTGCGGAGCCGGGCGCCCGCTGTCAAGCTCGAAATACGCCAGACTCTTGTAAAATCAGCAAGTTACGCGCACACAAACAACCGAGATTACCTGCGCGCGGCGACCACCGGGACGCCCGGCGGTTTCTCCACGACCATCCCTGAAGGAACCTTTGGCTGGAGCATATTGCCGATACTCTATATATCCCTCTCCGGCGGGGGCACCGTCAAGGGCGATATCTCGTAGGAGTCGCCCGTTTTGCGCCGCCGCTAGACGTTGAATCGAAAGTGCATCACATCCCCTTCGCGGACGATGTATTCCTTTCCCTCGAGACGCAGCTTCCCGGCCTCCTTCGCCCCCGCCTCGCCCTTGTAGGCGATGAAGTCCTCGTAGGCGATGACCTCGGCGCGGATGAACCCATGTTCGAAGTCGGTGTGGATCACGCCCGCCGCCTGAGGCGCCGTTGACCCCGCGTGCACCGTCCACGCGCGCACTTCCTTGACGCCCGCGGTGAAGTAGGTCTGAAGTCCCAGGAGCGCATACGCGCCCCGGATGACGCGGTTCAGCCCCGGCTCATCCAGCTTCAACTCCTTCAAGAAATCCGCGCGGTCCGCCTCGTCGAGCTGCGAGATCTCCGCCTCGATGGCGGCGCATACCGGCACCACGACGGCGCCTTCGGCCTTCGCCAGCTCGCGCACGCGGTCGAGCCGCGGGTTGCCGGTGAATCCGCTCTCATCGACGTTGGCCACGTACATGACGGGTTTGTCGGTGAGCAGGTGGTAGTCGCGCAGGAGCGCCTTTTCGTTGGCATCCAGGCCCATCGTCCGGACGGCCTGCGCCGCATCGAGGTGCTTGCGCACCCGGTCCAGGAGATCGCGCGCGCGAATCGCCTCCTTGTCGGAGGTCTTGGCCGCCTTCACCGCCTTCTGATACGCCCGGTCGATGCTGTCCAGGTCGGCGAGCGCAAGCTCCGTATTGATGACCTCGATGTCGCGCGCCGGGTCGATGGTGCCCGCGACGTGAATGATGTCGTCGTTCTCGAAGCACCGCACCACGTGTGCGATGGCGTCGACTTCCCGGATGTGCGCCAGGAATTTGTTGCCGAGCCCCTCGCCCTTGGAAGCGCCCGCCACCAGGCCCGCGATGTCGACGAACTCCACCGTGGTCGGCAATATGCGCTCGGGTTTCACGATGGCGGCGAGCGCCTCGAGCCGCGGATCCGGCACCGGCACGACGCCGACGTTGGGATCAATGGTACAAAAAGGATAATTTTCCGCGGCGATCTGCGCGCGCGTGAGCGCGTTGAACAGAGTGGATTTTCCCACGTTGGGCAGACCGACGATTCCGCAACGAATTGGCATCAAGGTTTTCCTGCACGGCTGTGCAATTTGGTCATCGCGCGCTCGGCGCCCTGTTCCAGTATCACCGGCATGGCGTCCGCCGCTTGGGCGACGGCGTCCATGATCAGATCCTCCTCGTGGCTGGGCGCGCGCGACAGCACGTAGTCGATCACGTCGGCCTTGTTCCCCGGGTGGCCTATTCCCAGGCGCAGGCGCCAGAAACTCTCGCCGATGTGGGCGATGATGTCCCGCATCCCGTTGTGGCCGCCATGGCCGCCGCCCTGCTTGAGGCGAATGCTGCCCACCGGCAGGTCGAGTTCATCATAGACCACGAGAATGTCGTCGGGAGCGATCTTGTAGAAGTCGCTGAGCTGCCGGACCGACAGCCCGCTGCGATTCATGTAGGTCGTGGGCTTCAACAGGATGAGTTCCCGGCCGCTGATGGTGACGCGCGCGATCTCGCCGGAGAATTTCCGGTAGTCGCGGAACTCCGCGCCATGCTGCCGCGCAAGCACGTCGACGAACCAGAACCCCGCGTTGTGCCGGGTCACTTGGTGTTCCGGTCCCGGATTTCCGAGACCGACGATAACGCGCAACGGTAACCCAGCCATCGTGGACTCACCCAATTCTTTTCAGAACCTGAAAAAGCAAGGGCCGCCACTGCGACGGCCCTCCAAGCAACGCCTTGGCTCTGAATTACTTCTTCGCGTCCTTCTTCGCGGGTTCCTTCTTCGCGTCCGCCTTCGCGGGTTCGGCCTTCTTCGCCGCATCGCCGCCGGCCGCCGCCGCCGCTGGCGCCGCCGCCGCACCCTCCGCGGGCGCCGCTCCGGCCGCCGCTGCGGTCGGCTCGGGTTCTTCCGCACGCGGGCTGTAGATCGCCGCCACCGCCGCATCTTCCTTGGCGAGGGAAACCAATTCCACGCCGGCGGGAACCGTCAGCTGCGACAAGTGGATGCTCTCGTTGAGCCCCAGGCTCGACATGTCCACTTCGATGAACTCCGGAAGGTCCTTCGGCAGGCAGCTGACCTCCACGTCGTTTCGCAGGTGCGACACCATGCCGCCCTGCGTCTTGACCCCCGGCGCCACCGCCGCGCCCACGAAGTGCAACGGAATGCTGATGCGGATCTTCTCGTTGTCCTCCACGCGCTGAAGATCGATGTGCACGACCGCGTTCTTGAAGGGATGCCGCTGCACGTCCTTCAGGATGGCGGCCTGCGACTGATCGCCGAGCTTCAGGCTCAATATGGTCGAGTAGAAGCGCTCGTTCTCGAGCATGATCATGAGCTTTTGATGGCTCAAGGTCAGCGCCCGGGCTTCCGAGTGACCGCCGTAAAGAATTGCCGGCACTTTTCCTTCGCGACGCAGGCGGCGGCTCGCACCTTTGCCTTGCGTCTCGCGGAACTCGGCAACGAGTTCAAATGAGGTTTTCATAATCGTCTCCAGTTGCATCGAATACACGATGTCCCCGCACCGCGACCAGTTTGCGGGGGCATCGACCCAAAATCGTCTCAATCGACGTACAGCGAGCTGACCGATTCCTCGTCGTTGATGCGCCGTATCGTCTCCGCCAGCAGCCCCGCAACGCTCAGCTGCCGTATGCGGCTGCACGCCCGGCCCTCTTCCGACAGGGGAATCGTGTCGGTGACCACCAGTTCGTCGAGCACCGATTTCGATATGCGCTCGATCGCGGAGCCCGACAGCACGGCATGCGTGATGTAGGCCACCACCCGGATCGCGCCCTCGTCCTTCAACGCCTGCGCGGCCTGGCACAACGTTCCCGCCGTGTCGACCATGTCGTCGACCAGCATGCAGTTCTTGCCCTCGACCCTGCCGATGATGTTCATCACCTTGGACTCGTTCGGGCGCGGCCGGCGCTTGTCGATGATTGCCAGCTCCGCATCGTCGAGGCGCTTCGCAAGCGCCCGGGCCCTGACCACGCCGCCGACGTCCGGCGACACCACCACCATGTCCCCGTCCTTGTGCTTCCACGCATCGCCGAGCAGCACCGGGGAGGCGTACACATTGTCGACCGGTATGTCGAAAAACCCCTGGATCTGGTCCGCGTGCAGATCGACGGTCAAAAGCCGGTCGACGCCCGCGCGCACCACCATGTTCGCCACCAGCTTCGCCGCAATGGCGACGCGCGTGGCGCGCGGCCGCCGGTCCTGGCGCGCGTATCCGAAGTACGGCATCACCGCCGTGATGCGCCGCGCCGAGGCCCGCCGGCATGCGTCCGTCATCATCAGCAGTTCCATCAGATTGTCGTTCGCCGGCGGACACGTGGGCTGCACGATGAACACGTCCCGGCCGCGCACGTTCTCCATGAGTTCGGCGTTCACCTCGCCGTCGCTGAACCGCCCGACGTGCGCGCGACCCAAGGGCACCTTCAGATGCCGGGTAATATCCTGCGCCAGCGCCGGGTTCGCGTTTACCGCGAACACCCAGATGTTTGACGAATCGAACTCGTTATTTCGCGACATAGCAAATCCAACCGGAACCTTCGTGCGGCAATTGGCTGGGGTGGAAGGATTCGAACCTCCGTATGGCGGGATCAAAACCCGCTGCCTTACCGCTTGGCGACACCCCAACTCGAAAAATCAATGCCCGGCGGCCCTCGCGGGCGCCTACGCGGCCGACAGCCTTTCCAACAAGGGCGAGACGTTCAACCCGCGTACCAAATAAGCCTCGAAATCCGGCGGCAGCTTGGCGATGATCTCGCGGCCGCGGTCCGGCGACTCGAGCGCCAGAAACACGCAGGCTCCGGTGCCCGTCAACCGCGCATTCCCGAATTGCGACAACCAATCGATCGCGCGCGCCACTTGCGTATATCGCCGGCGCACCACGCCTAAGCAGTCGTTTCTTCCACCGGAGGCCAGGAAACCGTTAATTGTGGTGGGTGGGGAATTCCTTGTCAATTCCGGATCCTGGAACACGGCCGCGGTACTCACGAACACATTTGGCTTCAAAATCAGATAGTTACACTCAGCCGGGGCGCGCGGCGGGAGGAACGGAGTCAGCCGCTCACCGACCCCTTCGGCAAAGGCCGCCCGGCCGTGAACGAATACCGGCACGTCGGCGCCCAGTTTGAGGCCGATCTGCGCCAATCTTTCCGCCGGCAATTCAAGATTCCAAAGCCGGTTCAGCGCCACCAGGCACGTGGCGGCATCGGAGCTGCCGCCCCCCAGCCCCGCTCCCATGGGAATCCGCTTCACCACGTCCACGGTCGCTCCCAGCGTGCATCCCGTCGCTGCTTGCAGGGCACGGGCCGCGCGCAAGGTCAGATCCTGTTCTGCATGGACGCCGGCGGCGCCGCGCAACCGGGTGATGTCGCCGTCGGCACGCACCTCGATGTGGATGTCGTCGCACAAATCGACGAACTGGAAGCAGGTCTGCAGCTCGTGATAGCCGTCCGCGCGCCGCCCCACGATGTGCAGGAATAAATTGAGCTTGGCCGGGGCCGGCCATGGGCGCACTCCCACGCCCATCCCCTCGACTTCGCTCATCGCACGCCCTCCCAATGATCGACGGCGATGCGCACTCGGACCTCATCGCGCTGCAACACGACGCGTGACGGGAGCAAATCCCCATTCACGGGTACGTAGCGGTCGTAATTCAAAGTCCAGCCGGCTTGAATCAGCTGCTGCGCACGATCCTGCCCGTTGCGCTCGAGCTCGAAGGCCGCGCCCGGGTTCGGCACGCCCAACAGCCAGAAGCGCAAGTTCTCCATCGGCAACTCAAACCCTAAGCGTTCCTGCAGCATCGACAGAACCAGGGCGCTGGGCGGTGCGCCGTTCAGCGACAGTCCGTCCGGCGCCTGCTTCAGCACCAGCGCACCCAAGCCGAATGGCCCCGCCAAGTTCACTTCCGCATAGGGCCCGCTCTGGCGCCAGTTCAAAGTCGCCTGCCAGCCTTGCGTGCCCACGGCCGCCGCCGCGCGCCCGTCGAGCTGCCATGCCTGAACATGCTGCAATTCCGCCAAGCGCCGGTCCCAGGACTCGAGGCCCGCGAGCGGTGCCCGAGTCGCGCACGCCGACAGCACGGCACTGCAGAGAATGAGGAACAGGAAGCGCTGCATGGATCACTTCGACGCGTGCAACCGCTGCTGCGTGGCCTTCAGCAGATGATTCTGCGAATCCGCCCGGCTCGCCTCGGCCCATATCCGCTCGGCATCCTCGCGTCGGCCGAGGGTCCACAACACCTCGCCAAGATGCGCCGCAATGTCGCCGTCATGATCGTCCGCGTAGGCCTCGGTGAGATACGGAAGTGCCTGGTCCCCGTGACGCTGCCTGAACAACACCCAACCCATGCTGTCCAGGATCGCCGCATTCTTGGGCGCCGCCGCGTAGGCCCGTTCGATCAGCTGCCGCGCGGCGCCGAGCTTCTGATCATGATCCGCGAGCGTGTACCCATAGGCATTGAGCGCCGCCGGGTCCGACGGCCGCTGCGCCGCGACCTCCTTCAGCAACCGCAGCGCCGCCGAGACGTCGCCGCGCTCTTCCGCGGTCGAGGCGAGCGCATAGCTGATCTGCACGCTGTCGGGGTACTCCTGCCGCGATTTCTCCAGCAGCGCGAGCGCGCGCGACAGGTCGCCCGCGTCCGAATAAATTCGCGCCCGCGCGACCAGAATCTCGGGCGCGCGCTGCGGCTCCTCGCCGACGAGTTGATCGAGCAGATCCTCCGCGGCCGATTCGGCCCCGTTAGATCGCAGGATGGATGCCGCATGCAGCAGCGCCGAGAGCGCGTTGTCCCCGCTCTGGACTTGAAGGTACAGGCGCAAGGCCCGCGCCATGTCGGAGTGCCGCTCGGCGATCAGTCCGAGATAATAGTAGGCATCGTCCAAGAACTTGCCGGTCGTCGTCAGTTCCGCGAAGTGGGCGCTCGCGTCGGCCAGCTTGTCCTCCTGGAAATCGACGAGACCCAGCAGGCGTAACGCCAGGGGCCGCGCCTTCGCGTCGTCGACCAGCAGCGCAAGCTGCGAGCGAGCGGCTGAATTTTGCTGGGCCGCCACCAGCAGGAACACGTAATCCAGCCGGTTGTCCGCAGTCTCGTCGCCTTCCACCAGGGCTTTCGCCTGCGCGAGGGGTTCGTCCATGTCGCCCGCGAGAATGCGCGCCCGCCACAGACCCTGAGTCAACTCCCGCCGGTTCGCCTCGGCTGCCGGCGGCGCGGCGCCCGCCGCAGGTTTTTCCTCCGGCGCCGGCGCGGCCATGGCGGCCTGGAAGGTGCGCACCGCAGCCGCCGGATCGTCGGCCCGCATCGCCGCAAAGGCCTGCATGCGCAGCGCCGGCAGGGAGGCCGGGAAATCGGCGGCCAGGATATCGGCGACCTGCCGTGCCCCGTAAACATTGTCCGACGACGCAAATTCGCTCTCCAATACGGCGAATTCGGCATCGGCGCCGTGCGGCGACGACTGGAGGACCTCGCGATATTGCGTCGCGGATTGCTCGATCTTATGTAATTCCAGCGCCGCGCGCGCCGCCGCCCGGTGCGCATCCACGGCCGCCGGGTCGACGCTGAGCCAACGGGCCGCCACGCCGGCCGTCAACGAGGGCTGCAGGCACTCCGCCGTGACGTCCGTGGCCCGGCGCAGCAGTGCTTCGTCGCGGTTGGCTTGAGCCGCCGCTGTATACTGCAAAGCCGCCAGCCGGGCTTCATGGCGGGACAGGGCCATCTCGCCCGTAAGCGCGAAGAATACCTGCGCCGCCGCGGGGCTCTCGGGCTTGCCTTGAGGGACCGTGCCGACGCACGCAGATGAGGCAACGATGCCGATCGCAGCGCAGGCCCTGACGAAGAATGAAGTCGGGAACACAGACGCACTATAGCCAATTGGACCTGACGGCGCCGTGGAATCCCGCTTGATATGACGGCCAAACTTCACCAAAATCCGATGGTTACGGGTAATAAGCGCAGCAATGCCATTCAACGTACTGGGTATCAACCACAAGACCGCAGCGGTGGCGCTGCGCGAGAAGGTCGCTTTCAACGAAGACCGGTTGGTTGCGGCACTGCGCGCGCTGCGCCAGGAGCGCGGCGTCGCCGAAGCCGTCATCGTCTCCACCTGTAATCGCACCGAGTTGTATTGGAGCGGAGCGGCCACCGCCGCGGAATTGTCCGACTGGCTCGAGCGCCACCATGACGCCGCCCTGGACCTGGCGCCCAACCTGTACGTGCACCGGCAGCAGCGGGCGGTCGAGCACGCCTTCAATGTCGCCTCAGGCCTGGATTCGATGGTGCTCGGCGAGGCGCAAATCCTCGGCCAGCTGAAGGAAGCCTATCGCATCGCCCAGCAGGCCGGTTGCACCGGCCCGCACCTCAACAAGCTCTTTCAGGCCGCCTTCTCGGTTGCCAAGCGCGTGCGCTCCGAAACGCAGATCGGCGCGAACGCGGTCTCGATGGCCTCGGCAACGGTGAGCCTGGCTCGCCGGGTTTACGAGGATTTGAGCGTCAAAAACGCGCTGTTCATTGGCGCGGGCGAGATGAATGCGCTCACGGCCCGGCATTTCGCGTCGGCCAGCGTGAAGCGCATCGTCATCGCCAACCGCACGCTCGCCCGAGCCCAGGAACTCGCCGCGGAGGTCGAGGGCTATGCGGTCGACCTCAGCCACCTGGCCAAGGAATTGACCAACGCGGACATCGTGATCAGTTGCACCGCGAGCCCAGCCCCGCTCGTCACCAAGCCCATCGCCGCGGCCGCCCTGCGGGCACGGCGACGCCGGCCCATATTCATGATGGACTTCGCGGTCCCACGCGACATCGAGCCTGCGGTGGGAGACCTCGAGGATGTGTATCTGTTCTCCATCGACGACCTGCAACAGCTCGTTGAAGAGAATCGCCAGCAGCGCGAGGCGGCGGCCAGCAACGCTCGGCTTCTCATCGTGGAGGAAGTGGCGCGCTTCGTGTCCGAGGCGCGCGCCAAGGAGGCCGGACCCGCCATTCGCGCCTTGCGCCAGGAGGCCCATGAAATCCGGCAGCAGACCCTGGAACAGGCGCGACGGCTGCTGGCCTCCGGAAAGTCGGCTGACGATGCCCTGGAATATCTGGCGAACACGCTGACGAACCGGCTGCTCCATGCCCCGACGCAAGCCCTGCGGGAGGCGTCCAAATCGGCCGAATCGGTGGTCGCCGAGGCAATGGCGCGCGCGCGCCAGGACGATCGCGACCGGAAATAAGTGTCGAGGCCGCTATAATCGGCGGATGAAAGACACCATCAGGCGCAAGCTCGAGAAGCTCGACGAGCGATTCGAGGAAATCAGCCGCCTTCTCGCCGACCCGGGCGTCATCTCCCGGCAGAACCAATTCCGCGAATTGTCGATGGAGTACGCGAAATTGGGACCCCTGGTCGGCCGCTACCGCGGGTTCGTCGCTCTGGAGGGCGACATCGCAACCGCCGCCGAACTCGCCATGGACGAGGAACTGGGCGAACTCAATGCCAGGGCCGCGGCCGAGGAAGTCGAGCTGCAGCGGCTTCTCGTCCCGAAGGATCCGCACGACGACGCCAACATCTTCCTCGAGGTTCGCGCAGGCACCGGCGGCGACGAGGCCGCCATTTTCGCCGGCGACCTGTTTCGCATGTATTCCCGCTATGCGGAATCCAAGGGCTGGGACGTCGAGGTGCTGAGCGAGAGTCCCGGCGAGCACGGCGGCTACAAGGAAATCATCAGCCGCATCATCGGGCGGGGCGCATTCTCGCTCCTGAAATTCGAGTCGGGCACGCACCGCGTGCAGCGCGTGCCGGCCACCGAGGCCCAGGGACGAATTCACACCTCCGCATGCACCGTGGCGATTCTGCCCGAGCTCGCGGAGGTCGAGGAGATCGACTTGAACCCGGCGGAGTTGCGGGTGGACACGTACCGCTCCTCGGGAGCCGGCGGCCAGCACGTGAACAAAACGGATTCGGCCATTCGCATCACGCATCTGCCCACGGGCATCGTGGTCGAGTGCCAGGACGAGCGCTCGCAGCACAAGAACCGTTCGCGCGCCATGTCGCTGCTCAAGGCGCGGTTGCTGGCCGCTGAGCGTGAAAAGCAGCAGACCCAGCAGGCCCAGTCGCGCAAGCTCCAGGTGGGTTCGGGCGACCGCTCGGAGCGCATTCGCACCTACAACTTTCCTCAGGGGCGAGTGACGGACCACCGTATCAACCTCACCCTGTACAAGCTCGACGACGTCATGAACGGCAACCTGGGGGAGCTGATCGGGGCGCTCAACCAGGAACATCAAGCCGAAGAACTGGCGCAGCAGGTCGAGTGAAGATCATGGATACCGTTGCCGCGTCGTTGCAAATGGCCGCGAGGGTCCTGCAGAGCCGCAGCAGCTCGCCCAAGCTCGACGCCGAGATTTTGCTGTGCAAGGTGCTCGGCACCAACCGCGCCGCCCTGATCGCGCGCGGCGACGAGACCGTCCCGGAGCCCAGCCGGCGGGCGTACCTCGAGCTGCTCGACCGCCGGGCGCAGGGAGCGCCGGTGGCCTACTTGACGGGGTCGCGCGAGTTTTGGTCCCTCGACCTGTCGGTCACGCCCGATGTCCTGGTGCCCCGTCCCGAAACGGAGCTCCTGGTGGAGCTGGCCCTTCACCTGCTGCCGGACGGGGAACCGCGCTCGGTGCTCGATCTCGGGACCGGGAGCGGCGCGATTGCGCTTAGCCTGGCCTCCGAGCGGCCGGCGGCGCGCCTCACCGGCGTCGATGTCTCGGCGGCCGCGCTGGCCGTGGCGGCCGGCAATTCCCGCAAACTCGGCCTGTCGCAGGTGGCCTGGCGCCGGGGGTCTTGGTTCGACGCGGTGCCCGGTGAGCTGTTCGACCTCATCGTCGCCAACCCGCCGTATGTCGCGGGCGATGATCCCGCGCTTCGGACGCTGTGGGCCGAGCCCCTGCTGGCGCTCACCCCGGGACCTACCGGGCTCGAGGCGTTGGCCGAGATCATCGGGCGCGCGGCGCGGCACTTGAGCCCGCGCGGCTCCATCCTCCTCGAACACGGCGCCGACCAGGCCGGCGAGGTGGCGGTCATGCTGGAGCGCGGCGGCTTCGGCGGCGTGCGCACTCACCCCGATTATTCGGGAATTCCCCGCGTTACGCGGGGCTCCATTCACTCGTCACACTAGGAGCCTTCATGATCCTCTTCGAAACCACGCTGGGAGACTTCAAGATCGAGTTCTACGAGAAGGAGGCGCCGGTATCGGTCGCCAATTTCAAGCAGTACATCGACAAGGGCTTCTTCGACGGCACGATCTTTCATCGCATCGTGCCCGGCTTCGTCATCCAGGGCGGCGGCTTCACCGAAGACATGACCCAGAAGAAAACCGCGGCGCCCATCAAGAACGAGGCCGACAACGGCTTGAAGAACTCGCGCGGCACCCTGTCGATGGCCCGCACCAACGACATCAACAGCGCAACCTCGCAGTTCTTCGTGAACTTGAAGGACAACGACTTCCTCGACCACAGCCGCGGCAATTTCGGCTACGCGGTGTTCGCGCGGGTGACCGAGGGCATGGACGTGATCGACAAGATCGCCGCGGTGGAAACCGGCCGCAAGCGCGGCTTCGACGACGTGCCGGTCGAAGCGGTGATCATGAAATCCGTGCGGGCAGTCGCGGCATAGCGGCCATCGCTCGCGACCCGGACCGCGCCCGGCGCCGGCGGCCGGCACATGGCGCGCAGTAGGTCATGGTCCGGCCGGCTCGCGCGCGCCTGCCTGCGCGTGCTGGTGTTGTGCGCGGCGCTGTCGGTGCTGTCCGTGGCGGTGCTGCGCTGGCTCAACCCGCCGTACAGCGCCTTCATGGCCGAAGCGCAGGTCGCCGCCTGGATCGACCGGGATCCGTCCTACGTATTACGGCACGCCTGGGTCGACCTGCGCCGCATATCGCCCAACCTGCCTCTCGCCGTGGTCGCCTCGGAGGATCAGAAATTCCCGGAGCACTGGGGATTCGACGTCGAAGCCATCGAGAAGGCCTACGCCCTCAACCAGCACAGCCATCGCGTGCACGGCGCCAGCACGATCAGCCAGCAGGTCGCCAAGAACCTGTTTCTCTGGTCCGGCCGCAGCTACTTTCGCAAGGGGCTCGAGGCCTATTTCACGGTGCTGATCGAGACCCTGTGGCCGAAGCGGCGGATACTCGAAATCTACCTCAATACGGCTCAATTCGGCCACGGCGTCTACGGCGCCGAGGCGGCCGCGCAGCATTTCTTCCACAAGAGCGCGGACCGGCTCAACCGCAGCGACGCCGCCCTGCTGGCCGCGGTGCTGCCGAGCCCCGAGCGATGGTCGCCGGCCGCGCCGTCGCGTTTCGTGCAGCAGCGCCGCGATTGGATTCTCGGGCAGATGCAGGCTCTCGGCGGTCCCGAGATGCTCGACGAGATCGACGCATACCCGAATTCGAAGCGTTAGCGCCGCCTCAAGGCGCGCCGTCCGCGCCGGCGCCGGGCGGCCGGCGGATCGCGAACCGGGTCTCGGGCGTCATGACGAAGTAGTCGCTGTAGCCGGCGCGCGCAATCGGACGCATCGCCGCCGTGTCCAGCCGACCGTCCTTGATGAATCGCTCGTCGATGTGCACGCCCACGACCTGGCCGAACACGACATAGCCGCCGGCGGCCCCGCCGTGGATGTCGGTGAGCGGCACCGTCTGCAGCCACCGGCACTCCAACGCGCAGGGCGAGGACTTGACTCGCGGCGGCTTGACCCGCACCGAAGGCGCGGACTCGAGCCCCGCTTCCTTCATCTCATCGACGCCGCGCGGATACGGCCCCGACGTCCGGTTCATCGGCTCGCGCAAATCCCAGGTCGCGAGGTTACAGACGAACTCCCGGGTCTCCTCGATGAAGGTAAGGGTGTCCTTTCTTCCCTCGGAGGAGAACATGACCATCGGCGGATCGCTCGACACGCCATTGAAGAACGAATACGGGGCGAGGTTGATCTCGCCCTTGGCGCTCAGGGAGGAAATCCAGCCGATCGGCCGCGGCGCCACGATCGCCTTGAACGGATCCCACGGCAGGCCGTGATTTTTCTTGCTCGGTTCGTAGAACATGGGTGCACTTCCTGAGGCTGGGTCGCCGCTCCTGATTGCCGGCCGACGTAGAGTAGCTCATTCGTCGCCGCCGCCCGGCGATGGCATACTGCGCGCACCTCAAGTCACGGTGTCCTCATGCGAATCCGGCGCGCGATCGCTTCTCTTGCGGCCCTCGCGATCGTCGCGATCGCGGCCTATATGTGGCGCGCAATCTGGCACGCTCCCGCCCGCAGCACGAGCGCCGGAACTGCGGCATGGACCGCCGTCCCGGAACAGACCATGAGCCACGGCCGCTTCGAGAATCTGACGGTGTACGCGCCGGAGAATCCTCCGCGGGGTTTCGTGCTGCTCCTGTCGGGCGCCGACGGCTGGACTCCCGGCATGACGGAGACGGCGCGGCAGCTCGTGCGGCAGGGCGCCATGGTCGCCGGCATCGACACCGGCCGGCTGGCGGCGAATCTCGAGGCCGATGCCTCGGACTGCGTATTCCCCGACGGCGACCTGGAGAACTTGAGCCATTTCGTGCAGGCATATTACCGGCTGCCGGCCTACTTGCCGCCCATCCTCGCCGGCAAGGCGCTGGGCGCCGCGCTCGCCTACGCAACGCTGGCGCAGGCCCCCGCGAAAACCTTCGGCGGCGCCTTGAGCATCGGCTTTTGCCCGGCGATGGCATTGCGCAAGCCCCTGTGCAAGAGCGGCGGCCTCGACTTCGACCCGCGCGCGCACGGCGGCGTCGACCTGCTGCCCGCGAAGCAGCTCGCCGATTCGTGGGTGGTGGTCGATGAGCCGGGCGCGCAATCGGCCGCCGGCGACGCCCCACCCGCCGGCCGGCCCGTCATCGCGCCCGCCGCCTGCGATGCGGCGGCGATCCAGCGCTTCGTGGCGCAGGTTCCGGGCGCTCGATTCATCCAGCCCGGCGGCTCGGGCGCGGCGCCGCAGCCGGCGCCGTATACCGAGGCCGTCGCAGCGCTGCTGCGCAAAAACGAGCCCCCCGCGGCCACGCTCCCGCCGGCGCTCGGCGATCTGCCCATCGTCGCGGTCGCGGCGCAGCCGGGCACCGCCCCCTCCGACATCATCGCCATCATGCTGTCGGGCGACGGCGGCTGGGCGGGCCTCGACAAGGAAGTGGCCGCCGCGCTCGCTGCCCAAGGCATCACCGTCGTCGGTGTGGACTCGCTGCGCTATTTCTGGAGTCCGCGCACGCCGGAAGGACTGGCCGCCGATCTCGACCGGATGGTGAAGTACTATCTGTCGGGACCCAAGCTACGGCGCGTCATTCTGATCGGCTACTCGCAGGGCGCCGACGTGCTCCCCTTCGCCGTGAACCGCCTTTCGGATGCCACGCGCTCGCACGTGATCCTGGCCGCCCTGATGGGAATGTCGGAGCACGCGCTGTTCGAGTTTCACCTCACCAGCTGGATTTCGAACAGCAAGGCGGGGCTGGCGACGCAGCCCGAGGTCGATCGCATCAGCGGCATCCCCGTGCTGTGCATCTACGGAAACGGCGAGGACGACTCATTGTGCCCGAGATTGGACCCGCACCAGGTCACGGTCGTGAAGCTCAAGGGCGGCCACCATTTCGACGGCGCATACGGCGCGCTCGCGCAGGCGATCCTCGCCTCGGCCGCGCTCAAGGTCCCGTAGCCGCCGGCACGGCGCACATCTCCGAGCGGATGATGAAGCGCCTGTTGAGCGGCGCCTCCAGCGAAAAGCTGCCGCCCCTCCCGGGCACCACGTCGACCGTCCAGCGCGTATGCTCCCACAGGCGGAACTGCGCGCGATCCATCCAGAATTCGCAGCCGACGATCTCGCCGACCTTTTCATCGACTCCGCCCAGCTTGAATTCGCCCACCTTGAAGCACATGGGCGCGCTGCCGTCGCAGCAGCCGCCGGACAGATGAAACATGATCGGGCCGTAAGTGCTCTTCAACTCCTCGATCAGCTTCCTGGCCGCCGGAGTCACGCCCACGCGATTGTCCATGGTGATCACATTGCTCACGGGCAACCTCCGAAGAACCGCCGGCCATCACGCGGCGCGCGGCGCCTCGAGGGAATCGCCCCCGAGGCGCCGCGCGCCGATCCGCCAACGCCGGGGGTTAGAAGAACCCCAGCGCCTTCGTGCCGTAGCTTACCAGCACATTCTTGGTCTGCTGATAGTGGTCGAGCATCATCTTGTGGGTTTCGCGGCCGATTCCGGACTTCTTGTAGCCGCCGAACGCCGCATGGGCCGGGTAGGCGTGGTAGCAATTCGTCCACACGCGTCCCGCCTTGATGCCGCGTCCGAAGCGGTACGCCATGTTGATGTCACGCGTCCACACGCCCGAACCCAGCCCGTAGAGCGTGTCGTTGGCGATTTCGAGGGCCTCTTGCGGCGTGTTGAACGTGGTCACCGACACCACCGGCCCGAATATTTCCTCCTGGAAGATGCGCATCTTGTTGTGCCCCTCGAACACGGTGGGCTTGATGTAGTAGCCGCCCGCCAAATCCCCGGTCATTTTAGTGGCCGTGCCGCCGGCCAGCACCTTCGCGCCCTCCTTCTTGCCGATGTCGATGTACGAAAGAATCTTCTCGTACTGATCGTTCGAGGCCTGGGCTCCGATCATGGTGCCCATGTCGAACGGATCGCCTTGCTTGATGGCTTCCACGCGCTTGATGGCGCGCTCCATGAACCGGTCGTAGATCGACTTCTGGATCAGGGCCCGCGACGGGCAGGTGCAGACCTCGCCCTGGTTGAGCGCGAACATCGCGAATCCCTCGAGCGCCTTGTCGACGAAATCATCGTCCTCGCGCATCACGTCCGCGAAGAAGATGTTCGGCGACTTGCCGCCAAGCTCCAGGGTCACCGGGATGATGTTTTCCGATGCGTACTGCATGATGAGGCGGCCCGTCGTGGTCTCGCCCGTGAACGCGATCTTGGCGATGCGCGAGCTGGTGGCCAGCGGCTTGCCGGCCTCGAGACCGAATCCGTTGATGATGTTGAGAACTCCGGGAGGCAGGATGTCCTGAACCAGTTCCGCCAGCACCAGCAGCGACATCGGCGTCTGCTCCGCCGGCTTGATGATGACGGTGTTTCCCGCGGCCAGTGCGGGCGCGAGCTTCCACGCGGCCATCAGGATCGGAAAATTCCACGGAATGATCTGGCCGACGACTCCCAGCGGCTCATGAAAATGGTAGGCGACCGTGTCGTCGTCGAGTTCGCCGAGCGACCCTTCCTGCGCCCGCACGCAGCTCGCGAAATACCGGAAATGATCGACCGCCAGCGGCAGGTCGGCCAGGTTCGTCTCGCGAATGGGCTTGCCGTTGTCGTACGTTTCCACCGCCGCGAGGAACGGCAGGTATTGCTCCAGGCGGTCGGCGACGCGGTTGAGGACGCTGGCGCGGGTCGCGACCGGCGTGCGCCCCCATGCGTCCGCGGCGGCGTGAGCCGCGTCCAGGGCGAGTTCGACGTCCTCGGCCTGTGACCGCGCGATCTTGCAGATCACCTGCCCCGTGGTCGGCGAGATGTTGTCGAAATAGGCGCCCTTGACCGGCGCCACCCACTTGCCGCCGATGAAATTCTCATATCGAGCGCGCAGCGGCAACTTGCGTTCGATCGTCTTCAAATGCGCGGCGAAAGAGGCGCTCTCGGTCATGGAGCCGCTGTCGGCAGAATTCGGTCGAACCTGTGCACTCATGAAAATTCTCCTTCGTTTGGATCGGATGTAAGCCGCACCCCGGGCTAATGTCGGCCAGCCAGCGCCGCTGATGCGTCGATGTAATTGACGCCGTAAACCGCAAATATCTTCTTCAATGAACCGTCGATTTTCATTTCGTCGATAATAGTCGCAACCGCGTCCCGGAGGCTCGCCGATTCCGTGTTCTTGACGGCGACGCCGACGTCCCACGCGGTGCGCATCTGGCCCACTGCTTCCTGGGTATGATAAGCCGCGCCGGCCACCCGTTGCTCGGTCAAGATGCCCTGCAGTTCGCCCGCCGGCCCCATGACCCCGTCGACCTCCCCCGCCTTGAAGGCGGCAACGGCATCTTCGAGTGACTGTTCCCGCACGGCGGAGTTCCTTAGTGCGCCGCCGTAGGCGCTGCTCATGATGTGATCGCTGATGGTATCGCCCTCCACGGCGATCTTGTGCTCCGTGAGGGAAATCGGCGAGTCGGCGTTCTTGATGCGGCTCGGCAGGTAGGCCAGGGCCACGGTTTCGTGGAAATACGGCTCGAACAGCAGGACGTTCTTTTCGCGCTCGGCGAACGCCGGATCGTACCCCACATGCAGCATCACGTCCGCCACCCCGCCCCCGAGATAGTGGCCCTTCCACACGTGATTGCGCAGGTCGTCGGTCACCGACTCCCCGGCGGCGATCAGCCGCAGCTTGAGCTTGATCCCCAGCCGTTCGGCGATCGCCTGCGCAATATCGACGTCGATGCCGCGGGCCTCGGCGGGCGTTTTGCCATACGAGTACGGCGGAAAGTCGCGGTATACCGCGATTTCGATGATTCCGCGCCCGCGCACGACGCTGAGCGCATCGGCGTCGGCGGCCGGATCCGCCCGGCAAGCCCAAGGACTGGCCGCGAGCAGACCCGCCAAGGCGAGCGCCCGCACCGCATCAACCGCCTTCATGGCGCCGCGTCACTGCTCTTCATAGCGCGAATCCAAGTACGTCCGGATGGCCCATATGGCCTCTTCGCTGAAAATCTCCCCGAACGGCGGCATGTACGTTACGCCGTTGCGCACCGACCCGTTGCGAATCCGCATCTGGAAGTATTCATCGCCCTCGGTCCCCTTCGGCAAATGCCGGAGGTCCGGCGCGATGCCGCCGGACACGGCCTCCAATCCGTGGCAGCGGGCGCAGTTCTGGTTGAATGCCGAGGATCCGATCTGCCGGGCCTTCTCTTCGGCAGGAGTGCCCCGGTAAGGATTGCTCGTCAAAGGGCCCTGGAGCTTCGGCAGGTCCGCCACGTCCACCGGCTGGGGCGTCACGTTCCCGTGAGCCACGGCCGCGGAGCGCAGCAGGAACAGGGTTCCGCAGGCCGCCGCCAGGGCGAGCCAGCGGGCTGCGGGCCGCGCCGGCACGGCCCGCAGCCGCGCCGGCGTTGCGATTCGCCGCGATGGGCTAGTGAGCCGCCGCACTGGGGCCGCCCGCGGTATGCAGCTTGAACACCCACAACATCCCGCCCTGAGAGATGTCCTTCACCTTGGCGGCAACGTCCCCGCCCCAGAGGGGCACCGCGCCGCCCCAACCCGAGGCGACCGCGACATACTGTTCGCCGTCCATCTTCCAGGTGATGGGCTGGCCCACGACCCCCGATCCCGTCTGGAACTTCCACAGCTCCTTGCCGTCTTTCGCGTCGAAGGCCTTGAAGAAGCCCTCCGGCGTGCCGGTGAACACCAGATTCCCGGCGGTGGTCATCACGCCGCCCCACAGCGGCGCCGGATTATTGTATTCCCAGACGATCTTGCCCGTGGCCGGATCGATCGCCCGCAGCACGCCGATGTGATCCTCGTACAGCGGATGAATGGTGAAGCCGGCGCCCAGATAGGCGGCGCCCTTCTTGTACGTGATCGGCTCGTTCCAGATGTCCATGCCCCATTCGTTGGACGGCACATAGAAAAGCCCGGTGCCCTGGTTGTAGGCCATCGGCATCCAGTTCTTGCCCCCCAGGAACGAGGGTGCGGAAAACACCTTGCTGCCCTTCTCGGCGGTCCCGGGGTCGCCGGGACGGTTGCCGGTTTCGATGGGCCGGCCGGTCTTCGGGTTCACGCCGCTCGCCCACGTCTGCTTGCTGACGAAGGGAGTCGCGCTGACGAACTTGCCGTTGGTGCGGTCGAGCACATAGAAGAAGCCGTTGCGATCCGCCTTGGCGCCCGCCTTGACGACGTGGCCGCCCTTGTCCAGGTCGAAGGCGATGAACTCGTTCACGCCGTCGAAATCCCAGGAATCGTTAGGGGTTCCCTGAAAACTCCAGACGATCTTGCCGGTATCGGCATCGATGGCCAGCGTCGAGCAGGAGTACAGATTGTCTCCCGGGCGCTCATGGGAGTTCCAGGGTGCCGCATTGCCGGCTCCGCAGTACACGAGGTTCGTGTCGGCGCCGTAGGTGCACCCGAGCCAGGTGGCGGCGCCGCCGTTCTTCCATTGGTCGCCCTTCCAGGTCGCGTTCAGCTTGCCCGTGATCCCGTTGTCCTGGCCGTTCAGCGTGCCCATGTGGCCCTCCACCGTCGGACGCGACCAGACGAGCTTTCCGGTCATGGCATCGCGCGCATCGACGCGCCCCACGACCCCGAACTCGCCGCCCGAGACGCCGGTGATGACCTTACCCTTGACGATGAGCGGTGCCGCGGTGAAGGAATAGCCGGCTTTGTAGTCGCCCAGGGTCTCATTCCACACCACCTTGCCCGTGTCCTGGTTCAGCGCCAGGAGGTGGGCGTCCAAGGTGCCGAAGATGACCAGATTGCCGTATAGAGCGGCGCCGCGGTTCACCACGTCGCAGCAAGGCTCGATGCCGTCGGGCAGCCGGTACTCATAGGCCCAAAGGCGGCTGCCCGTGCGCGCATCCAGAGCCCAGATGCGGGAGTAGGAGCCGGTCACGAAGATCTTGCCGTTGTACACCAGCGGCTGGGTCTCCTGGCCGCGCTGCTTTTCGCCGCCGAACGAAAACGTCCATGCCGGAACCAGGTCCCCGATGTTGGCGGTGTTGATCAGCGTCAGAGGACTGAAGCGCTGCCCCGCCTGGCCCATGCCCACCGTCAAGACGTTGTCCACCGAGGTCGCGGATCCCGCGATCATTTCGTCGGTGACTTGCGAGTGCGCCGGCTGCGGCGCGAGAACGACGGCGCAAGCAAGCGCTGCTGCGCCTGCGCACCAATGTCTGATGTGCTCGTGGAATATCGCGGACATGCCCCCTCCAAAGTTCGTGCAATCTTTTATTGGATCTGTTGCGGGTCGCGCTCGAAGTCCCTTCGATGCCGTGCGCCGTGCAGCAGTCCGAAGCAAGCGACGTGCCAACGCCTGAACGAGGATGGGCGCGAGGCTCCGCAGCCGCGTGGAAACCCATCGGCACCCGGTCGCATGCGCGGGAATGGTGCGCCGCAATATCAGCGACTGTCATCTCTGTCAAAGGCGAAGTGTCATACGGATGACACATGTCATTGGTTGCTTGACAGGGTGACGCCCGCTGGGTTTAAAGTGGCCCAAGCCTCGGGGGAGCACATGGCGGCAGCCAATAATAAACACTGTCTTTATAGGCAGTTGCGCGGATGAGCGAGTCCAAGACTTTGCCGCACGCGGATCGCGTTTACCGGCTCGCCACGGAGGAAATGTCCCTCGCACCCGCCGTTGCGCACAAGACCCCGGCCGCTGCGCACAAGATCCCGGCCGTAGACCAGTCCTGGCGGCGCTGCGTCCACGACTTCAAACTCGATCCGGCGCGCACCTACCAGCCCACCGTTCTGGATGGAACCCGGCTCAAATATCTGCAGGCGGAACACGAGGAGTTGGTGCAGATTGCCCGCGCCGAAATGGACTCCCTGTACGAGCAGATCTCCGGCTCAGGGTATGCCCTGCTGCTGGCCGACACGGCGGGCGTCATTCTCTGCGAAAAGATCGACCCGAGTCTGAAGCGTATGTTCCTCTCCGCCGGGTTGATCGTCGGCGCCGAGTGGAGCGAACAACGCGAGGGGACCAACGGCATCGGCACCTGCGCAGCGGAGGCGCGGCCCATCACCATTCACCAGTCCGATCATTTTCGCTCGGCCCACGCCGGACTGTCCTGTTCCGCGGCGCCGATACACGATCAACACGGCCGCATCATCGCGGTCTTGGATGCATCGTGCGTCAACGCGACGGGGACGCGCGAAGCGCAGATGCACACGGTCGCGCTGGTCAACACCTCCGCGCGTTTGATCGAGAAGTGCCTGTTCCTGCGCCGCCACCAGTGGGAATCGCTGCTGCGGTTCCACCATCGCCCGGAATTCGTCGATCTGCTCCACGACGGCGCCTTGGCCATGGCCGCCGACGGGACCATCGTCGCCACCGATGCGACGGGCCTGAAACTGCTCGGCGCGGAGAACCGGAACGAGCTGGTGGGGCGCTCGATTGCCGACGTGTTCGACATGTCCTACGAAGAGTTGTCCGCGACGGTGAGCTCCGGGCGCCGCGCGATCTGGGAATTGCGCGACAACCTGCACGGCCGGCGCTACTTCGCCACATTGGCGCAGGGCGCGCATGACGGCCCGCATCCGATGGCTGCTGCGCCGCGATGCTCGATCGTGCACGTGGCGCGCAGCGGGACGCCGGGCACGCTCACGCTGCAGGATCTCGCGGGCCAGGATCCGAAGATGCTGCGCAATGTGCACAACGCCCAGCGTGTCGCGGACCGCAACGTCTCGATCATCATCCGGGGTCCCACGGGATCGGGGAAGGAGGCCTTTGCGAAGGCGCTGCATCTCGCCAGCGCGCGCGCCAAGCAGCCGTTCGTCGCCGTCAATTGCGCGGCGATACCCGAAACGCTCATCGAAAGCGAACTGTTCGGGTATTCCCCGGGTGCGTTCACCGGGGCCCGGCGCGAGGGCATGCGCGGCCGCATCGTGCAATCGTCGGGTGGAACGTTGTTCCTGGATGAAATCGGCGACATGCCGCTGCTGCTGCAGACGCGCCTGCTGCGGGTGCTCGAGGAGCAGGAAGTGGTTCCGCTCGGCTGCGAGGCGCCGGTGAAGATCGACTTGCGCGTCATTTGCGCATCGCATCGCAATTTGCACGACATGCTGGCGCGCGGCGAATTCCGGCAGGATCTGTACTATCGGCTGAACGGCATAACCCTCGACTTGCCGCCGCTCGCCGAGCGGCGCGACAAGGAGGCGTTGATTCGTCGCTGCATTGCCTGCGAATCGGGAGGCCGCGAGGACGCCGCGATTGAAATGGCCGCATTGCAGCGCCTCCTCGACTACGGCTGGCCGGGAAACATCCGGGAGCTGCGCAACATCGTGCGCGCTTCTCTCGCATTGGGGGAAAACGGCGTGATCCGGGTGGGGGACCTGCCCGAAGAGATCCGCAACCCGGCCGGGCGGAACCGCCTGCGGGGCGAGCCGGTGCCCGCCGCGGAGGATTCCCGCGCCGAGATCACGTTCGAGAGCGCCGAGCGCGACGCCCTGCTGCGGGTCATCGAACAGCATCACTGGGTGATGAGCCGCGTCGCGTCCCACTTCGGCGTCAGCCGCAATACGCTGTACCGCAAGATCAAGCGCCACGGCATCCCGCTCTCGCGCCCCGCCCATCACTGAAGACTCGCGGCGCCCCAAAGCGGGGCACCGCCGCCGGCGCCGTGTGACGCAAGTCGCTATTTTGGCGACGCGCCCCGCCAACTGTGAAACACGGCCCGAATGCGGCCACAAGTGCAGTAAAACCCCTACATTCAAGCGCACAGCACGTTGTTACGTTCAGCGCGGGATGGAGGGACTCTATGACGGATAAATCGCCGCCGCGCACCTCATCGCTTGGATTCGGCCTGACGGCGAAGCCAGCGAGAAGGGGCACGAGAACGGAAGTCGCCGCGCGGCCCGAGCGCAAGGCGCGGATCTTGCTCGTCGACCGCGATTCCGACTCGCGCCGTCTCATGTCCGGCCGCCTGGGTGCAAGCAACTACGCCGTGGAGTCCGTCGACAGCGCCGAGGCCGCCTTGGACGCCGCAGTTCGATCGCGCCCCGATTTGGTGGTCACCGATTTGCACCTGGGCGCCATGGACGGACTGGCGCTGCTGCGGGAGCTGAAGAGCCGCTGGCCCGCGATCACGGTCATCATCGTCACCGCGCACGGCACCATCGCGCAGGCGGTGCGCGCGACGCAGTTCGGAGCCTTCGGCTTTCTCGTCAAGCCGGTGGAGAAGGCCGAACTCCTCGGCCAGGTTCAGCGCGCCATCCAGGCATCCCCCTTCGCGATGGTGGCGGGCGATTGGCGGGCAAAGATCGTCGCCCGCAGCCAGCTCATGGAAGACCGGCTCGGGCTGGCCAATCGGGCCGCCCACAACGACATGCCGGTGTTGCTCACGGGGGAAAACGGCACCGGGAAGGAGCTTCTTGCCCGCGCGATTCACGCCGCGAGCCCCCGCCGCGAGAAGCCCTTCATCGTGGTTCACTGCAAGGATGCGCGCGAGGAGGCGATGGAAGCGGAGCTGCCCGGCGCCATCGACGCGGCGGCCGGCGGCACGCTGTTGATCGATGAAATTTCATGGCTGACGCCGCGGCTGCAGGTCGAGCTGCTGGCGCGGCTGGGGGGAGGCTCCGCTCCGGTCGGCCGTACGCTCTCGTCGGGCCGCATCGATGCACGCCTGATCTCGACGACGTCCCGGAACCTGAGCGAACTCATGCGCACGGGCGATTTTCGGCAGGACCTCTATTATCACATCAGCGTCCTGCCGATCGAGATACCGCCGCTGGGCCGGCGTCGCGAGGACATACCGCTGCTGGTTTCCCATTTCCTGGAACAGGCGGTGGAACCGGGCGGCACCAAGAAGATCTATTCGCCGGAGGCGATCGAGCTGTTGGCGACGACCGACTGGCCCGGCAATGTGCGCCAGCTCTTCGATCTGGTGAAGAAGAATGTATCGCTGTGCCACTCCAACGTCATGAGCAAGGAATTCGTCGAACGCTCGCTCGGCGCCCCGCCGCCGAAGGTTCCGACCTACGATGAGGCGAGGGACGAGTTCGCGCGCAATTACCTGACCAGCCACCTGCAGGCCACGTCGGGCAACATCACGCAGGCGGCGCGGCTCGCCAAGCGCAGCCGCACCGATTTCTACAAGCTGCTGGCGAGGTATCGAGTGGAACCGGCCGGGTTCAAGAGCGAACTGACGGCGCCGGCGCCCAGGAAGCCGTCCAAGGACTGAAGGATCGAAGAAGGATGCGGGCGCGCGCCCCCGATCAGCTCGCAGGATGAGGCGCCGCCGGGAGCGACAGGCAGAATATCGCCCCGTAGCCCTCGCCCGCTTCCACCCAGGCGCGTCCGCGATGCTTCTCGGCGACCACCCGCACGAACGCAAGGCCGAGTCCGGCTCCGCCGGGATCCGACTCGCCTCGATGCAATCCCCGGGAGAAGCGCTGAAACAGCATCGACGCCGAGTCCGGCGCGATTCCCGGTCCATGGTCGGCGACCTGGATGACGACTTCATTGCCGGATTGCCGGCAGCCGAGGTCGATCTCGGCGCCCGGACCTGAGAATTTCAGCGCATTGCTGAGCAGATTCACGACGGCCCGCGCGAGCATCTGGCGGTCCCCATGCACCATGATGGCTTCTTCGGACAGCACGGCGTTGATCGAGTTGTTGTGCGCGCGCGCCGACGCCCAAACCTCATCGTAGGCGTCCCGGATCGCGTCGCAGACGTCGAAGGTGTCGAAGGCACGCGGATCGGTCGACCCCGCCCGCGCCAGCGCCACGAACCCGTCGACCAGCGTCAGCAGCCGCTGCGCCAGGAGTTCCAGGCGGGCCGACAGCTCGCGCGGCGGCAGGGCGCGGCCCGGGTCACGCTGCAATTGGGCGAGGCCGAGCAGCGAGGAGGCCGGGCTCTTCATGTCGTGCGACAAAAACCGCAGCACGTCGTCCCGTTCCGACTGCGCCGCACGCAGCTCGGTGATGTCCGCCAGCGCCAGGATGGTGCCGATGCGCTCCCCGGCGCGGACTCGAAACGGCACCGCTCGGATCAGCACGTGCCGGCTCGACTCGGCCAGCGCGGCCTCCACCGTGCACGGCGCCAGCGCGGACAACGAGGCGAACCGCGAATCGTCGGTTTGCACCCGCGCGTGCAGCTGCGAATCGACGGAAGTATTCTCCAGGTCTCGCGGATCCGGCGCGCCGAACAGCGCGGCCGCGGCGTGGTTGGCGAGCACGATGCGGCCCGTCTCGTCCACCAGGATGGTCGCGTCCGGAAGGCTGCCGATGGTTTCGGCGAACAGCCGCCGCACGCCGCGCAGCCGTTCCGTCGCCGTCCGCAGCAAATCGATTCGTTGCTCGACGAAATCGACGGGAGCCGACGTGCTCGCCGGCGTGGGCAGCCCGCTCAGCAGGGGAAAGCGCTCGTTCGCGAGGAGCTTGAATTCATTCTCGAGGAAGGCCTGCGTGACGGCGAGCCGGCGCCAGCTCCATAGCGGATAGATGACCGCGATGGCCGCCAGCGACGCCGTCGGAGGCCACCACCAGCCGCCGTGGCGCAGCGCCATCACGCTGCCGGCGGCCGTTGCGAGCCCGACGCCGGTTACTGCGAGCAGCGACTGCCACGGCGCAAGGAGCAGCAGGCACAACGCCGACAGGGCGACGACGATGACTCCGATCGAGGCCGCCGTCCACGCGCCCACGGGCCTGATCTCGGAGCCGTTGCGCAAGGCCTGCAGGACGTTCGCCGTGATTTCGACGCCCGCCATGGCGCGACCTTCGCCCGACCTCGGTGTCGTATACGCATCGCCGATGCCCTGCGCCGTGGCGCCCACCAGCACCAGCTTGCCGCGAATGGCGCTGTCGTCCACCGCGCCTCGGAGCACGTCGACGTACGATACCTGCGGAAACGATCCCGGCCGGCCCAGAAAGGGCACCATGATTTGGTGATCGCGCACCCACACGGCCGGAGCGCCGGGCAGGTCCGGATGCCGCGCGCCGCCGAGCGCCACCGGCGAGGCCCCGGGAATGCTGTCGAGCAGCACCGCCGCGAAATGCAGCCAATGCGGCGCGCCGATGCCCTCGGCCAGAAAGACGCTGCGCACCACGCCGTCGCGATCGAGCTCCAGATGCGCGTGGCCGATGCCGGCCGACGCCTGCGCCAACGGGGGAATCGGCAGCCTTTCGCGCATCGGCCTGCCCGGTCCCGGGATTTCCACCAGCAGCGGCAGGACGGTGGGCGGACCTGCCTGCATGGCCGCCGCCAGCGCCGCGTCGCCCTCGGGATATTCGGTATCCGGCTCGGTCAGCAGCAGATCCAGCGCCACCGCCCTGGCGCCCATGGAGCGCAAACGGTCGAGCAGCGCCGCATGCAGGGCGCGCCGCCACGGCCAGCGGCCGAGTTCCGCGATGCTCGCGTCGTCGATGGCGACGATCACCACATCCGTGGGAGCGGGTCCGGTGGGCAGTGCCGCGTCGTAGAGCGACATATCCAGCCGCCAGAAGAGGCCGCCGAGACTGCTTGCGACAACGGCCATGCACAATGCCGTCAGCATCAACCCCCACTGCTTGACGACGGGGTTGCGCCAGCGAGCCGCGCTCATAGCAGAAATGCGATTCCGAGCACGACGGGCGCGCCGATCCTCACCCACAGCGGGAGGGGCACGAAGAACCGGCGCGGCGGGCTGAAAGCTCCCCCGGCTCCATCGGCATCGACGCTCTGAACCCTGGCGTAGTACGTGCCCGCGAGGGGCTTAGGGATGGACCACTCGGCATCGCTCGTTCGTTGGTCGAGGACCGTGTCCGAGAACTCGGGGTTCCGGGAGACCTGCAGCCGATAAGCCGCTCCCGCGACGGGTTGCCAGCTGAAGTGCAGCTGCTGGTGTTCCAGGCGAGGCGCATCCGGCACGGGGCTGGACGCCCGCAGCGTGAGGAGCCGCGCCTCGCTCCAAGAGCCGGCCTCCCCGCGCGCGTTGACGGCCGCCACGCGCCAGAAATAGTTTCCGGGCGGCAGGTCATCCACGTCCGCGGCGGGCTCGGCCAGCGCCGCGCGCGCGGCCACCGGCGCGGTGAACTCCGCATTGCCGGCCACCTGCAGTGCATAGGAACCCGCCCGTCCAACGCCCGTCCATTCCAGGCGCACGTGCGCGCCGTCGATTTTCGCTGCGGATTCGGGGCGGGTGGGATGCGGCGCCTCGGGCAGCACATGCTGAGTCATCCGCCGCACCGCGTCCGCGCCCTCGAGACCGAGCGGATCGATCGAGCGCGCCCGCAGCCAGTAGTCCCCGTCGGTCAGACCCGCGATGTCGGCCGATGCATCCGAGGTCGATACATCCGCCGCCAGTGCATGAAAAGTCTCGTCCGCCGCCAGTTGTACCCGATAACCATGGGCCCCCGGCACCGGCGCCAGGTCGACGTGCAGCACCTCGGTCGAGTTCACCGCCTGCAGCGCCGACAGGTCCGGCGGGGGCAGCAGCGCCACCGGCTTCAACGGGGCCCTGTCCTTGTCCACCCGGGTTCCGAAACCCGCGCCGACCGCGACCGGGTCGCCACTGCCGCCGACCGCGACGGTGCCCTCGAGCGTCTCGGTCGTCGCATGCAGATCGGAGTTGGTGAAACCGTCCCGAAACTCGGTGCCGCGGACCGCGGACACCGCGACGGGCGTGATGATCTCGAAGCGTCCGACGTCGCGATGCGGCTTGACCTTGGTCTCGATGCGGCCCGAATCGAGCTTCAGGCGGATGCTGTCCGCCGCCGCGCCCGTGACCTGGAGCATTTCGTCGAGCTTGAGAATCGATGATTTCTGCAGGGTGGCGACCGATCCGTCGGCGAGATCGAGGGTGACCGACCCATCGGGTCCGGTCTCGATGACCGCCCCTTGCGGGAGCACGTCGCCCACGGCGATTCTCCGGCCCGCCTGCTGTACGGCGCCCGCGACGGCGACCACGGTCGCGCTCTGCGCCGTGAGCCGCAGCCATTCATACGGAATTTTCAGAATTGATCCCGGTGGTATGCGGCGCGGCTCCGCGACGTGATTGAGGACCTGCACGTCGTGCCAGCGCCGCGGATCGACCAGGAGACGCCGTCCGATTCCGATCAGGGTGTCGCGCGGCCGCGCATGGTATAGGAAATCGCCCGCCGGCGTGGCGGCATCGAGCGTGCTTCCGGTGAAGAGCGCCACGCATGCAAGCAACTGCGCCCGCCGGCGCGCGCGCTGGGTCATGCCGGATCCGTTCCCGTCTGTTCCAGGCGATATCCGTACCCGTAGACCGCCGTGAGCCGCAGGCCGATCGCGGCGGACAAACCCAGCACGCGGCGCACCCGGCTCACGTGCATGTCGACGGTGCGGGTCGTCGTCGTATCGCCGCGGCCCCAGACGGCGTCCATGATGAAGCCGCGCGACAACACCTCGCCCACGTGCCGGAACAGCAGCAGCGCGACTTCGAACTCCCGCCGCGTCAGCTCGAGCACCGTGCCCTCACGCATGATCTCCCGGCGCTCGACGTCGATGGTGAACGGCGGATGATTGATCCGCCCCGGCGGCTGTCCCGCGGTTCGGCTCCGGCGGCCCATCGCGGCCACCCGCGCGAGCAGTTCGCGCTCGCGCGCCGGCTTGATGAGAAAGTCGTCGGCGCCTGCCTGCAGCGCCTGCACGACGTCGGTTTCGCCGTCGCGATGCGTCAGAAAGAGCACCGGCGTCTGCACGGCGAGTTGCGAGCGGACGGCGAGCAGAATGTCGAACCCGGACACGTCCGGCACTTCCCAGTCGAGCACGATCAGGTCGTAGGTCTCGCATCGCAGCTGCTTGAGCATGGTCCGGCCGCGGTTGAATCCGTAGACCTTGTGGCCCGCATCGCGCAGCAGCGACGAGATGCGCTCCAACTGATCCACGTCGTCATCGAGGCACGCGATTCGCAGGCCGCCCGCATCCTGGGTCGATGCATGGGCGGCCGGCGAAGCGTCCGCCAGTTCCGGTCCCGACACTTCCACTCCTCAGTCGCGTGATTTCAGAGACTGGCCCGGCCGCGCCGGCGCCTAGCGCTTGAGCAGCGCGTCGCGGATTTCCTGCAGCAGCACTTCCTGGCGCGGCGGCGGGGCGTCCGCGGCCGGCGCGGGCGGCTTCTTCAGCTTGTTGATCCCCTTGATCGCCAGAAAAATCACG
>Ga0302279_10000016_pt1 | contig 231295 bp, 221 predicted proteins | sample III_Bog_N3_3_FD_194541 | JGI IMG/M metagenome (GOLD analysis project Ga0302279, IMG submission 194541) | Peat permafrost microbial communities from Stordalen Mire near Abisko, Sweden - III_Bog_N3_3 | ecosystem: Environmental > Terrestrial > Soil > Wetlands > Peat | place: Sweden: Abisko... | reverse complement strand
CTAGCGCTTGAGCAGCGCGTCGCGGATTTCCTGCAGCAGCACTTCCTGGCGCGGCGGCGGGGCGTCCGCGGCCGGCGCGGGCGGCTTCTTCAGCTTGTTGATCCCCTTGATCGCCAGAAAAATCACGAACGCAATGATCAAAAAGTCGAACACCGTCTGCAGAAACGATCCGTACTTCAGCAACACCGGCGCTCCCTTCGGATCCGTCCCCAGCGTCAGCGCCAAATCGCTGAAATTGATCCCCCCGATCATCACCCCCAGCGGCGGCATGATCACATCCCCAACCAGCGAGGAGACGATCTTCCCGAACGCCGCGCCCACGATCACACCCACCGCCAGGTCGATCACGTTGCCCTTCATCGCAAATTCTTTGAATTCACTCCCAATACTCATGTCCTCATCCCCTCGTCATTGATGATTAAACCCTCGCCCCTCATCACCCCTGCGGCACCACCCCGTGCGGCGTGAGCCGGTCCACCACCTGCGGCAGCGCCTGCGCCAGCTTCTGCGCCAGATCCTGCGGGTTCATCCCAAACTTCGCCGCCAGCCCCGAGATCACCTCCGGCCCAAGCGCCGCATGCACCTGATCCGCCGTGATCGCCTGGTTCGCTCCCGGCCCCACCCACGACTTGACCGTGCTCCCCAGCCCCTGCTGCTCCAACTGCGACACGATCCCCTGCACCCCGCCGTGCTTCTCGATCAGCCCGTTGACCACGCTCACCATCTCCGCCCCCACCACTCCGCCCATCAACCCGTCCAATAGTCCCATCGGCATCCCCTTCCCTTCAGTTCCCGTGTGTTAAAACGAATACACCAGATTCAGCGTCTCCAGCCGGTCCAGCTTCTGCAGCCCCGCCGGCGGATTCGTGTTGTCCTGCAGCGCATAGCCCACCGACAACGCCAGCTTCGCCGATACCTTCACCGCCAGCGCCAGCGTATTCGTCACCAGCGTGTCCTGCGACCCGCTCTCCACCAACAGCTTGTCCGTCAGCGTCGTCGTCGCCGTCAGCGACTGCGAGTAATTCACCCCCAGCGTCCCAATCGCCTCCCCTTCCCTCGCCTCCAACTGCCGCCCAATCACCGCCCCATCCGCCGCCTTCGTCAGCTCCTCCGGCCGCAACTCCTTGTAGCCCACGCCCACCTGCACGTCCAGCATCGTCGACTTCGTGTCGAACACCTTGTACCCCACCCCCGCCGCCACGCTCGCCTGATAGTCAAATCCGTTGAACAGATCGTGCTGATAGCGCAGCCCCCCAAACGTGTACAGATCCTGCGTCAGCGCATAATCCGTCTGCCACGTCGTGTCCCACCGCTCCGCCGCCACGATCCCCGCACTCTGCCCGTACAGCCCGCCGAGGTGAAACCCATGCTTCCATGCGCCGTCCAGGTACGCCGCATCCAGCGCCGCATTCGCCGACTTCGCCTCCGAGTTGCCCTGCGAGGACAAATACCCCGCCTGACCCTTCCCCGTCCATTCCTGCTGCGGCGGCGGCGGCGCCGCCGCATCGTCACACCATCCCGCCACCGGCATCAGCGCACACAGCGCCACCGTCATCGCTCGCATGTTCATCCCCGTTCCTTACTCGATTCGTTGGATTGAGGGGGGCGCCGCGGCCCGTCCGTCCCGGCGCCGCCCCCCGATCAGACCTTACTGGCTGCAGGCCTTCCCATGGTCCGCATGATTGCCCTTGGCAATCGCATCCGACTCGCTCAGGTACTCTCCGCTCTTCGTCTTCCCGTACCAGCGGTCCGTCGGACAGTGATACACCTTCGTGCTGCTGTTCACCCACACCAGCCCGGGACCTCCTCCGGGCGCCGCCGTCGCCGCCGGACCGCTCGACTTCGTCGCGCTCGGCAAGGACTTCGTCGACGCCGCCGCGGGCGCTGCAGGCGCCGCCGGGCTCGCTGCCGCAGGCGTAGCCGCCGCCGCAGGGGCCGCCGCCGCCGGAGCCGCCGCACTGCCGCTCGAACCCGCCGATCCGTACCACGTCTGCACCCCGTGATGGCCGCGGCACGCTCCCTGCTTCGTCGGGCCCGTCCAATAGCTGCCGTCCTTGCACTGCCCCGTCGATCCGGCCGGCGCCTCCGACGGCGCCTGCGCCAGACTCGCCGCCGCCAGTAACAGCCCGGCCGCCCCCGATATCAGTTTGATGCTGCGAAACATGATCGACTCCTAGGTTTGTGATGTTGGGCCCGCGTGCGAGTCCGAAGGCGGGAGCTTGGCAGCTAACGGCGCGGTCGACTGTAAAACACTGTCAAAGGCGCAAGCCCATAGCGGAGCCTCGCGCAGCAGAACGCGCGGCATTACATTCCTTTACAGTCTCAGGGCCGCCACCGCGCCAGACTCGCGGCATAAGAATCAAGGGAACGACGACGGTGATATTGCCGAAGCTATTGTGGGGCGAGATCGCGCGGCAGGACTTCGCGCGCCACGTCGAGGCTCTGATCGACAAGCATGGCGGGCCGGAAGGGGTCTCGCAGCGCATGCGCGAACTCGGCATGGGCAGCGTGGCGCAGTCGTGGATCATGCATGGCCCGTTCGAACCCATCACCGGATCGCAGTTGCACGAATTGTTCGGCACGGGCGTGCTGCGCGCGCTGGCCGCGAAGCTCGACATGCAGCCGCGGGACCTGGTGCGGCAGCTGTCGCTGGTGCTCGGCCAGACCATGTCCCGGCTCGCGTCCGGCCAGAGATATCATTGACTCCCGGCCGGCCCGCGGGACATCGGGCGCAAGCGTGCTAATCTCCGCGGCGGTGAGGTGGCGCCGCGCCATGGCGGTCGCGCTCTTCGAAAAGAGGGGGTCATTATGGATCTTGGAATTGCGGGACGAAAGGCCATCGTGTGCGCATCGAGCCGCGGCCTCGGAAGGGGATGCGCCATGGCGCTCGCCCGGGCGGGCGTATCGCTGGTGCTCAATGGACGCGACCGCGAGACGCTGGGAAGGACCGCCGAGGACATCAAACGCGCGACCGGCGCCGACGTGACGCCGGTGACCGCCGACATCTCGACCGCCGCAGGACAGGCGCTCGTGCTCGCGGCGTGCCCGGCGCCCGATATCCTGATCAACAACAACGGCGGGCCGCCGTTTCGCAACTTCCGGGAATTGGACCGGCAGGCGATGCTGGCCGGCCTGACCATGAACATGGTGACGCCCATCGAGCTCATCCAGAAGGTGATCGACGGCATGGCCGCGCGCGGCTTCGGAAGAATCGTCAACATCACCTCGATCAGCGTCAAGATGCCGCTCGGCGGCCTGGACCTGTCGAGCGGCGCCAGAGCCGGCCTCACCGCGTTCGTCGCCGGCGTCGCGCGCGGCGTCGCCGCCAAGAACGTCACCATCAACAATCTGCTTCCGGGCAGCATCGAAACCGACCGGCTGCGGGCCGGGATCCGCTCGTCGGCGAAGAATCAGGGAGTGGCCGAATCCGAGATCGAGCGCCGGTCGCTCGCCGAGATTCCGGCGCGGAGGTTCGGCACGCCGGAGGAGTTCGGCGAAGTCTGCGCGTTTCTATGCAGCGTGCACGCCGCCTACATGACCGGCCAGAACGTCCTCCTCGATGGCGGCGCCTACCCCGCGGCCTTCTAGGAGCCTCGCCCCAGCGCGCTGAGCCGGCGTCCCGGAGCGATATCCTCGATCGAGGTCACCAACTCGATGAGAGACGGGCCATGGTGGGCGCGCGCCGCGGCCAGCGCGGCGGAAAAATCCGCCGTCGCCGTGACGCGCCATGCCTCGAGACCGAAGGCCCTGGCGAGCGCCACGAAATCCGGATTCACCAGTGCCGTCGCCATCTGCCGCCCCGGAAAGCGCATCTCCTGGTGCATCCGGATGGTCCCGAAGCAGGCGTTGTTCACCACCAGGAACACGATTTTCAGATTGAGCGCCGCCGCGGTCGCGAGTTCCTGACAGGACATGAGAAAGCAGCCGTCTCCGGCGACGCAAATCACCTCGCGATCCGGATGGGTGAGCTTCGCGGCGATCGCGGCTGGCACCGCGTATCCCATCGCGCCGCTCCCGGGGGCGACCTGCGTGGGATACGCATCGTGCGAATAGAAGCGATGCAGCCACGCCGCGTAGTTGCCGGCACCGTTCGCGATCAGCGCCGAGTCCGGCAGCTTGGCGCGAAGTTCGCGAAACACCAGCGAGGGGTTCACCGCGCCGGCGACGGCCACCGGCTCCATGAACGCCGATTGATCGGCGCGCGCCGCGCTCGTCCATTCGGCCCACGGCGCAGGACCCGCGGGTGCATGCCGCGCGAGTTCCGCCGCCAGCGCGCCCGGCGGCGCCTGCACGGCCAACTGCGCGGGAAATACCGCCGACAGGCTTTGCGGGTCGACGTGCACGTGGATGAGGCGGTTGCCCGTATCCGCGCGATCCAGCCACTGATAGCCTCCCGTCTCGACGTCCCCCAGCGCCGCGCCCAGAGCGAGGATGGCATCCGCTTCCCGAACTCGTCTCAGCAAGGCGGGATTGGCGCCGAAGCCCAATTCTCCCGCGTAGCAGGCATGACGATTGGCGAAAAGATCCTTGCGCCGAAAGCCGGTGGCCACCGGCAGGTTCCAAGCCTCGGCAAGGCGTTGCACGGCGGCCACCCCGGCCGCGGTCCATTGACTGCCGCCGAGCCATACCAGCGGCCTGCGCGCCGCCTTCAGCCGCGCCGCAATCGCGGCGACGTCCTCGGGGTCGACGCCGTACCGGGGCAGCCCGGGAACAGCCGCGGGCGGCGCGGCGCACGGCTCTCCGAGCACATCCTCCGGCAGTCCGACGACCACGGGGCCCGGCCGCCCCGTCGTCGCCAGCTGGAACGCCCGGTCCACGAGTTCGCCGGCGCGGTTGGCCACATCGATGCGCACCACTCCCTTCGCGAGATCGGCAAAGGTCTGGGTCAGGTCGACCTCCTGGAAAGCGCGCCGCCAGCGGTCTTCGCGCGCGATCTCACCGACGAAGAGCACCATGGGCGTGGCATCCTGCTGCGCCGTGTGCACGCCGATGCCGGCGTGCGCGAGACCGGGCCCCCGGGTCACGAAGGCGACGCCGGTCCGGCCGCTGAGCTTCGCAGCCGCCTCGGCCATGTTGGCCGCCGCGGCCTCGTGCCGGCAGGTAATCACATCGAGCTGGCCGCGCGCGCCGTACAGCGCATCGAGCACGTCCAGGTAGCTCTCACCGGCCACCGTGAAGACGTGCCGCGTGCCGTGGGCACGCAGCCGTTCGACGATGGCATCGGCAACGCGCTGCACGGTCATCGCTCACCCGCTTTCACGTTCACTGCTGCGCGACTCCCAGCTTGCGCCCCAGGAAACTCACCGTCGCCTCGTCCACCTTGACCCAGGTCGCGTGACGCAGGAATCCATGGATCTCGTTGGGGATCACCAGTTCCTCGAAAGGCACCTGCCGCGCTTCCAGGCGGCGCGCGATGTCGACGGTCTGCTGAAACGGCACATTGCGATCGTCGTCGCCCTGAATCAGCAGCACCGGCGACTTCCAGCTCTCCACGTCCGCATCGGGGGAGGACTTGAAGGCGGTCTCCATGGCCTGTTCGCGGTCGCCCTTCTCGTAGCGGACGCCGGGCTTGCCGAGCCAGTCGTCCATGAGCCGCGACCAGTCGTGCACGCCGTGCAGATCCACCCCGGCCCTGAAGATATCGGAGTTGCGGGCGAGCGCGAGCGCCGTGAGGTAGCCGCCGTACGATCCGCCCCAGATACCGATGCGCCTCCCGTCCACGCTGCTCAATCCCTGCAGGAAATGCGCCCCCGCCAGCACGTCTTGATATTCCGCCGCCCCCGCGTATCCGGCGTGCTCCGCCTGGTGGAAGGCGCGGCCGTAGCCGATCCCGAGCCGGTAATTGACGGACAACACCACGAAGCCATGGGCCGCCAGATACTGATTCACGGCGTAGGCGTTGCTGTAGTACTCCATATAGTGCCACCCGAGGAGCATCTGCCGGGGAGGGCCGCCATGGACGAAAATGACGCCGGGCTTCGGTTCATGAGGCTTGGTCGCGCCGTTCTCGAACAACTGGCCGTGAACCAGAGTTCCATCGGCGGCGCGGAAGGTGACCTGTTTCGGCGCGACGAGCTGCGAGGCGGGAAAATCGGCCGGCAGGAGGCCGGCCCCCAGGTTGATCCGCTTCGATCCGTCGACGTCGGCGACGACCACCGACGGCGGCGTTCGCGCATCCGCGGCGATGAAGGCGACCTTTCCCTCGCCCGCGCTGACCGGCGTCCATTCCAGGGATTCGCCGGAAGTGATCGGCGTCGACACCCCCCCATCGATGCGCGAGCGGAACACGTGCCGCCGGTCGTCATCCCCGGCCTTTTCGCCGGAGTTGGCATCGAAGATCATGTAGTGGTGGTCACGGCTCTCCGCCACGTGTTCCACCATGTAAGCGCCCGGCGTGAGCATCGCCAACGCCCCGCCCGCCGCCGGCACGCCGTACAAATGCTGCCAATCGGCGAGATAGGCCATGAAGACGATCTCATCCCCCGCCCAATGCAGGTTGGCCTCTCCCTCGACGTCCGGATAGGAGCCGGCCAGCGTATTCGGGCTCTCCCATAGCGCGTGCCCCGACCCGCTGGCGGCGGAGGCCGTCCAGATCGACCAGGGATGCGGCGTCGGCGTGAGAGCGGGCTCCGGCGCGCCGCCGTCGCCGGCACGGCGGGCGAACGCGACCATGCTGCCGTCGGGAGACCAGCGCGGCGACACGTCATGGCTGGTGGATGGCGCGAGATAGACCAGGGGCGCGTTCTTCGCCGCATAGATTCCGATGAACGAGTGATCGCCGCGGTCGGACACGAAGGCGAGCTTCGTGCCGTCCGGCGACCAGCGCAGATCGCTGTCCTTGCCCCGGTCGAAGAACAGGTGCTGAGGGTTGCCGCCGGCGAGCGGCACGGTCCAGACGTGATCGTCCTTCACGAACGCCAGTTCGCCCCGCGCCGATATCGCCGGCGCATCGCCCTCGGCCAGCTTCTCCGGCGGCCCTCCCGCCAGCGCTGCGCTCCAGATCGTGGTGACCGGCTGCTCCGCAGAGGAGCCGGGATCCGGAGCCAGGTTGCCCTCCGCGGGCCAGTTCGAGTCGTGGTCTCCGCCTCTCACGAACACCAGCCGGGTGCCGTCGGGGGAGAAGGTCAGCTGAGTGATCTCTTGTCCATCGTCGTCGCCGTAGTTCGTCACCTTGACCGGAGCGAAGGCCGGGCCGCGGGCCACCCACACGTTGCGCACGCCGTCGATGATTTCGACCCAGCCGATCACGTCGGCGCGATCGGCGGCCGTCAGCTGGGTCGCATAGGGATAGTGCAGCGCTTGCGCCAGCGTGAAGTCCGCGCGCGGCGCGGCGTGCGCCCCGGAATGCACCGCGAGGAGCGCGATGATCATGCAGGCATGGAATCCGTGTCTGCGCATTCGATGGAGTCTCCTTCTACCAGGGCCAACCGCCGTCCGGAGCGTAACTTTAAACGGTATCGCCCCCGCCTTGCTCGACAATGTTGCCCCCTTGGGCCGGGCTGCGCCGGGCGGCGCAGTGCTAAGATGCGCCGCCGAGTTCACGCGACCCCGAGGTACCGATGCCCGACCCATCAGCGCCCCCGAATCAAGAGGCGCCCCGTGAGGCCCCGGCCTCGCGGCGCAGGTTCCTCGCCGCCGCCGGCGCGGGCGCCGCGCTGCTCGCCGGCGGCGTTCGCGGCGCGACGCCCCCGGCCCCGGCAATTTCACCCGCCCCCGCCCCGGCCCCGGCCCCCGGCGGCGAAGCCGCAGGACTGACCTCCCTGACCGTCCATGCCGATCCGATCTCCGCGGAGGAGCGCCGCGCCCGGATTGCGCAGCTGCAAGAGCTGATGAGGCAGCAGAAGATCGGCGCGTTCGTGACCGAGTCCGGCTCGACTCTCGAGTACTTCACCGGCGTGCGCTGGCACCGGTCGGAGCGAACCACGGCGGCCGTCATCCCGGCACGAGGCGCGGTGCTCATCGTCACGCCGGTGTTCGAAGAGCCCTCGGTGCGCGAGACGCTGCAGGTCGATGCCGACCTCCGACCCTGGAACGAACCGGACAATCCGTTCGAGACCATCGCGCAGGGCCTCCGGGAGCGCGGCGTGGCGCATGGGCCGATCGCCGTCGAGCCGACGATTCGCTTCTTCATCGTCGACGGCATTCGACGCGCCTCGAACGCGTACCAGGTCGTGTCGGGAGAGTCCCTGGTCCGGGCGTGCCGGCTGGTCAAATCGCCCGCTGAAATCGCGCTGATGCAGGCCGCCAGCGACGTCACAATCGCGGCCCTGCGTTTCGTGCATGCGCGCGTGGCCCGCGGCATGCGCCCGGCGGACATCGCCGCCCTCATGGACGACGCCACTTCCGCATTGGGAGGCACGCCCGAGTTCACCCTCGTACTGCTCAACGAGGCGTCGGCCTATCCCCATGGATCGAAACAGCCGCAGACCGTGCGCGACGGCTCGACCCTGCTCATGGACTGCGGCTGCACGGTGCATGGCTATCAGTCGGACATCTCGCGAACCTGGGTGTTCGGCGAGCCGAGCCCGCGGCAGCTCAAGGTGTGGAACACCGTGAAGCGCGGACAGGAAATTGCGCTGGAGACGGCGAAATTGGGCGTCCCGGTGGGTTCCATCGACGACGCCGTGCGCCGCTTCTACGAAAGCGAGGGCTGGGGCCCGGGCTACAAGCTGCCGGGCCTCTCGCATCGCACGGGCCACGGAATCGGCCTGGACGGCCATGAGCCGCCCTATCTGGTGCACGGTGACTCGACGCCTCTTCGCGCCGGCATGTGCTTCTCGGATGAGCCGGGAATCTACCTTCCCGGGGAATTCGGGGTACGCCTGGAGGATTGCTGGTACATGACGGCAACCGGGCCGAAAACCTTCACGCCGCTCGCCAAATCGCTGGATGAACCCGTATGAACGCCCGGGTGGTGGCTCCTACGCCGCGCTCGCGGCCGGCCGCGGCGGAACGGCCGCCGGGGCGGCCTCGCCCGGGTCGTAACCCAGAACCGGCGCCAGCCAGCGCTCCGCCTCGCCCAGCCGCATGCCCTTGCGGCGCGCGTAATTCTCGACCTGGTCCCGGTCGATCTGGCCCACCCCGAAATAATGGGACTGCGGATGAGAGAAGTAGAATCCGCTGACCGCGGCGGTCGGATACATGGCAAACGATTCGGTGAGACGGATTCCCGCCGCATTCTCGGCGTCGAGCAGCTTCCAAAGCGCGGCCTTCTCGGTGTGGTCCGGACACGCGGGATAGCCCGGGGCGGGCCGGATTCCCCGATACGCCTCGCGAATCAGATCGTCGCCGGCCAGCCGCTCGTCCGCAGCGTAGCCCCAGAATTCGCGCCGCGCCCGCTCGTGCATCCGCTCGGCAAACGCCTCGGCGAGCCGGTCCGCCAGAGCCTTGAGAATGATGCTGCTGTAATCGTCATGCGCGGCCTCGAATCTCGCCACATGCGTCTCGATGCCGATGCCGGCGGTGACGGCGAATGCGCCGATATAGTCGGCGCGCCCGCTCGAGCGGGGCGCCGTGAAGTCGGCGAGACACAGCTGCGCCTGGTCGCGCGGTTTCGATTTCTGCTGGCGCAGATGGTGCAGGCGGCAAATCGGCGCCGCACGCGCCTCATCGGCGTAGACCTCGATGTCGTCGCCGCTCGAGTTGGCCGGAAAGAATCCGACGGCGGCCCGCGCCCGCAGCCATTTCTCGGCCACCAGGGTGTCCAGCATGCGCCTGGCGTCCGCATACAACGACGACGACGCCTCCCCGACCACGGGGTCCGAGAGAAGATCGGGAAATTTCCCCGCGAACTCCCATGCGTTGAAGAACGGCATCCAATCGATGTACGGCACCAGTTCCTCGAGCGGATAGTCCTCGAAGCGGCGGAGCCCCAGGAGACGCGGAACCGGCGGGACGTACGAGTCCCAGTCGATCTTGAATTTCCGGGCACGGGCCTCCTCGAGGATGAGCCGCGGCGCCTTCAGGCTCTTGTTTCGGTGCTGCTCGCGGCGGCGCTCGTGCTCGGCCTTCACGCCCGCCACGTAGGCGTCGCGGGTATCCGCGGTCGCGAGCTGCTGGCATACCCCGACCGATCTCGAGGCATCCTTGACGTAGATGACGGCTCCCCCGTATTGGGGATCGATCTTGACCGCCGTGTGAGCCGGTGACGTGGTTGCGCCGCCGATGAGCAGCGGTTGCGTGTACCCGAGGCGCTGCATTTCCCTGGCCACGTGCACCATCTCATCGAGCGAGGGGGTGATGAGGCCGGACAATCCGATGAGATTCGCACCCTCCCGCGTGGCCGTCTCGAGAATCCTCTCGCACGGGACCATCACGCCGAGATCCACGACCTCGAAGTTGTTGCACTGGAGCACCACGCCGACGATGTTCTTGCCGATGTCGTGCACGTCGCCCTTGACCGTGGCCATGACCACCTTGCCGTTGGAGCGCACGGCGCCGGATTTTTCCCGTTCGATGTGGGGAATCAGCGCCGATACGGCCTTTTTCATGACCCGCGCCGACTTGACCACCTGGGGCAGGAACATCTTGCCCGAGCCGAACAGGTCGCCCACCACGTTCATCGCCTCCATGAGGGGCCCCTCGATCACGTCGAGCGGCCGCTTGGCTTGCAGCCGGGCCTCCTCGGTATCTGCGAGCACGAACTCGTCCAGCCCTTTCACCAGCGCATGCTGCAATCTCTGCCCCACCGGGAGATTGCGCCACTCCAGGTCGTCGCCCCGTTTGGCCGAGCCGCCCCCCTTGAACCGCTCCGCGATCTCCAGGAGTCTCTCGGTCGCATCCTCGCGCCGCGCGAGGATGACGTCCTCCACCCGCTCGCGCAGATCGGATGGAATGTCCTCGTAGATCGCGAGCTGCCCCGCGTTGACGATCCCCATGGTCAAGCCCGCGCGGATCGCGTGGTACAGGAACACCGAATGCATCGCCTCCCTGACCGGCTCGTTGCCGCGGAAGGAGAACGATACGTTGCTCACCCCGCCGCTCACGTGAACCGCGGGCATGCGCTGCTTGATCGCCGCCGTGGCCTCGATGAAATCCAGGCTGTAACGGTTGTGCTCTTCGATGCCGGTGGCCACCGCGAAGATGTTCGGGTCGAAAATGACGTCTTCCGGGGGAAAATTCAGCGTGCCGGTGAGAAGAGCGTAGGCGCGCTCGCAGATCGCCGCCTTGCGGGCCACGGTGTCGGCCTGCCCCCGCTCGTCGAAGGCCATGACCACGACCGCCGCCCCGTAGCAAAGGCATGCGCGCGCGCATTTGAGAAACGCCTCCTCGCCCTCCTTCATGCTGATCGAGTTGACGATCGGCTTGCCTTGAACGCACTTCAAACCGGCCTCGATCACCGACCATTTCGACGAGTCGATCATCACCGGCACCCGTGCGATATCCGGCTCGCCCGCGATGAGATTCAGGAACCGCGTCATCGCCGCCTGGGAATCCAGCATGCCCTCGTCCATGTTGACGTCGATGATCTGCGCGCCGTTCGCCACCTGCTGGCGGGCGATGTCGACCGCCGCCGCGTAGTCGCCGGCCTCGATCAGCTTGCGGAATTTCGCCGAGCCGGTGACGTTGGTGCGCTCGCCCACGTTCACGAAGAGGCTGGTGCGGTCGATGGTCAGCGGTTCCAGCCCGCTCAACCGGCAGGCAGGCGCGATCGCCGGGACGGCGCGGGGCGGCAGGCCGGTCACCGCGCGCGCGATGGCCTCGATGTGCGCCGGCGTGGTGCCGCAGCAGCCGCCCACCATGTTGAGGAACCCGCTCTGCGCGAACTCCTGCAGCGTGGCGGCGGTCTCGCCCGGCGTCTCGTCGTATTCGCCGAAGGCGTTCGGCAGTCCGGCGTTCGGATAGGCGCACACGCAGGTGTCCGCGACCCGTGCCAGTTCCTCCACGTAGGGGCGCAGCTGCTTCGCGCCCAGCGCGCAGTTGAGGCCGATCGCGGCGGGCCGCGCGTGACGCACGGAATTCCAGAACGCCTCCGTCGTCTGTCCGGACAGGGTGCGGCCCGATGCGTCGGTGATGGTGCCGGAGACGACGATGGGCAATTCGACCCCCGTCTCGTCCATGACGCCACTCACCGCGAACAGCGCCGCCTTGGCGTTCAGCGTGTCGAACACCGTCTCGATCAGGAACAGGTCGATGCCGCCCTCGATGAGCGCCCTTGCCGCGAGCGCATAGCCCTCGGCCAATTCGTCGAAGGTGATGTTGCGGAAGCCCGGATCGTTCACGTCCGGGGACAGCGAGGCCGTCCGGCCCGTGGGCCCGAGCGCACCGGCGACGAAGCGCCGGCGACCGCTGGCTTCGCCCGCTTCATCGGCCGCGCGGCGCGCCACCTGCGCGGCCGCCAGATTCAACTCCCCGGCCAGCTTCTCCAGTCGATAATCGGACTGCGACGCCGGCGTCGAGTTGAAGGTGTTGGTGGAAATCACGTCCGCACCGGCCCGGAGGTATTCCCGATGGATGGCGCCGATGATCTGCGGCTGGGTGATGGACAGCAGATCATTGTTGCCGCGCAGGTCGCCGCGCCAATCGGCGAATCGCGTGCCGCGAAAATCCGCCTCGCTCAAACGATGCCGCTGGATCATGGTCCCCATGGCGCCGTCGAGGATCACGATGCGCTGCCGAAGCAGCGCCATGAACGACTCGGACCGCGCCGGGAACCCCATCGAATTCATTCAGGCCACCGCTGCCCGCTCGGCGGCCATCCCCGCCGCGCCGGCGCCGGCCGCCCCCGTGCGGGCGCCGGCCTGCGACTTGGGTGGGCCTGGGCGCAAGCCCAAGGCATGGCAGATGGCATAGGTGAGTTCGGCGCGGTTCAAGGTGTAGAAATGAAATTCCGTCACGCCGTGCTCTTGAAGACGATGCACCTGCTCGATCGCGACGTGCGCCGCAATCAGGCGGCGCGTGTCCGCATCATCGTCCAGGCCGTCGAAGCGCCGGCTGAGCCATTCGGGGATGCTGGCGCCGCAACGGTCGGCAAAGCGCCGCAACTGGGGGAAACGCGTGATGGGAAGGATCCCGGGCACGATGTTGATGTCGATTCCCGCCGCCCGGCAGCGGTCGCGATAGCGCAGATACGCGTCGGTATCGAAGAAGAACTGGGTGATCGCACGGCCGGCGCCCGCATCGATCTTGCGCTTCAGGTTGTCCACGTCGGCCGCCACGCCGCCCGACTCCGGATGACCCTCCGGATACGCGGCCACCGAAATGTCGAAGGGCGCGATGCCGGCGAGACCCCGCACGAGATCGGAGGCATGCGCGAACGGGGAGTCCGCATGCCCGGCGCCGGCGCCCATCCCGTCCGGCAGATCGCCGCGCAGCGCCACGATGTGCCGGATGCCGTGCCGCCAATAGTCCTCTGCGATGCCGGTGACCTCGGCCGCAGACGCCCCGATGCACGTCAGGTGCGGCGCCACGCATAGATCGGTTTCACGCAGCAGCCGCATGACGCATTCATGGGTTCGCGCCCGCGTTGAGCCATCCGCGCCGTAGGTCACGGACACGAACTTCGGCTGCAGGGGCTCGAGCCGCGCGATCGCGTCCCACAGCTGCCGCCCCATGGCGTCGTCGCCGGGTGGAAAGAATTCGAACGACACCGCTACTTCGCTCACTGTCGTCATCCTCGCAGGTCAGACCATCTCGACCCTGAGGATGCAAGCGGCTAAGCTGTGACACAATCTCATTATCTTCATGGACTGGATGAATTCCGCTCATGGCGACGACGGCACTGGAACTTCGGCATTTGGAGACACTGCTGGCACTGGCGGAGTGCGGCAGCCTGTCCAAGGCCGCAGCGCGGTTGTTTTTGACCCAATCTGCCCTGTCCCACCAACTCAAGGCCCTGGAGAGCCATTTCGGCGCCGCGCTGGTGGAGAAAAACGTGCGGCCCCTGCGCTTTACCGCCATCGGCCAACGACTGCTCGCGCTCGCCCGCGTGGTGCTGCCGCAGGTGGCCGAAGCAGCCCGGGACGTCGCGCGCCTCGCCCAAGGCCATGCGGGCCCCTTGCGCATTGCAGTGCAATGCCACAACTGCTTCGACTGGCTGATGCCGGCCATGGACTCCTACCGCTCGCTTTGGCCGGAGGTGGAACTCGACATCATCTCCGGTTTCGTCGTCGATCCCCTGCCGCTGCTCGAGCGCGGCGAGGCGGAACTCGCCATCATCCACGACCGGCCCGAGCCTCATTCCAACGTGGTCTTCAGCCCCTTGTTTCGCTACGAGAGCGTGGCGTTGATGAGTCCGCGGCATCCGCTCGCGGCCAAGCCGTGGCTCGAAGCGGCGGACTTCGCGGCGCAGACGCTCATCACCTATCCGGTGCCCGACGACATGCTCGATGTCATGAAGCACTGCCTGACGGCTGCCGAGATCAATCCCAAGCGGCGCACGGCCGAGCTCACCGTCGCCATCCTGCAGCTGGTGGCGAGCGGCCGTGGAATTGCCGCCCTGCCCTCCTGGACCGTGGGCAATTACATCGAGCGCGGCTACGTGGTCTCGCGGCCCATCGGCCCGCACGGCTTGCGCTGTGAATTGTATGCAGCCACTACCCAAGCGGGCGCCGAGGCGGCCTACATCCGGGAGTTCGTGGCGCTCACGCGCTCGATGAGCCTGACGCAGCTGGCCGGCGTCACCGCCCTCTGACCGCGCGGCGCCAATGACCGAGCCGCGTGCCGGACCGCTTTCGCCGGCTCGATCGGGCGTGCGCGCAGCACGGCGCCCCCCGACTAGGCCGGCACCAGCGCCAGGACGCGCAGCGGGCTGCCCGAGCCGTTCACGATCTTGAGCGGCGGCGCGATCACCACGGCACCGGTCGCGGGCAGCTGATCGAGGTTCGTGAGACTGGCGAGCCCGAATCGGTTGGCGCCGTGCATGAGCGCATGGCAGGGAAACATCGGCGTGAAGGTCGCCGCCTGGCCCGCATCGGTGCCGACGGTTTCCACGCCGACGCCCAGGATGTCGCGTTCGCGCGCCAGGAAAGGCACGCAATCCGGATGGAAGCCGGGGGTATGCGCCCCGTCGGCGCCGATGTTGAGGAATGCCTCTCCCGCCCGCTTGGACCAGTCGGTGCGAACCAACACCCATGCGCGGCCCGGGATGCGGCCGTGCCGGCTCTCCCACTCCTCGACCACGCCCTGAGTGAGCAGAAAATCCGCGCTGCCCTTCACCTGGCGCGACACGTCGATGACGCACGCCGGCCCGATGAATCGCTCGACCGGAATGTTGTGCGTGGCGTTGTCGGGATGATCCTTCCCGGTCACCCAATGCACCGGAGCGTCGAAGTGCGTCCCGGTATGTTCTCCGCAGCTGATGTTGTTCCAGTACCAGGCGGGTCCGCGGGAATCGTACCGGGAGATCTCTTCCAGGGAGAACGGCTTCGACGCCGCGAACTGCTCCGGCAGCCGGATCGTGTGCGTGGATGCGTCCAGCGGAACGGTGAGATCGACCACGCGGATGCCGCCGTGAATGATCCCGTCGACCAGAGTGGAAAGAATCTGTGCGTGGGTGCCCATGGGTCTTCTCGCGGTAAGGTCAGTTTCGGGATTCGGAGCGAGGACGGTACGAGCCGCGCAGATCGGTCAGCGCCGCAACGAAAGCCTCCACATCGTCGTCATTGTTGTAGAAATGAAAGCTCGCTCTGACGTTATCATCGCGGAACGACGTGACGATGTCACGCTTGCCGAGCTCGGCGACCAGGCCGGCGGCGTCGCACGAAGGCACCGCGACCGTGGCGCCGCGGCATTCATCCTGCGACGGAGTGGCGCTCGGCCATCCGATCTCCTCGAGGCGCCGCAGGCAGCGCCGGGTCAGCGCGTAATTGCGCTCCTGCACTGCGGGCATGCCCACTCGCAGCAGCATCCGCAGCCCCGCTTCTGAGGCGTAGCAATTCACCACGGGCGGCGTTCCCGCCTCGAAGCGGCGCGCATTCGGCGCCGGACGATTCGCCGTGATGTCCATGGCGCCGATGTCGGCCTGCGCGAACCATCCGCTGTTGGTCGGCACCAAAGCGCGCGCGAGGGCCTCGCGAACGTAGAGGAAGCCGATCCCCGCGGTGCCGAGCAGGTACTTGAGCATGCCTCCCACCGCGAAATCCACGTCCAGGGCCTTCACGTCGACGTCCAGGGATCCGGCGGTCTGATAGCAGTCGAGCAGCACCATCGCGCCTTTCGCGCGTGCAATGCGCACGATGCCCGGAATGTCCAGCTTGGCGCCGTTGCGGAAACAGACGTGGGTGATGGCCACGAGCTGTGTCCGCTCGTCGATGGCGCTCTCGAAGTGGCGCAGCGGGATCCCGCCGCCCGCGTCGCGCGGCACGTGCACGACCCGTGCGCCGCGCGGCTCCTGCGCGTGCCAGATCTGCGCGTTGGTGGGAAACTCGAAATCGCTGATGACGACCTTGTCGCGGCTGCCGCTGAACACCAGGGCGCTCGCCAGCGCATTGAGGCCGGCGGACACCGACGCGGTGACCGCGATCTCGTCGGGCAGCGCCCGCAGCAGGGTGGCCACCAGGGCGCGAACCGACTCGTTCTTCATCGCCCACGTGTCCCAGCTCGACCCCATCCGCAGACGGTCGTCCATATAAGCGTCGAAGGCGTCCTTCACCTCATTCGCAAGGGCGCAATACGACCCGCTGTTGAGATAGGTCTTGCGCCGCAGAACCGGGAATTCCCTGCGCAGCGCCTCGAAGTCTGGTTCCATGGGTCACCGTCGCTGTGGATCAGCGGCATGCAGTATAGGCAATCTTGCGCATTTCGCCTCGCACCTGCACGATGGACTGCACTGGATCGGGCATTTCGGGCTATTCTGCGCGGGGGTGCGCGCGGGCGATCGGCCCGCGGCGCACGTTCACCAACGAGGGGGGGAAAACACATGATAATCCTTCGCAACATTCATGCCTGCGCATGGTCTGCCGGGCTCGCCGCCGCGGCGCTCGTGGCCGCCCATGCGGCGCGCGCCGACGTGACGGTCGTCGAGGATACGACGATCAATGCGGCCATCGTGAAGATGCACACGAGCGCCACCGAGCGCACCACGCGCGACAAGCAGCGCCGCGACAGCGACGGCAAGGTGGACGGCATGCTCTCGATGCTGGCCGGTTCCATGCGCACCGGCGACATCATCCGGCTCGATCGCGATCTCGAATGGCGGCTGGAGCCCGACAAGAAGAAATACCTGGAAACGCCGTTTCCCACTGCGCAGCAGCGCGCGCTGGCGCAGCAGAAGATGCAGGAAACCCTGGAGAAGATGCAGCAGTGCCCCGCCGGGCCGGCGCAGACCCAGCCGGCCGCGGATAGCGGCTGCGAGAAAACCGAACCCAAGTTCAACGTGTCGAAGACCGACGACAGCGCCGTGATCGCGGGTCACACCGCCAGAAAGACGCTGATCTCCATGACCTACAGCTGCAAGGACGTCAAGACCGGCGACACCTGCGACTTCGTCGCCAGCAGCGAACTGTGGCTGTCCCAGGAGCCCGTGGAGGGCTACGACGAGAAGAGCGCGTTCGCGATGGAGCACGCCAAGAAGCTCGGACTCGACCAGGTCTCCGGCGCCATGAAGGCGCAGGCTCAGATGGTCATGGCGCCCTACATGGATCAGCTGAAGCAGCTCTCCTCCCATGCCGGGGACCTCAAGGGGATCCCCCTGCGCACGGTATTCGCGGTGAGCGTCGGCGGGCCGCAGTGCTCGAAGGCCCGGAACGGCGGCGCGTCGGGAAGCGAAGCGGGCTCCGGCAGCACCGTCGGCGATGCCGGCGCCGCGGCCGGCCAGGCGGCCGCCGGTTCCTCGACCTCCGCCGCAACGTCGACGGCGGAGTCGAAAGCCGGACAGGCCGCCGGCAACGGCGTCGGCGGACAAATCCTGGGCAATGCGGCCGGCGCCTTCACCTCGAAGCTGCTGGGCGGACTGATGAGCAAGAAATCCGATTCGAAACCGGCGGCCACGCCGGCGGCCGCCACGGCCGGCCCGAACATGATGACCCTCATGAGCATGCAGACCGAGGTCAAGTCGATCTCAACGGACGCGATCGACCCGAGCGTGTTCGACCTGCCGCCCGGATGGCAGAAAATCGAGCCCAAGCAGGGCAAGAGCGAGGAGTTCCAATGCCCGAAGACCGGCACCTGAAGCGGTAGCGGCGGATGGGGCGTTGCGCTCCGTCACCCGATATCGAGGGGCTCAGGGGCGGTATCCATCGGTCAGCGTGTTCAAGAACGCGACGATCGCGGCGACATCGCGCTCCCCGAGCGCCGGCGGATCGCCCACGCGGCGGCCGAAGGGCGCCGCCTGCTCCAGATTACCCCGATACCCCGGCGGAAGGTCGTCGAACGTGAGGGGGCCGCCCGGGGCCCGCGGATACCATCGCTCCGGCCGGGTGTCACGCTCGGCATAGAAGCGCACGACGTCCTCGAGCCGGTGCAGCACGCCGTTGTGGAAGAACACCCGCCGCAGCGCCGCGTTGCGCAAGGTGGGTGTGCGGAACAGGCCGCAATATTCCGCGCGCGCGGCGAGGTCCGCGCGCAGCGGCCCGCACAGACCCAGGTCGAAATGCCGCGGGTCGGCATTCGCCGGAATCGCGGAATTGCGCGGCGCGCCGATTCCCGCATAGCCGAAGTCCGTGAACTGGGGAAACGCGCCGTCGCGAACGGCGCTCGGGTGGCAGCGGGCGCAGTTGCCCCGCGCCGGATCGTTGAATGCCGCGAGACCCTCGAGCTCCTGGTCGGTGAGCGACGCCTGGCGCCGGAGCCACGCGTCGTACTTGCTGCTGTAGGGATAGAACTCCGCCGGATCCTGCTGGTACGTCTCCAAGGCCAGCAGCACGGCCTGGAAGGCGAGCGCCGGGTCGCCGAATATATTCGCCCCGAAGGCGTCGCGAAATTGCGCGGCGTGCGCGGATCGCCGCACGGCGGCGGCGACCGCACCGATGCTCGCGTTCGCCATCTCGTACGGCGACAACAACGGCACCCGCGCCTGCTCATGCGCGGACGGCGCTCGGCCGTCCCAGGTGAGGCCGCCGGTCGGACCTTGATCGGCCCCGGTCTCCTCATCGAACGCATGCTCGCTCCAGGGTGGAACGCTCTGCAGATACCGGAGCGAGGGGACCGTCCGCACCCCCGGGCGGCGCCCGTCCACGCCGCCTCGCCGGACCGGGGCGCCGTCCGGCGGCCCGAAGGCGTGCGACGGGCTGTGGCAGGTGGCGCAGGCGATCCTCCCCGACGCCGACAAGGCCGGATCGCGAAACAGCGCGCGCCCGAGGGCGCTCATCTGGGCGGCTGAAGGCGACTTCTCGAAGCGGGCTGTGTAGAACGGGGGCGCAGCGTCGCCGGCGATGTCCTGCCGTGGGGCGCCGGCGGCGTCCTGCGGCGGGGCCTCGGCGGTAGCCTGCCGTGGAGCGCCGGGCGCCTGCGCCGGGGCGCCCGCCGTCAAACCGCCCGCGGCCGCCGCGATGAGCGCGATGGCGGCCTTGAGCTGCACGCCCGGGCGCCGGCCTGCGCTCAGTGCACGGACCCGCCGGCGTCGCCGGCCACCGCGGGGTTGAACAACTGCGCCACGTCGACCGCATCGAATACGTACGCGCGATTGCAGAAATCGCAATGCACTTCGACCTTGCCCCGTTCGGCGATGATGGATCGGGTCTCGCTCTCGCCCAGGCCCTGCAGCATGCCGCTCACCCGCTCGCGGGAGCACCGGCACCGGAAATAGACCGGGGCCGCCTCGAACAGCCGCACGTCGTCCTCGTTGAACAGCCGGTGCAGAATCTGCTTGTCGGGCAGCGTCCGCAGCTCTTCCGTCGTCAGCGTCGCGAGGATCAGCTGCACCCGGCGCCACGCGTCGTCGATCGACGCCGCGCTTGCGCCGTCGCCGCCCGGCAGCCGCTGCAGCAGCATTCCCGCCGCGCCGTTCTCGTCCGCGTACAGGAACAGGCGCGTCGGCAGCTGCTCGGAATTCTCGAAGTAGATCTGCAGGGAATCGGCCAGGCGGTCGCCGGCGATGGGCACGATTCCCTGGTAGCGCTGCGAGCCGTCGTCGGATTCCATCGTCACCGTCAAATTACCCGAGCCCACCAGCCCGGCCAGCCCGCCGGCTGCGGCCGCCGCGACCTCGCCGCGGCAGCGCGCCAGCCCGCGCACCCCCAAGCCGCTCGTGCATTGCGCCAGCAGCAGGTGGACGGGCCCCTCTCCCTGCAGCTGCAGGGACAGGACTCCCTCGAATTTGACGGTGGCGGCCAGCAGGATCGAGGCCACTACGGCTTCGCCGAGCGCCGTGCGGACGGCCTCGGGGTAGTCGCGGTGCTCGATCAGCGCGCGCCAGGAGGCGTCCAGATGGACCAGGTGACCGCGAATCGGATAGTGCTCGAATAGGAAGCGGTGCAGGGAATCGCGGTCATGCATCGGATCAACCGCCGAGCTTCGCCTTCAGCAGGTCGTTCAGCTGCGCCGGATTGGCCTTTCCGCCCATCGCCTTCATGACCTGGCCGACGAAGAAGCCGAAGAGCTTGTCCTTGCCCGCGCGGTAATCGGCAAGCTGTCTGGGATTGGCGGCGATCACCGCGTCGATCACGCTCTCGATGGCGCCCGAATCGGTGATCTGTTTCAAGCCCTTGGCCTCGATGATCTGGTCCGCGGACTTCCCCTCCGACCACATGGCCTCGAACACATCCTTGGCGATCTTGCCCGATATGGTCGCATCGACGATGCGGGAGAGCAGTCCCTTGAGGTCGGCCGGCAGCACCTTGGAGCGGGTGATGTCGAGGTTGTCGCGGTTGAGCGCACTCGACAGCTCGCCCATGACCCAGTTGGCCGCGAGCTTGGCGTGCGCGGTGCCGAGTTCGGCCAGCACGGCCTCGAAATACTCTCCGAGCTCGCGGCTCGCCGACAGCACGCCCGCGTCGTAGGCGGACAGGGCGAGGTCGTGCGCAAACCGCGCCGCCTTCTCGTCCGGCAGCTCCGGAAGGCTGCTCCGCACCTCGGCGATGAAGCCCTCGCTCACCTCCACGGGCAGCAGATCGGGATCCGGGAAGTAGCGGTAGTCGTTCGCCTCCTCCTTCGAGCGCATGGATCGCGTCTCGTCCTTGTCCGAATCGTACAAGCGGGTTTCCTGAACCACCTTGCCGCCGCTCTCGATGACGTCGATCTGGCGGGCGACCTCGTGCTGGATCGCCTTCTCGACGAACCGGAAGGAATTCAGGTTCTTGATCTCGGCGCGCGTTCCGAACTTCTCCTGCCCGCGCGGCCGCACGGACACGTTCGCGTCGCACCGGAACGACCCCTCCTGCATGTTGCCGTCGCAGATCTCGAGGTAGCGCACCAGCGTGTGGATCTTCTTCATGTACGCGACCGCTTCCTTGGCGGAGCGCATGTCCGGCTCGGAAACGATCTCGAGGAGCGGCGTTCCCGCACGGTTCAAGTCGATGCCGCTGGCGTTCGCGAGCCCCTCGTGCAACGACTTGCCGGCGTCCTCCTCGAGGTGGGCGCGGGTCACGCCGACGATCTTCTGCGTGCCGTCCTCGAGCACGATCCGCAGCGAACCGCGGCTCACCACCGGAAGCTCGTATTGGCTGATCTGGTAGCCCTTCGGAAGATCCGGATAGAAATAATTCTTGCGCGCAAACACCGACCGCGGCGCGATATGGGCGCCTATCGCCAGGCCGAACTTGACCGCCATTCGCACCGCCTCGGCGTTGAGCACGGGCAGCACGCCGGGATACGCCAGGTCCACCAGGTTCGCCTGGGTGTTGGGCGGGGCGCCGTAGGCCGTCGCGCTGCCGGAAAATATCTTCGAGCGCGTAGCGAGCTGCGCGTGGATCTCGAGCCCGATCACCACTTCCCAGTCGGCCATTACTCGTACCCGCGCGGCGCTTGCCGGTGCCAATCCGTGCGCAGCTGATATTGATGCGCGGCGTTCAGCAGCCTCGACTCGGAGAAATGGGGTCCGATCAGCTGCAGGCCCATCGGCAGCCCGTCGACGAACCCGCACGGCAGCGACAGGCCGGGCAGCCCGGCGAGATTCGCGCCGATGGTGTAGATGTCGTTCAGGTACATGGTGATGGGGTCGTCGATCTTGGCGCCGATGGCGAACGCCGGGGTGGGCGTGGTCGGCCCGATCAGCACGTCGACCTCCGAGAACGCCTTGCGGAAGTCTTCGTTGATGAGCCGCCGGACCTTTTGCGCCTTCAGATAATAAGCATCGAAATAGCCGGCCGACAACACGTAGGTGCCGGTCATGATCCGCCGCTTGACCTCGGGGCCGAAGCCCTCGCCCCGGGATCGGCGGTACAGGTCCAGAAGATCCTTGGGGTTGTCGCAGCGATAGCCGTAGCGCACGCCGTCGAAGCGCGACAGATTCGACGAGCACTCGGCCGGCGCGACGACGTAGTACGTGGGCACCGACAACGGTAGGTGAGGCAGGCTGACCTCCACCGTCGAGGCGCCGAGCGAGGTATAGACCTTCAGCGCATCGTGGATGAGCGCCGCATTGCGGGACTCCAGGCCGTCGAAGAACTCGCGCAGCAGGCCTATGCGCAGGCCCGTGAGCGGAGCGCCCAGAAGTCGCGGATAATCGGGCACGGGCGCATCGACGCTGGTCGAATCCAGCGGATCGAATCCCGCCATGACCTGCAGCACCGCCGCCGCATCCTCCGCCGAGCGCGCCAGGACCCCCGCTTGATCGAGGCTCGAGGCGAACGCGATCATCCCGTAGCGCGACACCCGGCCATAGGTGGGCTTGATCCCCGTCACGCCCGTGAGTGCGGCGGGCTGGCGGATGGAGCCGCCGGTATCCGTACCCGTCGTGTAGGGCGCCAACCGGGCCGCCATGGCCGCGGCCGAGCCGCCCGATGAGCCGCCGGGAACCTTGCCGGTGTCCCAGGGATTTCTCACCGGACCGTAATAGCTGGTCTCATTGGAGGATCCCATGGCGAATTCGTCCATGTTGGCCTTGCCCAGCATGACGGCCCCGGCCGCCCGCAGGCGGGCCACCACCGTGGCATCGTAGGGGGCGACGAAGTTGTCGAGCATCCGCGAGCCACAACTGGTCCGCACGCCGTCGGTGCAAAAAATGTCCTTGTGTATTAACGGCACGCCGAGCAGCGGACCGCGCTCGCCCCGGGCCAGGCGGCGATCGGCGGCCGCGGCCGCCGCGAGCGCTTCCTCCGCCGTCACGGTGACGAGCGCGTTCAACGCCGGATTGAAGCGCTCGATGCGCGCGAGGAAATGGCGGGTGAGCTCGACGCTCGAGCACCGGCCGGCGCCCAAGTGCAGGGCGAGTTCGCCTATGGACTGGTCGTGCATCGTCACGGGTGTTCGCTGCGCCTTATTCGATGACCTTGGGGACGACGTACAAGCCGGCCTGCACGCTGGGTGCGTTCCGCTGGTACTTTTCGCGGTGATCGGTCTCCGCGACCACATCCGGGCGCAGGCGCTGGCGCTGGCCGTCCATCGGGTGCGCCATCGGCTCGACGTTGGCCGTGTCGGTACGGGACAAATCGGCCACGAAATCCACGATGCTGGACAAGCTGGTCACATAGACCGGCATTTCCTGCTCGGTGATCGATAGACGCGCAAGGAGCGCGATTTTTTCGACGTCTTGACGGGTTAGGCTCATATGGATGCGAAAAGTGCGCGCGGGTGCGCAGTTTTGGCTGAAATCTATGATACACGTTGCCTTGTTATATGTCTTATCGGTTGTTACATTAGCGCAACTTTTTAAACCCATTTTTTCAGCAGAAATCACCCCATGTTCAAACGCCTTAGAGGTTATTTCTCCAATGACCTCTCGATCGATCTTGGTACCGCGAACACCCTGATCTACGTTCGCGAGCGCGGCATCGTTCTCAACGAGCCGTCGGTGGTTGCGGTGCAGGACGAACCCACGCGGGGCGGCAAGATCATCGTCGCGGTGGGCGTCGAGGCGAAGAACATGCTGGGCCGGACCCCCGGCCACATCACCGCGGTCCGGCCGATGAAGGACGGCGTCATCGCCGATTTCACCTACACCGAGAAGATGCTGCAATACTTCATCAAGAAGGTGCACGGCAACCGTTTCTTGAGTCCGAGCCCCCGTGTGCTGGTGTGCGTACCCTTCGGCTCCACCCAGGTCGAGCGGCGCGCGATCAAGGAGTCGGCCGAGGGCGCCGGCGCCCGCAGCGTCGACATCGTCCCCGAACCGATGGCGGCGGCGGTCGGCGCGGGTCTTCCGGTCCAGGAGGCGCGCGGCTCGATGGTGCTGGACATCGGCGGCGGCACGTCGGAAGTCGCGGTCATCTCGCTGAACGGCATCGTCTATGCGGCCAGCGTGCGAATCGGCGGCGACAAGTTCGACGAAGCCATCACCAACTACGTCCGCCGGAATTACGGAATTCTCATCGGCGAGGCGACCGCCGAACGCATCAAGCTGGAAATCGGCTCGGCCTACCCCGGTCAGCAGGTGCGCGAGATCTCGGTCAAGGGGCGCAATCTGTCCGAGGGCGTGCCCCGCAGCTTCACCCTGAATTCGAACGAGATTCTCGAAGCGCTGCAGGAACCCCTGCAGGGCATCGTCGGCGCCGTGAAGCAGGCGCTCGAACAGACCCCGCCCGAACTCGGCGCGGACGTGGCGGAACGCGGCATCGTGCTCACCGGCGGCGGCGCGCTGCTGCGGGACGTCGACAAATTGCTCATGGAGGAAACCGGTTTGCCCGTGGTGGTGGCGGACGATCCCCTCACCTGTGTGGCGCGGGGCGGAGGCCGGATCCTCGAACTCACCGAGGAACATGGACCGGGCATCTTCGGACTGGAGTAATGCAAGCGACTAGGGAAGCGTTGCCCGCTCATGGTCGCATTCCGTAACACCGATGCTGCGGGACGCACGTCGGGGCTGCTGCTCCGCTGCGTGCTGTATTCGCTGCTGGCGCTGGGACTCATCGTGTTCGACAAGCGCTACGACCATCTCGGAGAGATCCGCCGTTTTCTGTCGGTCGCCGCCTATCCGGTGCAGGTCGCGGTCGCCAGTCCCTTCGAGGGCTGGCACTGGCTGCGCGAGAGCGTGTCCTCGCGCGACGCGCTGCGGGCCGACAAGGCCCGGCTCGAGGCCGAACTTCGGGTCGCGAACTTCCGGCTGCAGCGCTACGAGGCGCTCGAGGCCGAGGCTCAGCGGCTGCGCGCACTGCGGAGCAATGCCTCGGGCTTTGCCGAGCGCTTCCTCATCGGCGACATCATGGACCTGGACATCGACGCCTTCCGCGAGCGCGTCCTGGTCGACAAGGGCGCGCGCGACGGCGTGTTCGTGGGGCAGGCCGTGCTCGACGCAGGAGGCGTGTTCGGGCAGGTGGCCCGGGTCGAGCAACTGACCAGCGAGGTGATTCTGCTGAGCGACGCATCGCACGCCATCCCGGTGCAGATCAACCGCAACGGCCTGCGCACCATCGCCGTGGGCACCGGCGACATGGGTCATCTGAAACTGCCCTATCTGTCGACCAGTGCGGACGTGATTACGGGCGATCTGGTGGTCACCTCCGGACTCGGCGGCGGATTTCCGGCGGGTTACCCCGTGGGCACCGTGGCCGAGGTCAGGCGCGACCCGGCCCAATCGCTGGCCGACGTCGTGGTCCGGCCGGCGGCCGCTCTGGACCGGTCTCGCGAACTGATGTTCGTGTGGTTGAAGCCCGACGCGCAGGCGCCGCCCGCGGCGGCCCGTGCGCCCGTGGACACCGCCGCGCCGCCGAAGGCCGCGGCAACGCCCAACGCCGCGGCGGCGCCCAAACCCCGGGGGGCGCCCGTCCCATGATGCGCGACGAGCCGGTTCGGCGGCTACCCATGGCCCTGTCGGCGCTGGTCGCGCTCGCGCTGTCGGTGCTGCCGCTGCCCGCGACCATCGACGCCTTCCGGCCGGATTTCCTGGTGCTGGTGGTGTTCTACTGGTCCATCGAGTCGCCGCGCGCCGGGGGACTCGCGCTCGCCTTCCTGGCGGGGCTTTCGCTGGACGTGATCCGCGGCGTCGTGCTGGGACAGCACGCCCTCGCGCTGACGCTGATGGCGGCCTGGGCCACCCATTTGCGCCTGCGGCTGCGGGTGTTCTCCCTGTTGTCGCAGTCGCTGACGATATTCGCCCTGCTGACGGGTTATCAGTTCATTCTGTTCTGGGTGGACGGCGCCACGGGCAATCCCGTGACGGCCTTCAGCCGCTGGCTCGCGCCGGTCATCGGCGGCCTGATATGGCCGGTGCTGGCCGGGGCCTTGAGCCGCCTGCACGACCGCTGAGGAGGCAGACCATGCTGTACGACGAATTCTCGCCATCCCGCGCCCGCCGCACCTTGAACCTCGGCGGCCGCACCCTGCGCGCCCTGGGTTTGGACGGCCCCTTGACGGGCGTGCTCGCCATCATCGTCTGCATCGGCGTGCTGGTGGTCTACAGCGCATCGGGGCAGAACGTGAAGATGGTGGAGCATCATCTGGGCAACATCGCCGTCGCCGTCGCCGCGCTGCTCGCGCTCGCCCGGCTCACCACTCCGCAATACCTGCGCCTGTTCGCTCCTTATGCTTACGCGATCGGCGTGATACTCCTGGCGGTGGTCGCGGTGAAGGGCCACGTCGGCAAGGGCGCGCAGCGCTGGCTGGACGTCGGATTCATGCGGTTCCAGCCCTCCGAGATCATGAAGCTCGCGGTGCCGATGCTGTGCGCCTGGTATATGCACGAACGGCCGCTGCCGCTCAGTTTCAAGGACCTCATCGTCATGGGCATCATCATCGCCGTTCCCACGGCGATGATCGTGGTGCAGCCCGACCTCGGCACCGCCCTGCTGATCGTCGCATCCGGCCTCATCGTCATGCTGCTCGCCGGCCTGCAAATGGGGATCATCCTGACGTCGATCCCGCTGCTCGGCGGCGCGGCCTGGGCGGGATGGCATTTCATCCACGAATACCAGCGGCAGCGCATCCTCACGTTCCTGAATCCCGAGAACGATCCGCTGGGCGCCGGCTACCACATCATCCAGTCTCAGATCGCGATCGGCTCGGGCGGGGTCTTCGGCAAGGGCTACATGAACGGCAGCCAGGCCCAGCTGGAATTCCTGCCGGAGCGTTCCACCGACTTCATATTCGCCGTGATCGGCGAGGAGTTCGGGCTGCTCGGCCAGCTCCTGCTCATCGCGCTGTACGGGGTCGTCATCGGCCGCTCGCTGTACCTGGCCAACCAGGGCCAGGACACGTTCTCCCGCCTCACCGGCGGCGCAATCGCGCTGAGCTTCTTCGTCTATGTATTCGTGAACTCGGGGATGGTGAGCGGCATATTGCCGGTGGTCGGCGTGCCCCTCCCCTTGATCAGCTACGGCGGCACGTCCATGGTCACGCTGCTGGCGGGTTTCGGCATCCTCATGTCGCTGCACTCGCACCGCAAGCTCATCGGGTCTTGACCGTGACCTCGCGCCTGCGCAAGCCGCTGTCCGCCGCCCTCTGCCTGCTCTTCGCGGCCATGCGCCCGGCCGCGGCGATCGACACCGGCCGGCCGGACGTGAGCGGATTCATCGAGCAGGTGTCCTCGCGCGATTCGCTCGACAAGCGGCAGCTGCACAAGCTCCTGCGCGCCGCGAAGAGCCAGCCGGCGATCATCGATGCCATGAACCGGCCCGCCGAGAAGGCGAAGCCATGGTTCGAATACCGCTCCATCTTCCTCACGGACCGGCGCATCCGCGAAGGCGGGGATTTCTGGCTGGCGCACCGGCAGCAGCTCGACCGCGCCAGCGTCCGTTCCGGCGTGGCCCCCGAGTACATTGCGGCCATCATCGGCGTGGAAACATTCTACGGCCGCAGCACCGGCTCCTACCGCGTGATCGATGCGCTGGCGACGCTGGCCTTCGACTACCCGGCGCGCGCCCCGTTCTTCCGCGACGAGCTGGAACAGTTCATCCTGCTGGCGCGCGACATGCGGTTCGATCCGCTGGCCGTGAAAGGCTCCTACGCCGGGGCCATGGGGGCGCCGCAGTTCATGCCCTCGAACTACCGCCGCTACGGGGTCGACGCCGACGCGGACGGCCGCATCGACCTGTGGGGCAACTGGTCCGACGTGTGCGCGAGCGTCGGCAATTACCTCAAGGAACACGGCTGGAACCCCGGGGAGCCCGTGCTCAGCGAAGCCGCGGTGAATGCCGGGAAGGCGGCGGATCTCGACGGCCGCAAGCTGGCCCTCGAGGAAACCGTCGAATCGCTCGAGGCCAAGGGGGTGAACCTCGAGAGCCTCCTGCCGCCGGAAGCGCCCGCCATGCTCATCGCGGCCGACGAACCCGACGGCATCCGCTGGCGTGTCGGCTACAATAATTTCTATGTCATCACCCGCTACAACCACAGTGCGTTGTACGCAATGGCCGTGTACGAACTGGCCGCGGCCCTGAAGCAGCGCGTCCTCGAGCTGGACGCCGCCGCCACCGGCACCGCCTTGGCCGGCCGGAACGGCGGGGCGGCCGGGCCTTGAGAGCGCTGCGCCTGCGCTGGCTGCCGAGCGCGCTGGCCGCCGGCGCGCTCGCCGGGTGTTTCAGCGCCCCCCGCCGCGAGGAGGCCCCGCCGGCGCCCGTTCCCGCCCCGCCCCCCGCCGTTCAATCGATTCCCGACGCGCAGCCGCGCGTCGAGCCGAAATCGCGCTACGGCAATCCGCCCTTGTATGAGGTGTTCGGCAAGCGCTACTACGTGCTCTCATCGAGCGCCAATTACGTGGAGCGCGGCGTGGCGTCATGGTACGGCCCGGGCTTTCACCAGGAATTCACCTCCACCCGCGAACCCTACGACATGTACGGCATGACCGCCGCCCACAAAACCCTGCCGCTGCCCGCGTACGCGCGGGTCACCAACCTGCAGAATGGGCGCAGCGTGGTGGTGCGCATCAACGATCGCGGCCCGTTCGTCGACAATCGGATCATCGATTTGTCCTACACCGCCGCGGCGCGTCTCGACATGCTGCGCAACGGAACCGCCATGGTGGAAGTGCGCGCCATCGATCCGGCCGTCGGCGACACGGCGCTGCCGGCGCCCGCCGCCGGCGTTCCTGCGCCCGCGGCGGCGGCGAGCGGCGCCCTGTTCGTGCAGGCGGGCGCCTTCGCCGACCCCGCCAATGCGCAGCGCCTGGCGGCCAAATTGCGCGGCGGCGGCTTCGGCACCATCTTCATCCGCGACGACACGATCGCAGGACGCCGGATGTACCGCGTGCGCATCGGCCCCGTTCCCGACGTTCCCGAGTTCGACCGCATCGTCGCCGCCCTCGGTCAGGCGGGCGTGCACGACGCGCATCTCGCGCCGGATTGACTTGCGAGGCCGCCCCGGCGGCCCTCGCGAGCTACTGTCGCGGGTCAATCACCGGTAAACTTCACCGACATTTCTCCGAAGGTATCTGTCCATCATGTTCCGTCCCCTGGTCTGCTTGCTTCTATGCGCCGTGTTCGCGGCCGTTCCCGTCCGTGCCGATACGCCGATACCGACGCCGCCGAGCGTGGATGCGCGGGCATTCACCCTCATCGACTTCCACACCGGCAAGGTGCTGGCGTCGCGGGATCCGGCGGTGCGCCTGGAGCCGGCCAGCCTCACGAAATTGATGACCGCGTATATCGTTTTCGCGGAGCTGAAGGCGGGGAAACTCAAGCTCGACGAGCCCGTGATCGTGAGCGAGCACGCCTGGCGGTCCGAGGGCTCGCGCACCTTCATCGAGCTCGGCAAGCCGGTCTCCGTGGAACTGCTGATAATGGGCATGATCGTGCAGTCGGGCAACGACGCGACAATCGCCCTGGCGGAGCGCGTCGGCGGCACCGAAGATGCCTTCGTGCAGATGATGAACGAGTACGCCAAACGCCTGGGGATGTCGGGCACGCACTACGAGAACAGCACGGGGCTGCCCTCGGCGCAGCATTACACGACGGCGCAGGACATGTCGCTGCTCGCGACCGCCGTGATCCGCGATTTTCCCGAGTACTACAAGTATTACTCGGTGCGCGAGTTCGAGCACAACGGGATCAAGCAGCAAAACCGCAACGGCCTGTTGGGCCGCGACCCGAGCGTCGACGGCCTGAAGACGGGTCATACGGATTCGGCGGGCTTCTGCCTGGTGACCTCCGCGCTGCGCGATGGCATGCGGCTGGTCTCCGTGGTGCTGGGATCGACGAGCATGAAGGGGCGGGAAGATGCGAGCGCCGCGCTTCTGCAGTACGGCTTCACGTTCTTCGACACCAAGCTCGTCATCAAGGGCGGAACGGCGCTCGGCTCGGCGAAGGTTTGGAAGGCGGCCGAGTCGCCGGTGGCCGTCGGCATCAAGGATGACTTCTACGTCACGGTGCCGCGCGGCCAGGCCGGCGACATCAAGACGGCGCTGGACACGCTGCCGCGTCTCATTGCGCCCCTGGGCACGGATGCGAGCGCCGGACAGTTGCGTGTGTTCTCGGGCAGTCAAACGCTTGCGACCATGCCCGTCCACCCGCTCAAGAGCGTCGCTTCCGGCAGCTGGTGGCGGCGGCTGATCGACACCCTCCGGTTGTGGTTCTTGTGAGCGGCCCGCTGCCGATCTGCCACCTGAACGGCGGTTACCCGCAGCTCGCCGAGGCCCGGGTCTCGCCGCTCGACCGCGCGTTCCTGTTCGGCGACGCGGTGTACGAAGTCATTCCCGTGCACGGCGGACGGCCGTTCAGGTTGCGCGAACATTTGGACCGGCTCAACCGGAGCCTCGCGGGCATCCGCATGGCCGCGCCCCGGTCGCATGCCGAGTGGGGCGCGATGTGCTCGCGATTGCTGGCGCAGGACGGGGCCCGGGAATCCTACATCTACATTCAAGTGACCCGGGGATCCGAGTTCGGCCGCAATCACGCGTGGCCGGAGGGCCTCAGCCCCACGGTGTTCGCCTATGTCACGGCGTCGGGAACGGCGCCCGCGGCGCTGCTCGACCAGGGCGTGGCCGCCGTGACCGCAGCCGACACCCGCTGGGCGCGGCGCGACATCAAGTCGACCGCGCTCCTCGCCAATGTGCTGCTCAAGAAGCTCGCCGCCGACGCCGGCGCGTTCGAGACCATCATGATCGAGAACGGCGATCTCACCGAGGGCTCGTCCACCTCGGTGCACGTGATTTCCGGCGGCGTCATCCATGCACCGCCCAACGGCGACCACATCCTGCCGGGTACGACCCGCGATGTCGTGTGGGAACTCGCGGATCGCCTGAAGATCCCGCACTCCGCGGATCGCGTGCCCGAGAGCCGGCTGCGCTCGGCGGAGGAGATCTGGCTGAGCTTCGCCACGCGCGGCGTGCTTGCGGTGACCTCGCTGGATGGCCGGCCCGTGGGATCGGGCAGGCCCGGGCCGATGTTCAAGCGCATGAACGCGGCCTTCGCCGCCTACCTGGATGAGCTGTCGTCCACGCCCGCCCTATGACCGCACCGCGCAACGCCGCCGACCAGGAATATCCCGTCGACTTTCCCGTCAAGGTGATGGGACGGCACGACAGCGGCCTGCGCGCGGCCACTCAGGCCATCATCGAGCGCCATGCCGGCCCGCTGGAGGAAGCGAACGTGCGCACCCGCACCAGCTCGGACGGCAACTTCCTGGCGCTCACCTACGTGATCCGCGCCTCCAGCCGCGAACAGCTCGACGCCATCTACCGGGAGCTGACGGCCTGCAAGCTGGTGTTGATGGCGCTGTGATCCGGCGAGGCGCCCTCGCGCGCAGGCCCCCCCGCGAAGCCGAGCTCCCTGATCAGATGCGGCGTCAGCGCGCGAGCCACCGCGTCCACGTCGGCCACCCCGCACAAATCCGCGAGCCGCGTGACCGGAAGGCCGCGATGACCGCACGGATTGATCCGCCCGAACGGCTCGAGGTCGACGGCGACGTTGAGCGCCAGGCCGTGGTAGCTGGCTCCGCGGCGAATGCGCAAGCCGATGCTGGCGAGCTTGGCGCCGCCGACATAGACGCCCGGGGCCTCCCGCGACCCGACCGCCGTGATTCCCAGTCCGGCGGCGAAGCCGATGACGGCGTTCTCCAGGGCGATCACCAACTGCCGGATGCCGAGACCCTGCCGCCGCAGGTCGATGAGCGGATAGATCACGAGCTGACCGGGTCCGTGGTAGGTCACCTGGCCGCCGCGGTCGATCTGAACCACGGGAATATCGCCCGGGGAAAGCAGGTGCTCGCGGCTCGCGTTCAATCCCAGCGTGAATACGGGCGGATGCTCCACGGTCCAGATTTCATCGGGGGTCGACGGCCCTCGCAGGTCCGTGAAGCGCTGCATTTCCCGCCATGCCGGTTCGTAGGCGGCGAGTCCGAGATGCCTGACCCGCGGTGAGGCCGGGTCCGACGCGCCGCCGCCGGGGTTCAACGCGTCACCGCCGGCATCGCGGCGAGCTTGCCGTTGTCGAGTCCCGCGTTGTTGCGCATCAAGGCCCGCTCGGCGCGATAGCTGGACCGCACCAGCGGCCCCGAAACGCATTCGAGGAAACCCAGGGCGAGCGCCCACTCCCGGTACCGGTCGAACTCATCCGGCGTCACGAATCGCTCGATGGCGAGATGATTCGCCGTCGGCCGCAGATACTGCCCCAGGGTGAGGATGTCCACCGCGGCCGCGCGCAGGTCAGCGAGGGTGCGGCGAATTTCCTCCTCGCTTTCGCCGAGACCCAGCATGAGGCTGGTCTTGGTCAGCGCGGCCGGACGATGCACCTTCGCGTGCCGCAGGACGCCGATCGTCTGCAGGTATCCGGCCCGCGGGTCGCGCACCGCCTGCGTGAGCCGTTCGACCGTCTCCACGTTCTGCGCGAACACGTCCACCCCGGAGTCGAGGACGGTCTCCACGTCGGCGAGCACGCCCTGGAAATCCGGGGTCAGCGCCTCGACGGCGGTCTCAGGATTGCGCTGCTTGATGGCCCGGACCGCCGCGGCGTAGTGTGCGGCGCCGCCATCGGGCAGGTCATCCCGATTCACCGACGTCAGCACCACGTATTTCAGCCGCATCAGTTCGACCGATCGCGCGACGTTCTGCGGCTCCTCGGCATCGAGCCACTGGCGCGGGTTGCCGGTGTCGACGGCGCAGAACCGGCAGGCGCGCGTGCACACGGCCCCCATTAACATAATGGTCGCCGTGCCGGCATTCCAGCATTCGCCGATGTTCGGACACTTCGCCTCCTCGCAGACCGTGCTCAACCGGTGTTCCCGCACGATGCCCGCGACCTTCGCGAATTCGGCGCCGCTCGCCATGCGCGCCTTCAGCCAGGGCGGCTTGCGCGCGGCCGCCGGGGCCGACGCGGCTTGCTTGATGCCGTCCTTGATCGCCGTAAACCCTTGCGGCGTCGCGTACTTTTCGCCGCTCCTGGGCTTTGGCCGCTGCTCCGAAATGGGGATGCCCTTGAACGTCGACATGTGCGCGATTCTACCCCCGCTCGGCGTCCAGCGCGCGCAGGCGCTCCGGAGTTCCGACGTCCTCCCACCGCCCCTCGTAGAGCTCGGCGCCGCAGCGCCCGGCCGTCATGGCGCGCCTCAACAGGGGCTTCAAGGGGAACACGCCGTCGCTGCACCCGGCGAAGAAGCGCGCCTCGTACACCGCTATCCCCGAGAACGTGAACTGCTGCGCCGCCTGCGCCAGGGCGAGACCGGCCTGCAGACCGAAATCGCCCGCCGGATGCTGGGGTGGGTTCGGCACCAGCACCAGGTGGGCATCATGCGCCTCGGCCAGGCGCAGGCGCTCGAAGGGATAGTCCGTCAGCACGTCGCCGTTCACGACCACGAAGGGACCGGGGCCGAGAAGCGGCAGGGCGCGGAAGATGCCGCCCGCGGTCTCGAGTGCGCGCGGCGACTCCTCGCTGTATCGAATGCTTACCCCGTAGCGCGATCCGTCGCCCAGGTACTCCCGGATCATCGATCCCAGCCACGCCAGATTGACCACGAGACGCCCGATGCCCGCCCTCGCCAGCGCTTCGACGTGGCGCTCGATCAAGGGCTTGCCGCGGACCCGCAGCAGCGGCTTCGGCACGGCGTCCGTCAGCGGCCGCATGCGCTCGCCGCGTCCGGCGGCCAGGATCATCGCCGCGCCCGGGTTGGGCGCCGCGGGGCGGCTCACGCCCCCGCCCGGGCCTGTGCGGCCGCGAACGCGTCCTGGTGCCGCGCCAGGAACCGCGCGAGTTCCGCCGTTTCGGCGCAGCAGGCCGCCGCCGCGCGCGCATAGTCGAGCACTCGAGGCAGATCCTTGAGGTACCCCCGCTTGCCGTCCCGATAATAAAGCCGCGCAAAAATGCCGAGCACCTTGATGTGCCGCTGCAGCCCCATCAGGTCGAACCAGCGGACGAATTGCGATTCATCGGCGCCCAGCGGAAACCCGGCGCGCATCAACATCGCACGGTAGTCCCGCAACCACCCGAGCACCCGTTCCCGGGGCCACGCAATGTAGCAATCCTTGAGCAGCGACACCGCGTCGTACGTGACCGGTCCCGATACCGCGTCCTGGAAATCGAGTATGCCGGGATTGCGCTCATCCGTGACCAGGAGATTGCGCGAATGATAATCGCGATGCACGAAGGTCGCCGGCTGCGACAACGCCGATTCGCTCAGCGCAGCGAACGACCGGTCGAGCAGCTCGCGGTCGCCCGCGACGGGCTCGCACGCCAGGTGCCGGCCGAGGAACCACTCCGGGAACAGTTCCATCTCGCGCAGCAGAAGAGCGCGGTCGTAGGGCGGCAGGCCGCGCGCCGCTGCAGCGCCCGACGCCTGCATGGTCACCAGCGCCGCGAGCGCATCGGCGTACAGCCCGTCGACGTTGCGCCCTGCCGCGAGCTCGTCGAGATATTGGCGGGATCCCAGGTCCGTGAGCAGCAGGAATCCGCCGGTGGCGTCGCGCGCCAGGATGATGGGGACGTTCAGGCGCATGGCGGCGAGGGCCTGCGCCACCTGCACGAACGGTGCGACGTTTTCCTTGTCCGGCGGCGCGTCCATGACGATGTACGAATCGGCGCCGCGAGTCAGGCGGAAATAGCGGCGAAAGCTCGCATCCGCCGAGGCGGGTTCGATCCGGGCGCCCGCAAATCCGAGGTCCTCGACCACCCAGCGAGTGAGCGCCGCGAGGCGGGAATCGCTTGCATCCGTGGGAACCATGCTTGACCATTGCGACACCGCACGCGCGGCCGCTTTAGTATACCGAGTAAGGCGATCCACTTTGTCCATGGGTTTTCAGCTTCGAGCCGCGCTGGCCTTCCTCGCATGCAGCGCGGCACCGGTGATTCACGCCGGGGACATGTGCCCGGCTCCGCCCAAGCACTCGCCGCCTCCGGCGGTGCCCATCGAGCCGGGGGACCGGCAGATCCACATCGAGAGCGACGTCTTCACGGGCGACATGCAGGGACACGCGCAAGCGGCCGGCCGCGTGAAGGTGAGCCAGGACCAGCGAACCGTGTCGGCGGACACCATGACCTATGACTACAACACGGGCAAGGTGGGCGTCCAGGGCAGCGTCGACTTCGAGGACCCCCGGCTGCGCATCAAGAGCGTCGACGGCGTCTACGATGCGATCGGCGGCGCGGATTTCGACAAGGCCGACTTCCAGATCCTCGACCGCAACGGCCGCGGCTATGCCCGCGAGATCTCCGTGCAGCCCGACGGCAAGGTGGACCTCGAACAGGTGCGCTACACCACCTGTCCGGTCGGCAACCAGGATTGGATGCTGCAGGCCTCGTCCATCAACCTGGACACCCAGAACCAGGAAGGGTCCGGGCACCACGTGCAGCTGCGGTTCAAGGGCGTGCCGATCTTCTACACGCCGTACATCTCGTTCCCGGTGGGCGACGAGCGCAAGACCGGCCTGCTGTTCCCGAACTTCGGGCACTCGAGCAGCAACGGCTACCAGCTGGAGGTTCCCTATTATTTCAATCTGGCCCCGAACTATGACGTGACCCTCACGCCCGGCTTCATGTCCGCCCGCGGCGTGCAGCTCGGCGAGGATTTTCGCTATCTGACGGCGAATTCGCACGGCTCGATCACCGGCAATTTCCTGCCGGACGACAAGCAGGAACACGGCAACCGCACGTTTTTCCATTTCACCGACGTGACCGATTTCGAGCGCGGGCTGCGTTTCGACGCCGACATCACCAGCGTCAGCGACGTGAATTATTTCTCGGACTTCACCGTCGGCTCGCAGCAGACCAGCGTGACCTACCTGGAGCGCCGCGCCGAGGTGAAGTACTACGACGACCATTGGCGCATTCGCGGCGAGCTGCAGAACTTCCAGACCATCGACAGTGCCCTATACGACTTCGACCGGCCCTACTCGAGCGTGCCGCGCATCGATGCCGAGGGCCTGTATCCCCTCGGCGGCACGCGCCTCGAATTCGTGTTGAACACCGAAGCCGCCTATTTCCTGCGCAAGAACATCAGCGACACGGGCATCTATCAAACGGCGACCGGAGAGTATCTGCCGACGCCGAACGGCGCGCGCGTGGACCTGTCCCCCGAACTGCGCTGGTCGATCCGCGAGGCCGGCTACTTCTTCGAGCCCTCGGCCGGCTTCCACTTCACCCAATACGATTTGCAGAATGCGGGACCCGGGCTGCCGGGCACTCCCACCCGCTCGCTGCCCTACGGGCGCCTCGACGCCGGCCTGGTATTCGAGCGCGAGGTCGGCTCGAGCGGCCAGCGCACCCAGACACTCGAGCCCCGGATCGTCTACAGCTACGCGCCGTATCGCAACCAGAACGAGCTGCCGATCTTCGACACGGCCGTGCCGGATCTCAACTTGACGGAGCTGTTCCGCTCCAACCGCTACGTCGGGGACGACCGCATCAGCGACGCCGACCAGGTCGCCATCGGCGTGACCTCGCGGCTGTTCGACTCCGTCTCGGGGGCCCAATACCTCTCGGCCAGCATCGGACAGATCCGCTACATCTCCATTCCGCGGGTGAACATTCCCGACGATCAATGCCTCTTGAACGTCCCGCCCACCGCCAGCCAGCCCGGCAACCTGGCGTCCATGCCCAACCCGCTGTACTCGCCGCAGCTTTTCGTGCCCACCGTGCGGGCCCAGAACCCGAACGGCCAAACCTACCAGAACTGCAATGGGCAGCTGGTCGCTTACCAGCCCGGGCAGCTCGCCGAGCAATACCCGGCCTCGGACATCATCTCCGAAATCGCCCTCACCGCGTACAAGCACGTGAGCGTGAACCTGGACTATCAATGGAACCCCTACACCTCCCACACCGACAAGGAGGAGGTCGGGGTCCAATACCACCCGGACAACGCCCGCGTGTTCAACCTCTCCTACCGCTTCCAGAGCGGCATCTTGAAGCAATACGACGGCTCCTTCGTCTGGCCGATCGGCGGGCGCTGGAACACCATCGGGCGCTGGGTGTACTCGCTGCAGGACCGCGAGACCATCGAGCAAGTGGCCGGAATCGAATACAAAAGCTGCTGTTACCGTATTCAGATCGTGCAGCGCAGATACCTCCAGCGGCCCACCGATGGGGCGCCGCCCGGGACGGCGGCGGGACTGAGCAGCTCGATTGCATTACAATTGGAACTGACCGGCTTGAGTTCGGTCGGAAAGCCGGCGGATTCGTTCCTGCAGAAGGAGATTCCCGGCTACCCGGTTCCCGACTCAAAGGCCAGCGACCCGAATTATTCCGTCCCTTAAGGGACCCCAACTGCCCGTACCGACCTCAACATGACATGTAAGCCCCGTTTCCTGCGACCGGCCACCCTGCGGTTTCGCCAGTCTTTCGCTTTCTCTTGGCTCCTGGCCTGCGTGATCGCCCTCCCGGCGGGTGCCCAGACCCGGGATATCGGGGCTCACGGCGAGCTTCTGGACCGCATCGCGGCGGTGGTCAACGACGGCCTGGTCCTCCGCAGCGAACTCGACGAACAGATGGCCTCGGTGACCAAGCGGCTCCAGGAACAGAAAGTCGAATTGCCCTCCCAGAGCGTGCTCAGGCAGCAGGTCCTCGACCGCCTGATCCTGCAGGAGATTCAGGAACAGCGGGCCAAGCGCGTGGGCCTGACGATCTCCGACGAACAACTCAACTCCGCGCTGCAGGACATTGCGCAGCGCAACAAGATCCCCTTCGACCAGCTGCCCACGGCGCTCGAGGCCCAGGGAGTCGATTACAAGCAATACCGCGAGTCCATGCGCAAGGAATTGACCTTGAACACCTTGCGCCAGCGGGACGTGATCGCACACATCAACGTGACTCCGCGCGAACTCGACCAGTATCTCGCACGCCAGGACAGCTCGGCGTCCAACGATGAATTCAACGTATCGCACATCCTGCTGTCCCTGCCCGCGGCGGCCACCCCGCAGCAGCTCGATGACACCACCAAGAAGGCGCAGGACATTGCCGATCGCGCGAAGAAGGGCGAGGATTTCGGCCAGCTGGCCATCGCCAATTCGAACAGCCAGACGGCCCTGGACGGCGGCCAGCTGGGATGGCGCAAGGGCACCCAGATGCCGCAGTTCATTCTGGACCTCGTGACCAGGATGAAGCCCGGAGACGTGAGCGATCCGGTGCGCACGCCCAGCGGCTTTCACATCGTCAAGCTGAACGAGCGGCGCAGCGGCCAGCCGCAGGTCATCGTGAACCAGATCCACGTGCGCCACATCCTGCTCAAGACCAATGAGCTGGACGACGATGAGACCGTGCGCCAGAAACTCGGCAAGCTGCGCGATCGAATCCTCAAGGGCGAGGATTTTGCGGGCATCGCATCGGCGATGTCGGAGGACCCGGGATCCGCGCCCGACGGCGGCGATCTGGGCTGGGCGGGCCCGGGAACCTTCGTGCCCGAGTTCGACAAGGCCATCGCGAATCTGAAGGATCACGAGATCAGCGAGCCCTTCAAGACCCGGTACGGCTGGCACATCGTGCAAATGCTGGGCACGCGCACCTACGACAGCACGGAAGACGTGCGCCGGCAGCGCGCCTTCGCGGCCATCCGCGAAAGCAAGGCGGACGAGGAGACCGAGTTGTGGCTGCGACGGTTGCGCGACGAGGCCTTCGTCGAAATCAAGATGTGAGGAGCCCGTAGGCTCCTGATGTACCTGCCGCGGATCATCGTCACATCGGGAGAACCGGCGGGGATCGGTCCGGACACCTGCGTCATGCTCGCGCAGTCGGATTGGCCGGCGCAGCTGGTGGTGGCGGGAGACCCCGGATTGCTTGCCTCGGCCGCGGCCGCCATGCGGCTGCCGCTCGAAATCACCGAGTATGACTCTTCGGATGCCACGGCCGCACACGTCGCGGGCACCTTGAGGGTGCTCGGCGTGCCGCTCGCGCAGCCCGTGGCGCCCGGCAGGCTGGATCCGCGCAACGCCCCCTACGTCATCAAGATGCTGGATCGCGCCTGCGACGGGTGCACCAACGGCGAATTCGCCGCCATGGTGACCGCCCCGGTGCAAAAGAGCGTCATCATGGACGCCGGGATCCCCTTCACCGGCCACACCGAGTATCTGGCCGCCCGAACGCGCGCGGCGCTGCCGGTCATGATGCTGTTGAGCGGCGACTTGCGCGTGGCTCTGGTGACCACCCACCTGCCGCTGGCCGACGTGGCGCGCGCCATCACTCCGGAGCGCCTGAGGTCCACGCTGCGCATCGTGCACACGGACTTGGAGCGTCATTTCGGCATTGCCTCGCCCCGCATCCTGGTGCTCGGGTTGAATCCGCATGCGGGCGAATCGGGGCATCTTGGCCGCGAAGAGATCGAGGTGATCGAACCCGTCGTGCGCGAGCTGCAGCGCGAGGGAATGCGCCTCCAGGGGCCGGTTCCCGCGGATACGGCGTTCGCGCCCCGGTTCCTCGCCGGCACCGATGTCGTGGTGGCCATGTACCACGATCAGGGACTCCCCGTGCTCAAGCACGTGGGCTTCGGCAACGCCGTGAACGTGACGCTGGGGCTGCCGATCCTGCGGACCAGCGTGGATCATGGGACCGCGCTGCCGCTGGCGCGCACCGGCGCCGCCGACGCCGGCAGCCTGCGCGCCGCGCTGAACCTGGCCGTGGCCCTGACCAGCGGCGCCGGCCATGCAGGTCCGTAAGCGTTTCGGCCAGCACTTCCTGCACGATCCGGGGATCATCCGCCGCATCGTCGATGCGATCGCCCCGCTTCCCGGGGACCGGCTGGTCGAAGTGGGACCCGGGCGCGGTGCGCTGACCTGGGGACTGCTCGCCCGGGCCGGGACGATGGACGTCATCGAGATCGACCGCGACCTCGCCGCGGCGCTGGCCGCCGATTCTCGCGCCGGGACGCGCCTGCGGATCCACGTGGAGAATGTCCTGGAGACCGACTTCATCGCGCTGCGCGGCGGCGGAGCGCCGCTGCGCATCGTGGGCAACCTCCCCTATAACATATCCACCCCGCTGCTGTTCCGGCTCCTCAAGCAGCACACGGCGATCGCGGACATGCACTTCATGCTGCAAAAGGAGGTGGTGGACCGCATGGTCGCGCCGCCGGGCGGCAAGGAATACGGCCGCCTGACGGTGATGCTGGCGGCCTACGCCGAAGTCCAGGCGCTGTTCGACGTCGGACCGGGCGCCTTTCAGCCGCCGCCCCGGGTGCGATCCGCCATCGTGCGCCTGCGGCCGGCGGAGCACCCGCGCTTCGAGATCGGCGACGAGGGCGTGCTGCGCATGCTGACCACGGCGGCCTTCTCGCAGCGGCGCAAGACCCTGCGAAACGGCATGAAGAGCCTGCTCACCGGCGAGCAGATCGAGGCCTGCGGCATCGATCCGGCCCTGCGGCCGGAAACTCTGGCGCCTGCGCAGTTCGGCACGCTCGCGGCCTGTTACAGCAGGCTGCGCCGGGAACAGCCGCCGGCAAGCGCTTGAGCCGCGGATTCCCAGGTCCGCTATACTGGGGTGTCATGCCCGATGTTCAAAGAATCCGAGTGGCCCTGGACGCAGCCCAAGACGAGGCCGGCCGCCGTGGACGCGTCTGAGGCCCCCGCCCCGAACATTCGAGTCGACGTCGAAACCGCATACATCGAGGATCAGTCCGATCCGCGGGACAAGCGCTTCGTCTTCTCCTACACCATTACCATTCGCAACGAGGGTCCGATTCCAGCGCGGCTCATGACCCGTCATTGGATCATCACCGACGCCAACGGCAACGTCCGCGAGACGCGCGGCGACGGCGTCGTCGGCGAGCAGCCCTACATCAAGCCCGGCCAGGGGTATCGCTATTCCAGCGGCGCGGTGCTCGAAACGCCGGTTGGCACCATGCAAGGCAGTTATCAGATGTTGGCCGACGACGGCCAGCAATTCGACGCCCCGATCGCCCCCTTCCGGCTGGCGATTCCGGGAGTTCTGCACTGACGCCGCAGGCCGATGGCGCTCTATGCAATCGGAGATGTCCAGGGCTGCGACGACGAACTCGGCGCGCTGCTGCAGGCGCTCGACTTCTCCCCCGATCGCGACCGGCTCTGGTTCGTCGGCGATCTGGTGAATCGCGGGCCGCAGTCGCTGCAGGCGCTGCGGCGTGTGCGCGCACTGGGAGAAGCGGCAACGGTGGTCCTGGGCAACCACGACCTGCATCTGCTCGCGATCGCCTTCGGCGGCGCGCGCATCCGGCGCGACGATACCCTGGACGCCATCCTGGACGCTCCCGACCGCGACGGGCTGCTGGAGTGGCTCGCGCATCGCCCGCTGCTGCACGAGGATTCCTCGCTCCGCTCCTGCCTGCTGCATGCGGGACTTGCTCCGCAATGGGATCTGGCCACCGCGCGGCTTTGCGCCCGCGAATTCGAACACGCCTTGCGTGAGAATCCGCAACGGCTGTTCGCTCGCCTGTACGGCGACGAGCCCGACCGGTGGGATGAGGGGCTCCAGGGCGCCGACCGGCTTCGGTTCATCGTCAACTGTTTCACGCGCCTGCGCTACGTCGATGCCGGCGGCCGCTTGATGCTTCGCGCGAAGGAATCCCCGGACAAGGCGCAGGCCAAGTCGCTGGTTCCCTGGTTCGAGGCGGCCGGCGCCCGCTGGCATGGGCCGCGATGGGTGTTCGGCCACTGGTCCACGCTGGGCCTGTTCCAGAACGCCGACGTGGTGGGCCTCGATACGGGCTGCGTTTGGGGCGGCCGACTCACGGCGCTCAGGCTCGACGCCCCGCATCCCGCGCCCGTGCAGGTGGAATGCCGGGCGCATCGACGGCCCTGACGCGCTTTACGGCCCCAGCCTGGCTTTACGGACCCAGCGCGCCTTTACGGACCCAGCGCGGCTTTACGGACCCGGCACCGCTATAATGCCGTCATGCGTCCAGCGGCCCCCTTCAATCTGCGCGAATGGATCGATCAGAACCGTCACGCGCTCAAACCGCCCGTGGGAAACAAGCTCTTGTTCAACGACGGCGAATTCATCGTGATGGCCGTGGGAGGCCCGAATTCCCGCAAGGATTTTCATCACGATCCCGGCGAGGAACTGTTCTTCCAGGTCGAGGGGTCGATGGTGCTGCGGATCGTGAAGGACGGACAGATCGCCGACGTCCCGATCCGCGAGGGCGAGATGCTGCTCCTGCCTGCCGAGGTGCCGCACTCGCCGCAGCGCCCGGCAAACAGCGTCGGCATCGTCGTCGAGCGGCGGCGGGGCCCGGATGAATTGGACGGCTTTTCCTGGTACTGCGAACGATGCGGGCATCGCCTTCACATGGAGCGCCTGCCCGTGCGCAACATCGAAACGGAGCTGCCGGCGATATTCGACCGATTTTTCGCAAGCATCCACCACCGCACCTGCTCCGTCTGCGGCACGGTCATGGCAGCTCCGACCTGAAGCATCCCGAACTCAACGCGGCCGCAGCCGCCGGGCTCGACGCGCGCGATCCCCTGGCGGCGCACGCTGCGGAATTTCACCATCCCTACGACCCGGCCGGGCGCAGGATGGTCTACCTGTCGGGCCACTCGCTGGGACTGCAGCCCAAGGCCGCGGCGCAATTCGTCGAGGAGGAGCTGGCGGATTGGCGGCGCTTGGGCGTGCTGGGGCACCACGCGGCCGGACGCCCTTGGATCGATTATCACGAGGCGCTGTCCGCCCCGCTCGCCGAACTGGTCGGAGCCGCGCCGGGCGAAGTCGTGGCGATGAATTCGCTCACCGTGAACCTGCATTTGATGATGGTGAGCTTCTTCAGGCCGGGCGGCGTGCGAACCAAGATCTTGATGGAGAAATCCGCGTTCCCGTCGGATCGCTACGCCGTGGTATCGCAACTGGAATTTCACGGACTCCCGGCGGCAGGGTCTCTGGTCGAAGTCGAGCCGCGCCCGGGCGAGCGTGCGCTTCGAACGGAAGATCTGATCTGCGCCATCGAACGCGAAGGTCCGCACCTCGCACTGGTGCTGTTGCCCGGCGTGCAATACCTCACCGGACAATGCTTGGACCTGCCGCCGCTCATTGCCGCCGCAAGGCGCGCCGGCGCCGCGGTGGGCCTCGACCTCGCCCACTCGGTGGGCAACACCGCGCTCGATCTGCACGACTGGAATGCGGATTTCGCGGTCTGGTGCAGCTACAAGTACCTGAATGCCGGGCCCGGCGCCGTCGGCGGGTGCTTCGTGCACGAGCGGCACGCCGGCGCGGAGCCCATGCCGCGTTTTGCCGGATGGTGGGGACACGCGCGGGCGACCCGATTTCGCATGCCCCCCGATTTCGCCCCCAGCGCGGGAGCCCAGGGCTGGCAGGTCAGCAATCCCCCCATCCTGTCCACGGCGCCGCTCCTGGCCTCGCTCGACGTGTTCAGGCGCGCGACGCTGCCCCGCCTGCGGGAGAAATCGATTTCGCTGACCGGGTATCTCGAGCGGCTGGTGCGGGGTCTTCTGCCGGGGCTGATCGAGATCATCACGCCGGCCCCGCCTGAACAGCGCGGCTGTCAGCTGAGCCTGCGAATCGATAAGCCCGCCCACGAAGCCCGGCGGGCATTCGAACGGCTGTGCGCGGCAGGCGTGATCGCCGATTGGCGCGAGCCCGACGTGCTGCGTCTCGCTCCCACGCCGCTCTACAACTCCTACAGCGATGTGTTCAATGCGGTGGATGCGCTGACGCGCATCATTCGCCCATGATCGCCTCCCCCGGCGCCGCAGCCGTGAGCATCGTGGGCGCCGGACCCACCGGAGCGCTGCTCGCGCTCCTGCTGCGCCGGCGCGGATTTGCGGTCACGGCCTTCGACGGCCGGCCGGACCCGCGCGGCCTGCCTGCGATGTCGGGCCGGTCCATCAACCTCGCCCTTGCGGACCGCGGCATCCACGCCCTCAAATCGGCGGGCGTCTACGATCGCATCGCCGGCGCGATGGTGCCGATGCGCGGGCGCCTGCTGCATCAAACCGGCGCGGAACCCGCCTTTCAGCCCTATGGCGGCCGGGAGGGCGAAGCCATCTACTCCATCTCCCGGCACCGGCTCAATCAGGCCCTGCTGGAGGCCGCGGCCGCCGCCGGAGTGGAACTCAAATTCGAGCACCGGCTGGAGGACCTGGACGTGGACGCCGCCGCCGCGCACATTCACGATGCGCGCGGCGCCAGACGATTGACCGTTCCGATGAATCCGCTGCTGGCGGCCGACGGGGCAGGTTCGACGTCGCGCCGGCGGCTGGCCGCGCTCGAGCTCGTGAAGGCCGACGAGGTCGATCTCGAACACGGCTACAAGGAATTGACGATTCCGGCCGGCCCCGCCGGGCGCTTCGCCATGCGTTCCGACGCCCTGCACATCTGGCCGCGCGGGAATTTCATGTTGATCGCCCTGCCCAATGCCGACGGCAGCTTCACGGCGACGCTGTTCCTGCCGAAGCGCGGCGCGGTCAGCTTCGAGTCGCTGGATTCGGCCGCGGCGATCCGGGAGTTCCTGCTCGGAAATTTTCCGGACGCGTGCGAGCTGGTGCCCGACTGCGTCGCCCAGTTCCGGGAGAATCCGACCGGCTTCCTCGGCACCGTGTACGCCGACCGCTGGAGCGTGCGCGGCGCCATCGGGCTCATCGGCGACGCGGCGCACGCCATCGTGCCCTTCCATGGTCAGGGCATGAACTGCTGCTTCGAGGACTGCGTCGAATTCGACGCCTGCCTCGAGCGCGAAACCTCGTGGGAAGGGGTGTTCGAGCGGTTCTTCTCGGCCCGCAAGCCGAACACCGATGCGATAGCGGCCATGGCGCTGGAGAATTATCTGGAGATGCGCGAGCACGTCGCGGACCCGAACTTCCGGCTGCGGCAGTCGCTGTCGCTCGAGCTCGAGCGCCGCCATCCGCGGCGCTTCATACCGCGCTACTCGATGGTGATGTTCCACCATGAGATTCCGTATCGGGTCGCGCAGGATCGCGGATCGATTCAGGCGCGGCTGCTGCAGCGGATCGCGGCCGGCGCCGCCACGCTCGACGACGTCGATTTCGACCGGGCCGCGCGCGAGATCAAGCGGGAACTGCCTCCGGTCGCGCCGGATCGCGATCCAGCGTGATGAAGCTGTACGGATGCTCGTTCCGCTCGTCCGCCGGGTGGCGCTCGCGTGACGATTCGCGCCACTGCGCGCCGCGCCAGCCGGAAAAGAAGGCATCGCCGTCCTCGACGCGTGCATGGACCAGCGTCAGGTGGATGCGGTTCGCGAACGGCAGACACTGCCGGTAGATCTCCGCGCCGCCGATCACCATGAGCGTCGATCCGGCGCCCGCGGCGGCGCAAGCGGATTCGAGGCTCCCGACGACGACGCAATCGGCGGGGCGAAACTCCGGGGCGCGCGTCATGACGAGATTGAGGCGCCCCGGCAATGCCCTGCCGATGGATTCGAAGGTCTTTCGGCCCATGAGAATGGGCTTTCCCATGGTGAGCGACTTGAAGTGCCGCAAATCCGCGGAAAGACGCCAGGGAAGTCCGTTGGCGCGGCCGATCACGTCGTTCTCGGCCACGGCGACCACCAATTCGAGGGCGGCCGGACGCGCAGCGGGTTCGCGGTCAGCCATCACGCGACCCGGCAGCTCTTCAGAATCCACTGGGTCAACTCCTGCAGGTCCTCGCGGGCCTTGTCCTCGGGCCTGTGCAGCAGCACGTAGCTTTCGTTCGTGGTCAGTTCTGCGTCGAACAGCCTGACCAGGCCGCCGCCGGCGAACCGGTCGGCGCTCAAGCGGGACGGCACCAGGGCCACGCCCACGCCCTGCTCGGCCGCGAGCACCACGGCGGACATGGTGTCCAGGCGCACCAGGCGGTTCGGATGAATCGGCGCAATCCCCAGCCCCTGGGCCCAGCGCTCCCACGCGTCGCGCCGTTCTTCGTGCAGCAGCAGGGTCTTGCCGTTGAGATCCGCGTATTTCTCGATGGGATTCTCGGCGCGGAACTGCTGCGAGCACGCCGCGATGAAGCTTTGCGTGAACAACTCGTGGGCCGTGAGCCCCTCCCATGGGCCGCTTCCGACGACGATGGACAGGTCCGCCTCCGGCGGATGCGTCTTCGGCGCCGAGAAGGTCGTCTCGATGCGGATGTCGGTTTCCTCACGCGCCTGCGAGAACGACGACAGGCGCGGCAGCAGCAATTCGTTCGCGAAGAAGGACGGCACGTGCAGACGGATGATGGTTCGCCCGTAGCGAACCTGCAGTTGCTCCGTCACCTTCTCGAGCTTCGCGAATATCTCGGTGATGTGCTCGAGGTAGTGGCCGCCGGCGTCGGTCAAGGTGAGCGTGCGCACTCCGCGCTCGAACAGGGCGACCCCCAGTTGAGCCTCCAGGGCCTTGATCTGATGGCTCACCGCGGATGGTGTGACGAACAATTCCTCCGCCGCGGCCTTGAAGCTCTGCAGCCTGGCCGCAACTTGGAACGTCTTCAGAAACTTGAGCGACGGCAAGCGCATATTTTCAACCGATGGGTGGAACTGGCGGACGTGTGGCTGCCTCGACCTGAGGCCGCGTCCCCGGCCATGATACACAAACCTTTAGAGCAACATTCGTGCCAGCTTGCGGCGCATCAAACTCGAGGGCCGGCGCGCCTGGCGGGCGAGTGCCGCCATATTAATGGGCGCGCCCCTCAGACTGCGCACGAATCTGGCGCAAGGCAACGGCTCTTCGGGCGAGGTCCGCCGACCGGCTCAGGCAGAAACTCGGCGCCGAAACCAGCCCGTGATGCTCAGCCGGTCCCTCGGCGTGGGCAGCACGGCATGTTCCAGCCCGTCGCACAGAAAACACACCAATCGTCCGGCCACGGGTTCGATGTCCCGGTGACCGCGCGCCTCGAAGATCCGCAATTCGCCGCCCGAACCCGGCTCCCAGTCCTCGTTCAGGTAGAGAATGACCGTGACCACGCGCTGCTGGCCGTCGTGCAGTTGATCCAGGTGGCGCGCATATCCGGCCCCGGGCGGATACCACGCATAATGGACCTCGATGTCGAACAGCCCCAGGAATGCCGCCCGGTTGACGCGCAGGCGGACCTGCTCCAACTCGTGGAGGAGCGAGCGCTCTTCGGCAAACACCGGTTCTTCCAGCCAGCACGTGCGGTCGCCCCGGATCCGTTCGCGAAGGCGCAACTGCCGCTGCGCTCCGATGCGCGCGGCTTGGAATTCGCCGCGGTCGCGCCTCCGATGTGCGCAGTCGATCAGCCCGCGCACCAGCGGCGGCGGCACGAAGCCGTCCAGAACCGCGAGGCCTCCCGCGGTGAGCGCAGCCGCCAAGGCGTCTGTGTCCGGTGCGTCCGCAAGGCCGCGCTCGCGGTCCGCGGGCGCGTCTCGATGCTCAGCGCGCCGCGCCACGGCGCCTCGCGCCGCGCACGACGCGGCGCCGCGCGAGTTCCGTCCTGGCGCGCCGCTTCGTCTTCCCGGCGCGCCTCTTCGCCGACGTGGCCGCGGCCGTCTCGGGCCGCTTCTTGAGCGGCTTTTTGCGCGGCTTCTTGCGCGCCACCAGCATGCTCCCGCGGCATTTGGCGGCGCCGCAGCGACAAGCGAAGACTTCGTCGACGTCGGGAGGGTCATCGCCGTCGCGGTCGATCTGGTAGTCGTACGCCAGCTCCTCGCCCGGTTGAATGGTGCGAATCGCCTCGATGTAGATGCGCTTGTTGCGCGTGGTGCTCTGGCAATTGGGATCGCAGCCGTGATTGATGAAGCGCGCGTCGTTGCCCTGCACGCCCCCGTCGATCACGGTCTTGGCGTCGACCGTGAAGAGAAACGTGTGATTGTCCGCCGGATCCTTGTCCGAGTACCGGTCATCGGCCTCCTCGTGCGTGACCCGCTCCCCGAGGTACTCGATCACGGTCGTGCCGCGGCGAATGCGCCGCAGCGCGAACACTCCATGGCCGTGGACGGGGGAATGGCGGACTTCGATCATGGGCGGCGTGGCGCGTTGCGTCATTGGATCCTGCGTGCTGTGGCTGGGTGGACTCTCGAGTCAAACGGCAATCGGTGCCTTGATCGCCGGATGACTCTCATAGTTTTGGATGTCGAAATCGTCGAACTGGTAATCGAACAAGGTCGGCGGCCTGCGCCGGATGACGAGGCGCGGCAGCGGGAGCGGCGAGCGCGAGAGTTGCAGGTCCGCCTGATCCAGGTGATTCAGGTACAGATGGCAGTCGCCGCCCGTCCAGATGAAGTCGCCCACGCCCAGATCGCATTGCTGGGCGACCATGTGAGTGAGCAGCGCGTAGGAGGCGATGTTGAACGGCACGCCGAGCAGGGCATCGGCGCTGCGCTGGTACATCTGGCAGGACAGGCGGGCGCCGGCCACGTAGAACTGAAACAGCGCATGGCAGGGCAGGAGCGCCATTTCATCGAGTTCGCTCACGTTCCACGCACTGACGACCAGACGCCGCGAATCGGGATCGGCCTTCAGCTGATCGACGATGAGCGACAGCTGGTCGATCTCGCGGCCGTCCGCGGCCCGCCACCGGCGCCATTGCTTTCCGTACACGGGACCCAGATCGCCGCTCTCGTCCGCCCATTCGTCCCATATGGTCACCGCATGGTCGTGCAGATAAGCGATGTTGGTGTCCCCCTTCAGGAACCACAGCAGCTCGTGGATGATGGAGCGCACGTGCAGCTTCTTCGTCGTGACCAGCGGGAACCCCGCGCCCAGGTCGAAGCGCATCTGATGGCCGAACACGCTCAATGTTCCCGTGCCGGTGCGGTCGCCCTTGCGCGCGCCGCTGCGCCGGATGTGCCGCAGAAAATCCAGGTATTGCCGCACGCTAGGCGACCAGGTTGCCGGTCTTCTGGTTGCGCCGGTACGCGAAGATCATGAGAGCGGCGCCGACGAAGATCATCGGCGTCGTCAACAACATGCCCATGGTCAGCCAGTCGCCGACGAGGTATCCGATGTTCGCGTCGGGCAGCCTGACCCATTCGACGGTGAAGCGCCCGCAGCCGTAGACAATGAGGAAAAGCCCGATGGGCGCGAGCCGCGGCCGCGGCTTGCGCGTGTACCACCACAGAATCAGGAACAGCAGCAGCCCCTCGAGAGTGGCCTCATAGAGCTGGGACGGGTGCCGGGCCACCAGCACGCCCTCGGCGTTGGGCACCCCGAAACCCCACGGCAGGCTCGTGGGCCTGCCCCACAGCTCGCTGTTGATGAAATTGCCGATCCGCACCGCCATGATGCCGATGCCGGGCAGCGGCGCGAGAAAATCCGCGACATCCGCGATCCGCTTGTGCTTGGCCCGGGCGAAGAGCGCGCCGGCCGCCGTCACCCCGAGCAACCCGCCGTGAAACGACATTCCGCCGTCCCAGATGTGGAATGCGTTCAGCCAATTCTCGGCGATCACGTCGCGTCCGTAGAAGAGGCACCAACCCGCGCGGCCCCCCACGATCACGCCGATGGCGCAATAGAAGATGATGTCGTCGATGTCCAGCGCCGTCCAGGTCGATCCCGGCCGCCGCGCGCGGTATCTCGCCAGCCACCACGCGGCGCCGAATCCGATGAGGTACATGATGCCGTACCAGTGCACGCGCAGCGGCCCGACGCCGAACAGCGGTCCGATGGAAATTGCGATGGGATCGATGTGCGGATAGGTCAGCATGCCGCCTACTTTAAACCGTCGGTAACCCGGCAGAAATAGGCTTTCAGGTATCGCGTCTCGGGAATGGCCGGGTGCACCGGGTGATCGGGCGCCTGGCCGCCGAGTTCCAGGATCTGCAGATGCTTGGCTGCGGTGCGCGCGGCCTTGGCGATCGCATCCTGCAGGTCCGGGGCGCTCACGTGCTGGGAGCAGGAGCATGCCACCAGAATGCCGTCATCCGTCAGCAGCTGCATGGCCAGCTGGTTGAGCCGCTTGTACGCCGCCAGCGCCTTCGGCAGGTCCTTGCGGCGCTTGGCGAAGGCGGGCGGATCCACGATCACGATGTCGAAACGGCCGGGCTCGCCGGCGAGCTGCTCGAGCACGTCGAAGGCATCGCCCTGGCGCGCCGTCAACGCGACGCCGTTGAGCTCGCCGTTCTTCACCGCATATTCCAGCGCGGACGCGGAGCTGTCCACGCAGACGACTGCGGATGCGCCCGACTTCAACGCGCGCACCCCCCAAGCGCCCAGGTAGCTGAACACGTCCAGCACGCGCGCGCCCTTGCGCACGTATTTCGTCAGGGCCCGCCGATTGGCGGCCTGGTCGAAGAACCACCCCGTCTTCTGGCCCCCGGCCAGCGGCGCGCTGAACTCGAGACCGTCCTCGATGACCCGCGCCGGCTCGTCGAAATTTCCCACGGCCGCCTCGACATAGCTCGGCAGGCCCTCCAGCGCGCGGGCCGCGCTGTCGTTCTTGAACAACAGGCCCTCGCACCCGAGCACCTGCAGGATCGCCTCCTGAATGGACGGCTTGAGAAGCTCCATGCCGGCCGTGCCGATCTGCGCCACGCAGCGGGCGCCGTAGCGGTCCACGACCAGGCCCGGCAGGCCATCCGACTCGCCATAGACCACCCGATAATACGGTTCCTGATACAACCGGTCTCTGAGCGCAAGCGCCGCGCGGATGCGTCCGGCGAACCATGCCGTGTCGGGCAAGTGCCAGGTCTCCAGCATGCGGGCGCTGATGAGCGAATTCGGGTTGACGTATGCGAGCCCGAGGGCGCGGTCGTTGTGGGCGAGAACCCGGACCAGTTCGCCCGGCTTGAACTTCGGCAGAGGCGTCTGCTGCGTGTCGACCTCGTTGCTGAAGACCCAAAGATGCCCCGCGTTCAGACGACGATCTTCGTTGCGCTTGAGGCGCAGTGCGGGCAATTGCGCCGCGGTGCCGGACTCGGACATTAAAAGCTGCTTAGGGTTTATAGTGAACGCCATTCTAACTTAAGTCGGTGGAGCAAGATGCGGCGTAATCGCCTCGCGCTCGAAACCAGCCCGTATCTGTTGCAGCACGCGGGAAATCCCGTCGATTGGCATCCGTGGGGCGAGGAAGCGCTGCAGCTCGCCAAGCGCCAGAACAAGCCCATTCTCCTCTCGGTGGGCTACTCGGCCTGTCATTGGTGCCACGTCATGGCGCACGAGTCGTTCGAGGATCCCGCGATCGCGGCGCTGATGAACCGGCTCTTCGTCAACATCAAGGTGGACCGCGAGGAGCGCCCCGACCTCGACAAGATCTATCAGCTGGCCCAGCAGCTCATCACGCAGCGCCACGGCGGCTGGCCGCTGACCATGTTCCTCGCGCCCGAAGATCAGCGCCCCTTTTTCGGGGGCACGTATTTTCCCAAGGAACCGCAGCACGGCCTGCCGGGCTTCGGCGATCTCCTCGAGCGCGTGGCCGAGTACTACCACAGCCATGGCGCGGAAATTCGCGAGCAGAACGAGCAGCTGGCGCAGTTCCTGGAGCAGCTCGCGCCCGCCGGGCCGCCTCCCGGCCTCGCCCTCGATCGGGCGCCGTTGCTGGCGGCCCGCCGGGCCCTCGAGAAGGACTTTGACCCGCGCTTCGGCGGCTTCGGGAGAGCCCCGAAGTTCCCGCTGACCGGCAGCATCGAGCGCTGCCTGCGCCATTGGCGGAGCACCTCGCAAGGCGCCGCCCCTGACCTCAAGGCGCTGTACATGGCGACGCTCACCCTGACCCGCATGGCCGACGGCGGCATTTTCGACCAGCTCGGCGGCGGCTTCTCGCGCTATTCGGTCGACGATCGGTGGATGATCCCGCACTTCGAGAAGATGCTGTACGACAACGGACAGCTCCTGTGCACCTACGCCTGGGCGAACCTCGCGACCGGCGAGGCCTTGTTCGCCCGCGTGGCCGGCGAGACGGCCGGCTGGATTCTGCGCGAGATGCGCTCGCCGGATGGCGCCTTCTGCTCGAGCATCGACGCCGACTCGGAAGGTCGCGAGGGAAGGTTCTACGTCTGGAGCCGCGCCGAGGTCGAGGCCGTGCTCACGGGGCCCGAATATCGCGTGTTCGCCCGGCGCTTCGGGCTCGATCGCGAGCCGAACTTCGAGGGGCGCTGGCATCTGCATGTCGTGGAGACGCTGGAAAGCGCCGCGGCTTCCGCTGATTTGACCTCCGCCGGCGCCACCGCCGCGTCCAACGCCGGCGCCGCGGCGGCGCTGCTCGACTCGGCCCGCGCGAAATTGCTCAGAGCGCGCGATTTGCGCGTGCGGCCGGCGCGGGACGACAAGACCTTAAGCTCATGGAATGCGCTCGCCATCAAGGGCCTTGCCGTCGCCGGGCGCGTGTTGAACCGGCCGGACCTGGTCGCGGCGGCCTCGGCGGCGCTGGACTTCATCCGCCGCGCCCTGTGGCGCGACGGCCGGCTGCTTGCGACCTTCAAGGACGGACGGGCGCATCTTCCCGCTTATCTCGACGATTACGCCTTCCTCGCCGATGCATTGCTCGAGCTGATGCAATGCCGATGGCGCACCGAGGACCTGGATCTTGCGGTGCAGTTGCTCGAAGTGATGCTCGCCAAGTTCGAGGATCCGGACGGCGGGTTCTATTTCACGGCCGCGGACCACGAGCACCTCATCCACCGCAGCAAGACCTTCGGCGACGAGTCGGTGCCGGCGGGCAACGGCGTCGCGGCGTCGGTGCTGTGCCGAATGGGCCATCTTTTGGGCGACACGCGCTACCTGCGGGCGGCCGAGCGCACGCTTGCCGCCGCATGGTCGGTGATGGCCGAACACCCTCAGGCGCACATGAGCCTGTTGAACGCGGCGGAGGATTTTTTGAGCCCGCCGCAGATGCTCATCATCCGCGGCGATGCCGCAGAAGCCGCCGCCTGGTCGCAGAATCTCAACCGGATGTACGCCCCCTCGCGCATGGTCTTCGCGATACCCGCCGACGCGGCCGGCCTGCCGCCGGCACTGGCGGACAAGCGAGCCGGTCCATCCACGGTGGCCTATCTTTGTTCGGGCACGACTTGTTCCGCCCCGCTCGCCGATCTCGGCGATCTGGTGCGCCGGCTCTCGTCGGGCATCGGCGGCTGAGCGGCCGCCGCGGGCCGCTCGCAAGGCGGCCCGCGCCCCCGTTCCTCGTCACGCTGCGCCGCGCAGCCGCGCGATGGCGGTCGCGATCCGCCGCCGCAAGTCTTCATGCAGCGTTTCCGAGAATTCGGGCGCCGCGCCCCAATCGAGGGCCCACGGCTGAGCGGTTCTCGTCGACGCGGGCTCGTCCGCGCAGCGCGGAATCAGATGTGCGTGCAGCGCGGGTTCGACGTTGCCGAATATCGCGTAGTTGATGCGGAGCGCCGCCGTGACGGTCAGGATCGCATCGCCGGCCAGCGCCATGTCGGACAGGAATTCCTCGCGTCGCGGGCGCTCCAGGGCGTTCAAGTGCGGCACCACCGGATCCGGCAGCAACAGGCAATATCCAGGGAACACCTGCCGTTCGCCCATCACCAGCCACCCTGAAGGGAGCCGCGCCACCAGCGGCGCGTAATCGGCCGCACGGCAGCGCTGAACCATCGCATGAATCGCCGTGCTCATGGCGACTCCAGCGCCTTCGCCACCGCGGAGGCATCGACTGCCGGGGCCGCATTGTCGAAGCTCGAGCGCAAATAGCTGAACAGAGCCGCCGCCGCCGCGGGCTTCATCCAATCGAACGCCTGCATCTTGGTCGGGTAGCGCCCTTCGGGCATCGACGCCGTGCGCCGCCCCTTGAGCACCCACAGCGCAAGGTCCTTCGGGTCGCCCAGAACCAGTGGCGATCCGGCCATCGTCGGATACACTCCGGGAATGCCGCGCCCGTCCTGCTGATGGCAGGCGGCGCAGTTCACGTCGTAGAGGCGCGCGCCCAAGGCCGCCGGCGGCGCGTCGGAAGCGCTCTCGGATCCCGCTCCGGAGGCATTCTCGTCCCGCTGCGAACAGCCCGGCAGCGCGGCGAGCGCGGCGAGGACCAGCGGTACGGAATGTTTCTTCATCGGGGAAATCCTATCAAATGCCGAAGCGCAGCAGCATTGTAGAGCCGATCGCCATGGCGGCCGCCTTCGCCGTTGCCGCGCTCGCCGGCTGCGCACCGGGGGACAGGGCCGCGCCGGCGGCGACCGTGGCCTCCGCGCCGGCGGCCGCGCCGGCGGAAGCGCAGGAGGCGATCCGGCAGATCGTCGAAGAGGGCAGTCCGGCGTACCTGGGCAGTTCCGCAACGCTCGACGACCGCGAAGCTGTCGCCAGGCTGTACCAGACCGGCAATTATCGCCTCCTGTGGAGCGACGGCGCCCGGCCGACGGCCGCCGCTCTCGGCCTCGTCCAGGAATTGCGCCAGGCCGAGGACCGGGGCTTGAATCCGGCCGACTATCCCGGCGAGAGCCTGAATTCCAGGGTGACCGACCTGTTGCACGCGCCGCATCCGGGCGAGGAGGAATGGGCTCTGTTCGACGTCAGCCTGTCGCTGGCGGGACTGCGGTTCGTCACGGACCTTCACGAGGGCCGCATCGACCCCGCGTCGGTGGGCCACAACCTCACCGTCCAGCGCGTCAAGCTCGATGCCGCCGCCGTCGCCTCCATCGCCTCGGCCGCCGACGTGCGCGCCGCTCTCGATGCCTTCGAGCCCCAATTCATCCACTACGCGCTGCTGAAGCGCCAGCTCGCCCGCTATCGGGGCCTGGCCGGCATGACGGGCATCAATGACCTGCCCCCGTTGCCGCGCGCACCGCACGTCAAATCGTTGAAAGCCGGCGATGCGTACGCCGGCGCCGCGCAGCTGCAGAGTTTGTTGACCGCCCTCGGGGACTACCCGGGCGGCGCTCCGGGCGCCGATGGCCCGCCCGCCTCCGCGCCGCAGACGCTGACTCCCGCCTTGGTCGAGGCTCTCGAGGCCTTTCAGGCGAGGCACGGCGAGATGCCCGACGGGGCCCTCGGCGCGGCGACCCTCGCAGAATTGACCAGGCCCCTGGGCGACCGCGTGCGCCAGATCGAACTGACCATGGAGCGCTGGCGCTGGCTGCCGCCGGAACTCGCGAGCGCCCCCATCGTCGTCAACATTCCGCAATTCCGGCTGTTCGCGTTCGACTCGACCAAGGACACGGAGGCGCGCATTCGGCAGATGGACGTCATCGTCGGCAAGGATTTCGAGGCGACGCAGACTCCGGTTTTCACCGCCGACATGAAGTACTTGATATTTCGCCCCTACTGGGAGGTTCCGTACTCGATTGCCGTGAAGGAGATCGTCCCGGAGGCCCGCGCCAACGCCGCCAGCATCGAGAAGCACCAGATGGAGATCGTGCGCGGCAGCGGCGAGTCGGCGACGGTGGTGCCCAACACCCGGGAGAACGTCGAACTGGTCGCGAAGGGCGTCCTGCGGATCCGCCAGAGGCCGGGCCCGGACAACTCTCTCGGATTGGTGAAGTTCATGTTCCCGAATCCCTATGACGTATACCTGCACTCGACGCCCGCCAGGTCGCTTTTCGGCCGGGCGCGCCGCGATTTCAGCCACGGCTGCGTGCGCGTCAGCGATCCGGTCGGGCTCGCCGAATACGTGCTTCGCGATTCGCCCGAGTGGACCCGCGAGAAGATCGAAGCGGCCATGAACGGCACCCTGACCATGACCGTGAATCTCAAGAATCCCATTCGGGTGTTCATCGTTTACGGCACCGCGGTCGCGCTGGAGGACGGCCGAATACTGTTCTTCGACGACATCTACGGCCACGATCAACGCCTCGAATCGGCGCTGGACTCGCGCCGCCCGCGGTCCATCGCGACGCAGGCCCCGGACCCCGACTAGCATGCGAATCACCCTCGACGCCCTGCGCCGCTACGCCGTGGCGCGCTCGCTGTTCAGGCCCACCTCGCTCGGGCGGGCAATTGCCAGGCTGGGCTTCGTGCAGGCCGATCCGATCCGCGCGCCCGCCCGTGCGCAGGACCTGACGCTGCGGCACCGGGTGGCGGACTACGCCGCGGGAGACCTCGAGCGCCAGTATCCGCGGCTTGCGATCGAGGAGGACTACTTCGTCAACTACGGCTTCCTGCCGCGGGCCCACCACGCGCTGATGCACCCGCGCGTGCCGCGCACGAGGTGGCCGGCCGCCCGCTCGAAGAAGGCGCAGGCGATCCTCGAGTTCGTCCGCGAGCACGGCACCGTGCATCCCCGTGCCGTCGATGCGCACTTCGCGCACGGCAAGGTCACGAATTGGTTCGGCGGCTCCTCGAATGCGACCACGCATCTCCTCGACGAGATGCACTATCGCGGCCTGTTGCGGATCGCGCGGCGCGAGGGCGGCACCCGGATCTACGCGCTGCCCACGATCGTTCCGCAGCCGGTGGACGGCGCCGGCGCTGCGGCACGCTTCGACGCGCTGGTCGACCTGGTGGTCAGCAAGTACGCCCCGCTGCCCGCCGCCAGCCTCGGCCAGTTGCTGAGCCTCCTGGGCGGAGGCGTGCCGCAGTGGCGCAAGCAGCGTGCGCAGGCGCTGGCGCGAGCCAAGGAGCGGCTCGGCCAGGCGCGGCTGGACGGCCTCGAGTGGTACTGGCCGGCCGCCGACTCGCCGGCTTCGCGGCGCTGGCAGCCCGATGAGCGGGTGCGCCTGCTGACCCCGTTCGACCCCATCGTGTGGGACCGGCGCCGCTTCGAGATCTTCTGGGGCTGGGCCTACCGTTTCGAGGCGTACACGCCGGCGCCAAAGCGCAGGCTCGGTTACTACGCCCTGCCCCTGGTCTGGCGGGACCGGGTGATCGGCTGGGGGAACCTCTCGGTGGACACGGGCGCGTTGCGCAGCTCGTTCGGGTTCGTCGACGGCGAACCGCGCGATCCCGCCTTTCGCCGCGGACTCGAGGCGGAACTCGAACGCATGCGGGCGTTCCTCCGGCTGCCGTAAGGGGCCGCCGGCGCGTGCCAGGCGCCCCCTCGAGCCGGGCAGCACTGCAAAATTTGCGGCGATGTTCGCACTATGCTACAGGTTAAGGGATGGCGGAGCTGGCGGTTTCCATTGCGGTCAACGTCCTGTTGGGCATCGTCCTGGCGGCGCTGCTGTACCGCAGGCGTGCCGATGACGGCGGGCTCCTCGGGGGGGCCGGCGAGGCGCTGGACGTGTTTCGATCCCGTTTCCCCGACACTCAGGGCGCGGCCACCGTGTCGGCCGACCGGCGCGCCGCGCTGATCGAGTTGCCGAAGGACGCCGGCATCGGGCTGGTGCAGCGTCAGGGCCGCCGTTGGAATGCGCGGCTCCTCGCGCCCGGCGAAGTCAGGTCGGTGAAGCACAGCCCGCCCGATGCGCTCGACGTCGAGTTCGCGGATTTCGGCTGGCCCAGGGCGCGGATTCGGATCGCCGACCCCGCGGCGCGCGCGGCGTGGATGGCGCGGCTCGACGCGCGCGGCGCCGGCGCCCCTCCCCGGAGCGTCCGGCATGCCTGATCCGGCCTATTTCCAGGCGGCGATGGTCGCGCAGCTGCTGTTGCTGCTGCTCATTCCGCTCGAGATACTGCTCGCCTCCCGCGCACGAATCCGCGCCGAGTACGACATGAACGACACGCTGGCAAACGTTGCAGTCAGCGTCGGCAGCATATTCTTCTGGGGCACGCTCAGCTGGATGTTGTTCAGCGCCGTCACCTTCGCCTACGGCCGCCGCATCTACGACGTTCCCTTTGCCGCGTGGTCGTTTCTGCTCGCCTTCGTGCTGGAGGATTTCCGCTATTACTGGTGGCATCGAATCGGCCACCGCTCCCGCTGGTTCTGGGCCTCGCACGTGGTGCACCACTCCAGCCAGCATTTCAACCTGTCGACGAATCTGCGCCAGAGCTGGACGTCCCAGTTCAGCGGACTCATCCTGCTCAACGTTCCGCTCGCATTTCTCGGATTCAGCCCGGGGATCATCGGCCTCGCCTTCACCGTGAATCTGCTGTACCAGTTCTGGATCCACACCGAGGCGATCGACCGCATGCCGCGCTGGTTCGAGTGGCTGCTGAACACGCCCTCGCACCATCGGGTGCACCACGCCAGCAATCCGCGCTACCTTGACGCCAATTATGCGGGCGTGTTCATGATCTGGGACCGGCTGTTCGGCACCTTCGTGGCCGAGCAGGCCGATGAACGGCCCCGCTACGGCATCGTCAGGAACCTGGGCACGTTCAATCCCATTCGCATCGCGCTTCACGAGTACGTGAGCATCGCCCGCGACCTGGGGCGCCGGAACCTCGGGCTCGCGCAGCGCGCGGGCTACCTATTCGGGCCGCCCGGGTGGAGCCACGACGGCAGCCGGGGAACGACCGAAGCGCTGCGTGCGGCGGAATCCGAGCGCCGCCGGCGGGATGCGCCCCCGGCGACGGCGCCCGAGTCCCGCCGGCCGACCGACTGCCCCCCGGTCTCGGCTTAATTGCCGCGAGGCCGATTCGTGCGCTCGAGTCTGGGCCGCGTCCTCCGCGCGGTCGGTAATCAGCCGCTCGAGCGGCGTTACGCCATCTGGGCCGCCGGGCTCGCGCTCATCGCCCTCCTGCCGTTCCTCGCCGGCTTCACGCGGGTTGCGTGGGAGGCGTCGGAGCTCCTCGGGCTCGTCGGGACGCTCGCCTGCCTCGCCCTCTGCGCCCCGGTCCGGCCGCGCGAATCGACGCCGCCCGTGCTGCTGTCGCTCGGCCGCCATGAATTGCTCGGATGGATTGCCCTGGCCGCGGGCGGGCTGCACGTCCTTTGGGCCGTTCTGAGCGACGCAACCGCCGTCGTCTACTTGATGCCGACGGCGCCGCTGTACCAGCTGGCCGGAATCGCCGCGCTCCTCGGTCTCGTGCTGCTCGTCGCGACCTCATCGGGCTCCGCGCGGCGACGCCTCTGGAAGAGTCACCGCAATTTCCAGGCGACGCACGTCGCGCTCGGCTGCGTCTTGATGGTCCTGGTCGGCGCGCACGTGCTGGCGGCGGCCCGCTACACCGGCGGCTACGGCCGTCGCGCGCTGTACCTGGCGGTGGCGGCGGGAGGCATGGCGCTGCTCCTGCAACGCCGGCGCGGCTTCGAGCCCGCGCGCCACGAGTCCGCGTTGCGCGGGCTCGCGTTCGGCCGTCATTCGCGCCTCGTGGCCGTCGTCCTCGGGGCGGCAATGCTCGCCCTCGCGCCCATGATCACCCGGCGCGCAAGCGTTGCGCTGCGCGAGCCCCTCGTCGGCCGTCAACAGCAGCTGCCGTTGAATTTCGATCATGGCAAGCACGTGGCCGTCAATTGCCTCGCGTGCCACCACAACTATGCCGACGCACGGGGCTTCGACGCCTGCATCCATTGCCACCGCGGTCCCCGCGCGGATCTCGTGGTGGGAGTCGAGGCGCGCTTCCATGATTTTTGCCTCGACTGCCACCGGCATCCCGATGCGCGGCTTCGGCACCATGGCCCCGTGTCCGGCTGTGCCGCTTGTCATGAGCCGGGCGCATCGCATCCCACAACCGCTAGGAGTTCTCAGTGAATAAAGGCATCGACGATTTGGGGCAGGTCAAGGGAACGATGGTCGACCTCGCGATCCGCTTCGGGCCCAAATTGCTGACGGCCATCGTCATCGTGACGATCGGCGTCTTCGTCGCCGGCTGGGCGGCGCGCACCACGGCGCGGGGACTGCATCGGCTGGATCTCGAACCGCCGGTGCGGCAGCTGTTGACCCGCATCGCGCGCATCCTCGTGCTCGGGTTGTTCGTCATGATGGCGCTGCAGAATCTCGGCGTCGAATTGCTGCCCCTCCTGGCCGGCCTCGGCGTGGCGGGGGCGGGCATCGCTCTCGCGACCCAGGGCGTGTTGAGCAACGTCGTGGCGGGCCTGACCATCATATTCACGAAGCCGTACCGGGTCGGCGAATACATCGCCGTGGTCGGCGTGGAAGGAGCGGTGGAGGCCATCACGCTGTTCAGCACCACGCTGCGCCACACCGACCGCTCGCGCATCGTCGTTCCCAATCGCAAAGTGGTGGGCGAAATACTGCAGAACTTCGGCCGGATCCGCCAGTGCGACATTCAGGTGGGGATAGGGTACGAATCCGATCTGCCGGCGGCGCTCGCCGCCATACGCGATCTGGTTCAGGCGAACGCCCGGGTGCTGGCCGACCCGAAGCCGGTGATCCAGGTGGTGAGTCTCGCCGAGTCCGCGGTGGTCATCGCCGTGAAACCCTGGGTTGCAGTGCTGGATTTCGTCGCAGCGGCCGGCGAGCTGAACCTGTCGCTGGTCGAGGAGTTGCGCCGGCGGAACATCAGCATTCCCTATCCGCAGCGCGAAGTGCGGCTGATCGAGAACGCGGCGTGATGACGGGAAATTGCCGCGGCCCGAGGCCGGCTCAACCCTTCCAGGTGCGGAAAGCGCCCGTGTCCAGGTGCACGAAATCGGACTTGGCGTAAAAGCCCACGCCGCCCCGGGTCAGATCCAGGGCGCGGCCGGCGAGATCCGCGCAATGCACCCCGGCGAGGCGGACATCGATGGCGCGGCCTTCCAGATGAAGGCTGTGCCGCGCAACGCCGCTGCTGCGCTCGCGCAGCTGCTCGTTGGTCTGCGGCGACCGGTAACCGGAGATCACGCTGAACACCGGATCGACGCCGGCATGCCGCGCCACATCGTGCAGGTAGTCCATGAGCCTCGGGTCGATCGGGTGCTGTTCGTCGTTGCGGAAATCGCGCAGCAGCACCTGTATGGCGGCGAGCGAATCCGCGACGTAGCCGCCGCGGAAGAATTCCACGTCGAGCTGCTCTCCGGTGTGCAGGTTGAACAGGGCGACGCGCTTTGCGGCCGCCGTCTGCGGCTCCCTGGGCGCCGCCGCAAGATCCGCGGCGGCCGCGCGCGGCGCTCGCCCGAACACCCCGGCAAGGGCCGCTCCCGCCGCTGCGCCGCCCATCTGCAATAGCCGCCGCCTGGTGCGGTTCGTGGTCATGGTCGCTCCGGGTTGACGCGCCCCTGGTCGATGGCCAGTAGCGTGGCGCGGGGGAAAAAATTGAAATCCGACGCGGTGGCCGCGGTGTACGCGCCCATGATTCGCCCGACGATTATATCACCCATGTCGAGGAGCGGCAGCCGGACGTTCTCGCGGATCACGTCGATGCTGTCGCAGGTCGGCCCCGCCAGCACCGACAGGTGGCTGCCGCCCCGCGCGGCCAGCGCTTCGACCGGGTAGTTCGCGTGATCGTACATCTGGCCGCTGTAGCTGCCGTAGAGCCCGTCGTCGAGGTAATACCACCAGCGACCGTCGCGCAGCGCGCGGCCCATCACCCTGGATACGGCGACGGCGGCGGGCGCGGCAATGAAGCGTCCGGGCTCGGCGATGACGCGCACGGCGGGCGCGAGCGAACCGAGCGCCCGGCGAATGGGAGCGCAATACTCCTCGATGGAAGGCAGCGGCGCGCCGTAGGAGACCGGAAAGCCGCCTCCGATGTCGAGCGTGGCGAGATCATGACCGCCCGCGGCGGCCTCCCCCATCAGCTCGCGGCACACCTCGATGGCCTGCACGTGCATCGCGGGATCCTGGGTCTGCGATCCCACGTGGAACGACAATCCGCCGACGCGCAGGCGCAGATCGGCGGCGAGCGCCAGGAGTTGCGGCACCGCCCCCGGGGCGCATCCGAACTTGCGCGACAAATCGCACACCGCGTCGGGGCTGCGGAACGCCACGCGGATCAGCAGCGAGACCTCGCTGCGAAACTTGTGGAACTTTCGCAGCTCATCGGGGTTGTCGACCACGAAGACCTTGATCCCATAGGCGATCGCATTGCGGATGTCGCACTCGCGCTTGATCGGATGCGTGTGTATGCAGCGTTCGGGCGCCACCCCCGCTCGCTGCACCAGATCGACTTCACCGGTGGTCGCGACGTCGAAGCTCGCGCCCTCTTCGGACAGGGTCTTGACGACGGCGGCACTCGGCAGCGGCTTCAGGGCGTAGTGGAGGTCCACCCCCGGCAGCGCGGCGGCGAGCTGCCGGTATTGCGCGCGGACCCGGGCCATATCGATGACGAACAGCGGCGAGCCGTAGCGCCGGACGAGGAGCTCGATCGACTCGCGCGAGAACGGGTCCTGGCCCGGATCGAGTTCCGCCTCATCCTCCCGCGCCGCCTTGCGGATTCCCGCCGTCTTGGCCAATTCCTATCCCGCGCTCAGTTCGAGGGGATCGCCGTCTTCGATCCCGCTGGCGCGCCGGAGCCGGTCGAGAATCGCCGCCCACCGCTCGTCGTCCGGCAATTGCTGCACCAGGATTCGGGCGCAGCCCGCCGAGTCGAGCGTGCGCAGATGGTTGTACAGGTTGTGCGCGTAGGCTTCCGGCTTCTTGCCGGCGTTGATCCACGTCATGTAGCGCTGGGTTTGCAGGGGAGGCCGCAGCGCGAGCACCGCGACCTTCTCATGCCGCGCGACGAACTCCCCGGCGTACTTCTCCAGGTCGTCGGAAGCCACGATGGCCAGCGGCGTCGATGGGGCGTAATGCAGGCGGCGGTCGCCCGAGGCACGCGGCGGCGTGCCGCCGCTCGCCAGCGGGCCCACGACCGCCTCGAGCTGAGATCGCGTGATGAAGCCCGGGCGAAGCAGCCGCGCTTCGTTGCCCAGGCAGGACACGATGGTCGACTCGAGGCCGATCGGTGATTCGCCCCCATCCAGGATGCATTGGACGGCGGACCCGAGCTCGTCGCGCACATGTTCCGGCTTGGTCGGGCTCAGCCGGCCGAAGCGATTGGCGGATGGCGCCGCAATGCCGCCGCCGAATGCGGTCAGCAGCTGCTGGGCGATCGGATGCGAGGGGATGCGGATTCCGATGCTGTCCTGGCCGCCGGTGACGAGGTCGCTCACGTTCTCCGCCTTCGGCAATATCAGGGTCAGCGGCCCCGGCCAGAACTTGGCCGCCAATTTTTCGGCCACCGGCACCATCTGTGAAACCCAACGGTGCAGGTAGCGCGGATTGTCCAGGTGGACGATCACCGGATGGTCGCTGGGCCGCCCCTTGACCTCGAATATCTTGCGCACCGCCGCGGGGTCCGCGGCGTTCGCCCCCAGACCGTAGACGGTTTCAGTGGGAAACACCACGAGCTCGCCGGCGCGCAGCGCCTCCACGGCCTCTTCGATTTCCGTTTGTTTGGCTCTTACCACGGCGGCATGATAACAAGACTGGGTTGCCGGCCAATGCCGGTTCGCGTGCCGGCTCGGGCAACTGTGGCGCAGTACCGATTTTTCGCAGCTTTCGCCCGTCGCAGAGACCCGCCGAGCCCGGATTGTCCGCGTCGATCCCCTCGACCATCAGGTGTTTCTGCAGACTGCTGCCCCGTCACGGAGCGCCCACGGCGCCCGCCGCCGGCGGATCCGGCGGGTCCAGCGCCGTCCGCACCCAGGTACCGGCCTGGCGATCCAGCTCGTACGCCGGCCAGTAATGCTTGTCGAGCTTCAAGGTGATGACGTCGATCTGGCCGTTCCAGTTGACGGTCTTCAAGCGCAGCGACGCCCGGTCCGGCTTGCCCCCGACTGCCTTGATGAACGCGTCCAGATCGGGCGTGGGTTGCCCGTCCACTTCGGTGATGCGCCGGCCTGCATACAGCCCGTAGTGCGTCGCCGGCGATCCGTAGAAAAAGAACGACACGAACACGCCGTAGGGCGCGATGCCGCGCTGCACCGCCATCGCCCGATGCGGGGCCTGCAAGGTCGCGCCGGCCCAGATCAGGATCCGGTCGATGTCCCGGCCGTCGAGCCCCACGGTCGCGAGCCGCAGGGTTTTCTCGGCCCCGTCGCGCCAAATCGTCACCGCGACGTCGGGCTTCTGAACGGCGCGTTCCACGTCGCGAAACCGGTTCACGACCTTGCCGTCGATGGCGAGCAGAAGATCGCCGGGCTCCAAAACGGCGGCAGCCGGACTGCCGGCCACCAGCCGCTCCACGCTCAGGACTTGGCGCCGTTGCCGCTCATGGTCCTCGAGGCGCCGCACCCATACGTCCGGCAGCCCGAGCTTGCGCGCGCTCGCCAGGGATTGGACGTCGAATTCGGCCTCGAAGGAATAGAGGCGGCGGCCGCCCTCCACGACCTTGATCATCTCGGTGACCAGATCGATTGGCACGCCGCGGTTGACCTGCTCGAGGTCGCGCGGGGCCTCGAACGCGAAACTCGACCAGAGCGCGAGGACCTCGCCCTTGTCGTTGGCCAGCACTCCGTCGAGATCGGAGGGGGCGTTGACGAGGCTCACGTCCTCCAGGTTGCTGTCGCGGAATCGCAGCGTGCGGGACAGCGGAAAGGCCACCGCGTCGACGCTGGCGACCTGCGTCCTTTGCGACATGAGCTTGAAATCGCTGCGCTGGCCCACCACCCACACGTCGTCCCCCTCGCGCAGCGGCCGGTCGAGGAGCGTCGCCGAGCGCACCGGCGTGGTGCCGATGGATTTCGGGTCGTACGACACCACCGCCAGATTGTGCAGGGGATGAATGAACTCCACCTTGCCCGGCACCTCGACCGTGCCGTTGAAGGTGATGCGCACGTCGCCCATGGCGACGGGCACGGTGTTGCGGTCGACCACCACCAGGCCCCGCTCGGCGTCCACGATGAGTCCGGTGCCGTGGTAGTTCTTCTCGGTCACGCCGGAAACCGAGTACGGCATGTCGAACGTGATCATGACCAGGGAGGGGGCCAGCCGGTCGATGCGCTCGTCGCCGGACTTCGCGAATTCCGTGGCGGCCGGCGGCACGCTCGATGGCGCCGGCCCCGCGCTGATCTCGACGCAGGGCCAGATCCCGAGCGCGTCGTCGCGCTTGCATTTGCGCGCCGGAAACCAGCGCCGGTCCATGCGCATCACCTTGAGCTGCTCGGCACGGGGATCCTCGAGCGTCACATAGCGGACGGGAGCGCGCGCGCCGTCGGCGAGGCCGGCAAGAGCCGCCTCGAATTCCGCCAGCGTGTTAACCGGCTTGCCGTTGAAGGTGCTGAGCAGCGCGCCGCGCGGAATGCCCGCGCTGCCGAACACATAGCCGGGATTGGCGACGTAGATGCCCTTGATGGGCACGTTGTAGTGGCGTGCCTGCTGGTAGGAGAGGACGTGCACGACGGCCTCGCCGAACTCGATGTACTCGTCGGCGGTGATCGAACTCAGCGATTGCACCTCCAGCGCATGCTGCAGCGTCGCGCTGCCCCGCTGCACCTCGACCTTGACGCTCGATCCCACATGGCCGTCCAGCACGTCCTCGAGCGCGAAGAACTCCGGAACGGGCTTGCCGTCGACCGCCACCAGGATGTCGCCGGGAGCCAGCACGCCGTCCGCCGGCGAACCCGGCTGCACCTGTTCCGCCACCAGCATGCCCGTGAGCTGCGGGTAGGCGCTGCGCATCCTGGCTTCGGTGTCGGGATTGAGTCCGAGCCGCCGCAATTCATCGTACGGCGTGTATCTGAATACGGTTTGCAGGGTTCCGCGCGGCACCGGTTTGCCGGCATCGATGTACTTCAGCGCCCTGACCACGGGCGGCAACGGAAGATAGAAGCTCGAGGCGGCTCCCGAGGCGCCCCCGGCGTTGAGCGCGACCACGCGGCCGTCGATGTCGATCACGGGCGAGCCCGACGAGCCGCCGGACGTGCTCGAGGCTGCTTGATAATAGAACGTGTTGAAGTCGTTGTACTTGCCGTAGCCGTACTCCGGAGCTTCCCGGTCCAGGCGCGCCAGCGTGCCGGCGAGAATGGACAATTGCTCGCCCGCATCGTTGCCCACCACGCGGATCTCGCGTCCGACGACGGCCCCGGCGGGATACAGCGGCAGCTCCGCCGGTTGGATGAAGCGCAGCTTGGCGGGGTCGTAGCGATAGATGCCGAAATCGTGCACCGGGTCGCGGTAGACCGGATAGAGCTGGACCTCCTCGCGATTCTGGAATATCGCCTGTGCGGTGACCGGACCGGGCGTGACCACGTGTCGATTCGTGAGGATTAGGCCGCGTTTGGCGTCGATCACGAACCCGGTCGCCTGCGCGGAGGTGTTCCATTCCGTGTCGAATGCGCGCGTGGCGTCGATCTGGATCGACACGACGCCGCTGGCGATTCTCTCGAGGGTTTGCGCCCAGTTGGCCGGAGTCGCCGGTACCTGCGGGATGGCCCGAGCCGGCGCCGGGGGTGGCGTTGCGCCGAATGCCGGAATGGCGGCGATCAACATCAGGGAGAAGAGCAGGGAGCTGCGCGGCATGCCGTTCCTAGGGTTGAAGTGTATTAGCGTCCGTTATCGGACAAGACGAGGAACCAGACGGTTCCTAAGAGACCGAAGCTCAACATGACGGCGGCGGACCCCATGTCCTTGGCCATCCCGGCCAGCGGATCGCGCTCGGTGCCGGAGCGGTCGACCACGGCCTCCACCGCGCTGTTCAATATCTCGACCACCAGGATGAGCAGCATGGGGCAGACGAGCAGCGCCCGCTCGACGCCCGTACGGCCCAGGTACAGGCCCAGCGGTATCACCGCCAGGGCGAGGACGACTTCCTGGCGAAAGGCCGACTCTTCGCGCCAGGCATGCCTGAATCCCTGAAAGGAATAGCCGAAGGCCCGCATGAGCCGGGTGATTCCAATCGGTTTGTCGCGTTTCATAAGGATCCGCATTGTATGCGGCGGCGCGGCCGGATACTTGACCGCAGGCCTCATTTTTCGGCGAGTCAGCCGCCCGATCGCTTGGCCGGCCAGCCGAGCTTGATCAGTTCGGCGACGATGGCGTCGCGATGGTCCCCCTGGATCTCGATCACGCCGTGGCGCACGGTTCCGCCGGAACCGCAGCGCTTTTTGAGCTGGGTGGCGAGCGCGTCGATGTCCCCCGGCGCGAGCGGCAGACCCGTCACCGTCGTCACCCCCTTGCCGGCCCGTCCCTGGACCTCGCGGCCGACGCGCACGGCCTTGAGGGTCGCGGCCCCGGGCGCCCCTTTCGGGCAAACGCACTCCCTGACCGCACGGCGGCAATTGGGGCAGAGGGTGCCCGCGCCCGTCGAATAAATGATCCGGTCGGCCATGGGCTCATTATGCCGATTCCCACCGCCAAGGTAGAATGGCCGGATGAGTTCACGCAGAAAATCCCTGTCCGTCCGCGTTGGCAACCTGACCATCGGCGGCTCCGCTCCCATTGTCGTGCAGTCGATGACCAACACCGATACGGCGGACGTCGAAGGAACCGTGGCGCAGGTCAAGGCGCTGGCGCGCGCCGGCTCCGAGCTGGTCCGGGTCACCGTCAACAACGACGAATCCGCGGCCGCGGTTCCGCACATCCGCGAGCGGTTGGACGCCCAGGGGGTCGCGACGCCGCTGGTCGGCGACTTCCACTTCAACGGCCACAAGCTGCTCAAGGCGCACCCCGCCTGTGCCCAGGCGCTCGCCAAGCTGCGGATCAATCCCGGCAACGTGGGCCGCGGCTCGAAGCGCGATCCGCAGTTCGCCGAGATGATCGAAACGGCCTGCAAGTACGGCAAGCCGGTGCGCATCGGCGTCAATTGGGGCAGCCTCGACCAGGATCTCCTCACGCGCATGATGGACGCGAACTCGAAGCTCGCCGAGCCGCTGCCCGCCATCGACGTGATGCGCGAAGCGATCGTCGTGTCGGCGCTCGGCAGCGCCAAGCGCGCGCAGGAACTCGGCCTCGGCGCCGACCGGATCGTCATCAGCGCCAAGGTCAGCGGCGTGCAGGATCTCATCGCCGTTTACGGCAACCTCGCCGCGCGCTGCGACTACCCGCTGCATCTTGGGCTCACGGAAGCCGGCATGGGCAGCAAGGGCATCGTCGCCTCGACGGCCGCGATGTCCGTGCTCCTGCAGCAGGGCATCGGCGACACCATCCGCGTCTCCTTGACGCCGCAGCCCAACGGCGACCGCACCCAGGAAGTCATCGTCGCCCAGGAGATACTCCAGACCATGGGGCTGCGGGCGTTCACGCCGATGGTCATCGCCTGCCCCGGCTGCGGCCGCACCACCAGCACCTACTTTCAGGAACTCGCTCAAAAGATCCAGAGCCACATCCGTCACCGCATGCCGGAATGGCGCAGGCAGCGCACCGGCGTCGAGGACATGACCGTCGCCGTCATGGGATGCGTCGTCAACGGCCCCGGCGAGAGCAAGCACGCGAACATCGGCATCAGTCTGCCGGGCACGGGGGAGAATCCCGTCGCGCCGGTGTACGAGGACGGCGCAAAGACCGTGACGCTCAAGGGTGAGCGGATCGCGGAGGAGTTCCAGGAGCTGGTGGAACGCTACATCGAACGCACCTACGGGAGGATTTCCGGATGAGCGGGCTCGCCGGGAACAAGTGCGTTCCCTGCGAGGGCGGCGTCCCGCCGCTGTCGGCCGACGAGGCGGCGGAACTGCGCCGCGAGCTGCACGGCGATTGGACGGTCGCGGCCGATTCGAAGAGCCTGCGGCGCGCGTACCGGTTCAAGGATTTCCATCGCACCATGAGCTTCGTCAACGCGGTGGCTCACATCGCGAACGTCGAGGACCATCATCCGGACCTGGAGGTGGGGTACGACTACTGCCGCATCCGGTACACGACGCACGCCATCGGCGGACTGTCGCGCAACGACTTCATCTGCGCCGCGAAGATCGACCGGCTGTAGGAGCCCCCGGTATTGCGCTTGGGGCCAGGCCGGCCGGGGAAGGCGCGCGGCGCGAAGGTCAGCCCGGGAATGCCTCCGGTTCGGCCTTGAGATAGGCCGGGACGTCCCCGCGCAGGCCCATGGCGCGCATCGCCATCTCGCGCTTGACGAAGGGCAGCCGGTTGACCGCGCTCAAGGACGCGCCGCGCAGGCGGGACACCAGCGGATTGTCGATGGCGAACAGCCTCTCCAGGCCGTCCATGGCGGCGGCGGCCAGCAGGTTCTCGGACTTGCGCCGGCGCTCGTAGCGGCGCAGGAGCCTCGGCTCGCCCAGGCTTCGGGCCTTGAGATCGCCCATGGCGGATTCATCGAGAACTTCGGCGAGCGCTGCGCAGTCCATGAAGCCGAGGTTCAACCCCTGCCCCGCCAGCGGGTGGACGGCGTGCGCGGCGTCGCCCACCAGTACCGCGCTCGGCCGCACATAGTCGAGAGCGTACTGCAGCTTGAGCGGGAAGCTCGCGATCGGCGTGGTCAATTCGCAGGTGCCCAGGATGCCGCCGCTCGCCGCCGTGAGCGCAGCGCCGAACGCCGCCGCATCCAACGAGCGCAGCCGGTCCGCTTCCGCGCGCACCGCGCTCCAGACGATGGAGGAGCGCCCGTCGGGCAGCGGCAGGAAGGCCAGCGGGCCGCTTGCAAGAAATCGCTGCCGGGCCGTGCCGAGGTGCGGTTTCCCGGTGCGCACGTGGGCCACCAACGCGTCCTGATGATACGCGTGCCCGGCGGTTTCGATGCCGAGCAACCCGCGCACCGCAGATGCGGCGCCGTCGGCGGCGATCAGCAGCCCGGCGTGAAGATCGCGCCCGTCGCGCAAGCGGATCCGGGCGCCGGTCCGGTCGGCTTCGATGCCGGCGATTCCGGCCTCGATGAAGATCACGCCGGCGGTGCCCGCGGCGCGGCGGGACGCGATCTGCAGCGCCCGGCCCTCGACGATGAACCCGAGATTCGGTTCGCCCAACTCGGCGCTGTCGAAACACAGCGACCCCCCTTCCCCGGGAGAGCGGCCCTGCGCCTCACGCCCCCCCGCCTCCCAAACGCACATGCGGTCGTAGGCGCACATTCGGGAAGGCGGCAGGTGCTGCCACGCGCCGCAGAGGGTGAGCATCCTCTGCGACGCCCGGCTCATCGCGAACACCCGCAGGTCCCATTCGGCTTCGCTCGGTTCGCGCGCATCCGGGGGCGGCAGCCATTCGGCGAGGACCGCGACGCGCCCCGGCGGCGCGAGCTTGCGCGCCACGGCGAGGCTCGCCATGGCCGTGGCCGTGACGCCGCCGCCCGCAACGATGATGTCGAAGTTTCTCCCGGCGCTCCTGCCCTGCGCAGCGCCGCCGGATGTTGCCGGGCCGCTCAATGCAGCGCCACTCCGCGCGCCAGCTTGGGAATCCGCCGCGAGGCTCCGGTGCTCAACCGCGACAGCGCCGCCTTGGCGGGCGGCAGGATGTCGAAGGCGAGCAGCCCGAGATTTCGCACCCGCCTCGCGGCGCCCAGTGGGCTGGAAAACAGGCGCACCAGGCCGTCCGTGAAGGCGATGATTCCGCCGCGGTCCGCCGCGCGCCAGGCGTCGTAGTCGGCCAGCATGCGCGCATCGCCGGGATCGTCGTGGCGCCGCTCCGCCAGGAGTTCGGCCAGGCACGCGACGTCGCGCAGCCCGAGGTTGAATCCCATGCCGGCCACCGGATGCAGCCCCTGCGCGGCGTTGCCCACGATGACGCAGCGCCCCGCACTGGTTCGAGTCGAACGCGTCAGCGACAGCGGATAGGCGAAGCGCCGCCCCACCTTCAGGAACCGCCCCAGGCGGAATCCGAAGCGGCGCTGCACCTCGGCGAGAAATTCCTGATCCGACCAGCTCATCGCGAGTTCGGCCCGCTCAGGCGCCAGCGTCAGCACCAGCGTGCAGCGGCCGTCCGCCAGCGGCAGCAGCGCGAGCGGCCCCGAGTCGGTGAATCGCTCGTACGCCACATGGTCATGAAAGCGCTGCGGCAGCACGGTCGTGATCACGGCCGTTTGTCCGTAGTCGCGCACGTCCGCCTCGATGCCGAAGGCGGCGCGCACGGCCGATTGCGCGCCGTCGGCCGCCACGACGAGCCGCGCGGCGATCGTCGCACTCGGGGCGCCGGCGCCGGCGCCGGCAATCTCGAGTTCCACAGAAGTTTCGCCGGACGCGACGCGCGACACCCGCGCGGGACAATACGCGCGCACGCCGGCGCTGTGCTCGATCCGCGACCATAGCGCCGAGCCCAGAGCGCGGTTCGGCACCACGTAGCCGAGCGCCTTGAGGCCCTGTTCGGCGGCGTCCACCCGGGCGAAGCCGAAGCGTCCCTGGTCGGAGACGTGGATCTTGCGGATGGGCGTCGCCACGGCGGACACGGCCGGCCATAGCCCCAAGGTCTCCAGGATGCGGCGGCTGCCGTTGGACAGCGCGGTCGTGCGCTCATCGAAGCTGGGCTGCGCCTCGGCATCGTGCGGCACGGCCTCGATGACGGCGATCCTGAGCCCCGACCCTTCGAGCGCCACGGCCAAGCTGGCGCCCACCATGCCGCCGCCGACGATCGCGACGTCGAACGCCTCGCTCATGCGGTCTGCACCAGTTTCTCGATGGCGTCCGGCGCCTTCTCGAGGTCCGCCGTCAGCACCTCCGGGGCGTCGCGGGTCACGATCAGGTCGTCCTCGATGCGGATGCCGATGTTCCAGAACTCCTTCGGTATGCGCGGGTCCGGCCGGATGTAAATGCCGGGCTCCACGGTGAGCGCCATGCCCGGTTCCAGCACGCGCCATTCCCCGCCTACTTTGTAGTCCCCGACATCGTGCACGTCGATGCCCAGCCAATGTCCCGTGCGATGGCCGAAGAACGGCTGGTAGGCCCTCTCCTTGATGAGCCGGGTCAACCGGCCCTTGAGCAGGCCGAGTGCGGCCAGCCCCTGCGTGATCACGCGCACGGCGGCCTCATGAAACTCGTTCCAATGGTGGCCCGGCCGCACCTTGGCGATCGCGGCCTCCTGGGCCGCGAGCACGACGTCGTACACGGCGCGCTGCGCCGCGCTGAACCGGCCGTTGACGGGAAACGTGCGCGTGACGTCCGACGCGTAATAGTCGTGCTCGCACCCCGCATCGAGCAGCAGGAGGTCGCCGTCGCACAGGCGCCGGTCGTTGTCATGATAGTGCATGACGCAGGCGTTGGCGCCGCCGCCGACGATGGGCGTATACGACAGGTCGGCATTGTGCGAACGGAACTCGTGCAGCACCTCGGCCATCACCTCGTACTCCATGCGTCCCGGGCGCGCGAAGCGCATGGCCCGGCGGTGCGCGCCGGTGGCGATCTGGGCGGCCCGCCGCAGGCTCGCCTGCTCCGCCCGGCTCTTGTAGAGCCGCATGTCGTCGAGCACGTGATTCAACGCAACAAACTCGCCGGCTTCCCGCAGATCGTGCCGCGCATGCGCCCGCAGGCCGTTCACCCAGCCCAGCACGTGCGGATCGAAATCGAGGTGGGTGCCCATGGAATAGTAGATTTGTGAGCGGCGCTCGATCAGGCCGGGCAGGATGTCGTCGATGTCCGTGATCGGAAACGCATCGTCCGCGCCGTAGTGTTCGATGGCACCCTCGGTGCCGGCCCTCGGACCTTCCCACAATTCCTGCTCCCGGTCTCGCTCCCGGACGAACAGCAGATATTCGGCGTGGGCTCGGCCGGGCACGAGCACGGCGACCGCATCCGGCTCGGGGAATCCTGTCAGATAGTGAAAATGGCTGTCCTGCCGGTAGGCATATTCGACCGCCCCGTTGCGGTGGCGGACGGGGGCGGCGGGCAGGATGGCTATGGAGTCCTTGCCGATCATGCGCATGAACTGCCGGCGGCGGCGCATGAACTCCTGGGTGTCCATGCGGGTCGGTCAGTGCAGCCGCTGCTGCGAGGCCGGATACGCCTGTCTGCGCAGTGGAAGTAACTCCTCGAACACGACCTGGGCCGCGACGCGGATGAACTCGACGAGCTCCGCGTACGCCTGTTCGTTGGATTCATCGGCCTCCGAATCGTCGCCCGTCGCGCGGGAGATCTCCGTGAAGTCCCGGACGATCTCGCCCACCTCGCCGTTGAGCGCCTCCAGGTCCGAGATCTGGCCTGCGCCCAGACCGTAGAGGAATCCGGTGCACCAAAGCGCCAGCGCGCTGGCACGGCCGTTGAGTGGCTGCTCGTCGTCGGGCAGCAGGGGTTCGAACTCCATCCCCTGCTCGCCGAAGGACGCGGCGGTCGCGGTGAACACGCGCTCGATCATCGCCGCCGATTCCTCGGACAGAGGCGCCCCGTCGGGCAGGATTTCATTGAGCCAATCCTGCATCCCGTAGGGGGACATCGAGCAGAGCGCGCCGCATAGGGAGCCGTGCGCCTCGGCGGCGTCGGCCATGCTGCCGGCGGCGGCGAGCACGTCCTCGAAGTCCTGGAAACGGAGGTCCGACATCATAAGTGGGCAATAATACCGCACCGCCCCCCCGTATCGCCTTTGCATTGCGCAATGCCGCGCACTATATTGGCAATACCATGAATGAGGCCACGCCCAAATCCGCCGTCGAGCTCGAGCTCAAGCGCCTGGAGAAGCGCTTGGAGGATCTGATTTCGACGGTCAACCAGATCAAGGAGGAGAATCGCGCGTTGCGCCAGCGTCAGGAAACGCTGACAGCCGAGCGGGCCAGTCTCCTGCAAAAGAACGAGCAGGTCCGCGCCCGCGTGGAGGCCATGATCAGCCGGCTGAAATCGATGGAGCAGGCATGAGCGACAACCAGGCGAGAGTGAGCGTGCGGATCCTCGAAAAGGAGTACCACATCACGTGTCCCATCGAGGAGCGGTCCGATTTGCTGGATTCCGCCGAATTCCTCAACTCGAAGATGCGTGAGATCCGGGACACGGGGAAGGTGGTTGGATTGGATCGAATAGCCGTGATCGCGGCCCTCAATATGGCGAATGAACTGATCCGATTCCGCAACCGTGACACCAATCTCGAATCCGACGTCGGCGGACGCTTGCGAATCCTGCGCGAGCGCGTAGAGTCGGCCTTGGAGAAGGGTCGGCAGATGGAGCTGTAGATCGCCCTCCTCGAGACGATTGATTTTGGCGCTGCCTGCGGTGTTCGATGCGGATCGGGTTACCTCTCGACCCTAATTTGTAAACCCCAGGGGCCATTGCTTGCTGGCAGCATTGTGCATGTCCGCCCCGAGCGGAAAGCCTTAAGTGCCGCAGTTAGCCCCACCTGTTGCTCAGGTCGGGAGCAACGGTCCAAAACGGCACATGTGGGTGGCGCCATTCCCTTCCCATGAAGAACCCACCGTCCGTGAAGGCCCGGCTGCGCAAGGAACTGCGCCGCATGCGCCGCGCCATCGCTCCTGCGGAGCGCGCCGGCAGCTCGAAGCTCGCCGCCGCCGCCGTCGCGCGGCTGCCGCAGTTCAAGGCCGGCGCCCGCGTCGCCCTCTACATGCCGTTCGACGGCGAGATCGATACGGCGCCTCTTCTCGCCGCGGCCCGCCGCCGGCGGGTGCGCGTTTTCGTTCCGGTGATCATCGACCGCCGTCATAGCCGCATCCGCTTCCATCCCTTTACCGGCAAGACGCGTCGCGGCGTCTTCGGCATCTGCGTACCCCGGGCGAACGGGCGCCCGGTGGGGCCGCGCTGGCTCGATCTGATCGTGGTGCCGCTCGTGGGCGTCGACCGCGAGGGTCACCGCCTCGGCTTCGGCGGCGGCTTCTACGACCGCGCGCTCGACTTCCGCCGTGCCCGGCGCCGGTGGCGCGGACCGACACTGGTCGGGTTCAGCTTCGACTGTCAGCTCGTGCCGAGCGTGTTCCCCGAGCACTGGGATGCGCGCCTGGACGCGCTGGCCACCGAGTCCGGACTCGTGCACTTTCCCATCGCAGGCCCGCGATGAATCATTGGCTGCTCAAGTCCGAACCGGGCACGTTCAGCATCGACGACCTCGCCGCCCTCCCCAAGCGCACCGTGGCATGGGATGGCGTGCGCAACTACCAGGCGCGGAACATGCTGCGCGACTCCATGAAAAAGGGCGATTTCGCCTTCTTTTATCATTCGAGCTGCGACACGCCGGGCGTTGCAGGAATCGTGCGCGTGGTGAAGCAAGGCTACCCTGACGCGACCGCCTTCGACCCTAAGCACCACCACTACGACGCCGGCAGTCGGCCGGGGGACCCGCGCTGGTATTGCGTCGACATCAAGCTCGTTCGGAAATTCGATCGGATCATCACGCTCGATGCGCTGCGGAAACACGCGGGCGGAGCGCTCGCGAAGTTGGTGTTGTTGAGGAGGGGTAATCGATTGTCGGTGATGCCGGTGACGTCGGCCGAGTGGAATTTCATCGTCGCGCTTGAGTGAAGCCGTTCACATCGCTACCACATGCGAAGGCCCGATGCGACGTATTGCTTGTAAATTAATTATTCGTGTATATACTCGGTCCCCGGACTAACCCGACTACGGAGTTTCTATCATGGCAGCGAAAGCAAAGAAGGCGAAGAAGAAGGTAGCTAAGAAAAAGGCCGCTAAGAAGAAGTAAGCCTTCGAAAGTAATCAACTGTGCCCGCGTAAGCGGGCACAGTTGTTTTGAGGGGTTGGAAAATGTTGTCTCAATCCGCAAAGAAGCACCGCGTGGCGCAGGCCGCGGTGGAATACATCGAGCCGGGCATGGTGCTCGGGATCGGCTCCGGTTCCACGGTCCTGGCCCTGATCGAAGCGATCAAAGACCGTAAAATCCAGATTAAGGGCGCGGTCTCGAGTTCCCGGCAAACCTCCGAGGCGCTGCGCGAAGCGCGGATACCGGAACTGGACCTGAACTCCGAAGGCGGCGACCTGCCCCTGTGCATCGACGGCGCCGACGAGGCGACGGCGCACGGCATGCTCGTCAAGGGCGGCGGGGCCGCCCTCACCCGCGAGAAGGTGGTCGCGGCCGCCTCCGCCAGGTTCTTGTGCATCATCGACGACAGCAAGCTCGTCGACCGTCTCGGCAGGTTCCCATTGCCGGTCGAGGTCATACCGATGGCGCGTTCCTACGTGGCGCACCGGATCGCGAAGCTCGGCGGGCGCCCGGTATGGCGTGCGGGCGTGGTGACCGACAACGGCAACGTGATTCTGGACGTTCACGGCCTCGACCTGGCCGACCCTCCCGGGATGGAAACTGCCTTCGATCAGATTGCGGGAGTGGTCACGGTCGGGTTGTTCGCACACCGGCGCGCCGACGTGATTCTCGTCGCGGGCGCCGACGCCGTCACAACCCTGGACTGCGGCTAGATCTCCTAGATCTCCAGGCGCGTGCCTATCTCGACCACGCGGCTCGGGGGCAGCCCGTAATAATCGGCAATGATCTGGGCGCTGCGCGCCATGAGCATGAACGCCGCGCGCCGCAATGCCGGCAAATCCGACCGCTGCCCCGCCACCAATTCCTCGCGGCTCAGGAAGAACGTCGTGTGGTCCGCGTCGTAGGGAACGCCGTAGGCTTCCGCTGCCCGAAGGATGTCGAGGATGTTGGGCTTTTCCATGAATCCGACCTGGGCGACGATGCGCACGATGCCCTCGCACACCGGGGTGACCGTCAGGCGCTTGGCCTCGGGGATGCGCGGCTGCTCCCGGGTCACCACCGTGAGCAGCACCACCCGCTCGTGGATCACCCGGTTGAACTTGATGTTGTTGAGCAACGCCCGCGGAATGCCCGAGGCCTTGGCGTCCAGGAGCACGGCCGTGCCGGGCACCCGCACCGGCGGGTCGCGCTTCAACTCGTCGAGGAAGTCGCGTACGGGCTTCTGCTCGCGCACCAGGCGGGCGAGGACCGACGCCCGTCCCTTCTGCCAGGTCTGCATGAGCCAGTAGATGATGAGGCCCGAGGTCAGCGGCAGCCAGCCTCCGTCCTCCAGCTTGGTCAGGTTCGCGAGCAGGAAGCCGATGTCGATGAAGAACAGCAGCGACAGGCCGGAGCGCAGCAGGCGGCTCTCCCTCCCGCGCCGCGACTTGATCAGGCTCAAGGTCAGCGGGGTCACGATGGTCATCGCGCCCGACACCGCCAGTCCATACGCGCCCGCGAGGGCCGCGGAGCTGCCGAAGCCCAGCACCAGCGCGGTGGAGGCCGCCATCATCAGCCAGTTCATGGTCGGCACGTAGATCTGGCCCACGTTCTCGGCCGACGAATGCTCCACCCGCTGCCTCGGCAGCAGTCCCAGGCTCACCGCCTGGGTGGTCACGGAGAACACCCCGGAGATCACGGCCTGCGAAGCGATGACGGTCGCCGCCGTCGCGATGACCACCAAGGGCCACAACGACCACTGCGGCGCCATCAGGTAGAACGGATTTTCGATCGCCGCCGGGTTCTCGATCAACAGCGCTCCCTGGCCGAAGTAGTTGAGCACCAGCGCCGGCATGACGATGCAGATCCAACCCAGCCGGATGGGGGTTTTCCCGAAGTGACCCATGTCGGCGTACAGCGCCTCGCCGCCGGTGACGGTCAGGAACACGCCCGCGAGCACCGCCAGCGCGCTGATCTGGTGATTGGCGAACAGCCGCACGGCATGCAATGGATTGAGCGCCAGCAGCACGCGCGGCTCGCGCACGATCCAGCTCATGCCCATGACGGCCAGAATGGCGAACCACCCGAGCATCACGGGTCCGAACACCTTCCCCACCGAACCCGTGCCATGGCGCTGGATCAGGAACAGCCCGACCAGCACGACGATGGTGATGGGGAGGACCGGAATCTGCGCAGTGGGGGCCGCCACGTGCAGACCCTCGACGGCGCTCAACACCGATATCGCCGGCGTGATGGCGCCGTCGGCGAAGAACAGCGCCGCCCCCAATATGCCGAGCGTGCCGTAGATCCGCCGCCGCGGGCTCGCACGGTCCGTGTTGATGACCAGCGCGGTCAGCGCGAGCACCCCGCCTTCGCCCTTGTTGTCCGCGTTCAGCACGACGGCGACGTACTTGAGGAGGATCACCAGCACCAGGGTCCAGAAGATCAGCGACAGCACGCCGAAGATGTGCTCCGGCGTCACCTCGATGTGCGGCCCCGTGAAGCAGGCGGAAACGGCATACAGGGGACTCGTGCCGATGTCGCCGAACACCACCCCGAGCGCCGCCAGCGCCAACGGCGCCATACGCCCACTCGAATTGCGTTCGCCCGACATGGTACCGCCGTCACCCGATGCTATGGAGCTCTTGCCTCAGGAGAAGGGCCCACGTGGTGGGCCCTGTTGGTCTGGCTGGGGGACTAGGATTCGAACCTAGGTAAACGGTGTCAGAGACCGTTGTCCTACCGCTAGACGATCCCCCAAAATCTGTCCATCGCCGGACCGGAAGACCTTCGCGCGGCTAGCGCTTGGAGAACTGGGTGCCGCGGCGAGCCTTGCGGCGGCCGACTTTCTTGCGCTCCACTTCGCGGGCATCCCGGGTCACGAAGCCCGCCTTGCGCAGCGGCGACCGCAGCGTTTCGTCGTAGGCCATCAACGCCCGCGTGATGCCGAGACGGATGGCGCCCGCCTGCCCGGTGATGCCGCCGCCGTCCACGTGCGCCTCCACGTCGAACTTGCCTTCGAGCTGCACCGTGCCCAACGGCTGTTGCACGATCATTCGGCCCGTCTCCCGGCCGAAGAACTCGTCGAGGGTGCGGCCATTGATGGAGACCTTGCCCGTCCCCTGGCGCAGGTAAACCCGCGCGCTCGAGGTCTTGCGGCGTCCGGTGCCGTAAAAGGAATTGTTGGCTGCGTTTGGCATCGATGATTTCCTGCGATTACAGCGCCAGCGCCTTGGGCTGCTGTGCTTGATGGGGATGTTCGCTGCCACGGAACACATGCAGCTTCTTGTACATGCGCCGGCCGAGCGGACCTTTCGGGAGCATGCCCTTGATGGCGAACTCGATGGCGCGTTCGGGATGCTCGACCAGCAGTTTGCCCAGTGCGATGGTCTTCAAGTTCCCCACGTAGCCGGTGTGCTGATGGTAGAACTTGTCCGTGAGCTTGGCCCCGGTGACCCGCACGTTGCCGGCGTTGATGACGACGATATGATCGCCCAGGTCCTGATGCGGCGCGTAATCCGGCTTGTGCTTGCCCTTCAATCGATGCGCGATCTGCGAGGCCAGTCTGCCCAGCGTCTTGCCGGCCGCGTCCACGACGTACCAGTCGACTCGGGCTGCTGCAGGTTTGGTAAATACGGTATACATGGACTTACTCGGCTGTTTCGGGACGTTTGGCGAAAGGCGCGAAAGTGTACAGAACCGCGGGTCGGGATACCAGCCCCGATTTGGCGGCTTCGCGCGTGCGCCGCAGCGCCCGACGCAGCCTACACTATAATATCGTCATGCAGGGCCGCAGCTACTCTCCTCTGGATCGCCTTTTGGGCGAATTCGACAAGATTATCAAGATCTTATATGCACCTGCGCGCCCGGGCCGGCCATCCCCGGCCGGCCCGGGGGGTGAGCTCGGGCTGAATGAGGCCGAGCGCCTCGAGTCGACGCGCCTGATGCGGGTCAACCATTCCGGGGAGATCGCCGCCCAGGCGCTCTACCAGGGACAGGGCCTGACGGCGCGCGACCCCGCCGTGGCCGCCGTGATGCGGCGGGCCGCCGACGAGGAGATCGACCACCTGGCCTGGTGCGAGGAGCGGATCCGCGAGCTGGGAGGGCGAACCAGCCTGCTCAACCCGCTGTGGTACCTGGGTTCCTTCGCGATCGGCGCCGTGGCGGGCGCCTTGGGCGATCGCGCCAGCCTGGGGTTCATCGCCGAGACCGAACGGCAGGTGGAGGCGCACCTGCACGGCCACATGGACCGCTTGCCGGCGGCCGACCACGATAGCCGCGCGATCGTCGATCAAATGAGCCGTGACGAGGCCGCACATGGCGCGCAGGCCACCTCTTTGGGCGGCCACGCGCTGCCGTCCCCGCTGCGCTCCGCCATGAAATTGACCGCCCGGATGATGACCGGAGGCTCGTATTGGCTGTAACGGGACGGCGCGCCGCTCGTGTCGATTCCGGTTAGTGCTTGCGATTCCAGGACTTATGTAATAAAACGTGCGCGAGCGTTCGCGTTTATCGCGATACTTTATAAATAGGGAGTGAACATGGAAGAAGGGGCAAAGGCCTTAAGCGATATCCCAGCGATCAATCGTTTCTTGAGCTACTGCCGAATCCGGACAGTCCCTTCCAAGACCGTGATCATTCACGCCGGCGACCTGCCCGACATTCTGTACTACATCATCAGCGGCTCGGTCGAGGTGATGATCGAGGACGAAGACGGGAACGAGATGGTGCTCGCGTACCTGAATAAGGGACAGTTCTTCGGCGAGATGGGCTTGTTCTACGAACAGCCGACCCGCAGCGCCTGGGTCCGGACGCGCCAGCAATCCGAGCTCGCCGAAATGACCTATCCGCGTTTCCGGCAGATTGCCGCCGAAAGCCCCGGACTGATCTTCGAACTGGCCACGCAGCTGGCCACCCGGCTGGATCGCACCAATCGAAAGCTCGGCGATCTCGCCTTCGTCGATGTGACCGGCCGCGTGGCCCACGCCATCATGGATCTGTGCGGCGAGCCCGATGCGATGACCCACCCGGAGGGCATGCAGATCAAGGTGAGCCGCCAGGAGTTGTCCCGGTTGGTGGGATGCTCCCGTGAAATGGCCGGCCGCGTGCTCAAGGTGCTCGAGGAACAGGGCCTGCTGCGCGCGACCGGCAAGACCATCGTCGTGTTCAATGCCCGCCCCAAGGTCAAAACCCGGCCGCTCATCGTGCCGGTCAAGGCGGGCTCCAATACGGGCGCCGCCTCCGGCGCCAAGAGTTCCCGCATCGAACCCGTCGACGAGGATGACGACGACGATGAGGACGACGAGGACGAGTAGGCCTCAGCGCATGCCGCGCGCGGCTCGTATCGCCTCGTAGGCTTCCTGGATGCGCTGCGTCTTTTCCTTGGCGATCTGCGCCATGGACTCGGGTAACCCATTGGCCACCAGCTTGTCCGGATGGTGCCGGCTCATCTGCCGGCGATAGGCCTTGACGACCTCCTGGTCGCTGGCGGTGGCCGCGATTTCGAGCTCCGCATACGATGAGGCGAGCGGCTTGTCCGCGTCCGGCCGGCCGCCGGGCGCGCTGCCTCGCGCCTGATGCCGCGCCCTGAGCGCGGCCTCCATGTAGGCGAATTCGATCCCGGGAATGCCGAGGCGCGCCGCCGCCCGCGTCAGGATGGCGCGCGCCGGCAGCGACAAGTCGTTGCCCGCGAGCGCGGCGCGCAGCTGCAGCTCGATGAAGGCGCGCAGCAGATCGTGGCGCTCGGCGCACACCGCGCGGAAACGCTCGACGCCGGCGTCGGCATCGTAGCCCGCGGATTTACCGGTCCGAAAACACGCGATGGCCGCCTGGATTTCGTTCGGGCCCAGCCGCAGGTCCTGCATCAGGCCGCGCGCGGCGCCGATTTCCCGTTCCGATACGTGGCCGTCGGATTTCGCGACGTGGCCCATGAGCTCGAAGGTCGTGCGGAAGAACGCTTCCGACACCGACGCTGGCGCGGGTCCGGGCGCGTAATCGCCCCGCGCGGCCTCGTCGAACAGGTGTCCGATGAGTGCGCCGACGACCGCCCCCCAGATCTGCCGGGTCAGGAACAGGCCGATCAGAGCTCCGAAGAATTTGCCTTTCCAAGCCATTCGCGTTGACCTATGCCGGCTCTGCCGCCACAATTCCCGATTCTTTCCCCCGCAATGGTAACAGCCGGCCCTCCGCGCACACATGGAACCGCCTTTTCAATCAGCGCCCTTGTTCGAGTCCCGGCTGCGCGAACTCAAGAGGATTCACCAGGGGAAGGTGCGCGACATCTATGATGTCGACGCGGATCACCTCCTCATCGTCACCACCGACCGGCTCTCGGCCTTCGACGTGGTGCTGCCGGATCCCATTCCGTTCAAAGGCGAGGTCCTGACGCAGATCTCGCTGTTCTGGTTCGACAAGACGCGCCACATCGTCGCCAATCACCTGTCCCGGTTGCGCGTGGAGGACGTGGTCTCCGATCCCGGCGAGCGGGCGCAGCTCGCGGGCCGCGCCATGGTGGTGAGGAAATTGACCGCGTTGCCCGTGGAAGCGGTCGTGCGCGGTTATCTCATCGGTTCGGGCTACAAGGACTACAAGATCAACGGCTCGGTGTGCGGCATCGCGCTGCCGCCCGGCCTGCAGATCGCGGATCGCCTCCCCGAGCCGCTGTTCACCCCGGCCTCCAAGGCGCCCGCCGGCAAGCACGACGAGAACATCGATTTCGACGCCATGGTGAAGCTGGTCGGCCGCGATCATGCCGGCGACATCCGGCGCATCGCCCTTGCCATCTACGCATTCGCCGCGGAGCACGCCCGCGCGAGGCGCATCATCATCGCCGACACCAAGTTCGAATTTGGAATCGACAAGGCGGGCAATCTCTTGTTGATCGACGAAGTGCTGACCCCCGATTCATCCCGATTCTGGCCCATGAACTCGTACAAGCCGGGCATCAGCCCGCCGAGTTTCGACAAACAATTCGTCCGGGACTACTTGGAGTCGCTGCACTGGAACAAGAAGCCGCCCGCGCCGCATCTGCCGCCCGACATCCTGCAGCGCACCAGCGACAACTATCGTGAGGCGCTCAAGCTGCTGACTGGCTAGGGAGCCCGACTCATGAGCAGCTGGCGGGAACGCCTCGACGACGCCCTGTTCGTGAAATCCCGCGACCTGCCGCCTCCATGGGGGCCGCCGTTGCGGGTGTTGCGTTATCCGGCGGCGCTCATCCGCGATTGGCTCGCCGGGGAAATCGGCATCCGGGCGATGAGCCTCGCGTACACGACGATCCTGTCGCTGGTGCCGCTCCTGGTGTTCATCATTTCCGTCATGAAGGGCTTGGGCGCGCGCGCCGACATGCGCTACGTCCTGCACCAGTTCCTGCGGCCCCTGGGCGCCGCCGCCGACCAGTTGACCGAGAACATCCTGCAGTTCGTGGCGAACATGCGCGGCGACGTGCTCGGCACCATTGGTTTCGCATTCCTCGCGTACACCGTGATGACGACGATTCAGAAGGTCGAGGCGAGCTTCAATTTCGTGTGGCGGGTGTCGCGTCCGCGGAGCATCGCGCGCCGGCTCGCCGAATACCTCGCGGTCATGACCGTCGGGCCCATTCTGCTGGCGGTGGCCGTCGGACTGCTGGGCTCCGCGCAGCACAGTCCCTTCGCGCAATGGCTCGATGCCATACCGCCGCTTGCCTGGACCATGGCGGCGCTCGGCCAGCTCATGCCCTACGTGGTGGTCGCCATCGCATTCGCCCTCATGTACGGCTTCGTGCCGGACACGCACGTCGAGGCGCGCGCCGCGCTCATCGGCGGCATGTCCGCCGGCGTGGTTTGGGCGCTGGTGGGGCGGGCCTTTGCCGCCTTCATCCTCTATTCCTCGCACATGGTGGCCGTATACACCAGCTTCGCCATCGTCGTCACGACCCTGATCTGGGTGTATTTGAGCTGGCTCATACTGCTGATCGGCGCGCAGCTCGCGTTCTACGTGCAATGCCCCCAGTACCTGCGCCACGGACAGGAACCGGTCGAGCTGACCGTCCGAGGCCGCGAGCGGGCGGGCCTGGCCGTGATGTATCTGATCGCGCACGACCATCGCCTCGGCAAGGTTTGCTGGACCCCCGACGGCCTCGCGCAGGAACTCGACGTGCCGGGCCTCGCGCTCGCGCCGGTGCTCGCATGCCTGGAGCGCGGCGGGCTGATCGCGGCGGCCGGAAACGAACGGCTCGAGCCCGCGCGCGATCCGGCGGCCATACGGCTCGTCGACATCGTCGATGCCATCCGCACGGACCCCCTCAAGCCCGCGGTCGAGGTGCGCGGCGCGCTGCCGGTCGATGCGTTGATGAGCGACATGGAGGCCGCAGTCCACCTGCGGCTCTCGGACCGGACGCTCGGCGACTGGGTCGCCGGCGTCACTCTCCCGCGATGGTCATCTCCTCGAGCAGAATAGAACCCACGCGGATTCCGCCCCGGGTATCGACGTCATCGCCCACGGCCGCGATATGCGCCAACATGTCGCGTAGATTTCCCGCAATGGTGATTTCCCCGACCGGATATTGGGCGACGCCGTTCTCGACCCAGAACCCGGCGGCGCCGCGCGAATAGTCGCCGGTGACCATGTTGATCCCCTGCCCCATCAGTTCGGTCACCAAGAGTCCGGTTCCGAGCTGCGACAGCATCCGCGCCATGCCCCCGGCGGCGCTGGGGGCGACGATCAGATTGTGCGCGCCGCCGGCGTTGCCGGTGGTCTTGAGCTTAAGCTTCCGCGCCGAGTAGCTCGACAGAATGTAGCCGGTGAGCACACCGCCGGCGATCAACTCGCGGTCCGCCGTCGCCACTCCCTCGCTGTCGAACGGCGCGCTGGCCATCGCCTTGGGAATGTGCGGCCGCTCCGCGATCGAGAACCAGGGGGGGAATATCGCCTGTCCCGCCGAATTCAACAGGAACGACGACTGCCGGTATTGGCTGCTGCCGCGGATGGCCGCCGCGAAGTGGCCGATCAGGCCGCGCGCGAGTTCCGGGACGAACAGGGCCGGCGCGCGGCGGGTGGAGAGCTTGCGGGTCCCGAGGCGGGCGATGGTGCGCCTCGCCGCCTCGCGCCCGATGGCCTCCGCGGCGTCCAGGTCGCGCCAATCGCGCGAGCTGCTGTACCAATAGTCGCGATGCATGTCCTCGCCCTTGCCCGCGAGCACGACGCAGCTCAAGGTGTGGGAGGTCGTGGGATAGCCGCCGACGAATCCGTGGGTGTTGCCGTAGACGTGCAATCCCTGATGCGTGCTCAACGAGGCGCCTTCGGAGTTGTTGATGCGCGGGTCGAAATCGAGGGCCGCCGCCTCGGAAGTCTTGGCGATTTCAATGGCGCGGTCCGCGGTGATCGGCCAGGGGTGCGACAGGTCCAGATCGGGGGGCGATTGGGCCATCAGCGCGGCATCCGCGAGGCCGGAGCAGGCGTCCTCGGCCGTGAAGCGCGCGATGCTGCAGGCCTTTGCGACGGTCTCGCGCACGGCCTCCGGCGAGAAATCGGCGGTGTTGGCCGACCCCTTGCGCTGCCCGAAGTACACCGTGATCCCCATGCTGCGGTCCCGCTGGTGCTCCAGGGTTTCGACCTCGCCGAGCCGCACGCCCACCGAAAGCCCCGTATCCTGGCTGACGGCCGCCTCCGCCTGGGAAGCACCGCGGGCGCGCGCCTCTTCCAGGGCACGTTCGATGATCGATTCCAGATGTTGCGGGGCAAGTTGCAGGGGGTTGCGCAGGCCAACGGCCATCGTCATCTCCAACTTCGTGTCATATTCAGGACCATGCCGGATTCTACCGGGCCGAGTGATAGCATGCGCAATATGACGAGGAGTGAAATCGACGAATCCGGGGAGGAATCTCGCGAATCGCAGGGGCAGCCCGCCAGCAAGAGCGCCCGCAAGCGCGAGGCGGCCTCTTTGCAGGAGCTCGGCATCCAGCTGTCGGCCCTGCCCGACCAGGAAATCAAGGCGTTGGGGCTCCCGGACAACCTTTTTGCCGCCCTGCGGGACCTGCGCCGGCTCCCCAGCCACGGCGCCCAGGTGCGGCAGCGCCAATACATCGGCAAATTGATGCGCGGCATCGATCCCGAGCCCGTGCTCGCCAAGCTCGCGGAGCGCAAGCGGCGCCACGACATGGAAATCCGCCAGTTCCAGAACATCGAGCGCTGGCGCGACCGGCTCCTGACGGAGGCGGCCGCGCTGGAGGAGCTGCAGCTGGCCTATCCGCAGGCGGACCGGGCGGCGCTGCAAAAATTGCTCGCCAAGGCCGAGAGAGAGCGCCTCGAGCAGCGCCCGCCGGTGGGCGTGCGCGAGCTCTTTGCCTACCTCCGCCAGCTGCTCTCATAGGGTCTGCTAAACTGCGCCGCCATGACAGCCGTGGTTGGAATCATAATGGGCTCCTCCTCGGACTGGGAGACGATGCAGGGAGCGGCTGACGCGCTCGGCGCCCTGGGGATCGGCTACGAGGTCCGGGTGGTGTCGGCACATCGCACCCCCGACCTCTTGTTCGAGTACGCCGCGACCGCGCGCGATCGCGGCTTGAAGGTCATCATTGCCGGCGCGGGCGGGGCGGCCCATCTGCCGGGCATGACCGCGGCGAAGACATCGCTGCCCGTCCTCGGCGTGCCGGTGCAGTCGAAGAGCCTCAACGGCCTCGACTCGCTGCTCTCGATCGCCCAAATGCCGGCCGGCGTACCCGTCGCGACGTTCGCCATCGGCGCCGCCGGCGCCAAGAATGCGGCGCTGTTCGCCGCCGCCATTCTGGCGAACGAGTCCGCCGGCGTCAGGTCCGCCCTGGAGGCGTTCCGCGCCGCGCAAACCGCGTCCGTTCTCGCGAAGCCGGATCCGCGCCAGCCTTGAAATTCTCCCGGGTGGGCATCGTCGGGGCGGGGCAGCTGGGACGCATGATGGCCCTGGCAGGCTATCCGTTGGGCCTGCACTGTGTATTCCTGGACCGCAGTGCAGATACTCCCGGGGGCCAGGTGGCGCCCATCCTGACCGGGGAACTCGGCGATCCTCGGCGGCTCGAGGAGCTGGCGGCGCGCACCGATGTGCTGACCTTCGATTGGGAGAACGTTCCGGGCGCGGCGCTCGCTTCCCTCGAGAAATCCGCGGTCATCCGCCCGCCGCGGGCGGCGCTCGAGGCGTCCCAGGACAGACTCCACGAAAAGGCCCTGTTCAGCGCCTTGCGAATTCCCGTCGCCGCGCATGCGGCGGTCGACAGCCGCGACGACCTGCTGCGCGCCACGGCCAAATTGGGCGCGCGCGGCGTGCTCAAGACCCGGCGCATGGGCTACGACGGCAAGGGGCAGTTCATCATTCGCCGCGCCGCCGACATCGACGAGGCGTGGAACCGAATCGGCGGCGGCGGGCTGATCTACGAGCGATTCCAGGTTTTCTCCCGCGAGGTTTCCATCATCGGCGCCCGCTCCCCGGAGGGAGAGATAGGTTATTACCCGCTGGCGTCGAATACCCACGCGGGCGGAGTCCTGCGCTACAGCGTGGCCCCGTACGTCGACGAGCCGCTGGAACGGATGGCCAGGCGCCATCTGAAGAGGGTGATGGAGCATCTTGAGTACGTGGGAGTCCTGACCATCGAGTTCTTCGTGGTGGACGGGCGGCTGGTGGCGAACGAAATGGCGCCCCGGGTGCATAACTCGGGCCACTGGACCATCGAGGGATGCGTGACCAGCCAGTTCGAGAACCACCTGCGCGCCATCTGCGGCCTGCCCCTCGGCAGCACGCGCGCCCTCGGGCACGCCGCGATGGTCAACTTCCTGGGGCAGATGCCCGCCATCGAGCGGCTTTTGGCCATTGACGGACTGGCCTTCCACGATTACGGCAAGGAGCCGCGCGCCGGCCGGAAATTGGGGCATTGCACGGTCTTGAGAAGCGGAGCGAGGGACCGGAACCGCGCCCTGGCGGGTATTCTGAAATTGGTCGATCAGGGGTGACGGCGCGATTTCACCCGTGCACGTTAATCCCGTAGACTGACTGCCGATATGTACCTGGAACTGTTCAAGCTGCACGAACTGCCCTTCCGGCTGAGCCCGGATCCGCAGTTCTTGTACTTGAGCAAGCAGCATGCGCGCGCCAAGGCGTACATGGAGTCGACGATCTGGTTCACGGACGGCTTCGTGGTGATCACCGGCGAAATCGGCGCCGGCAAGACCACGCTGATCGAGACCTTCCTTCGCGAATTGCAGCCCGACGTGGTCGTGGCGCAGATCAACCAGACGCAGCTCTCGCCCACCGAGTTCCTTCAGACCGTTCTGGTGCAATTCGGCTTCTCGCCCTTCGCGATGAAGAAGCCGGAAGTGCTGGCGACGCTGAATCAGTTCCTGATGGATCAGTACAACGCCGGGCGCAAGGTCCTGCTCATCGTCGACGAGGCGCAGAACCTCAGCTATCGCGTGCTCGAAGAGATACGCATGCTCTCCGGCGTCGAGACGGCCAAGGAGAAGGCGCTGCGCATCATTCTGGCCGGACAGCCCGAACTCAACGAGAAACTGAACTCGCCCGAGCTGGTGCAGCTCACGCAACGGGTTCGGCTGCGCTTCCATCTGGCGGCGCTCACGCCGGCGGAGACGCACGCGTACATCGATCACCGGCTCGAGGTCGCGGGTTCGCAGGGCCGCCGGATCTTCACCGACGACACCTATCCGACGATCTACAGATACACCGGAGGCGTGCCGCGCCTGGTCAATACCCTGTCCGACACGTCGATGATGGCGGCGTTCGGGCGCGACAGCGACACCGTGACGGCCGCCGACGTCGACACGGCGATCCGCGAGCTGCAGTGGACCGAGCCCTCGGCCAGCACCAATCGCATGCCGACGCACGGCGTCCAGCATTCCTTCGCGCCCATGGTCCGGGATCCCGGCCTCGCCGTGGGGCGAATCCTGCTGGCCGCCGAGGGCAAGACCGTCATCGAGCGCGAACTCAAGCCGGGCCGGCTCGTGATCGGGCGAACTCCGGACAATGACCTGCAGATCGACAGCAAATTCATCAGCCGGCACCATTGTCAGATCGTCACCCAGCCGGATTCCTGCCTCATCGAGGACCTCAACAGCACCAACGGGATCTACGTGCAGTCGAAGCGCGTGCGGCGCTACAACCTGAACGACGGCGATGTGGTGCAGGTGGGCCAGCACGAGATCATGTACATCGATGAGCGGGCGCAGCGCGCGCGCGCGAGCGCCGAGCCGCATGGCGCCGAACACGCCGGGCATGCGAATCACGCCGGACATCCGGATCACGGCGGGCATGCGAACCACGCCGGACATCCGGATCACGCCGGCCATCCGGCGCCCGCGGGCCAAGCGGAAAAGACCTGAATCAGCCCCTGGAGTTCGACGGAAAATCGAGCGGCTTGCCGGAATACTCCCGGCGCAGCGCGCGGCAATCCTGACGGCGCAGGAACACCGTGAGCGCCGCGATCTCGCACGCAATTCCGATGCCCAGCGACACGGCGGTCTCCGGCTCGCTGGGATCGATATAAGCGATCCCGATGGCCAGGCCGCCGATGACCGCGTAAATCAGCGGCAGGCTTTCGTAGACAGGGCTAGCCAGGCGCATAGTGATGTGACCTCCTTGGAGTCGCATCCTAATACCGCGGCGGCGGTCCTGACGTGAATATTTAACTTAAATAGCGTCATTTCTGCGCCCCCGGCGCGGACGGCGCTTGGATTGACCGGCCTACTCCTTGCCGAGCAGCAGCTCCGCGAGGCGTGACAGCCACGACGTCCGCCATCCCTCGACGCGCAGCATCTCGGGCTTGGGCTCGTAATGCCGACTGGCCTCGGTCAGCAGTTCCTGCGGCAGGCTGAGGCGAAAGGTACCGGTCATCGAATCATCGCTCATGGCGGCTCCTGTTGATTCCCGCCGCCAGACTACCGCGCGCGCCGCAGGGCGACGCGACGCACCGCACGCTATTCGCGTTCCACCACGATATGTAGCACCGGCGCAGACGGGCTCCTATCCCCAGTCCGGAAACACCCGAAGGGCGTCCAGGTAGTTGTGCACCACGTCCGTGTGGGCATCCTCCTGCCAGCCCCCGGGAGCCGGGCTCTTGCATAAATCGCGCGGGCGGCCCCGCTCGTCGATGCCGTAGAGGGTGAAATTGAGCGCCTGTTGCGCCTCGCCGGCGAGTTCGGCGGATCCGGCCGCATGCGCGTAGAGCGCGAGAACCGCGCCGTACGTCGAGTTTATCCCTCCCCACGCCTCGGCGTCCTCGTCCTGCTCATGGCACACGGTCACCCCCAGTTCGACATGGGTGAAATCCCTGCGGACGAACTCAATGAGCGCGCGCGCATCGGCCAGCCAGTCGCGGTCGAGCAACTCGCGCTTTTCCAGCAGGTATCGGGCGAGATTGAGCGGCGCCCAGGCCGTGCGGTTGGTGGGCGTCTCATGGTCCTCGAAGAACTGGGCGAACAAGCTGCCGGTGCCCGAGGCGCTGGGAATCTGCTGCTGTTTGATCCAGCGCCAGAGCGCTGCGCGCGCCGCACGGAACTCGCCGTGGCCGTGCGCGATCAGTTCGTCGTAGAGCCGCAGGATGTAGCTCATGTTCCCGGAGACGGCGCCGCGGCCGGCGCCGTCGCGATAATCGGCCCGGAATGGCCAGGGGGAGTGCGCCTCGCCCCCCGGCTGCTGATTCGCCGCGAGGACGCGGGCATTGTGCAGCGCCTGCGCCAGGTGTTCGGGCCGCCGGCCCGCGTCGTAGAGCCTCATGAGCGCATAGCCCGCGATCCCGGCCTTGTCCGGCTCGATCTCATGAGGGCGATCCCCTTGCGAACCCGAGTCTTCCGGCTGAGGGAATCGATCGCGCTTGCCGGTCGAGCGCGTGAACCTGGGGTACTTTCCCGAGGGCGGAGTGAGCGTCTCCTTGACCAGGTAGTCGCCCATCGAGCAAGCGGTGTTCAGGAACCGCGGATCGCCGCCGGCGCGCATCTCGTGGTACTTGAGATAGGACAGGATGGCCATCCCGTTCTGCGTCGCGGGAATGGTGTCCACGCGATCCGGCCACGGATTCCAGTCGCCATCCAGAAACGTGGCCTGAGCGAACCGCGGATACCCGTGATCCAGGGGACACTGCTGGTAGAACGCCATCTCCCGATCCAGGGCGTCGCCCCACGACGTCCAGGGCAGCAGCCGCCCCCCGGCATCGACGAGAATCGGATGGCCTGCCAGCACGGCCGGCGATTTGCTGTGGGCGGACCTCTCCAACGCGCCTCCGGCCATTCAGCGCGACGGCGCGCCGCGGCGGCGGATCGCCTCGAACTCGTCGCCGGGGAGCCATTGGACGGTCCCGGCCCCGGTCAGCGCCTGCCAGCCCAGCGCAAAGCCGAATTTCGCCATCATGGCGTCGCTCGTGAAATCCATGTCGGCCCGGTACTCGTCGCTCGGCTGATGATAGCGGTGGGCGGTATAGTCCTCGATCTGCGCCCTGCCCCATTCGGGCGGGTGTCCCGCAAATTTCAACGCCGTGTTGACCGAGAACGCCGGCACGCCGGCGCGCGCCAGGCTGAAGTGATCGGACCGGTAATAATGGCCGGCGCCGGGTTCCGGGTCCGGTTGAATCTCGAATCCGAATGCGGCGGCCGTTTTCTCGACCACCGGATACAAGGTGGTCCGCTCCGCCCCGGTGACGTTGACCGACTCGGGGGTTCCAATGGGCGGGATGGCGTCGAAGTTCAAGCCGACGGCAATGTCGGCCGGCGGTATCGGCAGGTGCTTCCCCAGGTAATTCGAACCCAGCAACCCCTTCTCCTCCGCGGTCACGGCCGCGAAAATCACCGGGTGCGGCGGCTTCGCGGCCGCCGTCGCATAGGCGTGGGCGAGTTCCAGCACGATGCCGCATCCCGTCCCGTTGTCCACCGCGCCGTTGTAGATGTTGTCGCCGGACATCGACGGATCCATCCCCAGATGGTCATAGTGCGCGGAATACACCACCGCCTGGGTTTTCGAGTTGCCGGATCCGGGCAGCTGCGCGAGCACATTGTAGGAAACGAACTGGCGTACCCGGCTGACGATGTGCGCCTGGAGGCGCACCGGCAGCTCGCGCGCCTTGAATTTTCGAGTTCCGGCCAGCGCCAGCATCTCATCCAATTTCAGGCCCGCCACGGCGAATATCTGCCGCGCCACGTCGAGCTGGATCCACGACGCCGCCTTCAGCTTCGCATCGCCGTCGTCGCGCAGGTACACCTGTTCGTTGCTCCAGGAACTTCTGACCACCTGCCACGGGTAACTCGCGAGGTCCGTGCGATGGATGATGAGCGCGCCCACCGCCCCTTGGCGCGCAGCCTCTTCGTACTTGTAGGTCCATCGGCCATAGTAGGTCAGGGCCTCCCCCTTGAAGAACGCCGGGTCCTTGGAGGGCGGTTCGTTCACGATCACGAGCAGAACCTTGCCCTTGACGTCGATGCCCTTGAAGTCGTTCCAGCGATACTCCGGCGCGTCGATGCCGTAGCCGACGAAGACGATGGGGGCGTCCACGTCGGCGACGCCGGTCCGGGTCTGATTGTTGGTCACGTAGTCCGTGCCCAGCGCCAGCTCGAGGCGGGCGCCGTGCGACGGCACGAGGGCCATCGTCGTGGCGGGTTCCGTGAACACCCCCGTGAATCCCACGCGCTGCAGGTAGCCGCCGTCGTCGCCCGCCGGCTGCAAGCCGTCCAGCGCAAACTGCGTGGCGATGTAGTTGGCCGCCAGATCGCCGCCCCTCGTGCCGGTGCCGCGGCCTTCCAACAGGTCGTCGGCCAGGAACTTGACGTGCGCACGGATCCGCTCCGCGTCGATGCCCTGCATCGCGGCCGCCGCGCCGGGCGCGAGACCCAGTGACGATGCCGGGTCGGCGGCCCACGCGCCCGGGGCGACGAACACGGCCATGGCGACGAACAAGATCGCTCTACGGTGAATCGTCATCGATCGGCCTCCGAATGTTGAATTGATCTAAATCGCGCCGCTCACCGGGAGCCGGCGGCAGCGGCGGGTTGCCCCTGCTGGGCCGTCCACGCCTTCCACGATTCGTCGATGACGTAAGCATGAATCGCAGCCGCATCGGCGCGATTCAACACATCGTCGAACCGGCCCATGCCCAACGGCGACAGCGCCCCCTCCAGCACGATGGAGTTGAACAGGGCGTGTTTCTGCGCGGACAGCCGCCGCAGGTCCGGCAGCATGGCCTGCCCGAACACGTGGCAGCGGGAGCAATAGCGATTGTACAAGACCTCGCCCGCTGCGATTTGCGCCCGGCTCCCCATGCGGGACGGGGGCTGCGGCAGCGGCGGCAGCGTGACCTCCGCCGGCAAGGGCACGGCGCCGCCGTCGAGGCGCAGGGCGATGATCCGGCCCTCGTTTCCATAGCGCTGCGGAGCGGAGCCTTCCGGAAACGGCAACAGCAAGTCGCCGCCGCCAAAGCCCGCCATGACCGCGACGTACTGCACGCCGCCCACCTCGTAGGTCATCGGCGCCGCCATGACCGCCGTGCCCAGCTCGATGCGCTTCAGGAGTTTCCCCGAGTCCGCGGCATAGACGTTGAGAGCGCCGGCCTCGTCGCCTTGGAACACCAGGCCGCCGGCGCTCGACATGACGCCGCCGTCCCAACCGCCGTAGGTGGGGACCTCCCAGACGAGCCGGTTGCGCACCGGATCCCAGGCGCGCAAGAAACCCCGCCGCTTGCGCGGGGACCCGCCGCCGCCCAGCGCCTCGATCGAGGGCAGCGCACCGTACAGAGAGGCGAGATCGGCGGGATCGTAGAACTCCGGGGGAAAGGCCGGGCTGGTGAACTGGCCCTCGACCAATCCCGCCCTGCGGTGGATGGCCTCGATGATGACGTTGGGCGCCTCCTGCACGGGGATGTAGACGCGCCGCGCCTGCGGATCGTAGGACATGGGCTGCCACCCGTGCGCGCCGCCCTCCCAGGGCGATACCAGCTTGGGCGACCCGCTGTAATCCACCGCGGGATTCGGAATCGGCCGCCCGGTATCGGGAGCGATCCCCAGCGTCCAGTTCACGACCGCGAAGTTGTTCGCCGAAATGAACGCGCCGGTGGCCCGGTCGAGCACGTAGAAATAACCGTTCTTCGAGGCCTGCATCAGCACCCGGCGCGTGCCCTGCCCGAGATCGAGGTCCGCGAGAATCATTTTCTGCGTGCTGTCGAAGTCCCACATGTCGCCCGGGACGACCTGGTAGTACCACGCGAGCTGGCCCGAATCGGCATGCACCGCGATGATCGAGTCCGAGTAGAGGTCGTCGCCGCCGGTGCGGCCGCCCTCCTTGATGTCGTACGGCGACGCATTGCCGGTGCCGACATAGACGAGATCGAGCGCCGCATCGTAGGCAATCCCGTCCCACACGGTACCGCCGGCTCCGGTGTCCCAGCGATGCCGCGGATCCCAAGTCCTGACCGCCTGCGTCAGGTGCGGCTGGTCCTGATCGCCCTGGGCGGGATCGCGCGGCACCGTGTAGAAGCGCCAGCGCATGCGGCCGGTGTCGAGGTCGAAGGCGGCGACGTAGCCGCGCACGCCGTGAAAATCCCCGCCGCCGGCGCCGATGACGATGAGATTTCCGGCCACGATGGGCGCGCCCGTGGTGGTGTACGGCGTGTGCGGGCCCCGCGCCGGCAGCGTGTCGGCCTTCCACAGGCGTTGCCCGGTGGCGGCATCGATGGCGTGCAGGAATCCGTCCAAGGCGGCCACGTAGACGCGGCCCTTCCAGACGGCGATGCCGCGGTTCACTGCGTCGCAGCAGGCATATCGGCCCCACTGGCCGTCGATCTGCGGGTCGTACACCCAGCGCGCCTTTCCGGTCGCCGCGTCGAGCGCATAGACGCGGCCGAAATTGCCCGATGCGTACATCACGCCGTCCACCACCACCGGCGTCGCCTCGAGTCCCCGATGAGTCCCCAGGGTGTAATCCCACGCAAATCCGAGCCGCGGCGCCGTTTGCGTGTTGATGGCGGTCAAGGGGGAGTGGTAGGAGCCCGCCGAGTCGCGGCCCTCCGTGAACCATTGCCCAGGTTCCCGCTCCGCGTTGTCGAGGCGGCCCGCGTCGACCCACGCCGGCGCCCGGGTCTCCGCCGCCGCGCCCGCGGCCGCGCCCGGCATGGCGGCGACGCCCGGCTCGTGGCGACCGCAGGCGGCCAGCCCGGCGAGCACGAGCGCCACGAATCCACAGGCCGCAGACAGGCGCAGGTTCAACGCAGAGCCCTTGGAGCCTGTCTGACGAATCTACGTGAGCCGCGTTGGCAGCGCGAGGGAGCGGATGCAAGGCGCGGGGCGCAGCCCATAGGGGTCACTATGGGCAAGCCACGCAACGCCGCAGACGCCCCTCCCGCTGCCAACCCTGCGGGAGCGGGCACGTAGATTCGTCAGACAGGCTCCTCGTTACATTCCGATTTAGGAACCTGGGGAACCTACTCCGGTACTGTGGTGAAATCCAGAGGTACCGGCGGCCCTAAGCGTGGGGGGGGCCCGAACTCTTCGGGTCCCGCCCACGGCGGCCGAGCATCCAGCTCGTCCCCCTGCCGAATGGGACTCCTCCCTGGAGGCCGCCGCAAGATTCTGCCCGCCCGCCGCGCAATGGGACACGGCTTGAGTGGATGCAAATGCGCAATTTCTGGGAGGCGGCGCCGCTCGCATGCGCCGCCGCCGGCTACGCCGTTCCGCCCACCGTCAGCGCATCGATGCGCAGCGTGGGCTGCCCCACTCCGACCGGCACCGATTGACCTTCCTTGCCGCAGGTGCCGACCCCGCAGTCGAGCTTCATGTCGTTGCCCACCATGCTCACCCGGGTCAACACGTCGGGTCCGTTTCCGATCAGCGTCGCACCCTTCACGGGCGCGCCGATCTTGCCGTTTTCGATGAGATACGCCTCGCTCGCCGAGAACACGAACTTGCCGGACGTGATGTCGACCTGGCCGCCGCCGAAATTCACGGCATACAGCCCCTTGTCGACCGACGCGATGATTTCCTCGGGCGCGCGCGATCCGGCGCGCATGTACGTGTTCGTCATGCGCGGCAGCGTCATGTGCGCGAAGGACTCGCGGCGCCCGTTGCCGGTCGCCGGCATGCCCATCAGCCGCGCATTCATCTTGTCCTGCAGATAGCCGCGCAGAATGCCGTTCTCGATCAGCACCGTGCACTGCGTGGGCGTGCCTTCATCGTCCACGTTCAGCGACCCGCGCCGCCGGTTCAGGGTGCCGTCGTCGACCACCGTGATCTCGTCCGCGGCAACCTTCTGGCCGATCCGATTGGAGAACGCCGAGGTGCCCTTGCGGTTGAAGTCCCCTTCGAGACCGTGCCCGATGGCCTCGTGCAGCAGAATGCCCGGCCATCCCGAACCCAGTACCACGGGCATCGATCCCGCCGGCGCGGCAACGGCCTCCAAATTCACGAGCGCCTGCCGGACCGCCTCGCGGCCGTGCGCGAACGGCTCGTCGCCGCGCAGCAGTTCGTCCAGGCCGAAGCGTCCGCCGCCGCCGCTGTAGCCCTGCTCGCGGCGCCCGTTCTGCTCCACGATCACCGACACGTTCATGCGCACCAGGGGACGCACGTCCGCCGCCAGAGTGCCGTCGCTCGAGGCGATCAGCACCACTTCGTGCATGGCCGACACGGAGGCCATGACCTGCTTCACGCGCGGATCGATGCGCCGCGTGTCGGCGTCGATCTTCATGAGCCAGGCGACCTTGTCCTCGTCCCGAATCGTGTCGAGCGGATCGATGGGCAGGTACAGCCGGTGTGTCGGCGGCCGCTGCCAGGTCTTGACCGCGTTGCCCGCTCCGCTGCGGGCAATCGCGCGCGCCGCCTCCGATGCTTCGACCAGCGCCGGCAGCAGCACCTCATCGGTGTAGGCGAATCCGGTCTTCTCGCCGCTGATGGCCCGCACGCCCACGCCCTGCTCGATGCTGTGGGAGCCCTCCTTGACGATGCCGTCCTCCAGCGACCAGGATTCCTCGCGCGACAGCTGGAAATAGAGGTCCGCATAATCGACGCCGCGGGTCATCACCGTGCCGAGCACCGTCGACAATCGGCCTTCGTCCAGGCCGGAGGGGTCGAGGATCATCCTCTCCGCGACGTCGAACATCGGCGCGGCGCTCATGCCGCCACCGTGACCGGCGTTTTGACCCCGAGCCGCCGGTTGTCGAGCGCGGGAAAGCGGGCCCGCGTCTCGGCCTGCTTCGCGAGATCGAACTCCGCGGTGACGACCCCGCTGCCTTTCGGCAAGCGCGCCAGCACCTGGCCCCAATAGTCGACGATCAGCGTATCGCCATAGGTTTCCCGGCCGCTGCTGTGGGTCCCGGCTTGGGCGGGCGCGACCACATAGCAAAGATTCTCGATGGCGCGGGCGCGCAGCAGCGTCTCCCAGTGTGCGCGGCCCGTGGGCACCGTGAACGCTGCGGGCATGGCCAGCCATTCGGCGCCCTGCGACACCAGCTCGCGGTACAACTCCGGGAAGCGCATGTCGTAGCACACCGAAAGTCCGAGCCGGCCCACGGGCGTGTCCGCGACGACCACCTTGCGTCCGGGCGTCACATGCATCGATTCGAGGTACTGCTCATCCCGCCCGGGGATGACGACGTCGAACAAATGGATCTTGTCGTAGCGGGCGACCCGCTCGCCATCGGAATCGATCAGCAGCGATGAGTTCGTCACGCGGGTGGCGGAATCGCCCTTGATGACGGTGGTTCCGCCCAGGATCCACAGCTTCAACCGGCGGGCCGTGCTGCGCAGGAATTCCTGGATGGGACCCTCGCCGTCGGCTTCCGCCACTTTGAGCTTGTCGGCGTCCTTCAGGCCGATGAATGAAAAGTTCTCGGGCAGGCACGCGATATCCGCGCCCAGATCCTTGGCCTCCCGCAGCAGGCTCCCGGCGGCTGCGAGATTGTCGGCGACCACGTGTCCCGAGGTCATTTGTATTGCGGCTACTCTTCCCATTTACTTCGGTGCCTCTGCGGTCGCGGAAGCGTCCGCGCTCTTGATGCGTTCGACGATTGGATTATCCCAGCTGCCGGTGATCCGATAATACCCCCGAGCCAGCCCCTTCAACGGTTGTTTGAACACTTGTGTGAACACCAGCACGGCAGCGCCGATCACCGGTCCTCCGGCGAATGCGGCCAACGGCAGCGAGCTGCCGACGTTCCCGGTCACCACCGCAGTTTGGTCGTAATCCTTGTTTTTCAAGCCCACCCGGCCGATCAATCCAATCTCTGCGGCGGGCCCCTTGACCAATACGTCATCGGTGTAGGCGCTGCCGTCGTGCAGGGAGAAATCGCCGCGAATGGTGTCGAAAGCAAAGCCTTTGTCGGTCAAATCGCTGAAATCGAGCGCGAACCGGCGTGGCAGTTCGGCCAGGCTCGCCAGGCCCACCACGCGGCCGGCACCCGGTTTGAGTCCCGTGATCTGACCCTTGTCGAGGGCCAGCTGCGCGTTCCCCGCCGCCAGCTCGAGCGACTGTGCCGTGGGCGCTCCCGCCCAAGTCATGTCGAAGTCCATTTTCCCGGACTTGGCCTCGATGACCGCGTCGTAACCCAACTGCTTCAGCGTCGCTCCCACGTCGCTGCTCACCAGGGTTCCCGTGACGTGGCCCGAACCCGCCTCCCTGCCGCGCCAGTCTCCCTTGGCGCTGATGGTGAAGCTCGCGCCGCCCACCAGCAATTCCTGCAGGCTGATGCCGTCGTCCACCTTGCTCAAGGTGGCCCTCACATCGCCGAGCTGCCGCTCGCCCCACGACACGTCGGCCGCGTGAAACCGGATGGCGGGGATGGCCCGCGGGTTGGCGCCGCCGCCGGCCGCGGTGGCCGGGGCGCCGGTGTCCCCTGCGCCGGACCCGGTGACGAATTTCAACCGCTGGAACTCCAGCCGCCAGGGTTCCGTGTCGACGCCGGGAAGCGACAAGGTGCCGATGACGTTGGGGCCGCCGATGCCGATCCGCCAGCCCGTGTCGCTCGCCGCCAGGTCCACCGACACGTCGCGAAACGACAGCCCGAGGTAATCGATCTGGCCGACGTCGAAGCGGGCGCTGCGAAGATAGCTGCCGAGCGGCTTGGCATTGCGGTCGGGGGTGTAGACCTTGAGCCATCCCTCGAGATCGAATCGCTCGATGCTGCCCCCGGTATTGACGGTCTGGGTCTCGCTGAACGCGGCCGGCTCCGAAGCGGCGCCGAAGGTGACGGCCGCGCGGCTGATTTGCAGGCCCGCGGGGCCTGAATCCAAGGCGAGCTGGCCGTGCAGCACTCCGCCCAATGTCAGATGCACCTGCGTGGCGCCGCTGCTCGGCCACTGCACCTCCATGGAAGACGGCAGCGGCTGCCCGGCAGGCTTCGCGAGGGGCTCCGGCAGCTTCATCTCCAATCCCGCGAGATTGGCGCTGATGCGCAAGCTGCGCTCGCGCGCCGGCTCCGGCGCCATGCGCAGCACGCCATGCCAGTCGGTGGCCCCGTTGATGGGCGTGCTCGCCGGGAGCGACAGGGCCGAGCGGATGGCGTCGCCGCTCATGGTGCCGTTGAACACCAGCTGCGTGCGCGTCACCGGCTGGTTGCGCGGGGACCGCGCCTGCATCTGAAAGGGACCGCCCATCACCCGGCCTCGAATGTCGGCGCGCGCCACCTGGGCGCCGTCGATCTCGGCATCCCCCGCGAGTTCCGTCGCGGCCATCGTCGCGCCCTTGCGGTTCAGCGACACGCCGTGCAGGTGCGCATGCACCAGGACCCGCCGCTGCTCGAACTTGTGGAACGGCAGGAACAACTCCACGTCGGCTTGCGACGGCCCCTGGGCCTCGACCCCGGAGAAGGCGTGTTCGGCCATCGCGTCGAGCGGGGTCGCCCGCAGGTAATCGAGCGCGGCGCCCGCATCCCCGCTCGCCGACACATGGACCTCGAGTTCGGCGGCCTTGAAATCGGCGAAACGCGCATCGCCCCGGTCCAGGATCAGGCCCCCGATGTGGCCCCCCTCGAACTGAACGCTGAGCCCCTCGTTGCGGAACTCCGCGACGCCGGCGAGACCTTCGGCCGGCGCCCAGCCCTCGCTGTAATCGAGCGTCATGCCGTCGATGTGCGCGCGGGCCAGGAACAGGCCCGTGCCGTCCCGGAATGGAAAATGCTTGGGCGGCCCCTGCAGGACGACGTCCGCGTGCGACAGGTGTCCCGCCACGAAGGCGCGGCTCAACCAGGCCAGCGCCGTGGGCGGGAGCAGCGCGCGCGGATAGTAGAGGCGCGCGGCCGCGGCGTTGCCGTTGTCCACGGAGACGGCCAGAGTGATCGAAGGCGATCCGCCGTTCGCCGGCTGGTGCCAGGCGGCGGGCCCGTGCAAGGACGCGTCGCGGGTCTTCAGCACGAGGGACGGAGTCGCGATGAGCACTTCCTCGGCGGTCCGCTTCCAGTACAGGGTGGTTCTGAGGGACTCCACGCCGATGGGCTGCGCAAGCTGGGCGGGCCACACGAACAGCGCGTTCTGCGCCTGGATGTCCACCTGGCCGCCGCGGTCCGTCCCGGCGATGGTTCCGTTGAGGCCCCGCAAACCGGGCGCGCGTCCGACGGGAGCGAATCCCACCCCGCGGAATCGCGCCTGCGCGGTGAACTGCCAGGGGTCGCTGGCGGCGCTGCGCCAGAGGCGCATCCGCGTGTCGAGCCATTCGCCGGTGGGTTCGATCTCCTGCAGCCGTTCGCGCAGGTCACGCTGGGGCAGGAGTCCGGCGAGCGGCAACAGCGTTTCGGCGCGCAGATAACTCGCGCGAGCCGTGAATTCGACCAATCCCGCGTCATCGCCCCGCCAGCTGAGGTCGAACTCCGACTGCGGATCGCTTCGTCCGGCGCGCGAGGCGCGCACCCGCCGCCCAAGAAGAGTCCAGCGGTCGCGGGCATGTAGGATGGTCAGGGCGCCGGCGATCCGGTCGAACTTGACGGCCGGCTCGCTCGCGAGTTGCACCGTCGCGTTCACCGCGTCGGCATCGAGATCCGCGCGGGTGAGTTCCAATCCGCGGCCGAGCGCCGCGATTTCGAATCCGCCCGTGCCGCCTCCGAGCCGGGCCAGATACTCCGGCAGGAGATCCCGCAGGCCTGCAAAGGACAAGTCGCGCGTGCGTCCCAGCGCGTTCCAGTTCAGCCCGTCCAGGCGCCCGTGACCGTGCACCGTTGCATTGAGGCTGATCTCGCCGCCCAGCACCGGCGGCAGGTGCGCGGCGACGGCGATCCCGGCCACCCCATTGACGCGGTGGAATTCCAGGTCGACGTCGCGCAACTCCAGCAGCGGCAGCGCCGCGTTCCAGTCCTTGACGGTGACGAGGCCGCCGCGAATCCGCAAGATCCCGGCCGGCAGGTCGTCGAGTCTCAGCGTCTGCAGGGATGCGTCCCCGCCGCCCAGCCTGATCTCGGACGCCAGCGAGAACTCCGCGGGCCCGGTGCGGGTAATGGAGAGGTTCGGCGAATCGACCTCGATGCGGCCCGCGAACAGCTTGCCGCTGCGGATCAACCGCGACACGTCGAATGCGATTCGGCCGCCGGCCGCGCGCGCCAGAACGCGCGCATCGTCCTTCGACCGCAGCTCCAGGCCGTGGAAATACAACTCGGGCCCATACCAGCGGAACGCCGGCGACACCTGGGCGAACGCGATGTGATAGCCGATTTGGCCGTGGACCCACTCCTTGATCTCCGTCTGGTAGTGCGGCACGCGATCGATCGCCACCGCCGCGGCCAGCATGAGGGCGACGCCGAGACCCAAGGTCCCGGCGATGCAATAGAGGAGAATCCTGCCGAGCCTGCGCAGCGCCATCTACATCAGGACGACGTCGTACTGGTCGACGGTGTAGAGAGCTTCGGTCTGGAGGCGGATGGGCTTGCCGGTGACCAGTTCCAACTCGCCGAGCGCGGACGACTCCTCATCGAGCAGCCGCTCGATCACGTCCTGGTGCGCCAGCACCATCAGTTGTTGACACTCGAACTGCCTGGCCTGGCGCACGATCTCGCGAAACACTTCGTAACACACCGTCTCCGCCGTCTTGACGAATCCCCTGCCTTCGCAGGTAGGACAGGGCTGGCACAGCAGATGTTCCAGGCTTTCGCGCGTTCTCTTGCGCGTCATTTCCACCAGTCCCAAGGGCGAAACGGAGGAAATGCTGGTTTTTACGTGATCGTCGCCCATCGCCCTCTCCAGCGCCTGGATGACCTGTTTGCGGTGTTCCGGCTCCTCCATGTCGATGAAGTCGATGATGATGATGCCGCCCAGGTTGCGCAGGCGCAGCTGCCTAGCGATGGTCACCGCGGCTTCGAGGTTGGTCCGGAAGATGGTTTCCTCCAGGTTCCGGTGGCCGACGAAGGCGCCGGTATTGACGTCCACCGTCGTCATCGATTCCGTCTGGTCGATGATGACGTACCCGCCCGACTTCAGCGACACCTTGCGGTCCAGCGCCTTCTGGATCTCCTCCTCCACGTGGTGCAGTTCGAAGAGCGGGCGCCCCTGGCCGTACAGTTCCAGCCTCGACAGGGCGTCGGGCATGAAGGCCGCCGCAAACTCCTGCATCTCCCGGTGCGCATTGGCCTGGTCGATCAGCACCCGTTCGACGTCCGGCCGCAACAAGTCCCGAAATATCCGCAGGTGCAGCGGCAGATCGCCGTGCACCAGATTTCCGGGCTGGGTGCGCAAGCCCTTTTCCCGCACGAACTGCCACAGTCGGCGCAGGTATTGCATGTCGGCGAGCAGGGCCTCGGTGCGCGCGCCTTCCGCCGCGGTGCGCACGATGTAGCCGGCGTCTTCCGTGGGGTCCATGGCCGCCTGGATCGTGCTGCGCAGCCGCTCGCGCTCGGCTTCGTCCTCGATGCGCGCCGAAACGCCCACCCCGCGGCTCTGCGGCATGTACACGAGGTAGCGCGACGGCAGCGTGATGTAGGTCGTGAGCCGCGCGCCCTTGGTGCCCAGCGGGTCCTTGACGACCTGCACGAGGATCTCGTTGCCCTCGGCGAGCAGCGCGCGGATGTTCTCCGTGCGCTGCTGCTCGATGCCGATGTCCGCATGTTGCGGATCGAAGATGTCGGAGGCATGGAGAAACGCCGTCCGCTGCAGGCCGATCTCGATGAAGGCGGCCTGCATGCCCGGCAGGACGCGCGACACCCGGCCCTTGTAGATGTTGCTGACGAGGCCGCGGCGGTTCGCCCGCTCGAGGAACACCTCCTGCAGCACGCCGTTTTCGACCACTGCGGCGCGCGCTTCATGGACACCCGCGTTGATGAGGATTTCAGTGGGCATGGGGACCACCCGCCTGCGGGGAGCGCCACCGCGGCACGCCCTCCGACTCGAGCAGGGCCGCCGTTTCGAACAACGGCAGCCCCATCACTCCCGAATGGCTGCCCTTCAGGTCGGCGACGAACACCGCGGCGCGGCCCTGGATGGCATACCCGCCGGCCTTGTCGCGCGGCTCTCCCGTCTCCCAGTAGGCGCGCGCCTCGGAGCGGCTGATGGCCCGGAAGGTCACTTCGCTGCGGCTCAACCGGGATTGCAGGCCGCGCGCGGTCGCCAGGGTGATCGCCGTCAGGACCTCGTGGGTGCGTCCGGAAAGGTCGAGCAGCATGCGCATGCCGTCCTCGACGCCGGCGGGCTTGAGCAGAATTTGGCCGCCGAGCACCACGGCGGTATCCGCGGCCAGCACGGCTGCGGGCAGGCGCCGCAGAGGCGCCGCCCAGCCGGTCGCAGCCTTGGCGGCGCTGACCCGGCGAACGTACGCCTCGGGTCCCTCGCCGGGCGCCGCCGTCTCGTCGACGTCGACCGCAAGTAATTGAAATGGAACGCCTATTTGCGCGAGCAGCTGCCGCCGGCGGGGCGATGCCGAGGCCAGGTATACGAAATCTTCGGACATGCTGCCAGGATACCGAACCTTGAGCGCCTTAAGCGCGGTGATAGGGATGTCCCGCAAGCAGGCTCATGGCCCGGTAGATCTGCTCGGCGAGCAGGACGCGCACCAGCCCGTGCGGCAGGGTGAGGGGCGACAGGGACCAACTTTGGTCGGCTCGCGCGCGGCAGGCCTCGGACAGGCCGTCCGGGCCGCCGATCAGCAAGGCCAGCGGCTGCGCCGCGCGCAACCGCGCCGCCAACCAGGCACTCAGCTGCTCGGTCGTCATGGAAGTCGCGCGCACCTCGAGCGCCACGACGTAATCGTCCCGGCCGATCGCGGCCAGCATGTCCTCCCCCTCCCGGGAAATGGCGCGCGCTGGATTTTCGCCTGGCCGCCGGGTGGCAACCGCAATCTCCACGAGATCGAGGACCAACGGCGGCCGCAGCCGTTTCTGGTACTCGCGAAAGCCCTCGTTGACCCAGCCGGGCAGCCGCGTACCGGCGGCAATCAGGCGGCACTTCATGCCTCAGGAGGTCCCGGCGGCCAGGAATCTCAGGCCCGATGCGCGCGTTTTGGCTGAGTCATGTCCCATAGCTTCTCGAGACCATAGAACTCCCGCACGCGCGGCAGCATGACGTGCACCACGATCTCGTTCAGGTCGATGAGTATCCAGTCGCTTTCCTGCTGGCCCTCGATGCCCTGCGGCCGGAAGCCGGCGGCTTTGGCTTTTTCCACCAATTTCTGGGCGACGGCGCGCACATGCCGGTCCGACGTGCCGCTGGCGATCACCATCGTATCGGCGACGTCCGTGACCCCGCGCACGTCCAACACCTTGATCTCCCAAGCTTTCATGTCGTCGAGCGCACTGAGGACGACCGCCTTGAGCGCCGCCGATCGCGCGGCGGCAGCGCGCACTGGGTCGCGTGCGGCCCTCGGCTTCGCAGCGCCGGCGACCTTGGCCTTGATGCTGCGCTTCACCTTCACGGCGCCGTTTGCGCCGTCCCCCGCCTTGTCCTTCGTGGTCTTCGATTTTTTCGTGACTGGCACTAAGGTGTCCGTGTTTTGGAATAACAATGGGTGTCGAGAATCAGTTTACGCACCGAATCGGGCATGAGGAAGCGCGGATCCCGGCCCATGGCGATGAGCTGGCGAACCTCGGTCGACGAGATCTCGAGCTGCGTTACCGCATGGATGTAAATGCTGCCGGCGCGTTGCTCGTGCAGATCGCCGATGCGTCCGGTCCCGTGGTCCACGAGCATTTCCCCCAGCGGCCCCATGGAGGGCGCGCGCCACCCGGGCCGGTGTGCGACCACCAGGTGCGCCAATTGCAGCAATTCGCGCCACTGATGCCACTTCGGCAGGCTCAGGAACGCGTCCATGCCGACGATCAGGCACAGGCTCCGATCCGGATACTCGTGCCGCAGCTCGCCCAGCGTCTCCACGGAATATGACGGGCCCTCCTTGCGCACTTCGCGATCGTCGACCACGAAGCCGGGCTGGCCCTCCACGGCGAGCTGCACCATCTTCAGCCGCAGCTGCGCATCGGCCAGTGGCCGGTCGCGATGCGGCGGGTTGCCCGCGGGAAGGAACCTGATTTCCCGCAGCCGAAGCGCCTGCTGCAATTCGAATGCCGTGCGCAGATGCGCATAGTGAATCGGGTCGAACGTTCCGCCGAAGATGCCCATGGGGTTCATGTTCGTACCCTGCCTGAATCGACCGTCGCTTGCAAAGCGCCCGCCATTGCGGCGGCAAGGCCGGTGACCGCCGTCCACGCATCACCGCCCGCCTGGCCCTTGATGATGCGATCCGCCTGGTGCGCTTGCCGCAGGAGCGCCGCAATCGGCAGTCTGCCGACGCGCGCCAGCGCCGCCGCCGAGGGAGTCGCCGCCTGGTTCCACCCGCTGCCGCGGCCGGCGCTGCGCAGGCGGATGCGTTCGCCCGCCTGCCATAATCCGCGCAGCTCGCGGATCAGCGCCCAGAGAATGAGGGGCGGCTCGATGCCCTCGCTCTTCAGGCCGAGCAGCACGCGCAGGGCGCGCTTCGCATCGCCCGCCGCCGCCGCCGCTCCGAGTTGCAGCACGTCGTATCGCGCGCTGTCGCCGACGGACCGCAGCACGAGGTCGGCATCGATGGTCGCGCCGCCGGCGAGCAGCGACAGCTTCTCGAGTTCCTGATTTGCGGCCAGGAGATTGCCCTCGACGCGGTCCACGATCAGCCGTGCGGCCTCGGAGCTCAGGTCGGCGCCCAGACCCTTGGCTCGCCCGCGCAGCCAGCCCGGCAGCGCGACCGCATCCACCGGCCGAACGCGAACCCACACGCCGTGCTGCTCGACGGCGCGCACCCACGGAGCCGCGCTGGTCTTGGAGTCGAGATCGTCGGTAATGACCAGGCACAGCACATCCGGCGGCGGCCGCGTCGCCAGGTCGATCAGCGTCGCCGCGCCCTTGTCCGGCTTGCCGCTCGGCATGCGCAGTTCGAACAGCCGGCGCTCGGCAAACAGGGACAGCGACTGCGCGGCCTGGCGGACCCCGTCCCAGTCGAAGAAGCGGTCGATGAAGAACACCGTGCGGTCTGCATATCCGGCCTTGCGGGCTGCCGCCCTCACGGCGTCCGCGGCCTCGCCCGAGAGCAGCGGGTCATCGCCGGAAATCAGGTAGAGGTTGGCGAGACCGCGCCCGAGCGCAACCTCGAGTTGATCGCCGGTCAGGCTCAACGGAGGCGCGCCCGCGCCGCTTCGTATTCGCGCGCCATCCGCTCGACCAACGCCTGCACGGGCAGCACCTCGTGGATGCCGCCGACGCCCTGGCCGGCGCTCCAGATGTCCTTCCATGCCTTGGCGCCGGCATTGCCTCCCGAGCCGAAGTTCATCTTGCTCTTGTCGGCCTGCGGCAGATTGTCCGGATCGAAGCCGGCATTCGCCACGCTGGCGCGCAGGTAATTGCCGGGGATCCCGCTGAACAGCGACGTGTACACGATGTCCTCGGCGTTGGACGCCACCAGCATCTGCTTGTACGCATCGCTGGCATGCGCCTCCACGGTGGCGATGAATCGCGTTCCGAGGTACGCGAGGTCGGCGCCCATCGCCTGCGCCGCGAGGACATCGGCGCCGCCGCTCATGGCCCCGGACAGGATGATGGTGCCCGGATAGATGTCGCGGATTTGCTTCACCAGGGCAAACGGGCTCAACAGCCCGGCGTGCCCCCCGGCGCCGGCGCACACGGCGATGATGCCGTCCACTCCCTGCGCGGCGGCCTTCTCCGCGTGACGCAGATTGATGACGTCGTGAAACACCAGGCCGCCGTAGCCATGCACGGCCTCGACCACCTCGGAGGGCGGACGCAGGCTCGTGATCACGATCGGAACGCGATGTTTCACGCAGCAGCCCACGTCGTGCTCGAGCCGGTCGTTGCTCGCGTGGACGATCTGATTCACCGCGAATGGCGCGACCTTGGCCTGCGGATTCGCCCGCGCGTGCGCATCGAGGGTTTCCGTGATCTGCGACAACCAGTCGTCGAGCTGCGAGGCCGGGCGCGCATTCAGGGCCGGGAACGATCCGACGACCCCGGCCTTGCACTGCGCCATCACCAGCGCCGGCGTGGAAACGATGAACATCGGCGCGCCGATGACGGGAATGCGCAGGCGGCCCTGCAGCAACGATGGAATGGACATGCGCCATTATACTGCAAGGGCCCGACGGCATATGCTGCGGGGTGAACGTGATTCGCGGCCGGCGGATGCCGGGACCGCCAATGCCCGAGGTGATCATGAAATTCGAGACCCTTCAGTTCGAGCGGCGCGACCGGATCGCGTTCGTCACGCTCAACCGCCCGGATAAGCTCAATGCGCTGAACTTGCAGCTCATCGAGGATCTGCGCGCCGCCGCGGCGGCGGTGGCGGCCGATCCGCAAATCGGCGCGGTGTTGCTCACCGGCGCGGGCCGGGGCTTCAGTGCCGGCGCCGACCTCACCCGCGACGATTTCTTTCAGGACGCGAAGCTGAGCCCCGGCCAGAGCATCGGCGCGAGCTTGCGCAACCACTTCAACCCGATGGTGAGCGCCTGGTACGACCTCGGAGTCCCTCTGGTGGTGGCCGTCAACGGCGTGGCGGCCGGGGCGGGAGTGAGCCTGGCCCTCATCGGCGACATCGTGCTGGCGGCCCGCTCCGCCTCCTTCCTGCAACTGTTCGCGCCCAAACTCGGGCTGATGCCCGACTTGGGCAGCACGTTCTTCCTGCCGCGAATGGTGGGAACGGCGCGCGCCAAGGGCCTCGCCATGCTCGGCGATGCGCTCTCGGCCGCCGATGCCGAGCGCTGGGGCCTCATCTGGGCGTGCGTGGACGATGCGGCTCTGATCGACCAGGCAACGGCGATCGCGCAGCGCTTTGCGGCGGGGCCGACGCAGGCCTACAAGCGCATCAAGGAGGCGTTCAATCGGGAGCCGGCGGGCACCCTGCAGCAGCAGCTGGCATTGGAGGCGACGCTGCAGGCGCAGCTCGCCGACACGGAGGATTTCGCCGAAGGCGTGCTCGCGTTTCGCACCAAGCGAGCGCCGCAGTTCAGCGGGAAGTGACGCGCGGGACCCGGCGCGGCTTCATGCGGCCCACAACCGCTCGAGATCCCGCCGGCATTGCGCCGCGTCCCTGAACCAGATGGCGTGGAGGCCCACGCTTTTGGCCGCGTCGACGTTCGCGGCGGCGTCGTCGATGAAAACCGACTCCTCCGCCCGCAGGGCGAACTTGTCGAGCAGGTGCAGGAACACTGCGGGTTCCGGCTTGATCATGCGGACCTCCGAAGAAATGACGATGCCCTGAAACGCATCCCAAAACGAATGACGGCGGCGCAGGTGGGCATAGATCGTCTCCGGCATGTTGGACAGGCAAAAGAGCGGCGTCCCTCGGGCCTGCAGCGTTCGAACCAGGCGCACGGTCTCCGGCTTCTCGGCCAGTGACTCGCGCACGGCGTCCATGACGGCCGCCAGCTCGCGCCGGGGCCGGCCGGTGCGCGCCTCCATGCGCTCGAGCATCTCCGATTCCGTCAGCGTTCCCCGATCGAACAGCAGCCAGTCGGGGTGCCCGAACACGGCCTGCTTGAACTGCGGCCGCAATTCGGGGAGCGGCTCGAAGCGCGCCACGAGCCGGTCCGGATTCCAGTCGAGGACCACGCCGCCAAGATCGAATATCACGTTTTGAACCTTGCCCACCGCCGTCCTCGTCACCCTCGCCGGCGCGGCCGCCCGCGCAACCACCGCTCGTCGCTGGTTAATTATGCACGACCCGCCGGGGCGGCCACGTTGTATCCTTCGCACGACCTATGAAAGGATCTGGCGGTCGGTCTCCGGTGCGCGGTTTGTCCCCGGCGCGACGAGTCACGGTGTATTGCCCCGTGCAGCGCGCGACGCTGGCCGCGATCGCGGGCGGCGATCTCGACGCGCTCGACCGCGACCCGCACGCCGGACCGATTCTCGCGATCATCGAGCGGTCGGCGGACCTCGGCAATTTCGGCCGTTATCGCGGCGTCTTCGAACTCGGCATCGGCGTCGAAGGTTTCACGCCGCAGCCTGGGGCGCTGCCCGCCCTGGGCCGGAACGGCGTTCGGACGCTGTCCTGCACCGCGGCCATCGCCACCTTCGTGCCCATGGCCGTGTCGCCGGCCCGGCTGGCCGAATTGTTGGACGCATTAGCCGCCGCACACCCCTGGGAAATTCCGGTGATCGAAGTCGCCGACGTGCACCTGTTCGGCGAGCCGCCCGCGGATTGAAGGTGGGCGGGCAATGCCCGCGGCTGCTCCGTCCCGCATCCGCCGCATCCGCCGCACGCGCCCTTCGGGCCGCCCGACGCCGCCTGCAGCCTTTGCGCCAGTGCGCCGAATGCCGGGAACGCGGACGACCCGCGCAGGGCGGCCGCCATCCCCGCCAGCATGCGCCCGCGCAGCCTGCGCGGACCCAGGGAATAGATCGCGTACAGCGCGCTGGCCAGCAACACGATTCCCACCAACGAGTAATCCAGCAGCGTACGCACCGCGCCGTTCCTCCCCTCAGGCCGCCCAGTGCAGGGCGAGCCGATAGGTGACCCACGATCCGAGATACGCGAGGCCGAACAGATACGCCGCCATGATGAGGGGATAGCGCCATGAATTCGTTTCGCGCTTCACGGTCGCGAGCGTGGACAGGCATTGCGGCGCGAACACGTACCATGCGAGCAAGGACAGCGCCGTCGGCAGGTTCCACGACTGCGCGATCAACGGGGCCAACGCCTGGCTCACGTCCGCGCCGGCGGCCGACAGCGCATACACGGTGCCGAGCGCGCCGACCGCAACCTCACGCGCGGCAAGGCCGGGCACCAGCGCGATCGAAATCTGCCAGTTGAAGCCGATGGGCCCGAACAGGACGGCCAGCCACGAGCCGATGTGTCCGGCGATGCTGTACTGGATGGCGGGGCCGGTGGCGCCGGGCGGCGGCGCGGGGAACGAGCTCAGCGCCCACAGGATGACCATCAGCGACAGGATGATGGTGCCCACCCGGCTCAGGAATATTTCGATACGCTGCCACAATCCGATGGCGAGGTTGCGCGGGTTGGGCCAATGATAAGCGGGCAATTCCAGCATCAAGGAATGCAGCCGCGAGCCCGCGCCGCTGCGCTTCAGCACATACGCCACGCCCATGGCGCCCGCGATGCCGGCGACGTACAGCACGAACAGCACCAGCCCCTGCAGCTGCAATCCGCCCCATACCGTCCGCTGCGGCACGAAGGCGCCGATGATGAGCGCGTACACGGGAAGGCGCGCCGAGCAGGTCATCAAGGGCGCGATCATGATGGTGCTCAGGCGGTCGCGCGGACTCTGGATGGTCCGGGTTGCCATGATGCCGGGGATCGCGCAGGCGAAGCTCGACAGCAGCGGGATGAAGGCCCGGCCGGACAGTCCGACGCTGCCCATCAGCCGGTCGAGAAGGAACGCGGCCCGCGGCAGGTACCCCGAGTCCTCGAGGACCAGGATGAAGAAGAACAAGATGATGATCTGCGGCAGGAACACGAGCACGCTGCCGACTCCGGCGATCACGCCGTTGACCAGCAGGTCGCGAAACAAGGTGGCCGGCAGCGCACGGGCCACCCAGTCGCCGAACAGGCCCACGCCGGACTTGATGGCATCCATGGGGACTTGCGCCCAGGCGAAAACCGCCTGGAACACCAGGAAGAGGATGAGGGCCAGAATCAACGGGCCTGCGGCGGGGTGCAGCACGACGCTGTCGATGCGGTCGCTGAAGGTGATGCCGTCCAACCGGTCGGCGCCCACGGCCCGGAGAATGCGCAGCACCTCGCTTTGATCGCGCGCAATGTCCGACGCGGAGGGTGTGAGCCATTCCGCCGGCCGGCGCTTTTCCGCCGGCGCCGCCACCTGGTCGAGCACGGAGACCAGCGCAACCGCTCCGGAGGCCTTGACCCCCACCGTCTCGACAACCGGTACGCCGAGTTCCTCGCGCAGCCTGCCGGCGTCGATCGCCAGCCCCCGGCGGCGGGCGAGGTCGGTCATGTTGAGCGCAATCACCATGGGCAGGCCCAGCCGCTTGAGGCAGAGGACCAGCCGCAGATTCTGGCGCAAGTTGGTCGCATCGGTGACGCACACCACGAAATCCGGCGAGGCTTCGCCCGCGCGGCGGCCGAACAGCACGTCGGCGGTCACCCGTTCGTCGGGAGTGAGCGGGTCCAAGCTATAGGCGCCGGGCAGATCCAGGATGCGGACTCGCTTGCCCGAGGGCGTCCGCAGGAAGCCTTCCTTACGCTCGACCGTGACGCCGGCGTAGTTGGCGACCTTTTGCCGGTTGCCGGTGAGTACATTGAACAGGGCGGTCTTGCCGCAGTTGGGATTGCCCACCAATGCGACCAGCGGGGCCGGGACGGCAGATGCGGCGTTCATGGGCCGGAGCGGCTTTAAGGGTGCTCCGGGCTGACGCGGATGCACGCGGCCTCGAATAGGCGCAATGCAAAAGTGCCCGTTCCAATCCGCACGGCGATGGGTTCGCGCCCGAACAGGCCTCTGGCCACGATGCGAAGCCTCTCGCCGGGCAGGAATCCGAGTTCGGCCAGGCGCCGCCCGACATCAGCCGGTGCATGGGAATCCGGGGGGCCGACGGCCACCACGCGGGCGCGAGTGCCGGTGGCGAGATCAGCCAGCTTCATGCCGGTGGGTGCTGCGTTGGCGGTTGCCGTCTCCATGGCGGTCATTCTATATGAGAATCATTCCTATTACCATTCCTGCACCGGCCCGTGGCCCCCATGGTGCACCGCAGATCCGCAGGGAAATCGGGTCATTGGCGCCGTTCCTGCTAATCTTAGGAGTTGGGGGCCATGGAGGCGTATGAGATGCCTACGCTGTTCGAAAAGATCATTGCCGGGGACGTGCCGGCAACCATTGTTTACCGTGACGATCGGGTAGTCGCGTTCTTGGACATTCGGCCCGCCGCGCCGACCCATGTGTTGATCGTGCCGAAGAAGGTCATTCCGACCACGGACGACGTCGCGGACGAAGACGAGTCGCTCATCGGGCACATGGTCGTCGTCGCCCGCAACATCGCGCGCGAGCACGGCATTGCGAAGAGCGGCTACCGATTGATAATCAACTGCAATCCGGACAGCGGCCAGGAGGTGTATCACCTGCACATGCACCTGTTGGGCGGACGGCCGCTCGGCCCGCTGGTGCAGCGCGCCTAGCCTTTGGGGCGGCGCGGATGAATCGTCACCAAGAGAAGGAAGGTCGATGAAGAAAAGAAAAGGCGCGCTGGCCAAGCCGCGCACCCCGGCGCCGCGGCTCTCGAAGCCGCTCGCCAAGCGGACCCACGCAAAAGGAAAATCCCCGGCCCGCCGTGCGACGCGCTCGGTGAGCGTGCCCCGGACCGCGGCGCGCGCAGCCGTATCCCCGCATGGCGCCGCAAGCGCCGCGCGGCTCCAGCGCCGCGACTTGTATCCGGCGGTCGAACCGTACTCCCAGGGTTTCCTGCGGGTGTCGGAGCTGCACGAAATCTACTACGAAGAATCGGGAAATCCCGCCGGCAAGCCGGCGCTCTTTCTGCACGGCGGACCGGGAGCGGGCTCGGACCGGCGCGCGCGCCAGTTCTTCGACCCTAATCACTACCGGATCGTGGTGTTCGATCAGCGCGGCTGCGGCCGCAGCCGCCCGAGCGCCAGCCTGGTGGAGAACACGACCTGGCACCTGGTGGCCGACATCGAACGGCTGCGCAAGCATCTCGGCATCGAGCGCTGGCTGGTGTTCGGCGGATCGTGGGGCAGCACCCTGGGCCTCGCCTATTCGGAAGCGCATCCGGAGCGCGTCACGGAAATCGTCCTCCGCGGCATCTTTCTGTTGCGCTACGCCGAGATTCGCTGGCTGTACCAGCATGGGGCCTCCGAGATCTTCCCCGATCAGTGGGAGCAATACCGCGACGGCATACCCGTCGACGAGCGCGACGATCTCCTGAATGCCTACCACAAGCGGCTCACCGGAACCGATCAGCGCGCGGCGCTGGCGGCCGCTCGCGCGTGGTCCGTGTGGGAGGCGTCGACCAGCTTTCTGTACAGCAATCAGGACAACATCCGGAAGTGGGGCGAGGACCAATTCGCGCTCGCCGTGGCGCGCATCGAATGCCATTACTTCGTGAATCGCGGGTTCCTGCGCAGCGAGACGCAGCTTCTCGACGACGTGCAGCGCATCCGGCACATTCCGGCGACCATCGTGCAGGGCCGCTACGACATCGTCTGCCCGGCGACCAGCGCCTGGGACCTGCATCGGGTATGGCCGGAGGCGGACTTTCGCATGGTGCCCGACGCCGGACATTCGGCTTTCGAGCCCGGGAACGTTCACGAATTGGTGTCGGCGACCGACCGGTATCGAAGCCGCTGATGGGCTTTCCTGCCTCGGGCGGCCGGGCCGTGCTGGTTGCGGCGGCTTGCCTGTGGGTGTCGTGCGCCGCGGCGGGAACCAAGCTGTTGCGCTTTCCGGACGTGTGGCGCGATCGCATCGTATTCAGCTACGCGGGCGATTTGTGGACCGTCGGCACGCAGGGCGGCACGGCGGTTCGCCTCACGTCGCATCCCGGGCTCGAGCTGTTCGGCAAGTTCTCGCCCGACGGACGGCAGATCGCCTTCACCGGCCAGTACGGCGGCGACGAACAGGTGTACGTCATGCCGTCCGGCGGCGGCGTTCCGCGGCAGCTCACGTTCTATCCCGCAACAGGTCCCCTGGCCGACCGCTGGGGTTACGACAATCAAGTCTACGGGTGGACGGCCGACGGCGCGCGCGTTCTGTTCCGCTCGGCGCGCGACGCCCACAACCTCACCAGCGCGAGGCTGTACACGGTGCCGGCGGCCGGAGGCGCGGCCACGCCGCTGCCCATGCCGGCGTCGGGCGCCGGACATTATTCCCCGGACGGCCGGCGCATCGTCTACTCACCCCTGTGGCGCGATTTCCGCAGTGAAAAGCGCTATCAGGGCGGCTGGGCGAACGTTCTTTACGTCTTCGATCTCGAGCATCCGGCACTGGTCCAGATCACCGACGATCCGCGCACCGACCGGGATCCCATGTGGATCGGCAACGCCGTCTATTTCAACTCCGACCGCTCCGGCGTGTTCAACCTGTACCGCTACGACCTCGAATCGCGGCAGACGCGTCAGCTCACGCATTACCGCGACTGGGACGTTCGCTGGCCCAGCGCCGACGCCGGGCAGATCGTGTTTGAATTGGACGGCGAGCTGCATTTGTATGACACGCGCAGCGATACGGATCGCGCCGTGTCGATTGCGGTGCCCGCCGACACCACCATCTCCCGGCCCCAGCCGGTGAACGCCGCCGACTTCGTCGAAAGCGTGGCCGTCAGTCCCGGCGGCGAGCGTGCCGCGGTGGTGGCGCGCGGCGACATCTTCTCCGTGCCGGTGGAGCACGGCGTCACGCGCAATCTCACCCACTCGTCGAATGCCCACGATCGGGACGCCGCCTGGTCCGGCGACGGCAGGCGCCTCGCCTACGTGTCGGACCGCAGCGGCGAAGATGAGCTCTATCTGCAGGACCAGGACGGCAGCACCGCCGCCAGGCCCCTGACCGAGGACTCCGCGGTGCGCTACGCCGCGCCGCGCTGGTCGGCCGACGACCGGCGCATCGCCGTGGCCGATCAGACCGGCCGGCTGTACGTGATCGATGTGGCCACCCGGCATCGGACCGTCGTGGCCAAGGATCCCGAGGACCTCGACCCCGACTACCAATGGTCGCCGGACGGTCAATACCTCGGCTACACGTTGAACGGCGCCAATGGTTGCTCGAGCGTGTACATCTGGTCGGCGGCGGACGGGAAATCGAGGCGCGTCACCTCCGATTTTTTCAATTCGAGGTCTCCGGCTTGGTCGCCGGACGGCAACCTCCTCTACTTCTTGAGCGACCGCGAATTCCGGCCGCTCCTGAGCGGCGTCGAGTTCGAGTTCGCCACCGACCGGCAAACGGGGATCTTCGCCCTCGCGCTGCGTCCGGACGCCGCCAATCCCTACGGGGTGCGCGACGACGAGCCGGGCGATGCGGCGAAGGACGCCGACAAGGACGAGAAGGGCGATGCCGGGAAGGACGCCAACGGGAAGGACGCCAAAAAGGGCACGGGCCGCCCGAAGCCCGTGAGAATCGACTTCGACGGCATCGCCGGCCGCGCGATCCGGGTGCCGATGGAGGCCGACGACCTGAGCGATCTGCACGTCACCGGCGAGAATTTGGTCTACCTGCGCGGCGGTCCTTACTACTACGGCAGGGAGGCGCCGGCCAAACCCGCCGTGATGGCCTATTCCATCAAGGATCGCGAGGCGAAGACCGTCGTCGAGGATGTCGCCTCCTGGTCTCTGACCGCCGACGGCCGGCACGTCCTGGCGCGGCTGTCGTCCACCAAGGAGCTCAGATACGTCGAGCTGGGAAAGAGCGACGAACCCAAGACCGTGTCGCTGGCCGGGCTCGCGACCACGAGGATACCGAGCGAGGAGTGGCACGAGATTTTCTCCGAGGTGTGGCGCCGCTATCGGGATTACTTCTACGTCTCGAACATGCATGGTTACGATTGGCAGGCCATGCGCAGGAAATACCAGCCCCTGGTCGACGCCGTCGGTCATCGCGCGGACCTCAACTATGTGATCGCCGAAATGATCGCCGAACTCACCGTGCAGCACGCGTACATCGAGGGCGGCGACCTGGGGCTGCCGAAGCGGCCGTCCATCGCCTTGCCCGGCGCGCGGTTCGAACTCGATCGGGCATCGGGCCGCTACCGGATCGCGAAGATCTTCGCCGGCCAGAACGAGGAGGAACTGTACCGATCACCCCTCACGGAGGTGGGCGTGAACGTGCAGGTCGGGGACTACGTTCTCGCCATCAACGGCCGCGAGCTGACCACCGGCACCGATCCCTACGAATTGCTCCAGGCGCCGCCCGATCAGCCCGTTGAATGGCGCGTCGCGGCCGGGGCGGACGGAAGAAACGCGCGCACCATTCGCTACCGCCCCCTGGCCAGCGAGACCTCGCTCCTGTACCTGGAATGGGCCGCCGCCAATCGCGCCCGCGTGGACGAACTGAGCCGCGGACGCCTGGCGTACATTCACTTGCCGGACATGGGTGAAGCCGGCTTGCGCGAATTCATCAAATGGTGGTATCCGCAGACGCGCAAGGAGGGCCTCGTCGTGGACGTGCGCAGCAACGGCGGCGGCAACGTCTCGCAGATGCTCATCGAGCGCCTGGCGCGCACGCTGCACGGCACGATGTTCGCCCGCAACCGCGACTTCCCCATGACCTATCCTCGAGTCGTACAGGCAGGCCCGAAAGTGGCCCTCATCAACGAGGAAACGGCATCCGACGGCGACCTATTCGCCAACGCGTTCCGGCAATGGAAGCTGGGACCCTTGATCGGCAAGCGCACCTGGGGCGGCGTGGTCGGCATCGCCAACCGCGGCCCCTTGCTCGACGGGGGCAGCGTATTCGTTCCCGAGTTCGGAGCGGCGGATGCCGGCGGGCAATGGATCATCGAAGGCCATGGAGTTGACCCCGACCTCGTGGTCGAGGAGGATCCGATTGCCGTCATGAAGGGCCGCGACCCGCAGCTGGAACGCGGCGTGGATGAACTGATGAAGCTCCTGCCGGCGGTTCCCGGCAGCCTTCCGGCGCGCCCTGCGCCGCCGGTCAAGACCCAGGATGCGATGACATGTCCGAACTGTCCACATTGACGCTCGCGAGATCCGGGGATGCGCGGGAAATCGCGGAAATGTCCCGCGACTTGATCGAGCATGGACTGACCTGGTCCTGGACTCCGGCCCGCGTGCAGCACTTCATTTGCGGAGCCGACTCCTCCGTCGTGGTGGCGCGTCGCGCGCCGTCCGGCGGCGATGCCCGGCGGATTGCCGCCTTCGCCATCATGCATTTCGGCGACGAGGCTGCGCATCTGAACTTGCTGGCGGTGGCGCCCGCGCACCGCCGCCAGGGACTCGGCCGGCAGCTGATGGACTGGTTCACGGCCACGGCGATCGAAGCCGGCGTGTTTCGCATCAACCTCGAATTGCGCACCGACAACGGCGCGGCGCGCGCGTTTTACCAAAGTCTGGGGTTCGAGCCGATGGGCATCGTGCGGGACTATTATCAGGGCCGCGAGGCGGCATTGCGCATGTCTCGACGCCTGGGCTTGCGGAGTTGAAAGCGTGAGCGTGAGCGCGGGCGCGTCATTGCGCGAATTCGGCTCGACCGGCCGCAGTGTCGCGAGGGTCGGCCAGGGAACGTGGCGTTTGGAGGAAACCGACGCCAGGGCCGCCATGGCGGCCCTGCGCCGGGGCCTGGACCTCGGCATGACGCACATCGACACGGCGGAGATGTACGGTTCCGGCGCCGCCGAATCCTTGGTCGGGGCCGCGATCGCCGGACGGCGCGACGAGGTCTTTCTGGTCTCCAAGGTGCTGCCGAACAATGCCTCCCGGCGGGGAACCATCGCCGCCTGCGAGCGCTCCCTGTCGCGCCTGAAGACGGACCGATTGGATTGCTACCTGCTGCATTGGCGGGGCGGCCATCCGCTCGAGGAAACCATCGCCGCGTTCGCGGAGCTCCTCGCCGGCGGCAAGATTCGCTCGTGGGGAGTCAGCAACTTCGACGTCGCCGACCTCGAGGAGGTCGCCTCCATCCGCGGCGCCGGACATCCCGCGTGCAATCAGGTCTTGTATCACTTGGCGGATCGCTCGATCGAGCATCGGGTGCTGCCGTGGTGCGAGAAGCGCGGCGTGGCGCTGGTCGCCTACACCCCCTTCGGCCAGACGCCGGGCATATTCGCGGCCGGCAACGCCCAGGGCGCCGTGCTGCACTCGATCGCCGCGGCACATGGCGCGACCGCCCGCCAGGTAGCGCTCGCGTTCCTGCTGAGAGATCCTGGCGTATTCGTGATTCCGAAGGCCGCCGGCGCGGACCACCTGGCCGACAATGCGCGCGCCGCCGCGCTGCAGCTGAGCGCGGCGGAACTTGCGCGAATCGACGCCGCCTTCCCGCGCGGCAAGCCGCGGCGCACGCTCTCCATGATTTGAGTGGCAGCGCCCCTGCGCGTTTCCCGACGACTACGCGAGAATATGCGGCCCCGCCCCCGCGGCCCGCGTCGTTCCCGTCAATGCCAGCGTCACCTTCAGTTCGTCGCGCAGGATCTTGAGCGCCCGGGTGACGCCTGCTTCGCCGCCCGCGGCCAATGCGAACAGGAACGACTTGCCGATCATTCCGGCCCGGGCGCCCAGGCCCAGGCCCTTGGCGATGTCCTGGCCGGAGCGGATGCCGCCGTCGAACAGCACCTCGCAGTCGCCGTGGACCGCCTCGACGATCCTCGGCAGCACCGCAATCGTCGATGGGGCGCCGTCGAGCTGCCGGCCGCCGTGATTCGACACCACGATGGCGTCGGCGCCGGCCGCCACGCCGAGGCGCGCGTCGTCCGGATCCATGATGCCCTTCAGGATCAATTTTCCCGGCCAGCGGCTCCGCACCCATTCCACGTCGCGCCAATTGGCCGTCGGGTCGAACTGGGTCGCGGTCCATTCCGCCAAGGTGCGGATTCCGCTCGCGCCGCCGATTCGCCCGGCCAGATTGCCGAAGGTGCGGCGCTTGCCGAACAGCACGCCCATCGCCCACGCAGGCTTCGTCGCCATGTCGAAGGCATTGCGCAATGTGATGCGCGGCGGAATCGACAGGCCGTTGCGCGGATCGCGGCGCCGCTCGCCGAGCACCTGCAGATCGAGCGTGAGCACCAAAGCCGAGCATTGCGCGGCGATGGCCCGGTCGATGAGATCCTGATTGAAGCCCCGGTCGCGCATGAGATATTGCTGGAACCAAAAGGGCTGCGGCGATGCCGCGCGCACGTCTTCGACGGAACATATCGACATCGTGCTGAGACAGAACGGGATGCCGAAGGCGGCGGCGGCGCGGGCGCCGAGGATTTCCCCGTCGGCGTGAAAGAACCCCGCGAGGCCGGTGGGCGCAATGGCGAGCGGCATCGTCACCGGGGCGCCGAGGAGCGTCGTCTCGAGCGACACGGCCGAGACGTCGACCATGACCCGCTGCCGGAAGGACAGGGCGTCGAGATCATCGGTGTTGCGCTTGAGCGTCCGCTCCTCGTAGGAGCCGCCGTCGGCGTAGTCGAAGATCGCGCGCGGCACCCGCTTGCGCGCCAGGGCGCGCAGATCGCCTATGCTTTGGATGAGCGGCATGGAGCCCTAGGATACTCCCGGGAGCCGCCGCGGTCAGGCCGCCTCGCCCGCCACGGCCTGAAAATGCTCGACCAGCGGCGGCGCGGCGAAGAACGGGCCGACCCCCGCACGCCACTGCGTGAATGCCGGCGAGCCGCGAAAGCGCACCGTGTGGTCCTCGAGCGTCTCCCACTCGATGCGCAGCAGGTAGCGGCCGGGGTTCTCGATCGAACGCCGCAACTCGTGGCGGCGGAATCCCGGGCTCGCCGCGGCGAACTTGATCGCGCCGGCGAATGCCGCCTCGAAATCCGTCTCGCGTCCCGGAACGACCGCGATTTGCGCGATCTCGACGATCATCGCCCGGCTCCCTGCCCCGGAATCCAGGACGTTCCGGCGAGCGGAACTCCGGCCATGGCCGCCGCCTCGACGGTCAATGCGACCAAGTCCTCCCTTTCCAGATGATGCACGTCCTGCTTGCCGCAGGCGCGCGCGATGGTCGTGAGCTCCATGTTCAGCGTCTTCAAGTAATTTCGCAGGCGCTTCGCCCCCACCGCCGGATCGAACCGCATTTCGAGCTGCGCATCCTGGGTGGTGATGCCCACCGGGCACTTGCCCGTGTGGCAGTGATGGCAGAATCCCGGCGCCGTCCCCAGGGCGGCATAGTCCTCGCCTGCCGGCACGTGTTTGCCGTCCACGACATAGCTGTCGCTGTTGCACCCGAGCGCGATCAGCACTCCCTGGCCGATGGACACCGCATCCGCGCCCATGGCCAGCGCCTTCGCGACATCGGCCCCGCTGCGGATGCCGCCCGAGATGACCAGCTGCACGGTCCCGCGCATGTTGAGGTCGTCCAGCGCGTCGACGGCCTGCCGCAGCGCCGCCAGCGTCGGGATGCCCACGTGCTCGATGAATACCGTCTGTGTGGCGGCGGTGCCCCCCTGCATGCCGTCGAGCACGATCACGTCCGCACCGGCGTGCACGGCGAGCTTGACGTCGTTGAAGGCCCGCGTCGCGCCGATCTTTACATAGATCGGCTTCTCCCAATCCGTGATTTCGCGCAGCTCCTTGATCTTGATGACCAGGTCGTCGGGGCCGGTCCAGTCGGGATGGCGCGAGGCGGACCGTTGATCGATCCCTTCCGGCAAGGTGCGCATCTGCGCCACCCGCGGGTTGACCTTCTGTCCCAGCAGCATGCCGCCGCCGCCCGGCTTCGCGCCCTGGCCGATGACGATTTCGATGGCATCGGCGCGTCGCACGTCGTCGGGATTGAACCCGTAGCGCGACGGCAGGCACTGGTACACCAGCATCTTCGACGAGGCGCGTTCCTCCTCCGTCATGCCGCCATCGCCGGTCGTGGTGGAGGTTCCCGCCTCGGTGGCCGCGCGGCCGAGCGCCTCCTTGACCCGGGCGGACAGCGAGCCGAAGCTCATGCCCGCGACGGTGATCGGTATGGCGAGTTCGATGGGCTTGGAGGCGAAGCGGGTCCCGAGCACGGTCTTGGTCACGCAGCGCTCCCGATAGCCCTCCAGCGGATAGCGGGACAGGGATGCCGCGAGAAACAGCAGGTCGTCGAAGCCCGGCACGCGCCGCTTCGCCCCCATGCCGCGGATTTCGTACAGGCCGCTGGCCGCGGCGCGGTGAATGTACTCGATGGTGGGGCGGTCGAATCCCGCCGACTCTTCCAGCTGCAAGCCGCTCATGGGATCAATACTCCTGATTGGCATCGGCATGCCAGTGATAAAGGCTCTTTGCGGAGGCCACGCGCCTGAAATCCGCGGGATCCTCGGACCGGCCCGCCGCCGCCAGCAGGGCCTTGACGGCGGCACGGTCGGTGTCGGTCATCGGCTCGAAACGCGCGTCGGCGCCGAGCGAGCGGACCTTGCCGCGCACGTAGATGACGGCTTCATACAGCGAATCGCCGAGCGCATCCTCGGCGTCGCCGCAGACGACGATGCGGCCGGCCTGCGCCATGAACGCGGAGAAGCTGCCCACGCTGCCGCCGACCACGATGTCGCCGCCCTTCAACGAGATCCCGCAGCGCAGGGACGCATCGCCGTCGATGATCAGCAATCCCCCGTGCGCCGAGGCGCCGGCCGCCGTCGAGGCGAATCCCTTGACGTGCACGCGCCCCGACATCATGTTCTCGGCGGCGCCGGGCCCCGCGTTCCCGAAGACCGTGACCGAGGCGTGCTTGTTCATGCCGGCGACGTAGTAGCCGACGTGGCCGTGAATCTGCACGTCGAGTTCCGCGTCCAGGCCGCAGGCGACGGAATGCGCGCCGTCGGGATTGCGCACGTGAACCTCCCTCACGCCCGCGGCCGCCGCCTGCCGGTGCAGGTGCAGGTTCAGCTGCCGCAGGGTATCGCGCGCCAGATCGAATTCCATGGCCGCGGGGACGGGGTTCATATTTGCCATGAGTAGATCTCCTCCGGCTTGGGTTCGAACAGCGTGGCGTGGCCGATGTCGGGCAGGTGCGCGAGCGAGCGGAATTCCGATGCGATGGCCACGTAATCGTCGGTCTCGGCGACCACCGCCGGCTTGCATGCGAAAGCGTCCCGCACGATGAGCATCTCCTTGTCCGTCCCCATCAGGAACGTGAAAAACCCGTCCAGCTGGCTGAAGCCGCGCTCCACCGCCCGCTCCAGGTCGTCGCCCTCGCGCAGCCGCCATTCGAAGAAACGGCACGCCGCCTCAGTGTCGTTGTCGGTTTCGAACTCGATGCCGAGCGGCTCGAGGTGCTTGCGCACCAGGTGCGGATTGGACAACGAGCCGTTGTGCACCAGGCAGAAGTCGCGGCCCGCCGTGAAAGGATGCGCATGCGCCGGCGTCACCGCCGATTCGGTCGCCATCCGGGTGTGCCCGATCAGGTGCGTTCCCTCGAGCTCGGCGAACCGGTAGCGCCGGGCGATGTCGGCCGGCGCGCCGACGTCCTTGTACAGATCGATGCACTGACCCACCGAGAGCACCGCGACTTCGGTGGCGTGCCGCTTCAGCCAGGCGACCAGCGAGTCGGCTTCCGCGGACGTGGTCAGCACCGCCTGATTGCCATGGACGGCGATCTCGTGCTGCTGCGCGAACTCCTTGGATATGCGCCCGAGCAGCTGCGACCAGTCGACGTTGTTGCTGCCGCTGTAGAGGCTCAGCTTGTGCTGGAGGCGGGACACCGGCGCCGTGTAGACGGCGAGCCCGGCCGAATCCGGGCCGCGCTCGGTCATGCCCGTCAGCATCGGGACCATGAGCGCGCCCAAGGTCGCGCGCAGTTCGGGCTTCTTCACCAACAATCCGACTATTCCACACATGCTGCGGCTCCTGCTGTTACGTCGCCTGCAAACCGACCCGTTAGAAGAATTCCAGATACCGCTTCGACTCCCAATCGGACACATGGCGCGAGTACTCGGTCCATTCCATGCGCTTCAAGCGTATGAACTCGCGCGCCAGGTCCGCCCCCAGCCCATTGCGGATCACGGAGTCCCCCTCCAGCGCATCGATGGCCTCGTGAAGGGACTGCGGCAGCAGCTTGATGCCCTTGGCGGCCAGCTGCTCCATCGACAGTTCGTAGAGATTGATGTTCTGCGCCGGCCCCGGGTCCAGCTTGCGATCGATGCCGTCGAGACCGGCCGCGATCAGGGCCGCGGACACGAGGTACGGATTGCACCCGGAGTCCGGCAAGCGGACCTCCAGACGCCCGTGGGGGATGCGGACGCAAGCGGTGCGGTTGTTGTCGCCGTAGGCGATGTAGGCCGGCGCCCAGGTGGCTCCCGACAGCGACCGGCCCACGACCAGCCGCTTGTACGAATTCACCGTCGGCGCCGCCACGGCGCAAAAGGCGCGCGCGTGCTCGAGGATGCCGGCCAGGAACTGATAGGCCAGCGTGGACAGACCCATGCCGGACTTGTCGGACGGATCGTGGAACGCGTTCTTCTGCGCGGCCGATCCGACCGAAACGTGGAAATGCGCCCCACTGCCGGTGCGGTTCGAGAACGGCTTCGGCATGAACGTCGCGATCATCCCGTGCTTGTGGGCGATCTCGCTGGCCGCCATTTTCACGAAGGTGAAATTGTCCGCGGACTTCAGGGCGTCCGCGTACGTGAAATTGATCTCGAACTGGCCGTTGCCGTCCTCATGGTCGATTTGATAGACGTCGATGCCGACCGCGCGCAGGCCGCTCACCATCTCGTCGAGCGCCTCGCGGGTGCGGTACAGACCCTTGTAGTCGTAGCAGGGCTTGTCGAGATCGTCTGAAGGGTCCGCCGGCCCGAGGGTGCCGTCCGCGCGCCGCGCGAGCAGCATGAACTCCGGCTCGATGCCGGTGAACATCGTGAGACCGCGCTGGGCGAGCCGGGCGATCTGGGCCTGCAGCGCGACGCGCGAGCAGTACGGGTACGGTTTCTTGTTCACCGCCCCGTTGCAGATGAGCCGCGCATATCCGGGCATCCAGGGAATGGCCTGCAGCGTGGAAAGATCGCCGACGGCCATGTAGTCGGGGCCCTCGGGCCCCATTCCGAATCCCCAGAGCGCGAATCCGGCGAAGCCCGCTCCGTCCGTCAGGACCATGTCGAGGTGCTCCACGGGCACGGCCTTCGCCTTGGCGGCGCCGTGGATGTCGACGAATTGAGCCAGCACGTAGCGAATGTCGTGCTTCTGGAAAAATTGCTGAGCCTGTTCCGGATTCATTCAAATACTCCCCTTTTGACCGCCGCATTCTCTTACCACCGTCCCGAGGGACTCCCCCAAGTAGGGCCCGAAGGATGGATCGCACCAGATCCGGTACTGCCGCGGGGCGTGAGCGCCGCCGCGCGCGGGCTCCGCTCCGGGGGTCCGCGCGCCGGCGATCTGCGGCGCCACGAGCACCGAGACTCCGATCATCGACGTCATGATCACGGGGCGAGCCTCCAACGGCAGGTTCCCGAAGTCGACGTTGCAGACCTGGGCAAGCACCTCGAGCGAGGCCTGGCCGGCCAGCAGGAAGGACGCGTCCTCCCGCAGGACGGGGTACACGCCCGGCGGATGCGACTCCGCCGACGGCTCGATGCCCCGGAGCGTGGTTCCGCCCGCGTGATCCTCCAGAAAGAACTCCGCGGCGCCCAGCCGGGCCACCCAGATCGCCGGGTCGTCCGCATGCGTGGCGCCCGTCCACGAGTTCGGCGCCGGCGGCAGCGGTATGCCGTGCGCCGCCAGCCATGGCTCCGCGCCGGGACCCTTGAGTCCGAAGCGGTCCCGGCGGGGGCAGATCGTGAAGTGGAGATCGGTCACGGGGCCGCCACCCGCGCAGGTATGCGCTGGCGCGCGTTCGACGGGTCGTAGAACGGCGTCGGGACGATGCGTGCCGCGATCATGTCGCCATGGTCGCCGCGAATCTCGATGGCGCCGCCCGCCCGCGCGAGTTCCGGCGAGAGCATCGCGAGACCGATGACCTTGTCGAGCGTGCGGGAATGCGCCACGCTGGTGATTCGTCCCGCAATCGCGCCCCGGTCGATCAGCAGATGGGATTCGCGCGGGCGGCGCGACGAGTCCGGCAACTCGATGCCCACCAGCACTTGTCTCGGTCCCCGGGCCTGCAGGATCTTGAGGCTGCGCTGGCCCACGAAGAACGGCTTTTGCATGTTCACCGCCCAGGCGGCGTTCGCCTCGAACGGGTCGGTGAGCCCATCGGTGTCCTGGCCCACGATGAGGTGACCCTTCTCGAGGCGCAGCACGCGCTGCGCCTCCACACCGAAGGGGCGCAGCCCCCGCGGCAGGCCCGCGGCATGCAGCGCGCGCCACACCGTCACCGCATCTCCGGCCGCGACATGAATCTCATAGCCGAGTTCCCCCACGAAGCCGACGCGCATCAGGCGGCAGGGAGCGCCCGCGAGGCGTCCGCATCGCACCCCCAGGAACGGGAACGCCTCCTCGCCGAGATCGACGTCCGTCAACGGTTGCAGCGCCTCGCGGCTCGAGGGGCCGGCGAAATTGAACGCGGCGCGATGGCCGGTCACGTTCACCAGCGCGCATTCCAATCCCCAGAGGGCGTTCAGCCGCAGCAGCTCGCGAAACACGGTGGCCGACCCGCCCGTGGTGGTCGTGAAATAGAACGTCTCGGGCCCCAGCCGCGCGACGACGCCGTCGTCGATGACCACGCCCGACTCGTCGAGCATCAGCCCGTAGCGCGTCATGCCGGCCTTGAGGCTCGAAAACTTGCCCGCATACGCCCGATCCAGGAACAGGGCCGCCTGCGGGCCGTAGATCTCGATCTTGCCCAGCGTTCCCACGTCGATCAGACCGACGCCTTCGCGCACGGCCCGCACTTCCGCCTCGATGCTCTGCGCGCGGCTCTCGCCGGGCACCGCATAGTATTCGGGCCGTCGCCAGTTCCCCGCCGGCATCCACACCGCCCCGAGGGACTCGTGGTCGGCGTCGAGCGGCGTCCGCCGCTCGGCGTTGAAGCTCCGTCCTGCAAGCAGCTTCAAGGGCACCGGGTGATACATCGGCCGCGACGTGGTCAATCCGAGGTCGCCCGGCTCGAGGTCGAGATACCGCGCGAGGATGCGCAGCGCCGCCATGTTGGAGTGCTTGCCCTGCGACGGCCCCATGCCGACCGTGCTGTAGCGCTTCAGGAGCTCGCTCGAATCGAACCCCTCCTGCGCCGCGTCCTCCAGGTCCTTGACCTGCAGGTCCTCGTCGAAGTCGACGAAGTTCTTGGCCGAGGGATGATCCACGATGGGAAACGGGTGCGACGGGCGGCGCGCCTGCGCCGCGACGGCTCCCGCAGGCGCCGCCGCCGCGCGGCAACCGGCGTGCATCGCCGCGGCGGATCCCGCGCGTGCGCCGTCCGCCACCCGCGAGCGGAAGTCGTACACGCCGTTCAGGCGGCCGGCCGCAAACACGCCGGCGGGAAGTCCGCTCGGCACGAACTGCTGCAGTTCCCGCGAAAATCGCACGCTGCCGCCCGCCTGCAGGAGCAGATTGGCGGCGGCCGCCCAGCCGACGCTCATCAGCACCGCATCGCAAGCTAGTCGCCGGCGCTGCGCCACATCGACCGCACCGGGTCCCTGCAGCGGCGCCACGTCGAGGGCGGCGACGGCCCCCGAGGCTCCGGCAACCGCCTCGTAGGGCGCATGCCCGAAGAGCACCTCAATTCCCGCCGCGGCGCAGGCCGACGCCTCGTGACCCGCCGTCTCGGCGGAGCGCAGATCGACGATGGCGGCGATGTCCACGCCCTGGGCCTTGAGCTCGGTGCACGCCAGGTACGCCTCCCAATTCGCGGCAACCATCACCACTCGGCGGCCGGGCGCGACCCGATGGCGCAGCAACAGGCGCCGCGCGGCGCTCGCCAGCATCACTCCCGGGAGGTCGTTGTTGCGGAACACCGCCGGCTGCTCGATCACGCCCGGCGCCAGCACGACGGCCTTGGCCCGCATCTTCGTCATGCGCTTCTCATCCACCAGCGCCACCCAATGATCGGCGTAGCAGGCGGCCGCCACGGTCGCGCAGCACACCTCGATCGAGGAGCGATTGACCGCTTCGACGAGCCCGCGCATCTCGCCGAGTTCGGCCTCCGGGAGAGCGGCGCCGCTGCCGCCCAGACGGAACGACTCCTCGACCAGGGTCACCTTCGCGCCCGCCGCCGCCGCCTGCAGTGCCGCCGACAGGCCGCTGGGCCCTCCGCCGACGACCAGCACGTCGCAAAAGCCGTAGCGCTTGGGGCTGGTCTGCCGCTCGGCGTCCAGCGAGACCGTCCCCAATCCCGTCAGGCGCCGGAACAGGCGCTCCCAGCGGGGAAACCAGCGCTTCGAATGAAATGCCTTGTAATAGAATCCCACGGGAAGCCAGCGGCCGAGCCGGTCCAGGATGCGCGCCTTGTCGGCGGTCAGGCCGCCGAAGGTATTGAGCGCGGACACGCGCATGCCCTCGCGCAGCAAGGTCACATCGCCGCGCACGTTCGGCACCCCGTCGACCTGAAACAACGTGTTGCTGTCGTGATTCGCGAAGGACAGGATGTGCCGGGGCCGGTGATACTTGAAGCTGCGCGCGAGGTAGGGCACGCCCGCGGCGGCGAGCGCCGACGAGATGGTGTCGCCGCCGAATCCCCGGTACTCGCGGCCCTCGAATTGGAAGGAGATCTCGGCCTTGCGATCGATCCACTCGTCGGGATGCGCGTCGAGCCGGTGCATCATGGCGCGCCGCCCTGCGCCGCGGCGGGCGCGGGCAGCCCCAAGCGCACCCGGTCCGCGGTATAGGTGGCCACGACCACATCCCTCGCGGTATCGCGCAGGGCGACGAACCAGTAGCCGGAGGCGATGTGGCACCACCACTCGTACTTGAGGCCGGGCGATCCGGACCGGTTGAAAACGTAGGCGCTCCACTCGGCGTCGGAACAGGTATCGGGGTCCGGACTGCGGCGCACTTCCCCGCCGTAGGCGAACTCCAGGATCGGGCGCGGCCCGTTCAGGGGACACACGAGGATCTTCATGGGCGAGCCGCGATGATCATCAATGGCCCACCGAGGCTGCGCCCTTCTCGCCGGTGAGGCGATAGCGCTCGAACCGATCCATCGTGAACCCTTCGATCAACGGGTGATTCCGTCCCGTCGCCACGGTATGGCTCATGGTCTTGCCGCACACGGGCGTCGCCTTGAATCCCCAGGTTCCCCACCCCGAATCGAGATAGAACCCCTCGACCGGCGTGACGCCCATGATGGGCGCGAAGTCCGGAGTCATGTCCGCAAGGCCGGCCCACTGCCGGTTGACCTTCACCTCGCTCAGGAACGGGAACATGTCGAGCATGTGCGAGCTCAAGCCCTCGACGAAATCGAGGGTCGAGCGGGTCTGATGCAGTTCATAGGGATCGAGCGATGCGCCCATGACCAGTTCGCCGCGCGCGGTCTGCGACACGTACACGTGCAGCGAGCCGGAGACGATGATCGGATCGAGCCAGGGCTTCACGGGCTCGGACACCATGGCCTGCAGGGGATGAACGTAGATGGGAGTCCGCAAGCCCACCATGTCCAGAATCCGGGGCGTGAATCCGGCCACCGCGCACAGCACCCGCGGCGTGGCGATGGGCCCGCGCGACGTCTCCACGCCCACGACGCGTCCGGCTTCCAGGCGAATCCCGCACACCTCGGTCTGCTGGTGGATCTCCACGCCGCGGCGGTCGGCCCCCCGTCCGTAGCCCCACGCCACGGCATCGTGGCGGGCGATTGCGCCGGGCTCGTGGAACAAGGCGCCGAGGATGGGTGCGTGGCCTCCGCAACTCATGTCGATCGCGGGTATGCCGCGCTTGACGAAGGCGGCGTCCACGGCTTCCGAGCGCACTCCGAAATGCTTGTTGACCTCGGCGCGCCAGCGCATGGTGCGCATCGCCGCATCGGTGTGCGCCAGCGTGTAGTGCCCGCGCGTCGAATAGAACAGGTTCAAGTCGAAATCTTCGCCCAGATCCTGCCACAATCGCACGCTTTCATCGTAGAACTTGACGCCCTCCGGAGTCAGATAGTTCGAACGGATGATGGTGGTGTTCCGCCCCGTGTTTCCGCCGCCGATGTAGCCCTTCTCGAGCACGGCGACGTTGCGGATGCCGTGATCCCGCGCCAGGTAGTACGCGCAGGCCAGGCCGTGGCCGCCGGCGCCGATGATCACGACGTCGTAGGACGGCCTCAAGGTGTCGTGGCGCGTGAACATCCGGGGTTCCGGGTGCTTGCGCGACCAGCCGAAACGCAGTAATCGATGCGGCATGCAGCTTTAGCGGAATTTAGGGCGTGGGTAATCGTTTAACAGCGGAGTCGCCATGTGCGAATATAAGCATGATTTTTAACTGTGGAGCAAATTAATTTGCGTATTGCGCAATGACGAAGCTGACCAGCAAGCCCCGCCGGCGCGTCAAGGCGCCGCGCCGCGCCGCGCCGGCCCAGCCCGCGGCGTTCGAACCGGCGGCCGACCGCTGCGAAAACCCCGCCAGAGATCTCGGCGGCATGGCTCGCCGCCTGCGCGAAAGCCAGAATCTCACCCTCGCCGACGTCGCGGGCCGCGCCGACATCAGCAGCGCCATGCTGAGCAGGCTCGAGACCGGCCGGGTGTCGCCGAGCCTCGAGACCATCGTCGCCCTCTCGCAGGCGCTCGGAGTCACCGCATCCGTCCTGATGCAGCGCGTGGGTTCCGACGACGGCGGCGCCCAGCTGATCCGCGCCGGCGAAGGCCTCGAGACGGTGCGCAGCGGCACGCGGCGCGGCCATACCTATCACCTCCTGGCGGCGCAGCGGGGCCCGCGCAAGATATTCGAGCCTTTTCTGGTGACCCTGAACGACCGGAGCGAGGTCTTTCCCGGCTTTCAGCACCCCGGCACGGAGTTCATCCACATGCTCTCGGGCGTCATGCATTATCGCCATGGGCGGCACAGCTATCTCCTCAATCCGGGCGATACCCTGACCTTCCGGGGCGACGTGGCGCACGGACCCGAGCGCCTCGACAAAGTGCCCATCCGCATGCTGTCCATCATCATCTACGCCTCGGACGCACAGGACTGACGGCAACCCCGTCCCGCGTGGCGGCAGGCTCGAGGTTGCCGGATCATGCTCGAAAGACATCATTGGCGCGACTTCGTCGCGGTGACCGCGAGCGTCGCCGTGCTCGGCGTGGGCGTCGGCAGCACCCTGCCGCTGACGGCTCTGGTGCTCACGGCCCGCGGCCTGGGACCGGAAGTGGTCGGCTGGATGACGGCCGCCGTGGCGGCCGGGGGCATCGCCGGCACGCTGGCCGCACCGGCGGCCACATTGCGCTACGGCCGGCGCCTCGTGATGCTGGCTGGCGTCGTATTGGCGGCCGCGTCCGTGATTCCGCTGCAATATGTCGACTCCTTGTGGGCATGGGCCGCGTTGCGGGCGGTCTTTGGCGCATCCGTGGCGCCGCTGTTCGTCATCGGCGACGCATGGATCAATTCCCTCCCCCAGGACGCCGTGCGCGGCCGGGTGGTCGCGCTCTACACGGCGAGTTTCACGCTGTGCCAGGTCGCGGGACCGCTCTTGACCGGCGCGCTCGCCAGCATTCCGCAGCATGCCTTCTCCATTGGCGGCGCTGCATTCCTGCTCGGCCTGCCGGGCATCGCGCTGGCGCGCGACGGCGCGGCACCGGAACGGGGCGCCGACGTCGGCAAGGACGGGGCGGCCTCGTGGCGCGCCATCGTGCGCAGCGCCCCGTCCATCGTCGCCGGCGCAGCCCTGTTCGCAGCGTTCGACAATATCGTGCTGAGCTTCCTTCCGGTGTTCGCGCTCGACCGGGGTTTGGGGCGGAATCGCGCCCTGGCCGCCGTGATGCTGGTGTTCATCGGCGACGCCGCGCTGCAGCTCGGGGTGGGGTGGCTGTCGGATCGGCTCGGGCACGCGCGAGTGCATCGCCTGGCGGGGCTCGGGATGTGCGGCCTGCTGCCGCTGCTTCCCTGGATGGTTTCGATCCCCGGACTGTGGGAGATCTATCTGGTCGTTCTCGGCGGCGTCGCCGGCTCGGTGTACACCCTGTCGCTGGTATCGAGCGGCGAGCGCTTCAGCGGGGCGGCGTTGCTGCGCGCATCCAGTCTGATCGCCCTCACCTGGAGTCTGTCGAGCCTGGTGGGACCGGCGGCGACCGGCATCGTCATGCAGCGCTTCGGCAGCGGCGCGATGACGGCCGTGGTATTCGGGATGTCGGTCATCTTCACGGCTGCGACGCGCTTCGAGCGGCACTCCGCGCCGGTCCGGTGATACCTTTCGCCGCTCGAGTTCGCTAAGCTTTCGCCTCCCCCACGCAGGAGTACCTCGTCTTGCCAAGCGACCCGAAGATTGTGCGCCGTGCGCGCCTGCTGCCCTGTGCGGCGCTGTTGTTCGCCGTCGGCCATGCAAGCGGCGCCCCGGCACCCGCTCCGGCCGCCGTGGATGCCGCACGGCTGCAGGCCGCCGACAGCGAACCGCAGAACTGGTTTACCGGCGGCCGCGATCAGGGGGGCACCTATTACTCCCCGCTGGCCTCCATCAACGCCTCGAACGTCGCGAAGCTCGGGTTTGCGTGGAGCTACGACCTGGGTTCCCCACAACGGGGACAGGAGGCCACGCCCATCGTGGTCGACGGCGTCATGTACACCTCCGGGACCTGGGGCTACGTGTACGCGGTGAACGCGGCAACCGGCCGCGAAATCTGGCGCTACGATCCGCACAGCGACTTCTTCGCGGCGCGAAATCCCTGCTGCGATCTGGTGAACCGCGGTGTCGCCGTGTGGAAGGGCAAGGTCTACGTGGCGTCGGGCGACGGGCGCCTGCATGCCGTCGACGCGGCCACCGGGAAGAAGATCTGGGAAACCGACACCATCACGGATCACAAGCAGCCGTACTCCAGCACCGGCGCGCCGCAGATCGCGGGCGACGTGGTGGTCATCGGCAATGGGGGCGCCGACATCGGCCATTTCGGAGTGCGCGGCTACGTATCCGCCTACGGCCTGGAGACGGGCGCGCTCAAATGGCGGTTCTACACGGTGCCCCCGGCCGTCGGTCAGCCGCTCGAGCATCCGGAACTCGCCGCCGCCGCGAAGACCTGGGATTCCTCGCGCGACCCGCGCTACAAGCTGGGCGGCACCGCCTGGGACGGCTTCGCCTACGACCCGGAGCTGAAACTCGTCTATTTCGGCACTTCGAACGCCGCGCCCTACGATCTGCGGGAGCTGGGGCCGTCGACCCTCGACGGCCTGTACACGGCCTCGATCATCGCACTGCACGCCGATACGGGCCGGCTCGCGTGGCACTACCAGGTCACACCCCACGACATGTGGGACTTCGATGCGGTCCAGAAGATGATCCTCGCCGACCTCACCATCGGAGGCGCGCCCCGCAAAGTCCTCATGCAGGCCAACAAGAACGGCTTCTTCTACGTGCTCGACCGCAGGGACGGCACGCTTCTATCGGCCAAGAACTTCACCTACGTCAACTGGGCCTCGGGGGTGGACATGAAGACCGGCCGCCCGGTGGTGACGCCGCAGGCCGACTGGCATGCCTCGCCCAAGAACGTCTATCCCTCGTGGGCGGGCGCGCACACCTGGAAGCCCATGTCTCTGAGCGCGCAAACGCATCTCGTCTATATCCCGGTGGCCGACACCCCCGCCGTCTGGGTGGACATGGTCCACAACGGCGGCGAGGTGAAGTATTTGGACGGGTTCTACTCCGCCAACGGCATCTTTCCGGATGACACCTACGACGCCGCCGACCTGAAACATCTCTTCGGGCCGCTGCCCGACCTCAAGGACCTTCGGGCCTCGCGCAAGACGAAGCTCGTGCGTGAGCTCATCCGCGCCTGGGACCCGGTTGCCCAGAAAACGGTCTGGGAGCACGAGACATCCTCCGGGGTGCTCGGCTATGACGGCGGCATCATGTCGACGGCCGGCAATCTTGTGTTTCAAGGCCGCGGCAGCGGCGCCCTCGTGGTCTTTGCCGCCGACACCGGCAAGGTGCTCAAGGTGGTCGAGACCGGCAGCCACATGATGGCGGCGCCGACCACCTACGCCGTGAACGGGGAGCAGTACGTCGCCGTGCAGGCGGGGTACGGCGGCACGGGCATCGCCGAGGGCGAGATTCCCCCGAGCAGCGCGGCGGCCAAATACGAGAACGCCAACCGCATCATTGCCTTCAAGCTCGGCGGCGGCGCGGTTCCGACGCCGCCGGCGCGCGTCGCGGCGCCGTTCGAGAAGCCGCCGCAGCAAACGGCGGGCCCGGAGGCCATCCGCGCCGGCGAGATCAAGTTCGTCGAGGAGTGCTCCCGGTGCCACGTGCTGGGGCTCAACGTGACCCCCGACCTTCGCCGGCTCGATGCGGGGCTGCACGCGCAATTCAAGAACATCGTGCTGCACGGCCTGCTCGCGCCGGCGGGCATGGAGCGCTTCGACGACATCCTTTCCGAGAAGGATGTCGACGACATTCATGCCTACGTGATCGAGCAAGCCTGGGTCGCCTATCGCGCGCAGGAGGCGGCGGCGCATCGGTGACCCACTGATGGGGATGACATCATGTCCAACCGCCCGAATTTCCTGCTCCTCATGGCCGATCAGCTCACGGCCGGCGCGCTTCGCGCCTACGGCAACCGGGTGTGCAGGACGCCGAACATCGACCGCCTCGCCGCAACCGGCGTCGTGTTCGACTCCTTCTACTGCAACAGCCCGCTCTGCGCGCCATCGCGCTTTTCGCTGTTGTCGGGCCGGCAGGTGTCGGCCATCGGCGCCTACGACAATGCGGCGGAGTTCCCCTCGCAGGTGCCGACCTTCGCTCATCATCTGCGCCGCGGCGGCTACCGGACGGTGCTCAGCGGCAAGATGCATTTTTGCGGCGCCGACCAGCTGCACGGCTTCGAAGAAAGGCTGACCACCGACATCTATCCGGCCGATTTCGGCTGGACGCCGGATTGGACCCGGTTCGACCACCGGCCGAGCTGGTACCACACCATGGACTCGGTCACGCAGGCGGGTCCCTGCTCCCGCACCAACCAGATCGATTTCGACGACGACGTGATCTTCCAGGCGCGGCAGAAGCTCTTCGACCTGGCGCGGTCCCGCGACCCGCGGCCATTTTGCATGGTGGCATCGATGACGCACCCGCACGATCCCTACGTGGTCCCGCAGCGCTACTGGGATCTCTACGACGGGGCCGCCATCGACATGCCGCGGGTGCCCGCGGCCGCCGCGCACGCCGACCCGCACACGCTGCGGCTGCGCCATGTCATCGGACTGGACCTGCAACCGGTGACGGAATCGCAAACGCGGGCCGCCCGCCGCGCCTATTACGGGGCCGTATCCTACGTCGACGATCAAATCGGCGTGATGCTCGCGGCGCTCGAGGACGCGGGCTTCGCCCGCAACACCATCGTCATGCTGCTGGCCGATCACGGCGACATGCTCGGCGAGCGCGGACTCTGGTACAAGATGAATTTCTTCGAGCCGGCGTGCCGGATCCCCTTCATCGTGCACGCGCCGGGGACGTTCGCCGCGCGCCGGGTGGCGGGCTCCGCTTCGCTGGTGGATCTATTGCCCACCTTGGGTGAACTGGCGGGCGTCGGCGTCGCGGACGGCGCGGCGCCCCTGGACGGCGCGAGCCTGGTGCCGCAGCTTCGGGGGGCGGCCGGCCGCGATGAAGTCATCGGCGAATACCTCGGCGAGGGCGCGATCGCGCCGCTGGTGATGATCAAGCGCGGACGTCATAAATTCGTGCACTGCCCGGCGGACCCGGATCAGCTCTACGATCTCGCCGAGGATCCCGACGAGCTGCGCAATCTCGCGCCGCTCCCGGAGCACGGCGCGCGCCTGCGGGAATTCCGCGCCGAGGCCGGCCGCCGGTGGGACTTCGCCTCCTTGGGGGCTGCGGTGATCGCGAGCCAGCGGCGCCGCCGCTTCGTCAACGAGGCGCTGCGATGCGGCCGCCACACGTCTTGGGACTTCCAGCCGTTGCGCGATGCCAGCCAGTTGTATGTCCGCAACGACCAGGACCTCGGCGACCTGGAGGCCATGGCCAGATTCCCGCCGTACCGGCCCTGAAGGCCGCGGCGCTGCGCGGGACGGCGCCATTCCCAGGCCCCCTTAGCGGGTTGTCGCGACGCAATGCCGCCTCGACGATGCGTATATCTCCCTATGGAAGTCCCTTGGCCGCCGACCCAGGATGGGGCCACCGGCGGTACCCGAACCGATTTGTAAGGAGTCACCTCGATGGCGGACAGGCGTTTCATCCGCACTTTCGGTGAAATTGGGATCGCCGACGTGCCCCTCGTCGGCGGCAAGAACGCCTCGCTCGGGGAGATGTACCGCAACCTCTCCTCGCAGGGGGTGAAGGTTCCGAACGGCTTCGCCATCACGGCGGACGCCTATCGATACGTGCTGGAGCGGTCGAAGGCCTGGGGTCCGCTGCATGAGGCCCTCGACGGCCTCAAGGCCGACGACATGGGCGACCTGACGCGCCGAGGCCGGCGGGCCCGCGAAATCGTCTACGGCGCGGCGCTCCCCGATGATCTCAAGGCGCAGATCCTCGAGGCGTATCGTGCGCTGCGCCAGGAGTATGGTGAGGAGATGAGCCTCGCGGTGCGCAGTTCCGCCACCGCGGAGGATCTGCCGACGGCGAGCTTCGCCGGCCAGCAGGACACGTATCTGAACGTCCGGGGCGAGGAGAAGCTCCTCGATGCCTGCCGGCGCTGCTTCGCCAGCCTCTTCACCGACCGCTCCATTCACTACCGCGTCGATCAGGGCTTCGATCACTTCAAGGTGTATCTGTCGATCGTCGTAATGAAGATGGTGCGCTCCGACCTGGCCGCGAGCGGCATCATGTTCTCGCTCGACACGGAAACCGGGTTTCGCGACGTCGTTCTCGTCAGCGCCGCGTATGGATTGGGCGAAAACGTCGTTCAGGGGTCGGTGGATCCGGACGAATTCATGGTGTTCAAGCCGACCTTCGAGCAGGGCAACCGCTCCGTGCTGCGCAGGACCCTCGGCAGCAAGAAGATCAAGATGGTGTACGTCGAGGGCGGGACGCGCGAAGCCACGCGCAACGTGCCGACACCGCAGGCGGAGCGGGACCGCTTCTGCATCACGGACGAGGACGTCCTCACCCTGGCCGATTACGCCGTCAAGATCGAGCGCCACTACAGCCGGAAGGCCGGGCGCCCCGTGCCCATGGACATGGAATGGGCGAAGGACGGCCTCGACCAGCAGCTCTACGTGGTGCAGGCCCGCCCCGAGACCGTGGCCTCGAACAAGCAGGGCAATTACATCGAGGAATTCTCGCTGCGGGGCAGCGGCGCGATACGGGTCACCGGCCGCTCGGTGGGCACGCGCATCGGCTCCGGGACGGCGCACGTCATCCCGAACGTCAGCCAGATCGGGCAGTTCAAGCCCGGCGAGGTCCTGGTCACCGACACCACGACGCCCGACTGGGAACCCGTCATGAAGAATGCGGCCGCGATCGTCACCAACCGCGGCGGACGCACCTGCCACGCCGCCATCGTCGCGCGCGAATTCGGGATTCCCGCCGTCATCGGTTGCGATGACGCCACCGAGAAGCTCGCCAGCGGCGAGGCGGTGACGGTGTCCTGCGCCGAAGGCGACACCGGCAAGGTCTATCAGGGCTTGATTCCCTTTACGATGCAGCGCACCGAGCTGGAGAACATCGCGCGGCCGGCGACGGACATCATGCTGATCATCGGCAACCCGGAGATCGCGTTTCAGTGCAGCTTTCTGCCGAACGACGGCGTGGGCCTCGCCCGGATGGAATTCGTCATCGCCGAGTACATCAAGGCCCATCCCATGGCGCTGCTGCATCCCGACCGGGTCCAGGATGCGGACGAACGCCGCAAGCTGGCCGAACTTACCCGAAACTCCCCGACACCGGCCGAGTATTTCGTGCAGCGTCTCGCGGAAGGCATCGGCACGATTGCCGCCGCGTTCTACCCGAAGCCGGTGATCGTGCGGATGTCCGATTTCAAGACCAACGAATATGCGGGACTGCTCGGCGGCCGCTGGTTCGAGGTGACCGAGTCGAACCCCATGCTGGGCTTCCGCGGCGCGGCGCGCTATACCCATCCTGCGTACGCCGAAGGTTTCGCGCTCGAGTGCGCCGCCATGCGGCGCGTGCGCGAGACGATGGGCCTTACCAACATCAAGCTGATGATTCCGTTCTGCCGGCGGGTCGAGGAAGGGGTCAGGGTCGTCGATCGCATGCGCGAACTCGGTCTGGAGCGAGGCAAGAACGGGCTGGAGATCTACGTGATGTGCGAGATCCCCAACAACGTCGTCCTGATCGACGAATTCAGCAAGATCTTCGACGGCTTCTCGATCGGCTCGAACGACCTGACCCAGCTCACGCTGGGCGTGGATCGCGACTCGAGCATCGTCGCGTTCGATTTCGACGAACGCGATGCGGGCGTCAAGCAGATGATCCGGCTGGCCGTCGAGGGCTGCAGGCGCAACGGCCGCCATTCCGGCCTGTGCGGCCAGGCCCCTTCGGACTTTCCGGAAATCGCGGAGTTCCTGGTCCGCCTCGGGATCGACTCGATCAGCCTCAACCCCGACGTGGTGGTGAAAACGACCATGCACGTTCTCGAGATCGAGCGGCAGCTTGGCCGGCCTCCCCGCGCCGAGCCCGCCGCCCCGGCGCCGGCGCGCGCTGCGGCATCCGGGGCAGCGGCGGGCAAGCCGGCGTGACGAGCCTCGCGGTGCTGACCAGCGGCGGCGACGCGCCGGGGATGAATGCGGCCCTGCGGGCCGTCGTGCGCGCCGGGGTTGCCCGGGGCATCGACGTCTTCGGAGTGCGCCACGGCTACACCGGCCTCATCGCCGGGGACTTCTCCCGCATGGGGCCGCGCGACGTGGGCGGCATCATCGGCAGAGGGGGCACCGTGCTCGGGACCACTCGCTGCGTGCGCCTCAAGACCGATGAGGGCCAGGCGGCGGCATGCGAGCAGATGCGCTCGCACGCCGTCGACGGCCTGATCGTCATCGGCGGCAATGGCTCCCAGGCGGGCGCCTACGCGCTCTCGCGCCGGGGCATGCGCGTGGTCGGGATCGCCTCGACGATCGACAACGATCTCGTCGGCGCCGACACCTCTCTCGGATCCACGACGGCCCTCGACGTCGCACTGGAGGCCATCGACCGCCTTCGCGTGACGGCGGCCTCCCACAATCGGGTCTTTTTGGTCGAGGTGATGGGGCGCGACAGCGGTCACCTCGCGCTGGTGGCCGGGATAGCCGGCGGTGCGGAAGCCATCGTCCTCCCGGAGGTCGAGGTTCACCCCGAGACCATCGCCGATGAGATATGCGGCGCCTATGAGCGGGGCAAGAGCCACGCGATCGTCGTCGTCGCGGAGGGCGCCCAGTACAACGCGGAGGGCTTGCTCCGGTACTTCCGGGAACATTCCGAGCGGCTGGGCTTCGAGCCGCGAGTGTCCGCGCTCGGTCACACCCAGCGCGGCGGCACGCCCGGGGTCACGGACCGCATGATCGGCACGCGGCTCGGCGCATCCGCCATCGAGCACCTCGACGGGGACAGGCACGGCATCATGCTCGGCATCATCGACGGCAAGGTCGCCGCCACTGCCCTGTCGGCCGTGGTCGGCCGCAGGAAGCCTCTCGATTCGCGCCTCCTCGACCTCGCAACCATGCTCACTCGATAGCGATTCCCACTGGAGAATTCATCATGCTGCTCAAAGCGATCTGCACCCCCGACGTCGTCTGCTGCGGTCCCGCGACCACCATACAGGCCGCGGCCGCGCTGATGCGGGCCAAGCACACGGGGGACATCGTCGTGGTCGACGACCCCGATGAGGAGCGCATTCCGCTCGGAATCATCACCGATCGGGACATCGTCGTGGACGTGCTCGCCGCCGGATTGAGTCCCGCGACGACCACCGTGTCCTCGATTCTCCATCCGCCGGTGGTCGTCGCCAACGAAAATGAGGACGCATCGGAGGCGCTGCAGCGAATGCGGGTCCATGGCGTGCGCCGCCTTCCCGTGGTCGGCCTCGAAGGACGGCTGGTCGGAATTTTGACGCTGGACGACGTCCTCGATCTCGTTGCCGCCGATCTCAACGCGATCGTCGATCTCGTGGCCCGGCAGCAGGACCGGGAACACCGGTCCCGCCGATGAAGGCGTCGACGCCGCAATTTACCGCATGAACTTCTCGCTCGGACGGTCGCGCATTTTCTGCAGCGGCGTCACGACTCGCCGTCGTAGATGATGATGGACAACAGGCGGATCGGAACCTTGTTCAGCCTTTCCGGCCCGTGCGGCACGTCGCCGCGAAAGCTCAAGGAATCCCCCGGCGCCAACGGATAGCTGTGGCTTCCGTGACGGTACGTGAGATCCCCCGACAGCACGAAGATGAATTCCGTTCCCGGGTGCTGAAACCCGGGGAACACCTCGCTCTTGTCGCTCAAGGTCACGAGAAACGGCTCGAATGCCTTGCGCGGCCCCCGCTGGGCGGCCAGGAGATGATACGTGTGCCCGCGGCGGGTGCCGCGCCGGACCACCTCGAGACCCTGTCCGGCCGGCACGCGTTGCGCGGTCTCCTCGTCGCCCCCGACCTCCTGCAGCAGCAGCGCCGGCCGCACGCCGAGCGCGCCCGCCAGGGCGACCAGCGTGTCCAAGCTCGGCGTCACCTGGCCGGTTTCGAGCCGGCTCAACATGCCCGCGCTGATGCCGGCCGTGGTGGCCACGTCCGTCAGGGTCAGGCCCTGGCTCTCGCGCACGCGCCGCGCGACGGCTCCCAGCTGCCGTCCGATGTTGGGAGCGCCCTGCGTGCTCGCCGCGTTGGCGCCGGCCGCGCCCGGCCGGCCGGCAAGCCCCGAAATCGATTTCTTGGTAAGGCGAGCCACGCGCACCTCGAGGATTCATCCGCGCCCTAAGGGCTCGCTCGCCCCGCCGCGCCTTCGCACAACTTACACCCCATGCAATTAATTTGCACTACAGTAACTTGCGTGATATTTATTCGCGATGCAGCCCTCGCCTTGCGTCTCCCGATAAAACTAGCACAAAACCAGCAATTGCATTGAGGATATCAAGTATGGCGCGCGATCCAAAACACGACATTTTGTTCCAGCCGATCCAGATCGGACCGAAGACTCTGCGCAACCGCTTTTATCAGGTGCCCCACTGCATCGGCGCGGGCTCCGACAAGCCGGGCTTCCAAGCGGCGCACCGATCGCTCAAGGCCGAGGGCGGCTGGGCCGGCATCAACACGGAATACTGCTCGATCCACCCCGAGTCCGATGATACCCACCGGTTGTCCGCGCGCATCTGGGACGCCGGGGACGTGCGCAATCTGCGCGCCATGACCGACCACATTCACAAGTTCGGCGCACTCGCAGGCGTCGAGTTGTGGTACGGCGGCTCCCACGCGCCCTGCATGGAATCGCGCGCCACGCCGCGAGGCCCCAGCCAGTATGCCTCCGAGTTCGAAACCCTGACCTACTGCAAGGAGATGGATTTCGACGACATCGCCATGGTGCAGCAATACTACGTCGATGCCGCATTGCGCTCGCGCGAGGCCGGGTTCGACATCATCTACGTCTACGGTGCGCACTCCTATCTGCCGCTGCAGTTCCTCTCTCCCTACTACAACAAGCGCAAGGACAAGTACGGCGGTTCGCTGGAGAACCGCGCGCGCTTCTGGCTCGAGACGCTCGAGAAGGTGCGGCGCGCGGTGGGCCACGACTGCGCCATCGCCACGCGATTTGCGGTCGACACCCTGTACGGCGACAGCGGCGTCGAGGTGGAGAGGGACGGCATGAAATTCATCGGGCTGGCGGACCCGCTGGTCGACCTGTGGGATGTGGACGTCGGCGACATCGCCGAATGGGGCGAGGATGCCGGTCCGTCGCGCTTCTATGTCCAGGGCCATCAGGTGCCGTGGACGCGCTTCGTCAAGCAGATCGCCAAGAAGCCGGTGCTCGGCGTCGGCCGCTTCACGGACCCGGAGAAGATGACGGAAATCGTCACCAAGGGCATCGCCGACATCATCGGCGCCGCGCGCCCCTCCATCTCGGATCCGTGGCTGCCCAAGAAGATCGAGGAGGGCCGGTACGACGACATCCGCGTTTGCATCGGCTGCAATGTCTGCATTTCGCGCTGGGAGATCGGCGGCCCGCCGATGATCTGCACCCAGAACGCGACCGCCGGCGAGGAATACCGCCGGGGCTGGCATCCCGAGAAATTCCCGAAGCGCGGCTCCGAGGATTCGGTGCTGGTGGTCGGCGCCGGCCCCTCCGGCGCGGAATGCGCCCGCGTGCTGCTCGAGCGCGGTTATGCGGTCCATTTATATGACACCGCCGCCAAGATCGGCGGCCACGTCAACGCGCTCGCCACGCTGCCCGGGCTCGGGGAGTGGGGCTATCATCGCGATTACCGTGAGTTGCAGATCACCAAGCTGGTCAAGAAGAACAAGCAGAGCCAGGTGGCGCTCGGCCAGAAGCCCATGTCCGTCGATGCCGCACTCGCCTATGGCGCCGAAAGGATCGTGATCGCGACCGGCTCCTCGTGGAACACCGACGGCACGAATTGCCTGACCCACGATCCGATCCCGGGAGCGGATGCGTCCCAGTCCGACCAGTTGACGCCGGAACAGGTGATGGAAGGCAAGAAGCCCGTCGGCAAGCGCGTGGTGATCCTCAATGCGGACACCTATTTCATGGCGCCGAGCCTGGCCGAGAAGCTGACCCTGGCCGGCCACGATGTCACCGTGGTCACGGGCGTGCATCTCGCGAACTACATGCATTTCACGCTCGAATACCCCAACATGATGCGCCGCATGCACGAGCTGCACATCAAGGAAATTCACAACGCGTTCAGCACTCGGATCGAAAAGGGCCGGCTTCAGATCTACGACATCTGGGGCGACGGCTCGAAGCGCACTTACCGCGGCGCGGGCCATTTGCCGCGCGAGCCGAACAAGAGCCATCGCTGGCTGGAATTCGACTCGCTGGTGCTGGTCACGGGGCGGCATTCGAACGACGGGCTGTATCGCGGCCTCAAGGAGCGCAGCGGCGAGTGGGAGAAGAACGGCGTGAAGGGGGTCTACCTCGTCGGCGACGCGGAAGCGCCCCGTCTGATCGCGGACGCGACCTTTTCCGGCCACCGTCTGGCGCGCGAAATCGAGGAGGCCAACCCGCAGCTGCCCATTCCCTACAAGCGTGAATCGGCGGTCTGGGGCGCTTCACACATGCCCGGCGGCACTTTCGAACTCGAGTACAAGACCTGACCGTGAGCCGCGCCGACGCTGTGACTCGAATTCTATTCGAGGCATTTCCAGCAGCCGAGGTGCGGCTATTTTACGTGCTGGGGTACGCGGCCATCGCGGCATTCGCCTACGGCGCCTACGTTCAGGTCCGCAAGTACCGCCGCGGTGCGGCGCTCGCGCTGGACGGCGGGCTGGCCCGGCGGCTCGGCGACATGGCGGCCCTCGTGCTCACCCACCGGACCATCGAGCGCCGCGATCCGGCGGCGGGCCGGGCGCATCGCCTGATCTTCTACGGCTTCGCGTTGTTGTTCCTCGGAACCGCGACCATCACGCTGCAGTACGACATCCTCGATCCGCTGTTCGGGGTGCGCTTCTGGCAGGGCGGCTTCTACTTGATCTTCTCCCTGGTGCTCGATGTGGCGGGGGTCGCTCTCGTCGGCGGCCTCATCTACATGATGTACCGGCGCGGATGGCTGCGCCCGCCCAAGCTCGACTACGCGCGGCCCGACCGCGCGCCCGGCGATCCCGATTTCGACCGGCCGCAGTACCGGCGCGAGGATTGGGCCTTCCTGTGGACCCTGGTCGTGATCGGCCTGACGGGCTACGTTCTCGAGGCGGCGCGGCTGGTGTGGCTGCAGGCGCGCCCGGACGTGTGGGACACCCGCTGGTGGTCTCCGGTCGGCGCGCTGCTGGCGGAGTCGTTCCGGGCGCTCGGCATGACCGACCACGCCGGAGGGACGCTGCGGCACGGCCTGTGGTGGTTCCACGGGTTGATTGCGCTGCTGTTCATCGCGCTGATCCCGGCCACCAAGGTCAAGCACATCTTCACGGCCGCGGCCTCGCTCATGGTCCGCGACCCGCTGGCCGCGCAGCGCCTGCCGCGCATCCCGGAGTCCCAGGCGCAGCCGGGCGTCCGAACGATCACCGACTTCAACTGGAAGCAGCTGCTTAACCTCGATGCCTGCACCAAGTGCGGGCGCTGTCATGAAGCCTGCCCCGCCCGTGCCGTGGGCGCCCCCCTGTCTCCGCGCGACGTCATTTTGAGTCTGCGCGAGTTCGCCCGGGCGACGCTGGAGTCGGGCAAGATTCCGCAGGCGGCGGAGCTCGACGTGCACGGCAAGGCGCCGGGCCAGGTGGCGCAGGAAACCCTGTGGTCCTGCCGCACCTGCATGGCCTGCGTGGAGATCTGCCCCGTCGCGGTCGAGCACGTCCCCATCATCGTGCAGATGCGGCGCAAGCTCGTCGAGGACGGCGCCATGGACCCGCTTCTGACCAAGACGCTGCAGACCATCCACAAGACCGGCAATTCCTTCGGCGAATCGAAGCGCAAGCGCGCGGCATGGACCAAGTCCCTGCCCTTTCCGGTCAAGGACGCGCGCAAGGAACCGGTGGACGTTCTATGGTTCGTCGGCGACTACGCCTCCTTCGATCCGCGCAATCAGAAGGTGACGCAGACGTTCGCCACGCTGCTGCACGAGGCCGGCGTGGACTTCGGCATCCTGTACGAGGCCGAGTCGAATGCCGGCAACGATGTGCGCCGCGTGGGCGAAGAGGGCCTGTACGAGGTGCTGGCCAATGCCAACGTGGCTGCCTTGGCCGGCGCGACGTTCAAGACCATCGTGACCACGGATCCTCATTCGTACAACACCATCCGCAACGAGTATCCCGACTTCGGCGGCACCTACCGGATCCAGCACTACACGACCTTCCTGAAGCAGTTGTTCGCCGAGGGCAGGCTGCGCGTGACCTCCCCGCTGTCCTACCGCACCACGTTTCACGACCCCTGCCATCTGGGCCGCTTCAACCAGGGCTACGACGCGCCGCGCGACATCCTCGCGCTGCTGGGGTGCGAACTGGTGGAAATGACCCGAAATCGCTCGAACTCCTTCTGTTGCGGAGCCGGGGGCGGCAGGATCTGGATTCCGGATCCGGTCGGATCGGAGAAGCCCGCGCAAAATCGCATCAAGGAAGCCGCCGCGATTCCGGACCTTCAGGTCTATGTCGTGAGCTGCCCGAAGGATCTGACGATGTTCGAGGACGCCCTCAAGACCACCGGCAACGAGGGCAGGTTCGTGGTCAGGGAATTGATTGAGCTCATTCGCGAGGCGCTGCCGGCGCCCCGCGCCGAGGAAGCAACTGCATGAAAATCTTGGTGGCCGTGAAACAAGTGGCGGCTCTGGACGAGGACTTCGAATTCACCCCGGACGGCCGGGACGTGGACCCGGACTTTCTCATCCGGGACCTGAACGAGTGGGACGATTTCGCGCTGGAGGAGGCCGTCAAGATCAAGGAAGCGTCGTCGACGCCGGTCGAGGTCGTCGCCCTCTCGGTGGGTCCGGACGGCGCCGACGAGATCCTGCGCAAGTGCCTGGCGAAGGGAGCGGACCGCGCCGTTCGCGTCTGGGACGACGCCGTCGCGGGTTCCGATCCCATCGCCATCGCCCGGATCATCGCCGCGGCCGTGAGGCGCGAGGCGCCCGGCCTGGTGTTCGCCGGCGTCCAATCCTCCGATCAGTCGTATGCGTCCACGGGCATCGCCACGGCGGCGTTTCTCGACTGGCCCCATGCCGCCGTGGTGAGCCAGCTCACGTACGCGCCGGGCGCCGCGACCGCCGTGTTCCGGCGCGAACTCGAGGGCGGATTGCTGCACGAGGTCGAGATCCCATGTCCCGCCGTGTTCACCATACAGCTCGGCATCAACACGCCCCGCTATGCGTCGCTCCGCAGCATCAAGCAGGCGGCCGCGAAACCCATCGAGTTGATGTCGCCCGCCGAACTCGGACTCGACTCGGCGCAGATCGGCGAGGCCGGCTCGGCCTCGCGCGTGCGGCGGATGTACGTTCCGGAAAAGGGCCGCGCGCAGCTCATCGAGGGCAACGCCGCGGCGCAGGCCGCGCGATTGGCGGCGATCATTCGCGAGTTCAAGGGAGAGGGCGCATGAGCGGCGTGTTGATCGTCGCCGAACAGCGGCGCGGCGAGCTGCGCGCTCATTCGCTGGAGCTGATCACGGCCGCGCAGGAATTGCGCCGCGCCGGGGAGACCGTGAGCGTTGCGGTTCTGGCGCAGGCGCCGGCCGCGTTCGTTCCCGCGCTCAGCCTGAGCGGGGTCGATGAAATCATCGGCATCCAGGTCGCGGCGGAAGAGTTCGATCCCGACGCCTTCGAGGGCGCGGTGGCGGCCCTGATCGCGGCGCGCAAGCCCGATGTGGTCTTGATTCCCCACAGCGTCGATTCGTTCGGTTACGCCGCCGCCCTGGCCGCGAAGCAGGGATACGGCTTCGCGAGCGACGTATTCGACGCGCGGCGCATCGATGGGGCGCTGGTGGCCACTCGGGGCGGCTACGGCCAGAAGGTGAGCGTGGAGGTCGACTTCCCCGGCCGCAGCACCGTGCTGCTCGCCCTGCGCGGCAATGCGTTCAAGCCCCCGGAACAGCCCGCGGCGCCGACGGTCACCGCGTTCGAGGCGCCTCCCACCGCGAGCCGTTGGAAGGCCCGGCAGTTCATCGAACTGGCCGCGGGAGACGACGTCGACATGACCGGCGCGGAATTCATCCTGACCGTCGGGCGCGGCATCGGCGAGGAGGCCAACGTGGCCAAATTCCGCGAGTTGGCCGATGCGGTCGGTGCGACGCTCGGCTGTTCCCGGCCGATCGCGGACGCGGGCTGGCTGCCGAAGTCCCGGCAGGTCGGTCAATCCGGCAAGACGGCGAGTGCGTGTAAGCTCTACGTCGCCATGGGCGTGTCCGGCGCCATCCAGCATCTGGCCGGCATGAAGCACGTCGGCACCATCGTCGCGGTGAATACCGATGCCAACGCCTCGATATTCAGCGTGGCGAAGTATGGGATCGTGGGCGACATCTTCGAGATCGCCGACGAGTTGCGGCGCTTGTTTTAGTCACGTCAAGGAACTGCATGGACACCGCGGCAGAAGCGATAGGGGATGCGCCCGCGAAGGCGGGCGGCCTGGAACGGGGCATCGATTGGACGGGCGCGTTCTGGGTCGCGAGCGGCGTGCCGCCGCTCGTCCTGTTTTCCATAGGCGCCGTTGCCGCGACCGTCGGCAAGCTCTCGTGGCTGGTCTGGACGCTGTCCATCGCCATGGGCTTCATCCAATCCTTCACCTACGCGGAGATCGCCGGGCTGTTTCCGGACAAGGCCGGAGGCACCTCCATCTACGGCGCCATCGGCTGGGTTCGCTACGCGAAGCTCGTCGCTCCGGTTTCCGTGTGGTGCAACTGGTTCGCCTGGTCGCCGGTGCAGGCCACCGGTTCGGCGCTGGCCGCGGGGTACATTCTCACCGGCATGTTCGCGCCGGATTCGGCGGTGAACACCTGGCAACTGACCTTGCTGGATCTGGGAGCGATCAAGACCGGTTTGAGCCTGCGCATCAATTCGGTGTTCGTCCTGGGCGCGGTCATCCTTCTGGCGGTGAAGATCATTCAGGACGGCGGTATCCTGCGCTCGGCGAACACGACGAAGATCATCGGCATCTCCGCGATGATTCCGCTGATCTTGATCGGCGTGGTGCCCCTGGTCACCGGGGACATCGTCAAGGCGAATTTCTTCCCCCTGGCCCCGCTCGCTCATGACGCGGCCGGACGCGTCGCCGACGGCACCTGGAACATGGCGGGCATCACGGTGTTTGCCGCCGGCATGTTCCTGGCCGCCTGGTCGACGTACGGGTTCGAAACCGCCGTGTGCTACACGGGCGAGTTCAAGAATCCCAAGACCGACACCTTCAAGGCCATTTTCTATTCGGGGCTGCTCTGCGTGGTCGTGTATACGCTGGTGCCGTTCGCCTTCCAGGGCTACCTGGGGCTGGGCGCCCTGATTCACCCGGCGGTGCTGGATACGGCCGGCGCCGTCACCGCGCCCGCCGTGTACGGCGGCATGCTCGCGCCCGACATCTACAGCGGCATGGGGGTGGCCAATGTCATGGCCCGGATGGTGCACGCCGGACGGATCATCGGCGCCGTGGTCGTGGTCATGCTGATCCTGGCGCTCGTGCTGTCGTTGATGACCTCCATGGCCGGCTCCTCGCGAACCCTGTATCAGGCGTCTCTCGACGGGTGGCTGCCCAGGTACCTCGCCAAGGTCAACGAGCATGGCGCGCCCACCAACGCCATGCTGACCAACTTCATATTCAATCTCCTGCTGCTGCTGCTGTCCGACTCGGTCTTCATCATCGGCGCCGCGAACGTGGGCTATCTGATATTCAATTTCCTGAACCTGAACGCCGGGTGGATTCACCGCTGCGACCGGCCCCGTCAAGAGCGTCCCTGGCGGGCTCCCACCTGGATTCTGGCCGCCGGATCCGTGCTCTCGTTCGTCAACCTGGCCTTCATGGGCTTCGGGGCCGATTCGTACGGATCGGGCACCCTGACCAGCGGGCTCGCCTTCGCCGCCCTCATCGTGCCGGTCTTCATCTACCGCCACTACCTCCAGGACAAGGGGTCGTTTCCGCAGCAGATGGCGCAGGATCTGGACATGGTGGGCGACGAGCGCATCGTCAAGCGCGCCGGAATTTGGCCCTACGCGGTGCTGGCCCTCGGCGTCGTCATCGTCGCCGTCACCCACAAGCTCGCGGTGTACTAGCCATGCTGGTCACGGGAATCAAGAGCAAGCCGGTCTATGCCCCTTTGCGCGCCGATACGGGCGGGCGCTACCACCTGATGCTGGCGTCGGGACCCGGCGCGGCCGCGCTGCTGCGCGTCCTGGAAGAGCTGCGCGGCGCAGCGCCCCAGGCGGCCGGCAACACCCGCGTGATGCTGGCGCCGGACAACGCGCAGGTCGCGCTGCCCTTCGAGCGTCTCGCGGCCGGCGGCGTGAGCGTCTTCGACGGGGTCCATGCGCTGCTGGGCGCATTCAGGACGGCGCTGGACGAATCCTTCATGGGCACCCGGCTGTACGTGGCCGGTCCCGAGAGCTTCATCGGTCTCGCCATGAAGATCGCGCTGGAATTCGACCTCAACAAGGACGAGATTCGCGCCGAGGAGCTCGGCACCCTGGCGCGGCGCGTTCACTGCGTGCACTGCCGCCATGCCTCCGAGGAGGTCCGCACCAACATCGTGAAATGCGCCGGCTGCGGGCAATGGCTGCTGGTCCGGGATCACTATTCACGGCGGCTCGCGGCCTACATGGGCGTCATGGCCGACGCCGAGGTTCCGGGCGACCTGCCCCCCGTCAAGGAGGTGTTCCTGTGAACGACGCGCAGACGCTCGCCGTCGTGGTCACCGCCATCGAGCAGATCACGCCGCTCATCAAGCACTTCAAGATGGCGGCCGCGGACGGCGGGGCCCTGCCCGCGTTCTCGGGCGGCTCGCACATCATCGTGGTGATGCGCGGCGGCTCGCGCATCCATCGAAACCCCTACTCGCTGCTGAGCTCTCCGCATCATCTCGACACCTACGAAATCGGCGTGCGCCGCATGGAGGAGTCGCGCGGCGGGTCGCATTTCATGCACGATCAGGTGAGGGTGGGGACCCCTCTGGAGATCGCGCATCCGGTGAACCTCTTTCCACTCGACAAGATCGCGCGCAAGCACGTGCTGATCGCGGGCGGGATCGGCATCACGCCGTTTCTGGCCCAGCTCGAGGATCTGCACGACGCCGCCGTGCCGTACGAGCTGCACTATTCCGTGCGCTCGCCCGAGCACGCGGCGTTCCTGAGCCGCCTGCGCGCCCGCGAGGGCGAGCGGGTTCACATGTATTACGACAGCGAGAGTCAGGCCGTCGATTTCGACGGCCTGCTGTCGGCCCAGCCGCTGGGCACCCACGTGTACGTTTGCGGACCGGCCGGACTCATCAACCGCGTAACCGCCGCCGCCAGGGAATGGGGCTGGCCCGACAGCCACATCCACTGGGAGCAGTTCGCGGCCCCTCCCGTGGGCGAGGCGTTCGAGGTGTTCCTGGCGCGCAGCAAGCTCACCGTCCACGTGCCGCCCGATCAGAGCCTGATGGAGAGCATCGAGGGCGCCGGCGTCGAGGTGCCGTATCTGTGCCGCGGCGGCGTCTGCGGATTCTGCCAGACGCGGGTCCTGGAATCCGGCGGCGAGCTGCTGCACAACGATCATTACCTGTCGGAGGCGGAACGGGCCAAGGGCAATTGCATCATGCCCTGCGTGTCGCGTGCGCGCGGCAGCAAACTGGTCCTGGATCTATAGGAGTACAGCGCCCATGAACGCGGTGTTCAAGCCCGATGAGACGTACCGGGACGATTTCACCTTCCGCAACAGCCCGGAGGCGATCCGCCGGTTTCCGTTGCCGTTTCCGGAAGACGAGTACATGTACTCGGTGAACATCGAGCCGCACGTGCCGGGCCCGAAGGGCGCGGTGACCGAGTTCGCCTTCGACGTGGACGAACACTATGTCGCCGAATGCCGCGAGCGCGCACTGGTCCTCGCGGCCGAACCGCTGCGCTTCCAGGCGCTGCCGCACATGCTGAGTTCGCAGTGGGACTGCCTCGAGCTCATCATGGAGTCCCTGGCCCGCGACTACCCGCAGCACTTCACCCTGGCGAGGAACGGCAACCACTGGCACTGGATCAACAGGCCGCTGGAGTTGGACCAGCGGTTCACGTTCGGCGACGTAAGCACCCTGCCGCGGCCGCCGCTCGACTACATCGGACGGCAGGCGCAGGGCGATTTCGTGGTGATGGACCAGCGCGAGGGGGATCTGTGGGCGGAGGCCGGGGTCGTGACCACCCAGGCCGATTGGTCGCTCGATTTCGACGTCGGCATGTCCTTCAACGAGTGGCACGGGCCGGTGCCGCTCGCGCACGAATTGGGCGTCTTCGACCGGGCGTTGAAATACCTGCTCAATCTCCGGCTCGGGCAGCCGGTGCGCAGGCTCAACTGGACCATGACCGTGCATCCGCGGCTCGACACCTCGCCGGAAAACTACCCCAAGTGGGGGCCGGACCGGGCGGCGGTGACCCCGCAAAACGCCGGCGACCTGGTTCACCTGCGGGTGGAACTGCAGGGACTGTGGCGCCTGCCGCGCAGCAACGCCATCGCCTTCGGCATCCGCTGCTATCTCATCAGCGTGCGCGATCTCTCGACGGTTCCCAAATGGGCGCGGCGGGTGCACCGCGTGCTCAAGAACCTGCATCCCGCGCTCGTCGATTACAAGGGACTGACCCGTTATCGCGACGCCGTGGTCGAGTGGCTGGCCCCTTTCGACGACGGCGCGCCCACCACTCCCGGCACGGCGCCGGAATAATCCGGCACTCGAGGCCGGCACACCATTTCAGGAGAACTTCATGGCACTCAGTTGGCGCACTTCGGTTCTGGCGGACAGGCATCGGGCACTCGGGTCCAAGCTCGAGGATTGGAACGGCATGGGCACCGCATGGACCTATGCCAAGGACGTGGCGCAGGACCACGTCGCCATCCGCACCAAGGCGGGCTTGATGGATGTATCGGGACTCAAGAAGCTCTATCTGACGGGTCCCCATGCGAGCGCCGTCATCAACTACGCCACCACCCGCGACGTCACGAAGATCTATCCCGGGAAGTCCTCTTACGCGTGCATGTTGAACGAGGCCGGCCATTTCATCGAGGATTGCGTCCTCTACCGCACCGGGCCCAACACCTGGATGGTCGTGCACGGCAGCGGCGCGGGCCACGAAACGCTGGCAAGCTACGTGGTCGGCCGCAACGCCGCTCTCATCGTCGATGACGACTTGCACGACCTGTCGCTGCAGGGCCCGATCGCGGTGGATTTCCTGGCCAAGCACGTGCCGGGCATCCGCGATCTGAAGTACTTTCACCACATGCCGGCCACGCTGTTCGGCCGTCCGGTGCTGATCTCGCGCACCGGCTACACGGGCGAGCGGGGCTACGAACTGTTCTGCAAGGGCGAGGATGCCGGCTGCATCTGGGACACGATCCTGAGCGAGGGGAAGTCCATGGGCATCATTCCCGCGTGCTTCACCACGCTGGACTACCTGCGGGTGGAAAGCTCGCTGTTGTTCTATCCCTACGACATGTCGCAGATGTATCCCTTCGAGAAGGATCCGCCGGGCGACAGCCTGTGGGAATTGGGCCTCGATTTCACGGTCAGTCCCGGCAAGAACGACTTCCGCGGGGCCGACGCGCACGCGCGCCTGAAGGGCCGGGAACGGTTCAAGATCTTCGGTCTGCTGATCGACGGCAAGACGCCGGCGGACATGGGCGATCCGGTGTATTCCGGCGACCAGAAGGTCGGCGTCATCACCTGTGCGATGGTCTCGACCTTGACCGGCAAGTCCATGGCCATCGCGCGGCTGGATGTGCCGGTGGCGGTGCAGGGCACGCGCCTGATCGTCCGCGGCAAGAACGTCAAGGGACCCGCGACCGCCCATACGCTGCCCTTCGACGACGTGGAGAAAAAGAAGCGCACCGCGGTGGGTTGAACGCGGACCCGCGCACCCTTGCCGTAGCGGCGCCGAGCGCCGGTGTCCGGCCGGCCGCGGCGGGGGTCATTCAGTCAGCTTGAGCTTGGTCCGAAGCGCATCGAACCGGGGGTCGCCGCGCAGGCCCGCGAGCAGCGGATCGTAATTGATGCCGTTGAGCCCGCTGTCGCGCTGGCGATAGGCGCGCTCCAGCCATTCGAAGGCGGAATCCTTCTCGCCGCGCCACGCGTAGACGTCGCCGATCTGATAGGCGTTTTCCTGGGCGTAGCGGTCGATCAGCTCCTTCAACGCGAGCTGCGACTGCCTTTCCTGGCCGCGCGCATGCTCGACCATGGCATTGCCCATGATGCGGGCGGCCTCGCCGCCTTTCGTTTGAAATTCTGCGGAAGCCTGGTCGAGCCGGCCCTCGAGCAGGTAGAGCTGTCCGAGGGCCCAGTGGGAGGTGTAGTCGTCCGGACTGATGGCGAGCGCGCGCTCCAATGCCCGATGGGCCGCCGGATAGTCCCGTGCCATGGTCTGGAACAGTCCCAGGTAGGCCCAGGCGTAGGTATTGAGGGGATCGAGCTCGATGGCCCGGTTCGCCGCCGCCGCGGCCCCGGACACCTTTCCGAACAACGCGAGCCCCACCCCGTACAACCCCTGAACCATGCTGTCGCGCGGCGCGATCACCAGCGCCTGCTCCCAGTCAGCGCGGGCTCCGGCGAAGTCCAGGGTCTCGAGCCGGTAGGACGCGCGCGCGCGATAGCCGTCCACCAGTTGGGGCGCCAGCGCGAGCGCCCGCTCCGCCGCATCGCGCGCGCGTTCGAAGCCGGCCGCATCTTGGGTGGCATTGGCGATCCGGGTTTCGATGAAGGACAAGCCGGCATGCGCGGCGGCATACCCCGGATCGAGGTCGATGGCCCGTCGATACGCGGCCGCCGCGCGCCGATAGTCATCCAGGTTTCCGCGGCGGCCGAATTGCCGGGCCAGCAGAAACTGGTTATAGGCTTCCGGGTCGTCGCTGCGATAGGGATCCGCTGCCTGCTGCTGGGGAAGCAGCTGCAATTTCAGCCCGGCGACCACGGCCGCGGCGATCTCGCCCTGCACCTGGAAGATGTCCTTGACGTCGCGGTCATAGGACTGCGACCAGATGTGCACTCCGCTGTCGGCCCGTACCAGCTGGGCGCTCACACGGATGGCGGCGCCGGCGCGGCGCACGCTGCCCTCGAGCAGGTACGCGACCCCCAAGTCGCGGCCGATTTCCGCCGCCGCGACCTGCTTTCCCTTGAAGTAGAACGACGAGGTGCGTGCGATCACCTGCAGGTCCGGAATTTGCGCGAGCCGGTTGATCAGTTCCTCGGTGAGCCCGTCGGAGAAGTATTCCTGATTCCTCGCCTCGCTGAGATCGAGGAAGGGCAGCACCGCGACGGATTTGTCGACGATCGGGTTCTTCAGGCTCGCCAGCATCGCCACGGCGCGGGTCTCGATTCTCGCCTGGGCCGTCGCTTCGCGATGCAGCGTGTATGCCGCAGCCGCCAGAACCGCCGCAGCCGCCGCGGCCGTGGCGGCGACCACTCCCCGATTGCGCAGCACGAATTTCTTCAACCGGTAGGGAACCCGGGCGGGCCGGGCTCGAATGGGCTCGCCGCGCAGGAAGCGGGCAAGATCCTCCGCCAGGTCCGCGGCGCTCACGTAGCGCTCGCCGGGTTCGCTGGCGAGAGCCTTGAGGACGATGGCGTCCAGATCGCCCCGCAGGTGCCGGACGAGCTGCTCCTGTGTGGCCGCCCGCACCGCGCAGGCCTGCGGCTCGAGCTGCGTGCTCGGCTTCTTCACGCGACCCTCGGTCGCGGCGTGCGCGTGCACCCCGGGCGATGCGCCATCCTTCAGGCGGTGAGGGCGCGCTCCGGTCAGGAGTTCGTAGAGCAGCACGCCCAGGGAGTAGATGTCGCTCCTGGCATCGATCGGCTCCCCGTTCAGAAATTCGGGACTGGCGTACACCGGAGTCATGGCGCGGCCATAGACACTGGTGATCTGGGTCAGTCCCGCCTCGTCCGCGTCGAGCAGCTTGGCGATTCCGAAGTCGAGCAGCCGGACCTGCCGCGATTCGGTCACGAGGATGTTGGACGGCTTGAGGTCGCGATGAATCACCTGCTTCGCGTGCGCATACTGCACGGCGTCCAGAACCTGCAGAAAGAGCTGCAGGCGTTCGGCGATCCCGATCCCGTGCCGGTCGGACCAGATTATGAGCGGACTCCCCTCGACGTACTCCATCGACAGGTACGGCAGCCCCTCCACATCGATTCCCGCGTCGTAGAGACGCGCGATATGCGGGTGCTCCAGGCTGGCGAGAATGTCGCGCTCGCGCGCGAAGCGCTGTTCCAGATCGCGGCGCATCCGGGTCGCCATCGGCAGCTTCAAGGCGACGTCGCGCTTGAAGGCGCCGTCCGCGCGCCGCGCCAGCCAGACCTCGGCCATGCCGCCGGCGCCCAGCGGCCGCAACAACTCGTACGGGCCGACGTGCGCGCCCGGCTTGAGGCCGCTCGCCGGCGTGGAATCGGGCTCCCCGCCGGCCTCCAGCTTCGGCAGGGTGGACATGAATTCGGCGCCTGACGGCCCCGTGCGCGGCTGCAGCGCCTCGCGCAACGCCGCGGCAATGTCCGCATGTTCGGGTGCAAGACGGGCCAGCCATGCGCGGCGCCCCGGCTCGTCCAGGGGCAGCGCCTCGTCGAGGAGGCGGCTCATGCGAACCAGCTGATCCGGCGACAGCCCCATTAGCGCACGAGTTCGCTCAGCTTCTTGGCGATCTCGGCCCCGAAATACGCCTGGGGATCGGAAGGCGTCTCGTTCTCCCGGCGCTCGCGCTCGCCGATCGCCTTCTTCGCGGTCGCGAACGCGTCCTCGAGCGACCGGGCCTGCGGCAGCGCATCGCGGTAAAAGGCCGCGCCGAAGTACGTGAGATCGCTGTCGTTCGAGCAGCCGAAGGACGAGCGGTCCGCAGCCGCGGCGGCGATGACCACGGTGGTTGGATCGCGCAAGGAGTCGATGAAGCCCCCTGCATAGCACGCCGAGATGATGATCACCCGCCACTTGATGCCGGAATCCTCGAGCGCATCGGCGAGATCCGCGACCGACAGGCTCTGCAGCGGGAACTGCGAGTTGGACACGGCAATGGCCGGGTCCTGCGATCCATGCGAGGAAATGGCGAGGAACAGCACGTCCCGCTCGCGGTCCATGCGGGCGGCGATGCCCTGCAGCGCGTACCGCAGCCCCGAGACGCTCGCGATGGGCGCCCGGTCGAGGTCCCGGTCGTCGTTGACCAGCGCAAGGTGCCGGCCGCCGACGCCGAAGCGCTCACCGATGACGCGGGAGGCCAGGCCGATCTCCTGTGCAAACACCTTCTGCTCGCCGACGCCGGCGAACCCCAGGAAAAACGCCTGCGGCGCCGGGGACGCGTCGCGCTGCACCGGCTCCAGGCCCTGGTCGATGCGGCCGGCCTGCTCGAACAGCGCCGTTTCGCGTGCCGCCAGCTGCTCCTCGGGAACGGCGGCCTCGTCGCGGGGATTCCACACGTCGGGAATCGCGTTCATGGCATCGCTTGCATAGATGAAGAGCGCGGCGAAGGCGACCCCGGCGAGCGCCCCCGCGCGCTGCGGGCGCCCCGTCAGGGCGCGCAAGCCCCGCGATAGGAATGCCGTCCCATAGAGCGCCGACGCGGCATAGGCCCACCACAGCAAGGGCGGCTCGAGGTAGAAGATCGCCACCGACATGAGCAAGAACGGCAGCGGCGCGAGGCCGAGCGCCAGCGCCAGCGTCTCCGGGAAGCCCGGCCGCGGAGCGCACCTCGATCTCAACAATCCGGCCAACGCCAGGACCGCCAACGCATACCACGCGAGCAGGGGTATGCCGTCGTTGGACCATTCGGGGTCGGGCTGCCTCTGCCACCGGTCGATGACCACCCACGCCGCCAGCCACGTCGTGCCGAGGACGGCGATTACCCGCGCGGGGCTGCCGGCCGGCGCGGACTCCATGGCGCGAAGACACCACAGCCGCGCCAGGGCCCGGAACCAGGATGGCCGCGCGGGCCCGGCGATCTCGCTCTCACCGCCGCCCATCAGCAGGCTCCCGGTCCCCTACTTCGCCGCAAGGATCTTTTTGAGATTATCCAAGCCCGCCTGGTATACGCCGCTGATCGCATCGGTGGCCGCCTGGTCGTTCTCGTTGTCGGGGGGGCTGTCGCCGGGATTCTTCCGCTTGAACCGGCCCGACCAGGTCACCAGGGTCTTGTCGTTGGCGAGCGCACTGACCGTCAGCGTGGACGTGTAATGGCTCACCGGGAGGACGCCTTCGACGATGGAATAGCGGAAGCGGTGTCCGGCGGCGTCGAACTCGAGGAGCTTCTCCTTGATGGTTCCGCCGCCCTTCAGGGTGAGGAGCCGCACCGCGCCCGGCGTATTGTTGGTGCCGCTGACGATCTCGTCGCTGGCCAGGGCCGGATGCCATGCCGCCAGGCCGTCGAAGTTCTTCACCGCGTCCCATACCTTGTCCGCGGGGGCGGCGAGGGTGACGGATTTCTTGACGTGAAGGTCGGGCGCGGCCGCGCCGCTCGCTGCCGATGCCAGGAATGACACCGCGGCCGCGGATGCCATGAGTCTGATCGCCTTGTTGATCCACATGACTGGTCTCCCCATTGTGAGTTCCCGGCCAATTGTACATGGAGGCTCCCGTGCCCGGCTCAGCCTCCCATGCCCGGCTCAGCCTCCCATGCCCGGCTCAGCGGCGCCGCAATGCGCCCGTGAGCAGCCCGGCGAACAGGAGGAACGCGGCGGCGCTCAGCACCGCCTGCAGCCCATGCCCCGGCCATGCATCCATCGCGATGCCGCCGATGCTGGGTCCGATCACCCCGCCCAGGCAATAGACCATCACGAACACGGTATTCGCGGAGGCCAGCTCGGACTCGCTGAAGGCCCCTCCCAGCAGTGCGATTCCCTGGCTGTAGAAGGCGTACAGCGTGCCGCCCCAGATGAACAGGAGAGGCCACAACAAGGCGGGGGTTCCCATCCAGGGCCGGAGCAACAAGGGTCCGACGGCGCTCGCGGCCGCGCACGCGCAGAGCAGCACGCCGCGCCCGTAGCGGTCGGCGAGAATCCCGATGGGGGCCTGCAGCACCACATTGCCGGCCATGAACACCGTGAGCAGCCCCAAGGCCTCCCGTTCGTGGAACCCGGCATGCAAGCCGAACAGCGGCAGCAGCGCCAAGTCGGCCGATTCCACCAGGCCGGCGACCAGAGCCGCCAGCATGATGACCGGCGCGCCTCCGATCGCGAGCCCCAGCTTGCGGATCGGGGTGAAGACCTGGGGCGGGCTGTCGGCCTGCCCCAGCGCGATCAGCGGCGCCAGCGTGAGGAGCAGCGCGAATGCGCCGAATGCAAACGGTTGCCAACCGCGCGTACCCGTGAGTTCCAGCAGCGCCGGACCCGCCATGGTCCCGAACGAGAACACGGTGCCGTAAAGGCCCATGACGGTTCCGCGGGATTCGGGGCCTGCGGCGCTGTTCAGCCAGACCTCGCTGGCGATCCAGGAAAGTCCGAACGCGCAGCCGGTCAGGAAGCGCAGCACGAGCCAGACCCGGAAATCCGGCCACAGGGGCATCGCGGCGAGGATCGCCGCGCCGGCGCAAACTCCGGCCACCACCGCGCGCTTCAGGCCGAGATGCACCATCAGCCGCGGGTAGAAGGGTCCCAGCGCCATCACGGCGATCAGGCTGGCGGCCGTCACCGCTCCGATCGCGAAACTGGAATGACCGTTCCGGCTGAGGACGAGCGCAACCAGCGGCGGCTGGAAGCCGAATATCAGTCCGACGCCCAGGCAGCTCGTGAACACGGCGGTCAGGACCCGGCGCCGCGACGCAGGCCGGCGCAGTGTACGCATGTCGATGTCGGTGCCTGTTGCGCAAGAAACTTGCGTGTGAGTAAACCCTATGTTACGTATTGGTCCAAGGGATCTCAAGAGGATCGCCAACGAATCGGGGATGGGATGCGTCAATTGACCGCGTCGTCTGGTCGCCGCGAGCACCCGACTTGCGGCGCTCATATTCGTTCATTGAGGGAGCATCTATGATGAGAAGAGTGTTCGGTCGTGCGGATCGCGGCGTGCCGCGCATGGCAATCTCCATGGTGGCGGTGGCGCTCTTCGGTCCCGCGCTCTGGATGCCGGCGGCGCCCGCCCGGGCGGCGGCTCCGGGAAGTTCGGGCGGTTCCGAAGGCGGCGGGGGACTGGAAGAAATCGTCGTCACGGCGGAGAAGCGCGAATCCACGGTGCAGGCCACGCCGATCGCCATGACCGCCTTGAGCGCAGGGGATCTCGAGGAACAGAACATCGGATCCATCCAGGACCTCGTCGGCGCCATCCCGGGCATCTCACTGCGCACGGCGGGGCCGGGCCAGACGGAGTACGAAATGCGCGGCCTGGCCTCCTCCGGCGGCTCCGTGGCCACGGTGGGCTTCTATCTCGATGAGACGCCCCTGTCGGCATCCGCGGTGGCGCTCAACGGCCGCACGGTCATCGACGCCGACCTCTACGATCTCAATCGCACGGAGGTCCTGCGCGGGCCGCAGGGCACTCTGTACGGCGCCGGGTCCATGGGCGGCACCATCAAACTGGTCACCAATGCGCCGAAGCTCCACGACCTCGACGGTTCGGCGGCGGTCGACGCCTCGCAAACCACCGGCGGCGGCACGAACGGCCGCGGCAGCCTGATGCTGAATTTGCCGATCGGCGACATAGCGGCGCTGCGCTTCGTCACGACGGACAAGTACATCAGCGGCTGGATCCATCGCTATGTGATCGAGCCCGGACAGTTTCCTTTTCCGACGAATTTCGGCAATTGCGGGGTTTACTACTGCACTCGAGGCAATGTGCAGGACGCGCCCATTGCCGAAGACCACGCGAACTCCAACATCGAGCGCTTCATTTCTTCGCGCGCGTCCTTGCTGGTCCAGCCGGCCGAGAATCTTTCCATCACCGGAAACTTCATGTACCAGCGCATCGACGCCGACGGATACAACAATTTTCAGGCGCCCCCCAACAACGAAGCGATCTACCAGCCCTACGATATCAAGGAGCCGTACTACGATTCATTCCATCTGTGGAGCCTGAAGATCGGATACGACATGTCCTTCGCGAATCTGACCTCGGCGTCGTCGTATTGGAAGCGCGATGTATACCAGTCGACGGATTCGACGGAAGCCCTGCAGAACATCTTCAATTACACGGAATTCGTCCCGAACATCTACCAGGACAACGATACGACCTGGCAGATCGCCCAGGAACTGCGGCTCACGTCGCGGGGCGATGGGGACTTGCAGTGGGTGGGCGGCCTGTACTACTCGAACCTGCACTCGGGCTACGTCACGAAGAATCAGACGGTCGGGTTCGTGACGACGCCGGTCTGTTCGTTGCCGGGGTTGGGCGGCGATCCTGCGTTGGGCGGTCATTGCGCGCCAGGCTCGACCTACCTCTACGCGCCGCCCGTGACGGGCCCGAATCCCGAGGGCATCATGTTCAACGACAACAATCCGAACATCCTGAAGCAGAAAGCGATCTTCGGCGAGGCGAGCTACAAACTGACGCCGACGCTCAAGCTCACCACGGGCTTGCGGTTCTACAAATTCAACATCGGCAACAACGCCAATCAGCGCGGCCTCGGCACGGCATCGGGAGATGCCACGCCCACGATCGACAGCGCGTCGGGATCCAACACCAGTCTGTTGCCGAAGCTCAACTTGTCGTATGAACCCTCCTCCGATCTCACGCTATACAGCACGGTCTCCAAGGGTTCCCGCCCCGGCGGCGTCAACCTGCCGATCCCGCTGGTCCCGTTCAGCCAGGGAGCCTTTTATTATTGCGGACCGGGAACCGGACCGAGCTACCTGACCAGCCAGCCGTCGTACTACGCGCCGGACGACATTTGGAGCGTCGAAATGGGCGAAAAGGCCCGCTTCGACGATCGGCGCTTCACGGTCAATGCGGACGTGTTCTACGTCAAATGGCACAACATCCAGCAGCTCGTCGTGCTCTCCTGCGGCTACCCCTACAACACGAACGTGGGAGAGGCCAAGTCGTACGGGCCGGAGCTCGAAATGGCGGCGAAACTCACCGATGCGATCACGGCCGAACTTACCGCTGCGTACACCCAGGCCTACATCAGCGCTCCGAAAGACACTCCAGGACTTCCGATCTTTTCCGGTACGCGTATCACCAGCATTCCGAAGTACACGGGCGACTTGGCCTTGAGCTACGACAGGATGCTGCCCCAGGACTACAAATTCAACTTCCGGGTCGCGGAGTCCTACGTCGGCCCGGTTTATGACACCGCGTACTACGCCGAAACCCTGGGATCGTACGGCTTGATGGACTTCAGGACGGGCGTCGGCAAGAACGCCTGGACGGCGTCCTTCTTCGGCACCAATTTGACCAACAAACACGCCGGAATGACCATCGACAATACGGTCTTCGCATGGCAGCAGCCCACCATCACGCGTGTCTCGACCAACCAACCGCGCACCATCGGCCTGGCGTTCGAGACGAAGTTCTGACCCCGTTTCGAGGTCGTTGCAGATCGTTCGGGGGGCGAAAGCCCCCCGAATTTTGTAGGATGGCGGCCGGGCGATCCCCTGAAGCGGCGGGGCGCCGGCCAACGAGCTTATTTTGGGAGGTACGTTTCGTGAATGACGAATCCGGCGCCGCGGTCGATCATGATGCCGCGCAACTGAAGGCCCTGGGATACGAATCCAAGTTCGACCGGACCATGTCCAAGTGGGAGAACTTCTCGCTCGGGTTCACCTACCTCTCGCCCGTGGTGGGCGTCTACACCTTGTTCGCGAGCGCCTTTGTCGCGGGCGGCCCCCCCATGTGGTGGACCTACATCCTGGTCGGTCTGGGCCAGTTGATGGTCTGTCTGGTGTTCGGGGAGATCGTCTCCCAATTTCCCATCTCCGGCGGCCTGTACCCTTGGGCGCGGCGGCTCGTCGGCAAGCGCTGGGCATGGATGGCCGGCTGGGTGTATGCCTGGGCGCTCAATTGCACCATGGCCGGCGTCGCGACCGGCGTCGCGCCGTTCCTCGCGCAGCTGTTCGGCGCGGAGGCCACCCCGGTGGTGAACACCGCGATCGCCCTCGTGCTGATCGGCTGCTCGACCGCGCTCAATCTGAGCGGCACGCGCTGGCTCGCCCGGGTGGCAATGTTCGGATTCGCCTGCGAGTTGGTCGGCGCCATCGTCGTCGGCGTCTACCTGCTCGCATTCGCGCGGCACCAGCCCTTGAAGATCCTCCTGGATACGACGCTGGTGCACGGCTCCGGCGGCTATCTGCCCGCCTTCCTGGCCTCCTCGCTGGCGGCGATGTTCTGCTATTACGGCTTCGAAGCCTGCGGTGACGTCGCCGAGGAGACCCCGGACGCGAGCCGCATGATTCCCAAGGCCATGCGCATGACCATTTACATCGGCGGCGCCGCGGCCTGCTGGGTGTGCCTCGCCTTCATCCTGTCCATTCCCGACTTGGCCGACGTCATGTCCGGCAAGGACAAGGATCCGATCGTCACGCTCCTCAAGGCCGCCATGGGCGATATCGGCTTCCGCGCCGTCATAATCGTGGTCCTGGTGTCCTTCATTTCGTGCCTGCTCAGCCTGCAGGCCGCGGCCAGCCGCCTGATCTACGCCTATGCCCGCGACCAGATGATCTTCGGCAGCGCGTTCCTGAGCCGCATGTCGCCGGGCCACCATGTCCCGGCCAACGCGCTCATCATGATGGGCGCGATTCCCGCGGTCATCGCGCTCTCATCGCTCTGGCTGCAGGATGCCATCACCACCATCATCAGCTTTGCGGCGGTCGGCATCTACATCTCGTTCCAGATGATCGTGCTGGGCGCGCTGATCGCGCGCCTCATGGGCTGGCGGCCGTCGGGACCCTTCACCCTCGGCCGCTGGGGCATGCTGGTCAACTGCACCGCGCTGGCCTACGGCCTCATGGCCATCGTGAACATCCTGTGGCCGCGTCCGCAATCGCCCGATGACCCCTGGTACGCGGTCTATGGGATGCTGGCGACGACGGCGGGCGTGGTGGTTCTTGGCGGCATCTACATGGTCTTGGCACGGCCCTACGAGCGCGGCAACGCCCCGGCGGGCGACGCGCACCGCCTGCCGGCGCGCAGTTACGGATAAGGGCCGGCCGTGGCGGCGTTGCCGCCGTCGACGGCGAGGTTGGAGCCGGTCACATAGCTTGCAAGATCCGAAGCCAGGAAGCACACGCAGCGCGCGACCTCGTCAGGATGCGCCAGGCGCCGCATGGGAATGCCGGCGGCCAGCTCCCGCAGGTTTTGCGTGGGATCGCCGCCGCGCTTCGCCAGGATGTCGTCGACCATCCGGGTATGGATTTCGCCCGGACTGACCGAGTTGACCCGGATGTTGTCGCGCGCATGATCCAGGGCCATGCAGCGCGTGATTTGCAGGACTGCGCCCTTGCTCGCGCAATAGGCGACGTGATTGGGCTCCCCGTTCATGCCCCACTCCGACGCGATGTTCACGATGGCGCCGCCGCCCGCCGATCTCATGTGGGCGACGGCGGCGCGGCTCGCATAGAACAGGGCGTTGACGTTGACCGCCATGGTGTCGAGCCATTGCTCGTTGCGGGTCTCGAGCGCATTGGCCGTGTAGAGAATGCCGGCGTTGTTGACCAGCACATCCAGGCGGCCGAGCCTCGCCACCGTATCCTCGACGAGCCGCTCGCAGGCCCCCGGAGCGCGCAGGTCCACGGCGAAAAAACGGGCGGTGCCGCCGGCCCGTTCGATGGATTCCGCGACCCGGAGGCCGCGTTCCGGGCTTCGGCCGCTCACCATGACGGCGGCGCCCGCCTCCGCAAACGCGCGTGCGCACGCTTCGCCGATGCCGGTGGTCGACCCGGTGACCAGTGCCACCTTTCCTTTGAAAGTCATTCGATCCCCTCCACAGCCGGGGCCCGTCCCCCTTTGCGTCAAGGATAACCACATGGCCCGAGACCCGAAACCGGGCGACCCGCGGCCGGCCGTCGAAGCAGGGTAAGATGGCCAATCCCTGAAGCGAGGTGTTGCCGATGACTGTTTCCATGACCCCGGAGCCATCCGCGCCGAAGAACGAGCTGAGCCGGTCGCTCAAGGGCCGCCACCTGACCATGATTTCCATCGGCGGAATCATCGGCGCGGGGCTGTTCGTCAGCAGCAGCACGGCGATCATCGCGGCCGGCCCCGCCTCGTTCATCAGCTACGCCATTTGCGGGCTCTTGATCCTGCTGGTCATGCGGATGCTCGGCGAGATGGCCACGGCCCTGCCCGCGGTCCGTTCCTTCACGGAATTCGCCCGCGCCGGCCTGGGCGACGGCGCGGGATTCGTGGTCGGCTGGCTGTATTGGTACTTTTGGGTGCTGGTGGTGCCGGTCGAGGCCATCGCTGGCGCCAAGATCCTCAAGCTGTGGATCCCCCTGCCGCCGCTGACCATCGGCATCGGGCTGATGACGGTGATGACGGGCGTGAATCTGATGTCGGCCCGCTCCTATGCCGAATTCGAATTCTGGTTCTCCTCCATCAAGGTTGCGGCGATTTTGGCGTTCATCGCCATCGCCACCTCGTATGCCTTCGGCTGGACCGCGCCGCATGGAGCCACCTTCGGCAATCTCGTGGGCTTCGGCGGCTTCACGCCGCATGGCTGGATTGCGGTGCTGGCCACGGTCCCCACGGTGTTCTTCGCCATGATGGGCGCGGAAATCACCACCATAGCCGCGGCCGAATCGATGGCGCCGGGCCGCGCCATCGCCAGGATGGGCTCGCAGGTGATCGGCCGAATCCTGGTTTTTTACGTGGTCTCCCTGTTCCTCATCGTCTCCGTCACGCCCTGGAACACGGTGCGCTCGGGCGAGTCCCCGTTCACGCTGGCGCTCAACACCATGCACGTTCCCTTGGCCCCCGAGATCATGACCGTGATCATCCTGACGGCGGTGCTCTCCTGCATGAACTCCGCCTTCTACGTCAGTTCCCGCGTGCTGTTCGTCCTCGCCGAGCGGGGCGATGCGCCGCAGGCTCTGGTCAAGCTCAATGCCCGCCGCGTGCCGGCGGCGTCCGTGCTGATCGGCGGCCTTGCGGGTTTTCTCGGCATCATCGCCGCCACCGAAGCGCCGCAGGTGGTTTTCGACTTCCTGGTGAGCTCGTCCGGGGCGGTGATCGTATTCATTTACATGGCCATCGCCGTGTCGCAGATCGTCCTGCGCAACGGCCGTGAGCGCCGCGGCGAACCGCAGCCGGCGGTCGTCATGTGGCTGTTTCCCTGGCTGAGCTATGCGGCCATCGCCGGCATGAGCGCCGTGCTGATCGCGATGGCCTTCACGCCCGGCCTGCAGCAGGATTTCAAGTTCAGCTGCATTACCTTGGTCGTCGCCATCGCCGCGAACGTCGTGACCCGGCGGCGGCGGGCGGCCGGCGTTCCGAGCCACAGCGTTTGACCGCGCCGCCGCTGCTCGTTTGACGCGTCGCAAAATCACACCGTTTTTTCGGAAATCCCTTTCCCTGCAGGGTTTATACGTATATTTATTGAGATTTTTCCCTGTCAAGAGAGAAATATTCACCTTCGATATAGATTTTGTACGCAGTGCATCGTAATATATCTGGCAGTATGAATTGCCTGGCGGTTAACGCCGCCACGGCGAACGGTTTAGGTGAATCTCGCTCCGACAAGCCAGCCAACTCCCCCGTCGGTGCGATATCCCGGCGGCGTGGGCCCTCAAAAGCCCACGCCGTTTTTTATTGCGCGCCCCTTACGGAGGTCCCATGCCCATCGAGCGACTGCAGCCAGGCCCGCGCATGTCCCAGGCCGTGATCCACAACCAGACCGTATATCTCGCCGGGCAGGTGGCTCCGGGCGCGGCCCCGGCACGGGCTACGGTGGCGAGTGCGCAGCTCGCGGCGCCGGAATATGCGGTGGAAATCGCGGTGATCGCCGCCCAGGCCTGAACCCGACCTAAATCCGCGATAGGCCGCACCCGCCATCGCGAACTGGCTCCGGCTACTTGCCGAGCGAACAGTCGGCGTTGATGTTCTGGACGTAGATCCCGTTGTTGCCGATACGATCGTCGGTCCACGCGAGCGCCGTCAAGCCCGAGGCTGCCTGCGCGACGGACAGGCCATACTTGGTCGCCGGTGCGGTGGAGACGGGAAACTGCGGGCACACCTGATATCCGACATCGTCCAGCAGGGTTGCCTGGATCGTGTCGCGGCCGTAGCCCGGCGAGTCGACCCAGATCACCAAGGGGTTGGGTCCGACCATCACCGTTTTGACGAAGTCCTGGGTGTTGAGCCCCAGTGGAACCACCACCAACCCGGTGGAACCCCATTCGGCATGGCCTTTGCCGTTGAATTTCTGGCCATAAACGCCGTTGTAGACCTGCAGCGAATCTTCTTCGGTCCAGAAAATGAATGTTTCATCGGTCGCCCTGAGGTAGGCGACGGAGGGTTCGACTCTCACGTCGGTTTGGTTGGTCGAGCCGGCCACGCCGTTGTGCGGAAATAACTCGTTCCCGTCTTTGCTGATGTGCTGCGTGAACACCTGCAGCGTGGGCGAGGCGGTGTACCACACGAACAGTGCGCCGCCGGCGCCGTCGGTGATGAAGTAGGGGAAGTTGCCGAATTGCAGCGACCCCTCATCGAAGATCACGACGTTGTCCGGTCCCCACAACAGGGCCCCGTCCGCCGAGATCTTGTTGGCGCGCAGCTGGCTGTTGCTGCCAAAGCCCTGTGACTCGGCCCATGACAGGATCACGCTGCCATCGTCGGCTGCGTGCAGGTCCGCAAGCGTGAAGTCGTAGCCCGACTGCGAAAACACGAGCGGAGCAGGCCACACCGGTGCGCCGCTCGCGTCAAGCTTCTGCACCACCACGTTGCTGTCGCTGGTCCAGGCGACCACCGACATGCCATCGGTGGTACCGGCGATCTTTGGCACCGCGTTGAAATGCTGGTCGTTGGTGAGCTGCACGCCCTTGGGTCCCCATACCGGGTTGCCGATCCGATCGATCTTGGCGGCCGTAATCTGCAGATTCGAGCCTTCGCGCGTGTCCTGAAAGGCGAGCAGTGCGTTTCCGGTCGTGTCGATGTCGAGCCCGTAGTCTTCCGTGGAGGAGTTCGACAAATCGGCGACCATCACGCCGTAGTGCGGATACTGCGCAACGCCGGTAGGACTCAAGCGCTGCAGGAACACGTCATAGCCCACGGGCGGCGGGCTGTTGGGATTGGCATCGAACCAGCTCAGGTACCACTGGTCGTTCGGCAGCGGCCGCAACTTCGGCTGCACTTGATCATTGTTGAGGCGTACCGCGATGGGCAGATTGGTCGCGGGATTCGAAGACCATTGACCCCAGGCGGTCTGGCTCAGTGCGGCAGCCGCGCAGAACAGGATTGAGGCGCACTGCGCCGGTCGGTTCCCCATGGACTACTTCCTCCAGATCTATGGTGTTGTCACGATCCGTTCTTCGCCCGCGTCGCGGCCGCCCCTCGTTCAGCCTGCGAGCATAACCAGTGGACGCCGGGAATACCATGCGGCCTCTACCGGCGCGGGCTACGGTGGCGAGCGCCCTGCGCGCTCACCGGTCGAACTTCGTCGACAGGATGATCGATGAGGTCGTTCTCTCCACGCCGTCGAGCGCGCCGATGCGGTCGATGACCTGATCCATCTCGGCCACGGTCGGCGTCATGGCGACCGCGATCAAATCCACGTCGCCACTGACCGAATGCAGGACCCGGACGTGCTCGATGGCTCGCAGGGCCGCCGTCACCGCCCGGGCTTCCTTGGGGCCGACCTTGATCATGACATGGGCGCGCACCGCGCCCAGGCTGTGTTCGGGTGCAAGCCGGACCCCATACCCCAGGATGACGCCCTGCCGCTCCAGCCGCTCGATGCGGCTTTGCACGCTGGTGCGCGAGCGGCCCACCAGCCGCGCAAGTTCGGCGGTGGAGGCACGCGCATTCTCACGCAGGGCGGACAGCAGCCGCTGGTCGATGGAGTCCATGCATTTTGCCCTATTAGACCTACGAAACGTCTAAATTATACCTTAAAAACGCCTAATATCACCCTACCATTCGAAGGGTTGGCATCGGACAATGGGCGCGCCCCGCTCATTCCTTGGGTTGTTCAGAGGTCGTCATGAAGCACATTGTCGTCGTAGGCGCCGGAAAAATTGGCTCGATGATCGCCGAGCTGCTCGGCCGGTCCGGTGACTATGCCGTGACGGTGGTGGACCGGGCGCAGCATCAGCTCGACCGGCTCGAGACGTCGGCGAACGTGACCAAAGTGGTCGCCGACATCACCCAGGGGGATGCGCTGCGGCAGATTCTCATGGGCAAGTTCGCCGTGCTGAGCGCGGCCCCCTATCACGCCACCCGGCTGATCGCCGAATCGGCCAAGTCGGCCGGCGCTCATTACCTGGATCTGACCGAGGACGTCGCCAGCACCCGCGCCGTGAAGCAGCTCGCGGCCGGCGCGCGCACCGCCTTCATTCCGCAGTGCGGCCTGGCGCCCGGCTTCATCACCATCGTTGCCAGCGACCTGGCCTCGCGCTTCGATGAGTTGCACGACGTGCGGATGCGCGTCGGCGCCCTGCCGAAATTCCCATCCAATGCCCTGAATTACAACCTGACCTGGAGCACGGACGGCGTCATCAACGAGTACTGCGAGCCCTGCGAGGCCATCGTCAACGGCCAGCTGCGCGATACGCAGCCGCTTGAGGAGCTCGAGGAGTTCTCGCTCGACGGCGTTCTGTACGAGGCCTTCAACACCTCCGGCGGCCTCGGGACGCTCTGCGAAACTTTGGCGGGGAAGGTGCGCAATCTCAATTACCGCACCATTCGCTATCCCGGCCACGCCGCCATCATGAAGGCGCTGTTGAACGACCTGCGCCTGCGCGACCGGCGCGATTTGCTCAAGGACATCCTGGAAAATTCGGTCCCCGTCACCCTGCAGGACGTGGTCATCGTCTTCGTCACGGTCAGCGGCCGGCGCGCCGGCCAGCTCATGCAGGAAACCTACGCGAACAAGATCTATGCCGCGCCGGTTGGCGGGAGGGTGCGCAGCGCCATCCAGATCACCACCGCGGGCGGCATCTGCGCCGTTCTCGACATGCTGAGCAGCGGGGCGCTGCCGCAGTCGGGACTCATCAAACAGGAAGACATCAAGTTGCCGGACTTCCTCGCCAACCGCTTCGGGAGTTGTTACGCCACGGCGGCGGCCGCGGCGAACGCCGCCTGACGGGCAATTTCCCGCCCGGCGGAACCCTTCCCGCGGCCGGTCACGGCTCGATGGCGCGGCAGCGGTAGGTGATCCGGTGCTGGTCGTCGATGAGTCCCCGGGCCAGCAGCCATAGCAGGGCGTCCGCGGCATCCTCGGCAAACCAGGCCGCGGCGCTGCCCAGGCGAAAGGTGTATCCCCACTCGTCCATGTCGCGGCACATGCGCTCGCGGCCGACGTTGGGCAGCGCGTCGGCCAGCAAGATCTGCAGGTAGCACACCGCATTCTCCTCGGCATGATCGCCGCCGGCGTCCGTGTCCAGCCGGGCGCGGCGTTCGGGCGTCATGCAGACGAAGTGCGCGCCCTCGTGCAGCACCGAGTGCACCGGCGTGTCCAGCCGGACGTAGATTCTCGAGCCGATCAATCCCGCCTCGCGCTCGCCCCAGTAGGATCCCGGTATGACCTGGTCCGGCGCGACCAGCGTCAATTGCAGGCCATACCGGTCCAACAGCATTTCCAGATGCGCACCGTCGATGGCATTGAGCAGCAGCATGGAGCGCGAGCGGGTTATTTGAGGCTGGTCAGCCGGCGCATGGCGATGGCCACGAGATCGCGCGCCATTTGACGGCGCAGGATGTCCCCTTCGCGCTCCTTGGCGAGCTGTTCCTGCTCGACGAAGCTGAAATCCTTCGAGACATTGATGGTCTGCGGCTTCAAGATCTCGCCGCCCGGGCCGTGCACGGCAAAGGTCACGGTGTAGATCACTTCGTACTCGGCCGGAATATTGCGCGCCGACACCGACAGGGTGCGCTGCTCGAACAAATCCTTGGTCACTTCGATGGTCGCCGACGACTTGGCGACGGCCTCCTGCAGGTCCGCGCCCGAGTTCTTGAGCTGATGCTCGAACTCGCGCGCGAAATCGGTATAGGGATCCTTGATCGACAGATACGGCCGGGCAAGGAGGTCCGGCAGCGATTCGCTTCCCGCCAGCCTGAAGCCGCAGGCGCTCAACGCCGCCGCCGCCAGCGCGCCGCACACCCGCAGATTTCGCGGCGATCTCATTTAGACGACGACGTTGACCAGCTTGCCGGGAACCACGATGACCTTGCGAACCGCGGCCGAGCCCACGAACTTCCGCACATTCGGGTCCCCGAGCGCGGCTTCGCGCATCGATTCTTCGGACGCATCGGCGGCGACCGCGACTCGCGCCCGGAGCTTGCCGTTCACCTGCACGACCAGCTCCATGGTGGCCTGATCGAGCGCGGCGGGGTCGACCGCCGGCCAGGGCTCGTCGATGAGGGCCGTGGCGTGTCCCAGCTCGCGCCATAGCGCGTGGGTGACGTGCGGTATGATGGGCGACAGCGCCAACACCGCGATGTCGAGCGCCTCTTGAATGACCCCAAGGTCGGCCGGCGCGCTCGCCGGGTGCTTCGCGACGGCGTTCAACAGCTCCATGACCGCGGCGATCGCCGTGTTGAAGGTCCGGCGCCTGCCGATGTCGTCGGTGACCTTCGCCAAGCACTGGTGCGCGTGACGGCGGATGGCGCGCTGCGCCTCGGTCAGTGCGCTCTTGTCGAGCGGCGGCGCGGCGCCCGCCGAGACGTGTTCGTGCACGGCCTTCCACAGGCGCTTGATGAAGCGAAACGCCCCCTGGACCCCCTCGTCCGACCACTCGAGCGTCTGTTCGGGCGGGGCGGCGAACATGGTGAACAGCCGCGCCGTATCGGCGCCGAATTCATCGACCAGCGCCTGCGGATCCACCCCATTGTTCTTCGATTTCGACATGGTGACGACGCCGCCCGACTCGACCTCCTGGCCGTCGGTGCGCAGCACGGCGAGGCGGCGGTGAGTCTGATTGTCGACCCGCACCTCCACGTCGGCGGGATTGAAATACTCGATCCGGCCGGATTCGGGTTTGCGGAAGAACACCTCGTTCAGCACCATCCCCTGGCAGAACAGGTTGCGGAACGGCTCCTTGAAGCTCACCGCACCCAGTTCGTTGACCACCCGCGTCCAGAAGCGGGAATACAGGAGATGCAGGATGGCGTGCTCGATGCCGCCGACGTACTGATCGACCGGCAGCCAGTAATGCACTCGCGCATCCAGCATGGCCTCGTGGTTGTCGCTGCACGCAAACCGCAGGAAATACCACGACGAGTCCACGAAGGTGTCCATGGTGTCGGTCTCGCGCCGGGCGCCGGCGCCGCAGCGCGGGCAGTCGACGTGCAAGAACCTCTCGTCCTTGAGGAGCGGATTGCCGCTGCCGTCGGGAACGAGATCCTCCGGCAGCAGCACGGGCAGGTCGCGGTCGGGCACCGGCACCGTGCCGCACGCCCTGCAGTGAATCACGGGAATCGGGCAGCCCCAGTAGCGCTGCCGCGAGATTCCCCAGTCGCGCAGGCGCCAGGTGGTCTGCTTCTCGCCCAGGCCGAGCCTGGCGAGATCGGCCGCGATCGCATCGACGGCGGCCTGGAACTCCAGGCCGTCATAGGGTCCGGAATTGACGCATCGCCCGCGTTCGGCGTACCAGGGCGCCCAGGCGTCGGCTGAATAGGATTGCCCGCGAACGTCGATGACCGGCTTGATCGCCAGGCCGTATTTTTTGGCGAACTCCATGTCCCGCTCGTCGTGCGCAGGCACGCCCATGACCGCGCCTTCCCCGTAGCTCATGAGCACGTAGTTGGCGACCCACACGGGAACGGGATCGCCGGTGATGGGGTGCCGCACCGCAAGCCCGGTCGGCATGCCCTTCTTCTCCTGGACCGCGAGCTCGGCTTCGATCGCAGGACCCCGCTTGCATTCCTCGATGAAGGCCGCGAGGGCGCGGTTGCCGAGCGCCGCGTGCATGGCGAGCGGGTGTTCGGCCGCCACCGCGCAGAAAGTCACGCCCATGATGGTGTCGGCGCGGGTGGTGAAGGCGTGCATCACGCCTTTGACGCCGCCGATCTCGTAGGGGAATCCGACGCGCACGCCCTCGCTCTTGCCGATCCAGTTCGCCTGCATGGCGCGAACGCGCTCGGGCCACTCCTGCATCCCGGCCAGGGCCCCGAGCAGATCGTCTGCGTAGGCCGTGATCCTGAGGTAATACATGGGAATTTCGCGCTTTTCGACCGGCGCGCCGGTGCGCCAGCCGCGGCCGTCGATCACCTGTTCGTTGGCCAGCACGGTCTGGTCCACCGGATCCCAGTTCACCACGCCGGTTCTCTTATAGGCGATGCCCCTCTCCAGCATGCGCAGGAACAGCCACTGGTTCCAGCGGTAGTAGTCGGGCCGGCACGTCGCGAGCTCCCGGCTCCAATCCAGGGCGAATCCCAGGGATTTGAGCTGCCGCTTCATGTGGGCGATGTTGTCGAAGGTCCATTTCGCGGGCGGCACGCCGTTCGCCATCGCCGCATTCTCGGCGGGCAGGCCGAAGGCATCCCATCCCATGGGCTGCAGGACATTCCTGCCGTTCATGCGCATGAAACGGCTCAAGACGTCGCCGATGGTGTAATTGCGCACATGTCCCATGTGCAGCCGGCCGCTGGGATACGGGAACATCGACAGGCAGTAGTACTTCTCGCGCGCGCCGTCCTCCCTCGCCTCGAAACAGCGCTGGGATTCCCAATATGCTTGCGCATCCGCCTCGACGGATGCCGGTTCGTATCGTTCGTGCATGGATGCGCGGCAGAATACCTGAGATGCGCAGCCGCCGGGAACTGTCGCCTGCATAAGGTAAGCTTGCGCGCCAATGCGCGCATCGAATCCGTTCTTCGGGCTTTCCCTGGCCACCTTCAGCGGCTGCCTGTGGTTTCTCGCCTGCACCCCCTTCGACCTCTCCGCCCTCGCCTGGGTGGCCGCGGTGCCCATGCTGCTCGCCATCGACCGGGCGCCGTCCCTGAAAATGGCGCTCGCCCTGGGGTGGTGGGCCGGGGTGGTGGAGACGGGGGGCGGATTTTACTGGTTGATCGACACCACCCAGCGCTTCACGGAATTTCCCTGGGCGGTGGCCGCGCTGGTATTTTTGCTGTTCTGCGCCGCCCGGGCCGTCATATTCCTGGCCTTCGCCGGCATCGTGGCCGGAATCCGGCGGCGGCGCCCGGTGCCGATGGCCTTGATCGCGCCGCTCGCCATGGCGGTCAGCGAATTCGTCGTGCCGCAGCTGTTTCCCTGCGGGCAGTGGATTACCCAGGCGTGGCATCCGCTGGTGATCCAAATCACCGAGCTCACGGGGCCGATCGGCGTGACGGCTTTGCTCATGCTGGTCAACGGCGCCGTGTACGACGTCCTGTCCCGGCGCGGGGCGGCGCGCTCATCCGCGATTGCCGCGGGGGCCATCATGGGCGCGGCATTGATCTTCGGCGCCGTCCGCATGCGCCAGGTGGATGAGCTTGCCGCAGCGGCGCCCCAGCTTGCCATCGGCCTGGTGCAGCCGAATTTCGCCTATTCGACCGACCCGGACCTGTCGCCCGAGGAGGCGACGCGCGAACTCACCGCGCTGCAGGAACAGTCCATCCGCCTCGAGCGCGCCGGTGCGAAACTCATCGTCTGGAGCGAAGGCGCCTACCCGGTTCCGCTGCCGCGCGAAATCACCGCCGATTTTCCGGCCGATTCGCCCGCCATGATTCGCCGCGGCTTCAAGGCTCCCGCGGTGATCGGGGCCGACACCGTCAAGTCGGCCACCGGCGATGCCTACAACACCGCGATGCTGTTCGACCAGGATGGCCAGATCACGGGCCTCTACGACAAGGTGCGGCTGCTCGCCTTCGGCGAGTACATCCCGGGCCTCGACTGGTTCCCGTGGCTGGCCCGGCTGGTGCCCATCGGCAGCAGCCGCTTCGCGGCCGGCGCCGGCCCCGGCATCTTGTCGGTCGAGGGCCCCGGCGCGCTCACCTGGCGCCTGGGCCCGCTGATCTGTTACGAGGACTTGCTGCCCGACTTCATCCATGACGTCGGCAAGCTGCACCCCGACCTTCTCGTGAACCTCACCAGCGATCAATGGTTCGGCGCCGGGAGCGAACCCTGGGAACATCTGGCGCTGTCGGTGTTCTCCACGATCGAACTGCGGGTGGCGCTGGTTCGAGCCGTGAACTCCGGAATCTCCGCCATGATCGACCCGAACGGCCGGCTGGCCGGGCAGACCTACGCCGACGATCCCTATCGCCACCCCATGCCCTCGGACGGCATGCTGGTGTCGGCGCCGAAGATGGCGGGTGGCCGCACCCTGTACGTCGCCTGGGGGGATTGGTTCCCCTACGGCTGCATGCTGGCCGTGGCCGCCGTCGCCGTGCGTTCCCGCCGCCCGCCGCGTGCCATCGGGCGCAAGGTCACTCTGCGCTCACCGTGAACTGCTCGAAGCGGCCGTCCGGCATCTGACGCGCCACCACCTTGAGGTCCTTTCCCGGAAACTTGACGCTGAAAATGTGGGTCAGCATGCCGCCGCGCCGGTTGGATTGCCCCAGGGTGAAGCTCGCCGGGTCGTGCAGAGGCCCGAGACTCGACTGAAAATCCGCGAGCGCCTGCTTCGAGAAATAGGCGAGCGCGTTCGGCGTCAGCCACTTGGGATCGATCGCTCCGCGCTGCAGTCCGGCGAAGACCTGCCGGGCGCCGTCCTCCGCCGCGCGCTCGTCGGCCGACGAATCGAGAAACACGAGATTCGCGATGTCGCCCGCCATCGTGTCGCTGACGCCCGTGCCATCCTCGTTGACCATCACCACGATCGCGATGCCGTCGTCCGGATAGATGCGGTTCGCCGCCGTGAAGCCGCTCACCTCCCCCCCGTGCGCCAAAAGGCGCCGGCCCGACTCGAGCCTGACCCCGAGACCGAGCGCATACTGCGTTCCCGCGCCGTTGTTCAGCTGAACCTCGCTCGTCAGGTCGCGGCGGCTCGCGGCGCTCATCGGCAGTCTCCCCTCGATCAGCGCCAGGTCCCATCGGGCAAGATCCGTCGGCGTCATCGCCAATTCGCCCGCGGCAAACAGCCATCCGCGCGCCGCCCTGACGGCAGGACGCGGCGGACCCAGCGCATAGCGCGTGTAGCCGCTGGCGTCGGCCTGCGGCAGCGGCGCCGCATCGACGTCGTAGGCGCTCGTCATGCGAAGCGGCCCGAAGATCCGCTCGCGCAGGAATTCGAACAGCGGCATGCCGGCCTCGCGCTCGGCGATCATGCCGGCGACGACGTAGCCGGTGTTGCTGTACTGCCAGGCCTCCCCGGGAGAAAAATCCAGCGGCTCGTCCGCCCACCGCGCGACGATCTGCTGCGCCGTGACCGGGGTGAGCATGTCGGCGAACACGTAATCCTGCGGCCAATAGTCGCGCACGCCCGCGGTGTGCGACAGCAGGGCACGGATGCTCGCCGCGGCCGCCGGCCCGAGACCGGAGAGGTGTTTCCCGGCGGCGTCGTCGATCGACAGCCGGCCCGCGTCCCGCAGCAGCAACAATGCGGCCGCCGTGAATTCCTTGCTGATCGAACCCACCGCATAGCGCATGGCGTTGGTCGCGGGGCGGGAGGGATCGATCTGCGCCCTGCCGTAGGCCTGCGCATAGATGACGCTTCGATCCCGCACGATTGCGATCGAGGCGGACGGAACGCCGGTCCGTTCGAGCGTCTCCCGTACCGACGTGTCCACCTTGGCGCGCAGCGGGCCGCCGATCGCGGCATCGGCCATGGCCGCATGATTCATCATGCACAGTGCGAGGAATATGCCGCGTCGGATCATCGAAGCGCTCCCGTGGGGAAATCGGCTCATCATGCCACGGGCCGGCGCCCACGCGCGCGTGGGCTGTCCTATACTAAAGATCACCATACGAAATGCATCGGGCCTGCGCCACGCGGGCGGCTCGATCCTCGCGGCGGGAGAAATATGCGAAAGTTCGCCCTCGTTTTGCCGCTGCTGGCGGCCGCTCTGGTCGCCTGCGGCGGCGGCAAGCCGCCGCAATCCGAATCGGCGCTGAACATCTATACCTGGGCGGACTACATCGCCCCCGACACCGTCGCGAATTTCGAACGCGAGACCGGCATCAAGGTCCGCTACAACACCTTCGAGACCAACGAGGTGCTGGCGACCAAGCTGCTGACGGGGCACACCAATTACGACATCGTGGTCCCCAGCGACTTCTTTTTCGACCGGCTCATGAAGGCGGGCGTCTTCCGCAAGCTCGATAAGACGGCGCTGCCCAACGCCGTGAACCTGGATCCCGACATCATGCAGAAACTCGCCGTGCGCGATCCGGGGAATTCGTACGGCGTGCCGTATCTGTGGTTCACCACGGGCCTCGGCTACAACGTCGACAAGGTGCGCGAGCGGCTGGGCACGGCCGATGCCGACAGCTGGTCGCTGCTGCTCGACCCGAAGAACGCCGCGAAGCTTGCGGATTGCGGCATCCTCGTCATCGATTCGCCCACCGACGTCCTGTCCTCGGTGCTGATCTATCTCGGCAAGGATCCGGACACGCGCGATCCCGCCGACTGGACCGCGGCCGCCGACGCATTGATGAAGATCCGGCCCTTCGTGCGCTCGATCGATTCCCTCTCGATCATCGGCGATCTCGCCAACGGCGGCCTTTGCTTGATTCTCGGCTGGTCCGGCGACGTGACGCTGGCGCGCTACCGCGCCGCCGAGGCGTCCAACGGGGTCCATATCCGCTATTTCGTGCCGCGCGAGGGCGGCTTGATCGGCGCCGACATCATGACCATACCCGCGGACGCACCCCATCCGCAAAACGCCCTGAAATGGATGAACTATCTGATGCGGCCCGAAGTCATGGCCGGCATCACCAATACCGTGAAATATCCCAACGGCAATCAAGCCTCGCTGGCCTTCGTCAATCCCGCGATCCGGGACGATCCGGCGATTTATCCGAACGCGCAAACGCGCGCCAAGCTGCATACGCTGCCGGCGATGACGCCGGATCAAGTCCGTCTGGTGACGCGTTTATGGACCCGCTTTCGCACGGGCCAGTGAGCCGGCGCCGCACGCCGGTCGGGGGCGTTTACGCCTGGTACGTTCTCGGCGTTCTGTTTCTGGTCTACGTTCTCAATTTCGTCGACCGGCAGATCCTCTCGATACTGGCCCAGGACATCAAGGCGGGTCTCGGCGTGAACGACGCCCAGATCGGCTTTCTGTACGGCACGGCATTCGCGGTTTTCTATTCGCTCTTCGGCATCCCCCTGGGCAGGCTGGCCGATGAATGGCATCGAAGCCGCCTGATCGCCCTGGGACTTGCGCTGTGGTCGGGAATGACCGCCTTGTCCGGGCTTGCGAATTCGTACGCGCAGCTTGCCGCCGCCCGCATCGGGGTCGGAGTGGGCGAGGCGAGCGCCTCGCCCGCGGCCTACTCCCTGCTGGGCGATTATTTCTCACCGGAACGGCGCGCCACCGCGCTCGCGATCTATACGGCGGGGCTCTACACGGGCGCGGGGCTCAGCCTGCCCATCGGCGGATCCATCGCTCATGGTTGGAACCATCATTTCGCCGGCGGGGGCGCCCCCTTTGGCCTGGCCGGCTGGCAGGCGGCCTTCCTCGGCGTGGGCATCCCCGGGCTGCTCCTCGCCGTGTGGGTATCGACGCTGCGGGAACCCGTCCGCGGCCTCGCCGGCGGCCGCCCGGCGCCGGGCCGGCCCGCCGCCTGGCGCGATTTCGGACGCGAGCTCTGCGCAATCCTGCCGCCGTTCACGCTTTGGAACGTGGCCCGCATCCACGGCCTCAAGGTGAACGTTCTGTTGGCCGCAGGCTGCGCTGCGGCGGCGTTGGCCCTGTGGCGCCTGACCGGCGACGCCCTGCAATGGAGCGCCATTGCAACGGCGGTGTATGCGGCCGGCTCCTGGCTCCAACATCTGCGCACGGAAGACCGCCCGACCTACGTGCTTCTCTGGCGCACGCCCGCCGTGCAGTTCTCGCTGCTGTCGTGCGGCTTCCTCGCCTTCCTGGCCTATGGAATCGGGTTCTGGGTGCCGGCCTACGCCATGCGCTCGTTTCACGTGGGCGCTGACGTCGCCGGCTGGATGATCGGCATTCCGAGCTCGTTCGGCTCGGCCGCGGGATGCATCATCGGCGGGCGGCTGTCGGATGCCTGGAAGAGGCGCGATCCCCGCGGGCGCATCTTCGTCTGCATGCTGTCCGCGACGCTGGCGCCGCCCGTAGCGTTCGGCGTCGTGAGTTCGTCCGGCGTGGGAACTCTGTACGTTCTCTACCCGCTATGGGCGCTGCTGAGCAGCCTGTGGATCGGCTCCGGCGCGGCCATCATCCAGGATTCCGTGCTGCCGCGGATGCGGGCCACGGCCGGCGCGGCCTTCCTGCTCGCCGTGTCGCTCATCGGCCTCGCGCTCGGACCCTACCTCGTGGGCCGGGTTTCGGTGCTGACCGGCTCTCTCCGGCTCGGGATTTTGAGCATTCTCGCCGTCGCGCCCCTCGCGCTTCTCGCCATGTGGCGGGTGTCGCGCGGTCTGCCGGCCGCCGAGTCGAGCAAGGAGGCGCGCGCAGCCCAAGCCGGCGAGCGCGCAGGCCCGGGCCAGGACGGGTAAAATTGAGACATGAGCGGCCGCGCGCGGGACCGGCGTGTGCGATGATCCGGGGGCGCACCCGCGCAAACATCCTCGAGTTGCCTTGAAAACGCCCCTACCGACACGCCACATGACCATTGAGATCCGCCCGGAATGGTGAGAAAGCGCCAGAGCCGGATCAAGAACTATTTTGCCGAGAACCGCCTGTTCGCGGTGCGCAGCATCATCGCCGGCCTCATCGCCGCCGCGTTGCTTCTGTTGGTGGGCGCGCGCCTGTTCTATCTGCAGGTGCTGAAGTACGACTATTACTCCACCCTCTCCCAGGGAAACCGCATCCGCACCGAGCCGATTCCTCCCAGCCGCGGCTTGATCCTCGACCGCCACGGCGTGGTGCTTGCCGACAACCACCCGGCATTCCAAATCGAGCTGGTGAGGGAACAGGTCGGCGATGCCAAGGCGCTGGACGCCACCTTGAGCTCCCTCGTGAACATCGGGCTGCTGCGCCCGGAGGAAGTCGGCAACATCCGGCGCACGGTGCTGCTGCACAAGGTGTACGAGAGCGTGCCCATCAAGCTGCAGCTGACGGAAGAGGAGATGGCGATCTTTGCCGTCCATCGCTATCAGTTTTCCGGCGTCGACATTCGCACGCGCCTGGCCCGCCACTACCCGCTCGGCGAATCCGCCGTGCATGCGATCGGCTACGTGAGCGCAATCAACGAACAGGACCTGAAGCAGATCGACAGCGACGAGTACGCGGGCACCAGTCTCATCGGCAAGCTGGGCGTCGAGGCCGCCTACGAGCAGCAGCTGCACGGCAAGCGCGGCTCGCGCGAGATCCTGGTCAACGCCGCCGGCAGGCCCGTCGAGAAACAGGGCGAATACACTCCGCATCTGGCCGTCAGGCCGCCCGTCGCCGGCGACGACCTGGTCCTCGGGCTCGACATCCGCGTGCAGAAGGTCGCGGAGGCGGCACTCGCGGGCAGGCGCGGCGCCGTCGTCGCCCTCGACCCCAAGACGGGCGACATCATCGCCCTGGCCAGCCTGCCGGGCTTCGATCCCAACGGCTTCGTCCGCGGCCTCTCCGTCGCCGAATACGATGCGCTTCAAAACGACATCGACAAGCCGCTGCTGAATCGGGCCCTGCGCGGCACCTACCCGCCCGGCTCGACGGTGAAGCCGCTCTATGCGCTCGCCGCGCAGACCTACAACGTGATCTCGCCGCTGCAGATGGAATACTGCCCCGGTTACTACATCCTGCCCGGCAGCAGCAATCGGTATCGTGAGCACGAAGTGCATGGGGCGATCAGCATGCGGCGCGCAATCTCCGCCTCCTGCGACGTGTATTTCTTCCGCCTGGCCCACCAGATGGGCATCAACCACATGGCCGAGTTCATGAAGCTCTTCGGCTACGGCGAGGCGACCGGCATCGACATTCCCGGCGAAAAGCCGGGCCTCTATGCCTCGCCCGAATGGAAGCGCCGCGCCTTCAAACGCCCCGCGGACCAGGTGTGGTTCGCCGGCGAGACCGTCAGCATGGGCATCGGCCAGGGACCGATCACGGTGACCCCGCTGCAGCAGGCCCACTTCACCGCCGAAATCGCCGAGCGCGGCCAGGTGGTCGCAACGCCGCGGCTGGTGTCGGGGATACGGGCCGCCGGATCGACTGCCGTCGTTCCCCGGCCGGCGCAGTTGGTGAAGCCGATCGGCGTCGGCACGGCCGAACAATGGGACGTCGTGTACGACGGGATGGTGGGAGCGCTGGGACCGGGCGGAACGGCCTATGCCTCCGGCGTCGGCGCCAAGTACAAGATCGCCGGCAAGACGGGCACCGCACAGGTGTTCACGATCAAGCAGAACGAGAACGTGCACGCCAAGATCCAGGATGAACGCAAGCGCGATCACGCCTGGTTCATCGCCTACGCTCCGGCCGATGATCCGAAGATCGCGGTCTCGGTGCTGGTCGAAAACGCGGGATTCGGTGCCTCGGCCGCCGCGCCCATTGCGCGCAAGGTGCTGGATGCCTACCTTCTTGGAATCGACCCGGCCGATGCGAAGAAGGCCGCCGTCCCGGCGCCTGAGGTCACGGTGGCGCCCGCCACCGGCACGCAGCTCTAGGGAGCCGACGTCGACCCGTCGGAAGTGACCCGGTGCTCGACCCGGTCCGCCTTGATCTCCATGGGACCCGCCGCGGTCTGAACGTCGAACACCACATTGCCGACGAAGATCTGCGAGTCGTCGTCACCGCGCAGGACCGCGGTCGAGCGCAGCGGCGGCGGCGCCGCGGTGGTGCGGCTCTTGGCCTGCGGCTCCGGCGGCGAATCCGCGGTCAGCTCGAGGACGAGGCGGTTCGCCTTGATGTGGATGAGTTGAGTGCTGCCCGCGATGCTGATCGCGACGCCACCGGTCAAGCGCATCGACTCGATCTTCGGATCCGCATTCTCCACCAATGATTCGGCGGAATCCGCCGAGAGCTGCGTGATGGCTCCGACCGGAATTCTCACCGTCGCCTCGTGCCCGGGGCTGTCCGTCTGGATCACGAAAGTGTCGGCGCGCGCAGCGGAAATCGCCGCGCCGGCCCACAAAAGTAGTGCAATGTAATGATTCATCGGCGTGTGGCTCTTGTGCCGTTTACCAGGGGGAATGATCCCCGCCTGCACCGCGCATGGCAACGGCGCAGCGCGAAAAGAAATGTAAAGGCACGGGGCGAGCCGCGGCGGCCGTGGGGCTTAGGCCGAACCCTGCAGGGCGTTCACGCGATGGGTCGCGTGCACGCGCCCGGCGCGCCGGTCAATCGGAACGCAGGCGCCGCTTGACCGCCGCCATCAAGTCGGTCAGTTCCGCGATCCGCAGCGCCGCCCCGGCGGCCAGGAACACGAGACCCGCCGCGGTGATGGTGCCGAGCAGCGCCGTGCACTTGAAGGCGAACGGCTGGGTGGGCCAGTCCGCCAGCAGCCAGCGGTTGGAGGCGGCGCACACGGCCGCCAACCCCGCGCCGGCGACCGCGGTTTTCGCCAGCATGACGAGCATTCGCCGCAGCTCGAGACCCTCGAGCTGCCGGTACATCAGGGCGTAGAGCACCAGGAAATTGCACGTCGCAACGCATCCCGTGGAGAACGCGAGTCCGCGATGCCCCCAGTGAAGGCGGAACGTGAAGACCCAGTTGAACAGCAGATTGAGGGCGACGGCGAGGAAGCTCACGACCATCGGGGTCTTGCGCCGGTCGAGCGCATAGAACGCGTTCACCAGCACCTTGAGGGCCGCGTAGCCCGCGAGGCCGATGGCATAGAAGCGAAGCGCGCCGCCTGCCTGCGCCGCCTCGAAGGCGTCGAATCTTCCGTGCTGATACAACACGGAAATGATGGGCTCGGCCAGCATCATGAGGCCGATGGTCGAAGGCACGGTCAGCAGGAACATCAATCGCAGCGCGCGGGCGAGTTCCGTCCGAAAACCGGTCATCTGCCCCGCAACGACCAGTCTCGACAGCAGCGGCAGCGTCACGGTGCCCAGCGCGACGCCGAACAGGCCGAGCGGCAGCTGCATCAGCCTGAACGCGATCGACAGCCAGAAAATCGCCCCATCCCCGAGCCTCGACGCGAACATCGAGTTGACCAGGACGTTGAACTGCGTCGTGCTGGCCGCGATCACCGACGGCCCCATGAGCAGCAATATCGCGCTGACGCCCTCGTCGCGCCAGCGAAAGTCCGGGTGGTACCGGTAACCGAGCCGGCCCAGGGACGGCAGCTGCACGGCGAACTGCAGGGCCCCGCCGATCAGCGTCCCGATGGCGAGCCCGATCAGCGCGCGCGGCCCGAAGTTCGGGTCGAACCAGGCGCCCAGGGTCACGCCGCCGACGATGGATCCGATGTTGAAGAAGCTCGACGCCATGGCGGGCATGCCGAAGATGCTCTTCGCGTTCAACATGCCCATCACCAGCGCGGCCATCGACACCATGACGATGAACGGGAACATGATGCGGGTGAGCTGCGCGGTCAACGCCGCCTTTTGCGGCTCGAACCCCGGCGCCAGCACGCCGACCAGCTGCGCCGAGAACACCATGCCGAGAACGCAGATCGAGCCCAGCACGACCAGCGTGAGCGTCGCCACCTTGTTGGCGAGCTGCCAAGCGGCGGCGTCGTTGCGGCGCGCGATGGTCTTGCTGAACGTCGTCACGAAGGCGGTGGACAGCGCGCCCTCCGCGAACAGGTCGCGCAGCAGATTCGGGATGCGGAAGGCGGCCGTGAAGGCATCCATCATGCCGCCGCCGCCGAACAGGGCCGCGCAGACCTGCTCGCGGACGAGGCCCAGCAGCCGGCTGCTCATCACCGCCAATCCGATGATGCCGGCCGCCTTCGTATTCAGCTTTTCCGTCGGGTCGGAGGGGGGGGGCGGGCCGGTGCCGGGGCTCATGAGCGGTTGACCTCAAAGGCTGTCTAGTCTACAGATTTAGCGCGTCCACGAGTCGGCGCCGCAGCCTCGGAGCCGCTGGCACGCCGGGGCCGGATGATGGTAAGAAGCGGTTCACGGCGCCAAGGCGCGAGACAGACCGGCGTGACTCAGCACTTCATTCCCGACAAAGAGCCGGAGGACCCCCCTCCTCCCGACCCCAACCACGCGACCGTCATCGGATTCGCGGTGGTCGCATTGCTCGTCATCCTCGGCCTGTACCTCACCCATGAGCTCCGCGACATGTCGAAGATCCAGGATTGCGCGATGCAGGGCCGCAGCAACTGCGCGCCCATCGACACCAGCCCACAGAATTGAACGCGGCGGCCGCGAATGTGTCGGGCGATGGCCTCAACCGAATTGAAACCCCGAGATGGCGTTGCCGCCGATGGATGCGCTGAAGGTGCGCACTCCGGGCTCCTCGGCCGCGGCGCCTGCGGCCACCATCAGCGGAATCAGGTGTTCCTCGCGCGGGTGCGATTCACGGCCGCCCGGCGCCGTGCGCCACGCGGCCAGCTGCGCCTCGCGGGTGGCCGGATCGCGGACGGCTTCGGTCAACCACGCATCGAACGCGGCGGCCGTGGCCGCGCCGACTCCGGAGAACATCGCGGCCAGATTGTGGTAGCTCATGCCGCTCCCGACGATGAGCACGCCCTGCGAGCGCAGGGGCGCAAGCGCCCGGCCGAGCCGCAAATGCAGCCCGGGGTCGAGACTCTTCTGCAGCGACATCTGCAGGATGGGAACGTCCGCGTTGGGGTAGATCAGCAGGAAGGGCACGAAGACCCCATGATCCAGTCCCCGCTTGGCGTCGACCGCGGAATCGAACCCCGCGTCTGCCAGCAGCTCGCGCACGCGCACCGCAAGATCGGGCGCGCCGGCGACCGGATAGCGCAAGCGGTAGGTGTGCGCCGGGAACCCGTAGTAATCGAACAGCAGCCCGGGCCGCTCGGCGACATTGAGCGTCGGCAGCGGCGCCTCCCAGTGGCCGGAAATCACCAGCACCGCCTTCGGACGGGTGCCGAGTGCGGCCCCGATGCCGCGCAGGTAGGCCGCCAGGCCATCCCACATGTGCGGATCCGATGCCGGCGGGTCCATGAAAAAGCAGGGACCCCCGCCATGCGGGATGTACAACGTCGGCAGTTTCTTTACGGCGTTCACGGATGATCTTGTGCGGCTCAATCCAGCCTAGCCGCGCCGCCCGGGAACGTCAATCGCGCGCGCCGCCGCTCACGCCTTCGCGTTCACGGCGCTGCCCACCGTCGGGATCGAAGAGGCCCCCGCGCTCTGCACGTTCTGCAATAGGTTGGTCAACAAGCCCTGCAGCGACGCATTCGACGTGGATGCCGCCGCCGCGGTCGAGCCCGCCGAGCCGCTCGACGCGCCGATCAGACCGCTGAACGCCGACTCGAGATTCGCCACTTGCGGCGACGCGGATCCGCCCGACCCGAGCTGTTGAATCAGCGATTGCAGCGACGAGGCGAGGCTTCCCGCGTATTGACCGGCGCTGCTGCCCGAGCCGGTGGCCGTGCCGCTCGCAGCCGTGCCGGCGGCGCCGGGGGTGCCCAAGCCGGCTTTGAGGGCTTGAAACAGCGAGTACAGGAAACTCTGAACTTGCTGGGCCGGCGAGGCTGCGGTTGCGGCGCCCGTGCCCGCCGTGGCGCTCGTGCCCGCGGTGGCGCCCGTGGAGCCGGCCGCCGCCGTGCTTGAAATCCCGGCAGGGGCCGCCGCCGCCGCGGGAATCCCGACGACCTGTTCGACCGATTGCAGCAAGCTGCCGAACAGGCTCACGGTGGAGGCCGGCTGCGCTGAGCCGCCGGCCGATGGGCTGGCGGAATTCACGCCGCGCTTCGAGTGGTTGAACAAACTGCCAAGCGGTGAAGCCGCCGCTGCGGTTGCCGCGCTTGCGATCATTGACATGGTATTTCCTCTCTAGAGATTCATCGTCTACTGGGGTTGCCTTGAACGTCTGCGTGCGGCGGCACGGGCGGCAAGAAGTTGCCGCCGGCCGCCGCTGCGATGGCCGCCCGTTGCCGCCCCCGGCGTCTCAAGACTCGCGCGAAATGTCGATTTCCGCGTTCAAATTGAGCGTTCATGGCCTCGCTGCACCTCGATCCGATCGACCTCGACTGCTCTCGTCACAGCCTTGCCGTTGAAATTTGCAGGATTCATGCCAGGATCTGCAATGGCCACCGTGATCGAACCCGCCGCCCGCTCCCTGCGCCGCCGGCAAGCGCTGACCGTGCTGCTGCTGTTTGGCGGCTACGGGTCCTTGTACTTCTGCAGGGCCGATCTCTCCGTCGCGACCCCGCTCCTCATCGACGAGCTGGCGACGCACGGGATCAGCCACGCGGATGCCGTGATCCGCCTGGGTTCGATGACCTCGTTCGGCGTGCTCGCCTACGCGCTCGGCAAGCTGTTCCTCACGGGATTGGGCGATCTGTGGGGCGGCCGCATGAATTTCCTGATCGGCCTCGGCGGCGCCACCGTGTTCACCCTGATGTTCGCCACGGGTTCCTTCCTGCCGGTGTTCACGATCGCGTGGATCGGCAATCGGTTGACCCAGTCCATCGCATGGGCGGGCCTCATCAAGATTTCCTCCAAGTGGTTCGACTTCTCCTCCTACGGCACCATCATCGGAATACTGAGCGTCAGCTATCTCGTCGGCGACGCGGCCGCGCGGCAATGGATGGGGATTCTGATCGGGCACGGCGCCGGCTGGCGCGCGGTGTTCTATCTGGCCGCCGCCGCCGCCGGGATCATGTTCATCGCCAACCTGGCGCTGCTGCGCGAGTCGCGCCATGCCCTCGGCTTCGGGGAGGCCAGAACCAACCCCCTGAATCTGTTCTCGGAATCGGAGTCGCCGCCGAATTCGCTGCGCGCCCTGCTGGTCCCGCTGCTGCGCAGCCGCTCCTTCGTGCTGGTTTGCCTGCTGTCGCTCGGGTGCACCATAATCCGCGAGACCTTCAACAGCTGGACGCCGGTGTATTTGCGCGACTACCTGGGATACAGCGTGAGCAACGCCGCCGGCATGAGCGCGGTGTTCCCGGCCGTGGGCGCGGTGTCGGTCATCGCCACGGGCTGGCTCAGCGACCGTCTGGGCGCGAACGGCCGGTCCCTGATCCTGTTGGTGGGCTTGGGCGCCACCGTGGCGGCGCTCCTGGCGCTGACGACCGTGCATGCGCGCTCCGATGGGTCGTTGCTGCCGCTGATCGCCGTCGGCACGATCGCGTTCTGTCTGTTGGGACCCTACTCGTACCTGGGCGGCGCATTCGCGGCGGATTTCGGCGGCAAGCAGGCCTCCGCCGCTTCCTCGGGCATCATCGACGGCACCGGCTACCTGGGAGCCGTGCTGGCCGGCGACAGCGTGGCCCGCGTTTCGGTCGCATTCGGCTGGCAGGGCGTGTTCGTGTCGCTGGCGGCGGTGGGCGCTCTGTCGACGGTCGGCGCGGGCTGCCTGTTCGCGCTGGGCAGGCGCGCGACGGCGGGCGCTGCGCCATGAGCGGCTCACCGGCGCTCGTGCTCATGTCGACGACTCCGCTGCTGCTGACCTTGGAGTGGGCCGATGGCGCCGTCGCCGAGTTTGCCGCCGTCTGGCTGCGCGACAATCTGCCGCAGGATCGCGATCCTCACAGCGGCCAGCGGCTCATCGACGTGGTCGATCTGCCGGCCGAGCCGCGCATACGCCGGGCAGCGGTGGTGGAAGGCTCGCTGCGCGTCGATTGGGAGGACGAGGCCGCGCCCGGAATATTCGATCTGGATTGGCTGGCGCAGCGGTCGGAGCACGCCGCAGAACCCCCCGAACGCAGCGTCCGGCCGTGGCTCGACGGGGCGTCGCTCGATGCGCGCCGCGACTTTGCGCACGCGGCCTTCGATGAACTGCAACGCGACGCCGGATTGAGACTTCGCTGGCTCACGGGTCTGCTGCAGTCCGGTATCTCCTTCCTGAGCGGACTGCCGGCGACGCCGGAGGCGATCCTGGAGGCGATGGCCCTGGTGGGCCGCGTTTTGGAGACCAACTACGGCCGGGTCTTCGACGTCCGTGCGGTGCCTTCACCGGAGAATCTGGCCTATTCCGACCTGGGGCTCGGCCTGCACACCGACAATCCCTACCGCGACCCGGTGCCCGGATTTCAGGCGCTGCACGTGCTGCTCGCCGCGCCGGACGGCGGCGAGAGCCTGTTCGCCGACGGAATCGCCTTGAGCGAACACCTGCGCGCCATCGACCGCCCGGCCTTCGAGGTCCTGACGCGAACGCCCGTGCCCTTCCAGTACCGCTCCAAGGACGCCGACCTCTACGCCGAGCGGCCGCTCATACAGCTGGACTGCCGCGGCGCCATCGCCGCCGTGCACTACAACAGCCGTTCCATCGCGCCGCTTCGCCCCGCCGGAGGCGCCGGGACGTTCTATGCCGCATACCGCCGGTTTGCGGGCCTCCTGCGCGACTCCCGGCATCAGCTCAAGGTCCGGCTCGCGGACGGCGAGCTGGTGCTGTTCGACAATCAGCGGATATTGCACGGCCGCACCGCGTTCACCTCAGCGCGGCACGCCCGGCATCTGCGCGGTTGCTATCTCACCCGCGACAGCGTCCATTCACAAGCGGCGCTCCTGCGCCGCGCCACGGCGCGAGGGGAGACACCTTGAACATCGCCGATGAGATATTCTCGATCTTCGCGAGCCGCGGCGCCGGCGCCTATTTCGGCGAGCGCGTCTCCATGATCGAACACGCGCTGCAGGCGGCGCATTTCGCACGAGCGGCGGGGAGCGCGCGGCAGCTCGTCGTCGCGGCGCTGCTGCACGACATCGGCCACCTGGTCGTTCCGGTCCCCGACGATCTCGCGGACTGGACCGAGGACGCCCGGCACGAGGAGGTCGGCGCGGCCTGGCTGGCGCGGCGCTTCCCCGCCGGGGTGGTGGAGCCGGTGCGCCTGCACGTGCCGGCAAAACGCTATCTGTGCGCGGTCGATGCGCAGTACTTCTCGCAGCTGAGCCCCGCCTCGGTCACCACCCTGAAGCTGCAGGGCGGACCGATGTCCGGGACCGAGGTGGCGCGGTTCGAAACCGAGCGCCACTGGCGGGATGCGGTCGAGGTGAGGCGGTGCGACGACCAGGGCAAGGTAGCGGGCCTGGCGACGCCGGGCCTCGAGGACTATCGCGGCTGGATCGAGGAGCTGGCCGCGGCCGGCGCCCCGCCGCGGCCCCGGGTTGCGAATTCGTCAAAACCTGCGTGATGCCGTGAGTCCGCCGGCTGCCGCCGCACCGCGTCGCCGCTCCCGCCACGCGGCCATCGCGAGCAGACCCAGCGCCCCGCATACCACGGGAGGGTTCCCGAAGCGCGCATAGGGCGTGAGGCCGGTCATCGGCACCACGTCGGCGCGCAGCACGCCCTCGCGGAACTGCGGCAGCTGCGCCACGACGTCGCCGTGCGGCGCGATGACGGCCGTGATGCCGTCGTTCGTCGCGCGAATCAGGAAGCGTCCGGCCTCGATGGCGCGCAGCCGGGATATCTGCAGATGCTCGTGCGGCGCGGTCGAGTCCCCGAACCAGGCATTGTTGGTGACGTTGATGAGCAGCGTGGCCTCGCGCAGAACCTTGAGCTGAGCGCTGCCGAAGGCGTCCTCGTAGCAGATGGTGAGCGCGAGCTTCTGCCCTGCGGCGGTCAGGGTGGGCTGGCTGTCGGAACCCGCCGAGAAATCCTCGGAGGGAAGGCTCATGAGCCGCATCCAGGAGCGGATGAACGGGGGCACGGGAAAATACTCGCCGAAGGGCACCAAATGGCGCTTGTAGTACCATCCCCCGCCGGCATCGCTCAGCACCCGGATGCCGTTGAAATACTGCATGGTGAGGGGCAGATAGTCGACGAGCCCGATGGCGAAGTCCGCTCCATGAGCGCGCCCGGCGGCGCGCAGATCCTCCAGGTAGTCCGGGATGTCCGGCGCCAGGACGGGCAGCGCCGATTCCGGCCACACGATGAGCCGCGCTCCCCAGGCGCCGTTGGTCAAGCGCGCATAACGGACCAGGGTCTCGTCTCGATTGTCGAGCTGCCATTTCCGGTCCTGCGACACCGCGCCTTGCACGACCGCGACGGCGATCGGCGCGCCGCTCGGCTTCGTCCAATCGTGACGCGCCAGGAGCATCGGCGCGACCGCGATCACGGCGACCGCCGCCGGACCGCGCCAGCGCCGGCGGGCCGGCAGCGCGGGCGCGGCGAGCACGCTGAGCGCGGAGGCGGCGTACGCGGCGGCCCACGTCACTCCGTAGACTCCGAGCAACGGCGCCCAGCCGATGAGCGGCGAGTCGACGAACGCATAGCCCAGCGACAACCACGGAAAGCCGCTGAGCGCCCATCCGCGCAACCACTCGAACAGCACCCATAGGGCGGGCAGCGCCAGCCAATCGCGGGCCGCGCCGCTTTGCGGCCAGTACCGGTTGGCGAGGTAGCACAACGCCGCCGGATAGGCGGACAACATCGCGATCAGGCAGCCCTGCAACACGACGGTGAGCCCCAGGGGCACCAGCCCGAACACGTGCAGGCAGATATACAGCCAGTAGGTGCCGACGCCGAACAGGCCCGCGCCGAACGCCGCGCCCAGGCTCGCCGCAGCGCGCGGCGGCCGCCCGCGAATCAGCGCAAACAGCGCAGCCGGCGCGAGCACGCCCATCGGCCACCAGCCAAAGGGCGCGAACGCGAGGTTGAGCGCGGCGCCGGCCGCGGCGGCTGCGGCCAGACGCAGCGCCGTCTGCCGCCCTCGGACCGCTCCGGAGCGGCCGAAGGCGCGGTTCAAGGAGCCGGCTCGTCGGCGGCCGGCGGCGCGATGTCGGACGGAGTGATTACGCGAAGCAGATCGATGCGGCGCCGGTCCGCGCGCAGCACGCGGAATTCCAGATCGGCCGCCCGAATGATCTCGCCGCGGCGCGGCAGGCGTCCGAATTCCTGCATCAGCAATCCGCCGATGGTGTCGTATTCCTCGTCGGAAAACGCGGTGCCGAAGTAGTCGTTGAAATCGGCGATGGGCGTGAGGGCCCGCACCGTGAATTCGCGCTCGCTCTCCCGCCGGACGTTCTGGTCGTCCTCGACGTCGTGCTCGTCGTCGATCTCGCCGACGATTTGCTCGATGACATCCTCGATCGTCACCAGGCCGCAAACGCCGCCGTACTCGTCCACCACCAGCGCGATGTGGTTATGGCTCCGGCGAAACTCCTTCAACAGCACATTGAGCCGCTTGCTCTCCGGCACGAAGACCACCGGGCGCATGTACTCGCGAATCTCGAAGGCTTCATCGCCGGCGGCATGCAGCCGCAGCAGGTCCTTCGCCAGGAGAATGCCCAGGATCTGGTCCCGGTCCTCGCCGATGACCGGAAAGCGCGAATGGCCGGACTCGATCACCGTCTCGACCAGCTTGTCCGGCGCGGCATCGCGCTCGACGAACACCATCTGGGAGCGGGGAACCATGATGTCCCGCACCTGCATGTCGGCCACGGCCAGCACGCCCTCGAGCATGACCAGCGCATCGCCGTCGAACAGTCCGCGGGCGCTGGCCTCGCGCAGGTCCTCGATGAGTTCGGCCAGATCGCGCGGCTCGCCCGACATCGACTGCGTGATGCGTTTCAGCCATCGGCCGGTGCTTCCACTGCTTTGATCAGACATGGGCGCAGGATACTCGATCACGCGTAAGGGTCTGAAAATCCAAGCCGATCAAGGATTTGAACCTCCTTGGCGCTCATCTTCCGGGCGTCCGCCGGCCGCTCGTGGTCGAATCCGAGGAGATGCAGCACCCCATGGACGGTCAGGTGCGCCCAATGGGCCTCCGGCGGTTTGGCCGCGCGCTTGGCCTCGCGCGCCGCCACTGCGGCGCAGATCACGAGCTCGCCCAGGTAGTTCCGGCCGTCGGGACTTGGGCCGGCTCCGCCGAAGGACAGCACGTTGGTGGGCTTGTCCTTGTGCCGGTAGCGCGCGTTCAAGTTGCGGCTGCGCGCCGCGCCCACCACCCGCACGGACACCACGCCGGCGCGGCGCAGATTTCCCAAGGCGGCGCGCACCCAGGCTTCGACCAGGCGGCGCGGCGGCACCCAGGGGCGGCGGGCGGCGTAGCTCACGTCGACTTCGATCTTCCCGCCCATGCCTCAGGCGCCGTCGTCGGGCGTGTTCGCTTCATAGGCCTGCACGATCCGTTGCACCAGCGGATGGCGCACCACGTCGCGCGACGTGAACATGGTGAAGGCGATGCCGCGCACGCCGCGCAGGATGTCGATCACGGTGCGCAGACCCGACTGCTTGGCGACCGGCAGGTCGACCTGGGTGATGTCGCCCGTGACCACCGCCTTCGAACCGAAGCCGATGCGCGTGAGGAACATCTTCATCTGCTCGTTCGTGGTGTTCTGCGCTTCGTCGAGAATGACGAACGAATCGTTCAGCGAGCGGCCGCGCATGAAGGCCAGCGGCGCCACTTCGATGACGTTGCGCTCGATCAGCTTCGCCACGCGCTCGAAGCCCATCATTTCGTACAAGGCGTCGTACATCGGCCTGAGGTACGGATCGACCTTCTGCGACAGGTCTCCCGGGAGGAACCCCAGGCGCTCGCCCGCCTCCACCGCCGGGCGGACGAGGATGATCCGGCGCACGCTTTCCGCCTGCAGGGCTTCGACGGCGCAGGCCACCGCCAGATAGGTCTTGCCGGTGCCGGCGGGACCTATGCCGAAGGTGAGGTCGTGGCCGCGCACGTTGTTCAGATACTCCGTCTGATTGTGCCCCCGCGCCCGGATCGCCCCGCGCATCGTGCGGACCTTCAGCTCGTCGGGCGCCGAGCCCGCGGCCGCACCCGGTCCGGCGCCCGCGTCGGGGCCGTCGCCGGGGTGCGCGCGCCCCTCCATGCCGAGTTCCTGCAGCGCGATGTGCACGCGCTCGGAATCGACCGGTTCGCGCTGCGCCCGGGTGTACAAACCCTGCAGCACGGCCTCCGCGTCCTTGATGGCGGCCGGCGAGCCGATGAGCTGAAAGCGGTTGCCGCGCCGCTTCACCTCGACGCCGAGAGTCGCCTCGATCTGATGCAGATGCTGATCCAGCGGTCCGCACAATTCGACCAGACGGATGTTGTCCGAGGGCTGTAGGACCAGCTCGCGCATCATCGGGACGGAGTTCATGAGACCGCTTCTTCCACGAGACGGCCGCGCAGCGAGTTCGGGTTGGCCTGCGTGATTTCGACGTCGGCGAAGCGGTTGATGAGCCCCATCGGATCCTGCGCGGGCCCCTCGAAATTCACCCATCGATTGTTGTCCGTGCGGCCCGCGAGTTGCCGGGGGTCGCGTCGCGCCGGCCGCTCCACCAGGACGCGCTGGCGCGTGCCGACCATCCGCTCGGAAATCGCGCGGGCCTGGGCGTTCAGCCGCCGTTGCAGCAATTCGAGCCGGTGCTGCTTCACGGAGTGCGGCACCGAGTCGGGCAGCGCCGCGGCGGGCGTGCCCGGCCGGCGGCTGTAGATGAAACTGAACGACTGGTCGAAGCCCACCTCGGCGATCAAGTTCATGGTCGCCTCGAAGTCCTCGTCGGTCTCGCCCGGGAATCCGACGATGATGTCCGTGGAGATGCAAATGTCCGGCCGTACCGCGCGCAGCTTGCGGATTCGTTGCTTGTACTCGAGCACGGTATGGCCGCGCTTCATCGCCGCCAGGATCCGGTCGGAGCCGCTCTGCACGGGAAGGTGCAGGTAATCGTTGAGCTTCGGCACGTGGGCATACGCCTCGATCAGGCTGTCGTTGAAATCGAGCGGGTGCGAGGTGGTGAAGCGGATGCGCTCCACGCCGTCGATCGCGGCGACGAAGTAGATCAGGGTCGCAAGGTCCGCGGGCGTGCCGTCCTCCATCGGCCCGGCATAGGCGTTCACGTTCTGGCCCAGGAGCGTCACCTCACGCACGCCCTGCCCGCTCAAGCGGCGGATCTCTTCCAGCACCTGCTCGAAGGGGCGGCTGATCTCCTCGCCGCGCGTGTACGGCACCACGCAAAAACTGCAGTACTTGCTGCAGCCTTCCATGATCGACACGAAGGCGGCGGCGCCGGCCGCCCGCGGCGCGGGTAGCCGGTCGAATTTCTCGATCTCCGGAAAGCTGATGTCGGTCTGGGAACGGCCCGACCGGCGCAATTCGCCCAGCATGTCCGGCAACCGGTGCAAGGTCTGGGGGCCGAACACCAGATCCACGAACGGGGCCCGCGCCCGGATGCCGTCGCCCTCCTGGCTCGCCACGCACCCGCCCACGCCGATGACGACGCCGGGGCGGTCCTGCTTCAGCAGCCGCCACTCGCCGAGCAGCGAGTACACCTTCTCCTCGGCCTTTTCGCGGATCGAACAGGTGTTGACCAGCAAGACGTCGGCTTCGCCCGGGTTGTCGGTGAGAGTCAGGCCGTTCGCGGCTTCGAGCACGTCGCGCATTTTTGCGGAGTCGTACTCGTTCATCTGGCAACCGAAGGTTTTTATGTATAGGCGACCGGGCATAGGCTCACGAGGGAATGGCCGCTAAGATACTAGCAATCATGGCAATACGCGAAGTTCTGCGAATGGGCGATCCACGGTTGCTGGCCGTGGCGGAACCGGTGCGCGAGTTCGGGACGCCCGAGCTCGCGCGGCTGGTGGAGGATATGCTCGACACCATGCACGAACTCGAGGGAGTCGGGCTTGCTGCACCGCAAATTGGCGTCGGCCTGCGGGTGGTCATTTTTGGCCTGGAGCCGGATGCCGGCCGTCCGGACTCGCTGATCATTCCCTTCACGGTGCTCATCAACCCCGAGCTGACCGCCTTGAGCCCGCAGGTCGAGGAGGGTTGGGAAGGCTGCCTGTCGGTTCCGGGTATGCGCGGCCTGGTGCCCCGCTACCGCGACCTGCGCTACACGGGGGTTGATGCCGACGGCAACCCCATCGACCGAACTGTGAATAATTTTCATGCTCGGGTCGTTCAACATGAAGTGGATCACTTGGATGGCATCCTCTATCCGCGCAGAATCCGGGACTTGACCCAGTTCGGGTTTACCGATGTCTTGTTTCCCGGTCAGGATCTCGGCGACGACTAGCCCGCTGCATCGGGCGTCCCTTCCGGAGCCCCGCGCTGCAGGAGGTCGGGAAGCGCGTTCCCGGCCTCCGTGAAGCCCAGCGACACCGAATTGAGGCAATGGCGCTCGCCCGTGGGCGGCGGACCGTCGGCAAACACATGGCCCAAGTGACTGCCGCAGCGCGCGCAGACTTCCTCCACCCGCACCATGCCGTAGCTCGTATCGCGAATGCGCCTGATGTGTGCGGCGCGGTACGGCTCGAAGAAACTCGGCCATCCGGTGCCGGAATCGAATTTGGCGCTGGAAGAGAACAGCGGCAAGCCGCAAAAGCCGCAGGTGTAGACGCCCAACTTCTTGTTGTCGAGGAATACACCGCAAAACGCCGCCTCGGTGCCGTGCTCCAGCAATACCCGGCGCTCATCGCCGCTGAGTCCGGCGGCGATCTGCCGGCGCTGCGCCTCCGTGGGCGGGGTCAGGTCGAAGATGGTCATAGTGACTCCTTGATCCTTAACGAAATAATCGACATTCGAGGCTCGTTTTGGCATCGGAATTGCATTCCAATTAGCCATGACTGTCCCGGTTGGCATGCTGCACGTTCAATTGGCAATTCGCGAGAATCAGCTCGGTCGCTTCGAAGCGGCCATCGCGCATGCCGAACTCGCCATCCGCGCCGGGCAGGGCGGCGCCGTCCCCTACCTGTGCGCAGCTTATGCCGCGGCTCGCTTGCCGGGCAACGATGGCGGGTTGACCTGGCTCGACCAGGCGCTCGCAAAAGAACCGTCGAACTCTCTGGCGCTGAGTGCGCGCGCCGCTCTCCTGCGCACGCTGGGCAGGGACGAGGAGGCCGTGGCGGCCTATGCCTCAGCCGTGGACCAGCCGCCCGCCTCGGCGTCGGTGCTGACGGATTTTGCCATCCTGCTGCTGGAACTCGGACGCCGCGATGCGGGGGCCGACATGATCGAACGCGCGCTCATCGCCGATCGGTCGCATGCCGCCGCCTGGTACACGTACGCCGAGATGACGACGTTCGGCGCCGGCGACCTCGGCATCGTCGACATGGAGCGCATTCTCGCGCGCATCGAACCGCAAGCCCTGCCCACGGCCAGGCACGACCGTGTGCTGCTTCGTTACGCGCTCGCCAAGGCGCACGGCGATGCCGGCAACGGGCCGCGGTCCAGGGAACATCTGGATGCCGGCAGCCGATTGAAGCGCGCCGAACTCCACTACGACCCCGCCATCGACGAGCGGCGCATGGCCGCCGCCGCCGCCGCATTCTCCGCCGGCAGCCTGCGGCGCCTGCGGGGCGCGGGCGATCCCTCGAACCGGCCGATTTTCATCGTGGGCATGCCGCGCTCCGGCACCACGCTGGTGGAACAGATTCTGGCCTCACATCCGCAGGTCCACGCCGGCGGCGAGTCCCCGGCAATCGAGAATCTCGCCATGGAACTCGGCGCCGCCTGCCCGGGCGCGCTGCCGAGCGTGGCGGCTCGAATCCCGGAACTCGCGCAGCGATATTTGCGCATGACCACGCCCGCCGGCCCGGCCGCTCGCACGACCGACAAGATGCCGTACAACTTTCTGCATGTCGGCCTGATCCACGCGCTCCTGCCGAACGCCCGCATCGTCCACTGCATGCGCGACCCGCTGGATACGTGCATCTCCTGCTACTCCAAATTGTTCACCTTCGGCCACGAATTCACCTACGACCTGGTGGAACTCGGGCGCTACTACCGCAGCTACGCCGGGCTCATGGATCATTGGCGCTCGGTCATCCCGCCCGACTGCCTGTTGGATGTCCGATACGAAGACGTGGTGGACGACCTCGAGGGGGAAGCCCGCCGCTTGGTCGATTTTTGCCGCCTGCCCTGGACGGAGGCGTGCACGCGCTTCCATGACACGCGGCGCATCGTGCGCACCGCGAGCCTGCACCAAGTGAGGCAACCCATCTACCGCAGCAGCCTGCGGCGCTGGACCACGTTCGGCGCCGGCCTCGCCTGCTTGCAGGACGCCATCGCCGGTGTTGCGTAGCCGCCACGGCGGCAGCGAATTTAATATCATCCCGCGTCGGTGTTGGCTTATGCTAACGCCACACGGTCCACAAGTAGCCTGGCAACCACCCGCGTTCCGGCTGATTTTCCAGCCGGTTCGAACCGAGCAACAGGATGGCGACCCGGCCAGCTGCGACTAGCTGAGATAGGGGTGCGCGGGTTCGTGCTTGCTCGGTTCAAGACGCCTCCGCGCAACAACATAAACGAAATCAGAAGAATATCGGAGAGCATCATGCAATCATCCATCGAGGAGTTTCCTGCGCGTGCGGGGCGGCAGCGCTGGTTCCAACGACCGTTGCGCATCGCCGCCGGCGCGATCGGATTGGGCGCGGCCCTCGCCAGTGCCGCCGCGCTCGGACAACAGGCGGCGAATGCCGGCCCAACGCCCGAGCTGCAAGAAATCGTCGTCACCGGCTCTCTGATCAAGCGAACCGACACCGAAACGCCGGCTCCGGTTCAGATCATCACCGCGCAGGACCTGCAGGATTCGGGCTACACCGAAGTCTCCGACGTGCTGCGCAACCTCGCGGCCAACGGTTCGGGAACTCTCAACCAGGGCTTCGGCCAGGCATTCGCCGCCGGCGCCACCGGCATCGCGCTGCGCGGCCTGTCGGTGGGCGACACGCTCACGCTGATCGACGGCGAGCGCATGGTGTCCTATCCGTTGAGCGACGATGGTGAGCGCAGCTTCGTCGACGTGAGCGCCATTCCGTTCAATGCGGTCGACACCATCGAGGTGCTCAAGGACGGCGGATCGGCGCTGTACGGCGCCGATGCCATCGCCGGCGTGGTCAACGTCAAGCTGAAGAAGAGCTATGTCGGCTCCGAAGTCTCCATGGAGGCCGGTTCTTCGCAGTATGGGGACGGAACCACCGAGCACGGCGCCGGCATCTGGGGCATGGGCGATCTGGCGAACGACGGGTACAACGTCTATGTCGCGCTCGATTGGCATCACACCGACAAGATCCTCGGAGCCGATCGCAACGGCGCGTTCACCACGACCAACTGGTCGTCGCTGCCGGGCGGCGTGAACACCCAGCCGGGATCCACCGCCTCCTCCGGCCTCGGTTACCCGGACAGCGTCACGGGGTATCTCGTCAACCCCAATACCGCCTCCGGCACGCCGTACGCCTTCCTGCCCGGCTGCGATCAGGCGTCGCAAAACGCCAATAAGTGCACCTTCGCGTTCCCGGGCGTGCTGCAGTCGCCCACCACGCAGATCAACATCTTGAGCAAGTTCACCAAGGCGCTCGCCGGCGACTGGACGTTCACCGCCACGGGGTCGGTGTTCGACTCGTCCGCGCAGCAGATCGCGGCGACCAGCTTCGGTCATGCCTTCAACAACACCGGTCAAGAGGCCGGCTCGATCGTGAACATCACGGGCAGTCCCGGTCAGCTGTTCTCGACCGCCGTGTATCCGACGCTCTCGCTGCCGGCGAGCTCGGCGCTGAACCCGTTCGGAACCAGTTGCACGAAGCCCTGCGTACCATCGCCTGCGAATCTGGTCTACAGCTTTCCCGATATCGGCCCGTACCAGATCGCCGTCGATACCCTGACCTATCGATTGTTCGGCGATCTGAAGGGCAACGCCGGCGGCTGGGACATCGACGGCCAGGTGGGCGTGATGTATGCCAGCATGACCGAGAAGATCTTCGGCAGCATCTATCCGGCGCTGGCGCAGGATGCCCTCAATGGCGGCAGCTACGTCCCCGGCGTGAGCACCAACGGGCAGGCGCTGTTCGCGCCCGAGACCTCGGACCACCCCTCGAGCTCCGAGGGCGTCATCGATCTGCATGCGTCCCGGGAACTGTTTCAGATGCCCGGCGGCCCCCTCGCGATGGCTGTCGGCGGCCAGTACATCCACAAGGCGCTGAACGCCACGGACCCGCCGTCGGTGGTCTCCGGCGCGCAAGAGGGCGTGATCTTCTATTCGGTGGGCTCGCAGGACGATACGGCAGGCTTCGTCGAATTCGGCGGCAAGCCGATCAAGCAGTTGGAAGTCACCCTCGACGGACGCTACGACCACTACGATACTTATGGCGGCTCGGCGACGCCGAAGATCGGCATGAAATTTACGCCCATCGATGAATTCGCCATTCGCGGAACCTGGGGAAAGGGTTTCCGCGCGCCCTCCATCGCCGAATCCGGTACCGCGGGACTCGCGTTCGGCCAGGGCAACACCTATGACCCGGCGCTCTGCCCGAATGGAACGGCGAACGTCAAGGGCACGTTCAACGCCCTATGCTCCTATCCTGCGGTGGGCGTCGCGGCGGCCAATCCGGACCTCAAGGCCGTTAAATCCACCAATGCCACATTCGGCGTCATTTTCGAGCCGTTCAAGCAGTTCAACGCCTCCGTGGATTGGTACTACATCGATCTGAAGAACGACATCATCTCGGCCTCGTCGGCCGGCGGCTTCTACGTCGATTCCATCGCACTGGTCCGCGGGCCGTCGGCGACGCTGCCGGTTTGTACGGCGACCGTGACCACGGGCACCTGTCCGACGGCCAATGTGGTCACGCCGGTGGGATACCCCGCCTATACCGTGATTCCCTACGTCAATGCCGGCGAGACCAAGACCTCGGGTTACGACCTCGACCTGCGCAGCCGGTTCGATATCGGCGATTTCGGCCAACTGCGGGCCCAGCTCAATTACACCTATATTGCCCAATATGAGCTCGTGGCCGCCGGCAGCCTGTTCGATCTGGCGGGCACGCACGGGCCGTCGACGATATCCGGCGATACCGGCAACCCGAGAAGCCGGGCCACGGCCTCGCTCACTTGGGAGACCGGACCGTTCTCGAGCACGCTGTCGGTCAACTATCAGAGCGCCTTCTCGATCACGGATCCGACGATAGGCGCCAACACATGCCTGGAAGCCCTGAAGGGCCGCTCCCCCTCCGCGTATGGCTCCGCGATTTCCACGACGGTCACGACGCTCCCGAGCCAGTGGTACCCGTACTGCGCCGTGCAGCACTTCACCGATGTGAATCTGTACGCGAGCTACAACGTCTCGGACCACTTCCAAGTGCATGGGTCGATCACCAATCTGTTTGGTTCCCAGCCTCCCGTGGATCTGCAGACCTACGGCGGCGGTGCCGAACTCGCGTACTCCACGCTCGACCAGGACGGCGCGGTGGGGCGGTTCTTCCTGGTTGGCGCGAGTTATAAATTCAAATGACGCCGCGGTCGCCGCATTGACCGGCCGGTTGCTGCCGGCCGAAACGAAATCGGCCCCTTCGGGGGCCGATTTTTTTGGGCGAGCCGGGCGGCCCGGGTTGGGCCTGAGCGTTCCCCTCAGGGGATCGCCGCCGGGCGCTGGCCGGGGCCGTGCGTCCTAGAACGGGATATCGTCGTCGAAGTCCTCTTTGCCGCCGGCCGGCGCCGGCGTCTGATCGTAATCGTCCCGGGGAGGCGCGCCGGCGCTCGAGCCGCCGCGCTCGCTGCCACCCGTGCCGCCGCCCGTGCCGCCGCCGCGGCCGCCCAGCATCTGCATGTTGTCGGCGACGATTTCCGTGGTGAAGCGGTCGTTGCCCTGTTTGTCCTGCCATTTCCGGGTGCGCAGCTTGCCCTCGATGAACACCTGCGAACCCTTGCGCAGGTACTCCGCCGCTATTTCGCCCAGCCGCCCGAACAGCGCGATGCTGTGCCACTCGGTGCGCTCCTGCTGCGCACCGGATGTCTTGTCCTTCCAGGATTCGCTGGTTGCAATTCGGATGTTGGTAACCGTCATGCCGCTCGGCATCGAACGGGTCTCCGGATCCGCGCCGAGATTGCCGACCAATATGACCTTGTTGACTCCGCGCGCCATGACCTGCCCCTCCAATCCTTCAATCTCACATATTGTACACGCCGGGGGGACGCCCCAAAGCGCCATCCTGCGGCCGAATGCGCCGTGCTCGCCCAGAAATGGCGCCGCGCTCGCCCCGATACCGCTCCGCGCTGGGGCCGCCCGCTCGCCCGCCGCGAGCCTCGGGTATTGACTCCGGGCGTATAGTATCCGGTTACATGCAAAACATACGCATCCGGGGCGCCCGGACCCACAACCTGAAGAATATCGATCTCGATCTGCCGCGAGATCGGCTGATCGTTCTGACCGGGCTGTCGGGTTCGGGCAAGTCCTCGCTCGCCTTCGACACCATCTACGCCGAGGGCCAGCGCCGCTACGTCGAGTCCTTGTCGACCTACGCGCGCCAGTTCCTCTCGATGATGGAGAAGCCGGACATCGACACGATCGAGGGGCTTTCCCCAGCCATATCCATCGAGCAAAAATCCACCTCGCACAACCCGCGGTCGACCGTCGGTACGGTCACCGAGATCTACGATTACATCCGCCTCCTGTATGCCCGCGCAGGAACGCCCCGCTGCCCCGATCACCACATCGACCTGGCCGCCCAGACCGTGAGCCAGATGGTCGACGCCGTGCTTCAACACCCCGAAGGCACCGCGATGATGATGCTGGCGCCCGCCATCGCGGAGCGCAAGGGAGAGCACGCGGAGTTGATCGAGGAACTGCAGGCCGGGGGATTCGTGCGCGCGCGCATCGACGGCACCGTGGTGGAACTCGACCAGGGGCCGAGGCTCGACGTGCGCCGCAAGCACACCATCGAGGCGGTGGTGGACCGATTCAAGGTGCGGCCGGACCTGGGCCAGCGCCTGGCGGAGTCCTTCGAGACCGCGCTGCGGCTGGGCCAGGGAGTCGCGAAGGTCGCGTTCATGGACGACGCCGCGGCCTCCGAGCTCGTTTTCTCAAACAAGTTCGCCTGCCCGGTCTGCAACTACTCACTGACGGAACTCGAACCGCGGCTGTTCTCGTTCAACAGCCCCAGCGGCGCCTGCCCCACCTGCGACGGCCTGGGCACGCAGGAGTTCTTCGATCCCGACAAGATCGTCGCCAATCCGCATTTGTCGCTGGCAGGCGGGGCCGTGCGCGGCTGGGACCGGCGCAATGCCTACTATTTCCAGCTCATCCAGTCGCTGGCGCGGCATGCCCGCTTCGACATCGAGGCGCCCTTCGAGAGCCTGCCCGAGCACATCAGGAATCTGGTGCTGTTCGGCAGCGCCGGCGAGCAGATCGAATTCAAGTATCTCGATGGCAAGGGCGGAACGCTCAAGCGCAGGCATGCCTTCGAGGGCATCGTCCACAATCTGGAGCGCCGCTACCAGGAGACCGAGTCGGCGACCGTGCGGGAGGAACTGAGCAAATATCGCTCCGCCCGGGCCTGCCCGGAGTGCGGCGGAACCCGGCTGAACCGCGCAGCGCGCCATGTCTTCGTGGACGGCAGGAGCGCGCCGGAAGTCTCCGCACTCTCGGTCGAGCGCGCCATCGAGTTCTTTTCCCGCCTGCAGCTCCCGGGATGGCGCGGCGAGATCGCCGTCAAGATCGTCAAGGAAATCGGCGACCGGCTGGGCTTTCTCGGCAACGTGGGTTTGGGGTATCTCACCTTGGATCGCAGCGCGGACACCTTGTCGGGCGGCGAAGCGCAGCGCATTCGGCTGGCGAGCCAGATCGGATCGGGACTGGTGGGCGTCATGTACATCCTGGACGAGCCGTCCATCGGGCTGCACCAGCGCGACAACCAGCGGCTGCTCGACACCCTGGTCAATCTGCGCAATCTCGGCAACACGGTCATCGTGGTCGAGCACGACGAGGACGCCATTCGGCAGGCCGACCACGTCGTGGATCTCGGGCCGGGAGCGGGCGTTCACGGCGGCACCGTCGTGGCGCAAGGCACGCCGGCGGAGGTCATCGCGCATCCCGACTCCATCACGGGCCAGTACCTGAGCGGCCGCAAGCGCATTGCGGTGCCCCAGGTGCGGCGCGCGCCGGACGCGAAGCGCATGCTGCGGGTCTCGGGCGCCACGGGCAACAATCTCAAGAACGTCACCGCGGAGTTCCCGCTCGGCCTGATGACCTGCGTGACCGGCGTCTCGGGATCGGGCAAGTCCACCCTGATCAACGACACGCTGTATCGCGGCGTCGCCACGCTGTTGAATCACGCAGCGGCCGGACCCGCGCACTTCGACCGCATCGAGGGGCTGGATTACATCGACCGCGTCATCGAGATCGACCAGACGCCGATCGGCCGCACCCCGCGCTCCAATCCCGCGACCTATACCGGCCTGTTCGCGCCGATCCGCGAGATCTTCGCCGCCGTGCCGGAATCGCGCGCGCGGGGTTACCAGGCCGGCCGATTCAGCTTCAACGTCAAGGGCGGACGCTGCGAGGCCTGCCAGGGCGACGGCGTGATCAAGGTGGAGATGCACTTTCTCGCCGACGTCTACGTGCCCTGCGACGTGTGCAAGGGCAAGCGCTACAACCGCGAGACGCTGGAGATCCGCTTCAAGGGAAAGAGCATCCAGGAAGTGCTCGACATGACCATCGAGGATGCCCTGCCGTTCTTCTCGGCGGTTCCGACCGTGCAGCCGAAATTGCAGACGCTGCTCGACGTGGGCCTGTCGTACATCAAGCTGGGACAGAGCGCGACCACCCTGTCCGGCGGCGAAGCGCAGCGCGTCAAGCTGTCCCGGGAGCTGTCGAAGCGGGCAACGGGCCGCACCCTGTACATCCTGGATGAACCCACCACGGGGCTGCACTTCGCCGACATCGCGCAGCTCCTGGCCGTCCTCCATCGGCTGCGCGACGAGGGCAACACCATCATCGTCATCGAGCACAACCTGGACGTCATCAAGACCGCGGATTGGGTGGTCGATCTCGGCCCGGAGGGCGGCGACGGCGGCGGCACGGTCATCGCGGCCGGCACGCCCGAGGAGATCGCCGCCAACAAGGCCTCGTACACGGGCCGTTACCTCAAGGACACGCTGGCCCGGCAATCCGCCCAATCCCAGGCGCAGCCGCCGCGGCGCAAGCGTGCGTGAACCCGCCGAATCGCGTAATTTAATGCTTTGCCATCGAGAGCGGCACGGGTCATGGACCACATCCTCGTCTACTCGGATTCCCTGTCGTGGGGCATCATCCCCACCACGCGCCGGCGCCTGCCGTTCGAGGGACGCTGGCCCGGCGTCATGGAACTCGCCCTTACCCGGCCGCAACGCCCCGTGCGCGTCATCGAGGACTGCCTGAATGGCCGCCGCACCGTATGGGAGGACCCGTTCAAGCCCGGGCGCAACGGCCTCATCGGGCTCGCCCAGCGCATCGAGATCCATTCGCCGCTGGCGCTGGTCATTCTGATGCTGGGCACCAACGACTTTCAGTCCATGCATCCGCTCATCGCTCAACATGCGGCGCAGGGGATCGCAACCCTGGTGGGAGCCATTCGGCAGGCCCCCATTGAACCCGGCATGCCGGTTCCGCCCATCCTCATTGTCGCGCCGCCGCCGATCGACAATCCGCGCGGCCCGATCGCGGCCAAGTTCATCGGCTCCGCCGCGAAATCGGCGGGCCTTGCCGCGGCCTACCAGGCGACCGCGGCGGATCTCCGCTGTGACTTCTTCGACGCAGGCTCGGTCACGCCGGCGAGCACGATCGACGGCATCCATCTCGATGCCGATCAGCATCAGTGTCTGGGCAAGAGCCTCGCCGCCTTCGTGGCCGGCATGGCCCACTGGGGATGAGACGCATCGTCGCATCGGCGCTCGCGCGCGGTTCCCTGCCGATCCTCGCCAGACTCGACCCGGAGCGCGCCCACGACTTAGGGTTGGCCGGCCTGCGTCTGATGCAGCCGCTGTGGTCGCCGCCCCGGGTCCCGCCGCAGCTGGCGGTGCGCTGCCTGGGTTTGAATTTCGCGCATCCTCTCGGCTTGGCCGCCGGCTTCGACAAGAACGGGGACTATCTCGACGCCCTGGGCGCCGTGGGATTCAGCCACGTCGAATTGGGCACGGTGACGCCGCGACCGCAGCCGGGGAACCCCAAGCCGCGCATGTTCCGGCTGCCGGCTTGCGGGGGGCTGGTCAACCGCATGGGCTTCAACAACAAGGGCGTCGACCATCTGCTTGGGGCGTTGGCGCGCAGCCGCTACCGGGGAATTCGCGGCATCAGCATCGGCAAGAACGCCGACACGCCCATCGAGAGCGCCGAGTCCGATTACGCCGAGTGCCTGCGCAAGGTGTACGCCCATGCCGACTATGTCGCCGTCAACGTCTCCTCGCCCAACACCGCGCGCCTTCGCGAACTGCAGGGACGCGACGGACTGGAGCGCATCGTCGGCGCGCTGATCGAGGAGCGCTCGAGGCTCGAAACCCGCCAGGGCCGGCGCGTTCCGCTGCTGGTCAAGATAGCGCCCAATCTCGATGACGAAGCCGTCTCGTCGATCGCCGCCGCGCTGCGCATCCTCGGCATCGACGGCGTCATCGCAACCAACACCTCGAACGATTTGACGAGCCTCGGCGACTGGCCGGAGGCGCAGCGCGGAGGCCTGAGCGGAGCGCCGCTGCACCCGCTGTCGGTGCGGGTGATCCGCCGGCTGCGCGCGGAGCTGGGGCCGCACTTCCCCATCATCGGAGTGGGCGGGATCGTGAGCGCCGAAGATGCCCTGGCGACGCTCGCCGCCGGCGCCGATTTGATCCAGGTCTATACCGGCTTCGCCATCCGGGGGGTTGCGCTGGTGGAGGAAATACTCGGCGCATTGGCCCGGCAGCGCGGCGCATGATCTCGAACGACGACATCGCCCGGTTCCAGAGCGACGGCGCCCTGTGCATCCGCAGGCTGCTGAGCCCGGACCAGGTCGACGTCCTGCGTGAAGGCATCGACCTGAATCTCGGCGACTTGAGCCCGCGCGCCAAGGTTGCGAGCGCTGTGAACGACCCGGGCCGGTTCGTCGAGGACTTCTGCAACTGGCAGGACAACCCGCATTACCGGCGCATCATTTTCGAGACCGCCCTCGCCGAAGCGGCCGGCCGGTTGATGAGGAGCGGGGCCGCGCGCCTGTATCACGACCACATGCTCACCAAGGAGCCGGGCACGCGCCAGCCCACGCCCTGGCATCAGGATCAGCCGTACTACAACATCGAGGGCCGGCAGAACATCAGCTTCTGGATTCCCGTCGATCCGGTGAGCCGCGCATCCACCCTCGAGTTCGTCGCCGGCTCGCATCTCGGCCCGTGGCTCATGCCCCGCTCGTTCATGGACTCGCAGGCCAAGTGGTTCCCCGAGGGCACTCTCGCCGACCTGCCGGACATCGAAGGGCATCGGGGCGACCACCGGATTCTCGGCTGGGAACTCGACCCCGGAGACGTGGTGTGTTTTCACATGCTCACGCTGCACGCCGCCCGGGGAGTGGATGGCGCGCGCCGCCGTCGCGTCTTTTCCGTGCGATTCCTGGGCGACGACATCACGCACGCGCCGCGCCGCTGGAAGACCTCGCCCGATTTTCCCGGTCTCATCGACGAGCTGCCCGAGGGCGCGGCCATGCATCATCCGCTGTTCCCGGTCGTGTGGCGGGCCTGAGATCCGTGGCGGGCGCGCCCCAAAAGCACCCTCACTCGCTTTCCTGGGCCGTCCTCGGCGGGATGTTGCTCGCCACGGCGCTGTTCGTGAATCGGACGGCAGGGCAGCTGCCGGCGCGCGTTGCCGTGCATTTCGATGTCGCGGGCGACCCGGACGGCTTCATGTCGAGCGGCCAATACCGGCGGTTCATCCTGTTCTTCGCGGTTGGACTACCCTTGATCCTGGTGGCGTTGCTGACGATGACGTACTCGAAATCCGCGAACCTGAAAATTCCCAACCGCGACTACTGGCTCGCGCCGGGCCGGATTGCGCGCACCCGCGCGTTCCTGGTCGCCCATGGAACCTGGTTCGGATCGCTGTTCGCCGCCATGATGTGCTTCACGCACTGGCTGGTGGTCACCGCCAACCGGCTGCAGCCGCCGCATCTGTCGAACCCGGCCGTGTACCTGGGGCTTTTCGCATTCCTGGCCTGCACCCTGGCCTGGATCGCCACCCTGATGATCGCGTTCCGGCTCCCGAAAGAGGCCTAGGCAGCCGGGTTCGCTAATTGACGGTAAGGCTCACCGTCGATGATTCCGTCGCTGAGCCCGCCGTGCCCGATAGCGTCAGCGTCGATCCGCCCCGCGCCGCGGCCGGCGACGCGGTCAGCGTGACGATCGACACGCCGGCCCCGTTCAAGGTCGACGGGCTGAAGCTTAGCGTAACCCCGGCGGGCAGGCCGCCGACGGCCAGTGCGACGGCCGGGCCGGTCGTGCCCGTCAATGCCGTCTGCACGGTGAATGTCGCGCTGGTGCCGTGGGTCACGGTGAGCGCGGTCGCACCCACGGCGAAGGCAAAGGCGGGTTTGCTCGGACTGCCGACCACCAGCGTCACGACGCTCCTGGCCGTGGCGCTGCCGCTCACCCCCGCGACGGTGATCGAGTAGCTTCCCGCAGCCGCGTTGGCCGCCACTGCGACGCTGAGCGTCACGGAACCCGGCGGAATCAGGGAATTCGCGCTGAGGGCGGCCGTGACGCCCGGCGGCTGTCCGCTCACAGACAGCGCGACCGGTGCGTCGAGTGCGCCGTTGGCGGCGACGGTCAGGGTCATGGCGCCGCCCGCGCCCTGCAGCACGTTCAGCGCCGGAGCCGCGCCGGTGATCGACAAGGTCGCTGCGCCGACGGTGAGCGTCACGGTCGCGCTCTTCGTCACGGCGCCGCTGGTGCCCGACAGGACGATGGGATAGGTGCCGGCGGCGGCGCCGGCCGCCACGGTCAACTTCACCGTGGAGGAGCCGGCGCCATTGATGAGCGCCGGACTGAAGCTCAACGCGACGCCGGCCGGCTGGCCCGAGGCGGATAGCGCAATGGCGGAGGTGAAGCCGCCCGACGCGGCGCTGCTGATGCTCACGGTGCCGGCCGAGCCCGCGCCGATGGAAATGGCAGCGGCTGCGCTCAGCGAGTAGTTCGGGACGGTCACCGTCAGCGCCACGGTGGTGGACGACGGCGGAATCGAGGCTCCCGCGGCCGCGGTCGCGCCGGTCAGCGTGATCGGGTAGGTGCCCGCGGGGACGGTCGCCGCCACCTGGAAGGTCACGGTCGATGAACCCGCGCCCGTCAGGGAGGCGGGACTGAAGCTCACGGTCACGCCGTTCGGCTGACCGCTCGCGCTCAGCGCGATGGCGGAGTCGAAACCGCCCGTTGCCGCGCTCGTGAGCGCCGTCTTTCCGGCGGCTCCGGCGGCCACGGACACCGGTCCGCCGTTGCTCAGGGTGAATGCCGGCGAGGACGAGCGGATCAGGGCGTTGATCAAGCCGGCGCCATTCGGGCTTCCCCAGCCGGTCGCCAGATCGAAGCCCGGCACGGCCGGGTAGCCGTTGCTGCCGGCGGCAACGTCATGCAACGCCTGTGCGTACCCGGCGCCGGATGCGTTGCCGAGCGCATACAGGGCCGCGTTGAGAAATCCCACCGGCCCCTGGCCTTCGAGCGCCGCCTGCTGGTTGACGAGCGCCATGTAACCGGCCCACATCGGCGCCGCAAAACTCGTGCCGCCGTAACGATTCGAGGTGCACGCCGCCTGGTCCGCGCACACGTAGAAGTCGAAATTGGCCTCGGCCGCGACGTCGGGAGAGTTGCGCAAGGTCGTCGATCCCTTGCTGCCCGATCGGCCGTTGAAAGCCGCGATGGCGGCCGATTGCCACGAGGGGATTGGAATGTTGTCGGGCGCGTAGTATCCGCCGCCGCCTTCGGCCCAGGCGGTCTCCCCGCTCCAGGGGCCGCCGGGTCCGGCGGTCGCTAGATCCGTTCCGCCGACGACCGTGACGTTCGCGTCGTCGGCTGGATAAACGTACTGCGTGCTCGCGCCGTACGCCCCGCTGTCGCCGGCGGCCGTGAAGAGGCTCTGGCCCTGGGCCGCGAATTTCTTGAACAGAGGGTCGTCGGTGGCGGGATCCGCCGGGCCCCAGCCCCACGAACAGCTGAGCTGGGCATCCACCTTGCCCGTGATCGAACCTGCGGGCGGCACGGACATCGCCGACAGGATCGCCGTGTCGCTGGCGCCCACGTACACGTTGAGCTGCGTGAGCCCAGGGGCCATGCCGAGCGCCTGGGTCATGTCGAGCGTCTGTTCGGTATCGTCGCAACCCTTCGCGTACAGGCAGCCGACGGAACTGCCGTCGGTCGAAACCGCGTTGACCGGCACCTTGTTGACCTGGCCCGAATTGCCGAAATAAGCGGCAAGATCAGCGGCGTCGTAACCGTAGAACTCCACCAGCCCGAGGCTCTGACCGGCGCCGGAGAGCGCACCGCCGCCGTAATACGCGGCCCGCATGTCGCGGCCGCAATAGGAGTTTCCGGGACATGCGCCGGTGGTGGTCCGCGGCGCGGCCGCCGCCGCTCGTGCCTGAACGCGCGGCCGCGGCGTCCCGGCCGTTAACCTGCCGGAGCTTTCTGTCTACGGCTCATCGATGGCGTAGCCCTTGGCGCGCAGCTCGTCTAGCAGGCCGCCCTTCTCCAGCAGCATGTCCAGGTTCACCACAGCCACGGTCACTGCGTCGCCCTGGAGGTATTTCTCCATGCGATCGAGCCAGCTTCGCCGCACCAGGCTGATGAGTTCGCTGGCGCCGGCGCCCTCCTCCAGCGCCGCCCGGCAATCGTCCACCTCCGGCGGCTCGTGCAGCTTCGCGATGCGTTCGACATTGCCGCTGGCCCACGCCTGCGCCCGCTCGACCAAGCGCGGCAGGTCCTTCTCCACCGTGACCAGGGACGCCGCCACGCAGGCGTTTTCGGTGGCTCTCGGCATGTCCTTCAACGCATCGAGGAAATCGCGTACGCCGGCGATCTTCAGCTCTTCGACCCGGACGCCGTGCTTCTCCGCCAGGGTGCGGACCGCAGCGCCCAAATCCAGGCGGGTCGACAGGCCCACCTGATGAAACGCGGCCTGCTGCAGGAAGGCGGCGGCGACGATGGGGCGATAGCGCTCCCACTTGGCCGCATCGGTGTTGTACTTGGCCCGCTGCGCGGCGAAGCGCGCATAGAGGTCGGGCGGCATGACGTCCTTGAGCCGCTTGCCGCCCTGAACCATCAGAAGATCCCGCTGCGTGATCAGCAACCAGAGGATCCGCACGATGCCGATCTCGAAGGGCTTGGGTATCACCACCTGATTCGTGGTCGCGAGCAGGCCCTCGAATTGCTTCGAGCGCCAGGTGATTCCCTTGGGCAGCGGCGACATGCTGCCGAGAATCCACAGATTGGCCGAACCGTGGCGGACGTGCCACATGCCCGGTCCGGTGCGCTCGCCGGTGACGACCACTTCGTCCAGGACGGGCGGCCCCTCCTCGGCGGCGCGGCCGAGGGCCGCTCCGAGAAGAGCCGCGGCCAGCAGCAATGCGCGCAGCGGCGCTCCACGGCGGCTCTCAGGGCGGGCGGACATCGCTTCAGGGCTTGCGGGTGAGCTTCTTCAGAAACTCGTAGTAGAACTGCACGCCCGTGTAGAACGATTCCACCGGCACGCGCTCGTCCTTGCCGTGCATGCGAACATCGTCATGATCGATGGCCACCCCGCAAATTCCATAGCTCGGGATTCCCGCCGCCATGGTGTAGATGCTGTCCGAGGCGCCATGTTCCATGATCGGAATCACCGGCGCGCCCGGCCATAGCTTGGCGGCGACATCGCGCAGCGCTGCCATCACATCGGGTCGCAACGGCGGCGGCGCCATGGCCTTGCGGTCGGACCCGTGGTCGGAGAGTTCCCCCGCGTCGCTGCGGTAGCGGACCGTCAGCGTCGGATCTGCGAACAACTTGACCAACTCGAGCCGGACCTCCTCCTGTGAGTGACCCGGGAGGATGCGGCAATTGACGTTGGCCTCGGCCGATTGCGGCAACGCGTTCGGCGCGTGGCCGCCGCCGATCATCGTCGCCACGCAGGTCGTGCGCATGGTGGCGTTGTACGTGGCGTCCTGCGACAAGCGCTCGATGGCCGCCGCATCGGGCGGTGTCGCGAGAATGGCGCGGAAATCCGCCGCGGCGTGTCCCGTTTGAATGTCCGCCATCCGGGAAAAGTACTCGCGGGTGACGTTGTTCAATTCGAACGGGAACGACCACCGCTCCAGGGCCGCGAGCGCGTCCGCCACGTGATAGATGGCGTTGTCCCGCTTGGGCAGCGAACTGTGGCCGCCCGGGTTGACCGCCGCGACGGCGTAGTCGGCATACAGTTTCTCCGTGGCCTCGAATTCGACGGTCACCGGCTTGCCGTGGTCGGTGACCACGCCGCCGGCGTCCGGATTCAGCGCGAACTCCGCATCGATCAGGTCCCGGTGATTCTTCAGCAGCCAGTCGACGCCGTTCGAGGTGCCGCCCTCCTCGTCGGCGGTGAGGGCCAGGATGATGTCGCGGTCGGGAACGAACCCCTCCTGCCTCAGGCGGATGAAGTCGGTGACGGCGATGGCGTCGCTCACCTTCATGTCCTGGGTGCCGCGCCCGTAGTAATAGCCGTCCTTCTCGACGAATTCGAACGGATCGGTGGTCCAGTCCTGGCGGCGCGCCTCGACCACATCGAGGTGCCCGATGATGAGCACGGGCTTCAATTTCGACCCGGCCTTCCCGCGGTAACGGGCGACCATGTTTCCCTTGCGGTCGTTGGGCCCCAGCACGGCGACGTCGCCCGGCGGAAAGCCGGCGTCGAGCAGCCGCTTGGCCATCGCCTGCGCCGCCACGGTGGTACTTCCGATAGAATCCGTGGTGTTGATCTCGACCAATTGCTTGAAGATGTCGTGCGCCATCGTCCGGACCGCCGGGTCGCCCGGCGCGGCGGACCACGCGGGTTGGAGTGAGGCGGCCGCCATCACGGCCATCGATGCCAGCCCATTGTTGTAGGTCAAAGAGAAGCCCCCCGAACAAAAATTCAGGATGTAACCAATGCGCCCTCGAGTCAATCCAACCACGGCGATTCCGGCAGGGCTCATGCTGCTGGGTGCCATCGCACTGACGGGCTTCGTGCCCGAGGCCCGGGGCGCGCCGGCGGCCGATCTGGTGTTGATCCACGGCAAAATCCTCACCGTCGATCCCGGCGATGACGTTGCCGAGGCGCTGGCGGTGCGCGGCGGCCGGATCATGGCCGTCGGGACCGATCGCGACATCCTGCGTCTCGCCGGTCCCAAGACGCGGCGGGTCGACCTGCACGGCCGCACGGCGACCCCCGGGCTCATCGACTCCCATGCGCACGTCGCCGAAGGCGGGGTCGAATCGCTCTACCACGTGAACCTGAGCGACGTGTCGGACGTCGCCGGGGCCCTCGCCCGGGTCCGCGCCGGAATCGCGAAATTGAAGCCGGGCGAATGGCTGCAGGGCGATGGGTGGGACGAGGGCAAGCTCGCCGAGAAGCGCTATCTGCTGGCCTCCGATCTCGATCCGATATCGGCGGACAATCCGGTGTGGTTGATGCACACCACGGGGCATTACGGGGTCGCCAATTCCGCGGCGCTGCGCCTCGCGAAAATCGACTCCGCCAGCGCCGATCCCACGGCCGGCACCATCGATCGCGGAGCCGACGGGCGCCCGAGCGGCGTGCTCAAGGAGGCGGCGATGGAGGCGGTGCTCGATCTCATACCGCCGCCGACACCGGCGCAACAGCGCGCCGGAATCCTCAAGAGCCTCGACGACCTGCATCGCGAGGGGATGACGGGCGTCAAGGATCCGCTCATATCCCGGCGGATATGGGATGCGTATGCCGGCCTGCTGAACCAGGGGAAACTGCAGGAGCACGTCTGCGTGTTATGGAACGCCGGGGCCACGCTGGCCTCGGCGCGCGCAGCGCTCGCCGAGATACGGGCACAGCCCCGGCCCCCGCAGTCGCTGGGCGACGGCGCGCTGTTGTCCTGCGGGGCGAAAATCTTCATGGACGGCAGCGGGGGCGCCCGCACCGCCTGGATGTACCGCGACTGGAACAAGAATTCGACCGACGTCGACACCGGCAACACCGGCTATCCGTCCACCGACCCCGCCGTGTACCGTCAGATGCTGCGGCTGTTCCACCAGGCCGGCGTCCACGTCGGAACCCACGCCATCGGCGACCGCGCCATCGATTGGGTGGTGGACAGCTACGCGCAAGTGCTGGCCGAAACCCCCACCCCCGGGCTCCGGCACAGCATCATCCACGCCAACATTCCCACCGATCACGCGCTGGAGGTCATGGCGCTGCTGCAGTCGAAGTACGACGCGGGCTATCCCGAGGCGCAGGCGCCCTTCACTTGGTGGATCGGCGACACCTACGCGGGGAATTTCGGGCCGGAACGATCGCAGCGCCTGGTGCCCCTGCGATCGTTCCTCGAACGCGGAATTCGCTGGGGAGGCGGCTCGGATTATTCCGTCACGCCGCTCCCCGCGCGCTACGGCCTGTGGTCCTCCGTCGAACGCGAGGCGCTGAAGGGAACCTACGGGGCGCATCCCTTCGGCACCGTCCAGTCGGTGGACATTCATGCGGGGCTGCGCTCGTACACCATTTGGGCCGCTCACCAGCTGTTCCTCGACCGGCGGACGGGCTCGCTCGAAGCCGGCAAGGACGCCGACATCGCCGTGTGGGACCGCAACATGTACACGGTGCCGTCGGGCGAGCTCAAGGACTTGAAATGCGAAATGACGCTGGTGCGCGGCAAGGTGGTGTTCGAGGCGGCGCCGTGAACGGCGCTCCTCCCCGCAGCCGCAAATGCTATTGTAGGCGCGCAACTTGAACCACAAATCCCGGGGACTGGCTCGATGGCCGACGATTCGAAACGCGGGGTGACCAGAGAAACCGCGGAGGCGGCCGTGAGGACGCTTCTGGCATGGGCGGGCGACGATCCCGATCGCGAAGGGCTGCGCGACACGCCGAAGCGTGTGGTGGATGCCTACCACGATTGGTTCTCCGGATACAGCAGCGATCCCGGCGAATACCTCCGGCGCACCTTCGAGGAGGTCGAAGGCTACGACGAGATGGTGATTCTGCGCGACATTGCCTTCGAGTCCTTCTGCGAGCACCACATGGCGCCGATCATCGGCCGCGCTCACGTGGGCTACCTGCCCACCGATCGGGTGGTCGGCATCAGCAAGCTCGCCAGGGTGGTGGACGGTTTCGCCCGGCGCTTCCAAGTTCAGGAAAAGCTCACCGCCCAGATCGCCGCCTGCATCGACGAGACGTTGAAGCCCCGCGGCGTGGGCGTCGTCATCGACGCCGTGCATCAGTGCATGACGACCCGCGGTGTTCACAAGCTGGGCGTGTCGATGGTGACCAGCAAGATGCTCGGGACCTTCCGCAAGGATCCCAGCACCCGGGCCGAATTCCTGCGCTTCATCGACATCGAAGGAATACAGCGCCGCTGAGCTCAGTTCCGGCGGCGCTCGACCCCGCTTCCCCTCGCCGGCATCACGTCCACCGAGAAGCTGTACTTGTGGCGCTCGCCCGGCTGCAGCGCCCCGACTCCGACCACCTGGCGCGCGATCTTGTCGCCTCGTTCGTTGATGATCGACACCACGACGCAATATTCACACGCCTCATCGCGCTTCGTGGGTTGGATCGTCCCTTCGATCCGCACCGCCGGAATGCCCTTGCTGTCCGGCTCGGCGTCGGCGGAACTGAAGCGCAGATGGTGGTGACAGCCGGGACAAACGCTCGCGCTCTGCAGAACCGTCGCCCTGCAATGGGGACACATCCGCGTGGCGCCCAACGTGCCCGGACGGACGGCGCTCATCGCTAATTGTTCTTGCCGACCGCCACTCCCGCGGCCGAAGCGGTCCCGGCACCGCCTTTCGCATGCTTGTCGTCGGGCCACCCGAACTCGACGTGACCGCGCATGCGCGACCCGGCCGCCACGGTGATCGAGCCGGCCTTCACGTCCCCGACGATGACCCCGCCTTGCAGGACGTCCACGCGCTTCGCCGACTCGATGTTGCCCTGGAGTTCGCCGCCGACGACGACGATGCCCGCCAACACCTGCCCGGTCAGTTGCGCGCCCTGCTCGATGGTGAAATTGCCGTCGATGCGCACGTCGCCCTTGAAGCGGCCGGCAATCTTGACGTTGCCGGTGCCCTCGATCTTGCCTTCGATCGAGATATGCGCCGCGATGACCGATTCGCCGGCTTCGACGCGCGGGCCGGGCGAGGGACTCGCGGCGGCCGCAGGTTCGGGCGCAGGCGTGGGAACGCCGGGGATCGAGGGCCGGCGTTGCGCGGCCGCGGATGCCGGATCGATCGGCGCCTGCGGTTCGGGACGTTCAGCGTAGGCGCGTTCGGGTTGAAGTTGGGGGCTGGGCACGGGCTTCGCCGGGGCGGGTGCAGGAGTTTCTTTCCAAAGGGCCATGAGGGATCTCCCATTGATAGGATTTTGAAGCGTACACGCTAACGCCCAAGAATGTCAGCGTGCGACTGTCTTCTATTGGAGACGAGCGGCGGCGAGGAAACGCGCTGACCCCGGGTGTCCGGCATAAGGATGGTGCGCCGCAACATGAGCGGCGCGATCACGGCGGATTCGCCTCCTCGAGGCCCTATAATGGCCGCTGCGACGAAACAGGGGCCGACCATTGTTCCAACACATGAACCGCCTGGATCCCGATGCGATCCTGGGCTTGATGACGAAATTTCGCGCCGATTCGGCCGCCACCAAGGTCGATCTCGGCGTGGGCGTGTTTCGCGACATGTCCGGCAACACCCCCATCCTCGACTGCGTGCGCCGTGCCGAACGCGACGTCCTGGCGGCGCAAACCACCAAGTCCTATGTCGGCCCCGCCGGGCGCGAGGAATTCAACGCGGCCGTCGAAGAGCTGGTGCTGGGGTCCACGCACCGCGCCCGCATTGACCGGCGCGCGCGCACGGTGCAGGCGCCGGGCGGCTGTGGCGCGGTTCGTCTGGGGGCGGAACTGATTCGAGCCGCGACCCCGGCGGCCACGGTGTATGTCAGCGATCCCACCTGGGGCAATCACATCCCGTTGCTCGGAAGCTCGGGTCTGCGGCTCGAACGCTACCCGTACTACCATGCGGCATTGCATCAGCTGCGATTCGCCGCCATGCTCGAGCGTTTGGACCGGGCGACCGCCGGAGACGTGGTCCTGCTGCACGCCTGCTGCCACAACCCGACGGGAGCGGATCTCAGGCTGGATCAGTGGCGGGACCTCATCGAGGTGCTCGAGCGCCGCCGCCTGGTGCCATTTCTGGACCTCGCCTACCAGGGGTTCGGCGAGGACCTGTCGGCCGACGTGGCCGGCCTGCGCCTGGTGGCCGAGAAGCTGCCCGAGGTGCTGATCGCCACCTCCTTTTCGAAGAACCTGGGCCTGTACCGCGAGCGGGTCGGCGCCTTGATCGTGATCGCCGACAGCGATGCCCGCGCCGACGTCGCCAAGAGCCACGTGCTGCAAATCGCGCGCGGCATCTACTCGATGCCGCCCGATCACGGGGCGGCCATCGCCGCGCGCATCTTCGGCGATGCGGGCCTGCGCGCCTCCTGGATCGCCGAACTCGCGGCCATGCGCGGTCGCATGCAGGACATGCGGGCCCTGCTCGCAGCCGAGCTGTGCAAGGTGACCGGGGACGACTCGTTCGACTTCATCCGCGGACAGCATGGGATGTTCTCCCTGCTGGGGGTGCCTAAGGACGTGGTCGATCGCCTGCGCGATCATCACCATATCTATATGCTGGGGGACAGCCGCATGAATCTCGCCGGGATCACGCCGCAGAATGCGGCCTACGTGGCCTCATCGATCGCGAGCGCCCGTAGCGCGCTCGCGCAGACGGCTTGAGCTCCCCCGAGGGCGGGGGCGCGCCACCGCCGTGTCAGCGGCCCGCCGGCGGCCGGCTGGTGAAGCGCTGGCGCACCTCGCCGTGCCGCGTCTTCTCGGTGTACTGCCCGCCGCAATAGGTCGACAGCACGCGCCTCCAGAATGCAACGGAGTCGGGGTTGCGGTGGTATTCGACGATTTCCCAATGGCCCGCAAAGCGGTCGAAGATCAGCGTGGCCGCATTGCGGCCGATGCCCGCCCGGCGGAACGGCTTACGCACGAAAAACTCCGACATGTGGTAGTCGGCCGGCTTCTCTCCGGCCTGCGGAATCCGCGGGCGCGACACCAGCGCAAACCCCACCGGCTCCGGCCCCTTCAGGATCACGAGCGGATGGGATTGATCGTTCGAAAACCAGTTCGCGAATATTTCGTGCTCATGGGGATTGTCGGCTCCCAGCACGGAAAACAAGCCGGTGTTCAGGTCGGCGAGGGAATCGAGGTATTCGCCATAGACATCCTGGATCCACTGGCGATCCTTCTTGGAATGCCTGCAGTCTCGGATGCTCACCAGCGTCGAAGACACTAAAATCAACTCCCCCAAAAAACACAGCCCGAGAGGACGAACCGGACCGGCCGTCCACTCGGGCATGTGGAATCAACGTTCGAAGCGAATTACGGCTTCGGCGCTGTCGCAGCGGAAGCAGCGGCAGCGGCGGCGGTTGCCGAGTCGCTGGCAGCGCTGGCGGCGCCGGCGGAGTCAGCCGCGGCGGAAGCGGCAGATTCCATTGCAGGTGCCATGGCAGGAGCCGGAGTGGCATCGGTCGTGGGCGCGGGAGCCTCGGTCTTGCTGCCGCAGGCACTCAGAACCAGTGCAGCGACAAAAGCGCTTAATGCAAGTTTGGTCTTCATCTATCGATACCCCAGGAATATTTGGTGATAAAACACTAAAGGCCGAGCATATTTCTGGGCTTCCACCCAGACGTCGGGCAAGATTTTAGAGTGTTTCACCCCAATTTCATATCACTTTCGCGGTTTATGGAGCGGCTGTAACCTCGAAAATAGCGGCCGCGAGCGCGCGGCCCCCTATAGCGGGCGGTCTCCGTGGTGCATACTCCGGCCGGTGATTCGGCCAAATTTGCGGAGTCCGCGTGAGCATATCGGGCCTGGACGAGTTGTATTTCGAGCATTTGAAAACCCTGGAGGAGCGCACTGATCGCTCGCTGGCCGCGTCCGGCTTCGATGCATTGGTCGTTCAGGCCGGCAGCCCGCCCACCCTGTTTCTCGACGACCAGGACTACCCGTACAAGGTGAATCCCCATTTCAAGGCCTGGGTGCCCGTCATCGACAACCCGCGCTGCATCCTGGTCTACCGGCCCGGCAGCCGGCCGCAATTGTTGTTCAATCAACCCAACGACTATTGGCACAAGCCGGCCGGTCTGCCGACGGAGCCATGGACCCGCGCCGTGGATGTCATCGCGACCCCCGACCCCTCGAAGGCTTCGTCCCACTGGGCGGGCCTCGGCCGGGTCGCCTTCATTGGACCGGACGGCTTCGAGGCGCAGCCCGACTGCGTCAACGACCCCGATTTGCTGTCACGGCTCCACTACGACCGGGCCGTCAAGACGGCCTATGAAATCGAGTGTCTGCGCCGCGCCAGCGCGCTCGGGGCCGTGGGACATCGCGCGGCGTTCGCGGCGTTCAGGAACGGCTCGTCCGAATACGAAGCGCACATGCGCTATCTGCTCGCCTGCCGTCAGCGGGAGGAGGAGATGCCGTACAACAACATCATCGCGTACAACGAACACGCGGCGGTCTTGCATTACCAGCATCTCGAGCGCCGCCCGCCGCAGCCGCTGCGCTCGTTTCTCATCGATGCCGGCGCGCAATACCGCGGCTACGCCGCCGACATCACCCGCACCTACGCCGCCGCGCCCGGGCGGTTTTCCGAGCTCGTCGAAGCCACCGACCGCGCGCAGTTGCGACTCTGCGGCGAAATCCTGGCCGGCCGCGATTTTCGCGACGTGCACCTCTCGGCGCATCGGATTCTGGGCGACGTGATGCGCGAGATCGGCTTGACCAAGGTGGCCGGCGACGATGCGCTCGATGGCGGCGTCACCCGCGTGTTCTTCCCGCACGGGATCGGGCACCTGCTCGGATTGCAGGTGCACGACGTCGGCGGGGTGATGGGCGACGAGAAGGGCGGCGAGCGGGCGCGGCCCGCCGGACACCCTGCGTTGCGGCTCACGCGAATGCTGGAGCCGGGCGTCGTCGTCACCGTCGAACCGGGGATCTATTTCATCGATTCGCTGCTCGCCGCCGCGCGCGCCGACGGCAAGCGGTCGGCGCTGATCGATTGGGACGTGGTCGACGAGCTGCGGCCCTACGGCGGCGTCCGCATCGAAGACAATGTCGCCGCCACGGCTGGCACGCCCGAGAACATGACCCGCAATGCCTTCGCCGAGACGGCGGCCGCCGCGGCCGCATGAGCCCGCGCGGGGCTTGGGCTCCCCGCGAAGGGGGCTCCCAGGAGCCTAGGCGGCTGCCTTCTTGCGGCGCTTGGGTGCGGCGGCCTCCGCGGCCGGCTGATCGCCCCCGGAGGCTTTCTTTTTCGCCTTCTTGGGCGCTTTGGCGCCTTCGTCGGCCGCGGCGTTGGTCGCGCCGGCTAGCTCGACCAGCTGCATCAACGCCATGTCGGCCGAATCGCCGGGCCGCGGTTCCATCTTCAGAATCCGCGTGTATCCACCCGCGCGCGCCTTGAAGCGCGGACCGAGCTCGGTGAACAGCTTCTCGACCACCGCGTCGTCGCGCAGCCGTGCATACGCCAGGCGGCGCTTGCCGAGGGAGTCGGCCTTCGCCAGCGTGATCAAGGGCTCGACCACGCGGCGCAGTTCCTTGGCCTTCGGCACGGTGGTGCGGATGGTCTCATGGCGCAGCAGCGAGGTTGCCATGTTGCGCAACATCGCATGGCGGTGGGAGGCGTTGCGCGATAGCTGTCGGCCGCTGTTTCTATGACGCATTTTCTAGATTCCGTCGCGCTCGTCGTCGCGCTTCAGGCCCGGGGGCGGCCAATTGTCGATACGCATGCCGAGGGTCAGGCCGTGGCTTTCCAGCACTTCCTTGATCTCGGTGAGCGACTTCTTGCCGAGATTCGGAGTCCGCAGCAGCTCGACCTCCGTGCGTTGCACGAGATCGCCGATGTAGTGGATGTTCTCCGCCTTGAGGCAGTTCGCGCTGCGAACGGTGAGCTCCAGCTCGTCGACCGGCCGCAGCAAAATCGGGTCGAATTGGGTCTCCGTGGCCTTGGCGGTCGACTCGTCCTGACCCTGCAGGTCGACGAACACCGACAGCTGATCCTTCAGGATGCCGCCCGCGCGGCGAATGGCCTCTTCCGGATCGATCGTGCCGTTGGTCTCGATGTCGAGAATCAGCTTGTCGAGATCCGTGCGCTGCTCCACGCGCGCGCTCTCGACGTTGTAGGTCACCTTGCGCACCGGGCTGAAGGAGGCATCGAGCTGCAGCCGCCCGATGGCGCGGGTCTGCTCCTCGAACGCCAGGCGCTGCGCCGCCGGCCGGTAGCCGCGGCCCCGCTCGACCTTCAACGACATCGACAGCTCGCCGGCCTTCGTCAGGTTCGCGATCACGAGGTCGGGGTTCAGGATTTCGATGTCGTGGTCGCTGGAAATGTCGCCCGCCGTCACCGGTCCGGGCCCCTTCTTGTGGAGGCGGATCTCGGCCACGTCGCGGCTGTGCATGCGGATGGCGACCGCCTTGAGGTTCAGGAGAATGTCCACGACGTCTTCCTGAACGCCTTCGATGGCGGTGTACTCGTGCAGCACGCCCTCGATCTCGATCTCCGTGATCGCCGCTCCCGGCAGGGATGACAGCAACACCCGTCGCAAGGCGTTGCCCAGCGTGTGACCAAAGCCGCGCTCGAACGGTTCGATCACGATCCGCGCATGGCGCGGCGACACGGGTTGTACCTTGACGACCCGGGGCTTCAAGAATTCATTGATCGATCCCTGCATGGAATACCCTCGCTAACTAACCGCGGACACGTCGCAGCGAAAACGCTGCGGCGCCCTAATCGCCAATTCCTACTTCGAGTACAACTCGACGACTAGGCTCTCGTTGATGTCGGGCAGAATCTCCTGCCGGTCCGGCACCGATTTCAGGATGCCCGAGAACTTCTTGTCGTCGACCTCCACCCAGTCGGGAAAACCGACCTGGGCGGCAACCGTCAGGGCGGCCTGAATACGGGTCTGCTTCTTGGCCTTCTCGCGCAGGCTCACGACGTCGCCGGCCTTGCACTGATAGGAGGCGATGTTGACCAGCTTGTCGTTGACCGCCACCGCCTTGTGGCTCACCAGCTGGCGGGCCTCGGCGCGAGTGACTGCGAAACCCATGCGATAGACCACGTTGTCGAGACGGCATTCCAGAAACTGCAGCAGCATCTCGCCGGTGGCGCCCGGACGGCCGGCAGCCTTCTGGTAATAATTGCGGAACTGCCGCTCCAGCACGCCGTACATGCGGCGCAGCTTCTGCTTCTCGCGCAGCTGCAGGCCGTATTCCGACAGCCGCTGCTTGCGCTCGCTCTTCATGCCGCCCGGCGGCACTTCGAGTTTGCACTTCGACTCAAGAGGCTTCGCTCCGCTCTTCAGGAACAGATCGGTTCCCTCGCGGCGGGACAGCTTGCATTTCGGACCGGTGTACTTTGCCATTACGAACCTTTGGAGCTTTCTGGATGCTTGGCCGCGAAATTAGACGCGGCGCTTCTTCGGCGGACGGCATCCGTTGTGCGGAATCGGAGTCACGTCTTCGATGTTGGTGATCTTCAACCCGCATCCGTTCAACGCGCGCACGGCCGACTCGCGTCCCGGGCCGGGGCCCATCACGCGCACCTCGACGTTCTTCACGCCATGTTCCTGCGCGGCGTTTCCGGCGCGCTCGGCCGCAACCTGCGCGGCAAATGGCGTCGACTTGCGCGAGCCGCGAAAACCGCAGCCGCCGGACGTCGCCCACGACAGCGTGTTGCCCTGCCGGTCGGTGATCGTGATGATCGTGTTGTTGAATGAAGCATGCACATGCGCGATCGCGTCGAGCACGTTCTTGCGCACCTTCTTGCGGGCGGGCTTGGCGCCCGCCGCGTTGCTTTGATTGGCGTTCTGCTTCTGATCAGCCATAAGTTAGTTCTCTAGGCGCTGCGCGCCAACTTTTGACGGGGCCGAAGCGGCCCCGCCCGAAAGAAAATCAAACCTTGCCCGGAGGCGCGTTCATCTTGACGGCCTGCTTGCGCGGTCCCTTGCGGGTGCGGGCATTGGTGCGCGTACGCTGGCCGCGCAGCGGCAGGCCCTTTCGGTGGCGAATGCCGCGGTAGCAGCCCAGATCCATCAACCGCTTGATATTCATGGACACTTCGCGCCGCAGGTCGCCCTCGACCGCGAATTTCGCCACCTGCGAGCGCAGCGAGGCGACTTCGGCGTCGGTCAGATCCTTCACCTTGACGCTGTATTTCACGCCCGCGGCGTCGCAAATACGGGCCGCCCGGCTATGGCCGACGCCGAATATGTGGGTCAGTCCGATGACCACATGCTTGTTCATCGGTATGTTGATGCCGGCGATACGCGCCATCTATTTCTCCACCCGCGCCCTCGAAAAAAAGCGCATTAGTATATTAGAAAACCACCCAGTATTCAATGCGGCCGCCTCGCGGCGCCCTTGAGACCGGCGCCGCGCTAGCCTTGACGCTGCTTGTGCCGCGCGTCCGACGAACAGATGATGTAAACGATGCCGCGCCGCCGCACGACCTTGCAGTTCTTGCAAATCTTCTTCACCGAAGGACGAACTTTCATTTCTTGGCTCCAATGCCCCGCAGGCTGGCCTTTTTCATCAGGCCCTCATATTGATGCGACATCATGTGCGAAGACGCTTGCGCGACGAAATCCATGACGCCGACGACGATGATCAGGAGCGATGTGCCCCCGAACTGGAAGGGAACGCTCGGGTTCACCATTCGGATGATTTCCGGCAGCAAGCACACCGCCATGATGTACAGGCCTCCCCATAGGGTGAGCCGCGTCAGCACCTTGTCCAGGTAATCGCCGGTTTGCTGCCCGGGACGGATGCCGGGAATGAACGCGCCCGCCTTCTTGAGGTTCTCGGCGGTGTCGCGCGCATCGTACACCAGGGCCACGTAGAAGAAGGCGAAGCCGATGATGAGCAGCGCGAACAGCAGCACGTGCAGCGGCTGCCCGTAATTGAGGACGGCCGCGATCTGTTGCAGGGTGCGTTGGATGGCGTTCGGGTTCGGGCTGTTGCCGAAGAACTGCGCTATGGTCGCCGGGAACACCAGAAGGCTCGAAGCGAAAATGGGCGGGATGACGCCGGCCATGTTGAGCTTGAACGGCAGATGCGTGCTTTGACCCTGCATCATGCGCCGGCCCACCTGCCGCTTCGCGTAGTTCACCTGGATCTTGCGCTGCGCGCGTTCCACGAAGACGCAGAACAGGGTGACCAGGACGACCACCACGAGGATCAAGAGAACCACCATCGGGTTCATTTCGCCGGACCGCACCATTTCCAGCGTGTTGCCGATGGCCCGCGGCAGCCCCGCGACGATGCCCGCGACGATGATCATGGTGATGCCGTTGCCGATGCCGCGCTCCGTGATCTGTTCGCCCAGCCACATCACGAACATCGTGCCGGTGGTGATGGAGACGGTCGCGACGAACAGGAACTGCGGGCCGGGGTTCGGGACCAGGTTGCCGCCCGAGTTCTGGATCGCCAGGGCGGCGCCGAAGCCCTGGAAGGCCGACAGAAAGACCGTGCCGTAGCGCGTGTACTGCATCAGCTTGCGCCGGCCGGATTCGCCGTCCTTGCGGATCTGCGCCCACGGCGGATACACCATCGAGGCCATCTGGATGATGATCGAGGCCGTGATGTAGGGCATCACGTTCAAGGCGAAGATGCTGAATCGCTGCAGCGCGCCGCCGGAGAACATGTTGAACATGCCGAGCAGCGTGCCCTGCTGGCCCGAGAAGAAGGCGGCGAAGCGCGCCGCATCGATCCCCGGCACGGGAATGAAGGTGCCGACGCGGTACACCACCAGCGCGCCCAGCAGGAACCACAGACGCTTGCGCATTTCTGCGAAGCGCGTGATGTCCCCGAGGGCGGCGGCGTTGGTGCTGGAAGTGGCCACGATGGTTCTCTGGAGGCTGCCGGCGCTATTCCGCGAAACCGCCGCCGGCGGCCACCACGGCGCTCTTGGCGCCCTTGGTCGCGCTGATGGCCTTGTCCTTGACGGCAAAGGGCCTGCTGACCTTGCCGGACAGGATGATCTTGACCCGCTTGGTGTATTCGGGGACGAGGTTTGCCTCGATCAGACCCTGCAGGGTGACGTCGGTTCCCGAGACCCGCATGAGATCATCCAGCGTCAACTCGGCGCGGGAGGCCTTCATGGCGGAGCGGAAGCCGATCTTCGGCAGGCGCCGCTGCAGCGGCATCTGGCCGCCCTCGAACCCGGTCTTGTGGTAGCCGCCCTTGCGCGCGCGCTGACCCTTGACGCCCCGGCCGCAGGTCTTGCCCTGGCCGGCGGACGCGCCGCGGCCGACGCGCAGATGCGCCCGCTTCGAGCCGGCGCCCGGTTTGATGGTGTTCAATCTCATGGTGGCGACCTTCCCTTACTTGGCGGAGCCCGAGCCCGTGGCGGGCTCGACTTTCAACATGTGGCTCGCCGCATTCATCATGCCGCGGTTCGACGGCGTATCGATGACTTCCACGGTGTGGCCGATCCGGCGCAGCCCCAGGCCGCGCACCGAGTTGCGGATGGCGGCGAGCTGTCCGTACACGCTCTTGACCTGGGTGACCTTGACTTTCTTGTCCATGGCTTATTCCACGAGTTCCGCGACCGACTTGCCGCGCTTCGCCGCAATGTCCTCCGGGGTCCGCAGCTTGGCCAGCGCATCCATGGTGGCGCGCACCACGTTGATCGGATTGCGCGATCCGTAGCTCTTGGCGAGCACGTTGCGCACGCCGGCGCACTCGAACACGGCGCGCATTCCGCCGCCGGCAATGACGCCGGTACCGTCCGCGGCCGGCTGCATGTAAACACGCGTCGTGCCGTGCCGGCCCTTGACGGCGTAGAACAGGGTATCGTTCTTCAACGACACCGTGACCAGGCTCTTGCGGGCCTGCATCATCGCCTTGGAGATCGCGACCGGCACTTCACGCGCCTTGCCGTATCCGAAGCCGACGCGGCCGGCGCCGTCGCCCACCACGGTGAGCGCGGTGAAGCCGAATTGCTTGCCGCCCTTGACCACCTTGGCCACGCGGTTGACCGCGACGAGCTTCTCGAGCAGGTCGTCGCCGGACATTGGTTTTTCTACTCTCGCCATAGCGTCCTTTAAGACCTCTTCAGTTAGAACTCGAGACCCGCTTCGCGAGCAGCCTCAGCCAGCGCCTTGACGCGCCCGTGGTACATGAATCCGGACCGGTCGAAGGCGACCTTCGATATGCCCTTCGCCTTCGCGCGCTCCGCGATGGCCCGGCCGACGGCCTTGGCCGCCTCGACGTTGCCGGTCGTCTTCAACTCCCCGCGCACGTCCTTCTGCAAGGTCGATGCCGCGACCAGGACCTTGTCGCCCTCGGCGGCGAAGATCTGGGCATAGATGTGCTGCGGCGTCCTGTGCACCGACAGGCGCATGGCGGCGAGTTCCTTGATCTTTTCCCGCCCGCGGCGCGCGCGGCGCAGGCGGGTGTCTTGCTTGGTCAATTTCATGTGCCTACTTCTTCTTCGCTTCTTTCAGCGAAATCTTCTCGTCCGAATACTTCACGCCCTTGCCCTTGTAGGGCTCCGGCGGGCGAAAACCGCGGATTTCCGCGGCGGTCTGGCCGATCCGCTGGCGGTCGATCCCTTTCAGGATGATTTCGGTCTGCGACGGCGTCTCGATGGTGATGCCGTCGGGAATCGCGTAGTTGATGAGGTGGGAGTAGCCCAGAGTCAACGTCAGGTTCTTCGCCTGCACCGCGGCGCGGTATCCGACGCCCACCAGCTCGAGCTTCTTTTCGTAGCCCTTGGTGACTCCCGTGACCATGTTCGCGAGATGCGCCCGGGTGGAGCCCGCGATGGCGTTCAATCCTTCCGCGTTCGACGCGGCCTCGACCGCCAGGTGCTTGTCCTTCTGCACGACCTTGATGCCGCTCTTGAGGGGCAGCGTCAGGGTGCCCTTGGCTCCCTTGACCGTGACGACATCCCCGCCAATCGTGACGGTGACGCCCTGCGGAAGATCGACCGGTTTCTTTGCTACTCGAGACATGGCTTTGAGATCCTTAAGCTTACTGGACGACGAACAGCACTTCGCCGCCCGTTCCGGCCGCGCGCGCCTGCTTGTCGGACATGATGCCCTTCGGGGTCGACACCACGGCGACTCCCAGGCCGCCCAGCACCTTGGGAAGCTCGTCCTTGCCGCGGTAGATCCGCAGGCCCGGGCGGCTGATCCGCTCGATGCGGTCGATGACCGGCCGGCCGTCGTGATACTTGAGCTCGATGGACAGCGTGCTCTTCGCGCCCGCCGTCTCGACGCTGTAGCCGCCGATGTAGCCCTCTTCCTTCAGGACCTTGAGGATGGCGAGCTTCAGTTTCGACGCGCCGACGCCTACCGTGGGCTTGCCCGCGGACTGCGCGTTGCGGATGCGGGTCAGGAGATCGGCGATGGGATCAGTCATGCTCATTGTGCGCGCCTCACCAGCTGGCCTTCGACAGGCCCGGAATTTCCCCACGATTGGCCGCTTCGCGCAGCTTGGTGCGCGCCAATCCAAACTTGCGGTAGACGCCGCGGGAACGTCCGGTGATCGAGCAGCGGTTGCGCTGCCGGCTCGCGGACGCGTCGCGCGGCTGCTTCTGCAGCGCTACCTGCGCTTTCTCGCGTTCCTCCGCCCCGGTCTTCGGATCGCGGATCAGTTCCTTGAGCTCGGCGCGGCGCGCGGCGTACTTCTTGGCGACCTTGAGACGGCGCTTCTCGCGTATGAGCATGTTGGTTTTGGCCATGGCGTACCTATTTTCGGAACGGAAAATTGAATGCTTCTAACAGCGCGCGTCCATGCTTGTCGTCCGCCGCCGACGTGGAAATGGTGATGTCCATGCCACGGATTTGATCGATCTGGTCGTACTGGATTTCCGGAAAGATGATCTGTTCCTTCACGCCCAGGCTGTAGTTGCCGCGACCGTCGAAGGAGCGCGAGTTGATGCCGCGAAAGTCGCGGATGCGCGGTATGGCGATGCTCACCAGGCGGTCCAGGAACTCGTACATCCGGTCGCCGCGCAGCGTCACCTTGCAGCCGATCGCCTGGCCGTCGCGCACCTTGAACGTGGCCACCGACTTCTTGGCCTTGGTGACGGCCGGCTTCTGCCCCGTGATCTTGGCCATGTCGGCCGTGGCCGCGTCCATGACCTTCTTGTCGGCCACGGCTTCGCCCACGCCCATGTTGACCGTGATCTTCAGGATGCGCGGCACCTGCATCGTGTTCTTGAGCTCGAGCTTAGCCTTGAGCTCCGGCACGATCTTGTCGTGGTAAATCTTTTTCAGCCTTGCTGCCATGTCATGTCACTCTTATCGTGGCGTTCATCACTTGGGGTCGATCATTTCATGATTCGACTTGAACACACGCACCTTGCGGCCGTCCCCGAGGGCCTTGAAACCCACCCGGTCGCCCTTCTGCGTCGCCGGATTGAATATCTGCACGTTCGACACGTGCAGGGGCGCCTCGCGCTCGATGATCCCGCCCTGTACCCCCATCTGCGGATTGGGGCGCTGATGCTTCTTGGACATGTTGAGTCCCTCGACGCGCACGCGGTCGTCGTCGAGAACCTCGATCACGGCGCCGCGCCGCCCCTTGTCGCGGCCGGCGATCAGGACCACCGTGTCGCCCTTGCGGATCTTCTTCATGGCTACAGCACCTCGGGTGCGAGCGAAATGATCTTCATGAACTGCACATTGCGCAGCTCGCGCGTCACCGGCCCGAAGATGCGGGTTCCGATCGGCTCGAGCTTGTTGGTCAGCAGAACCGCCGCATTCGTGTCGAAGCGGATCAGCGAACCGTCCGAACGGCGCACGCCGCTCTTGGTGCGCACCACGACCGCGTCGTACACCTCGCCCTTCTTGACCTTGCCGCGCGGGATCGCGTCCTTCACGCTGACCTTGATCACGTCGCCCACCGCCGCATAGCGGCGCTTGGATCCGCCCAGGACCTTGATGCACATGCAGCGCTTTGCGCCGCTGTTATCGGCCACCGTCAACATCGTTCGAAGCTGGATCATGTGGCTCCCCTATTCCGCCCGCGCCCGTTCGACCACGCGCACCAGCATCCAGGACTTGCGGCGCGACATCGGCCGGCAAGGCTTGATGGCGACCGTGTCGCCTTCCTTGCACTCGTTCGCCTCGTCGTGCGCGAGCAGCTTGGTCGTGCGGCGGATGTACTTGCCGTACATCGGGTGCTTGACCAGGCGCTCCACGGAGACCGCGATCGTCTTGTCCATCTTGTTGCTGACGACCTTGCCGGTGAGCAGCCGCTCTCCCGGAACGGGGCTCGGGCCCGGCGCCGCCGCGCCGGCCGCCTCCTGCGTCGCGCTCTGCGCGGATTCATTCGTGGTCGACATCAAACCTTACCTCCGCTCGCGCGAACTTGCGCCAGCACCGTCTTCACGCGCGCAATGTTCTTGCGCACCTTCGCAAACTGGTCGGGCTTCGCCGCCTGGCCGGTCGCCCGCGCCATGCGCAGATTGAACTGTTCCCGGCGCAGCTTCAGCAGATCCTCGCCGAGATCCTTGGGCGCCTTGGCGCGCAAATCTTTCGCCTTCATGTACGCACCCTCACGTCCGGACCTGGCGTTTGACGAACGCCGTGGAAACCGACAACTTGGCGGAAGCGAGCCGGAACGCCTCGCGCGCCGTCTCCTCGCTCATGCCTTCGATCTCGAAGAGCACCTTGCCGGGCAGCACCTTGGCCACCCAGTACTCGACGTTTCCCTTGCCGCTGCCCATTCGGACCTCCAGCGGCTTCTGCGTGATCGGCACGTCCGGGAACACGCGGATCCAGATTCGCCCGCCGCGCTTCACGTGGCGCGAGATGGCGCGCCGCGCCGCCTCGATCTCCCGCGCCGTCATGCGGCACCGGTCGGTCGCCTTGAGCCCGTACTCCCCGAACGCAACGGTGTTGCCGCGCTGCGCGGAGCCGGAAATCTTGCCCTTGAACTGCTTGCGGAATTTGGTCCGCTTCGGCTGCATCATGTGTCGTTACCTTGCAATCAGCTTTGCACGGGCGCCGCGGCTTCCGGTTTCGCGGCGGGGGCTGCCTCGGCCTCCGCCTCGGGCGCCTCGGCCTCCGGCTGGTCGAACACCTCGCCCTTGAATATCCACACCTTGATGCCGATCACCCCGTAGGTGGTCTGCGCCTCGGCGAGACCGTAGTCGATGTCCGCCCGGAAGGTGTGCAGCGGAACCCGTCCTTCGCGGTTGGTTTCCGTGCGCGCGATCTCCGACCCGTTCAGGCGTCCCGATATGCGCACCTTGATGCCGAGCGCGCCGGAGCGCATGGTGTTGGTGACCGCGCGCTTCATGGCGCGGCGGAACATCACGCGCTTCTCGAGCTGCTGCGAAATCCCCTCGGCGACCAGCTTCGCATCGAGCTCGGGCTTGCGGATCTCGGCGATGTTGAGGCGCACGTCCTGCACCGTCATTCCGAGGATCTTGGCGACGGCCGCGCGCAGCTTCTCGATGTCCTCGCCCTTCTTTCCGATCACGATGCCCGGGCGCGCCGTGTGGATGGTGATGTTGGCGCGCCGCGCCGCGCGCTCGATGTGAATGCGGCTGACGGAGGCGTCGGCCAGCTTCTTCATCAGGTACTGGCGCACCAGGAAATCGGTATGGATGTTCGAGGCGAACGTCTTCGAGCCGGCATACCACTTCGACGACCAGTCGCGCGTGATGCCGAGACGAATGCCGATTGGATTTACTTTTTGACCCATTACGCGTCTCGCTTGCCGTCGGACACTTGAACCAGGATGTGGCTGTTGCGCTTGGCGATGCGCACGCCGCGCCCCTTGGCGCGGGCATGGAAGCGCTTGAGCATGGGCGCCGGATCCACCTCGATCCGGGTCACCTTCAGATCGTCCACATCCGCATTGAAATTGTTGTAGGCGTTGGCGATCGCCGAATCCAGCACCTTGAGGACGATCTTCGCGCCCTTCTTCGGCATGAACTTCAGCGTGGTCACCGCCAGCGTCGCGGACTTGCCGCGGATGCTGTCGACGACCAGGCGGCATTTCTGCGGAGAAATGCGCGCGTACCTCAATATTGCCTTGGTCTGCATGTCCTACTCCGCCGCCGCGACTTTCTTGTCGCCCGAGTGCGCCTTGAACGTCCGGGTCGGCGCGAACTCGCCCAGCTTGTGACCGACCATGTTCTCCGACACCAGCACCGGGACGTGCAGCCGGCCGTTGTGCACGGCAATGGTCAACCCCACCATGTCGGGGGTGATCATGGAGCGGCGCGACCAGGTCTTGATCGGTCGGCGGTCGTTTTTCTGGCTGGCCGTCTGCACCTTCTTGGCCAGATGCAGGTCCACGAAGGGGCCTTTCTTGAGCGAACGAGGCACTGATGTTTCTCCAGTCTCTTACAGTCGTTTGTTCTTGCGACGCTGAACGATCATGCTGTCGGTGCGCTTGTTGCTGCGCGTCTTCTTGCCCTTGGTCTGCAGTCCCCACGGGCTCACGGGATGCGGATTGCCCTGCCCGGACTTGCCCTCGCCGCCGCCGTGCGGGTGGTCGACCGGGTTCATGACGACGCCGCGCACCGTGGGACGCACTCCCAGCCAGCGCACGGCCCCCGCCTTGCCGAATACCCGCAGATTGTGCTCGTCATTACCCACCTCGCCGATGGTGGCGCGGCAGTCGACGTGAATCTTGCGCATTTCGCCCGACTTCAGGCGGACGCTCGCGTACATGCCCTCGCGCGCCGCGAACTGCGCGGAGCCGCCGGCGCTGCGCGCCAGCTGGCCGCCCTTGCCCACCTTCAATTCGACGTTGTGCACCGTGCTGCCGACGGGAATGTGCCGGAAGGAGAGCGCGTTGCCCGGCTTGATCGGAGCATCGGGGCCGGAGCGCACTTCGTCGCCGGCCTGCAGCCCCTTCGCCGCGAGGATGTACCGGCGCTCGCCGTCCTTGTACAGGATCAGCGCCAGATGCGACGTTCGATTCGGGTCGTACTCCAGGCGCTCGACGACTCCGGGAATGCCGTCCTTGTCGCGCTTGAAATCGACCAGGCGGTAGCGCTGCTTGTGGCCGCCGCCGATGTGCCGGGTGGTCTGCCGGCCGGAGTGATTGCGCGCGCCCGACCGGTTCTTCTTGGTGGTCAGCGACGCGAGCGGGCCGCCCTTGTGCAGGTGCGAGCGGTCGATCTTGACCACGAAGCGCGCGCCCGGCGAGGTCGGCTTCATTTTGATGAGTGCCATAATCTTGAGTCCTTAACCGGCGGCGCCGGTGAAGTCGATAGACTGGCCGGCCGCCAAGCGCACGTAGGCCTTCTTGAAGCCGTTGCGCTTGCCCGCCACGTTCTTGAAACGGCGCGTCTTGCCCGGCCTGTTGAGCAGATTCACGCCTTCCACCTTGACCTCGAACATGAGTTCGACGGCCTTCTTGACCTCGTCCTTCGAGGCGTCGCTGCGCACGCGAAACACGTACTGATTGGCCTTCTCGGTGACGTTCGCAGCCTTTTCCGACACGTGCGGCTGGATCAGCACGCCCATGAGCCGTTCCTTATTCATGCGAGCCTCCGAGACGTTGCTCGAGCAGTTTCAACGCGCCCACGGTGGCCAGCACCTTGTCGTGCTTGATGAGGCTCAACGGATCGAGCGAGGACACCGGCATGACGTCCACGTAGGGCACGTTGCGGGCGGCCAGGAAGAGCTTCTCCTCGTAGGCCTCGACCAGGATCAATGCGCGGGTGAGGCCCAGCTCCTTCAGCTTGGCGATGAGGAGCTTGGTCTTCGGCGCCGACAGGTCGATGGATTCGATGGCGTACAGCCGGTCCTGGCGCACGAGCTCGGACACCATGGACTGCATGGCGGCGCGATACATCTTGCGGTTCACCTTCTGGGTGAAGTCGCGCGGGCGCGCCGCGAAGGCCCGTCCGCCGCCCACCCACAGGGGGCTGCGAATGGAGCCGGCGCGCGCCTGGCCCGTCCCCTTCTGGCTCCAGGGCTTCTTGCCGCCGCCCCTGACCTCGGCACGCGATTTCTGCCGCTTGGTGCCGGCGCGGCCGGCCGCCATATAGGCGGTAACCACTTGGTGGACCAAAGCCTCGTTGTAGGTGCGGCCGAAGGCCGCATCCGACAATTGGATTTCAGTGGGCGTGCTGGCGTTCTTGAGCTGAAGCTTCATGGCGGTTACTTCTTGTCGGATTTGGAGGCGCCCTTGCCGGCGCCACCCTTCGCGGCCGCGGGGGCCTTGTTCGGCGCCAGCCGGATACGGCGCGCCTGCGAGGCGGCCTTCAGGGACGGCTTGACGATGACCCGGCCGCCTTCGGCGCCCGGTACGGCGCCGCTGATGAGCAGCAGGTTGCGATTCACGTCCACCTCGACGATGCGCAGGTTGTCGATGGTGCGGTTCTTGACGCCCATGTGGCCCGACATGCGCTTGCCCTTGAATACGCGTCCCGGAGTCTGGCGCTGGCCGATGGAGCCCGGTGCGCGGTGCGACAGCGAGTTTCCGTGAGTTTTCATGCCGCCCGCGAAGTTGTGCCGCTTCATGGTGCCGGCAAAGCCCTTGCCGACCGTGGTGCCGGTGACCGCGACCACCTGCCCCACCGTGAACATGTCGACCTTGAGTTCGCCGCCTGCGGCCAGCGCCTCGCCTTCACCCTTGTCCAGGCGGAATTCCTGCGAGGTGTAGCCCGCGGCCACGTTGGCCTTGGCAAAATGCCCGGCGAGAGCCTTGGGAACACGGGACGGGCGACGGGCGCCGAGGGTGACCTGCACGGCGCGGTACCCGTCGGTTTTCTCGGTCTTGACCTGAGAAATGCGGTTCGGCAACGCCTCTACGACCGTCACGGGGACCGTCACACCGGCGTCGGTGAAAATACGGGTCATGCCGCACTTGCGGCCAACCAGACCTATGGTCATTGTCGAATCCTCATACCGCGCGAGCTACGATTGGCTCGCGCTTTCGTTGCAACAGGCCAGCGGTTTGGGCACTCGAGACCCCAGTATCCTCATGCGGACAGCTGGCGTCGGCGCCCACGCGCTCCGACCTCTAAAATTGGAGCGCGAATTCTACAGGTTTGGTCGCCAGGCGCAAGCTTTCGGGGTCAACAGGCGGTCCGCCGACGCGTTATGCCTTCAGGACCCCGCGGCCTGCCAACGCTCGATGGGGTTGCCTGCGGGGTCGAGAAGGCGCGCAAAACGGCCATTCGGGCCGGCCTCGGGGTCGATGTTGGCCGCCGCGCCTTGGATTACTTGGGCTTGGCGCCGCCCGTGTAGGTCACGTAGTACTTCTTGTAGCCCTTGGTGGACCAGTGGCCCTTCCAGCCCTTCGGCATCGCCACTCCCTCGCCCGCATGGACCTCGAGCACGGTGCCGTCGGCGGATGTGAGGGTTACGCCGCCGTCGATGAAGAACATGAATTCATCGTCCTCGTAGGACTCGATGTCCTGTTCCGAGGCGCCCGCCTCGAACACGCCCATCTCCACCTTGCGGTCCTTCGATCGAAGCAGCAGGACGTCGGTCGCCGGGCCGTCCGGACCGGTCTCCTTGACGGCGGTCTTCCCGGCGAATACCGGGCCCGCGGCTTCCGCGGCCGTGACTTTGACGGGCTTCGTCGTGACCAGCGGCTTCGCGGGCGGCGCATCCGCCATGGCAGACGCGCAGAGCAGGAGCGAGGCCAGAGCCGCCCCGGGCAGGATCGCGCGGCGCATCAGTTCAGCTTGATCTGAACGTCCACCCCCGCCGGAAGCTCGAGCTTCATCAGCGCGTCCACGGTCTTGTCCGTGGGATTCAGGATGTCCATCAGGCGCTTGTGGGTTCTGATTTCGAATTGATCGCGCGCATCCTTATCGCCGTGCGGCGACACCAGCACCGTGAAGCGCTCCATCTTGATGGGCAGAGGAACCGGTCCCTTGACGGTCGCTCCGGTGCGCTTTGCGGTATCGACGATTTCGCGCGCAGACTTGTCGATCAAGCGATGATCGAACGCCTTCAAGCGGATGCGAATATTCTGATTGGCCATGACTGTCCTATGCGCCTGCGCGCTGAATCTACGGGGCCACTGCGGCCCCAACTACCCATGCGCTTGCGCGCAACTCTAACGGGGTCCAAAGGACCCCGTCCGTAAGGCCCGCTTCGCGGGCATCACAACAAAATCCCCTACGCAATTACCTTGGCGACGACCCCGGCGCCCACGGTTTTACCGCCCTCGCGGATGGCGAAGCGCTGCCCCTGCTCCA